>Ga0209276_100014_pt1 | contig 531112 bp, 488 predicted proteins | sample DewCreD2012metaG_3_FD_185473 | JGI IMG/M metagenome (GOLD analysis project Ga0209276, IMG submission 185473) | Hot spring sediment bacterial and archeal communities from British Columbia, Canada, to study Microbial Dark Matter (Phase II) - Dewar... ...
CGCTGCTGGCGTTCGTGCTGATCCTTGGCTTGCTGGCGGTGGTGCGGTGCGGAGAGCAGATCATTGTCAAGGCCATGAGCCTGATGGTGTACCCGTTCATCGTGGCCTTGTTGTTCCTCGCGGTGTTTCTGATCCCCCACTGGAACGGCGGCATCCTCACCACGGCGACCAGCCTCCCGGCACCGTCGGCGTTGCTGCACACCTTGTGGCTGGCGATTCCGGTGATGGTCTTCTCGTTCAACCATTCGCCCATCATTTCAGCGTTTGCCGTCGACCAGAAGCGTCAATATGGCGAGCAGGCCGAACCGCGCAGCGCGCAGATCCTGGCCCGCGCCCATCTGCTGATGGTGGTCATGGTGCTGTTCTTCGTTTTCAGCTGCGTGCTGACCCTGGCGCCGGAGCAACTGGCGGAAGCCAAGGCGCAGAACCTGTCGATCCTGTCCTATCTGGCCAACCATTTCAGCAACCCGACCATCGCGTTTGCCGCGCCGCTGATTGCTTTCGTGGCGATCACCAAGTCGTTTCTGGGCCACTACATCGGCGCCAGTGAAGGCCTCAAAGGTCTGGTGATGAAGACCGGCCGCCGCCCTTCGCCACGTGCGCTCGATCGCCTGACCGCAGGCTTCATGCTGATGGTCTGCTGGCTGGTGGCGACACTCAACCCAAGCATTCTGGGCATGATCGAAACCCTCGGCGGCCCGATCATTGCCGCGCTGCTATTCCTCATGCCGATGTACGCCGTGCGCAAAGTACCGGCCATGCGCCGTTATGCGGGGAAACTGTCCAACGTGTTTGTCGTTGTGATCGGACTGATCTCGATCTCGGCGCTGGTGTATTCGTTGTTGCAGTGATGTCGATGCTGCTGAACGTGGGCGCGGTGAGCGCTATTTGGCGCCGCTGGGGCTGACCTCCGCTCGTGCGTTGCGGGCAACACCGAAGAAATACGGGCTGGCGCGGACGGTGTAGGAGCGCGCTTGCCCGCGAAGGCATTCTGGCTGCAACGAATCGATTGCCTGATACACCGCTTTCGCGGGCAAGCGCGCTCCTACAGTTGATCGCATTCAGGCCGAAGATTTGCATTGATTGCGGTCAACCCGGTTACCTGGCTTGAATGAGTGACGCGTTTACTTCCAGGCAGTCCAGACATTCATCACTCGCACTCAAGGAAGCGGCGAACATGGCCCACAGCGACAACTTCGAATTCACCCTGCGTCCAGCCACGCCAGCGGATGTGCTGACGATTGCGGTGTTGGGCATGCAGGTGTTCATGGACACCTATGCAACCGAGGGCGTTCGCGACGCCATCGCTCGTGAAGCCCTCGAATCGTTTGCGCCCCAAACCATTGCCGCGTTTATCGAGCGTCCGGACACCCTGTTCCTGCTGGCGGAAGCCAATCAGCATTTGGTCGGTTTTGCTCAGGTCTGCCTGCAAGCCGATCACGCCATGGTCGGCGATCAGCACGCCGCTGAGCTGAATCGCCTCTACGTACAGGAGCGTTTTACCGGGCGCGGCCTGGGCTGGCAGTTGCTGCAGCGCGCCGAAATTGAAGCATCGGCCCGAGGCGCTTCGAAGCTCTGGGCGACCGTCTGGGTGGGTAATCCCCGTGCCTTGCTTTTCTACCCTCGCCAGGGCTACGAAAACGCCGGGTCGCCGGTGCATCGCCTGCAAGCTGAAACCCATCAAAACGTTCTGTTCTGCAAGTCGCTCAAGCCCATGGAACTCGATACAGCCCGGGTTTGACAGGGCGCCAGAGTGCACCCCATGATCCTGCTCGTTTATGATCGATTCAGCCCTTTACCGAGGCCTCATGTCTGCCAATCCTGAAGCATTTCCCGGCGAGCGCCAGCGGTTGATCACCGAGCGTCTTGCCGCGCACGGTCGGGTGATTGCGGCGGAGCTGGCGGCCGAATTCAATGTGTCCGAGCATTCCATTCGCCGCGATCTGGGCGCTCTGGCTGCCGCCGGCCTGTGCAAGCGCGTATATGGCGGGGCGATTTCGTTGGCGTCGGACGGGCCGCTGGCCGTGCGTGTCGAGCATGAGCCCGGGCGCAAGCGTCAGTTAGGCGTGGCGGCTGCGGGTCTGATCAGCGCCGGGCAGCACGTGTTTATCGACGGCGGCTCGACCAATCTGGCGATCGCCAAAGCCCTTGATCCGCACATGCCGTTGACCGTTACCACCAATGCGCCGCTGATCGCCGTCGAGCTGATGAAGCTGCCTTCGGTGGAGGTGATTCTGCTCGGCGGGCGCCTGAGTCCCGTTGCGGGTAGCACTTACGGCTTCACCACGATTCAACAGCTCGCCCACTTCAATTTTGATCTGTGCTTTCTCGGCGCCTGTGCACTGGATGCACTGAAAGGCGTGACGGCGTTCGACATGGATGTCGCCGAGTTCAAGCGTGCCGTGGTGGCGCGCAGCGGCCAGGTGGCGGTGGCGGTGATCAACGAGAAGCTTTCCAGCATCGCCCACTACCAGGTGGCGCAGTGCGAGGAAGTCGGTGCGCTGGTGGTCGAACACGACGCGCCGGCTGACCGGCTGGAGTTGTTTCGCAGCAAGGTCGCGCAGATCGTTATGGCGCGGGCAGCGCACTGAGCAGCGTTGATTCCTGCCAGGCCACGGTGCGATTGCGGCCCTGATGCTTGGCGGCATACAGCGCCGCATCTGCGCGTTTGACGAAGTCTTCCAGGGTCGGGCATTCCTGCGCTTTACAGCCATAGACCCCCAGGCTGATGCTGACGATGCCGATCGGATTGCCATGGTGTTCAAGGGCACGGGTAAGCACGGCCAACCGGATCTTCTCCGCCAGACTCACCGCGCCGTGCCTGTCGCTGTAGGGCAGGAACACGGCCATTTCTTCCCCGCCGTAGCGCACCGCAAGGTCGCCGGTGCGGTTGAGGGTGCTACGAATGCACTCGGCCACGGCGATGATGCATTTGTCGCCGGCGACGTGGCCGTAGTTGTCGTTGTAGCTCTTGAATAAATCGATGTCGATCATGATCAGGCTCAGCGGATGCAGGTTCGGCTGCCCGTTGCCAAACTCCAGACCGAGAATCTCCTGAAAATGCCGACGATTGGCCAGCCCGGTCAGACTGTCTTGCAGCGCGAGCTTTTCCAGCGAGTGGCTGGCAATGCGCAGCTGTGATTCGGCGTTGAGGCCGAAGCGAATTTGCTGGAAGAGCAAGACGCCAAACAGCAGGTTGGCAACCACCACGCAGATGATGATCGCCAGCGAGCGCCACGCGTACTGCCGCCACTCGTCGAGCACTTCGCGCTGGGACAGGCCGGCGAGCACCACCATGGGGTAGCGGTCCAGTTTTTTGTAGCCGTACAGTCGCTGTTCGTGGTCGAGCATCGACACGACGTTCGCCGTGCCTTCGTAGTGTTCCCTGACGTAAAGACGAAATAACTCGCCGTCGGCGATGGAAGTGCCGCGCACGTTTTCAATGAACGGACGTCGCGCCAACACGGTGCCGTCGGCCATGGCCAGCGTGATGACGCCATGCTTGCCGATGTCGAAGCGCTCGAAGAACCGTTCGAAGTAGTTCAGTTCGACGGTGGCCAGCACCACACCGGCGAAGTTGCCCATTTCATCGTCCACCCGTCGCGACACCGGGATGATCCAGTCGCCGGTGGTGCGGCTCTGGATGGCGGGGCCGACGTGGGGCAGGCTGCTGGCGATGGACTGGTGGAAGCGGAAATACTCGCGGTCTGCATTGTTCGCGTTGGCCGGCATGTGGTTGAGGGAGGTGGCAGCCCAGTTGCCGTCCTTGTCGTAGATGAACAGGCCCTGGATCTGCTCGACGCTGGCGGCAGTGGCGCGCAGATAGTCGTGCATGCGCGAACCACTGGCGGCACCGAAGCCGTCGAACGAGAGCCGCTCGACCACCGACGACACGGCGATGTGCGCCTGATCGAAGGCGTCATCGGCGTGCTGCGCCATTGAGCGCGAGAGGTTGGTGACGTTGGTGTTGGCGATTTCCAGCTCGTGAATGCGCGTCTGGCGCAATTGCCAGACGTTGATGCTCGTGATGGAGATGCACACCAACAAGGTAAACAGCCCCGCCAGCCACAACACGGGCATGCGTTTGAGTCGTCGGTTTCTGACGCCGAACTCCGATCCTTCTACCTGTCTCAACCCCCACCCTCGCTGACTGCCACGATTTCAGACCCGCCACTGTGACGAACAATCCATTCGTTCGGACACGCAGCATCGCAACAGCGACCCCTCTGACTCACAGCGTAGGACAAGTGCGGGATTTTGAAGGGAAAATTAAGGCTTATAAATCATCTGCGGGAGAATTCTCGCAGTCCCGGCAGCAGCTTATTACAAGCAGGTACAACCTTTGTAGGAGTGAGCTTGCTCGCGAAGAGGCCGGTACATCCGCTAAATCTTCAGCGGTCAAGATGCCGTCTTCGCGTGCAAGGTGGAGCGCCACCCCGGTCGCTCCCACAAATAAAGCCTCTGCAGCGGTATTGCACCGATCGGTCAGGCGTTGCTCTGCCGATCAAACCCGACGCCCTTGCACCTCATCCAGATTGGCCTGCCAGTCCTTCTGTGCGCTGGTGCTGTGTTCCGGGATCGGCGCCTTGAGCAGCACGAAATAGGCGACTGCCGACAGCAATGCCACGATGGCGCTGACCGCAAAGGCCGTCGCAAAGGTGCCGGAATATTGCACGCTGAACCCGGTGACGATCGGCGCGATGGAGCCAGCGATGTAGCCGCCGAAATTCTGGATCGAACCCAGAGACGCCACGCGCTTGGTGTCGACCACGGTATTGACCACCATCCACGCCGTGGCGCTCGACAGGTTGATGCCGAACAGCGCCAGGCAGAGCAGGGCGACGCAACCGCTCAGGCCGGTGACGAAGGTCAACGGTAGGGTGAACACCGCGGCAAACACCAGCCCGCCAATCACCGTGTATTTGCGGCTGTTGAGCACGCCGACGCCGCGCTTGACCAGCCGGTCGCAGATGCGTCCGGCGGCGATGGTGCCAATCGCGCCAAACACATAGGCGAACGACACCACCCAGGCGGTTTGATAGGGGTCCAGGCCGTGTTCGCGCTGGAAGTAGCCGGGCAGCCAGGTCAGGTGAAGCCAGAGCATGTAGATCACGCCCATGAAACCGAGGAACGTGCCCCAGGTGCTGCGGTGCTTGAACAGGTCCAGCCAGCCGGCGAAGAACGAAGCTTTCGGCGCAGCATCGGCCTGAATCACCTTCACGGTGGGTTCGCGACCCTCAGCCGCCAGCTCCTTCAGGTACTGCGCGCGACTTTTGTAGAACACCAGCCAGCACAGCGACAGAACGATGCCGAGCACACCGGTGATGATGAACATGCCACGCCAGCTGAAGTTGACCATGAACAGTGTCAGCAGCGGCGGCGCCAGGCACGGCCCGATGCAGGTCGCCGACCAGACGATGCCCGTCGGCGTGCCGCGCTCGTGCTCTTCGAACCATTCGTTGAGGGTTTTGGCGGCTGACGGAAACATCGGTGCTTCGCCGATCCCCAACAACACGCGCAGGGCAAAGAAGCCGCTGAAGCTGTTGACGAAGCCTGACGCCGTCTGCGCGATGGACCACACCATCAGCGCGCCGCCCAGCGCGATCTTGCTGCCGAGCTTGTCGATGAGCATGCCCATCGGCAACTGCGCGAAGGCATAGGCCAGCGAGAACGCCGACAACAGAATGCCCATCTCCGAAGGGCTGATGAGCATGTCTTTCTGGATCGTCGTGTTGGCGATGGACAGCGCGCTGCGGTCCAGATAATTGACCACGCCGAACAGCATCAGAAAGACGATGGTGATCGTCTGATAGGTCTTGAGGGATTTCATTGCGCACCTTTCTTATTGTTGTAAGGGCTTGAAAAGCTTCCCGGCTGAAGCCGGTCCTACCAGAAAAACGCGTTCCAGCAGACGACGCATTTCCCAGTGGGACCGGCTTCAGCCGGGAAGGGGCCGGTGTGGGCGCCACCGATCTTGCGGTGTGACGTATGAAAAGCTTCCCGGCTAAAGCCGGTCCTACCAGGAAAACGCGTTCCAGCAGACGACGCATTTCCCAGTGGGACCGGCTTCAGCCGGGAAGAGGCCAGTGTGGGCGCCATTCATATTGCGGTGTGACGTTTGAAAAGCTTCCCGGCTAAAGCCGGTCCTACCAGGCGAACGCAGTCGAGCAGACGACGCATTTCTCCTGTGGGACCGGCTTCAGCCGGGAAGGGGCCAGTGTGGGCACCATCCATATTACGGTGTGACGTATGAAAAGCTTCCCGGCTGAAGGCGGTCCTACAAAAAGCATGCGTCGCTCGGCAAAACCTTAAGTCACGGCACCGATGTGCCACGGAACAAATTCGTTCTGCCCGTAACCGTGCTGCTCGCTTTTGCTGCGGGCGCCGGAGGCGATGTCGAGCATCATCTGGAACACGTACGCCCCGCGTTCTTCAATGGTCGTTGTGCCATCGGCGATGCCGCCACAATTGACGTCCATGTCTTCCTGTTGAAATTCGAACACACGGTTATTGGTCGCCAGTTTGATCGACGGCGTCGGCGCGCAGCCGTAGGCGGAACCCCGGCCGGTGGTAAAGGCGATGAGGTTGGCGCCGCCCGCCACTTGCCCCGTGGCGGAGACCGGGTCGTAACCGGGGGTGTCCATGAACACCAGGCCCTGGGCACGAACCGCTTCGGCGTATTCATACACGCCCATCAGGTTGGTCGAACCGGCCTTGGCCACGGCCCCCAGGGATTTCTCCAGAATGGTCGTCAGCCCGCCTGCCTTGTTGCCGGCGGACGGGTTGTTGTTCAGTTCGGCATTCATGCGCTGGCAGTAGTCTTCCCACCAATGAATGCGCTGAACGAGTTTTTCCCCGATCGCCTGACTGGCTGCTCGCCGCGTCAGCAAATGCTCGGCGCCATAGATCTCCGGGGTCTCCGACAGAATCGCCGTACCGCCCGCCGCCACCAGCCGGTCCACCGCATTGCCCAGCGCCGGGTTGGCGGTGATGCCGGAATAGCCGTCGGAGCCGCCACATTGCAGACCGACGATCAGGTGCTGGGCGCTGACGGTTTCGCGGGTGATCTTGTTGGCCTGGGGCAGAAGCGATTGCACTTGAGCGATGCCGCTGGCGATGGTCTTCGAGGTGCCACCGGTGCCTTGAATGGTAAAGGCGCGCAACTGGTCACTGGCTTTCAGGCCCTGGCTGTCGAGCATGTCCTGAATCTGGTTGGTCTCGCAGCCCAGACCCACCACCAGCACCGCCGCAAAGTTCGGGTGCACGGCATAGCCCGCCAGGGTGCGGCGCAGCAGGTCGATGGCCTCGCCCTTGGAGTCGATGGCGCAGCCCGAGCCGTGGGTCAGCGCGACCACGCCGTCGATGTTCGGGTAGTCCGCGAGGGCTTCCGGGAAAATATCGCGACGGAAACGGTCGGCGATGGCCCGTGCCACGGTGGCCGAACAATTCACCGAGGTGAGAATGCCGATGTAGTTGCGCGTCGCCACGCGGCCGTCGGCGCGCACGATGCCCTGAAAGAACGCCTCGGTTTTCGGCGATTCGTGGGCATCGACGCCAAAGGCGTAGTCGCGGGAGAAGTCGCCCATCTCGACGTTGTGCACATGCACGTGCTTCCCGGCCTCAATGGGCTGTGACGCGAAGCCGATGATCTGACCGTAACGCCGCAGCGGCTGACCCTGCTCTACCCGCACCGCGGCGACCTTGTGCCCGGAAGGAATGGGCTGAGACACCGTGATGTTTTCTTCGTCCAGGTACGTGCCTTCGCTCAGCGCCTGGCGAGCGATAAGCACGTTATCAAGGGGGTTCAGTCGGATGAACAGCGCACTGCTGTCGAACGCGGGGGTTTTTGCGATGAGTTCCATGCGGCCTCTCAAGACGGTTGCGGCCTGGTTCAGCGGTGCGGGACGACGGCTTCCATCAAGGAGCGGCACCGTGGCTGGCCGGTTATTGTTATTCACGACGCATCAAACAGCCGCCCCATCAGCGCGGCGTAGTGGGCCGATTTTCAGCCACTCTATGAAGCCAGTTGATAATTTCCCAATGAAAGGTTTCGATTGAGCGATAACTCAGGGTTATCGACTCACGGTGCCGCCTGAAACGTTGGAAAGGCGCCTGCACACGCAAACCCCGCACACACACACTCAGAAACGGGCGCTTAGATTGGCAAGCAGCGCTTTCACCGCCGCTGACATCGGCCTGGCCTTCGACGTCATCAGCCCGAGATTGGCCATGCTCAACGGCAACTCGACGGGCAGAATGGCGATCATGCCGTAACGCGCGTAGTGCTGGGCGACGTCATTGGGCACCACGGCAATCATGTCCGAGGATTCGAGCATCGAGGTGGTCGCCAGAATCGAACGGGTTTCGATGATGTCCAGCGGCTCAATCAATTGCGCCGCCTGCAATGCGTTCTCGACCTGGCGCCGCATGGGGCTGCCGATGGGGTGGAGGATCCAGGTCAGCGGCGCCAGCTCCTTCAGGGTCAGGCCCGTCTGGGTGGGTCCAGCGCGATCCACCAGCGGGTGCTGCGGCCGGGCGATGATGCGCATACTTTCGCCCTGCTCGAACAGCTGAATGTCGAGGCTCTGGCCGTCGAGCTGATCGGGCAACCGGCCCAGCACCACATCGAAATCGCCGCGAATCAGCGCCGGCAGCAGCTCATCACTGGTGCCGACTTCCAGCGCGATGCGCACTTTCGGGTGCGCAGCCTTGAACGCCAGCACGCCGCGAGTGAGCAGCGTCGGCACCGGGCCCATGACCGTGCCGATGCGCACCATCCCCGTCGCCCCGCGTGCCAGCTCGGCCAACTGCGCTTCGGCGTATTCGAACTCATGCAGCGCGCCCTGGGCGTAGCGAATCATCACCTCGCCGAACAGCGTCGGCTGCATGCCGCGCGGCAAACGCTCGAACAGTTGCACGCCGAGCCGCGCTTCCAGCTGTTGCAGCAACAGACTGGCGGCGGGCTGGGTGGTGTGAATGGCGGTGGCGGCCTTGCGCAGATTGCCCAGCTCGCCCAACGCGTTGAGCAGCGCAATCTGCCGGCTGGAGATTTTCAGCGACGGGAAGGTGCCAGGCAGGTAAGGATTTTTTGCTGACATATCGAATTGGGTATCGATGATTAGGATTTGTCGATTATGCCTGTATCGCAGTTCGGCCTACAGTCGGGGGTAAGAAGGCATACATCCTGTGGGAGCGCGCTTGCCCGCGAAGGCGTCGGGTCAGCACCCATGTCCTCGCTGACCCGCCCCGTTCATGGTCAAGGTGAAATGCCACTCCGATCGCTCCTGCACCGTTAGCGTCGTCGCCACGCTTTTCCAAGAACAAGAGAGTCCACCATGCAGATCACGTCCATATCCGTTCGCGACATCCGCTTCCCCACCTCCCTGTCCCTCGACGGCTCCGATGCAATGAACAGCGCCCCGGATTATTCCGCTGCCTACGTCGTGCTGCACACCGATTCGCCGGACGGGCTGGAAGGCCACGGGCTGACGTTCACCATCGGCCGCGGCAACGAGATCTGCGCCGCCGCGATTCACTCCCTGGCGCCGAGCGTGGTGGGGCTGAGCCTGGAATCGATCACGGCGGACATGGGCGCCTTCTGGCACACCATCACGGCAGGCGACAGCCAGTTGCGCTGGCTGGGGCCGGAAAAAGGCGTGATCCATCTGGCCACCGCCGCGCTGGTCAATGCCGTCTGGGACCTGTGGGCCAAGGTGGAGGGCAAGCCGGTCTGGAAACTACTGGCCGACATGACTCCTGAGCAGTTGGTGAAGTGCCTGGACTTCAGCTACGTCACCGACGCCATCACGCCCGAAGAAGCCATCGCCTTGCTCCGTCGGCAAGTGCCGGGCAAAGCAACGCGTGAGGCGCAACTGCTGGAGGAGGGCTATCCGGGCTACACCACCGCGCCGGGCTGGCTGGGTTATTCGGAAGAGAAGATGCGTCGACTGGCCCGCGAAGCCGTGGCCGAAGGCTGGACCCACATCAAGCAGAAGATCGGCTCGGACATCGAAGAAGACATGCGCCGTGCCGCGATCCTGCGCGACGAACTGGGCTGGGAACGCACGCTGATGATGGACGCCAATCAGGTCTGGAGCGTCGAGCAATCGATCAGCAACATGCGCCGGCTGGCGGCGTTCGAGCCCTGGTGGATCGAAGAGCCGACCCACCCCGATGACATCCTCGGCCACGCGACGATTCGTCAGCGCATCGCACCGATTGGTTTGGCCACCGGCGAGCATTGCCACAACCGGGTGATGTTCAAACAGATGTTCCAGGCCGGCGCGCTGGATTTCTGCCAGCTCGACGCGGCACGGCTGGGCGGGCTGAACGAGGTGCTGATCGTGCTGCTGATGGCGGCCAAGTTCGACATCCCGGTGTGCCCCCACGGTGGCGGCGTCGGGTTGTGCGAATACGTGCAGAACATCTCGATGTTTGATTACATCGCGGTGTCCGGCTCGCTGGACAAGCGGGTGCTGGAATACGTCGATCACCTGCACGAGCATTTCCTCGATCCGGTGGTCATCCGCCGCGGCCGGTATATGCCTCCACAACGGCCGGGGTACAGCATCGAAATGCACGCCGAGACGCTGGAGCGCTATCAATATCCCAAGGGCTCGGTGTGGGTGGAACTGGCGAACCGATAATCTGACGGTAGGAGCGTGGCTTGTCCCGCGATCGGCGGGGAACCCGTCGTCACCTGGCGAACGCGTTTTTCCAGACACAGCGCGTTGTCAGGGTTTACGGGGACTGCGTCCCCGATCGCGGGACAAGCCACGCTCCTACAGGTTATGCGCGCTGCGCCATCAGACAGTCGCATGTCGCTGTGGACACGCGCCTTTCCCGGGCATGACCGGTATGATCCGTCGCATCTACCCGACCACGGTGCGACATGAATTCCCCCGAGCCCGGCAACGTCATTCCTCCCGGCACCCCTGCCGCCAGCGCCCCCGTCACGCCGCCGGAGCGTGATCGCCTGTCGGCTTCGCTGCTCGGCGGCGGCTGCGAGCCTGACCCGCGCTTCACCTTGGCCAATGAACGCACATTTCTCGCCTGGATCCGCACGGCATTGGCGTTCCTGGCCGGTGGCATCGCGGTCGAAGCCTTCACCAGCGACGTGTTCAGCCCCGGTCTGCGTCGGGCCGTGGCTTTGTCGTTGCTGGTGCTGGCCTTGTTGGTGAGCGCCAGTGCCTGCGTGCGCTGGCTGAAAGTCGAACGGGCGATGCGTCAGCGCAAGCCATTGCCGTTGCCGGTGCTGGTGCCGATTCTGTCGTTGGGCGGCGCGTTGGTGGCGGCGGGGCTGATCGTCTTTCTGATTTACGGCGCGTCGTGAACCGGCGCGGTCATGCCGTGCCGTCGACGCCATTGCGCCACGACGATCCCGGTCTGCAACCCGAACGCACCCTGCTGGCCTGGCGCCGGACGCTGCTGACGTTGATCGGCGTGTGCACTCTGTTTTTACGCTGGATTCCGCCGTTTGGGTGGGTGGCGCTGTTGCCGGTCATTTTCTCGTTGATGGCTGGCCTCCTGATCCAGATCGGCCTCAACGCCCGCTACCGCAAAAGCGCCCGTGGCATCACCCACGAGCGGATTCCGCCGCCTTTGCGCGAAGTGGCGGTGCTGGGTTGCACGGTGATGGTGTTGAGTCTGGTGGGGATTGTTGCGGTGGTGTCTGGCTAACCTGGCAGGCAAGGCTCACACCGATTCCGAGCCGGCTTGCTGGCGAACAGATTGTGTCAGCCGACATCTGCAGTGGCTGGCCTACCGCGTTCGCCAGCAAGCCGGCTCCGGATTTGCGTGGGTTGATCAATAGGCGTCGTGTCAGGCGTGGAGGCCGGCGCGCCGGAAAACGCCTTCGCGGGCAAGCGCGCTCCTACGCCCTGCGGGCAGAGGCAGACCGTGATCCTGCCATTTCATCTCGGGACTTTAGACCTGTGGGATGGTCATCAAACGCGGATTACCTGAGGGAACGCAGATTGGTGGACAGCGCAAATCAACTGTAGGAGCGCGCTTGCCCGCGAAGGCGGTGTGTCAGTCGACAGTGATGTCACAGACCGCCGCTTTCGCGACCGTCGTAACCTCCGATTGCTCCTACAGGGGATTTGCGTTGGACCAGGATTTGGAGGCGGGTACATAAAACCGTTCGCCGCGGATTTGGATGCGGGTATTTAAAATCGTTCAACGCGGATCTGGAGGCGGGTACAAAACTTGTAGGAGTGAGCTTGCTCGCGATTTCGGTGTTTCAGTCACTTTTCTGTCAACTGACAGGGCGCATTCGCCAGCAAGCCGGCTCCTACCGATTTGCGTGGTTGATCAATAGGCGTCGTGTCAGGCGTGGAGGCCGGCGCGCCGGACAACGCCTTCGCGGGCAAGCGCGCTCCTACGCCCTGCGGGCAGAAGCAGACCGTGGTCCCTGCCATTTCATCTCGGGACTTTAGACCTGTGGGACGGTCATCAAACGCGGATTACCTGCGGGAACGCAGATTGGTGGACAGCGCAAATCCTCTGTAGGAGCGCGCTTGCCCGCGAAGGCGGTGTGTCAGGCGACAGTCATGTTACAGACCCGCCGCTTTCGCGACCGTCGTAACCTCCGATTGCTCCTACAGGGGATTTGCGTTCGACGCGGATTTGGAGGCGAGTACGTAAAACCGTTTGCCGCGGATTTGGAGGCGGGTACATAAAACCGTTTGCCGCGGATTTGGAGGCGGGTACTTAAAACCGTTCAACGCGGATCTGGAGGCGGGTACAAAAACTGTAGGAGTGAGCTTGCTCGCGATTTCGGTGTTTCAGGCACTTTTCTGTCAACCGACAGGGCGCGTTCGCCAGCAAGCCGGCTCAAATGTAAGCGCCAGCACCGTAAGGTCTCGGCAGGACCTGCCTCTGACCTGGCAGGCAAGGCGCACACCGGCTCCGTAGGAGCCGGCTTGCTGGCGAACCGGATGTGTCAGCCGACCTATGCGTGGCTGACACACCGCGATCGCGGGCAAGGTGGGGCGCCACCTCGATCTCTCCTACCCTTTCAAGTGTCGGCTCACTCAATACGCTGCAACTAAACCGTCTTTCCTCGGATCGGTCCCGCCTACATACCCATGGGCCGTGCGTTGAATGATCTGCGCGCCGCCAAAGGCAAACACGCCGCTGGGGTCTTCAACTTCCACGTCGTGGCCTTTGGCGCGCAGCGCTTCGATCACCTGCGGATCAAACGAGCGCTCCACCGCGACCTTCAGGCCGGATTCGATGCGCCAGCGCGGCGCGTCGGCGGCGGCCTGGGGGTTCTGTTTGTAGCGCAGGATGCGCAGCATCATTTGCAAATGGCCCTGCGCCTGCATCGGCCCGCCCATCAGGCCGAAGGACATCAACGGCGTGCCGTCGGCGTTCATCACGAAGCCCGGAATGATGGTGTGAAACGGCCGTTTGCCCGGCGCAACGGTGTTGACGTGATCAGGGTCCAGGGTGAAGCCCGCGCCACGATTCTGCAGGCTGATCCCCGTGCACGGCACCACCACACCGGAACCAAACCCCATGTAGTTCGACTGGATGAACGAGACCATCATGCCGCTCTCGTCCGCCGCCGACAGGTACACCGTGCCGCCGGCCTTGGGCGCGCCATGCAGCGGGTCTTCTGCCTGTTCGCCCACCAGCGCCGCGCGGTCACGCAGGTAGGCCGGGTCGAGCATGTGTTCAGCGGCGACGCGCATGTGGTCGTTGTCGGTGACGTGCTGGTTGAGGTCGGCCAGCGCCAGCTTCATGGCTTCCAGCACTGGGTGAACGGTCCCGACGCTGTCTACCGGCTGCTCGCCCACGCCCAGCGCTTCGAGGATGCCCAAGCCCGCCAGCGTGGCGATGCCCTGACCATTCGGCGGCAGCTCGTGGACCACGGCGCCGGCGTACGGCACCGACAAAGTATCGATCCAGTCCACCCGGTGGTTTGCCAGATCCTCAAGGCTCATGACGCTGCCATTGGCGTTGGCGTGCGTGATCATCGCCTGAGCCAGTTCCCCGCGATAAAACGCCTCGCCCTTGCTTTCAGCAATCAGCTCCAGGGTTTTCGCGTGATCCTTCAGCGTGACTTTCTCCCCGGCTTTCGGCGCTTTGCCGCCTTGCAGGAAGCACTCGGCAAACCCCGGCTGATCCTTCAACAGCCCGGCACCGCGCCGCCACAGTTCGGCAATGATCGGCGTCACCTGATAACCGTCCCGCGCGTAGCCAATAGCGGGCGCGGCGAGGGTGGCGAAGGGCAGCTTGCCGTAGCGCTCGGACAACGCGACCCAGGCCGATACCGCGCCCGGCACCGTCACCGAGGCCCAGCCGCGCTGGGGCATTTCCTGCTGGCCGGCAAAGTGCTCCGGCGTCCAGGCTTTCGGCGAGCGGCCCGAGGCATTCAGGCCTTGCAGCGTCTTGCCGTCCCAGACGATGGCAAAGGCGTCGCTGCCAATGCCGCAGCCGGTGGGTTCGACCACGGTCAGCACCATGGCGGCGGCGATCGCGGCGTCAACGGCGTTGCCGCCTTCACGCAGCATGTCCAGCCCGGCCTGTGCGGCCAGCGGTTGCGAGCAGGCGACCATGTTGTTGCCCATCACCGGCGAGCGGGCGGACGCGTAAGGTTGGCTGTAATCCAGATCATCGAACATGCAGTCGTTCTCTTCTTGGCAGTTGATCGGTTGTAGACGCGGGGACTCGGCGTGTAAGCGCGAGCGCCGTCAGCTTTTCGGATCGAGGGCATCACGCAGCCCGTCGCCCAGCAGGTTGAAACACAACACGGTGATGTAGATCGCCACGCCTGGGGCAATGGACATCCACGGTGCCTGCTCCATGAAGTTCTTCGCGGTGTTGAGCATCGAGCCCCAGGACGGCGAGGGCGGTTGCTGGCCCAGGCCGAGGAACGACAGGCTCGCTTCCGCCAGAATCGCCGAAGCGATGGTCAGCGTCGCTTGCACCACCAGCGGCGAGAGCACGTTCGGCAGCACGTAGCGCAGGATGATCCAGCGGTCCGGCAGGCCAATGGCGCGGGCACCTTCCAGATAATCTTCGTGACGGATTGCCAGTACCTGACCGCGGGTCAGGCGCGAGAAAATCGGCATCGCCGACAGCCCGATGGCAATCATCGCGTTGCTCAGGCTCGGGCCGAGGAACGCGCCCAGGGCAATCGCCAGCACCAGAAACGGACACGACAGCAGCGCTTCCATGATGCGTGAAATCACTGCGTCGAGCTTGCCGCCGAAGTAACCGGCCAACAGGCCCAGCGGCACGCCGATGACCATGGCAATCGCCACCGAAACGCCGCCCGCCAGCAACGAGCTGCGCGCGCCCCAGAGCAGGCGGGAAAACAGGTCACGACCGAGTTCGTCGGTGCCCAGCCAGTAGATCAGCGACGGCGCCTTGCGCACGGCGAGGAAGTTGGCTTTCAGCGGATCATGGGGCGCGATCCACGGGGCCAGCAGCGCCGCAAGAATGAAGATGATCAACACCACCGCGCCGACCACCGCGCCCTTGTTGGCGAGGAATTTCTTCACGAACGGCGAGCGGGTGCGCGGCCGAAGGGGTTCTCTCAACGGCGCTTGGGACGGCGCGTTCAGCGGCGCTGAAGGATGGGTCGCAATCGAAGTCATCAGGCAGTCCTCAGACGCGGATTGATCAGGCGGTAGAGCACGTCGGCCAGCAGATTCAGCAGCAGGAAGCCGATCGCGACGCACAGCACCACGCCTTGAACCACGGCGTAATCGCGGTTGAACACGGCATCGACAATCATCTTGCCGAAGCCGGGAATGCTAAACACCTGCTCGGTCAACACCGCGCCGCCGAGCAATTCGCCGAACAGTAGCGTGGTCAGCGTGACGATGGGCATCAGCGCGTTGCGCAGGGCGTGCTTCAGAATCACCGTGCGCGGGAACAGCCCCTTGGCCCGTGCCGTGCGCACGTAATCGGCGCGCAGCACTTCGAGCATCGCGCTGCGGGTGTGGCGCATCAGCACCCCCGACAGCCCGGCGCCCAGCACGAAGGCCGGCAGGATCAGGGTTTTCATGTTCTGCCCGACGTCTTCACCCAGCGGCACGAAGCCCGAAGCCGGGAGCCACTGCAGCTTCACGGCGAAGATCATGATCAACAGAATCCCCAGCCAGAAGTGCGGAATCGAGATCCCCGACAGGGCGAACACGTTGGCTGCGTAATCCACCGACGTGCCCTTGCGCACCGCCGAAATCACCCCGGTGGGAATGCCGATCACCAGCGCGATGATCAGCGCCAGCACCGCCAGTTCGATGGTCACCGGCAGCTTCGACGCCAGCAGCACGGTCACCGGTTGCTCGGTGCGCAGCGAGGTGCCGAAGTCACCCTGCAGGACATTGCCGACCCAGTGCACGTATTGCAGCGGCAGCGGGTCGTTGAGCCGGTATTTCTCCCGCAGGTATTCCATTACCGCCGGGTCGCGCTCTTCACCCGCCATGGCCTGGACCGGATCACCGGGCAGCAGCTTTTGCAGGGTGAAGACGAACAGCGAAACCAGGATCAGCGTCGGAATGGCACTGAGCAGGCGTCGCAGGATGAAAGTCAGCATGACGAATCCTCGCGGCCGAAGCGGTTGTCCACGGGCGCCGCTGTCATTTGAACGCGACGTTGTTCAGGCGAATCAAACCATCGGGATTGGGCACGAAACCGGTGAGGTTGCTGCGCATGGCGATGATTCGCGGATCGAAATACAGGTAGCTGGTCGGCACGTCTTCGGCGAGCAGGCGCAGGGCCTCGAAGTAGAGGGCCTGACGCTGGGCCTGATCGTTCACGGTGCGTGCCTTGTTCAGCAGCTCGTCGAGTTTCGGGTCACAGAAATGCCCGTCGTTCTGGCCACCCTTGCAGGTCACGAACTGGTGGATGTCGCCATCCGGATCAGGGCGGCCCGACCAAGCGCTCATGCCGATCTGGAAGTTGCCGGTCTGTTGCTCGCTGAGCAGCGTGGCGTATTCGGTGGCAATCAGATTGACCTTGAAGCCGGCTTCTTCCGCCATGGCCTGAATGATCTGACCGACCTGCTGGGCGATGGGGTTGTTGGCGACTTTCAGCTCGACGCTGAGGGGCGTCTTCACCCCGGCTTCCGCGAGCAGTTTTTTGCTGGCTTCGACGTCTCGGGTTGGCACCGGCAGGTCCTTGTCGTAATACGGACTGTTTTTCGGGAACGGCTGGGCGCTCGGTGCGTACAGGCCTTCGAATACCACCTGATTGATCGCGTCACGGTCGATGGCCAGCTCGAAGGCCTTGCGCACGCGCTTGTCCTTGCCCATCGGGTTGTTGGCCTTGTCGCCATTGTTGGTGTTGTACATCAGCTGCATGTAGCCCAGGCCCGGCGTGCTGAACACTTGGATGTGGCTGTCGGCCTTGGCGGTCTTCACGTCCGTCGGCGCAACGCGTTCGATGATGTCCAGGTCGCCGGAGCGCAGGTTGGCCAGGCGCACCGAGGTGTCCGGAATCGGCAGGAAAATCACCTTGTCGAAGTGGTACGCCTGCTTGTTCCAGTAGTTGTCGAAACGCTCCAGCACGATGCGGTCCTGCTGCACCCGCTGAACGAATTTGTACGGCCCGGAACAGACCGGCTTGGAGGCCACGTCGGTGGCCGAAGCCTTGGGTGCGAGCATCATTCCGGCGCGGTCTGACAGTTGCGAGATCAGCGTCGCGTCGGGCTGCTTGACCTTGATCGCCACGGTCTTCGCGTCGATTACCTCAACGCTTTCCACCGACGCCAGTTCGCTCTTGCGCAGGGAGTCGGGCAGGGTGCGGGCGCGGTCGAGGTTGAACTTCACGGCGGCGGCGTCGAACACCTCGCCGTCGTGGAAGGTCACGCCGTCGCGCAGGGTCATGGTCAGCGTCTTGCCGTCCTCGCTCCAGTTCCAGGCGGTGGCCAGTTGCGGCGCGTAGGTCAGGTCCGGGTTGACGTCCACCAGTTTGTCGCACAGTGCGGTGTAGACCAGGCGCCCCGAATAGGTACGCGAGCGATGCGGGTCGAGCATGTCGGGGTCATCCTGGATGCCGATGCGCAGGGTGGTTTCGGCGACAGCCGCATTCGCAGCGAGCAGCAACAACGTGGTTGTCATCAGGTGGGCGAACTTCATGGCTGACTCTCCAGAGAAAGGGCTTGATGGCTTTTGAACAGGTTCAGGCGTTGGCTGTAGGCGGCGCTGGGTGTGGGCACGATCAGCGAACCGGCGCCGGCGTTGGCGATTTCGCGCCAGTAATGGCAGGCCACCTGACGCCCCGGCTCGACGGTGTCGAAGAGCGGCTTCACTTCGCGGCACAGCGGCTTGGCGTGGGGGCAACGGGTGTGAAAACGGCAACCCGACGGCGGCTTGCTCGGGCTCGGCATGTCACCTCCGAGCAGCGGGCGCGGGCGGCGCAGGTCCGGGTGGCTGACCGGCACGGCGGCCATCAGCGCTTGGGTATAAGGATGAAAGGGCGTTTCGAACAGCGCGTTGACCGGGGCCAGTTCGACGATCTCGCCGAGGTACATCACCGCCACGCGGTCGCTCATGTGGCGGATCACCGCGAGGCCGTGGGCAACGATCAGCAGGGTCAGGCCGAACTGGTGCTTGAGGTCTTCCAGCAGATTGACCACTTGGGCCTGCACTGAAACATCCAGCGCCGACACCGGCTCGTCGCCGAGGATCAGCCGTGGTTCCGAGGCCAGCGCCCGGGCGATACCGATGCGCTGACGCTGGCCGCCGGAAAATTCGTGGGGAAAGCGGCTGCCGTGCTCCGGCGCCAGACCCACCGTGCGCAGAAGCTCGGCGACCTTGTCCTGGCGCGCGCTGCGGCTGTCGTCGCGATGCAGCCAGATCGGCTCGCCGATGATCGATTCGACACTCATGCGCGGGTTCAGCGAGGCGAACGGGTCCTGGAAAATGATCTGCAGATCGCGACGCACCTGTCGCAGCTTGTCGGCGGGCAGATTGCCCAGGTTGCGGCCTTCATAAATAACGTCGCCAGCGGTCGGCTTGAGCAGGTTCAGCAGCACCCGGCCCAGGGTCGATTTGCCCGAGCCCGACTCACCCACCAGCGCCAGGGTTTCGCCCCGGCGCACGGCCAGGGACACCTCATTGACCGCCTGCACGGGCGGCTTTTTGCGCTGGAACAATCCGGCTTCGCTGTGGAAGTGTTTGCTTACCGCAATGCTTTCCAGAATCGGCTTTTCCAGCGCCGATTCAGCCGCCCCGGCATTCACGATGTGTTGGCCTGACAGGCTCATGCGCTGACTCCCAGATGCTGTTCAAGTGGCACGCGAATGCAGGCGGCGAAATGCCCGGCGGAGACTTCCAGCAACGGCGGACGGGCTTCCCGGCACGCGGCGATGACGAACGGGCAGCGGCTGGCAAAGCGGCAGCCACCGGGCATTTCAGCCGGGGTCGGCACGCGTCCGTTAATCGTCGCCAACCGCCCTTCGCGGGGGCCGACCGAGGGCATCGAACCCATCAGGCCGATGGTGTAAGGGTGCTGCGGATCATCGAACAGGGTCTTCACCGAGCCGCTTTCGACGACGCGGCCGGCGTACATCACGATGACCTCGTCGGCCACTTCGGCGACCACGCCGAGGTCGTGGGTGATGAGCATCATCGACGTGCCGGTTTCGGCCTGGAGGCTGGCAACCAGCGAAAGAATCTGCGCCTGAATGGTCACGTCGAGGGCGGTGGTGGGTTCGTCGGCGATGATCAGCGCAGGGTCGTTGGCCAGCGCCATGGCGATCATCGCGCGCTGACGCATGCCGCCAGACAACTCGTGGGGGTAAGCGTCGAGGCGCTGAAGGGCATCGGGCACGCGGACCTTTTCCAGCATCTCCAGCGCACGCTGGCGGGCGGCGCTGGCCGACAGACCCTGATGGCGAATCACGCTTTCGGCGATCTGGTCACCAATGGTGAACACCGGGTTCAGCGAGGTCATCGGCTCCTGAAAGATCATCGCCATGCGGTTGCCGCGTACGTCCAGCAGTCGCTCGTCGGACATGCCCAGCAACGGCTCGCCCAGCAGATTCGAGGCGCTGGCCTGGACGGTGGCGGTGTCGGGCAGCAGGCCCATCAAGGCCATGGACGTCACGCTTTTGCCGCAGCCGGACTCGCCGACGATGGCCAGGGTCTTGCCCGGCTGAATGGCGAACGACACACCGTCGACGACATTGGCCGGGGCATCCTTGAAGCGCACGGTGAGGTCGCTGACGCTCAATACCGATGGGGTGTTCGCGGGTGAAGCACTCATACGCTGGCCTCGAGGTCTTGCTGGATGACGTGATCGAGCGCCTGTTGCAGCGCACGCAGGTGACCGCGCATGGCGGTGGCGGCCTTGGCCGGATCGCGGCTTTCGATGGCGCCGATGATGTCGTGGTGATCGTGGCTGTAAGTGCTCAGGCGGTCGGTGTTGCGGGCGCGTTGACGCAGGTCGCGCCACGCCGGATCAAGACGGATGGCGTCGAGCATTTCGAAGATGTCCAGCATCAGTCGGTTGCCGGCGGCTTCGGCGATGCCGCGGTGCAGCGCGCTGTCCCACAGCTCGATGCCTTCGGCGTCGGGTTCGCTGGCGTGTTGCTGATGGGTGGTGCGTTCAGCGAGCCGGCGCAGGATCGCCATTTGTTCACCGCTGGCGCGCAGGGCGGCCAGTGACGCGAGTGCCGGTTCCAGATAGATGCGCGCTTCCATGACCTCGCTGAAATTGGTCCGGCTCGACAGCTTGGCAAAGCTCATGGCCGCGCTCGGCGGGGTAGGGCCGACGAAAGTGCCTTTGCCCTGCCGCCGCCAGATGTGCCCCTCGGCTTCGAGCACTGCCAGCGCGCGGCGAATGGCCCGGCGACTGACGCCGAAATCCACCGCCAGGTCGCGCTCGGTCGGCAACGGCCGCTGCGGGAAGGCCGCCTGCTGCGCGACCATCTGGCGCAGCGCATCGAGGGCCATCTTCGACGAAGTGTCGTGGTTTGCGTCGGTGTCGATGCTGTCCATCTGCGTCTCTCGTCACGGGGGTGAACCGGAGGCCAGGGGCTGCATGAAGCAGGGCCTGGCTGCAGAGGAGGAGTGCAATAGCGATGCCAATGAAAATTGGTCCGCCAGAGTGAGGCGATGACCGGGCAGGCGTGCAGGCGTGATCCCGCGCCTTCGGGCCAATCGGCAAAGGTTCGGAAGTCTGGTTCGCGAGGCGAGGCGGAATTGGTTCAGGCGCGAAGCGAACCAATTTCAGGAATGGGTCAGGCAGGGCGCCTGTTTATGGTTCGGGTGCGTTATTAGAGGGCGCTGTTTGGGGTGATTCTGGCCGAAGCCAGAATCAGGGCTGCATCAATCCCACTGAGGCGCAAGGCTGGCCGGGCTGGTCAGGCGATGACCGCGGTCCAGTTGGGCAATCTGCGCCATGTCGTCCTCAGTCAGGTTGAGGTCGACGGCTTTCAGGTTGCTTTCCAGGTTCGCGCGCTTGGTCGACGACGGAATCACCGCGTAGCCCAACTGCATGGCCCAGGCCAGCGTCACTTGGGCAGGCGTTGCATTGTGGCGCTGAGCGATCTGCTCGATCACCGGGTCCTTCAGCACTTCGCCGTAGGCCAGGGTCATGTAGGACGTGATCTTTATCCCGTGCTGTTGAGCGAAAGCGGCCACGGTACGGTTTTGCAGGTAGGGATGCAGTTCGATCTGGTTGGTGGCGATGTTCTCGGCACCGACCGCAGCGATGGCTTCACCCATCAGCGCCACGGTGAAGTTGGAAATGCCGATCTCGCGGGTCAGGCCTTGCTGCTTGGCTTCCAGCAACGCGCCCATGAACTCGGCGACAGGCACCTGGCCTTTAGGCGATGGCCAGTGGATCAGCGTCAGGTCGACGTGATCGGTTTTCAGCTTGGCCAGGCTTTCCTTCAGGCTCGGGATCAGCTTGTCGGCGGCGAAGTTGTCGGTCCAGATCTTGGTGGTGATGTACAGCTCGTCACGGGGCACGCCGCTCTGTTCGATGGCCTGACCGACCTCGGCTTCATTGCCGTAGATCTGCGCGGTGTCGATCACGCGATAGCCCAGCTCCAGGCCATTGCTGACCGAATCGATAACGACCTGATCTTTCAGGCGGAAGGTGCCGAGGCCAAATGCGGGAACAGTCATGGGAAAACTCCAGAGTTCAAGGGGGAACAAGATGGACGAAACAGATGCCCAGTATCACGCGCCGGCGGGCAGGGAAAAACCACAGCGCGGGCACGGGACTTTTGACGGGGGATCATGAATGCCATGGAGTTTGGGGCAGCGTGTGAGTGTGATCGTTCAGTGGAATGTCTCTATTGCAGCGCCTGAACCACCGCATTCGCCAGCAAGCCGGCTCCTACCGGGTACTGCGCATGACGCATATCCCGCGCTGAACACAAATCACTGTAGGAGCGCGCTTGCCCGCGAAAGACCTTGCGGCCAACGAATGAGCAACTGACACCCCTGATTCCGAGCCGGCTTGCTGGCGGATGTGGTGGATCAGGCGGAATGGATGCCACAGGCAGATCGCATTCGCGGGCCGGCTCCTACCGGATATTGCGCATGGCGCACACCCCGCGCTGAACGCAAATCACTGTAGGAGCGCGCTTGCCCGCGAAAGACCTTGCGGCCAACGAATGAGCAACTGACACCCCCGATTCCGAGCCGGCTTGCTGGCGAATGCGGTGGGTCAGGCGGAATGGATGACACAAGCAGATCGCATTCGCGGGAAAGCGCGCTCCTACAGTGGATCGGCGTTGGCCGGGATTTCAGCGTCGTGCACAGGATCTGTGGGAGCCGGCTTGCTGGCGAATGCGGTGGGTCAGGCGGAATGGATGACACAGGCAGATCGCATTCGCGGGCAAGCGCGCTCCTACAGTGGATCGGCGTGGGCCGGGATTCGGCGTCAGGCACAGGATCTGTGGGAGCCGGCTTGCTGGCGAATGCGGTGTGTCAGGCGGAGTTGATGGCACAGGCAGATCGCATTCGCGGGCAAGCGCGCTCCTAAAGGGGGCCTGCGCCGAATTAAAAAACGCGGTCGTGCGCAAAATTGGTTTTCGGCGAGCGCAACAGGGTCGGCGCGCGCGGGAAACCTTCAAACATGCCCATCGCGCTTGACGAAATGCTTGTGCATGTCCGCCGTCAGCCCTTCGACGCGTTCGGTCAGCACTTTGGTCATTTCGGTGAGCCGGGTATTTTGCTCCAGCAGTTCCAGCATCTGCGCCGTGTACCGCGCTGCTATGGCCATGCGCTCTTCGTTGGCGGCCGCTAGTGCCTCTCTGTGTTCTGCGTCGGCATCGGCGCTGGCTTTGTCGCGGGCAGCCTGTCGCGTCTGGGCAAGGAGAATCAGCGGCGCGGCATACGCCGATTGCAGGCTGAACGCCAGATTGAGCAGGATGAACGGGTACAGATCGAATGACACCAACCCGCTCACGTTGGCGCTCACCCACAGTACGACCAGCAACGTCTGTGCGCCGAGAAACGTGGGCGTGCCGAAGAATCGCGCAAACGCCTCGGCCTTGAGGGCGAAAGCGTCGTTGCCAAAGGTCGGCGCCAGGTGCGCGTGGCGTTTGTGGAAGCGCAGATGATCCGCCGGCGCAGCGGCAGAGGAGGTGCCCGGTTCGGCGGGCGACGGGACAGGCGTGGCAGTCGGCATGAGGCTTTCCTGAAGACAGAAATACCTGCCCACTATAGGCCCACGCCCCTTGGCGTTGTACTGAACCTCTGCTGAACCGCCACGTGTCCCGGACGAGCTGCGTCAGTCCACCGGTTCGGGGTACAGCGGCTTGGAACGCTGCATGATGCTGGCGTAGTCGTAAACGTATTGGCGGCCGGCGTGACTGGTCATGCGCAGGCGGTCGATCAGTTGTCGCTCTTTCTTGTTCAGGTATCTCAACCCGTGGTGGTCACTGGACTTGAGGCGATCACGTTCATGGGCGTCAGGGAAAGTGATGACGTTCGTCATGAAATATCTCCTTGGTTAAATCCGTGTCCCCGGCTCCATGTTCCGGGGTTCACCCTTTGTGGTGCGACTGTGCACCTTACCCACAAAAAGTCGGACGCTACAACCCTGCAAATGATCAGTGGATCACAGGATTTGCGTGATCTCGAACGATTGACGGCTGCCGTTCACCACCACCTCGACCTCATCGCCATCGAGCTTGCCAACCAGGCTCTGACCCAGTGGCGAGCGTGCGGTGATCACCGTAATCACCTGCTCGTCGACCGTGATTTTCAGCCCCGCCGCGTCAGGCCCGAGAAACAACCGCTGTTGCGCACCGTTATCCGCCTGGAGGGCGATGAGATCGCCGGTCTGAATGCCGCGCTGCTCATCGAAAGGCTTGAGCACGAGGTGGCGGCAGAGGTTCAGCGACTGGCGGATTTCTTCCACGCGCCGCGCCTGACCCGCCGCCAGATAGGACGCCTCCAACCCGAGCGTGTCGTACTTGTTCTCGGCGATGTTCTCTTCGTGGGTCGCGGTTTCGTACGCCGTTTGCGCGGCTCGCACGGCCACATCGAGATCGACCTGCAGCTTCTCGACGATGCACTGCAGGACGGTTTGCTTGTTCACGGACATGGAGTGGCTCGACAAAGGGGATTCAACCGCAGAACTGATACACGCTCGCACGGCTTTTCTCGCTGGGGGCGGTCTGGTTCTGCTGCATCCAGAACTGGCATTTCGGCCCGTTGAAGCTGCGTTGCCGCTCCGCCTGTTCGGCCTCCTGACTCTGCCGCGCTTCGCTGTCGCGCAGGATCTGCCGGTATTGATCGAACATCGGGTTATTACTGTCCGGCTTTGGTTTAACCGCAGGCGGGGTGGTCATCTGCGCGGCCGCATTGTTCAGTGCCTGGGTCTGCTCGGCGGGGAGCAGTTTATAGATCAGCCACAGGCTCAGCAGGACAGCGAGAAACCCCAGCCAGATGCCGACGGCAATCGACAGGATGAGCTTGAGCGGGCGCAGCGTGACGGACAGTTCGCGGTGGTTGACGTACATGACAGACTCCAGACTTGTATGCATGTGGCCAGCGGTGGCGGCGATTGTCGCACGACCGGGGCTGGTGATTCTGCGCCGCAATGAAGGACAATCGGTTTTTTTGAACATCCTCAGGGAGCCCGGATGAAAGCCTCTTGGGATATTTTCTGCAGCGTTGTCGATAATTTCGGCGACGTCGGCGTGACCTTTCGCCTGGCCCGACAACTGGTCGCGGAACACGATCTACAGGTTCGCCTCTGGATCGATGACCTGAACGCCTTCGCCCGACTGTGCCCGGGGGCCGATTCGCTGGCCTATCAACAAGTCCAGGACGGTGTCACCGTCTGTCGCTGGCCAGAGACATGGCCCAAGACGTGGCAGCCGGCCGAGCTGCCGGACGTCGTGGTGGAAGCCTTCGCCTGTCGCCTGCCGCCGGACTACATCCAGGCCATGCTCGGGCGGGAGAAGCGGCCGCTGTGGTTCAACCTCGAATACCTCAGCGCCGAGGACTGGGTGTCGGGTTGCCATGGCCTGCCGTCGATCCAGTCTACGGGGCTGCGCAAGTATTTCTTCTTCCCCGGATTCACCGCAAAGACCGGCGGGTTGTTGCGTGAAGCGGGCTTGATCGAAAAGCGTCAGGCCTTTCAGGCGAATCCTGCCGCACGCCAATCCGTCCTCCAGCGCCTGAACATCGTGCCCCACGCCGACGCGCGGCTGATGTCGCTGTTCGCCTACGAACACGCCGGGCTCGGCAGCTGGCTGGACTGCCTGGCCCAGGCTGATCGCCGGACCCATTTGCTGGTGCCGGAAGGCCGCATTCTCGGCGACGTTCAGCGTTGGTTGAGCGCGGATGAATTGAAAGCGGGCGCTGTGTGTGCCCGAGATGCGCTGACGATTCAGGTGCTCCCGTTCGTGCGTCAGGAAGACTACGACCAGCTGTTGTGGTGCTGTGATTTCAACGTGGTGCGCGGCGAAGATTCATTTGTCCGTGCGCAATGGGCGGGGCGGCCGCTGATCTGGCACATCTATGAACAGGACGACGACGCTCACTGGGCCAAGCTTGATGCGTTTCTGGAGTTGTATCTGGCGGGGCTTTCAGACGAGGCGCGGCAGGCGTTGACCGAAGTTTGGCGCAACTGGAACGGGGGCAAGGACATGACCCAGGGCTGGACTGCGCTGGAGCAGCACACCGATGAACTGGCCGCCCATGCCGAGCGCTGGTGTCTGGAACAGGCCTTGCAGGAGGATCTGACGACTGCGCTGGTAAGCTTTTACCAAAGTTGGATATGATACGCGGCCTTGTATTAAGCCCTGTACGAAAAGTGGCTTTTCGTACAGGGCTTAGAAAGAACTTTCATCCAAATTCGGATACTCGTAATGAAAACTGGTAAAGAGCTTAAACCCGGTACCGTGATCAAGCTGGAAAACGATCCTTGGCTGGTTCAGAAAGCTGAATTCACCAAGTCGGGCCGTAACAGCGCGATCATGAAGACCAAGCTGAAGAACCTGTTGACCGGCTACAAGACTGAAATCGTCTACAGCGCCGACGACAAGCTGGACGACGTGATCCTGGACCGTAAAGAAGCCACGCTGTCTTTCATCAGCGGTGACACTTACACGTTCATGGACACCACTGACTACACCATGTACGAGCTGAACGCTGAAGACATCGAAGCCGTTCTGCCATTCGTTGAAGAAGGCATGACCGACGTCTGCGAAGCGATCTTCTTCGAAGAGCGCCTGGTTTCCGTAGAGCTGCCGACCACCATCGTGCGCACCGTCGACTACACCGAAGGTTCGGCTCGTGGCGACACATCGGGCAAGGTCATGAAGCCGGCCAAACTGGCCAACGGCACCGAGCTGCAGGTTGCTGACTTCATCGAAATCGGTGACAAGATCGAAATCGACACCCGCGAAGGCGGTTCTTACAAAGGCCGTGCCAAATAAGCACTGCTTTTGTAATGCCGGTGATGTGATGCCGGAAACGAAAAAGCCCGACCATTGAGTCGGGCTTTTTTGTGGCTGTCTCGTCAGCGTTACCAAACAGTACTGACGCGACGCGATTCTCTGTTGGAGCGCGCTTGCCCGCGAAGGGGCTCCCGGCCACCGCATGAGAAACTCACAGGCCTGGATTTTGTAGGAGCCGGCTTGCTGGCGAATGCGTCAGATAGGCCAATACAATTGCGACTGACCTACCGCCTTCGCCAGCAAGCAGGCTCCTACGGTTCGTCCCGCCTTATTTCAAATGAACCTTCAGCTCTTGCGAAGCCTGCAGCAGCGCCGAGCGCACTTCCGGTACCTGGCTGACCACGTTCAACAGCCCGTAATCGTGAATCATGCCGTTGTAACGAACCGCCGTGACCGGTACACCGGCCTGGTCCAGCTTGCGGGCGTAGGCTTCACCTTCGTCGCGCAGCACGTCAGCCCCTGCTGTTTGTACCAGGGCAGGCGGCAGACCTTTCAACTGATCGGTCGTGGCCCGCAGCGGTGAGGCATAGATCTCGGCGCGCTGTTTCGGATCGGTGGTGTAGTTGTCCCAGAACCACTTCATCATGTTGCGGGTGAGGAAGTGACCCTCGGCAAACTGATCATAGGAACCTGTATCGAAGTTGGCGTCAGTCACCGGCCACAACAGCACCTGGTAACGGATGGCCGGCGTGCCTTTGTCTTTGGCCATCAGGCTGACGACCGCCGCCATGTTGCCGCCGACGCTGTTGCCCGCCACCGCCAGACGTTTGCCGTCTACGTTGATTTCCTTGCCATGCTCGGCGACCCATTTGGTCGCCGCATAGGCCTGGTTGATCGCCGTCGGGTAGTGCGCTTCAGGTGAAGGCGTGTAGTTGACGAACACCGCCACGGCCCCCGAACCTTCTACCAGATCCCGCACCAGACGTTCGTGGGTCGGGTAATCACCGAGCACCCAGCCGCCGCCGTGGAAGTACATGAACACGGGCAAGGTGCCTTTGACGCCCGCCGGACGAACGATCGTCAGGCTGATGTTCTGGCCGTCCACCGAGATGGTCTTCTGGCTGACATCGGCCTTGGGCAGAGTCAGCTTGACGCCGGCCTGGGCACCGGTCAGGACAGCGCGGGCATCTTTGGGCGAAAGCTGTTCGATCGGCTTGCCGCTTCCCGAATTCAGCGCGTCCAGAAACGCCTGCGTGTTGTGCTCGACGCCCGTGTCGGTCGCCGCGTAAGCGTTGCCGATCGACAGTGCGAGGAGCGAGCCAGCCACAATCTTGCCAAACGTGTTCATGTTCTTCTCCCGTTCAAACGAGGGTTGGGGGCGAGGCCTTGTGACGAGCTTTTATACGGTCACATGCAGACGGACATCGACGTTACCGCGTGTAGCGTTGGAGTAAGGGCAGACCTGGTGGGCTGCATCGACCAGCGCCTGGGCTTCGGCTTGTTCAAGACCCGGCAGGCTGATGTGCAGGTCGATGTCCAGACCGAAACCGCCAGGGATCTGGCCGATGCCGACGTGGGCCGTGATCGACGCATCAGCCGGGATGGTTTTCTTGCTCTGGCCGGCGACGAATTTCAGTGCGCCGATGAAGCAGGCCGAGTAGCCGGCAGCGAACAGTTGCTCAGGGTTAGTGGCGTCGCCGCCAGCGCCGCCCAGTTCTTTCGGGGTGGCCAGTTTTACGTCGAGGATTTTGTTGTCGGAAACAGCGCGGCCATCACGGCCACCGGTTGCGGTTGCGACTGCAGTGTAGAGAGCTTGCATGGTAATTCCTCACGTGCTGATGGGTTGGATAGTGCTGACTGAATCAAGGTCTGCTTGGCGCTAAAATCTTGTGCGCCAAGCAAGTGAGGTGGAATGTACTGCGCTAATGTTTAGCGCGCAAGATAAATTTTCGAGACGTGCTGATGGGTTGGATAGTGCTGACTGAATCAAGGTCTGCTTGGCGCTAAAATCTTGTGCGCCAAGCAAGTGAGGTGGAATGTACTGCGCTAATGTTTAGCGCGCAAGATAAATTTTCGAGATTTTTTTGGGAGGTCGATCATCGGGGATTGATCAGAGGCTTTCGTGCAGATTTCCGCGCAGGGCAAGCAGGTCTTTCTGCAGGGCCTTGAGCTGCTCGAGATTGATGCCGCTGGCGGCCAGAATGCATTGCGGAACGCTTTGGGCCTTGGTGTGCAGCGCTTTGCCTTGCTCGGTCAGGGTCAGCAGCACGACCCGTTCATCTTCCTTGCTTCGGGTGCGGCGGATCAGGCCTTCGACTTCCAGCCGTTTGAGCAGTGGTGTCAGCGAGCCCGGATCGGTCAGCAGGCGGGTGCTGACTTCCCCGACGGTGAGCCCGTCGCGTTCCCACAGCACCATCATCGCCAAGTATTGCGGGTAGGTCAGATTCAGTTCCTGAAGCAAGGGCTTGTACACCTTGGTCATCATCAGCGACGTCGAATACAGGGCGAAACAGAGCTGGTTATCCAGCAGCAACGCGTCGCAGCTGCCCGCGCCAGCCTTGTGGGTGGGCTCGTTGGCGTTCATGGGTGTCCCTCGCTCAGTCAGTAATGCCCGGTAATTTAGTGCCCTGATGTTTAATGCACCAGATAATTTCGGTAATCGCCGGACATGGGGTTTTCTATCGGCCGCGTCATCAGTGGATCGGTTCAACATCCCGGATGTCGTCAAAGCCGATTTCCTCGACGGCGCTGACTGCGTAGCATGCGCGCTGAAATCGGATCAGAGGATCGCTCGTGATTGTCGATGTACTGATGTACCTGCTGCTGGGCGCCGCCATGGGCACGCTGGGCGGACTGTTCGGCATAGGCGGCGGGTTGGTCGCCATTCCGGCGCTGGGCGTGTTGTTCGGCCTCGATCAGCAACTGGCCCAGGGCACTGCGTTGTTGATGGTGCTGCCCAATGTGCTGCTGGCGCTGTGGCGTTATAACCAGCGCAATCGGGTGTCGGTGCGTCATGCGCTGATGCTCATCGTGCCCAGTTTCACGATGTCCTGGCTAACCTCACTGTGGGCGGTGCGCATCGATCCGCAAATCATGCGCCTGGGCTTTGTCGGGTTTCTCGTCGTGCTGACGCTGTTCAACCTGATCCAGATGGTCTGGCGCAAAGACACTGCAGGCGCCGAGCTGCGCCGCACCCAATGGTTGTGGCTGCTGGGCCTGGGCTCTGGCGTCACCGCCGGGCTCTTCGGCGTCGGCGGCGGGGTGATCGCAACGCCCATTCTGACCGGCCTGTTCGGCGCGACCCAGGTGGCGGCCCAAGGCCTGGCGCTGGCACTGGCGGCACCGAGCACCACGATCACGCTGGCGACTTATGCCCTGCACGGCCACGTCGACTGGCTGATGGGCATTCCCTTGGCGATTGGCGGGCTTGCCAGCATCAGTTGGGGCGTCGCCCTGGCGCACAGTTTGCCGGAGCGCCTGTTGCGCTCCCTGTTCTGCGGCTTTCTGGTGATCTGCGCGATCATGCTGTGCTTCAAGCTGTGATTCAGACGCCGTGACCTGAGGTGCTGGTGCCCCGTTACAGCCTGAACCCTTCGGCAATGTGATCGGCCAGGCACTCGGTGATGGGCGACGGGTTGTTGGGATTGCGCAAAAGCACGATGCTCGCCGACGGCAATTGCGGCAGCCCGTGCTGTTCGCCCAGCACTTCGAGGTCCGAGGTGATCAGGCTTTGCAGCTGCGCGGTCACCGCCAGCCCGGCGCTGACCACCGCCATGATCGCTGACAGGCTCGCACTGGTGTAGGCCACCCGGAACTCACGGCCAGACGCCTGCAGCGCGTTGATCGCCCACTGCCGGCAAAAGCAATCGGTGTTGAACATCGCCAGCGGCATCGGCGTTTGCTCTTGTGGGGAAAAGCCTGCGCCGACGGCCCAGACAAACCGCTCCTGGCGCAGGATCTGGCCGATTTCCTTACCGGGTTCACGGGTGACAATACTCAGATCAAGGTCCTGGCGTTGCAGCAACTGCGACGAAGACTCGCAATGCACTTCCACCTGCACCAGCGGATAGGCCTGGGCAAAGCGCTGCAAAATCCCTGGCAGAAAGCGCATCACGTAATCGTCCGGGGTACCGATCTTCACCGTGCCGACCATGTGCGGCTCGCGCAGGGTGTTGAACACTTCGCTGTGCAGTTTCAGGATCCGTCGGGCGTAGCCCAGCAGCACCTGACCTTCCGCCGTAAAGCGGATGGTGCGACCGTCTTTGAGAAACAACGGGCGCCGCACCACATCCTCCTCCAGCCGTTTCATCTGCATGCTCACGGCCGACTGAGTGCGGTTCACCACCTCGCCCGCCTTGGTGTAACCGCCCTCATCGGCGATCGCCACGAAGGTGCGCAGCAGCTCGCTGTCGATACTCGGGTAGGTGGTCATGCATCAATCTCCCAGATGCAGTGCATAAGAAACATTCGTTGGATTGATCTTAGGCGCGGCGAGAGAATCTGCCCATCCCCACTGGAGGGCAAGACGATGAAAGGTCAAAAAGGTTACGTACTGGTCGCAAAACCTCTGTCGCGGCAATCCGCGCCGGAACGTTGGTGGAAAGGATTTGTGGCGCAGGTCGCTCGGTGGCGCACGCTGCATCAGCAGCGTGTCGAACTGGCCACGATGAGCGAAGACGCGCTGAAGGACATGGGCCTGAGTCGGGCGGATGTCTACGAAGAAGTGGAGCGTCCTTTCTGGGACGACCCGATGAAGCACTGACAGGGCAGCGGGTGATCGGTTAGCGTGGGGCACCGCCATGGAGGTCGCAATGCCCGCCGAACCGCCGATCCACCCGCCACTGTCCCTCAAGCACGCGCGCCGGCTAGCGCTGGCCGCCCAAGGCTTCAACAGCCGCCAGCCGCCTGCGACGATCAAGGCGGCGCACGTCACACAGCTGATCGAGCGGCTCGGCGTGCTGCAGATCGATTCGGTCAACGCGCTGGTGCGGTCCCACTACTTGCCGCTCTTTTCCAGGCTCGGCCCTTACCCGCGCACATTGCTGGAGCAGGCGGCGTGGAGCCAGGGTCGGCAACGCAAGCTGTTCGAGTATTGGGGCCACGAGGCGTCGTTACTGCCGGTTGAGCTGTACCCGTTGATGCGCTGGCGGATGCAGCGCGCATCCCAGGGCGAGGGCATTTATCAGCAACTGGCGAAGTTCGGCCGCGAACAGCAGGCCACCATCGCCCGGGTGTTGCAGACCGTTCGTGAGCAGGGCGCGTTGGGCGCGGGCAGCATCAGCACCCGTCAGGAGCGCGCCGGACCCTGGTGGGACTGGAGCGCCGAAAAGCATGCGCTGGAATGGTTGTTTGCAGCGGGTGAGGTCACGGTCGCCGGCCGTCGCGGTTTCGAGCGGCTGTACGATTTGCCCGAGCGCGTTCTGCCGTCGGCGATCGTCAATCACCCCGTTATCGGCGAAACCGATGCCCAGCGCAGCTTGCTGCTGCACGCCGTAAAGGCGCTGGGTGTCGGTACCGAAAAGGACGTGCGCGATTATTTTCGACAGGACCCGGGACCGGCGAAGCGCGGGTTGGCGGAACTGGTGGAGGAGGGCGCGGTTCAGCTCGTGCAGGTGCAGGGCTGGAAGCAGCCGGCGTACACGCTTCCCGGGCTGACGGTGCCGCGCAAGGTTTCGGCCAGCGCGTTGCTGTCACCCTTCGATTCCCTGATCTGGGAGCGGGCGCGGACGGAGCGGCTGTTCGATTTTCACTACCGGCTGGAGATCTACACCCCGGCGCACAAGCGGGTTTACGGCTATTACGTGCTGCCGTTTCTGCACAACGAACGCATCGCCGCGCGCATCGACCTGCGTGCCGAAAGGGCGGCGGGGCGTCTGGCGGTTTATGCGGTCCATGAAGAGCAGCCCGGACTGGATGACGAAGGCATGCACACCCTCGCGTTGCACCTTCGGCAACTGGCGAACTGGCTGGAACTGCCACACGTGCTGATCAACTGCCAGCGCACCAGTGCGGCACGCTTGCGGGAGGCGTTCGCCGCTAACGGTCTTGACCACCTGTAACGGAACGTAGGACCGGCTTTAGCCGGGAACGGGCGGGGAGCTCATGCGCTGGCGCCGTTTATTGCATCCATTATTCGCGGTTCATTGTAGGAGTGAGCTTGCTCGCGATGCGGTCATTCAGACACTGCAATGTTGCCTGTTAATGCCGCATCGCGAGCAAGCTCACTCCTACAGTCGGTCCCATCACGACCTAACGACGCACCTGCTTCAACGTCTCGGCGATCAAAAACGCCAGCTCCAGCGACTGATCGGCATTCATCCGTGGATCACAGTGGGTGTGGTAACGGTCCGACAAGCCATCTTCGGTAATCGGACGCGCGCCGCCGATGCATTCGGTGACGTTCTGTCCGGTCATCTCGATGTGGATGCCCCCGGCGTAGGTCCCTTCGGCCTGATGCACCTGAAAGAACTGCTTCACTTCCGCCAGGATCTGGGCGAAGTCGCGGGTCTTGTAGCCGCTGCTGGCCTTGATCGTGTTGCCATGCATCGGGTCCGAACTCCACAGCACCTTCTTGCCCTCGCGCTCCACGGCACGGATCAGCCCCGGCAAATGGTCGCCGACCTTGTTGGCGCCCATGCGCGCAATCAGGTTCAGGCGTCCCGGATCGTTTTCCGGGTTGAGGATGTCGATCAGGCGGATCAGGTCGTCGGTGTTCATGCTCGGGCCGACTTTGACGCCGATCGGGTTCTTCACACCGCGCAGGAATTCCACATGAGCGCCGTCCAGCTGCCGCGTGCGGTCGCCGATCCACAGCATGTGCGCCGAGCAATCGTAGAAATCATTGGTCAGGCTGTCGCGGCGAACGAAGGCTTCCTCGAAATTCAGCAGCAACGCTTCGTGGGCGGTGAAGAAACTGGTTTCGCGCAACTGGGGCGAGGTGTCCATGCCGCAAGCGCGCATGAACGCCAGGGTCTCGTCGATGCGATCGGCGAGCTGGCTGTATTTGTCCGACAGCGCCGAGTTGGCGATGAAATCCAGGTTCCACTTATGTACTTGATGCAGGTCGGCGAAACCGCCCTGGGCGAATGCACGCAGCAGATTGAGGGTCGCAGTGGACTGGTGATACGCCTGCAGCAAGCGATCCGGGTCAGGCACGCGGCTTTTCTCGTCGAAGCCGATGCCGTTGACGATGTCGCCGCGATACGCCGGCAGGGTCACGCCGTCTATGGTCTCGTCGTTGGAAGAGCGCGGTTTGGCGAATTGCCCCGCCATGCGCCCCACCTTGACCACCGGGCAGCCGGCGGCAAAGGTCATGACGATTGCCATCTGCAGCAGCACTTTAAAGGTGTCGCGGATTTTCGCCGCCGAGAATTCGAAGAAGCTCTCCGCGCAATCGCCACCCTGCAGCAGGAACGCCCGGCCCTCGGTAACCTCGGCAAACTGTCGGCGCAGTTCGCGTGCTTCCCCGGCAAACACCAGCGGTGGATAGCTGGCGAGGGTCTGCTCGACACGGCGAACGTGGTCAGCGTCGGGGTAGTGAGGTTGCTGCTGGATAGGCAGGTTCCGCCAGCTGTCGGGGCTCCAGGGTTGGCTCATGTTGAACTCGAAGTCAGTGCGATCGGACAGGCATGTTAGCAGCTCGCCCCGAGAATTTGCGTGACCTGCGGGGCACGATTCGCCGACAATCCGCGCCTTTGCGGGCCGTATTCTGCGTCTTTTTGCACACCAGGCCCGGCGCGCGGCTATCCAATCGCTACGTGCGGCAACGCTAATCGCCAGGCGCGACGATGCCAATCCCTGCGGGCGCTACCCCGAATCAATCTGACCATGGGCACGAGAACAGCAATGACCGAGGAACGCGTAGAGCACGTGTTGGCCGAAGTTCACGACGAATTCGGCAAGATCCGCGTACTTGAAGTGGCCGATTACCGCTTCCTGGAGTTCGGTGACGCCATCGAACAGAGTTGCACGTTCACGGCTGATCCGGCCTGGCTCGAATACGACTACACCCGCGCCATGTTTATTGGCGCGCTCTGCCATCCGGCCCCGGAAAGCGCGCTGTTCATGGGCCTGGGTGCGGGCACGCTGACCCAGGCGTGTCTGAAGTTTCTGCCTCTGGACGACGTCGAAGCCATCGAACTGCGCCCCGATGTACCGCGTCTGGCCATGGAATACATGGGCCTGCAGGACGATCCACGGCTGTATGTGCGCATCGGCGATGCCCTCGACTTGCTGCCGACCGCTGAAGACGCCGACCTGATTTTCGTCGATCTCTACACCGACACCGGCCCTGCCGTGGGCCATCTGGCCTGGGGCTTTCTCGAAAAATGCCAACAGCGCCTCAACCCCGGCGGCTGGCTGATCATCAACCAGTGGGCGTCGGACGATGGCAAACCCTTGGGCGCGGCCCTGCTGCGCGGGCTTTATCACCGCCATTACTGGGAACTGCCGGTGAAGGAGGGCAATGTCATCCTCATCGTCCCCGCCGACCTGGATCAGACGCTGGACCTTGACGCTTTGACCCAGCGCGCCGAAAGCCTTGCGCCGCAACTGGGCTATTCGCTATTGCCGCTGATCAAGACGCTGCGGCCTGCGACGTGATCAGCATCCCCTGAACAGCGGCGGGCGTTTTTCCAGCAACGCCTGCAGGCCCTCCTTGGCGTCCTCGCTGTCGAGCACTCGGCGGACCAGCGCCGGCAACGCCTTGGCCGCCACGCTTTCACCCTCAAGCACCGCCTGACGCGCGGATTCAAGGGTGGTGCGAATCCCCAGTGGCGCGCGGTCGGCGATGTGCCGAGCCAGGCGCAGCGCCGAGGGCAGCAGGTCTTCCGGCGCCATCACTTCCTGCACCAGGCCCATGCGGCACGCTTCGTGAGCATCGAATTCATCGCCCGTCAGCAGCCAGCGCATGGCATTGCCCCAGCCCGCGATCTGGTGCAGCCGCAAGGTCGCGCCGCCAAACGCAAAAATGCCGCGCTGCACTTCCAGATGGGCGAAGCGGGCATTACTCGCGCACAAGTTGATGTCAGAGGCGAGCATCAACTCGATGCCCAGCGTCAGGCACCAGCCTTGGGCCGCGACGATCACCGGCTTGCTGACCCTCGGCCCGATCGACAGCCCCCAGGGATCGAAACCGCCGGCTGGCAGGGTCCATCCCTCCCTCAGTGCCGGCCCGGCCTCGGCCAGATCGAGCCCTCCAGTGAAATGGTCGCCGTGGGCAAACACCACCGCGACCCGCGCCTGGTCGTTACGCTCGAACTCCCCGTAGGCCAGGCTCAGCTGGTTGAGCATATTCAAGTCGAAGGCGTTGCGTTTGGCAGCGCGGTCCAGGCCGATGAGCATGATTGCGCCGCGCTGTTCCCGGCTGACGTGGCCTTTGGTCGAAGAGGTCATGTCGCTGTTTCCTGCAGATGAGGAGAAAGGAAGGGTAGGGTGTCGCACTGTATGGGTGAATCGTTTAAGCTCTGCCCGCTACCGATACCGGGCACATGAAAAGTAGACACTGACGCAGCTTTGCGCAAAGCCTGTGACAGTTGGCCGCAAGGGGCTGATTCGCGAAAAAAATCCTCACTTATTTCAGCATTTCCGGTATAGTGCGCGCCGGCCTTTCATAGGGCCCTCGTCACGGTATGGGTTCGCGAAGCCATCTTCTCGAACCGGTTCGGTCACGAACCACCCATGACGATCCATTCATCAATACGTTTTCGCAAATCCCCGCCGACAAAGCAGCCAGGGTGACTCTAGGGTCTTACACGGCACGCGCAGCTTTGAAGCATGGGTCTTTGCGGATGCACTCAGAGGCAGACCCATGACCCAGGAAACCGGCGGCTTCGCCGCTCTTAACCTTCACCCGACCATTCTTGCAGCTGTCATCGCTACCGGCTACGAAGAGCCTTCGGCCATCCAGCAGCAATCGATCCCAATTATTCTCGCTGGTCACGACATGATCGGTCAGGCGCAGACAGGTACCGGTAAAACCGCCGCCTTCGCTCTGCCAATCCTGAGCCTCATCGACCCGACGAAACGCGAGCCGCAAGCGCTGATCCTCGCGCCGACTCGTGAGCTGGCCCTGCAAGTGGCCACCGCGTTCGAAACCTACGCCAAGCAAATGCCGGGCGTGACCGTTGTGGCTGTCTACGGCGGCGCGCCGATGGGCCCGCAGCTGAAAGCCATTCGTAACGGCGCTCAAATCGTCGTCGCTACCCCGGGCCGTCTGTGCGACCACCTGCGTCGTGACGAGAAAGTCCTGGCGACCGTGAATCACCTGGTTCTCGACGAAGCCGACGAAATGCTCAAGCTGGGCTTCATGGATGACCTCGAAGTCATTTTCAAGGCCATGCCTGAAACCCGTCAGACCGTGCTGTTCTCGGCGACCCTGCCGCAGTCGATCCGCGCAATTGCCGAGCGTCACCTGAAAGACCCGAAACACGTCAAGATCCAGAGCAAGACCCAGACCGTTACCGCCATCGAGCAGGCTCACCTGCTGGTTCACGCTGACCAGAAGACCTCTGCCGTTCTGAGCCTGCTGGAAGTCGAAGATTTCGACGCCCTGATCATGTTCGTACGTACCAAGCAGGCTACTCTGGATCTGGCCAGCGCCCTTGAAGCCAAAGGCTACAAGGCTGCTGCGCTGAACGGCGACATCGCCCAGAACCAGCGTGAGCGCGTCATCGACTCCCTCAAGGATGGTCGTCTGGACATCGTTGTTGCGACTGACGTTGCTGCCCGTGGTCTCGACGTTCCGCGTATCACTCACGTATTCAACGTTGATATGCCGTACGACCCGGAAGCCTACGTTCACCGTATCGGCCGTACTGGCCGTGCCGGTCGCGAAGGTCGCGCCCTGCTGCTGGTAACGCCGCGTGAGCGTCGCATGCTGCAAGTGATCGAGCGCATGACCGGTCAGAAAATCGCCGAAGTCCGCCTGCCGGACTCCCAGGCCGTTCTCGATGCCCGCATCAAGAAACTGACCAACAGCCTGTCGCCGCTGGTTGCTGATGCCGAAGCAAGCCATGGCGAATTGCTGGACCGCCTGACTGCTGACATCGGTTGCACCCCGCGTGCCCTGGCCGCTGCTCTGCTGCGCAAGGCTACCAACGGTCAGGCCCTGACCCTGGGCGCGATCGAGAAAGAACGTCCACTGGTGCCGAACAACGCACCACGTGGTGATCGTCCTGAGCGTCCAGCAGGCGACCGTCCTGATCGTGGCGACCGCGAACGTCGTGCCCCGGTGCCGTTGGCCGAAGGCCGTGCTCGTTGCCGTACAGCGCTGGGTGCCCGTGATGGCATCGCTGCGAAAAACCTGCTGGGCGCCATCCTCAACGAAGGCGGTCTGGCGCGTGAAGCCATCGGTCGCATCCAGGTGCGTGACAGCTTCAGCCTCGTCGAGCTGCCGGAAGACGGCCTCGAGCGTCTGCTGGCCAAGCTGAAAGACACCCGCGTTGCCGGCAAGCAGCTGAAGCTGCGTCGCTATCGCGAGGACTGATCTGCTCTTGAGCTGATCGCCTGAACAAAAAAATCCCCGACTGGTTCGGGGATTTTTTTGTGTGGGATTTGGGTATTTCTTGTGTTTAACGTTTCTGAGAGCGCGTAACCAAGCCTGCAGGCGTTTGATGTTGTAGGACTGGCCTCAGCCGTATTTGAAGGGGACTTATTTGAAGGGGACTTGTATTTGAAGGGGACTGATTTATTTACAACGCATCACCGTAAATTAATCTGTCCCCGTTTTGTCCTCTGGCGCCGATCCCATAGACGGAGGGGGGGCACCAGGCCGAGTGGGTTTTGGTTTGGTAGGACCGGCTTCAGCCGGGAAGGCGTCGGTGTGCCACACAACTGAGCGGGGACAGATTAATTTACGATGAAGCGCTGTAAATAAATCAGTCCCCTGTAATTGTTTGGGGCGTATCTGGCACGCCGCCGACAGGCTTTTGATGTCAGTGGGACCGGCTTTAGCCGGGAAGTCGTCAGATGGCACACCACCTAATTGATGTCGACTGAGCTGGCCTATTCCCGGCTAAAGCCGGTCCTACGGACTGTATGAACCCCCTCACCCAAACCGATAGATGTCCATCCCCTATTTGAAGGGGACTGATTTATTTACAACGCTTCACCGTAAATTAATCTGTCCCCGTTTTGTCCTCTGGCGCCGATCCCATAGACGGAGGGGGGGGGCACCAGGCCGATTGGGTTTTGATTTGGTAGGACCGGCTTCAGCCGGGAAGGCGTCGGTGTGCCACACAACTGAGCGGGGACAGATTAATTTACGATGAAGCGCTGTAAATAAATCAGTCCCCTATAATTGTGGAACAGATAGACGCGTGGGGCGTATCTGGCACGCCGCCGACAGGCTTTTGATGTCAGTGGGACCGGCTTTAGCCGGGAAGGCGTCAGATGGCACACCACCTAATTGATGTCGACTGAGCTGGCCTATTCCCGGCTAAAGCCGGTACTACGGACTGTATGAACCCCCTCACCCAAACCGATAGATGTCCATCCCCAGCGCACCCATGGTGAAACCCTGGTGCTCGATGCTGAACTCCCCGCCCGCCGCCCGTGCGAAATACAGTGGCAGCAGGTGTTCATCCGTCGGGTGGTTGCGCGCGGCGTGGGGTGCCTGGTTTCGATAGTCGTGCAGCGCCTCCAGATCGTCCGCCGCGAGCTTTTCCACCATCCAGTCGCGGAATGCCAGGGCCCACGGGGTGATGCTTTCAGGTCCCGCCTGCCAGTCCAGCTCCCGCAAGTTATGGGTGATGCTCCCGGAACCGATCAGCAAAACGCTTTCCTCACGCAGTTGCTTCAGCGCCTGTCCGACCTTCGTCTGCAGGGCAGGGCCCCCGCGCGCGGGCAGCGAGACCTGCACGATGGGAATGTCGGCCTGCGGGTACATCAACGACAACGGCACCCAGACCCCATGGTCGAAGGGACGTTGAGTGGTCATGCGCGCCGGCAGGTCAGCCTCCGCCAGCAACTCCAGCACGCGGTGCGTCAGCTCCGGCATGCCGGGCGCCGGGTATTGCACGGCGAAAAGCTCGGGCGGGAAGCCGCCAAAGTCATGCCAGGTCTCCGGCCGTGGATTGCCGTTGACCAGCAGCTCGTTGCTTTCCCAATGCGCCGAGACAATCACGATGGCCTTGGGGCGCGGCAGAGTGGCGGCCAAACGGGTGAGCGCCGGCCCGCTCTCACCCGGTTGGAGCGCAAGCATGGGCGAGCCGTGGGAAATGAACAGGCTAGGCAGCATTTGCAGTGTCCTGAGCGTATAAGGTGAGTGGCATGATCGAGCAGTACATCCATCTAAATCTAATATAAGTTTTCGTCCGTTTTGATCGGGATATCAGGAGTGTCTATGGAGCCGCGGTTTTGGCATGAGCGCTGGGCAATCAATCAGATCGGTTTCAATCAGGCGTCTGTGAATTCGCATCTGTTGCGTCTGTGGCCAGAGCTCACTGCCATGCCAGGGGAGCGCGTCCTGGTGCCGTTATGCGGCAAAAGCATCGACATGATCTGGCTGCTCAACCAGGGTTTTCATGTGGTGGGCGCGGAATTATCTGAGATAGCGGTGGCCGGATTCTTCAGCGAGAACGGCTTGCAGGCCACGATCGAGGAGCGTGGCGCGCTGAAGGTCTACCGTGCGGAGGGCTGCGAGATCTGGTGCGGCGACTTCTTTGCCCTCAGGCCCGAAGACGTGGGCGACTGCACCGCCTTTTACGACCGTGCCGCTCTGATCGCGCTGCCACCGGACGTGCGCTGGCGTTACGTCAAACAGCTCAATCATCTGCTGTCCAACGATGCCTGCGGCCTGCTGGTGACGCTGGATTACGATCAGTCACTGATTGCCGGCCCGCCGTTCTCGGTGGATGAGGATGAGGTGCTGCAGCTTTTGTCGCCGGATTGGCGGGTCAAGCGCGTCGCGGATCTGGACGTGCTGGAGCAGGGCGTGAAGTTCAAGCAGGCGGGGGCGACGTCCCTGATGGAATATGCCTACCGGATGTACCGGCGATAGGGCCGCGCGAAGGAAAGAGAACAAAAGAAAAGGGCGACTTGAAGTCGCCCTTTCTCGTTGCAGCCGTTACGCAATCAACCGCGACGACGAAGCGCCTCGATGCGCTCTTCCAGCGGCGGGTGGCTCATGAACAGCCCGGCCAGGCCGTGCTTCAAACCACCGTTGATGCCGAATGCCGTCATGCTCTCTGGCATCTGCACCGGAACGCCCTGTTCCGAACGCAGACGCTGCAGCGCGCTGATCATCGCGCCGGTGCCGGCCAGGCGGGCACCGGCGTCGTCGGCACGGTATTCACGCTTGCGCGAGAACCACATGACGATGGCGCTGGCGAGGAAGCCCAGCACGATTTCGGCGAAGATGGTCGCGATGTAGAACGCGATGCCACGGCCTTCTTCGTTCTTGAAGATCACCTTGTCGACGAAGTTGCCGATGATCCGCGCGAAGAACATGACGAAGGTGTTGACCACGCCCTGGACCAGCGCCAGGGTCACCATGTCGCCGTTGGCAACGTGACCGATCTCGTGAGCCAGCACCGCTTTCACTTCATCGGGGGAAAAACGCTCCAGCAATCCCTGGCTGACAGCGACCAATGCGTCGTTCTTGTTCCAGCCGGTGGCAAAGGCGTTGGCCTCGTAGGCAGGGAAAATACCCACTTCCGGCATCTTGATGCCCGCATCGCGGGACAGTTGTTCTACGGTCTGCAGCAGCCATTGTTCATGACGGGTGCGGGGTTGGGTAATGATCTCGGTGCCCGTGCTCATCTTCGCCATCCATTTGGAGATGAACAGCGAGAACAGCGAACCGGCGAAACCGAACACAGCGCAGAAGATCAGCAGCTGATTGAGGTTCAGATCAACCCCGTTGGCCGCCATGAACCCGTTGAAGCCAAAAAGGCTCAGGGTGATGCTGGCAATCAGCACGACCGCAAGGTTAGTGGCCAAAAACAGCAAAATGCGCATCATGGTTAAGAGTTTCTCCTCGGGAAGAATATGTAACGTACTGCGGGGGTATATAAGGTGATGTCGGGGTGTATTCAACCGGGCGATCATTTCAAACTGTGTCGTCTGGTGTCGGCACGGCACTTACGTGGCAATCACGAGGGCGCACGACAAGGCGGCCAAGCCGGATATTCATTGCAGACGGCAATTTGTAGGAGCGCGCTTGCCCGTGAAAGCGGCGTGTCAGTCGCTGAGTACGTTGACTGATACACCGCCATCGCGGGCAAGCGCGCTCCTACAAAGGTGTAGTCACTGGCGGTAGGTCTTCAGGAAATTGCCGATCCGGCCAATGGCTTGTTCCAGATCATCCACACGCGGCAGCGTCACAACGCGGAAGTGGTCCGGCCACGGCCAGTTGAACGCTGTGCCCTGAACGATCAACAGCTTTTCCGACAGCAGCAGGTCCAGCGCGAACTTCTCGTCGTTGTGGATCGGGCAGACTTTCGGGTCGATGCGCGGGAAGGCATACAACGCGCCCATCGGCTTGACGCAGCTGACGCCCGGAATATCGTTGAGCAATTCCCAGGTCCGGTTGCGCTGCTCCAGCAGACGGCCCGGCGGCAGGATCAGGTCATTGATGCTCTGATAGCCGCCCAGCGCGGTCTGGATCGCGTGCTGGCTCGGCACGTTGGCACACAGGCGCATGTTCGCCAGGATGTCGATGCCTTCGATATAGCTGACTGCGTTGTGCTTGGGCCCGGAAATCGCGATCCAGCCTGAACGGAAACCTGCCACGCGGTAAGACTTCGACAGCCCGTTGAAGGTCAGGCACAGCAGGTCCGGTGCCAGCGAGGCGGTGCAGATGTGCACGGCGTCGTCGTAGAGAATCTTGTCGTAGATCTCGTCGGAGAACACCACGAGATTGTGCTGACGGGCAATCTCCAGCATCCCCAGCAACACTTCACGGGAATACACGGCGCCGGTCGGGTTGTTCGGGTTGATGATCACCATCGCCTTGGTGTTCGGCGTGATCTTGGCCTTCATGTCCTCCAGATCAGGCCACCAGTTGGCCTGCTCGTCGCACAGATAATGCACCGGGTTGCCGCCGGACAACGCAACGGCGGCGGTCCACAACGGGTAGTCCGGCGCCGGCACCAGCACTTCATCGCCGTTGTTGAGCAGGGCCTGCATCGACATCACGATCAGTTCCGAGACACCATTGCCCAGATAGATGTCTTCGATGCCGACGCCTTCGACCTGCTTCTGCTGGTAGTACTGCATCACCGCTTTGCGCGCGCTGAACAGGCCTTTCGAATCGCTGTAGCCCTGGGCCATCGGCAGGTTGCGGATGACGTCCTGCAGGATTTCGTCCGGCGCTTCGAAACCAAACGGCGCCGGGTTGCCGATGTTCAGCTTGAGGATGCGGTGGCCTTCCTCTTCCAGGCGTTTGGCGTGCTTGAGCACCGGCCCGCGAATGTCGTAGCAGACGTTGGCGAGCTTGTTCGATTTGCTGAACTGCATGGTGATTGGTCCCGAAAAGAGACGGCCCGCTGTGTGAAGAAGCGCAGACCGCTGAGCATGACGCCATCAAAATGGGTTTGTACGCGAGAAACGCGGGTGACAGACTGGCGTCCAACGAAGGCGCAATCATACGTGCCACCCGATCCGTGGAAAAGACACAGATCGGGCTTTTTCATTTACGGAGGTCTACCCGTGGCTAAGCTGGATAAAACCCTTGAAGAATGGAAAGCGATGCTCGATCCAGAGCAGTACAACGTCTGCCGGCTGAAGGGCACGGAGCGTCCCTTCAGCGGCAAATACAACGAAACCAAGACCGACGGCGTTTACCACTGCATCTGCTGCAACGAGCCCTTGTTCGATTCGACCACCAAGTTCGATTCGGGCTGCGGTTGGCCGAGCTTCTACGCGCCGCTGGAAGGCAGCGCAGTGGTCGAAGTGCGCGACGTCAGTCACGGCATGATCCGCACCGAAGTGGTCTGCAGCCAATGCGATGCTCACCTTGGTCACGTGTTCCCGGACGGCCCGCCGCCCACCGGCCTGCGCTACTGCATCAACTCGGTGTGCCTGGATCTGGTTCCACGCAACGCCTGATGCAGGCCTATCACCGGTAACAATGGAATAGCGCGCCAGACATTGGCGCGCTAGCGTTGCGGTTTACTAAATCGAGGCATCGCCATGAGCGACGAACTGCTGAACATTCCGGTGCAAACGATCAAGGGCGAGCAAAAGACCCTGGCTGATTTCGGCGGCAAGGCGGTACTGGTGGTGAACACCGCCAGCAAGTGCGGTTTCACGCCGCAATACAAGGGCCTTGAGGAATTGTGGCAGGGCTATAAGGATCGCGGCCTGGTAGTGCTGGGCTTTCCGTGCAACCAGTTCGGCAAGCAGGAGCCCGGCAACGAAGGCGCGATTTCCGATTTTTGCGAGCTGAACTATGGGGTGAGCTTTCCGCTGTTCAAGAAGATCGACGTCAACGGCAGCCAGGCTCATCCGCTGTTCGTGCAGCTCAAGAAGCGCGCACCGGGGTTGCTCGGTTCCGAAGGCATCAAGTGGAATTTCACCAAGTTCCTGGTGGGCCGCGACGGCAAGCTGGTCAAGCGTTATGCGCCATTGACCAAGCCGGAAGACATCAAGGCCGACATCGAAGCGTTGTTGAAAGAACAAGCGGCCGGTTGATCGAAGCATCCCTGAAGCAGCCTTTAATGCGGCTGCCCTACGGGGATCCACTGATCCAGCAACGCCATCAACTCCTCGCGCCGAAACGGCTTGGCCAGGTAGTCGCTCATGCCCGCGGCCCTGCAGTGTTCACGCTCTTCCGGCATCGCGTTGGCCGTGAGCGCGATGATCGGCAGATCCGACCAGCGAGCGTTCTCGCGGATTCGCCGGGTAGCGTCATAGCCGTTCATCACCGGCATGTTGCAGTCCATCAGCACCAGATCGAATTGATCCTGCTCTAGCTGCTGCAGCGCCTCGGCGCCATTGCTGCTGACGACCACATCGCAACCGAGCTTGCTGAGCATGCCTTTCGCCACCAGTTGATTAACCGGGTTGTCTTCCACGAGCAGAATACGCGCCCGATGGGTGGGTGAAAGGCCGCCCTGTTCCTGGCTGACACCTGCCTGACCGTCGGCGTCCAGAATGCGCGCCAGGCTCTGATACAACACATTGCGCGGGAGTGGCCGCGCCTGTTGCTGCAGCGGCGCCAGGGCCGCAACCTGCTCGCCGGGCATGAAGTTCCCGTACGCCGTCACCAGTAACACGGGCACCGTGCACGCCTCGCGGATGGCTACCAGGCACTGCGGGCAATCGGTAATCAAAAGGTCCGCGTCGGCATCGGGCGGCGCGTCTTCTGCCAGCAGCTGACAGGTAACGCCCCATTCCGGGAGCAGTCGATTGAGCATTTCCAGCAACCCGCTGTTCCCGTCGCTGCCCACCAGCACTTTGCCTTTGAGCAACGGCCATTTCAGCGCTGGCGTGTGGGCTGGCAGCGGCAGGTCCACGCGGAAGCGGCTGCCGACCCCTAAGGCGGACTCGATACTCAACTGTCCGTTCATGGCATCGGTCAGGTTATGGGTCAGGGTCAGGCCCAGACCGGTCCCTCCGTACTGCCGGGTGATCGCGGCTTCGGCCTGGGTGAACGGCTGAAAGATCTTGGCCTGGGCGTCCTGCGCGATGCCGATGCCGGTGTCGCACACTTCGATGCGCACGTGGTCGCCATGCTGACCCAGGCGCACATCCACGCGCCCGGCGCGGGTGAACTTGAGCGCGTTCGAGAGCAGGTTACTGACGATCTGCCGCACCCGCGTCGGGTCACCCAGCACGGACGCCGGAAAGCACGGATCGATCAGGCAGGTCAGCTCGACATTCGGCGCCGCGTTTTGCGACAGCAGGCTGGCGGTGTCTTCGATCAAGGCCGCCAGATCGAACGGGATGCGCTCAAGCTCCACCTGGCCGGCGTCGAATTTCGACAGGTCGAGAATGTCATTCAGCAGTTCCACCAGCACCTTGCCCGAGTCGTGGGCGATGGACAGCTGCTGGCGCTGTTCTGCACTGAGCGGGCCATCGAGGGACAACGCGAGCATGCCCAGCAAGCCGTTGAGCGGTGTCCGGATTTCATGGCTCATGTGGGCCAGAAACGCCGAGCGCGCATGGGCCATGTCCAGCGCCGTGCTGCGCGCGACCTGCAGTTCTTCGTTGGACTGGCTGAGCCGGGCGTTGCTGGACTCAAGCTGATTGGTGCGTGCGGAAACGATGTCTTCCAGCTCGTTGAGGTGGTCGGTGAGCCGGTTTTCCGCCTCCCGGCGTCGTGCAAACTCACTGGCAACGCTCTTGAACTGCCGATTGGTGACCGCCACCAACACGCCGATTTCGTCATCTTCGTGACCGGGCGGGCAGGGCACCGGGGGTTGAACGGGGCTGCGCGGATCACGTTCCGACAGCGCACGGATCATGCCTGTCAGGGGTTTGGTGAGCGTGAAGTAGAACAGCGCCAGCAGCAGACCGGCCAGCACCAGGCTGCGCACGAAGCCGTTGACGAGGGTGATCCCGGCGCGCTGCAGAAAATGGTTGCCGAAGGCAAATGTATCGACATCCAGCTGCAAGGTGCCAATGGACTCGTCAGGGATGTGGTCCAGGTGCAGCACGTCTTCGAACTGCCGACTTCCGCCGAACAGAAAATCACTGACCATTCGGTAGGTGCTCTTCGTCAACGGGCGTGATACGGCCGCGAGCTGGACGTGGTTGTTATCGGTCAGCCGCGCGCCGACCACGGCGGGGGAGTGCAGCAGGCCGAGGGTCAGTTCTTGCGCGAGTTCTGCGTCCAGGTTGTAGGCAATGCGCGAAGCGGGGTTGTGACTGATTTGCAGCAAGGAGCGAATTTCACGATCGATGGATGCGTCTTCGCTGGCATAATCGAGCGCAATTTGAAAAAAACTGAGCAGCGTGCCCAATACAAAGCCGATCAGCACAGTCAAACGGGCCTGTTTGAATGACAGCCGGTGGGTGATCGCTATATCCATAGAGGCACTGTCACTTCTTGTGTCCGTCGCGTGGCAAGCATAGCTGATCGCGGCCGGGCGTTAACCCGTTAAATCAAGGAGAAACCGTGGATTCTCGATTGAACGCATTTCTGGAGCGCGCCGAGTCGGTACTGGCGCGTCTCGAACCTCTGCTGCCAGCCGTTCGGCAGCCCGTGGACTGGGAAACGACGCTGGCCGCGCGCTGGTTGCACGAAGGCCGCGGCGGTTACCTGATGCCGCTGGAGGTCACCCTGGACATGCGCCTGTCGGACCTCATCGGTGTCGACCGCCAGCGTGAGCAACTGGGCCGCAATACCCGGCAGTTCATCGACGGCCTGCCGGCCAACCATGCGCTGCTCTGGGGTTCCCGTGGCACGGGCAAGTCGTCGCTGGTCCGCGCATTGCTGGCCGAGCACGCCAAAGCCGGCCTGCGCCTGATCGAGATCGAACGCGATCACCTGGGCGATCTGCCGCGGGTGGTCGAGCAACTGCAGAAGTTGCCCCAGCGCTTTGTGTTGTTCTGCGATGACCTGTCGTTCGAATCCGGCGAAGGGGACTACCGCGTGCTCAAGAGCGTGCTCGACGGCTCGCTGGAACAGGCGCCGGACAACGTTCTGCTGTACGCCACGTCCAATCGCCGCCATCTGGTGCCCGAGAAGGAGAGCGACAACGCTCACTGGCAGCGCGGTGACGACGGCGAGATCCACCCGAGCGAAGCCGTCGAGGACAAGATCGCGTTGTCGGATCGCTTCGGCCTCTGGCTGTCGTTCTATCCCTTCACCCAGGAGCATTTTCTGGATGTGGTCGAGCACTGGATCGGCGAGCTGGCGACCAGAGCCGGCCTGCAATGGCAGCGCGATGAAGCGCTTGAGATTCACGCCGTGCGCTGGGCGACCGGCCGCGGCAACCGCAACGGCCGTTGCGCGTATCAGTTCGCCCGTTACTGGGTTGGTTTGAAAATGCTGGAGCAAGACGCATGATCGATTTGAATTCCGCAGGGGAGGGCCTTGATGGCTACCGCCTGCTCGCTGCACAACTGGAATCCCTGCTGGCGGATGAGCGCGACTTCATCGCCAACGCTGCGCAGTTCTCGGCCTTCCTTTATACCCAGCTCGACGACCTGAACTGGGCAGGCTTCTACCTCAATCGCAATGAAGAGCTGGTGCTGGGTCCGTTCCAGGGCCAGATCGCCTGCGTGCGCATTCCGTTCGGCAAGGGCGTGTGCGGCACGGCGGCACAGAGCCGCGAAACCCAGCGTGTGGTCGATGTCCATGAGTTTCCCGGACACATCGCATGCGACAGTGCCTCCAACAGTGAGGTAGTGGTGCCCCTGATAAAGGACGGAAAGCTGATTGGCGTTCTGGATCTGGACAGCCCTAGTGTCGGGCGCTTTAGCGAGGAGGATCAGGAGGGGATTGAGCGGCTGGCGGCGATCTTCTTGAAATCAACCGATTGCTGAAGTAAAGCCCTGACGCACCGTGCAGTGCAGTGCGTCAGGTGTGAGCCATCAGTCGTAGATGGCTTTCTTTTTCCACTCGGCCTCGGCGTCCACGACTCTCAAACCTTCGGTCAGCTCGTTGTTGTCGTCTTCGGTCGGTGCGATGGTGTCCAGTACCATGGAGTTGGCCTTGGCCAGTTGCCGTTCCATGGCCTGCAGGTGGCCTTTCCACGGCGCAGGCTCAGGCTGGTTCTTCAGGTATTGGACGCCACGCTCGAAGGCCAGACGGGCCTGGCCAGGCTGTTCCTGACTCATGGCGTGCTGGCCCAGGTTATTGAAGAACTCGATGTGCAGCAGCACCAGCAAGTTGCGGATCTCGCGAATCCAGTGCTTGGCTTCAGCCGTTTGCAGGAAACCGTCGTGGGCCGCTCGTGTCACCTGGCCGTGCATGGCTTCCAATAAAAAGCGCACGTCCTTGGCCTTGGCCTCGGTCTGGATCGGGCTGGCCGGGTTGCTGATCGTGATCGCATCACCCTGAGCCACCAGTGCTTCGAGTTCGGTCTGGCGTTCCTGAAGGTTGGCGTTGTTGGATTTTTCGAGCGCCATCAGACGCTTCACCACGTTCAGCTCCAGGCGGACCAGCAGCAGCTTGAGGGCAGGCGTCATCAGCTGACCAGGAAAGGTTTCCGACAGCTCGGCGCAGCGACGCAGACGGTCTTTAAGCTCGACCAGGCTTCGCGCGCGCTCGACCTTCTTGCCTTCTGCCACATGGTTCAGGTAGCCGAAGGCTATGAGGAGCACGATGCCCGCTATGACGAACAGGGTGATAATGAATGGTGTCACCGCACTAGCCTCAATCAAGTAATTTGCGCGAGTGTAGTGGCTATCCACTATCGCGGGAAGGTGGTCCTGTCGCTCCGCCTGATATTCCCTATGGCGGCTGACATGTGTGTATCGGCCGTGAGTTGCCTAAATAGAGGGGGAAGTCATTGATTTGAATATATTTTCACTGAGGGGTTGACGACCCTTATATCCATCCATAGAATGCGCGCCACTTGCAGCGTAAAGCACACAGCAGAGCGTAGCAGGGAGTGAATGTTGTAGCGTGTCCCCTTCGTCTAGTGGCCTAGGACACCGCCCTTTCACGGCGGTAACAGGGGTTCGAGTCCCCTAGGGGACGCCATTGCGGGAATAGCTCAGTTGGTAGAGCACGACCTTGCCAAGGTCGGGGTCGCGAGTTCGAGTCTCGTTTCCCGCTCCATTTTTAAGCAGCTTTGCTTTCGGGCGAAGTTGAGTGAAACCAGAAAGCGTCTTCGGATGTGTTTCTGGAACTGGAACACAACACCATGGTGTTTCCAGGCTGTGTCCCCTTCGTCTAGTGGCCTAGGACACCGCCCTTTCACGGCGGTAACAGGGGTTCGAGTCCCCTAGGGGACGCCATTTGCGGGAATAGCTCAGTTGGTAGAGCACGACCTTGCCAAGGTCGGGGTCGCGAGTTCGAGTCTCGTTTCCCGCTCCAAATTCTCAAAAACGCCGCTCAACAGAGCGGCGTTTTTGTGTGTGCGGCATTTAACGCACATGCCCGCCTCAAATCGATCTTCTCCTGCGCATTCCGCAAATTTCCAGATTAATTCGCTCCTTCAGCGCGCAGCTTGGGGATCGTTCTGGCTGGCGGCTTGCTCGGCAGCGAGGCGTATGGCATTGAAATCCGGGTCGAAACCGTGGGACACGTCGACGTGCTTGTTGAGGATGCCTTCGCGCTGATAGATGTCCGCCGTGTTTTGCAGGCCCTTGATAACGCCGTCATCAATACTCACGCGTTCCATTGTCGTGTCCTTATTGACCGCCAGGTGCACGGTCAATGGCAGACCGGTGACCTTGGTCTGGGCAGCGGCGTATTCGGCAGGATGGGCGTTGGCCCAGCGGTAGGCGCGGTCGAGGCGCACCACGAAGTCGTCCAGTTGCACGCGCTTGTCGGCGATGGCCTTGCTGGTGGCGGCGAGGTAGGAATGATTGGTCAACAGGTCCGGCCCACTGGGCAGAATGCGCGCGCCGTTCTGGGTGGCGACGGTGGTGTAGGGCGCCCACGTCGCCCAGGCATCGGCGTCGCCGTTGTCGAGGATCAGCCGCGACTCGCTGGGTAAGAGGTAAACGAAATTCACGTCGCTGGTCTTCAGGCCCGCTTCGCTCAACGCACGTATTGCCAGGTAATGGCCGATGGAGCCGCGCCCGGTGACGATGCGCTTGCCCTTGAGGTCGGCAACCGACTTGATCGACGAGTCGTTGCGCACAATCAGCGCAGTCGTGTAGCGGCCACTGACGTGAGTAATGCTGATGACTTTCAGCGTCGCACCAGCGCCAAGCGCAAATACATAAGGCGCGTCGCCCAATGCGCCGACGTCCACGGCCCCTGCGTTCAGAGCTTCGCCTAATGGCGACGCCGAGGGGAATTCGGAAAACCTGATCTCGTAGGGCACGTCCTTTAGCTCGCCGGACACCTCCAGCAGCACCTTCAGCGCGGACTTCTGATTGGCAACGAGGAGTGGCTGAAGCGGCTCGGCAGCCTGTGTGGCTTGGCTGAATGACAGCGCGAGCAGTGCGGTGAGTATTACGTGACGGGCACGGAGCAGGGGAGTGAAGGGCATGAACATGGTGCGTGTCTCCAGGCGTGGAAATGAATTCTCGGCCTCCGCCTGGAGAAGGGGTCGGCAAGGGGATTGACCTTATTCCTATAAGAAACGGAATAGAAGTATCTTTTGGTTATAGGCTAATTATGTATTTTTGTGATTATGTCGCCTTAAGATATTAAATTAATGCATACATATGTCCGCCACGATGCATTTTCTGTAGGAGCGCGCTTGGCCGCGAACTGCGCCCTGTCTGTGTCATATCTGGCAGCTGACACACCGCCATCGCGGGCAAGCGCACTCCTACACGAATGGGCGCGGCTTAAATCACATAAAACCCATGGGTCCCGTCGCGGCCGAGTTGCTCGACCAGTCCATACTCCCAATCCAGATACGCCTGCATCGCCTCCCGCGGTGCATCGGTGCCTTCATAGGGCCGGCGATAGCGGTCAATGCGCGGCGAGGCCAGATGGCTTTCGCCGTGCTCAAGCTCGAATCCCGCCGCCACCCAACCCGCAGTGCCTTCTTTCAGCACGAACACCGGTTTGCCGGTCAGCGCTACGACCTCCGACACGGCCAGCCGCGCGAGTTTGCTGCTGCCACAGGTCAACACGTAACGCTCGGCAACCGCGATGTTGTTCTGCAGTGCGTTGGCAAGGTCGGCACGCAGCGTCCACCACGCGCCCGGAATATGCTGCTTGACGTAGTGGGCGCTGGCAGTGAAATCCAGCACCGCCACGCCGCCCTGCTGGCGCCACTCGCGCAGCGTTTCGGCGCTGATCTCTTCGACCTTCGGCGCGGGTGGAATGGGCGCGTTCCAGCCACCCTTTTCGCTGAAATCCTCCGGACGCAAGTCGTCCACCACAAACACCTCCCAGCCTAGCTGCGCCAGCCACGAAGCAGACATGTTGGCGCGCACGCCATCGTCGTCGAGCAAAACAATTCGTGCGCCGCGCACGCTGGCGTAATGATCAGTCTCTTGGACCAGCTGGCCGCCCGGTGTCGAACGGGCACCCGGTATATGGCCGGCTTCGAATTCCTCTGGCGTGCGCACATCGAACAGGTAGGTCGTGCAAGTGGTCTCGGCCTGCCAGACCGTCAAGTCCGCGCGGCGGCCGCGTTTTACTCGTGCTTTGTCCGCCACGTTTCGAGCATCCGCCCGAGCGACTTCCCGGGTCGCTTCACTGACCTGCGGGAAGCGCCTGGATTGCCCATGATCCAGCGTCTGCCCGGCCAACAACCAGCCGATCGTGCCATTGCGCAGGGCGGAAATCGGGTTGGGCAGGCCGGCATTCACCAGCGACTGAGTGCCAATGATGCTGCGGGTACGGCCGGCGCAGTTGACGATGATCCGGGTGTCGGGATCGGGCGCCAACTCACGCGCGCGCAGCACCAGTTCGGCCCCGGGCACGCTGACGCCAGTGGGAATGCTCATGGTCTGGTATTCATCGAACCGCCGCGCATCCAGCACCACCACGTCAGCCTTGGCGTCGAGCAACTGCTTGACCTGTTCGGCGGCCAACGACGGCGTGTGGCGATGGTGCTCCACCAGTTCGCCGAACGCCTTGCTCGGCACATTGACGTCGATGAACAGCTCGCCGCCGGCGTCGCGCCAGCCCTGCAATCCGCCTTCAAGCAGTTTGACGTCGCTGTAACCCAGGTCCTGAAAACGCTCCAAAGCGCGTTCGGCCAGGCCCTCGCCGTTGTCATAAACCGTCACGGCGGTGTCGCGACGGGGGATGCGCGCGAGCACTTCCAGCTCCAGCTTCGACAACGGAATGTTGGCGGCGAACAGTGGATGAGCTTCGGCGAACGGGGCTTCTTCGCGGACATCGACCAACGCGAATTCTTCATGGGCGAGCAGGGCGCGGCGGATGTCGGCGTAGGAACGGGTGGGATTGCTCATTGGGCTTGGTTCTCTTTGGACAGATCCCAGATGTTCGGGAGATAGGCGTTGGAATAGCCGGAGACGAACAGCTTTTCACTGCCATCAGGCTGATAAACGGCGCGCTTCACGGCGCCGATGTTGGCGCCGTAGACGTGAATACTGATCGACACCTGATCGTCGAACGCATTGCTGACCTGATGAATGTCGTTGCTGCGCGGCGACAAGGCCTCGACATGACCGGGCTCCAGGCGGATCGCCGGGCCTTCCTGCTCCAGTCGGCCGTCGGCGCTGCGGGCGAACCCCTGCGAATACTCCGCCCCGCGCAGCATGCCGATCAAGCCCCAGACGCGATGGTCATGAATCGGCGTGGTTTGGCCCGGTCCCCACACAAAGCTGACGACCGAAAACCGCTGCCGTGAGTCGGCGTGCAACAGGAATTGTTGATAGCGCGTCGGATCGGGAACGGCGAACTCATCCGGCAGCCAGTCGTCATCACTGACCAGTTGCCCCAGCAGCTTGCCACCCCGGGAAAGCAGGTCGCCTTCCGCCGGATTGCTGTCGATCAGCTCGGCCAGCGCGCCGATAAAGGCCCTGAAGCGTTCAGGGTGACGGATGTGGGTCATGTTGGCTCCGGGCAAGCAAGGATGCCCAATATAAGCATAATGCAGCCGGCTAATATGCTATTTATTGATGATTAGGTTATAACCAAACTGTAGCTGATAACCGCTTCACAGGGTGCTGTCCGTTGTTGCGCTATCCAGAGCCTACGATAGTCATTATGATTTTTGCCTATCTTGTTTCCCTTATTCCATGTGCGATCCGAATGAAAATTGATGATATCGATGCGTTCGTAGCAGTCATTCGCTGCCAGTCGATCAGCCATGCCGCTGAGTCCCTTGACCTGACACAGCCGGCCATCACGCGGCGGGTTCAGAATTTCGAGCAGGCGCTGGGCGTTGAATTGTTCGACCGTAATACCAAGCCGCTCAAGCCGACCCCCATGGGCACGCAGGTCTATCAGAAGTGTCTGGCGATCCTGCGGGAAATGGACTCACTTCGCGAACTCGTCGCCAGCGACACTCCGCCTGCCGGATTGCTCAGGCTGGGCGTGCCGCAAACTATCGGTGATGTCGTGTTGCTGGATGCGCTGAAACACCTGCGCGGGCAATTTCCCGACCTGCGCGCGCAAGTGATCACCGGCTGGGGCAGCCAGCTGATCGGCAAAATCGAGAACGGCGAACTGGACGCGGCTGCGGCGCTGTTCCCGGCGGGCAAGATCTTCCCTGAAGGCATCGTCGGTGAGTCCATCGGCAAAATGGAGTTGGTGGTGGTGTGCGCCAAGAGCGCGCTGCCGAAAAAGCCGGTGAAACTGGCGGACTGCTACGCGCTGGGTTGGGTACTCAACCCCGACGGCTGCGGTTTCCGCGCCGGGCTGCAACGCACCCTCACTGATCAGGGGCTGAGCCTGAAGGTCAATCTGGAAACCTTCGGCACTGAACTGCAACTGGGGCTGGTTGCCGATGGCTTGGGCCTGGGTCTGGTGCCGCGTCCGCTGCTGGAGCGCAGCGTCCACCGCGACTCACTGGAGGCTATGCCCATCAAGGATTTCAAACCGGTGATGGACCTGTGGCTGATCTACCCGCGCTTCCTCGGCAATTTGCAGGCGCCGGTGGCGTCCTTCGGCAGCCTGGTGGCGGAATCGCTGAAGCAGGATCGGGATGCGGCTTGAGGCTTGAGGGCTGTCACGTGGCGGTCAACGGGCTGGCCGATACACCTTCTCAGAGCCAGGGGTAGTTCACACCATAGCCAAGGGTTATCCGCCCAGGGCCGGATTCAGCGCCGCGCGGACAGCTGTTGCGGCGCCAGAAATGCATCGTGGAAATAGTTACGAAACGCCTGCATCGCCGGGCTGAATTTGCGCTCCCGGTGCCATGCCAATCCCACACTCATCGGCGTCACCTTGTCGGTGACTGTCAGTGTTTCGATGCGTTTTCCTTCCAGTGACCAGGGGCGGTGCACCAGATCCGAGAGGATTGCCACGCCGCTGCCATTGGCGACCATGCTGCGCACCGCTTCGACTGAACTGGTACGCACCCGCACATTTGGCTGCTGATGCGCATGTTCCCAGTAGCGCATGGCGCTTTGTTCGGCTTCGTCGACGGTCAGCAGGATGTAGGGTTCTTTTGCGACGTCGGCGAGGCTGACCGCCGAGCGTTCGCACAACGGATGGTGGCTGGGTAGCCATAACCGCCGCTCGGAGTTGAAGAGGGTCTCTGAAACGATGTCCGGGTGCGTGAGGTTGGCGGTGAGCACCACGGCCATATCAAAACGACCTTCCAACAAGCCTTGTTCAATCGCCTGCCGTTCTTGTTCATGGACTTCAATGGCCACGTCCGGATGCCAGTGCTCCAGGCGCTGCAAATGGTGCGGCAGGAAATAACCGATCACCGTGTAGCTCGCCCCCAGGCGCAACACGCCACTGGCGCGGATATTCGGCAATGGGCTGTTCAATGCGTCATCGACGCTGCGCAAAATCACGTAGGCCCGATTTAAAAAGTGCCGCCCCGCGTCGGTCAGACTCATGCCCTGCGCCGAGCGCTGGAACAACAGCGTGCCGAGGATGCCTTCCAGTTCCTTGATCGCCGTGGTCACCGCCGACTGGGAAATATTCAGATGAATCGCGGCTTGAGAGATTTGCCCGATTTCGGCGGTAGCGACGAAATAGCGGACTTGGCGCAGGGTCAGGGACATGAGCACTCCGGGCGGGGAGGTATCTGTTTTTCGGAAGATAGCCTATCTGATAATAGATCTTCCCAAGGGGTTGGGGGAAATCTAACGTGGCCTGCATGAAGTCACAAGGTCGGGAGCAAGCGTCATGCAGGCAGTAGATTTCAATTCGGACATGGGCGAAGGCTTTGGCCCCTGGACCATCGGCGATGGCGTCGACAATGAGTTGATGGGCTTTATCAGCTCGGCCAACATCGCCACCGGTTTTCATGCGGGTGACCCGGGAACCATGCGCCGCACCGTCGAGCAAGCCAAGGGCCGGGGCGTGGCCATCGGCGCGCACCCGGGGTTTCGCGACCTGGTTGGTTTCGGCCGTCGGCACATCAATGCGCCTGCCCAGGAACTGGTCGACGACATGCTCTATCAGTTGGGCGCCCTGCGGGAACTCGCCCGGGTGCAGGGCGTGGCCCTGCAACACATCAAACCCCACGGCGCGCTCTACATGCACCTGGCCCGAGACGAAGAGGCCGCCCGTTTGCTGGTGGAAAACCTCCAGCGCCTGGAGCCGGAGTTGCTCTTGTATTGCATGCCCGATTCGGTGATCTGCCGGGTTGCCACGGAACTCGGCCAACCGGTTATCCGCGAGTTCTATGCCGACCGCGAATACGACCTTAGCGGCTCCATCGTCTTCACCCGCAACGTGCGGGCTTACGACCCGGCACAGGTCGCCGCCCGTGTGCTGCGTGCCTGCCAGGAAGGGGTGGTGCGCACGGTCGAGGGCGGAGACCTGGCGATTGAATTCGATTCCATCTGTTTGCACAGCGACACGCCGGGAGCCCTGGCGTTGGTCGAGGCCACGCGTCATGCACTTGATAGCGCGCGCATAGAGGTTCGGGCACCGCGCTGAGACCAAACGAAAACACCTGGCACACAGACGCCAGGGTTGGCCCTCCGATTCACTTTACGCCTGCCTTTCTACAACTATTCCAAGAGGAACAGACATGGCTGAATACACTGTAATCACCCCGTTGCCGGGGACCTTCTACCGCAAAGCAACGCCGGAATCGGCAAACTTCGTGGAGGTCGGCGCGCAAGTCAGCGCCAACACGGTAATCGGCCTGATCGAGGTCATGAAGCAGTTCTCCGAATTGACCGCCGGGACGGCCGGTCGCCTCAGTGCCTTTTTGGTGGAAGACGGTGATCCTGTGGAACCGGGTCAAGTCGTCGCAACCCTCGACGACGCGTGAGGGACGATCATGACCCAAGCCATTCATAAACTGCTGGTCGCCAACCGTGGCGAAATCGCCGTGCGGATTATCCGCGCCGCCAAAGAACTGGGCATTCCGACCGCTGCTGCGTGCAGCGAGGCGGACGTCGATTCCCAGGCCGCGCGGATGGCCGATGAGGTTCACATTCTTGGTCCGGCCCGGGCCGACAAAAGCTATCTGAACGTCGATGCCTTGCTCGGCGCCTTGAAAGCTACTGGCGCCAACGCGGTGCATCCCGGTTACGGCTTTCTGTCGGAGAACGCCGATTTCGCCGAAGCGGTGGTCTCTGCCGGTGCCATTTTCGTCGGGCCAGGCGCGGAGACGATCCGCCGCATGGGCGATAAGGCCGAGGCACGGCGTACTGCACAAGCCGCTGGCGTGCCGGTGGTGCCGGGTTCGCCGGGTGAACTGTTCGACGTCGGGTCGGCGCTCAAGGCTGCTGAATCCGTTGGCTTCCCGTTGCTGATTAAAGCATCGGCCGGTGGTGGCGGGCGCGGTATCCGGTTGGCGGAAAACGCCGAGCAGCTGCGCGAAGAATTTCCCCGTTCCCAGCGCGAAGCCCAAGCGGCGTTTGGCAATGGCGCGGTGTATCTGGAGCGGTTTATCAGCCGTGCGCGGCATATTGAAGTGCAGGTGTTGGGCGACGGTCAGCACGCGGTGCATTTGTTTGAGCGCGAGTGTTCGCTGCAACGGCGCCGGCAGAAAATCTTCGAAGAAGCGCCGTCGCCGGTCCTCAGCCAACAGCAACGGGAAATCCTCTGCGAAAGCGCGGTGCGCCTGACCGAGTCTTTGGGCTACAAGGGCGCCGGCACCCTGGAATATCTGTATGACGACGTCACTGGCGAGTTCTTCTTTATCGAGATGAATACGCGGATTCAGGTGGAGCACCCGGTCAGCGAACTGATCACCGGCATCGACCTGGTCCAGGCCATGTTGCGCATCGCTGGCGGCGAACCGCTGGGCTTCAAGCAAAGTGACATCCGACTCAACGGCGCCGCCCTGCAAATGCGCCTGAACGCTGAAGACCCTGCGCGGAATTTCTTCCCGAGCCCAGGCCTGGTCGAGGCGCTGATCTGGCCGAACGGCGAAGGCATTCGCGTCGATACGCATCTGTATCAAGGCTACCGTGTGCCGCCTTACTATGACTCGCTGCTGGCCAAACTGATTATTCACGGTGCGGATCGAGCCGAAGCCTTGGCGCGAGCGCGAATGGCCGTGGCGCACACCACCCTCACCGGCATGGCCAACACCCTGGCGTTGCACGGTGAATTGTTGGAACAACCGTGGCTGCACAGTGCCGACTTTAACACCGGCACCCTGGAAACCTGGCTGGCCGAGCGCCGCAGCGGAGGTGAAGCATGAGTACCCCCATCCGCTACAGCTTTGGCGCCGATGAGCACTTGTTTGCCGAAGTCAGCGACAGCATGTCACTGGACGCATTCTTCAAAGGCCTCGCCGTCACCCGCGCCGTGGAAGGGCTGGCGCTGGATGGCGTACTTGATATCTGCCTGGCCAACGCGTCATTCCAGATCCGTTTCGACCCGGATCGCATCGCCCCTCATACCTTGCTCGAAGCGGTCAAAATCGCCGAGGCTGGCGCTGTTGCCGAGCGCACGCTGCAGACGCGGATTATCGAGATTCCAGTGCTCTACAACGACCCCTGGACCCACGAAACCCTGATGCGTTTTCGCGACCGCCATCAAGACCCGAGTGCAACGGACCTGGAATACGCCGCACGCATAAACGGTCTGGCCGACGTCGAAGCATTCATCGCGGCCCACAGTGGCGCGCCGTGGTTTGTCTCGATGGTCGGCTTCGTTGCCGGCCTGCCATTCATGTTCCAGATGGTCGAGCGCGAGCGTCAGTTGCAGGTGCCCAAGTACCTGCGCCCGCGCACCGACACGCCGAAATTGACCCTTGGTCATGGCGGTTGCTTCGGATGCATTTACTCGGTGCGCGGCGCCGGGGGGTATCAGATGTTTGGTGTTACCCCCGCGCCGATCTACGACCCGCAACAGAATCTCGCGTATCTGAAAGAACACATGGTGTTTTTCCGTCCAGGCGACATCGTGCAGTTCAAACCGATGGACCGTGAAGCGTACGACCACGCGGTGGCCGAAGTGGAAGCCGGTCGCTTTGATCTGCGGATTCGGCCGGTGGAGTTTTCGCTGGACGCGTTCCTCGCCGATCCCGTCGGCTATCCCAAGTCGTTGCAGGAGGTGTTGGCATGATCAAGGTTCTCAAACCCGGCCTCGCCACTTCGGTACAAGACTTGGGCCGCGAAGGGTATTACCACCTGGGCATTCCGCCATCCGGCGCGCTTGATCAATACGCCTTGAGCGCGGCCAATCAATTGGTAGGCAACCCGGCAGGTTTGGCGGCGCTGGAATGCACGCTACTCGGGCCTGAGCTGGAATTTCAGCAGGATGCTTTGGTGGCAGTCAGCGGCGCGCACATGACGCCACGGGTCGATGGCGTGGAAATGCACCTGGACACCGCGTTCACCGTGAAGGCCGGGCAGGTGCTGAGTTTTGACTTCCCCAGGGCGGGGGGCCGCGCTTATCTGGCGGTGGCCGGTGGCATTGATGTGCCGGTGGTGCTCGGCAGTCGCTCCACCTATGCGCTGGGCGCGCTCGGTGGTTTTCAGGGGAGACGCCTGATTGCTGGCGACGAATTGCCGGTGGGCATCGCCAGTGGCAAGAGCCGCGCAGGGGCCAGTTTGCCCATGGCGCTACGGCAATCGTTGGGTGGCGAAATCACCTTGCGGGTGGTGCCCGGTTTGTACTACCACCGCTTGACCGAGTCGGCGGCGAAGAGCTTTTTCGCCGAGCCCTGGACGGTCGGTTCGGAAGCCGACCGCATCGGCTATCGCTTCAAGGGCGGCAGCGCGCTGAGCTTTCAGCCCCGGGAGCAGCCGTTCGGCGCCGGTTCTGATCCGTCGAACATTGTCGACAGTTGCTACCCGATTGGCTCGATTCAGGTGCCCGCCGGGCTCGAACCCATCGTGCTGCACCGTGACGCAGTGTCCGGTGGCGGCTACGCAATGATTGGCACGGTCATCAGCGCCGATCTCGATTTGATCGGCCAGATGCAACCCAACCAGAAAGCCCGCTTTGTGGCGGTAACCCTCGAAGAGGCGCTGGAAGCGCGACGGTCCTACAAGAAAAAACTCAGCTGCCTGAGCAAGCTGCTCCCTTCCTGATACTGCCGGCCGCTGCCGCGGGCAAGCGCGCTCCGGCAGGATGCTGTGAAAGAGGTGACTGGGCTGGTTTCAGATGAGGCCAGCACAGCCTTTACTCACGGCAAGTCGATACTGGCCACTGCTGGCCCGCGAACCAACTGCCGTTTTGCCTATCACAGCTATCGCCGCCCACTCTGGCGGCAGCTCAGGGAGCGTTTCAATGGCAGATAAACAAAAGGTTTTTTGGTACGGCACTGCGGGTAAGGATGAGTTTTTCAGTACCTTCGATCTCAATGTTATCTACGGCGGTGCTGGCGACGATTACATTGAGGGTCGAGGTGACAGCGTACTGATCGGCGGGGCCGGTTCGGACAGTTTCTACGCCTATGGAAACGCCGTACTGCGCTATGCGTCCATCAGCGACAGTAGCGGCTCGCAAGTCGACTACATCGATTATTTCGATAAGGCTGATCGCCTTGACCTGACCGCGCTGGGCATTTCCGGCATTGGTGACGGCACACACGGAACCGTTCAGATCGTCAGCAATACAGATGACGGCTATTACCGGACGATTCTCAGAAGCTACGATGTCGATGAAAACGGCAACCGGTTCGAGCTGCTCCTGAGTGGCGATTACACCCTGACCGATGCCAACTTCCAGCGCCTGATTGCAGGCAGCGATGCGGGCGACAGCGTTGTCGGCACCTCGGCGGGCGCAGAAACCCTGATGGGCTACGAGGGGCGCGATACCTTGTCTGGCCTGGCCGGCGATGATCGTCTGGTAGGCGGCCTGGGCGGCGATACCCTGACTGGCGGCACCGGCGCCGACGAGTTCGTATTCAGTTCCGTGTCCGACAGCATCCGCACTTCGACAGGTTCTGCGCACACTGCCGGTCGGGATCTGATCACTGATTTCAATGCAGCTGAAGGCGATCTCGTGGATCTGTCCAGCCTGGGGTTCAGCGGCTTGGGCAATGGCTTCAATGGCACTCTGAAGGTCGTGGTCAACGGCGCAGGTACGCAGACAGCCTTGAAATCGCTGGAGGCCGATGCTGACGGCAATCAGTTTGAAATTCTGTTCAGCGGTAATCTCAAGGCCGACCTGAATCGCGACACGGTGGATTTCGGTAACACCACTGGGCCCAAGATCGTCAATACCATGACCCGCGATAACATGGATGTGCTGGGCACCGGCGGCAATGACATCCTGGCCGGCGGCGTGGGCGATGATCAGATGGTGGGTTTTCAGGGCAACGACATCATAAACGGGGGCGCTGGTAACGACGTCATGGCCGGTGGCATGGGCAAGGACACACTCACCGGTGGCAGCGGCCTTGACGACTTCGTCTATTACCGCATGACCGACAGCTATCGCACGGCGGACGCCAGTCATTCGGACCTTATCACCGACTTTGAAAGCGGAGACCGTCTGTTCATTCTCGATCTGGGGTTCGACCGCACGGGCGATGGACGAAATGGCACCTTGAAGCTCGACTACAACGAAGACCAGGACAGGACCTACCTGCGCTCCTTTGAAGCCGATGCAGACGGGCGTTTCTTCCAGATTGCACTGAGCGGCAACCACACAAGCGTTCCGGTCCTTTATGACGGCCTTTATCTGGATGAACCGCTGATTTCTATTGTCGGCATCAATCCAGCCGAGCCTGCGCCTGTGTAAACGGTCTTAACGCCTGAAGAGGCGGTGAAGAAAGTGGAAGAGCAGGCCCGGGTGCTCAAAAGCAGCGCAGGGCCTGTCATGACACCGCACTGGAATGCGCTGATTCGCGAATGAAAGCGCCGTTAGCAGGAACCGTGAGCCACAGCCTTTGTTCACGCCACCTTTTCGTTCTTCTCCTGCTCGCGTCGCGCGATCAGTTTGCGCGTCAGCGGGATCAGCTTTTTGCCGTAATCGACCGCATCTTCCAGTGGATCAAAACCGCGAATCAGGAACGTCGTGATCCCCAGATCGTAATAATCCAGCAGCGCGTCGGCGACTTGCTCTGCGGTACCCACCAGCGCCGTGGAATTGCCTTTCGCGCCGAGCAACCCGGCAATGCCGGTCCACAAGCGTTTGTCCAGGCGCGTGCCTTTGGCCGCGGCTTCCAGCAAACGCCGCGAACCTTCATTCGGCGGCTCGCGACGCTCGATCCCTGACGCCTGGGCCAAGGCCTTCGCCCGCTCCAGAATACTGTCTGCACGCGCCCAGGCCTTTTCCTCCGTCTCCGCCAGAATGGGCCGCAACGACAAACTGAAACGCACCGTCCGCCCATGCCTGGCGGCTTCGGCCCGCACCTGTTTGACGATGTCCCTGACTTGCTCGTAGGTCTCGCCCCACAGCGCATAGACATCAGCGTGTTTGCCCGCAACTTCCAGCGCAGCCTGCGAAGCACCCCCGAAATACAGCGGAATGTGAGGCTGCTGCGCTGACTTGACCAGCGAATGAGCGCCCTCGAACCGGTAGTAATCACCCTGGTGATCGAATGGCTTGTCGGCCGTCCATTCCTGGCGCACCACGCCGAGGTACTCGTCCGTGCGGGCGTAGCGCTCATCCTTACCGATGAAACTGCCGTCAGCGCGCAGCTCCTGATCGTCGCCGCCGGTGATGATGTGCACAGCGATACGCCCGCCAGTGAACACATCCAGCGTAGCGAATTGCCGAGCGGCGACGGTGGGTGAGATAAACCCCGGCCGGTGTGCGACGAGAAACTTCAATGTTGTCGTGACGCTGGCCGCGTACGACGCCACGAACGCGCTGTCTGGGCTGTTTGAGTGATAAGCGACCAGTGCCCGGTCAAAGCCGGCCTCTTCATGGGCTCGGGCGACTTTCTCGACATACTCAGGCTGAACGGCCGTCCCGCTGCGAGGATGAATTTCCGATCCCGGTTGGGTAGCGATATAACCGATGAACTCGACGCTCATGACAACTCCTTGTACTGCTGGGCCAACCGACGCGAGAGGACACGCGTGGGCAAGTCAGCAACATAGGGGCAAGCGAAGGGTCTGTGAAATTCGATTTGGCGCTAAGCTAATTATAAAAAATATGCATTTAGCTCGGCGGTAAGATCAGGAAATGTTTCGTTGGCCTGCAGGAGAGCTGCCCGCTTAGGGTGACGCGGAGCGTCACAGGATGCATTTCCACTCAGAGCGTGGGCACGATCACATCAAACGCTTCCCGGCTAAAGCCAGTCCCACAAGCAGCGCGCGCAGCCAGTAGGACCGGCTTCAGCCGGGAAGCCGTTGATCTGCGCAGCGCTTTTGATCTTGATCTTCATACGCAGAAGGTCCAGACACCGCAGAACGCGACTTGGGTGCAGGCCGAACGCAGACGATGCGCAGTGGGTCGAGCCGCATGGATGCGGCGAGAGCGCCGTCAGGACATGGATGTCCGTTCGGCGCGGGCCCACGGAGCGTCGTCGGAGTGAGGGTATCCCGACGGAGGAGGGACCTAGCCAGGAGCAAGCACCCTTGGTTACTTGGGGTGCTTTTCCAAGTAACTCGCCGAAGGCGAAACAGTACGCCCCCAGGCGGACGCTCTTGATGTTGATCCGGATAGCTTCAGATCAATGCTTGGACTCAGACTGCGACATCGCCAACAACTGCTTCTCCTGATTCCAGTCAAACGGCTCCTCGTTCTCCATCGCCTCAAAGCGACGCTCCTCCAGCGCCGTATACAAATCAATCTCATCGTCCGGCATGAAATGCAGACAATCGCCCGCAAAAAACCACAACAAATCCCGCGGCACCAAATGCGCAATCTGCGGATAACGCTGAATCACCTGACACAACAAATCCTGCCCCAGATACTGACTCTCGATCGGATCAGCCGGCAACAGCGTCAGCAACTCATCGTACCGCTCCAGAAACAGCGCATGACTTTCTTCGGGGACCTGCTCGGCCTCTCCCAGCGCAACCAGGATGCCGCGCAAATGCAACAGCAGATTCATGATGTGGTCGAGATTGGCGTCGGCCATGATGAAGCCCTCAGAGACAAAAACAGGCGCGGGAGTATAGAGGCCCCCGCCGCCTGCGGCTATCTCAATGCCACAACCCGGCCAGATACCGGTGGCCTGCTTCAGTGAGAGCGAGGTGCGCAAAGGTCCGGTCGGGACTGGGCAGACGGGTGACGAAGCCCATCATCAGAAGGGTTTGCAGCGTTTGTGTTGGCTTGCCGCTGGAAAGATCCTCCCCGGAGGCAATTTCGGAGAGCAGGCAGCGATGGGTCAGGCGTTGGTCGATCATGATGCGTCCCCTTGGTGTTTTCTTGTTGTTACCAAGGAGTGTAGGACAATTCGCCAGAGCGGTGTATGTAGACGTAAGTCTTGGGCTGCGATTGTAGGAGCGCGCTTGCCCGCGAATGTTGCGTGTCAGCTAACGTTTATGGTGCTGACCCACCGCAATCGCGGGCAAGCGCGCTCCTACAGGGTTTGCCTCAATTAATCAGCGGATTTTGCCTTCGGTGGCGACCAACTCTTCTTTGGCGAAATCATCCACATCAATCACCTTGCGGCGCGCCGCCTCTGCAGCGCGCAAGGTCTCCGCTTCCGCTGCCTGCAAAACGCCCGCGTTGAGCGCGGCGTCGATCAGATGCTCGCCTCCTTCAGGCTTGACCTGACCGCTTTTCACCGCGTGATGAAGTTTGCCGCGAATAGCCTTGGCGCCGCTGAGCAAGTCGCTCGCGTGCTGCAACGCACCGACCGGATCCTCTGAGTCGGTCGGGCGATAGCAACCGGCAAGCACCGATTCCAGCGCCGGGTCGCCTTTGGCGCGACCAAGGATCTCCGCGACCTGGGCATCAAGCCGGTCCGATGGCCCTTTGTGGCGACGGCCGAACGGGAACACGATGACCCGCAGCAGCCCGCCGAGAATCCGGTTCGGGAAATTGCTCAGCAACTCGTCCAGCGCACGCTCCGACTCACCCAGCGCTTCTTCCATGGACCAGCAGAACAGCGGCGCCAGTGCTTCGGGATAATCAAGATCGTGGTAACGCTTGAGCGCGGCGGACGCCAGGTACATGTGGCTCAGCACATCGCCCAGGCGCGCCGACAGACGCTCGCGACGTTTCAATTCGCCGCCCAGCAGCATCATGCTCAGGTCAGCCAACATCGCAAACGCTGCGGCCTGACGGTTCAGCGCGCGGAAATAACCCTGACTCAGGCGATCACCCGGCACGCTTTCGAAATGCCCAAGGCCCAGGTTCAACACCAGCGTACTGGCCGCGTTACGCACGGCGAAACCAATGTGCTGCATCAGCAGGCCGTCGAATTCCACCACCGCCCGGTCATGATCCTGACGACCGGCGAGGGCCATTTCCTTCAGCACGAACGGATGGCAACGAATGGCGCCCTGACCAAAGATCATCAGGTTGCGCGAGAGAATGTTCGCGCCTTCCACGGTGATAAAGATCGGCGCGCCCTGCCACGAGCGGCCCAGATAGTTGTTCGGGCCCATGATGATGCCCTTGCCGCCGTGCACGTCCATCGCGTGGGTGATGCACTCACGGCCGCGCTCGGTCAGGTGGTATTTCAAAATTGCCGACAGCACCGAAGGCTTCTCGCCCAGGTCCACCGCGTTGGCAGTCAGGATGCGTGCGCTGTCCATCAGCCAGGCGTTGCCGCCGATTCGCGCGAGGGATTCCTGAATCCCTTCGAACGCTGCCAGGGGTACATTGAACTGCTCGCGAACCTGGGTGTACTGGCCGGTGACCAGGCTGGTGAACTTCGCGGCGCCGGTGCCGACTGCAGGCAGGGAAATCGAACGCCCGACCGACAGACAATTCATCAGCATCATCCAGCCTTTACCGAGCATGTCCTGGCCGCCGATGAGGTACTCCAGCGGAATGAACACGTCCTTCCCGGAGTTCGGCCCGTTCATGAACGCCGCGCCCAGTGGCACATGACGACTACCGATCTCGACACCAGCGGTGTCGGTCGGAATCAGCGCCAGGGTAATGCCCAGGTCTGCTTCTTCGCCCAGCAGATGCTCAGGGTCGTAGGCCTTGAAGGCGAGGCCGAGGAGGGTAGCCACCGGGCCAAGGGTGATGTAGCGCTTTTCCCAATTCAGGCGCAGGCCGATGACTTCCTCACCTTCCCACTGGCCCTTGCAGATGATGCCGGTGTCCGGCATCGCCCCTGCGTCGGAGCCAGCCAGCGGGCCGGTCAATGCGAAGCACGGGATCTCGTCGCCACGGGCCAGGCGTGGCAAGTAGTGATTGCGCTGCTCATCGGTGCCGTAGTGCAGCAGTAGCTCTGCCGGGCCCAGCGAGTTAGGCACCATCACGGTGGAGGCCAGATCGCCGCTGCGGGTCGCCAGCTTCATCGCCACTTGCGAGTGGGCGTACGCCGAGAACCCCTTGCCGCCGTATTCCTTGGGAATGATCAGCGCGAAGAAGCCATGTTCTTTGATATGGGTCCAGGCTTGCGGCGGCAGGTCCATGGCCTGACCGATTTCCCAGTCACTCACCATGGCGCAGAGTTCTTCGGTCGGGCCATCAAGGAAGGCCTGCTCTTCGTCGGTCAGCGTGCTCTTCGGATAGCTGAGCAGGGTGTTCCAGTCCGGTCGGCCGCTGAACAGCTCGCCATCCCACCACACCGTGCCGGCGTCAATGGCGTCGCGTTCGGTAGCGGACATCGGCGGCAGCACTTTCTGAAACCACGAGAACATTGGCGCACTGAAGTGTTTGCGGCGCAGGTCCGGCAGCGCCAGCAGCAACGCGACGCCCAGCCACAACACCCATGGGATGACCATCCAGCCGTGGGCATGGCTGAACGCGCCCATTGCCAGCAGGTACACGGCGACGATGCCCAGGGCGGGGAAGGGCGCAATTCTGCGATGGGCCAGCCAGGCCACGCCAACCACCAACACTACGATCCACAGCAACAACATAAACAGCCCTCCATGATGACGGCGCGATAAGCGCGACCGGCTGCGCAGTCGACCGCTCTGGTCCGCGCATCGATAGTGACCCCGTGCTACCAAGGGAGTTCGGGGGCTGGCCGATGCGCAGGAAGTTGTGGCTTGAACACCCGCATCCCGGAGTAGACTGTGGCCCGCCGCAAACGCCACTCACCGCTCGTTGACCACACGGAGAATGACAACATGTTGAAGATCTGGGGCCGCAAGAACTCGTCCAATGTGCGCAAGGCATTGTGGATCGCCGAGGAACTGGGGCTCGACTACGAGTCGCTGAATGCCGGCGGCGCCTTTGGCATCAACGATCAGCCCGAGTACCTGGCGAAGAACCCCAACGGCGTGGTGCCGATGATCGAAGATGGCGACTTCGTGCTGTGGGAGTCCAACACCATCGTTCGCTACCTGGCCGCGCAATACGCGCCGGACTCTGCTCTCTATCCGGCCAGCCCCAAAGCGCGTGCCCAGGCTGAAAAGTGGATGGACTGGACCACCTCGACGCTCGCCGGCCCCTTCCGCCCTGTGTTCTGGGGCGTATTACGCACGCCAGCCGACAAACAGGACTGGACGCAGATCAACGCGGCGAAAGCCGAGGTCGAGCGCCTGCTGGTCATCGTTGACGCAGCACTGGCGCATCAGCCGTACCTCTCGGGCGACGAATTCGGCGTGGGTGACATTCCTCTGGGCTGCTTCGCTTATCCCTGGTTCGAAATGCCGATTGAACGCCTTGAGCTGCCCCACCTCAAAGCCTGGTACGAACGTTTGCAGCAGCGTCCGGCGTATCAGAAGTCCGTGATGACCGCGCTCACCTGAGTTAAGCCCGTGTCGAGTTAATACTGACTATCAACCGATGTCGCTGTACTTGGGCGGCATCGGCCCGCAACATTGCGGCCGCTGCATTTGTAGCCTTGTGTCGCGCCTGATATTCCAGCTGCGCGGCACGGTAAATGTCAGCGCGCCGCTGAGCCCGGCAACTGCACGTTCGTATTCGTTTATCTTCCCTTTTCATTTCTATTGGTGTGTGTTCAGTCATGAGTTCAGCTCTGTCCATCCGGCAGCTAACCAAGACCTACGGCAACGGTTTCCAGGCCCTCAAGGGCATTGATCTGGACGTCGCCGAGGGCGATTTCTTCGCATTGCTCGGCCCCAACGGCGCCGGCAAATCCACCACCATCGGGATTATCTCGACCCTGGTCAACAAGACCAGCGGCACGGTGAACATTTTCGGCCACGACCTTGATCGCAATCCGGCGCAGCTCAAGCGCTCGATCGGCGTGGTACCGCAGGAATTCAATTTCAATCAGTTCGAGAAGACCTTCGACATCGTCGTGACCCAGGCGGGTTATTACGGCATTCCGCCGAAGATCGCCAAAGAGCGTGCCGAGCAGTACCTGACCCAATTGGGGCTGTGGGACAAGCGCGATGTGCCTTCCCGTTCGTTGTCCGGCGGCATGAAGCGCCGTCTGATGATCGCCCGCGCACTGATTCACGAGCCGCGTCTGTTGATCCTCGACGAGCCTACCGCCGGCGTTGATATCGAACTGCGCCGTTCGATGTGGACCTTTCTCACCGAGCTGAACGAGAAGGGCATCACCATCATCCTCACCACCCATTACCTGGAGGAGGCTGAGCAGCTGTGCCGCAACATCGGCATCATCGATCACGGCACGATCATCGAAAACACCGGCATGAAGACCCTGCTCAACAAACTGACCGTCGAGACCTTCCTGCTGGACCTGCGCGATCCGCTGCAAGCCGCGCCTCAGCTCAACGGCTATCCGGTGAAACTGGTGGACAACCAGACGCTTGAGGTGCAGGTCGACAAAACCATCGGCATCACCTCGCTGTTCAGTCAGTTGTCGCTGCAGAACATCCAGGTGTTGAGCCTGCGCAATAAAACCAATCGCCTTGAGGAGCTGTTCGTGGGTCTGGTCGAGAAGAATCTGGCGAAGGTGGCGATATGAGCTCGGAGCTGCGCCCCAATCTGATTGCCCTGAACACCATTGTTTACCGTGAGGTCCGGCGTTTCATGCGGATCTGGCCGCAGACCCTGCTGCCGCCGGCGATCACCATGGTTCTGTACTTCGTGATCTTCGGCAACCTGATCGGCCGGCAGATCGGCGACATGGGTGGCTTCACCTACATGCAGTACATCGTGCCCGGCCTGATCATGATGTCGGTGATCACCAACTCCTACGGCAACGTGGTCTCGAGCTTCTTCGGTGCCAAGTTCCAGCGTTCGGTTGAAGAGTTGATGGTTTCGCCGGTGTCGCCGCACACCATTTTGATCGGCTACACCATTGGCGGCGTGCTGCGCGGGCTGGCGGTGGGGGTGATCGTCACGATGCTGTCGATGTTCTTCACCGACCTGCAGGTGCATCACCTGGGCATCACCATCATCGTGGTGCTGCTGACCGCGACGATTTTCTCGCTGCTGGGCTTCATCAACGCCGTGTTTGCGCGCAACTTCGATGATATTTCGATCATCCCGACTTTTGTGCTGACGCCGTTGACCTACCTGGGCGGGGTGTTCTATTCGATCAATCTGCTGCCGCCATTCTGGCAAACCGTGTCGCTGGCCAACCCTGTGCTGCACATGGTCAACGCGTTTCGCTTCGGCATCCTCGGCGTGTCGGACATCAAGATCAGCATCGCCCTGGCGTTTATGGTCGTTGCGACCATCGTGCTGTACCTCGGCTGCGCGCGGCTCCTGGTGAGCGGGCGCGGGATGCGTCAGTAACGGATTTCAGAACGATCGTTCCCACGCTCCGCGTGGTAATGCCGCCCCCAAACGCTCTGCGTTGCCAGTGACGCGGAGCGTCATAAGAGGCATTACCACGCGGAGCGTGGGAACGATCATTTCCTGTGTCCTTGCTATTGGCGTTTAGCCTTGCGCGCCTTCCACTGCCGTCCGACCCACCAGCGCCAATACGCCATCGTCCCGAAATACCCCGCCACCCCCAGCACAATCCCCGCCACCACCGATCCGAGCAAAAACGGCTGCCACAAGGTCGACAGCTGCCCGCTGATCCAGTCCCAGCTCAGTTCGTCCGGGAAATGCCGCGGCGGCAAGCCCATCAGCAGCGCGCCGATTTTATAGGTGCAATAGAACACCGGCGGCATCGTCAGCGGGTTGGTCAGCCAGCACAGACTGACGGCGATCGGCATATTGGCCCGCACCCAGATTGCCAGCACGGCGGCCAGCAGCATCTGCAACGGCATCGGCATCAAAGCGGCGAACAGCCCGATCCCCATCGCGCGTGCCACGGAATGTCGATTGAGGTGCCAGAGGTTGGGATCGTGCAGAAGAGAGCCAAGAAAGCGTAAGGATTTGTGTTCCCGGATGCTGTTCGGATCGGGCATGTACCGCTTGATCAGGTGACGTGGCATACGGGAATCCGGGGATGTGGGCGGGAAATTCGGGGAAGTATGCACGGATAGTCGCAAACGCAAATTCAGACTTTGTGACAATTAATAAGCGCGCGTGCCGGGGCATCGACTAAGCCATGGAGGTCGATTTCACCCGCAGACAAGGAAAGCCTCATGCGCACAGGGATGCTCTCCCTCGCACTCGGATTGCTGACGCTACGATTTTTGCCCGCATTACCGCCGGTCTGGTTGCTGCTGGCGATGCCCGTGATGGCGCTGATGCTGCTGCCGTTTCGCACCTACCCCTTGGCGTTTTACCTGCTCGGCCTGACCTGGGCCTGCGTCTCGGCGTCGTCGGCGCTGGAGGACCGACTGGCCGAGCGCCTCGACGGGCAGACGCTCTGGCTGGAGGGACGCGTCGTCGGGCTGCCGCAGACAATCGACGGCGTGGTGCGGTTTCAGCTGGATGATCCCGTATCACGACGCGCGCAGTTGCCCGAACAGATCCGCATTGGCTGGTATGGCGGTCCGCCGATCAGCAGCGGCGAGCGCTGGCGTCTGGCGGTCAAGCTCAAGCGCCCCGGTGGGCTGGTCAATCCCGGCGCCTTCGATTACCAGGCGTGGCTGCTGGCCCAGCGCATTGGTGCCACTGGCACCGTGGTGGACGGCCAGTTGCTTGAACCGGCCCGGGGCAACTGGCGAGACGGGATTCGCCAGCGTCTGCTCAGTGTGGATGCTCAGGGGCGACAGGGCGGGTTGGCCGCTTTGGTGCTCGGTGACGATTCCGGACTGAGCGCCGCCGATTGGCAAGTCCTGCAGGACACCGGAACGGTTCACTTGCTGGTCATTTCCGGAACGCACATCGGCCTGCTCGCCGGCTTGCTCTACGGCCTCGTCGCGGGGTTGGCCCGATGGGGCGCGTGGCCGCCGTTTCTGCCCTGGCTGCCCTCGGCGTGCATCGCGGCGTTCGTGGGCGCGTTGGCCTACGGCGTGCTGGCGGGCTTTGAAGTGCCGGTGCAGCGGGCTGTCATCATGCTGGGTCTGGTGCTGGTCTGGCGTCTGCGTTTCCGCCATCTGGGCACTACGTGGCCGCTGTTGCTGGCGCTGAATCTGGTGCTGATCGCCGAGCCGCTGATCACGTTGCGGCCGGGGTTCTGGCTGTCGTTTCTGGCGGTCGCGATCTTGATGCTGATCTTCAGCGGGCGACTCGGGCGGTGGAGCTGGCTGCAGAGCTGGACCCGCGCGCAATGGCTGATCGCGGTGGGACTGTTGCCGGTCTTGCTGGCGCTGAACCTGCCGGTGAGCGTGAGCGGCCCGGTCGTCAATCTGCTCGCCGTGCCGTGGTTAAGCCTGCTGATATTGCCGCTGGCGTTGCTCGGCACGCTGCTGCTGGCGATCCCGCCCCTGGGCGAAAGCCTGCTGTGGCTGGCAGGCGGCGCGATGGACGGGCTGTTTCGCTGGCTGACGTTCATGGCCGATCTCGCACCTGCCTGGACTGGCCCGCACGTGCCGGTGTGGGTCTGGCCGCTCAGCCTGCTCGGCGCCGTGCTGTTGTTGCTGCCCAAAGGCCTGCCCATGCGGCCGTTGGGCTGGCCGATGCTGTTGCTGTGCGTCTTCCCGCCGCAGAAAACCGTTCCCGCCGGGCAAGTCGAAGTGTTGCAACTGGACGTGGGGCAGGGGCTCGCCATTCTGCTGCGCACCCGCGACCACACACTGTTGTATGACGCGGGGCCGCGTTTCGGTGATTTCGATATCGGCGAGCGCGTGGTGTTGCCGGCCATTCGCCGCGCCGGAATCAGACAGCTGGATACGCTGCTGCTCAGTCATGCCGATTCCGACCACGCTGGTGGCGCCGCCGCCGTTCGAAAAGGCCTGCCGGTTGCAAGAGTGCTGGCGGGTGACGTAGGGCGCATGCCTGCCGAGTTGTCAGCCGAGTCCTGCCGTAACGGAGAAACATGGACGTGGGATGAGGTCAATTTCTCCACCTGGATATGGGAGCAAGCCGCCGAGGGCAATCAAGCCTCTTGCGTGCTCAGCGTCGAAGCCAATGGCGAGCGGCTGTTGCTCACCGGCGATATCGACGTCGAGGCGGAACGCGCGATGCTCGACGACGGGTTCGACGTCCGCGCCCAATGGCTGCAATCTCCTCACCACGGCAGTCGCAGCTCCTCGTCCCGGGCGTTCCTGCGCGCGGTCGGGGCGCGCGACGTGCTGATTTCCCGCGGCCGCAATAATGCGTTCGGTCATCCCCATCCTCTGGTGATGTCGCGGTACGCGTGGTCCGGGATGGAGATTCACGACAGCGCAGAACTGGGCGCCATCACTCTGCAGTTGGGCGCCTACGAAGAAGCTTGGGCAGAACGCAGGACGCGACGCTTCTGGCGTGATTGAAAGGGAGGGTTATTCATCGACACGTTCGGCGAGGCGCCGACGCTATGTTAGAGTGGCGCCACTTTTTTTCAGGGGGTGGACGCTGTGTGGGAGCTGGTCAAATCAGGTGGCTGGATGATGCTGCCGATCATTTTGAGTTCCATTGCCGCCGCCGGAATCATCATTGAACGCCTCTGGACCCTGCGCGCCAGTCGCATCACGCCGCCGCATTTGCTCGGCCAGGTGTGGCGCTGGATTCAGGACAACCAGCTGAGCGCCGACAAGCTGAAGGAGCTGCGCGCCGACTCGCCGCTGGGTGAAATCCTCGCCGCCGGTCTGGCCAATTCCCGTCATGGTCGCGAGATCATGAAAGAGTGCATCGAGGAAGCCGCGGCCCGGGTCATTCACGAGCTCGAGCGCTACCTGGCAACACTCGGCACCATCGCTGCCATGGCGCCATTGCTGGGTCTGCTGGGAACCGTCCTCGGCATGATCGATATCTTCAGCTCATTCACCAGCAGCGGCATGACCGGCAACGCCGGCATGCTCGCCGGCGGTATCGGCAAAGCGCTGATCTGCACCGCCTCGGGCCTGACCGTCGCGATTCCCGCGATCTTCTTCCATCGCTATCTGCAAAGCCGGGTCGACGAGCTGGTGGTCGGCATGGAACAGGAAGCCATCAAACTGGTGGAAGTCGTGCAGGGCGATCGTGACGTCGACCTCACCGACGCCAAGCCCGACATCAAGGCTGCCGCGCGTGGCGAGGGCAAGAAGAAGTGAAATTCCGCCGTCGCAAGCCCAGGGAGACCATCGACATCAATCTGGTGTCGCTGATCGACGTGGTGTTCATCCTCCTGCTGTTCTTCGTCGTGACCACGACGTTCACCCGGGAAACCCAGCTGCGCGTCGACCTGCCCCAAGCGGTGACCGGCGCTTCGGCCGATGACGTCGACAAAAAACACCTCGACATCACCATCAATGCCGACGGCGTTTATTCGGTGAACAACACCCTGCTGGGCGACAGCAAACTGGAAACCCTCATCGATGCCCTGCAGAAGGAATCCGAGGGCGACACCAGTCTGCCGCTGTCGATCAGCGCCGATGGCAAGACGCCCCATCAGGCGGTGATTACCGCCATGGACGCCGCCGGCAAGCTCGGTTTCGCTCATTTGCGCATGACCACCGTCGAGGCCGCATCGGCTAACTGATGGCATTCACGGACCGACTGCTCGACGCCTGGTACAAAGGCCATCCGGCGCTGGCGCTGCTGCGCCCGCTCGAATGCCTGTACCGGCGCGTGGTGAACCGCAAGCGCGCGCGTTTTCTTGCAGGGCAGGGCAACAGCTATAAAGCGCCCGTCCCGGTCGTGGTCGTCGGCAATATCACCATTGGCGGCACCGGCAAGACGCCGCTGATTCTCTGGATGATCGACCATTGCCGGGCGCGCGGGCTGCGCGTCGGTGTGGTCAGCCGGGGTTACGGCGCCAAGCCGCCGAGCCTGCCCTGGCGGGTACTGCCACAACAGCCCGCCGAGCATGCGGGCGATGAGCCGCTACTGATCGTCAACCGCACCGGCGTGCCGCTGATGATCGACCCGGACCGCTCGCAAGCCGTGCGCACCTTGCTGGCTGAAGAGTCCCTCGATCTCATCCTTTCCGACGACGGCCTGCAGCACTATCGCCTGAACCGCGACCTCGAACTGGTCCTTATCGATGCCGTCCGCGGCCTCGGCAATCGCCGCTGCCTGCCGGCGGGCCCGTTGCGCGAACCAGTGGAGCGGCTGCACAGCGTGGATGCGCTGCTGTACAACGGCGCGGCCGCGGATCGCGACGACGGCTTTGCGTTTCAGCTCAAGCCCTCCGCGCTGGTTAACCTGGTCACCGGTGAACGCCGGCCGGTCGATCATTTCCCGCCCGGGCAGCAGGTCCATGCGGTGGCCGGGATCGGTAATCCGCAACGTTTCTTCAACACCCTCGAAGGACTACACTGGCGGCCTGTTCCACATGCGTTCGCCGACCACGCCGTGTTCAGTGCCCAGGCACTGTCGTTCACCCCGGCATTGCCCGTGGTCATGACCGAGAAGGACGCCGTCAAATGCGCATCCTTCGCCGCACCGGACTGGTGGTACCTGGCCGTGGAAGCCGTGCCTTCGCCGGCGTTCGTCAGTTGGTTCGATTCGCAGTTAACCCGTCTTTTGCCATGACTCGCTCAGGATTTCTTATGGACACCAAATTGCTCGACATTCTTGCCTGCCCGATCTGCAAGGGTCCGCTCAAGCTCAGCGCCGACAAAACCGAGCTGATCAGCAAAGGCGCCGGCCTTGCCTATCCGATTCGCGACGGCATCCCGGTAATGCTGGAAAGCGAAGCGCGGACCCTCACCACCGACGAGCGTCTGGACAAATGACCGCAGCGTTTACCGTTGTCATTCCGGCGCGCTACGGCTCGAGTCGCTTTCCGGGCAAGCCGCTGAAAACCATCGCCGGCAAGCCGATGATCCAGCACGTCTGGGAACAGGCGCGAAAGAGCAGCGCAGAGCGTGTGGTGGTTGCCACCGATGATCAGCGCATCGTTGAGGCTTGCCAGGCCTTCGGCGCCGAAGTGCTGATGACCCGCGACGATCACAACTCCGGCACCGACCGCCTGGCGGAAGTCGCCGCCAAGCTGGGTTTGGCCGACGACGCCATCGTGGTCAACGTCCAGGGCGACGAACCGATGATTCCGCCCGCCGTGATCGATCAGGTCGCCGATAATCTCGCCGCGCACCCTGAAGCGCGCATGTCGACCCTCGCCGAGCCGATCGAGGACGTGGCATCGCTGTTCAATCCCAATGTGGTCAAGGTCTGCTCGGACCTCAATGGCCTGGCCCTGACCTTCAGCCGCGCGCCGCTGCCCTGGGCTCGCGATGCGCTCGCGAAGACCCGCGACGAGCTGCCGCAAGGCGTGCCGTACCGCCGCCATATCGGCATTTATGCTTACCGCGCCGGGTTCCTCCACGACTTCGTCAGCTGGGGCCCATGCTGGCTGGAAAACACCGAAAACCTCGAGCAGTTGCGTGCACTCTGGCACGGCGTGCGCATTCATGTGGCCGACGCCCTTGAGGCGCCCCCGGCCGGCGTGGACACCGCTGAAGACCTGGAACGCGTTCGTCGTCTGCTGGAGGTTTGATGAGCATGGCTCTGGTCGTTCTTCCACTGTTTTCGCGGATGCACCCATGACGCTGAATGTGCAACACGAGGTGTCTCTCAAGGCCTACAACACGTTCGGCGTGGATGTGCATGCCCGGCGTTTTGCCGAGGCGTTCAACGACGACGACGTTCGCGAGGCCCTCGCGTATTCGGCCAGCCACGACGTGCCGTTGATGGTCATCGGCGGCGGCAGTAACTTGCTGCTGACCCGTGATGTCGATGCCCTCGTGTTGCGCATGGCCAACCGTGGCATCCGGATCGTTCACGAGGATTGCGACGGCGCCATTGTCGAAGCGGAGGCGGGCGAGCCCTGGCATCCTTTCGTGCTGGACACGCTCGCCCAGGGGTTGGCCGGGCTGGAAAACCTCAGCCTGATCCCCGGTACCGTCGGCGCGGCACCGATGCAAAACATCGGCGCTTACGGCGTTGAGCTCAAGGATGTTTTCCACAGTCTCACGGCGATCGACCGACACAGCGGCGAGTTGCGGGAATTTGCCCTGGCCGACTGCGAGTTCGGTTATCGGGACAGCCTGTTCAAGCATCAGCCAAATCGCTGGCTGATCCTGCGGGTTCGCTTCAAGCTCAGCTATTCGGCCAACCTTCATCTCGATTACGGTCCGGTGCGTCAGCGCCTGGAAGAGCAAGGCATCAAACAACCTTCGCCGATGCACGTAAGCCGGGCGATCTGCGCCATTCGCAGCGAAAAACTGCCGGACCCCGCGACGCTGGGCAATGCCGGGAGCTTCTTCAAGAACCCGCTGGTGTCCGCCGAGCGTGTTGCTGCCATCAAGCTCACCCATCCTGGCGTGGTCGGCTACCCTCAGGACGATGGTCAGGTAAAGCTGGCGGCCGGCTGGTTGATCGAGCAGGCGGGCTGGAAGGGCTTTCGTGACGGCGACGCTGGCGTTCACGCGCTGCAGTCGTTGGTGCTGGTCAACTATGGCGAGGCGTCCGGCGGGCAATTGCTCGGCCTTGCGCAGCGGATCCAGGCGGACATTCTCGAACGCTTTGGCGTTGCGCTGGAAATGGAACCCAATCTGTATTGAGCAAGAACCGGGGATCGCTTTTCCCCGGCTGAGCTTCAGTCAGCGTGTATCCCATGAGGGTTGAACATGAGTGACACCCTGTGTGCCATCGTGCTGGCTGCGGGCCTCGGCAGCCGTTACCGAGCGGTTGCCGGTCACCACCGCAACAAACTGCTCGCGCAATGCGTCGGGCGTGATGGCATGGAGCGATCGGTGCTGGAACAGGTGCTCGCCAACGTAAAACCCTTCGCCGACAAAACCGTCCTGTTGACCCGATCCGACTACTGCAGCGTTGCCGAGTTGGGCCTGCGCCATGGCTATGAAGTGGTGGTGCTGGATTCCCCCGGCATGGGCGACAGCATCGCCGCTGCCGTCTCGGCCGAGCCCGCCCATCGCGGCTGGTTGATTGCCTTGGGCGACATGCCCTTCATTCATGTGGACACACTCGAGCGCTTAACGCGTTCGGTGGAGGACGACGCCATCAGCGTGCCGGTCCATGGCGGACGGTATGGGCATCCTGTCGCTTTTGGTCGTGCGTTCGGGCCAGCGCTCATGGCACTGGTCGGGGAGAAGGGCGCCAAGCGGCTTTTCCAGGGCGCGCGGATCAAGGAGGTCGAGGTCGACGACCCGGGTGTGTTGTGGGATGTGGACGTGCCTGCTGCGTTGACCTTTAAACCCCGCTGATCTCAGTCAAGCCCAACCGCGCTAACTTCCACACTCCTAAACGCCAGGCATAAAAAAGCCCCACCTGCTCACACAGGTGGGGCTTTTCATTTACCGGCGATTAAACGAGCGGCTTAGGCTCATCCGAGGCTTGCGCCTCTTTCTGCTGACGCTCGGCTTCCAGACGACGGCGGCGCACTTCACGAGGATCGTTCGGTGCACGGCCATTACTGACAACCGGAAGCGCTGGCGTCTCTTCAGCAACAGGTTCTGCAACCGGCGCCTGAGGAGTTTCGACTGCCACTGGTGCGGCGACGATTTCCGGTGCTGCGGTCTGAGCTGGCGCTTCGACGGCTGGCGCGATGACCGGTTCAGCCGCTACAGCCTGTTGGGCAGCCGGTTCAACCACTGTCGGCGCATCGATTTCCGAGGCCTTGGCCTGCACGGGCTCTGCAGCTTGTGCAGGTTCAGTAATCTGAACGAGCTCAGGTGCTTTGACAGGCTCTGCCGCCTCAACAGGCTCCACGACGTGAACCGGCTCAGCGACGGCCACTTCAACGACCTCGTGGACCGGTGCAGAAGCCGGAGCTTCCATGAACGCGGGCACGTCAACAGCGACCGGGATCTCGGCACTGGCTGGCGCGTCGTTCGATTCGGCTTCAGCAGCTGCTTTCACCTGACGTTCGAACGGGCTCAGCGAGGCGTCGAATGTGGCCACTTCAACTTCCGGCATAACCGAACGCTTGGCTTCAGGCGCAGGGGCCTCGACGACCGGTGCTTCTGGTGCTGCTTCGAAAGCCTGAGCGGCCGGTGCAGCGTCAGTCGCGCTGGCGTCAACGGATGCGGTGGCGCGTTCAGCCTGGCGGTGGGCATCGGCTTCGGCAGTGGCGCTGATAACGCGCTCCGCTACGGCAGCAACGCTTGCACTGGCGGCGACATTGCCGCGGTCTGCGTTCGCGTGCACTTCGTCATGGGACTCATGACCGTGCTCGTTACCTTCGCCGTTGATGGCTTCAGAACCTTCTGAACCCTCAACGCCTTCGCTGCCTTCGATTTCATTGCCGTTGGCATCACGCTGACGCTCGCGACGATTGCTGCGACGACGCTGACCGCGTGAACGACGACGAGGGCGATCGCCTTCGGCGTGCTCCTGGTTGTCATCCTGTTGCTCTTCGGTGGTCAGCAGGGTTTCGTCTTCGACAGCAACAGGAGCCTGTTCAGCGCGTGGTTGGCGCTCTTCACGCGGCGCACGTGGCTGACGCTCTTCACGCGGGGCGCGCTCAGGGCGTTCTTCGCGGGGCAGATTGACAGCCGGAGCGGCATCGATCGGCTCACGCAGTTCACGCACACGCTCTTCACGAGGCTTGCGGTCTTCGCGCGAGGTACGTGGTTGACGCTCTTCGCGTGGCGCACGGGCCGGACGCTCTTCGCGTGGTGCAGTGGTTTCGTCACGGGTTTCACGCGGCTCGCGCGCTGCACGCTCTTCACGAGGCGCGCGCTCCTCACGTGGGGCACGTTCTTCACGAGGTGCGCGTTCTTCGCGATCGGCACGCGGCGCACGTTCTTCACGCGGCTTGCGTTCCTCGTCACGGCGACCGTTACGGCTGCGGCTCTGCTGACGGCCATTACGGCGCTCGTCGTTGCGCGCAGGACGCTCGGCAGCCGGTTTTTCGACCACGGCCGCAGGCGCGGGAGCAGGCTCTTCCTTGGAAGCGAACAGGCTGACCAGCGATTTCACCAGACCTTTGAACAGGCTTGGCTCGTGGGCGACCGGTGCAGGCGCAGCGGCGACCGGCGCAGCGGCTTCAACCGGAACCGGTGCATTGGCGCGGGCCGGGGCGGTCTTGACTGCCGCTTCCTGGCGAACCAGGGTGCGAGTAGCGGCGGCAGGCGGTGCCACTTCTTCCACTTCAGCAGCAGCGGCAGCGATTTCATAGCTGGTCTGCAGGCTGTGAGCTTCCGGACTGTCATCACGCAGACGCTGCACTTCGAAGTGCGGCGTCTCGAGATGGTCGTTCGGCAGGATGATGATGCGCGCGCGGGTGCGCAGTTCGATCTTGGTGATCGAGTTGCGTTTTTCGTTGAGCAGGAACGCAGCGACCGGGATCGGCACTTGAGCACGCACTTCGGCAGTGCGGTCTTTCAGCGCTTCTTCTTCGATCAGGCGCAGGATGGCCAGCGACAGCGATTCAACGTCACGGATGATGCCGGTGCCGTTGCAACGCGGGCAGACAATGCCGCTGCTCTCGCCCAGGGAGGGACGCAGACGCTGACGGGACATTTCCAGCAGGCCGAAGCGCGAGATGCGACCGACCTGAACGCGGGCGCGGTCGGCCTCGAGGCTTTCACGGACCTTTTCTTCCACGGCGCGCTGGTTCTTGGCCGGGGTCATGTCGATGAAGTCGATGACGATCAGACCGCCGATGTCGCGCAGACGCAGTTGACGGGCGATTTCCTCAGCCGCTTCAAGGTTGGTCTGCAGGGCGGTCTCTTCGATGTCGCTGCCTTTGGTGGCGCGCGCCGAGTTGATGTCGATGGACACCAGGGCTTCGGTCGGATCGATGACGATGGAGCCACCGGAAGGCAGTTCGACGACACGCTGGAAGGCGGTTTCGATCTGGCTTTCGATCTGGAAACGGTTGAACAGCGGAACGCTGTCTTCGTAGAGTTTGATCTTGCTGGCGTACTGCGGCATCACCTGACGAATGAACGTCAGCGCTTCTTCCTGGGCTTCAACGCTGTCGATCAGCACTTCGCCGATGTCCTGGCGCAGATAGTCGCGGATGGCGCGGATGATGACGTTGCTTTCCTGATAGATCAGGAACGGCGCGGAGCGGTCGAGGGAGGCCTCTTTGATCGCGGTCCACAGCTGCAGCAGGTAATCGAGGTCCCACTGCATTTCTTCGCTGCTGCGGCCAAGACCGGCAGTACGAACGATCAGCCCCATGTCGGCAGGGGCGATCAGGCCGTTCAGCGCTTCACGCAGTTCATTGCGCTCTTCGCCTTCGATACGACGCGAGATGCCGCCAGCGCGCGGGTTGTTCGGCATCAGGACCAGATAACGGCCTGCGAGGCTGATGAACGTGGTCAGGGCCGCGCCCTTGTTGCCACGCTCTTCTTTCTCGACCTGAACGATGACTTCCTGGCCTTCGCTCAGGACGTCCTTGATGTTGACGCGGCCTTCAGGCGACTTCTTGAAGTATTCGCGGGAGATTTCTTTCAGCGGCAGAAAGCCGTGACGCTCGGAGCCGAAGTCGACAAACGCGGCTTCAAGGCTGGGTTCGATACGCGTGATCCGGCCTTTATAGATGTTGGCCTTCTTCTGTTCGCGGGCCCCGGATTCGATGTCCAGGTCGTAGAGGCGCTGGCCGTCTACCAGCGCAACACGCAACTCTTCGGGTTGAGTTGCGTTAATCAGCATTCTTTTCATGTAGTACCGTCGGTTTCCGGGCTGCCGGAAACGGCGTTCGGCACACACGACTTCTCACGGTCGGTGTCAGGGCACGTCAGGAGTGCTTGAACACTCCAGTGTCTAACGAGGTTCGGCCAGCGGGGCCGAGTCGCGACGACGTTCCTGCTTGCTGTGGTGACAAATGACACCCTGTCAGCAAAAGCTTTGTCAGGAGGAGGAATCAACCATCGGTAGCGGACGATATGAAGCGTCTTGAATAAAGCCTTGTGCTACACAGTCCGACGGTTGTGCGTCTCCACCCCACACGTATCCCTGATAATTCGGGTGCTGCCGCGCGCTGAATCCGCAGCGGGTTGCATTTATCGCAATCTTCCATGGGAAGTTCGCGCGTCATGGCTCAAATAAGGCGTGGTTTCCGAAGCATTCGCCCGGAGCGACTGCCAGCGACTGCACTTTGTGAACTGGCCTTGAACGTGGGCCTCGATGGCGAGTGACTCACTCTGCGATCGGGCTTGTTTCAGGCCTCATGTCACCTGCGCTCGTTACGCTTGCATATCTTCCGTTGTCACCGAAAGCCCCGTAGGACGGCCTCGCGCCCTCGTGAATTGCGTTGGGCAGGGCCGGCTGTCATACCGTTTGTCCGCTGTCCAGGCCGCTTTTGGCGGCGTTCGCGACTATAGCAGCAATCATTAAGTGCTTCAAATCCATAAAAAATTGTTATGATTTGCGCCATGACAAATATCACCCCCCCAACCCCCGGCGTCCGGCTGGTAGAGGTTGCGCCGGAATTTGCCGGTCAACGCATCGATAACTTTCTGATCACGTACCTCAAGGGCGTTCCCAAGACCTTGATTTACCGCATTTTGCGCAAGGGCGAAGTGCGTGTGAACAAGGGCCGGATCAAGCCCGAGTACAAGCTTCAGTCGGGCGATGTCGTGCGCGTGCCGCCCGTTCGCGTGCCTGAGCGCGACGAGCCTGTGCCGGTTGCCCAGGGTTTGCTGCAGCGTCTTGAAGCCGCCATTGTCCACGAAGACAAAGGCCTGATCGTCCTCAACAAGCCCGCTGGCATCGCGGTTCACGGCGGCAGCGGATTGAGCTTTGGCGTCATCGAAGCCTTTCGTCAGCTGCGTCCCGACGCCAAGGAGCTGGAGCTGGTCCACCGCCTGGACCGTGACACCTCCGGGCTGTTGATGATCGCCAAGAAACGCAGCATGTTGCGTCACCTGCATGAGCAGTTGCGCGGCGACGGCGTCGACAAGCGCTACATGGCGCTGGTCCGTGGCAACTGGCCGACCGCGCAGAAGCAGGTCCGTGCGCCGTTGCTCAAAAGCAACCTTCGCTCCGGCGAGCGCATGGTCGAGGTCAACGACGAGGGCAAGGAGGCGCTGACCCTGTTCAAGGTCCTGCGCCGTTTCGGAGACTTCGCCACCATGGTCGAAGCCCGGCCCATCACCGGCCGTACCCACCAGATTCGCGTGCATGCCTTGCATGCCGGTCACTGCATTGCCGGTGACCCCAAGTACGGTGATGAGGATTTCAGTCGCGAGATCCGTGACCTCGGCGGCAAGCGCCTGTTCCTCCATGCGTATGCCCTGACCGTGCCGCTGCCGGATGGCGGCGAGTTGAAACTCGAAGCGCCCGTCGACGAGATGTGGGCCAAGACCGTGGAGCGACTCCTGCTTGCGCCCTGATTACGAACTGCTGATCTTCGACTGGGACGGTACGCTGTCTGACTCCGTCGGCCGTATCGTCGATGCGATGCAGGCCGCCGCGCAGCTTGCCTTTCGCCCGGTCCGTGATGATGAAGCAATCAAGGGCATCATTGGTCTGGGTTTGCCGGAGGCGATTCGCACGTTGTACCCGGACATCACTGACAGCGACCTGATCGATTTCCGGCAACACTACGCCGACCATTACATGGCGATGGACGTCGAGCCGTCGAAGCTGTTCGAAGGTGTCCGTGAGTCGCTGGAGGCGTTCCGTGCCGAGGGTTATCGTCTGGCGGTCGCCACCGGCAAGGCCCGGCGTGGTCTGGATCGTGTCCTCAAGGCCCATGGCTGGGGCGACTTCTTCGACGCCACGCGCGCAGCGGACGAAACGGCCAGCAAGCCTGATCCGCTGATGCTCAATGAAATCCTGCAACATTGCGGCGTCAGGCCTGAAAGGGCGCTGATGGTTGGCGATGCTTCATTCGATCTGCTGATGGCACGTAACGCCGGAATGGATTCAGTGGCTGTCGGGTACGGCGCGCAAACGCTAGGCTCTCTGCTTCAGTACCAGCCGCGTCTGGCGATCGAGCACTTTTCCGAATTGCGCACCTGGTTGGGTGCGCGGACTGCTGAAACTTCGTTGTTGGGGTAAATGATCTATGTCGGACGAATGGAAGTCTCCGTCTTCGCCAGAGCGCGATGACGCAGGGGATGCAAAAAGCTGGAAACTGCTGGAAAAGACCCTGCTCGCCAGCGTGCAGGAGCAGCGCCGGTCGCGGCGCTGGGGGATCTTCTTCAAATCCCTGACCTTTCTTTATCTGTTCGGCGCGCTGGCGTTGTTCTCGCCGCTGATGGATTTCGGCAAGGGCGGTTCACGCAGCACCAGCCACACCGCGCTGATCGAAGTGAAGGGCATGATCGCTGACACCGAGGCCGCGAGTGCCGACAACATCGTTGGCAGTCTGCGGGCAGCGTTCGAAGACGAAAAAACCAAGGGCGTGATTCTGCGCATCAACAGCCCGGGTGGCAGTCCGGTGCAGTCCGGCTATATCTACGATGAAATCCGCCGTCTGCGTGCGCAGAAGCCGGACATCAAGGTGTATGCAGTGATCACTGATCTCGGAGCGTCCGGTGCGTATTACATCGCCAGCGCCGCCGACCAGATCTACGCGGACAAAGCCAGTCTGGTGGGTTCGATCGGTGTCACCGCGGCCGGTTTCGGTTTCGTCGGCACGATGGAAAAGCTCGGTGTTGACCGTCGTACCTATACCTCGGGCGAGCACAAGGCATTCCTTGACCCATTCCAGCCGCCAAAGCCTGACGAGACTGCGTTCTGGCAGGGTGTTCTGGACACCACCCACAAGCAGTTCATCGCCAGCGTGAAGGCGGGTCGCGGTGACCGCCTGAAAGATAAGGACCATCCGGAGTTGTTCTCGGGTCTGGTCTGGACGGGTGAGCAGGCAGTGGGCCTGGGTCTGGTCGATGGGCTAGGCAGCGCCAGCTACGTGGCGCGAGATATCATCGGCGAGAAGGAGATGGTCGATTACACGGTTAAAGAGTCGCCGTTCGATCGTTTCTCTAAAAAGATGGGCGCCAGCGTCGCCGAGCAGATCGCGATGTGGGCAGGCTTCAAAGGGCCGTCCCTGCGCTGATCGTTACAGTCTTGATGTGTGATGAGAAGCCCGGCCATTGGTCGGGCTTTTCGCATCAGTATCACGGCAACTCGACGCCTTCGTTCATCAGCATGTCCACCAGGCGTATTAAAGGAAGGCCGATCAGACTGGTCGCATCCGGGCCTTCAGTGCTGCGGAACAGGCTGACGCCCAGTCCCTCGGCCTTGAAGCTGCCTGCGCAGTCGTAGGGTTGCTCGGCGCGGAGGTAGCGGCTGATGCGAACGTCGTCCAGCTGGCGCATGTGCACGGTGAAGGGCACGCAATCGACCTGGCACTCACCCGTGCGGCTGTTGAAGAGCGCAAGGCCGGTGAGGAAGCTGACGCTGTTGCCGCTGCTCGCCTGGAGCTGTTCCAGCGCGCACTCGAAAGTGTGGGGCTTGCCGAGGATCTGCTCGCCGAGCACTGCCACCTGGTCCGAGCCGATAATCAGGTGGTCGGGGAATTGTTCGGCCAGTGCCATGGCTTTCTCGCGCGCCAGGCGGGTGACAAGGTCGATTGCCGGCTCGTTTGGCCGACGGCTTTCATCGATGTCGGGCGACGCGCAGACGAATGGCAATCGCAGGCGGTCGAGCAATTCGCGGCGATAGGGAGAGCTGGAAGCAAGGAGGAGAGGCAGCATGGGTGGCTCCGTAACATGAAAGTCGAGTGTAATCAGCGGCTCCGGTGGCGAACAGGCCTGAATTTCCTTTGACAGTCGCAAGGGTCGTCCCTAGAATGCTGCGCCTATGTTGAATGACCCGATTCCACCTCACGTTGACCCGCGCAAATTAGCTGATCGTGGCACTACTCTTCAGGGAGAGATGCTGCTGGCTGATTTGGAGAGACTCTGCGACCCGCTTGCTGACAATCTCGGTACGGTGCAGGCGAAATTCGTTTTTGAGCGAGACGAGCAGCGAGCTGTGGTTATCCACAGTGAAATTGACGTCGAAGTCAAAATGGTTTGCCAGCGTTGTCTTGAGCTGGTCACCTTTCCGATCCACAGCGAATGCAGTTATGCGGTGGTGAAGGAGGGTGCAAACACCCAGTCGTTGCCGAAAGGCTATGACGTGCTGGAACTCGGCGAAGATCCCATGGATCTGCTGGCTTTGATCGAGGATGAGCTTCTGCTCGCCTTGCCCATTGTTCCAACTCATGATCCGAAAGAATGCCAGCCGCCGGCGGACCTTAATGAGTCCGAGCCGAGCGAGGACGAGGTAACGCGGTCCAACCCGTTCAGTGTATTGGCGCAGTTAAAGCGTGACCCAAACGTTTAGGAGTTAATCAATTATGGCTGTTCAGCAGAACAAAAAATCCCGCTCTGCCCGTGACATGCGTCGTTCCCACGACGCTCTCGAGGCTAGCACTCTGTCTGTAGAAAAAACCACCGGTGAAGTTCACCTGCGTCACCACGTATCGCCAGAAGGCGTATACCGTGGCCGTAAAGTGATCGACAAGGGCGCTGACGAGTAATTTCTTGTCTGCTCCGGTCATCGCGATCGACGCAATGGGCGGGGACTTCGGTCCCCGCAACATTGTTCAGGCCAGCATTGCCTGCCTGCTTGCTACTCCCTCGTTACACCTGACCCTCGTCGGTCAATCCTCCCTTCTTGAAGAACTCATCGCACGCCACTCCGGTGTCGATCGCTCGCGCCTGCACGTTGTGCACGCCAGTGAAATCATCACCATGGATGAGCGTCCGTCCCAGGCCTTGCGTGGCAAGCCTGATTCGTCGATGCGTGTTGCGTTGGGGCTTCTCGCCGAGGGCAAGGTCCATGCCTGCGTCAGCGCAGGTAATACCGGTGCCTTGATGGCGCTGTCCCGATTCGTGCTGAAAACCCTGCCGGGCATCGACCGACCAGCCATGGTGGCTGCAATTCCGACACAGGGCGGTTATTGCCAGCTGCTGGATCTGGGCGCGAACGTGGATTGCACCGCCGAGCATCTTTATCAGTTCGCCGTGATGGGTTCGGTGGCGGCGGAGGCGCTGGGTGTGGTGCGACCCAGAGTCGCACTGCTGAACGTCGGTACCGAAGACATCAAGGGCAATCAGCAGGTCAAGTTGGCGGCCAGTCTGCTACAGGCTGCACCTGGGCTGAATTACATCGGCTTCGTCGAAGGCGATGGGTTGTATCGGGGTGAGGCAGATGTCGTGGTCTGCGATGGCTTCGTCGGCAATGTGCTGCTGAAGTCCAGCGAAGGCCTGGCAATGATGATTGGCGAGCGCATCGAGCGGCTGTTTCGCCGCAACGTGCTGTCGCGGCTGGTGGGTTTGATGGCAAGGCCTGTACTCGGCAGGCTCAAGGCCGATCTGGCCCCGGCGCGGCACAACGGCGCCAGCTTTCTCGGTCTGCAGGGCATCGTGGTAAAGAGCCACGGCTCCGCCGATGCGCAGGGGTTCCAGAGCGCGATACAGCGGGCGCTGATCGAGATTCAGGAAAACCTGCCGCAGCGCTTGCGCGGTCGTCTGGACGATCTGCTTTAAGGCTTCGACGGGCGTCTTGGGCTAGAATGTGACGCCTGTGACCGCATGGTCATCCAACTGTCCATCGCAACACATTGAATTACCTCGCGTTCGGCCCGCCGGACGCTCATTTTGACGAGAATAATCAGGGGCTTGTTAATGTCTGCTTCCGTCGCATTTGTCTTTCCGGGCCAGGGCTCGCAGTCCCTCGGCATGCTGGCCGAGCTGGGCGCGCAGCATCCGCTGGTGCTGGAGACGTTCAAAGAGGCTTCCGCCGCTCTGGGCTACGACCTCTGGGCGTTGACCCAGCAGGGCCCTGAAGAGAGCCTCAACCAGACCGATAAAACCCAACCTGCCATCCTCACCGCATCGATCGCCTTGTGGCGTCTGTGGCTGGCGGAAGGCGGCGTGCGCCCGGCGTATGTCGCCGGTCACAGTCTGGGTGAGTACAGCGCGCTGGTTGCGGCCGGCAGCCTGACCCTCACAGACGCGGTGAAGCTGGTCGAGCGCCGTGGTCAGTTGATGCAGGACGCCGTGCCTGCGGGGCAGGGCGGCATGGCGGCCATTCTGGGTCTGGACGATGCGGTGGTTATTGATGCCTGTGCCGAAGCCGCCCAGGGCGATGTGGTCAGCGCGGTGAATTTCAATTCGCCCGGACAAGTCGTCATAGCCGGTGCCAAGGCCGCCGTGGAGCGTGCCATCGAAGTGTGCAAGGCCAAAGGCGCCAAGCGTGCCTTGCCGCTGCCGGTCAGCGTGCCTTCCCATTGCGAGCTGATGCGCCCGGCGGCGGAACGCTTCGCTGAGGCGATCGCAGCCATTGACTGGCAGGTCCCGCAGATCCCGCTGGTGCAGAACGTCACCGCCAGTGTCGTCTCCGACCTCGAGACGCTGAAAGCCGATCTGCTGCAGCAGCTCTACAAGCCGGTACGCTGGGTCGAATCGATCCAGACGCTGGCCGCCCAGGGCGCCCTGCAACTGGTCGAGTGCGGCCCGGGCAAGGTCCTCGCTGGATTGAACAAGCGTTGCGCCGATGGCGTGGCCACCCACAACCTCAATACCCCAGACGCCTTCGCCGCCGCTCGTGCGGCGCTGGCCTGATTAGGAGACGCCTGCATGAGTCAGGGTAAAGTTGCACTTGTCACCGGCGCGAGCCGTGGCATTGGCCGGGCGATCGCCCTTGAACTGGGTCGTAACGGCGCCATTGTCGTAGGCACGGCGACGTCCGAGGCCGGCGCCGAGAAGATCACCGCTTATTTCAAGGAAAACGGCATCGAAGGTTTCGGCCTGGCGCTGGACGTAGGCAATAACGAGTCCGTTACCAGTGTTCTGGCGCAGATCACCGAGCGCGTCGGAGCACCGTTGATTCTGGTCAACAACGCCGGGATCACCCGTGACAACCTGATCATGCGGATGAAGGATGACGAGTGGCATGATGTCATCAACACCAACCTGAACAGCCTGTTTCGCCTGTCCAAGGGCGTTCTGCGCGGGATGACCAAGGCGCGTTGGGGCCGGATCATCAGCATTGGTTCGGTGGTGGGTGCCATGGGCAACGCAGGTCAAGTAAACTACGCAGCCGCCAAGGCGGGTCTGGAAGGCTTCAGCCGTGCCCTGGCACGTGAAGTCGGGTCGCGCGCAGTGACGGTCAACTCGGTAACGCCGGGTTTCATCGACACCGACATGACGCGCGAGCTGCCGGAAGCACAGCGTGATTCCCTGACGGCACAGATTCCTCTGGGCCGACTGGGGCAGGCAGAAGAGATCGCGCATGTTGTCGCTTTTCTTGCCTCAGAAGGTGCAGGCTACGTTACCGGGGCTACAATCCCCGTTAACGGCGGCATGTACATGTGACCGGTCGTATCGAAAAAATGTCATACGGGCTGTCTAAAATCCGTTATAAAGCTGAAATCTTTTAAGGGGCAGAGAGCTGTTGGGCGTAGCGGGAATTGCGTTTAGCTTGAAATGCGCAAAACCTCTTCTATACACTTACCCATCGGCCAGCTGCCTGAATTTGTCCACTAGGAGTTAAAACACGGTATGAGCACCATCGAAGAGCGCGTCAAGAAAATCGTTGCCGAACAACTTGGCGTCAAGGAAGAGGAAGTCACCAACAGTGCTTCTTTCGTTGAAGACCTGGGTGCCGACTCCCTTGATACCGTTGAGCTGGTAATGGCTCTGGAAGAGGAATTCGAGACCGAAATCCCTGACGAAGAAGCCGAGAAGATCACCACTGTTCAAGCGGCTATCGATTACGTTACTGCCCACCAGGCGTAAGATTTTGTAATCGTAGTTTGCTGTCCTGGAGAAACCGCACTGCCCCTGGCGTGCGGTTTTTTCTTTGAATAGGGCAGCGTTTCATCAATAGAAGAAAGGAGAGTCCTGTGTCGCGTAGACGCGTCGTGGTCACCGGTATGGGTATGCTGACGCCTTTGGGCACGGATGTGCCGAGCACCTGGCAAGGCATTCTGGCTGGCCAGAGTGGCATTGGGCCTATCGAACACACGGACCTGTCCCAATACACCACCCGCTTTGGCGGTTCGGTGAAGGGATTCAACGTCGAGGAATACCTGTCGGCCAAAGAGGCCCGCAGACTCGACCTGTTCATTCAGTACGGGCTGGCCGCAAGCTTTCAGGCCGTGCGTAACTCCGGTATCAAGATCGACGACACCAACCGCGAGCGCGTCGGCGTGGCGATGGGATCGGGCATCGGGGGCCTCACCAATATCGAGAACACCAGCCGGCTGATGCATGAGCAGGGCCCAGGCAAGATCTCCCCGTTCTTCGTGCCGGGGTCGATCATCAACATGATTTCCGGGTTCCTGTCGATCCATCTCGGCGCACAGGGCCCCAACTACGCGATCGCCACCGCGTGCACGACGAGCACGCACTGCATCGGCATGGCCGCGCGCAACATCGCCTACGACGAAGCCGACGTGATGATTGCCGGCGGCGCTGAAATGGCGGCCTGCGGTCTGGGCATGGGCGGCTTTGGCGCCTCGCGCGCGCTGTCTACCCGCAACGATGAGCCTGAGCGCGCCAGCCGTCCGTGGGACAAGGGCCGCGACGGGTTCGTGTTGTCCAACGGTGCTGGCGCCATGGTCCTCGAAGAACTCGAGCACGCCAAAGCGCGTGGCGCGACCATTTATGCCGAGCTGATCGGCTTCGGCATGAGCGGCGACGCGTTCCACATGACCTCGCCGCCCGATGACGGCGCCGGTGCTGCGCGCTGTATCACCAATGCCCTGCGCGATGCCAAGATCCGTCCCGAAGAAGTGCAATACATCAACGCCCACGGCACCTCGACGCCTGCGGGCGATCTGGCTGAAGTCAGCGCCATCAAGAAGGTGTTCGGCGAGCACGCCTACAAGCTGGCCGTCAGTTCGACCAAGTCGATGACGGGCCATCTGCTGGGCGCCGCCGGTGCAATCGAGGCGATTTTCAGTGTGCTGGCGATCAAGGATCAGGTAGCGCCACCGACGATCAACCTGGACGAGCCGGACGAAGGCTGCGACCTGGACTTCGTTCCCCATGAGCCGCGCAAAATGCCGGTCGACGTGGTGATCTCCAACTCCTTCGGTTTCGGTGGCACCAACGGCTCGCTGGTCTTCCGCCGGTACGCCGAATGACCGTGAGCTGGATCGATGGCCTTTCAGCTGACTCCCTAGCCGTCAAGGATCGGGGGTTGGCGTACGGCGATGGTCTCTTTGAGACCGTCCTCGTCAAGGCCGGACAGCCATTGCTCTTCCAGCGTCATTTGCAGCGTCTGGCACTGGGTGCGCAGCGCCTTGCGTTGAATCTCGATCTGGCGCTGGTCGAGGAGGAGTGCTGCCGCTTCGCCGCTCAATTGGGTGAAGGCGTGATGAAGCTCATCGTCACCCGTGGCGACGGCGTGCGTGGCTATGCGCCCGCTTCTAACGCGCTGCCGCGACGCATCCTCCAGGCAGGTCCGCTGCCGGCTTACCCTGAAAGTCATGCAGAGCAGGGCATCAAACTGTTCGCCTGTCAGACCCGTCTCGCCGAGCAGCCGCTGTTGGCAGGGCTCAAGCACCTTAATCGTCTTGAGCAAGTGATGGCCCGTGGGGAATGGCAAAGTGCCGACTACGCCGAAGGGTTGATGCGGGACGTGTCGGGGCGCATCGTCGAAGCGGTCTACAGCAATTTGTTTATGGTCAAGGGCGGGGTGTTGCTGACGCCGGACCTGCGGCGCTGTGGCGTAGCCGGTGTGATGCGGGCCGAGATTTTGGCGCTGGCGGAGCGGGAGAACATGCCAGCCCGCGAGCTGGAGCTGCAGATGTCCGACCTGCAAAAAGCCGATGAGGTATTTGTCTGCAACAGCGTATACGGCATCTGGCCCGTGCGTGGCGTCGAGCATCTGAACTGGCCGGTTGGGCCGCTGACCCGTAAACTCCAACACCTTGTTCGCGGGCTTCTGGATATCTGATTCGTGATCCGAAAATTACTCGTCTTGCTGGAAACAGGTGTGGTTCTGGCGGGGCTGTTGCTGGGTGTGGCTTATTGGCAGCAGAACAGCGCGCTGCACCAGACCCTCAATCTGACCCAGGAACAACTTCTGGATGTGCCGTCGGGCTCTTCGCCGACCGGCGTGCTGAATCGGCTGCAAGCCGACGGCGTCATCAAGGATGCGTTCTGGCTGCGGCTTTACTGGCGCTTCAATCTGCAGAGTCAGTCGCTGCACAGCGGCGAATACCGCATGGCGCCCGGCATGAACGCCGAGTCTCTGCTCGACCTCTGGCAAAAAGGTGAAGTGGTTCAGTACAGCGTCACCCTGGTGGAGGGTTGGACATTCCGTCAGGTGCGCGCGGCGTTGGGCAAGCAGGTCAAGCTTGAGCAAACGGCGAGCGACCTCAGCGACACCGAGTTGATGGCGAAGCTGGGGCATCCGGACGTCTTCCCGGAAGGCCGTTTTTTCCCGGACACCTACCGCTATGTGCGCGGCATGACCGACGTCGAGCTGCTCAAGCAAGCTTACAACCGTCTGGATGAAGTGCTTCAGGAAGAATGGGACCAACGCGCTCCCGATGTGCCGTACACCGATCCCTACCAGGCGCTGATCATGGCGTCGCTGGTGGAGAAGGAAACCGGCGTGCCTCAGGAACGCGGCCAGATTGCCGGCGTGTTCGTGCGTCGCTTGCATCAGGGCATGTTGCTGCAGACCGATCCGACCGTCATTTACGGCCTCGGCGATCGGTACAACGGCAAGATCACCCGGGCGTTGCTGAAAGAGCCTACGCCGTACAACACCTATGTCATCTCCGGATTGCCGCCAACGCCGATCTCCATGGTCGGGCGTGAAGCGATCCATGCGGCCATGCACCCGGTGGCCGGCAACAGCCTGTACTTCGTGGCAAGAGGGGACGGCAGTCACGTATTCTCCGCCGATCTGGATGCGCATAACGCGGCGGTGAAGGAATTCCAGCTCAAGCGTCGCGCGGACTACCGTTCCAGTCCGGCGCCTGTCGCTTCACCGGCGTTGCCAGCGGAATCCGTCGGCAAGCCCGCGTCCGAGCAGCCGCCAGATCCGCAACGTATCGATCCGCAGGCGACACAGTCCAAGCCTGAAGAATCCAAACCTGAAGAGGCCAAGTCTGAAGAGCGTAAGGGCGCAGCGCCGGACGCGAGCGAACCGTCGCCGAAACCCCAAACAGACGCTGCAGCTCCGTCGCCCCCAGCCAGTGACCCCGGCAAATGACAACCGCGAGCACACTCGCCATGAATCTGATCAAGGACTGCCCGTGACCGGCTTGTTTATTACCCTGGAAGGCCCCGAAGGCGCGGGCAAAAGCACCAACCGCGACTATCTGGCCGAACGCCTGCGCAGTGACGGCATTGATGTCGTCCTGACCCGCGAACCTGGCGGTACGCCATTGGCCGAGCGCATCCGCGAGCTGCTGTTGACGCCCGGTGACGAGCAGATGTTCGTTGATACCGAGCTGCTGCTGATGTTCGCCGCCCGCGCGCAACACCTCGCGGCTCTGATTCGTCCGGCGCTGGCGCGGGGCGCTGTGGTGCTTTGCGATAGATTCACCGATGCCACGTACGCGTATCAGGGGGGCGGCCGAGGCCTGCCCATCGAGCGCATCGCCGTGCTGGAAGATTTCGTCCAGGGCGCGCTGCGTCCGGATCTGACCCTGGTATTCGATCTGCCCATCGAGATTGGCCTGGCCCGCGCATCCGCCCGTGGTCAGCTCGACCGCTTCGAGCAAGAGGGCCGGGCGTTCTTCGATGCGGTCCGCAGCACCTACCTTTCCCGCGCGGCCGCGGCGCCCGAGCGTTATCGTCTGGTGGACGCGGCGCTGCCGCTGACTGAAGTGCAAGCGTCCCTTGATGTCCTGGTTCCCGATTTGATCGCGCTGCTGGTGGCTCGCCGGCATGGCTGAGGCTTACCCCTGGCAGCACGGCCTGTGGCAGCAACTGGCAGGCCGCAAGCAGCATGCGCACGCCTATTTGCTGCACGGCCCTGCTGGTATCGGCAAGCGGGCGCTGGCCGAGCGTTTGATGTGCCTGCTGTTGTGCCAACGCCCGGCAGGCCTTGAAGCCTGCGGTCAGTGCAAATCCTGCTCGCTGCTGGCGGCCGGCAGTCACCCTGATCATTACGTGCTGGAGCCTGAAGAAGCCGACAAGGCGATCAAGATCGATCAGGTGCGCGACCTGGTCAGTTTCGTGGTGCAGACCGCGCAGATGGGCGGGCGCAAGGTGGTGCTGATCGAGCCGGTCGAGGCAATGAACATCAACGCCGCCAACGCCTTGCTGAAAAGTCTGGAAGAGCCCTCGGGGAACACTATTCTCTTGCTGGTCAGCCATCAGCCAAGTCGGCTGTTGCCCACGGTGAAGAGCCGTTGCGTGCAACAGGCGTGTCCGCTGCCCAGCGATGCCATGAGCATCGCCTGGCTGGCCGATGCACTGCCCGACTGCACAGAGCAGGAGCGCGCCGATCTGCTGACCCTCGCGGCCGGTTCGCCATTGGTTGCGGTCAAGCTGCACGCCCAGGGCGTTCATGAGCAGCGGGCGCTGGTGGTGGAGGGCGTTAAAAAGCTGCTCAAGGGCCAGCAATCGCCAACCCAGCTGGCCGAAGGCTGGAAAGACATTCCGTTGTTGTTACTGTTCGACTGGTTCTGCGACTGGTCGAGCCTGATCCTGCGCTATCAACTGACCCAGGACGAAGAGGGCCTCGGCCTGACCGACATGCGCAAGGTCGTGCAGTACCTGGCGCAGAAATCGTCCCAGCGCAATGTGCTGGCGATTCAGGACTGGGTGTTGCTGCAGCGCCAGAAGGTCATGTCAAAAGCGAACCTGAACCGGGTTTTGTTGCTCGAAGCATTATTGGTGCAGTGGGCAGGCCTGACCGGACAGGGTTAGACTGGCCATCTGCATGACATCATGCATTGCCTGAGGAAACGAGATGAGCGTGCCACTGAGTCCAGGTCCACGTAACGGCATTCTGTCCCTGACCATCAAGGACAAGTCCGTCCTGTACGCCGCGTACATGCCGTTCATCAAAAACGGCGGCCTGTTCATTCCCACCAGCAAAAGCTACAAGCTGGGCGATGAAGTGTTCATGTTGCTCAACCTGATGGATGAGCCTGAAAAGATTCCTGTTGCCGGCAAGGTCACCTGGATCACGCCGAAGGGCGCTCAGGGGAACCGCGCCGCTGGCGTTGGCGTGCAGTTCAACGATGGCGACAACACCGCCCGCAACATGATTGAAAACTACCTGGCCGGAGCTCTGAAATCCGACCGTCCTACCCATACGATGTAAGTTGCCCCCGCCGCCATGCTTGTAGATTCCCATTGCCACCTTGACCGCCTCGACCTAAGCGCCCACGACGGCTCCCTCGATAACGCCCTGCAAGCGGCGAGAGAGCGGGGCGTCGGGCATTTTCTGTGCATCGGCGTCAGCGCTGAAAATGCCGGTGCCGTAAAAGCGCTGGCCGACCGCTACGACGACGTCGACTGCTCGGTCGGTATTCACCCGCTGGACCTCAAGCCCGGCGAGGCGCCTGCGCTGGAGTGGCTGCTCGGCGAGCTGAATCATCCGCGCGTAGTGGCCATCGGCGAAACCGGTCTGGATTATCACTACGAACCTGAGGCTGCCGAGGTGCAACAGGCCTCGTTCCGGCTTCATCTGCAAGCGGCCAACGTGACCGGCAAGCCGGTAATCGTCCATACCCGTGGTGCCCGGGCCGACACACTGGAGCTGCTGCGTGAGGCCGCTCTGCCTCAGGCCGGCGTGCTGCATTGCTTCACCGAAGACTGGGACATGGCCAAGGCCGCGCTGGATCTGGGGTTCTATATCTCGCTGTCCGGCATCGTCACCTTCCGCAACGCCGACGCGCTGCGGGACGTCGCCAGCAAGGTGCCTGCCGACCGGCTGCTGGTCGAGACCGACTCGCCTTACCTGGCGCCGATCCCGTATCGGGGCAAGCCCAACCTGCCGCAGTACGTGCGTGAAGTGGCCGAGTTTCTGGCGATGCTCCGTGGCGAGACTTACGAGCGTTTTGCCGAGCAGACCAGCGAGAACTTCAAGCGGCTGTTCCCGCTGGCACGCGTCAAGGGCTGATTCGCCCGGAAGCGTGGCGCTGCCTTTCAATCTTTGATGCTTGCCACGCCCTGACGCTCCGCAAATCGCGGGCAAAAAAAACCCGGGTTCTGGGGGGTGAATCCGGGTTAAGACCATTAGGAGTAAACAAGGACGCGCTATCCATAGGTGTCCTTACCAACGCTGGCACTTGGGGGAGATACTGCGTTGGCGAATCTAAGTATTGGCTATAATTCGCAGGCGTCCAGCCGCGTGCTGTACGATTTTTAAACAGTTTTGGAATACCTGACGCGCTGCTGATACCGCAATTCCACGGATGCTCCGAATTTTTGACCGCCCACCCCATCCCGCCAAAAAACAAGACTGGTAAGGCCTCGTGCGTTTCCTTTTTGCGTGCTGACGGCTAAATGCGTCAGAAAACGGATACAGGTCGGATGATCCGTGCATTCTTCTGCGGGATAGGCATAATGCCGCTTCCGATTTCCGAATCCACAGTCCCCTCCTATGCAGAAAGAACCTCGTAAAGTCCGTGAGTTTCGCCGCCGTGAGCAGGAGATTCTCGACACCGCGCTCAAGCTGTTCCTCGAACAGGGCGAAGACAGCGTTACCGTCGAGATGATCGCGGACGCCGTGGGTATCGGCAAAGGCACCATCTACAAGCACTTCAAATCCAAGGCGGAGATTTACCTTCGCCTGATGCTCGACTATGAGCGCGATCTGAACGAGCTGTTGCATTCGGCGGATGTCGACAAGGACAAGGAAGCACTGTCCCGCGCCTACTTTGAGTTCCGCATGCGCGACCCACAGCGCTATCGCCTGTTTGACCGGCTCGAAGAGAAAGTCGTCAAGGGCAATCAGGTCCCGGAGCTGGTCGAGGAACTGCACAAGATCCGCGCCTCGAACTTCGAACACCTGACCTTGCTCATAAAAGGCCGGATCTCCGAAGGCAAGCTGGAAGACGTCCCGCCGTATTTCCATTACTGCGCCGCCTGGGCGTTGGTGCATGGCGCGGTGGCGTTGTACCACTCGCCGTTCTGGAGCAATGTCCTCGAGGATCAGGAAGGTTTCTTCCAGTTCCTGATGGACATCGGCGTGCGCATGGGCAACAAGCGCAAGCGTGATATCGATCATACGCACGAGGCCAAACCCGACGCCCGGCCCGATCCGGCGGCTGAGTAAAGCGCGGTATGTAAAACCGATTCGGCAAGCCAGACAGTCTCCACCTCCGACATGGCGCAAAAGCTGCATTAACCGGCCATTCGCCGGTTTTCCGTCGCCGGACTTTGGAGATAAACATGCGTAGCCTGGTTTTACTGCTGGCTCTACTGGCGTTGAGTGGCTGCATGCACGTCAGCGATCTGGCACAAGGCGCTCACGATGAGCTCAGTGACGCCGGGCTGCTGGATCACAGTTCGACCCGTCGGTTGAACAACTTCCGCGTGCAGCCCGACTCGTTCATCTATATCGCCCAAGGGGCCTTTGCTCCGCGTGGCGGTGCATACCCGCGGTCCAACGTCGTGGCCGAAGAAGCCTTCAACGGGTTTATCGAATACTTCCCGATGGTCCGCCGCGCTCGCGCCCCGGAAGGTCTGGATGACGCGATGAATGAGGCCCGGGCCGCTGGCGCGCACTATCTGCTGTACACCCGTTTCGCCAAGGCCGACGACCGCATCGGTACGTTTGACGAGTGGTCGGACCAGGAAGCGGTTGACCGTCTCGGCATCGACAACGGCGTTATCCAGTTGATGCTGATCGAAACCAACACCCGCTATCTCATCGATTCGGCACGCATTCACCTGCGTGGTGGTCTGCTGACTTTGTACGACACCAAACCCGAGGATTTGCTAGGACCCCCGATGGAAGCTTACGCTCGGGGTTTGCTGGGCGTCGAAGCCCGCTGAGGAGTGGCGTATGAGTGGGCAGGACAAAGCCAACGATCTGTTGGCCCAGATTGCCAAGAGCGGCAAGGGCTTGCCGCCGGTGCACCTGTGGAACCCGGATTTCTGCGGTGACATCGACATGCGCATCGCTCGCGATGGCACCTGGTTTTATCTGGGCACGCCCATTGGTCGCAAGCCGATGGTGCGGCTGTTTTCCACCATCATTCGCCGTGACGGCGACGACTACTTTCTGATCACTCCGGTGGAGAAGGTCGGCATCAAGGTCGACGACGCCCCTTTCGTGGCGGTGCTGCTGGACGTTGAAGGCAGCGGGGAGTCGCAGTTGCTGCGATTCACCACCAACGTCGAGGACGTGGTGGAGGCGGGGGCTGATCACCCGTTGCGTATCGACCTCGATCCGCAAACCCAGGAGCCGGCGCCCTATGTTCATGTGCGCAACAACCTCGAAGCGCTGATCCACCGCAATGTGTTCTATCAGTTGGTCGACCTTGCTGTGGTGCGTGAAATCGACGACCAGCGCTGGCTGGGGGTGTGGAGCGGTGGCGAATTCTTCCCCATCGGTCTTGAGCCCTGATCGATCCCTTTCAATGTGGCTACTCACTTGCGGCCAATTGCCTGACTGGCACCGGGCAGTTAAAGTGCCGCCCCCCGATTTTTCCTGAGGTTTTTCCATGAGTCAGTCCTTTGATATCGCCGTGATCGGCGCCACCGGTACTGTCGGCGAAACCATCGTGCAGATTCTCGAAGAACGCGACTTCCCGGTCGGCGATTTGCACCTGCTCGCCAGCGTCGAATCGGCCGGCAGTTCGGTGCCGTACCGTGGCAAGAACGTCCGTGTGCGTGAAGTCGACGCCTTTGATTTCAGCAAGGCCAGGATTGCCTTCTTCGCAGCAGGCGCCGCCGTGACACGCAGCTATGCCGAACGCGCCACAGCCGCTGGTTGTGTGGTGATCGACCTGTCCGCCGGCTTGTCCGTCGAGCAGGCGCCGAATGTGGTGCCCGAGGTCAACGGCGCCCGCCTGGCTGATCTGGCCGGACCGCAGCAGGTTGCCTGCCCGAGTTCAAGCGCCGCCGCCCTCGCGCTGGTGCTGGCGCCGTTGCGCGCACTGATCAACATCGAGCGGATCACCGTGACGGCGTGCCTGGCGGTATCGAGCATGGGCCGAGAGGGTGTCACCGAACTGGCGCGGCAAACGGCCGAGCTGCTCAACGTTCGTCCGCTGGAGCCGAAGGTGTTTGATAGGCAGATGGCGTTCAACGTGCTGGCCCAAGTGGGCAAGCCTGACGCCGGGGGGCATGTGCCACTGGAAAAACGTTTGGTCAGCGAGTTGCGCGAGTTGCTCTCGCTGCCTTTAATCAAGGTCGGTGTGAGTTGCATCCAGGTGCCGGTGTTCTTCGGCGACAGCCTGAGCGTGTCGGTGCAGACCCGCGAGCCGGTCGACATCAAGTCGGTCAATGCCGCGCTTGAAACGGCCGAGGGCATCGAGCTGGTTGAGGCTGGCGATTACCCGACGCCGGTGGGCGACGCCGTAGGACAGGATGCTGTCTATGTAGGACGTTTGCGCGGGGGCGTTGACGACAGTTGTGAGCTGAATTTCTGGGTCACGCTGGATAATGTGCGCAAGGGCGCAGCGTTGAACGCTGTGCAGGTGGCTGAGTTGTTGATAAAAGACGTTGTGTAAAAGATACTTGCCCACAATTCGAAGAATCATTCTAGCTGCGGCGTGTCGATACGCCCTACACCCGAGCAGGCATTATCTTCGCGATTGCCGGGGAAATTTCAAACAAGGGATGGGCTATGGTTCAGGTTCGTAAACTCGTTTTAGCAATCGCTGCGGCTTCGGCGCTGTCATCGGGAATGGCCCAAGCGCTCGGCCTCGGCGGTCTGACCGTGAAGTCGACCCTGAATCAGCCACTGTTGGCCGAAATCGAGCTGACAGAAGTGCAGGACCTCAATGCCTCCCAGGTGGTGCCAAGTCTGGCGACCTCGGCGGAGTTCGCACAGGCCGGCGTTGGTCGGATGGCGATCCTGGATGACCTGACCTTTACCCCGGTCGTCAACCCGGGCGGCAAGAGCGTGTTGCGCATCACCTCCACCAAGCCTATCCGCGATCCCTACGTGAAGTTCCTCGTTCAAGTGCTCTGGCCCAATGGCCGTGCGCTGCGCGAGTACAGCCTGTTGCTGGATCCGCCGAAGTTCTCGCCGCAAGCCGCTGCGGCCGCCGCGCAACTGCCTTCGACGGCACCGAGCGCCGCCCCTGCACCGGCTCCTGCCGCCGAGACACCGGCCGCTGCGCCTTCGACGCCCGCTCCAGCGCCGGTTCAGGAACCCAAGTTCACCCAATACACCACTGCCAATAACGACACGCTCTGGGAAATTGCCGCGCGCGTGAAAAATGGCGGGACCGTGCAGCAGACCATGCTGGCGATCCAGGCGCTGAACCCTGATGCTTTCATTGCCGGCAACATCAACCGCTTGAAGAAGGGTCAGGTGTTGCGTCTGCCGTCGCCGCAGGAATCAACAGCCCTGGCTCAGCCTCGCGCAGTGGCCGAAGTGGCCGAGCAGAACCGCGCGTGGCGCGAAGGCCGACGCCTGCCGAGCGGCGCACGTCAGGTCGATGCGACCCGTCGCGACCGTGCGGGCGCCGCGCCGTCGCAGATCGACGCCAAGGACAATCTCAGCCTCGTCTCTGCCAACAAGGCGGGTGCGAAAGGCAAAGCGGGCGACAATGCCGATGTCAGCAACCAGCTGGCGACCACTCAGGAAAGCCTGGACACCACGCGTCGGGACAATGCCGAGCTGAAAAGCCGCATGACCGACCTGCAAAGCCAGGTCGACAAGCTGCAGCGCTTGATTCAACTGAAAAATGACCAACTGGCGAAAATGCAGGCCTCTGGGGCAGCGGTTCCGCCGCCCATTGATGCCGCCAATCCTGCCAATCCCGCGGTCAGCCCCAACAGCGTGACCAATCCCAACAACGCCGCGAACCCGGCGATGCAGGCCCAATTGGTGCCGAGCGCCGCGGCGCCTGATGTTGCTGGCAAGGCACCCGACGAAATCGCCCCTGAAGACGCGTTGCCGGTTGATGGGGCGGCGGTCACCAGTGCGACGCCTGATCAAGCGCTGATCGTTCCGACGGAGCCGGTGGTCGATGAAGACAACCGCAGCACCCTCGACAAGATCCTCGCCAGCCCGATGCTCATGGGCCTGATCGGTGGCGGCGCGCTGTTGGTATTGCTGCTGCTTCTGTTGCTGCTGGCCCGTCGACGCAATGCGCTGATCGAAGCCGAACGGCACCGCCAGATGGCGCGCGCGTTGTCCGAAGAGTCGGACTTCGCGTCCGACATGGACATGCCTGCCAGCAGCTTCGAAGGCCTGGAGACGCCAGCGCCCCTCGCAAAGACGCCGTCGCCGACCGTCGCCGAGCCGGCCCGCGAACACCCGGCTGACGCGCTCGTGCAGGCTGAAATCCACATTGCGTACGGCCGCACGAATCAGGCTGCTGCCGTTCTCGAAGACGCGATCAAGCATGAGCCACAGCGCAGCGACCTGCGCCTCAAGCTCATGGAGGTCTATGCCGAGCAGGACAACAAATCCGGGTTTGTCGCGCAGGAGCGGCAACTGGTGGCCACGGGAAAGAACCACGCTGAAGTCGAAGAACTGAAATCCCGCTATCCGTCCATGGCAGCAGCGGCTGCGGCGGTAGCCGGGGTAGCAGCAGCATCGGCTTTGGCGGCGGAAATGGACGCAAAGTACGTTGAAGAACTGCTCCACGACGAGCCTGAAGTCCCCGCGCAACCTGCTCCGGTTGCAGAAACGGTGACCGAGGTGCCGCTGGACGAAGAGTTCGATAACGCCTTTGACCTGAGCCTGGATGATCTGGACAGTGAGTCCCCGGCTGTTGCGCCCAACCGCGCTGCGGCACAGGACAACGCTGCCCTCGATGATCTGGACCTGGACGCACCGTTCGCCGGCTCGGCATCCGATGACCTGGACTTCGACGCGATTCTGCGCGAGCAGCAGGCGACATCCGGTCCCGCCGAACCAGCCGATCTGGACGATTTCGACCTCAACCTGGCGGAAGATCAGCCGGCGTTGAAAGCCGAAGACGATTACTTGCTGGGGATGGATGACGATCTGCGTGATCTGCCTCCGTTCGAACAGCCTGCATCGTTGGGCGCCGACAAGCCTGGGCTGGAGGATGATATCGAGTTGCCTGCCGATTTCGATCTCTCCCTGGCTGACGAGATGGAAACCGAGCAAGCGTCCGAAGCGTTCGCGTCCGAGATCGACGACGTGAATGCCGAGCTGGACCGTCTCTCCCAGAGCCTGGAACAGCCGCCGATTGCCAAGCCGTTCGACACGGCGTTGGACAAGCCGGTGGACGCGTCGCCGCGTTTCACTGAAGACGACGCACTGCTGGCGGACGACGAGCCGGAATTCGACTTCCTCTCGGGTACTGACGAAGCGGCCACCAAACTGGACCTGGCCCGCGCCTACATCGAGATGGGTGACGCCGATGGCGCTCGCGATATCCTTGATGAGGTGGTGGCCGAAGGTGACGATGGCCAGAAGACCGAAGCGCGGGACATGCTGTCGCGCCTCGTCTGACGTTATTCATCGCCGCAAAAAAACGACCGCTTCGGCGGTCGTTTGCGTTTCCGGGTCGGGCCTTTTCTCTTCTCCGTTGCACCGGGTTAACCGTTGGCCACTGCAGATGGCGTCTTTTTTTTCGATCCGTATAATGGCCGCCCTTGCGCATATCGACAGGCTTTAAGCTCTTGGCAACTACAGACACCGAGGCAGAAACAGCGGCAGCCGAACTGGCCGCCGAGGGTTTTTCCAGAATCGCCCTGGGCGTGGAATACAAAGGCTCGCGCTACAGCGGCTGGCAGCGCCAGTTGACCGGCGTCCTGACCGTCCAGGAAACACTGGAAAATGCCCTGTCGAAGGTCGCGGATTCGCCCGTGTCGCTGATGTGCGCCGGGCGCACCGATGCCGGTGTTCACGCGTGCGGTCAGGTGGTGCATTTCGACACCCGGGCCGAGCGCAGCATGAAAGCCTGGACCATGGGCGCCAATATCAATCTGCCCCACGACATCAGCGTGACCTGGGCCAGGGTCATGCCCGCGCACTTTCACGCGCGTTTCAAGGCCATCGCCCGGCGCTATCGCTATGTGATCTACAACGATCAGATCCGCCCGGCGCACCTGGGCCAGGAAATCACCTGGAACCACCGCCCGCTGGATGCCGAGCGAATGGCGCTGGCCGCCGAGGCTCTGGTCGGCACCCACGACTTCAGCGCATTCCGTGCCGGGCAGTGCCAGGCGAAATCGCCGATCAAGCAGCTTCACCACCTGCGCGTCACCCGACACGGCAAGATGATTGTCATCGATGTTCGCGCCAATGCCTTTCTTCATCATATGGTTCGCAACATTGCCGGTGTGCTGATGACCATCGGGGCAGGGGAGCGGCCGATCGAGTGGGCGCGCGAGGTGCTGGAGAGTCGGGTACGACGCACGGGCGGGGTGACGGCTCATCCTTTCGGCCTGTATCTGGTTCAGGTGGAATACCGCGACGAGTTCCCGTTACCGGATCGCTACATCGGCCCGCATTTTCTCACCGGCTTCACGGAACTGGACGGCTGACGCGGGTGACTGCATTTGCTACCATCCGTGACTTTCGCAAGGCTTGAGGTCTCCACTACATGTCAGCCGTTCGCAGCAAGATCTGCGGGATTACCTGCATAGAAGATGCGCTGGCCGCCGTCGATGCGGGGGCCGACGCCATCGGTCTGGTGTTTTATCCCAAGAGCCCGCGCTTTGTGACCGTTGAGCAGGCCCAGGCAATCGTTGCTGCGCTGCCGCCCTTCGTCAGCACCGTCGGCCTGTTCGTCAATGCGGATCGCGCTGACTTGAAAGCGCTGCTGGACATCGTTCCCCTCGACCTCATCCAGTTTCACGGCGATGAATCCCCGGAGCAGTGCGAAGGCTATAGCCGCCCTTACATCAAGGCGCTGCGCGTCCAGGTCGGCGACGACATCGCGGCCAGCTGCGATGCCTACGCCAATGCTTGCGGCATCCTGCTCGACACCTATGTCGCCGGTATTCCGGGCGGAACGGGTGAAACCTTCGATTGGGCGCTGATTCCAAAACACTTGAGCCAGCCGGTGATTCTCGCCGGCGGCCTGACCTCGGCAAACGTTTCACAGGCCATCGCGCAGGTGCAGCCCTACGCGGTTGACGTGAGCGGCGGGGTGGAGAAATCCAAAGGCTTGAAGGATCACGACAAGATCCGTGCGTTCATGAGTGCCGTACACGGCGCTTAGGGCGTTGGTCCGGCGAGGTTGTCGTTGGGATCGCCTCGACGTGGCCGGATGTGGTCAGCACGTGGCCGGGATGTGACGGGGGACCGACGGTCGCCGTCCACTAGCCTGCCATCCGCTGATGCGGGTGGCCGAATTGATTGAGCGAAGACGTCTTGCGTCTCGTGATGGAAGTTGAGAGTGGTGTTCGTGAGTATTGTCTCGGCAGGTCAGGCCTCGCGCCGATCGTTGTACGACATTCACGGCGCCTTACATGACATTGGTTTAAGGGCATGCGCATGGCACCGATTGCCATCGCGTTCGAGCCATCGGTACTGGAGAAAGAAAGCATGAGCAACTGGTTGGTAGACAAACTGATCCCTTCGATCATGCGTTCCGAGGTCAAGAAGAGCTCGGTGCCCGAAGGTCTGTGGCACAAGTGCCCGTCCTGCGAAGCGGTGCTGTATCGCCCGGAGCTGGAAAAGACCCTGGACGTCTGCCCGAAGTGCAACCACCACATGCGCATCGGCGCTCGCGCCCGTCTGAATATCTTCCTGGACGCCGAAGGCCGTCAGGAGATCGGCGTTGATCTGGAGCCGGTGGACCGTCTGAAATTCCGCGACGGCAAGAAGTACAAGGATCGCCTGGTCGCTGCGCAGAAGCAGACCGGTGAAAAGGATGCGCTGATTTCCATGAGCGGCACCCTGCTGGGCATGCCGGTGGTGTGCAGCGCATTCGAGTTTTCCTTCATGGGTGGCTCGATGGGTGCGGTCGTGGGTGAGCGCTTCGTGCAAGCGGCCAACTACGCGCTGGAAAACCGCTGCCCGATGATCTGCTTTGCTGCATCCGGCGGTGCGCGCATGCAGGAAGCGCTGATCTCGCTGATGCAAATGGCCAAGACCTCGGCCGTCCTGGCGCGTCTTCGTGAAGAAGGCCTGCCGTTCATTTCCGTGCTGACCGACCCGGTCTACGGCGGTGTTTCCGCCAGTCTCGCGATGCTGGGCGATATCATTGTCGCCGAGCCTAAGGCACTGATCGGCTTCGCCGGCCCGCGCGTGATCGAGCAGACCGTGCGCGAGAAGCTGCCGGAAGGCTTCCAGCGCAGTGAATTCCTGCTCGACCACGGCGCCATCGACATGATCATCCACCGTCAGGAACTGCGCCAGCGCCTGGGTAACGTACTGGCCCAGATGATGGGGCTGCCGACGCCGAAATTCGTGGCGCCGACACTTGAGCCGATCGTTGTCCCGCCTGCTCCGGCGAACATATGACCGCACGCTCTTTGAGCGACTGGCTCAGCTACCTGGAACACCTGCACCCGTCGGCCATCGACATGGGGCTGGAACGTTCTCGCCAGGTAGCGACGCAGATGGGCCTGGCCCGGCCGGCGCCGAGAGTGATCACGGTCACCGGCACCAACGGCAAAGGCTCGACCTGCGCGTTTGTTGCTTCTTTGTTGCAGGCCCAAGGCCTGAAGGTCGGCGTTTATAGCTCGCCGCACCTGCTGCGCTACAACGAGCGTGTGCAGGTGCAGGGCGTTGAAGCCACCGACGCCGAGCTGTGCGCGGCTTTCGAGGTGGTTGAGCGCGGCCGTGGCGACATTTCCCTCACCTATTTCGAAATGGGCACGCTGGCAGCGTTCTGGCTGTTCGAGCAGGCCGGGCTGGACGCAGTGGTGCTGGAAGTGGGCCTGGGCGGGCGGCTTGATACGGTCAATCTGATCGACGCCGACATGGCGCTGGTCACCGGCATTGGCGTTGATCACGCGGAGTTTCTCGGTGATACCCGCGAGACCGTGGCCTTCGAGAAGGCCGGGATATTCCGTGAGGGACGCCCCGCGCTGTGCGGCGATCTTGATCCACCGCAGCCGTTACTCGACAAGGCGCAGGCGCTGAACTGCCCGCTTTCGTTACGCGGCCGCGATTTCGATCTGCAGATCGACGCGACGGGGTGGGACTGGTCGGGTACCGATGCGCAGGGCCGGAAGGTCGAACTGCACGCCCTGCCGTTGCTCGACCTGCCCATGCAGAATGCCGCCCTGGCGCTGCAGGCCTACCTGCTGCTGGATTTGCCATGGAATGAGGCGACCCTGCGCGATGCGCTCGTCAATACGCGCGTCACCGGTCGCCTCGACCGTCGCAGCATCGACTGGCAGGGCAAATCCCTGAGCCTTCTGCTGGACGTCGGCCATAACCCCCATGCGGCAACGTTTCTCGCCCAGCGCTTGAATCAGCGACCGGTGGCGGGGAAGCGTCTGGCGGTGTTCGGCCTGCTCAGTGACAAGGACCTGCCGGGTGTTCTGGCGGAGTTGAGCGAAACGTTCAGCAGCTGGGCCGTGGCACCGCTGCCGACACCCCGAAGCCGTCCGGCGCAAGAGATCGAACAGGTGTTGCAGAACCTTGGTGCTCGCGTGACGTCTCACCCGAGTATCGCGCTGGCACTTGAAGCTCAATGCGACCACGCGACAGCCGACGACGAGATTGTTCTGTTCGGGTCTTTTTACTGCGTAGCCGAGGCCCTGGAATGGCTTGCTGGCGCGTCACGGAGGAAGTGACACATGGCTTTGCTGGATAAAGCGTACAAACAGCGCATGGTTGGAGCGTTGGTGCTGATTGCCATCGCGGTGATTTTTCTGCCGATGCTGTTCTCGCGTCAGGACGAAGCCCGCCGTGTGCAGGTCGATGCGCCTGCTGCTCCGCAAGCGCCGGCCACCTCGCAGATCAAGGTAGAGCCCGTCAGCGTGCCTGAGCAGCAGCCATTGCCGCAGGAACCGGTGCCGACCGATGACGAGCTGACGCAGCCTGCTCAGTCCGCCCATCCTGCTCAGCCTGTCCAGCAGCGCACCAGTCAACAGCCGCCTGCCATGCCTATTGCGCCTGGGCCTTCCAAGCCTGTGGCTGCGGCGACGAAACCGGTTCAGACCGCGCCTGCGAAACCTGCTCCGACACCCGCGCCCGCTCAGGCGACAGCGCCTGTCACACCTGCGGCTGACACCAGCCGGGTCGATGCGAATGGTCTGTCCGTCACCTGGGCGGTGCAACTGGCGAGCCTGTCCAACCGCGCCAATGCCGACAATCTGCAAAAGACGCTGCGCACTCAGGGCTACAACGCCTACATCCGCACCTCCGATGGCGTGAACCGCGTCTTCGTCGGCCCGGTGATCGAACGAGTCGAAGCCGATCGCCTGCGTGACACGCTGGAAAAGCAGCAGAAGATCAAAGGCATCGTCGTGCGTTTTCAGCCGGAGCGTAAGTAAGCGTACCCGGCCGACGCTTTCGCTCAGTAGGACTGGCTTCAGCCGGGAAGGGGCCGGATCACCCACCCTCGGTTTCGCGGTGTGGCAACTGCCGCCTTCCCGGCTAAAGCCGGTCCTACCAGGGAAGGGGCCTGGTCTGACACGCTTGATTTCGGGATTAACCCATCCCGACCTTAAACAAAGTCCAATAGTTCGCCTTAATTGCCCCTCATCCGCAATCGCTGCTTACCGGCAGGCGAGTGCTCTGCTAAAATCCGCCGCCTTATCAGTCTGTAGGCTGCGACGTGTCATTTACTCCGGTTGACTGGGCGATCATTGCAATTGTCGCCATCTCCGCTTTGATCAGTCTCAAGCGCGGCTTCGTCAAAGAAGCATTGTCCTTGCTGACGTGGATCATCGCAGGTGCCGTCGCCTGGATGTTTGGCGGATCGCTGGCCCAGTATCTGGTCAACTACATCGAAGCACCTTCGGCGCGCGTGATTGCGGGCTGCACCATTCTTTTCGTCGCCACACTGCTGGTCGGCGCCATGGTCAACTTTCTGATTGGAGAACTGATTCGCGTCACCGGGCTGTCCGGGACCGATCGTTTTCTGGGTATGGTCTTCGGCGCGGCGCGCGGAGCCTTGCTGGTTGTGGTCGCGGTCGGGCTGTTGAGCCTGGGCCCGGTGCAACAGGATCAATGGTGGCAGCAGTCAAGGCTGCTCCCGCAATTTGTCATGGTCGCTGACTGGTCGAAAAACCTGATTCTCGGGATGTCCAGCAAGTGGCTAGCCAGCGGAGTCAGCGTACCTGTTGACATCCCGTTCAAGGATCACCTCCTGCCGCCTACAACGCCGCCGGAAGTGTTCGGTAAATCCAGTTCCACTAAGTAGGGGTTGTGTCGCATGTGTGGCATCGTCGGTATCGTCGGCAAGTCGAACGTCAATCAGGCGCTTTATGACGCGCTCACCGTCCTCCAGCACCGCGGCCAGGACGCTGCCGGTATCGTGACCAGCCATGACGGCCGGTTGTTTCTGCGCAAGGACAACGGGCTGGTGCGTGATGTGTTCCACCAACGCCATATGCAGCGTCTGGTCGGGCACATGGGCATTGGTCACGTACGTTATCCAACGGCGGGCAGTTCCACATCAGCCGAAGCCCAGCCGTTCTACGTCAACTCGCCTTACGGCATCACCCTGGCGCACAACGGCAATTTGACCAACGTCGAGCAGCTGGCCAAGGAGATTTACGAATCCGACCTGCGCCACGTCAACACCAATTCCGACTCCGAAGTCCTTCTCAACGTGTTCGCCCACGAACTGGCCGTGCGCGGCAAGCTGCAGCCTACTGAAGAAGACATCTTCGCTGCAGTCACTGACGTGCATAAGCGCTGCCGTGGCGGTTACGCGGTCGTGGCCATGATCACCGGTTACGGCATCGTCGGCTTCCGCGACCCGGATGCCATCCGCCCGATCGTCTTCGGCCAGCGTCATACCGACGAAGGCGTCGAGTACATGATCGCGTCCGAAAGCGTTTCCCTGGACGTGCTCGGTTTCACCCTGATTCGTGACCTCGCCCCGGGCGAAGCGGTGTACATCACCGAAGACGGCAAGCTGCACACCCGTCAGTGCGCCACCAACCCGAAGTACGCCCCGTGCATCTTCGAACACGTCTATCTGGCGCGTCCGGATTCGATCATCGACGGCATCTCGGTCTACAAGGCGCGTCTGCGCATGGGCGAGAAGCTGGCGGACAAGATCCTGCGCGAGCGTCCTGATCACGACATCGACGTGGTCATCCCGATCCCGGACACCAGCCGTACGGCGGCGCTGGAACTGGCGAACCATCTGGGCGTGAAATTCCGCGAAGGCTTCGTCAAGAACCGCTACATCGGCCGCACCTTCATCATGCCGGGCCAGGCTGCGCGGAAAAAATCCGTGCGCCAGAAGCTCAATGCGATCGAGCTGGAATTCCGTGGCAAGAACGTGATGCTGGTGGACGACTCCATCGTTCGCGGCACCACGTGCAAGCAGATCATCCAGATGGCCCGCGAAGCCGGCGCCAAGAACGTGTATTTCTGTTCCGCGGCCCCGGCCGTGCGCTTCCCCAACGTCTACGGCATCGACATGCCGAGTGCCCACGAGCTGATCGCTCACAACCGTTCCACCCAGGACGTGGCCGACCTCATCGGTGCCGACTGGCTGGTCTATCAGGACTTGAATGACCTGATCGAGGCGGTGAGTGGCAGCAAAAAGATCAAGATCGACAATTTCGACTGTTCGGTCTTCGACGGCAAGTACGTGACCGGTGATATCGACGAGCATTACCTGAACAAGATCGAGCAGGCGCGCAACGACGCCTCCAAGGTCAAGACTCAGGCGGTCAGCGCGATCATCGATCTGTACAACAACTAATCCAGACAAGGAGCAGGCGGCATGACTCAGGAATGGGATGCCGGTCGACTGGACAGCGATCTCGAGGGCGTCGGTTTTGACACCCTCGCGGTTCGTGCCGGTCAGCACCGCACGCCGGAACGCGAGCACAGCGATCCACTGTTTTTCACGTCCAGCTACGTGTTCCGCACGGCAGCCGAGGCGGCCGCGACCTTTGCCGGTGAGATCCCCGGCAACGTCTATTCGCGCTACACCAACCCGACCGTCGCTTCGTTCGAAGAGCGCATGGCTGCGCTGGAAGGCGGCGAGCAGGCGGTCGCGACGTCCACCGGGATGTCCGCCATCCTCGCCACGGTGATGAGCTTCTGCAGCGCCGGCGACCATGTACTGGTGTCGAAAAGCGTATTCGGTTCGACCATCAGCCTGTTTGAAAAGTACTTCAAGCGCTTCGGGGTCGAGGTCGATTACGTCCCCCTTGCCGAATTGTCCGGCTGGGACGCGGCGATCAAGCCGAACACCAAAATGCTGTTCGTCGAATCGCCTTCCAATCCGTTGGCGGAGTTGGTCGACATCAGCGGGCTGGCGGAAATCGCCCACGCCAAGGGCGTGCTGCTGGTGGTCGACAACTGCTTCTGCACACCGGCGCTGCAGCAACCGCTGCGCATGGGTGCGGACGTAGTCGTGCACTCGGCGACCAAGTTCATCGACGGACAAGGCCGCGCCATGGGTGGCGTGGTGGTCGGTCGTAGCGAGCTGATGAAAGAAGTCGTCGGCTTCCTGCGCACCGCGGGCCCGAGCCTGAGCCCGTTCAACGCCTGGCTGTTCCTCAAGGGGCTCGAGACGCTGAACATCCGCATGCGTGCCCATTGCCAGAGCGCCCTTGAACTGGCGCAGTGGCTTGAGCAGCAGGAGGGCATCGAGAAGGTGCATTACTCCGGTCTCGAGAGCCATCCGCAGCATGGACTGGCCAAGCGTCAGCAGAAAGCGTTTGGCGCGGTGGTGAGCTTTGAAGTGAAGGGCGGGAAGGACGGCGCATGGCGCTTCATCGATGCCACGCGATTGATCTCGATCACCGCGAACCTGGGCGACACCAAGACCACCATTACCCATCCGAGCACCACGTCCCACGGTCGGCTGTCTCCGCAAGAGCGTGAGGCGGCCGGCATTCGTGACAGCCTGATTCGCGTGGCGGTAGGTCTGGAAGACGTCGCTGACCTGCAGGCGGATCTCGCGCGGGGTCTGGCTGCCTTGTAGGCAAGGTGTTTGACACGAAAGCGAGCCTTGGGGCTCGCTTTTTTGTTTCTGATGTGCAGCTTCGTGCTTGCTGCAAAAAATGGCGTTTTTGAAAAAAACTTCAAGCAGGCTATTGACTTAGGTTCGTCACCTGCGTAAATTTCGCGGCCTCAGCGAAGCAAGGGTGATTAGCTCAGCCGGGAGAGCATCTGCCTTACAAGCAGAGGGTCGGCGGTTCGATCCCGTCATCACCCACCATCGTTGAGTGCTTCAAAGCTGCCACAGACGCTGTACGTGTTGAATGTTACTGAGATTCAGCAGGACGAAAGTCCACGCAATGCGCAGCGGTAGTTCAGTCGGTTAGAATACCGGCCTGTCACGCCGGGGGTCGCGGGTTCGAGTCCCGTCCGCTGCGCCATATTTTCCGAATCGGGTTTTCCCGGTTTGAGATTGAAAACCAGGGTTTTCAGTCAGTGTTTCACGAAGCAGGCCCAAGGGTCGGTTTCAACAGCGTTAAGCAGATGAAAGTCTGTGCGACAAGCAGCGGTAGTTCAGTCGGTTAGAATACCGGCCTGTCACGCCGGGGGTCGCGGGTTCGAGTCCCGTCCGCTGCGCCATACATCGCTTCGAGGCCCTTGAACTCCTTGAAGCAACAGAGAAAGCGATCCCAGGATCGCTTTTTTTGTGCCTGCGATTTGGCGAAAGCGTCGCCTGTCGCGCTGGATGCTGCAGAGCTCGGCGATAAATGCCATGATCGCCGGCTGTTAACACGGCGCTGTGCGGTGCCTGATTTCGAATTTGGAGAGCTGGACCATGGGCATGAACCAAACCATCACTGTCATCCCGCCGGGCGTACCGCTGACGGGCCATGTGTCGCCGCCCGGCTCGAAGTCCATCACCAACCGCGCGCTGCTCCTGGCTGCACTCGCCAAGGGCACCAGCCACCTGCGTGGCGCGCTTAAAAGCGACGACACCCGGCACATGTCCAACGCTTTGCGGCAGATGGGTGTGACCATCGACGAGCCAGACGACACCAGCTTCGTCGTCACCAGCAGCGGGCACCTTGAGGCGCCCCAGGACGCGTTGTTCCTCGGCAATGCCGGGACGGCGGTGCGGTTCCTCACAGCGGCGGTCTGCACGGTTAATGGCAGCGTCACACTGGACGGCGATCACTACATGCAGAAACGCCCGATCGGCCCGTTGCTGGAGGCATTGCGCAAAGGCGGCCTGAACGCTGAAAGCGCCACCGGTTGCCCTCCGGTCTTGGTGCACGGGACGGGTTCGATCACCGCCACACGCTTCGAAATCGACGGTGGCCTCTCGAGTCAGTACGTCTCTGCGCTGTTGATGGTGGCGGCCTGTGGTGATGCGCCGATTGAGGTGGCGCTGACCGGCAAGGAGATCGGCGCCCGCGGCTACATCGACCTGACCATCGCCTGTATGCGCGCGTTCGGTGCCGAGGTCGAGGTGCTGGATGACGCGCTGTGGCGGGTTGCGCCGACGGGTTACACCGCTTGCGATTATCAGATCGAGCCCGATGCTTCGGCTGCGACGTATCTGTGGGCCGCCGAGGCGCTGACCGGGGGCAAGATCGACCTGGGCGTAGCGGGGGAGGCGTTCACGCAGCCAGACGCCAAGGCCATGGAAGTGATTGCGCAGTTTCCGAAGATGCCTGCGGTCATCAATGGCTCACAGATGCAGGACGCGATTCCCACGCTGGCGGTGTTGGCGGCCTTCAACGAGACGCCTGTGCGCTTCGTCGATCTGGCCAACCTGCGGGTCAAGGAGTGCGACCGTGTTCAGGCGTTGCACGATGGCCTGAATCAGGTCCGGGCCGGGCTGGCCTCGGTAGAAGGGGATGATCTGCTGGTTGCCGCTGATCCGAGTCTGGCGGGCACCAGCAGCCACGCCCTGATCAACACCCATTCCGACCACCGCATCGCCATGTGTTTCGCGCTGGCGGGTCTGAAGGTGGCAGGCGTGCGGATTCAGGATCCGGAATGCGTCGGCAAAACCTACCCCGGCTACTGGCGGGCGCTGGAATTCCTCGGCGTAAAACTGGTGCACGGCGAGGTCTGAGGCACAGGGCATGCCGGGCCGCGAGCCGTCGACTGATCGACGCCAGGCCCGGCGTGCCGACTTTTCCGATCCTGTTGCTGTCTGATCAGCGCAACCTGCGCCTCCCTGAGAGGCCCAATGGAGCAGGCCCCGTGCACCGTTACCCTCTCGATGTATCCACACGGTTGCAAACTCTGCGTTGATCCCATGGCAGGCTTGTTGCAGACTTACCGGCGTTTTCTCCGGTCCACTTTCAGTCGACCAATTGCCCCAGGATGTTTGATGCCTAAATTACTGAGCTTTCGTACCGCATGCTGGGTGATCACCCTGCTGGCTGCCGCGGGCTGCTCGTCGAAGAAACCGACGGTCTATGAGCATGAGAATTTCGACGATGCCGGGACGTTCTCCCGCAACTATCCGGTCTCGGATGCAGCCACCTGCGAAGCGGCCCGGCGGGCGCTGCTGAGTCAGGGCTACATCATTACCAGCAGCGATCCTAAAGTGATCAGCGGCCATAAAAGCTTTCAGCAGACCGGCGAAACCCACATGGAGATCAGCTTCAACGTGGTGTGCGCGCCGGACGGCAGTGCCGACAAGCGGACCACGATGTTCGCCAACGCGCTGCAGGATCGCTATGCGTTGAAGAAGGTCAACAACTCCGCAAGCCTGGGGGTAGGCGTGCTGGGTTCGTTGTCGATGCCTATTGGTTCGACCGACGACTCGATGGTCAAGGTCGCCAGTGAAACCGTGGCGTCGCCCAAGTTCTATGACCGGTTCTTCGCGCTGGTGGAAAACTTCCTGCCGCCCGAACTGAAGAAGGCCGCGCACATTGAAGAAAAGCCCAAAACCGACCTGGGCATGCCCGAGCCGGTACCGGGCAAACCGGTGGCGTTGACGGAGCAAACGCCGGCCGCTGCACCTGCTGCAGTTGCACCTGCCACGCCAGCAGCCGCTACGCCCGTGGCACCAGCGCCATTGGCGACCCCTGCGACTCAGCCTGCGGCCGCCGCCGAGCAAGGCAGCGAACCGATGCCTGCACCTGCCGAACCTGAGCCGTTGAAGGCCGAAACGGCGACGCCTGCCGAGGCTGCGCCAGCCACAACGCCTGCGCCAGCAACCACCACCGAGCCGAGCGCTGAGCCAGCGGCTGAGTCAACGCCAGCGCAGTGAACCCCGTAGGAGCGTGGCTTGTTCCGCGATCTGGGCGGTGTTTGAGGCGTAGCAGCCGTTCCATGTCGCCGCCGCTGTTGATCCTGTAGGAGCGTGGCTTGTCCCGCGATCTGGCGCGAAGCCGCAGCCCATGAGCGACCTTGCTTCTTCAGTCCGGAGACCGCATGCACCGTATTGCTGCCGGTTCCCGGCAGATCGCGGGACAAGCCTCGCGCCTACAGGTCCGGGCATGAACCGCTGAAGTCAGCAGTGTCAGTCTTCGGAGCTCACCCCAAAAACAGTTTGTACGCCGGGTTCTTGGTCTCGTCCCAATACGGGTAACCAATCTCTGCCAGCGCCTGCGGCACTAGATGACGCTCATCTTCCGGCACCACCAACCCCGCCACCACTCGGCCATCCGCCGCGCCGTGATTGCGGTAGTGGAACATCGAAATATTCCACTTTCCGCCCAGCTTGTTCAGGAAGTTGAACAGCGCGCCCGGCCGCTCCGGGAATTCAAAGCGCAGCACCACTTCATCGCTGACCCGCTCCGAATGCCCACCGACCATGTGCCGCAGGTGCAGCTTGGCCAGTTCGTTGTCGGTCAGGTCCAGCACCGGGAAACCCTGTTCCGTCAGGCTCGCGATCAGGGCTTTGCGAGGGTCGGTGTCGGGGTGGGTCTGCACGCCGACGAAGATGTGCGCCTCGCGGTCGGTGTGGTAGCGGTAGTTGAATTCGGTGATCTGCCGTTTGCCGATGGCTTCGCAGAACGCCTTGAAGCTGCCCGCCTGTTCCGGAATGGTCACGGCAATGATCGCCTCGCGGCCTTCGCCCAGTTCGGCGCGCTCGGCGACGTGGCGCAGGCGGTCGAAGTTGACGTTGGCGCCGGAGTCGATGGCGACGAAGGTCTGTCCGGTGACTTCGTACTGTTCGGTGTACTTCTTGATCCCGGCGACGCCCAAGGCGCCGGAGGGTTCAGTGATTGAGCGGGTGTCGTCGTAAATGTCCTTGATCGCCGCGCAGATTTCATCTGTGCTGACGGTGATCACCTCGTCGACGTAATCCTTGCAGATCTCGAAGGTGTACTGACCGATCTGCGCCACGGCCACGCCATCGGCGAACAACCCGACCTGTTGCAGCACAACGCGCTCGCCATAGGCCATTGCCTGTTGCAGGCAGTTGGAATCGTCAGGCTCGACGCCGATCACCTTGATCTCCGGGCGCAGGTATTTCACATACGCAGCGATGCCGGCAATCAACCCGCCACCACCCACCGGGACGAAGATCGCGTCCAGCGGCCCCTGATGCTGACGCAGGATTTCCATCGCCACCGTGCCTTGCCCGGCGATGGTGTCGGGGTCGTCGTACGGGTGGACATAGACGTAGCCGTGTTCCTCAACCAGTTTCAGCGAATACGCCAGCGCCTCGGGAAACGAGTCGCCATGGAGTACGACTTTTCCGCCCCGGGAGCGCACGCCTTCGACTTTGATCTCTGGGGTGGTCTTCGGCATCACGATGGTCGCCGCCACTCCTAGGGTCTTCGCCGCCAGCGCCAGGCCCTGGGCGTGGTTGCCCGCCGATGCCGTCACCACGCCCCGCGCCAGTTCTTCCGGGCTCAGCTGCGCCAGCTTGTTGTAGGCGCCACGAATCTTGAAGGAGTACACCGGCTGCAGGTCTTCGCGCTTGAGCAGCACGTTGTTGCCCAGGCGCGCGGAAAGCTGGCGTGCGGCGTGCAGCGGGGTTTCCACGGCAACGTCATAGACGCGGGAGTTGAGGATCTTTTTGACGTAGTGCTCGAGCATCGGGGAAGAATCGCTGGCGAAGGGGCAAGACCCGGAAGTCTACCCCTCGCCCCGGCGCACGACCACATCAAGACTCAGGCTTTGACCACGGCATGTCGTTATACTGCCGGCCCTCGGACCTATCGCTATCCCCTGTAACAGCACGCTAGACCGCGATGGCATTCCCGCTGTCACCGATTCGTCGCTGACACACCGCCTTCGTGGGCAAGCGCGCTTACAGGTCGTCATTCTCAACCGGAGCCCACCTCGCATGACCCAGGATCAACTCAAACAGGCCGTTGCCCAGGCCGCCGTCGATTTCATCCTTCCGAAACTCGACGACAAAAGCATCGTGGGCGTGGGCACCGGCTCTACCGCCAATTGCTTCATCGACGCACTGGCCCTGCACAAAGGCGCGTTCGACGGCGCAGTCGCGAGCTCCGACGCAACGGCTGCACGCCTCAAGGGTCACGGGATTCCGGTGTATGAGCTGAACACGGTCAGCGATCTGGAGTTTTACGTCGACGGCGCCGATGAAAGCGACGAGCACTTGAACCTGATCAAAGGCGGCGGTGCAGCCCTGACCCGCGAGAAGATCGTTGCCGCCGTGGCGAAAACCTTCATCTGCATCGCTGACGCAAGCAAGCTGGTGCCGGTGCTGGGCGCGTTTCCCCTGCCGGTCGAAGTGATCCCGATGGCTCGCAGCCATGTGGCCCGCGAACTGGTGAAGCTAGGCGGCGACCCGGTTTACCGCGAGGGCGTGCTGACAGACAACGGCAACATCATCCTCGATGTGCACAACATGAACATCACCAACCCGTCGGAAGTGGAAGCGCAGATCAATAACATCGTCGGTGTCGTCACCAACGGCCTGTTCGCCGCGCGCCCGGCGGATCTGCTGCTGCTGGGCACTCAAGAAGGCGTGAAAACCCTCAAGCGCTAATGGTTGCGGGGCAAGGCGAACCCAAGCGGGGATGCCTTGCCCTCAGCGCTTCTTGAACACATAAAACAGGTTCGGTTCGCTCACGACGTACAACGTGCCGTCGTCCCCCATGGCGATGCCCTCGGCCTGGGGCACGCTTTTGCTCAGGCCCATGCTGCCCTTGGTCAGTGACACGTTGGCGACCGGCTTACCCTCGGTGTCCAGCTCGAGAATCTGCCGCGACTCATCCGACAGCGCCAGCAAATGCCCACTGCGTTCATCGAACTGCAGACTGGAAAGGTCACGAACGAACAGGCCCGCATCCCGCTGCTTGCTGGACGTCACTTCAAGGATGTTGGGGGAGTGGGTTCCCGCGTCGGGAAAGCCGCGCACTTCGATGATCTGCACCGGCCGCCGCTCTTTGGCGACGAACAGGCGGCGGCCCTGATTATCGTAGGCCAGGCCTTCAAAGCCGTTGTTGCCGCCGGCGTCGATGCCCAGGGTCAGCTGCTCGGCATCGGCCGCGTCGAGGAAAGTCGTGTCGTCATCCACGTGAACCTTGATCAGCCTCTGACTGTGCTCGTCGCTGATAACGTAGATTCCGGGGCTGATGTACTCGACCGCTTCGGCGTCCCCGAACCCGGTCAGGGGAATTCGTCTGAGAATCCGCCCTTCCAGGCTCAGCTCGACCAACTCGGGGTTTTTGTTGGTGACGGTAAAGAGGGTCTTGCGCTGCGGATCAAAGCTGAGGGCCGAGACGTTCGCCTCCAAACCGTCGATGGCCCGCGCCTCAATCTCGACCTCATAGGCGTCGAGGCCCAGCGCTTGAGCGTCACTGGATTGCCAGAGCACGTACCAGTTGAACCAGAGCCGCTCGATGACCCGGTATTCGCGCGCCACAAAAAACGACGCGGTCAGTATCAACAGGACAAGTAACGTGAGCGCGACGCTCTGGAACGGGGTGACACGACGCATGCAGGGGGCTCGACTTCAGTGGGGCGAATTTAATAGCACCGTATTCTGAAGCCAAACTGAAAGCGATGTGACATCTCGTTCGACCTTTTCAGGTTCAAGCGGGAACGCGAAGACGCTCAAGCCGAAACCGGCCCGGCGTCACTGCCGCTTGAAGCTGTAAAACAGGTTGGGCTCGCTGACCATGTAAATCGTGCCGTTCTCGTCCATCGCCACGCCTTCCGCGCGCGGGATCGTGTCGCTCAGACCGTTGAACCCGTGCAGCAGCGTCATGAAGCTGACCTGATTACCCTTGCCGTCCAGCTCCAGCAGCATGTGTGACTCGGCGGACAGCACCAGCAAATGTCCGGTCTTCTGGTCCGCGTACAGGGACGACAGATTGCGCACGATCAGGTTGTCATTGATCAGCTTGCGCTTCTCGCCTTTCACTTCGCTGCTGCCATCGGCTTTCCAGCTGTACAGCGCTGGCGGACGCTCTTCGCCAAACAGGAACTGCTGATCCCGTGGGTCCCAGGCCACGCCTTCGAACGCTTTATTCTGATCCCTCGACCGACCGAGGTCGTACTTGGGGAAGTCGGCGATGTTCAACGTTTTGGTTTCGGGCGTGACGTGGACGATGGTCATCAAGTGCTGGCGCTCATCGACGATGGCAATCAGGCCGTCGCCCAGAACGGCAACACCTTCAGGGTTGCCCCAGCCTTCAAGCGGAATCTTGCGAATCACATCGCCGGTCAGCGTGATCTCGGAAAGGAAAGGGTTTTTGCCCATCACCGAGTACAGGGTTTTGGTCGCCGGGTCGTAAGACAGATCCGAGGCCTCGTCCTTTTCCATGCCGGCCAGCGGCTTGGCGTCGATGTCGACCTTGTAATCCGGCAGCCAGATACCCGCCGCGCGCTCGGCCGGCGTGACGTTGCGCTCGCGCAGCCACAACATGCCGCGATCGTCCCAGTGCCAGGCGTACGACAGACCAGCCAGGATCACCAGCGCTGCAACGAGCAGCCACCACCAACGGAAACGCAGACGGCTTTTACGCTGTGTCATCCGCGAACGTCGCTTTCGAAACGGCTCTGGCCTGTCAGCTCCAGCACGATCTCATCGCCAACAGTGAATGGTCCTACGCCTGCGGGCGTGCCGGTCATGATCAGGTCACCGGCCTGCAGCGAGAACTGCGACGCCATGTGCTGGATCATCGGCACGATCGGGTTGAGCATGTGACTGCTGTTGCCGTCCTGACGGACTTCGCCGTTGATGGTCAGGCGAATGGCGATGTCGGTCAGATCGGGGTAGGCGTCAGCGGATACGAACGGCGCAATGACCGCCGCGCCGTCGAACGACTTGGCGATTTCCCACGGCAGGCCTTTCTCTTTCAGCTTCGACTGCACGTCGCGCAGCGTCAGGTCCAGGCCCGGTGCGAAGCCGGAGATCGCGTCGAGGACTTCTTCGCGGCTTGGGTTCTTGCTCAGCGGCTTGCCGATCAGCACGACGATCTCGGCTTCGTAGTGCACCGAACCACGGTCCTGAGGAATGCTGAAGCCACCCTCGATCCCGACCACGCAGCTGCCCGGCTTAATGAACAGCAATGGTTCGGTCGGTACCGGGTTGTCCAGTTCCTTGGCGTGCTCGGCGTAATTGCGGCCGATGCAGACGACTTTACCCAGCGGAAAGTGAACCTTGGTGCCGTCGACGTACTTGTGCTGATAGCTCATGAGCGCTCCTGAAATGCTTGTTGTAATGGGGGAACCGCTTACACCGCGAAGATTTTGCCGGGGTTCATGATGCCGTTCGGGTCGAACACCGCCTTGACGGCCTTCATGTATTCGATTTCCACCGGCGAGCGGCTGTAGTGCAGGTAGTCACGCTTGGTCATACCGACGCCGTGTTCTGCGGAGATTGAGCCGTTGTACTTCTGCACGATCTCGAACACCCACTTGTTCACCGTCGCGCACTTGGCAAAGAACTCGTCCTTGCTCAGGTTTTCCGGCTTGAGGATGTTCAGGTGCAGGTTGCCGTCGCCGATATGGCCGAACCAGACGATTTCGAAATCCGGGTAATGCTGGCCAACGATCGCGTCCACTTCCGCGAGAAACGCCGGGACCTTTGAAACGGTGACCGAGATGTCGTTCTTGTACGGCGTGAAGTGGGAAATGGTTTCAGAAATGTATTCGCGCAGTTTCCACAGATTCTGCAGTTGCTGGTCGCTCTGGCTCATCACGCCATCCAGTACCCAGCCCTGCTCGACGCAGTGCTCGAAGGTTTCCAGCGCGTGGTTCGCCACTTCTTCGGTGGTCGCTTCGAATTCCAGCAGTGCGTAGAACGGGCATTCGGTTTCGAACGGGGACGGTACGTCACCGCGAGCCATGACCTTGGCCAGCGCCTTGTCCGAGAAGAACTCGAATGCGGTGAGGTCCAGCTTGCTCTGGAACGCGTGCAGCACCGGCATGATGGCGTTGAAATCGGTGGTCCCGAGAACCATCGCGGTGAGGTTTTTCGGCGCACGGTCCAGACGCATGGTCGCCTCGACCACGAAGCCCAGCGTGCCTTCAGCGCCAATGAACAGCTGACGCATGTCGTAGCCGGTGGCGTTTTTGATGAGGTCTTTGTTCAGTTCGAGCAGGTCGCCCTTGCCGGTGACCACCTTGAGGCCCGCGACCCAGTTGCGGGTCATGCCGTAGCGAATCACTTTGATCCCGCCGGCGTTGGTGCCGATGTTGCCGCCGATGTTGCTGGAGCCCGACGACGCGAAGTCCACCGGGTAATACAAGCCGTTTTCTTCGGCGAGATTCTGCAGCTGCTTGGTGACCACGCCTGGCTGGCAGATGGCAGTGCGGTCTGTCAGGTTGAGTTCGAGCACCTGATTCATGTAATCGAAGTTGACGACCACCTCACCGTTGGCGGCAACGGCGGCGGCGGACAACCCGGTGCGGCCGCCCGACGGGACCAGCGCAACCTTGCGATCATTGGCCCAGCGGACGATCGCCTGGACCTGTTCGGTGGTCTTGGGGAAGACGATGGCAGTGGGTGCGGGCGCGAAATGTTTGGTCCAGTCCTTGCCGTAGGTTTCGAGGGAATCGGCGTCGGTCAGGACCTTGCCAGGCTCAACCAGGGTCTTCAGCTCATCTATCAGCGCAGGATGGGTCATCAACAGAACTCTCGAACAATTCATGGTCATCCTGAGAACGGCTCACGTCCAGGAATGGGGTGTTTCGCGGGGTGCATATGCTAGCATACGCCCCCCGCCAATCGAGCTTTCGGCCGATTTGCGCGCGCTTCACTTACTGCCATTTCTCTCCGGGACACAGGTTTACGCAGATGAGCAAGACTTCCCTCGACAAGAGCAAGATCAAGTTCCTTCTTCTCGAAGGCGTCCACCAGTCCGCGGTCGACGTCCTGAAGGCCGCCGGTTACACCAGCATTGAGTACCACACCAAGTCTCTGCCGGAAGCCGAACTGAAGGAAAAGATTGCCGACGCTCATTTCATCGGTATTCGTTCCCGCACCCAACTGACTGAAGAACTGTTCGACAGCGCCAAGAAACTGGTCGCGGTCGGCTGCTTCTGCATCGGTACCAACCAGGTTGACCTGAACGCAGCCCGTGAACGCGGCATCGCTGTGTTCAACGCCCCCTACTCCAACACCCGTTCGGTGGCGGAGCTCGTGCTGGCCGAGGCCATCCTGCTGCTGCGCGGTATCCCGGAGAAGAACGCTTCCTGCCACCGTGGCGGCTGGATCAAGAGCGCGGCCAACTCGTTCGAGATTCGCGGCAAGAAGCTCGGCATCATCGGCTACGGCTCGATCGGCACTCAGCTGTCGGTCCTGGCTGAAGGCTTGGGCATGCAGGTGTACTTCTACGACACCCTGACCAAGCTGCCGCTGGGCAACGCCACTCAGGTGTCTAGCCTGAACGAGCTGCTGGGCATGGCCGACATCGTCACCCTGCACGTTCCGGAAACCAACGAAACCCAGTGGATGATCGGCGAGAAAGAAATTCGCACGATGAAGAAGGGCGCCATCCTGATCAACGCGGCACGCGGCACGGTGGTCGAGCTCGACGCCCTGGCTGACGCGATCAAGGATCAGCACCTGATCGGCGCGGCCATCGACGTGTTTCCGGTCGAGCCACGCTCCAACGACGACGTGTTCGAAAGCCCTCTGCGTGGCCTGGACAACGTGATCCTGACACCGCACATCGGCGGCTCGACCGCTGAGGCCCAAGCCAACATCGGTCTGGAAGTGGCAGAGAAACTGGTCAAGTACAGCGACAACGGTACGTCGGTCTCCTCGGTCAACTTCCCGGAAGTGGCCCTGCCGGCTCACCCAGGCAAGCACCGCCTGCTGCACATCCACCAGAACATCCCGGGCGTGCTGATGGAGATCAACAAGGTCTTCGCCGAAAACGGTATCAACATCTCCGGTCAGTTCCTGCAGACCAACGAGAAGGTCGGTTACGTGGTCATCGACGTCGACGCCGAGTATTCCGATCTGGCGCAAGAGAAACTGCAGCACATCAAAGGCACCATCCGTAGCCGCGTTTTGTTCTAAGACATTGGTTTCGGGGTGATAAAAAGGAGACCTTCGGGTCTCCTTTTTTTGTGCGCCGCGCGGGCGGATTATGCAGAGGCGGTGAGTCATCCAACATGGATGGCACAGACAGATCGCATTCGCGGGCAAGCGCGCTCCTACACCGGGATTGCGGCGACACACGCCTATGCGGCGTCCCTAAATCCGTAGGACGACGGAGTCCACGCCATCCATGCCATCTGCGAATAGGCGTTACTTGACGGTGATGGTGATCTTCTGCGATTCAACTGGCGGGTTCAGCGGGACATGGTTCTTGTCGCCGACCAGCAGTTGCAGGGTGTGCTGACCCGGTGTGAGATTCAGCTCGGTTTCGGTCTGGCCTTTGCCGAAGTGGCGGATGTTGTCAGTGGTTGGCAGCGGCGCGTTCATGTCGGGCTGATCCTTGACGTCGATCAGCAGGTGATGATGGCCGGTGTCCGGGACGTCAACGCCGGCCGGGGCAACGCCCATGCCCTTGAGGCCGAACTGCACCTTGAATGCGCCGTTGACGGTCGCGCCATCCTTCGGTGAGATGATGTAAACCTCGGCGCCCGCAGGTGATGCCGTGCGTGGCATGTCGTCGGCCTGGGCCAGCAAGCTCGCCCCCAACAGCAGTCCGGTCAGGGCAGTTCTCGCAAATAACGTCTTCATGATCTCTCCGTTTTTATCGATGTGCGGCTGGCGGGTTCGGGGATTGAAGCTTCTCGTTGCCGACAGACAACCGCTCAGGAACAGCCTTTACCTTAGCTGCGGTTGGCCGCGAAGTATTTCGCTGAGTGGCGGGATGTAGAAGATTTCATGTTGGACCGATGCAGACGGAGAGGAAGCCAGTTACAACTCGAACGGTTCATTCCCGCGCCGCCTGAACCAGCCGGTCAGTGACAGCCGCTCGCGGGTCGAGGGCATGACTTCGTGGGGCATGTCGCCCGAGAGGAACACCACAAGGCAGCCGCCAGTGGGTTGCACGTCATACTCGACACCGTCTTTGAGGTACATCCGCAACTGGCCGCCGTGCTCCGGCAACCAGCCGTCGTTGAGGTAGACGACCGCCGAAACCATGCGTTTGTCGTCATCGCGAAAGCGGTCGACATGCTTGAGGTAGAAGGCGCCGGGCGGATAGAGCGCAAAGTGGCTTTCATAATCCTCAAGGCCCAGAAACAGGCCCCGGTTCAGCGCTTGACGCAGGCTCTCCATCAGATCCAGATAACGATCGCAGGGCTCGGCCTGCCCCGCCTCCAGCCACTGAATGTGATCGCCGCGAATCCCCTCGCGAACCTCCTGCGCCGACCCTCGCCCCACTGCTGCAGGCGCGAGCTCTCCCTGAACGGCACGCGTGCGGCATTCAAGCGCCAGTTCACCGGTCAGGGTGTCGGGCAGGAAGATGTTCTGCTGCGACCAGCCACGCTCGGCCAGGTCGTCGACAATTCGCAACAGAAGCGGGTGATCAGGGGATATGCGCATGGCGCGCATAGTATCCATACCCCGATTAATTCGACAGAGCCTGCAGTCCGGCGAATGAGGAATATTTTTGCGGGTTTGAATACGCCCGGCGGTTTTGTCCTGCCGCTGATCGAACCCGAGGTTTTTAGCGGGGTCTGGCAAGTGTTAACTCGACAAATCCCCGCTGACCCACCGAGAATGGCGGCCTGCCGACAGGAGTCTCTAATGCGCCGTCTGTTTTTCCTGCTGTTGATGTTCTGCACTTTGCCCGCCTGGGCAGACGGCCACGATCAGCTGTACAAGCTCGCCGGCTGGCCGGAACAACGCGCTCATTTTGTCGATGCCTTGAAAGCCGCCCAACAGCGTTACCGCAACAGCCTTCCACCGGCTGTGTTCGACGCTCTGGTGAGCAACAGCAATCAGCGTTTTGCCCCGCAGGCGATGGACCAGCGCGGGGAGCAAATGCTGCGCCAGACGCTGCAGGACCCGAACCCTGCACTGCAGTTTTTCCAGTCGCCGCTAGGTCGCAAGATCGTCAGTGCCGAGCTCACCGCGACGCGCCCGGACCAACTGGCCAAAAACGCTCAAGGCCTGCCGCACATTCAGGCGGACGACAATCGTCTGCTGATCATCGGCCACCTGGCCAACGCGCTCCCCGCCAAGGAAGCTGGCGCCGAGGTCAGCATGGCGATTGCTGGCGTCGCCGCCGACAGCCTGAGTTCGATGATTCCAGGCCTGATGGGCGGCGGAACGACCCAGGCGATGCTCGACAGTCAGCGTCAGCGGCTCATGGGGCAGATCGGCAAGGACGTGAACAACACGCTGCTTTATGTTTACCGCGACCTGTCGGATGGAGAACTGGACGAGTTCGCCACCTTCGCCGAGTCAAACGAAGGCAAGGCCTATTACCAGGCAGCGCTGGCCGCTGTTCGCGCGGGATTGGCGGTCGGGCAGACTGTGAAGTAACTATTATCGGCTGCTGCGGGAAGCGTAGGAGCGTGGCTTGTCCCGCGATCGGGCGGGAACCGGCCGTAAGTTCGGAAACCCGATCATCCTGACATGCCGTAATCACCACACCTGCTGCCGCTGCGCGGCAGATAGCGGGACAAGCAACGCTCCTACAGACTAGATAGCCCCTACCCCATCCGCTGGGTCAGAAACTCAAAAAACCGCGCGCGCAACTCAGGTGACTCGTTGACCAGATGGTGACGCGCTTCGTGCAACATGAAGATCTGCGGCTCGGCGAACTTGTCCTTGAGTACCGGCAGATTGTGTTTCCAGTCCACGGTCATGTCCGACTCGCCCTGCACGATGAGCGGGCTGCGACAGCTTCGCGGCGCGCGTTCGATACGCTCGATCCATTTGGCCAGCGCGCCCACCCATACCGTCGGCAGGCGTCGCGGCTGCAACGGATCCGCCAGTAGAAAGGGGAGAAAAGTCGGGGCGTTTGAGTTTTCGCTGAAGCGTCGGTCAATGGCTTTTACGAAGCCACGCAGCAGGTGATAGCTGAGTTTCGACAGGGCCCAGCCACGCGGCCGCACAAGCGGCGCCAGCAGGATGATCTGGCCCTGCGCCGGGCTGGCGTCGCCATGATGCAGCACGTGGTCGATGACAATCGCGCCGCCGGTGCTTTGCCCGCACAGGTGCCACGGCTGCGGCAGGTTGAGGCTCTCGGCTTCCATAAAAAGCCGATCAAGCACTGCCTGATATTCCGCGAAGTCAGTAATGCTTGCCCGCGCCCCACTGGACAGTCCATGGCCCGGCAAGTCGCAGGCAATCACCGACAGCCCAAGGCCCAGCGCCCAGTCGATGACGTGACGATACAGCCCGACGTGATCGTAAAAGCCATGCATCAGCACCAGCGTGCCGACTGGCTGGTCCGGCATCCACCACTGCGTGACGATGTCATAGCCACCCACTTCAACGCGCCCGATCCGGCTGCTGATCGAGCCATCCGGGCCGAGCGCGTTCAAACCATAGAAACGCTGATAAGCCCGGGCCTCTTCAGACGGCGCTTGCGACGCGCTCAGCGGCAATAGCTCAGCACGCAGGTGGTCAGGGTCAAACGTGTCGGACATCGGAATTCCAGATGAGAGTGTGTAGGAAGCGGCCGCACGGAAGTGTCATCTGTCCGCTGCGGCGTGGCAAGTTACGCGGCCTAAATCCATGGGCGGTCCGTCTACCCAGTCGCGAGACAAATCTGTAGCCTGCAAAACTTTCCGATTCTCATTTGAGCCACTGCATGAAACGCAGCCTTTACGTCGTCATCGCACTGTTGGTGCTCATCGGGGGCGCGGGTGCCTGGTACATCCACGGCAAGCAGCCGTTCCGCGATGGCGAAATGAGCCTCGCCGGGCTGCAGGCCCCGGTCACCGTGGCTTACGACGAGCGCGGCGTGCCGCATATACGTGCCGACAACCAAGACGATCTGTACCGCGCCCTGGGCTACGTCCACGCTCAGGACCGTCTGTTTCAGATGGAAATCCTGCGCAGGCTGGCGCGCGGCGAGCTGGCTGAGGTTCTTGGCCCCAAGCTGGTCAACACCGACAAGCTGTTCCGCAGCCTGCGCATCCGCGAGCACGCCGATGCCTATGTCGCGCGTCAGGACAAGAACACGCCGGCGTGGAAGGCGCTTCAAGCGTATCTGGACGGCATCAATCAATATCAGGCGACGCATCCCAAACCGATCGAGTTCGACGTGCTGGGCATTCGCGAGCGACCGTTCACGGCGCAGGACACCCTCAGCGTCGGCGGGTATCTGGCGTACAGCTTCGCGGCCGCGTTTCGCAGTGAGCCGCTGATGACCTATGTGCGGGATCAACTGGGCCCGGAGTACCTGAAAGTCTTCGATCCGGGCTGGCAGCCAAAAGGCGCGCTCGGACAATCTTCAGGGGTCAGTCAAACCCCTGCGCTGACCGGCAACGACTGGAAAGGCCTCAATGACCTGGCACTGCTCAGCCAGCAGGCGCTGGAGAAAGCCGGCCTGCCGCAGTTCGAGGGCAGCAATGCGTGGGCAGTGTCCGGCAGCCGCACCCAGAGTGGCAAACCGCTGCTGGCGGGCGATCCGCACATTCGTTTCTCGGTGCCGGCGGTCTGGTACGAAGCGCAGCTGACCGCGCCGGGCTTTGAGTTGTACGGGCATTTTCAGGCCCTCAATCCCTTCGCCCTGCTCGGCCACAATCTGGATTTCGGCTGGAGCCTGACGATGTTCCAGAACGATGATCTGGACCTGATCGCCGAAAAGACCAATCCCGACAATCCCGATCAAGTCTGGTACCACGGCGCCTGGGTGGACATGACGTCCCGCACCGAGCAGATCGCGGTCAAGGGTGAATCCCCCGTCACGCTTACCCTGCGGCAGTCACCCCATGGTCCGATCGTCAATGACGCGCTGGGCGCCAACGGGGCGCAACAGCCGAGCGATACCCCGATTGCGATGTGGTGGTCGTTTCTGGAGTCAGACAACCCGATCCTGCAGGGCTTTTACGAAGCCAACCGCGCCGACACGCTGGAGAAGATGCGCAGCGCCGCCGAGAAGATTCAGTCGCCGGGCCTGAACGTCGTTTACGCCAACGCCCAAGGCGATATCGGTTGGTGGGCTGCGGCGCAGTTGCCCAAGCGGCCTGTGGGGGTCAATCCAACGTTCATCCTTGATGGCAGCTCTGAACAGGCCGACAAGAATGGCTTCTACCCTTTCAGCGCAAACCCGCAGGAAGAAAACCCGACACGGGGTTATATCGTTTCGGCGAACTTCCAGCCGGTGTCGCCTACGGGCATGGAGATTCCGGGCTATTACAACCTCGCCGAGCGCGGTCGCCGGTTGAATCGCCAGCTGAGCGACGACACGGTGAAATGGAATCTTGAGAACAGCAAGGCGCTGCAACTCGGCACCAGGACGGACTACGCCGCGCAGATTCTCACCCCGCTGATTCCAGTGCTGCGCCGCGTGGTCAGTGAGCCGGAGGAGCACGATCTGCTTGAGCGCCTGGCGGCGTGGAACGGTGAGTACTCCGTGGATTCGGTGGGGGCCACGCTGTTCAATCAGTTCCTGTTCAACCTGACCGATGAGGTGTTCCATGACGAGCTGAGCGATGGTCTGCTCACCACGCTGCTGTCGACCCGCCTTATTGACATGGCCCTGCCGCGACTGGCGACCGACGCGGATTCGCCGTGGTGGAACAATCGCCATTCTCGAGAGCCCGAGAGCCGCGACAACACGGTGAAGGTCGCCTGGCATGCAGCGGTCTCTCATTTGAAATCGCTGTACGGGCAGAATCCGGATGAGTGGACGTGGGGGAAGGCGCACACGCTGACCCATGAACATCCTCTGGGCAAACAGCCGCCGCTGGACATGCTGTTCAATGTCGGACCGTTCGCGGCGCCGGGTACCCATGAGGTCCCGAACAATCTGTCAGCGAGCATGGGCCCCGCGCCATGGCCGGTTACTTACGGGCCATCGACGCGCCGCCTCATCGACTTCGCAGACCCGGCCCATGCGTTGGGCATCAACCCGGTGGGCCAAAGCGGCGTGCTGTTCGACAAGCACTACGCCGACCAGGCGCAGCGCTACATTAACGGCGAGTACGTGCCGGAGCGGTTCAGTGAAGGGGATGTGGCGGGGAACAGCAAAGAAGTGTTGAAGCTGGTGCCGGGGCGATAACCCTGTGTGAGTGATGATCGTCCCCACGCTCCGCGTGGGGATGCCGCCCGGGACGCTCCGCGTCCATCGCTGTGACGCGGAGCGTCAGGAGATGCATTCCCACGCAGAGCGTGGGAACGATCAACGGCCGGTATCAGTCCGGTGAGATCAATCAGTGAGAGTGAACTCGACTGTCGGACCGGCTTTAGCCGGGAAGGCGTCAGGTGCTACACCTCAGCATCTACAGCGTACTCACCGGCCTCTTCCCGGCTGAAGCCGGTCCCACTGAAAGCATCGCGTGCATCCAGTGAGACTGGCTGGAGTCCCAACTTGTGGGACCGGCTTTAGCCGGGAAGGCCTCAGGTGCTACGCCTCAGCATCTACAGCGTACTCACCGGCCTCTTCCCGGCTGAAGCCGGTCCCACTAAAAGCATCGCGTGCATTCAGTGGGATTTGGCTGGAACGCCAACTTGTGGGACCGGCTTTAGCCGGGAAGGCGTCAGGCGTTACACCGCAGCATCTACAGCGTACTCACCGGCCTCTTCCCGGCTGAAGCCGGTCCCACTAACAGCATCGCGTGCATGCAGTGGGATTTGGCTGGAACGCCAACTTGTGGGACCGGCTTTAGCCGGGAAGGCGTCAGGCGTTACACCGCAGCATCTACAGCGCACTCACCGGCCTCTTCCCGGCTGAAGCCGGTCCCACTAATAGCATCGCGTGCATCCCGTGAGACTGGCTGGAGTCCCACTAAAAGCATCGCGTGCATTCAGTGGGAACATCTCACTGGAGCAGTGATCGGGATTAAACCGACTCGACCGCCTTCGCACGGCGGATGTCCGGCTGTTTCCAGCCGTCTGCCGCAGCTTCTTCGATGGCTTGCTGGATCGCGCGTTTGCGGTTGTTTTCCGCGCGGCGGCTAAAGAACCAGACCAGGAAGGTCGCGATCGACACGGCCAGCAGAATCAAACTGGCAATCGCGTTGATCTCCGGCTTTACACCCAGGCGCACCGCCGAGAACACTTCCATCGGCAGGGTCGTCGAGCCCGGGCCGGAGACGAAGCTCGCCAGTACCAAGTCGTCCAGCGACAGCGCGAAGGACATCATCGCCCCCGCCGCCAGCGATGGCGCGATCATCGGGATGGTGATCAAAAAGAACACCTTCCACGGCCGTGCGCCAAGGTCCATTGCCGCTTCTTCGATGGACATGTCCAGCTCACGCAGACGCGCCGACACCACCACCGCCACATACGCCGCACAGAACGTCGTGTGAGCGATCCAGATGGTGACAACGCCGCGCTCCTCGGGCCAGCCGAGCAACTGCGCCATCGCCACGAACAGCAGCAACAGCGACAGACCCGTGATCACTTCGGGCATCACCAAAGGCGCCGTGACCAGACCGCCAAAGAACGTCTTGCCCTTGAAGCGGGTGATGCGTGTCAGCACGAAGGCCGCCATGGTGCCCAGCGCCACTGCAGCGATCGACGTGTACAGCGCGATTTCCAGCGAGCGCATGACCGCGCTCATCAGTTGGGTGTTGTCGAGTAGCCCGACGTACCACTTCACCGACCAGCCACCCCAGACCGTCACCAGCTTGGAGGCGTTGAACGAGTAGATCACCAGAATGACCATGGGCGCGTAGATGAAGATCAGGCCCAGTACCAACATCAGGTTCGAGAATCGGAAGCCTCTCATGCCTTGCCCTCCAGTTCTTTGGCCTGACTGCGGTTGAACAGAATGATCGGCACGATGAGGATCAACAGCATCACCACCGCCAGCGCCGACGCTACCGGCCAGTCACGGTTGTTGAAGAATTCCTGCCAGAGCACTTTACCGATCATCAGCGTCTCGGGGCCGCCCAGCAATTCAGGGATGACGAATTCGCCCACCACCGGAATGAACACCAACATGCAGCCCGCGATGATGCCGTTCTTGGACAGCGGCACAGTGATTTTCCAGAAGCTGTTGAAGGTGCTCGAACCCAGGTCCGATGCGGCTTCCAGCAGGCTTTGATCGTGCTTCACCAGATTCGCGTACAGCGGCAGGATCATGAACGGCAGGTACGAATAGACCACGCCGATGTACACCGCGAGGTTGGTGTTGAGAATCTGCAACGGCTCACTGATCACGCCCAGCCACATCAGAAAGGCGTTAAGCAGGCCGTTGTTGCTGAGGATGCCCATCCACGCGTAGACGCGGATCAGGATCGCGGTCCACGTCGGCATCATGATCAACAGCAGCAACACCGTCTGTATTTCTTTGCGGGCGATGGAGATGCCGTACGCCATCGGATAGCCGATCAGCAGACACAGCACGGTGCTGATGAAGGCCATCTTCAACGAACCCAGGTACGCCGAGATGTACAGGTCGTCACTGGTCAGCAGCGCGTAGTTGGCGAAGTTGAGCACGATGTCGAGCTTCTGCTCGACGTAGGTGAAGATCTCGGTGTACGGCGGAATCGCTACATCGGCTTCAGCGAAACTGATCTTGATAACGATCAGAAACGGCAGCGCGAAAAACAGGAACAGCCACAGGAACGGCACGCCGATAACGGCCTGGCGCCCGGTGGGTTTTATTCGATTGAAAGCCCGTTTTATTTTTCGGATTTTCATGAGCGCAACACCACGCCGCTGTCGTCTTCCCACCAGACGAAGACTTCGTCGTCCCAGGTGGGTCGCGTGCCCTGACGCTCGGCGTTGGCAACAAACGACTGCACCAGCTTGCCCGACGGCAGCTTCACGTAGAACACCGAGTGACCGCCCAGGTAGGCGATGTCATGAACCTTGCCCCGGGACCAGTTGTGTTCGAACGACGGCTGCTCGGTGGTCACCAGCAGCTTTTCGGGACGCAGCGCGTAGGTAATGCGCTTGTCTTCCACTGACGTGGTGACGCCGTGGCCGACGTAGATTTTGCGTTCAAGCTCAGGACTGCTGATCAGCGCGTGGCCTTCCATGTCTTCGATGACTTCACCGTCGAACAGGTTGACGTTGCCGATGAACTCGCACACCAGGCGGCTGGTGGGTGTTTCATAAATATCGATCGGGCTGCCGATCTGGGCGATCCAGCCCAGGTGCATGATCGCGATGCGCTCGGCCATGGTCATGGCCTCTTCCTGGTCGTGGGTCACCATCACGCAGGTCACGCCGACGCGCTCGATGATTTCCACCAATTCCAGTTGCATCTGCGAACGCAGTTTTTTGTCCAGTGCGCCCATTGGCTCGTCGAGCAGCAGAAGCTTCGGCTTTTTCGCCAGTGAACGAGCCAGTGCCACGCGCTGACGCTGTCCGCCGGACAACTGATGCGGCTTGCGCTTGGCGTACTGGGTCATCTGCACCAGCTTTAGCATCTCGGCCACGCGGGCCTCGACTTCGGCCTTGGGCAGCTTGTCCTGCTTGAGGCCGAAGGCGATGTTGTCCGCCACGGTCATATGCGGAAACAGCGCGTAGGACTGGAACATCATGTTGATCGGACGTTCGTACGGCGGCATGTCGGTGATGTCGACGCCGTCGAGGTAAATGCGGCCTTCGGTCGGGCGTTCAAAGCCGGCAAGCATGCGCAGCAGGGTAGATTTCCCCGAGCCGGAGCCGCCAAGCAGGGCGAAGATTTCACCCTTGTTGATCTGCAGAGACACGTCGTCCACAGCAATCGTCTCATCGAACTTCTTCGTGACCCGATCGATTTTGACCAGCACCTGTTTCGGTTGCTGACCACCCTCAAGGGATTTCTTGTAGGCGCCGGAGGCAACTGCCATGGGTGAAACTCCCAACTGTTTTTGCGCCCGGCCAATGGGGCCGGGCGCCAAGGTCTTTATTTACCGGTTTTGATCTTCGTCCAGCTGCGCGTCATGACGCGCTGGATCTTGGGCGGCAGCTCGGAGTTGACGTACAGGCGCGCCTGTATCTCCTTCGAAGGATAAACCGCCCCGTCGTTACGAATGGCCTGATCCATCAACGCGCCTGAAGCCGGGTTCGGGTTGGCGTAACCCACCTGGTCACTGACCTTGGCGATCACGTCGGGCTTGAGGATGTAGTTGATGAACGCGTGAGCGGCCTTCACGTCCGGCGCATCCGAAGGGATGGCGAGCATGTCGAACCACAGGTTGCCGCCCTCTTTCGGAATCGAGTAAGCAATCTTGACGCCCTTGCCGGCCTCTGCGGCACGGGCCTTGGCCTGGAAGACGTCACCGGAGAAACCGGCAGCGATGCAGATGTCGCCGTTGGCCAGGTCAGTGATGTATTTGGACGAGTTGAAATAGGTCACGTACGGGCGGACCTTGAGCAGCTTGGCCTCGGCGGCCTTGTAGTCTTTCTCGTCGGTGCTGTTCGGATTCAGCCCCATGTAGTTGAGGACGGCGGGCAGCATCTCGTCAGCGGAGTCGAGGAACGCGACGCCACACTTTTGCAGCTTCTTGATGTTCTCGGGCTCGAACAGCGTGGCCCAGGAATCGATGGTGTCGACGCCCAGCACTTCCTTGATCTTGTCGACGTTGTAGCCGATGCCGTTGGTGCCCCACAGATACGGCACGGCGTACTGGTTGCCCGGGTCGTTCTTTTCCAGGCGCTTGAGCAGTTCGGGATCAAGGTTGGAGTAGTTGGGCAGCTGGGATTTGTCGAGCTTCTGAAACGCCCCGGCCTTGATCTGTTTGCCGAGGAAGTGATTGGACGGCACGACCACGTCATACCCGGTGTGGCCGGCCAGCAGCTTGCCTTCCAGGGTTTCGTTGGAGTCGAAAACGTCGTACTTGGTTTTGATTCCGGTGGCGGACGTGAAGTCCTCCAGCGTTGTGGTGCCGATGTAATCGGACCAGTTATAAATGCGAACGGTGGAATCCGCGTAGGCACCGGCAGCGAGCGTAAGCCCGGCCCCGAGTAGCAAGCCTTTTGAAAATAAAGAAATAGACACGTGTGCAGTCCTTTTTTAGTAGGTGGGCCTGTTGCCCGTACCGATGACAGTGACGACTGCCTGTGACACATCCGGCGCGCAACTTACCTTCGATAAACCCTTCTCGCAAAAAAACTTTTTGTGACGCGGGTGGCATGACGGCTGACGCAAAACCTGTAGGAGTGAGCTTGCTCGCGATGAGGGGGTGTCAGCGGACATCAACGTCGTATGCGCTGCCGTCATCGCGAGCAAGCTCACTCCCACAGTTTGGGTGGGGCATTTGCCCCACCCGGTCAGGCTTATTTACCCGATTTGATGTTGGTCCAGCTGCGGGTCATCAAACGCTGAGTCGCCGCAGGCAAGTCGGCGATCGCGTACAACTTGGCCAGAACGTCGGCTGGTGGGTAAACGCCCGGGTCAGACGTGATGTCCTTGTCGACGAACTCGGTGGCCGCCTTGTTGCCGTTCGGGAAGTGAACGGAGTTCGTGATTTCGGCCATCACCTTCGGTTGCAGGATGAAGTTCATGAACTTGTAGGCGCCTTCGACGTTTTCGGCATCTTTCGGGATGGCGACCATGTCGTAGAAGCTGCCTGCACCTTCTTTCGGAATGTTGTAGCTGACTTTGACCTTGCCGCCCGCTTCTTCAGCGCGCGCCTTGGCCTGGTAGATATCACCCGAGTAACCCACGGCTACGCAGATGTTGCCGTTAGCCAAGTCCGAGATGTATTTGGACGAGTGGAAGTAAGTGATCGAAGGACGAATCTTCTTAAACAGATCCTCGGCCTTCTGGATGTCTTCCTTCTTCTGGCTGTCGGTCGGCAGGCCCAGGTAATGCAGTGCCACTGGCAGCATTTCGGTTGGCGAGTCGAGGAAGCTGATACCGCAGCCTTTCAGCTTGGCGGCGTTCTCAGGCTTGAACAGCAGGTCCCACGAGTTGACCGGTGCATCAGCGCCCAAGGCAGCTTTGACCTTTTCAGCGTTGTAGCCGATACCGATCGAGCCCCACATGTACGGGAATGCGTGCTTGTTATCCGGGTCGCTGATCGACACGGCTTTCAACAGCGCAGGGTCGAGGTTTTTGTAATTTGGCAGCTTGGACTTGTCCAGCTCCTGATAGACGCCGGCCTTGATCTGCTTGGCCAGGAAGTTGTTCGACGGAACAACAATGTCGTAACCCGATTTACCGGCCAGCAGCTTGGCTTCCAGTGTCTCGTTGCTGTCGAACACGTCGTACACCACTTTGATGCCCGACTCTTTTTCGAAGTCGGCGATGGTGTTCGGTGCGATGTAATCGGACCAGTTATAGACGTGCAGGACTTTGTCATCGGCGTGTGCAGCGGCGGCCACTGCGCCCATGAGGGACAAGGCCAGGAGGGTTTTGCCAAATTTCTTCATTCGTACGGCTCCAGTGTTTTTATGTAAGCGGCGTCTAGACGGCGGCTAGTCTGGCAATTTCCCGGTAAAAATTCAGCCCTGCAATGACTCAAACGTCAGGTCCAGGCACTTGCGCGCCTTTTCGATCAGCTCATCGATCTCGGCGAAGGTAATCACCAGCGGCGGCGAGATGATCATGGTGTCGCCCACGGCCCGCATGATCAGGCCATTGTTGAAGCAAAAAGTGCGGCAAATCATGCCTGCGCCTTTGCCGGCATAACGCTGCCGAGTGGCCTTGTCTTTCACCAGTTCGATGGCGCCCAGCATGCCGACGCCCCGCACTTCACCCACCAGCGGGTGATCGCGCAGCTCGCGCAGACGCTTTTGCAAATAGGGTGCCGTTTCAGACTTGACCCGTTCGACGATCTTTTCTTCACTCAGAATGCGAATGTTCTCCAGCCCCACTGCTGCTGCCACCGGGTGACCCGAGTAGGTGAAGCCGTGGTTGAAGTCGCCGCCGTCGTTCAGCACCTTGACCACTTCGTCGCGCACGATGACGCCACCCATGGGGATGTAGCCGGAGGTCAGGCCCTTGGCAATGGTCATCAGGTCAGGTTTGAGGTCGTAGAAGTCACTGCCGAACCATTCGCCGGTGCGACCAAAGCCACAGATCACTTCATCGGCCACGAAGAGGATGTCGTATTTGGCGAGGATCTCTTTGATCTTCGGCCAGTAGGTGTCGGGCGGAACGATAACGCCGCCAGCCCCCTGAATCGGCTCGGCGATGAACGCGCCGACATTGTCCACGCCCAGTTCGAGAATCTTCTTCTCCAGCTGTTCGGCCGCCCAGACGCCGAACTCGTCGGGGGTCATGTCGCCGCCTTCACCAAACCAGTAAGGCTGCGGAATGTGCACGATGCCCGGAATCGGCAAGTCGCCCTGCTCGTGCATGTAGGTCATGCCGCCCAGGCTCGCGCCGGCGACGGTCGAACCGTGGTAACCGTTGACGCGGCTGATGATGACTTTCTTGCTTGGCTGGCCCTTGATCGCCCAGTAGTGGCGAACCAGGCGCAGCACCGTGTCGTTGCCCTCGGAGCCAGAGCCGGTGAAGAACACGTGGTTCATGCCCTCGGGGGCGATGTCGGAAATGGCCTTGGCCAGTTGCAGTGCCGGCGGGTGAGCGGTCTGGAAGAACAGGTTGTAGTAAGGCAGCTCGCGCATCTGCTTGCTGGCGGCATCGGCCAGTTCTTCGCGACCGTACCCGATAGCAACACACCAGAGCCCGGCCATGCCGTCGAGGATCTTGTTGCCTTCGCTGTCCCAGAGGTAAACGCCCTTGGCCTTGGTGATGATGCGCGGGCCTTTCTCTTTCAGCTGCTTGAAGTCGCTGAACGGCGCCAGGTGATGATCACTGCTGAGGGCTTGCCATTCGCGGGTTTGCGGGTTGTTGGAACTCATGAATCACTCCATTTTGGTATCGCGTGTGGGGCGCCGTCGATCCGCTCGGGATTCATTCGGATCCAGCGACGCCCCGGGACGTCAGACGGCAAAGAGCAGGAATTCCCGCTCCCACGAACTGATCACACGCTTGAAGTTTTCGTGCTCGGCGCGCTTGACCGCGACGTAGCCGGTGATGAATTTCTTGCCGAGGTACTTTTCGACCGTCTTGCTGTTTTCCATGCGCTCCAGCGCGTCTTCGATGGTCAACGGCAAGCGCAGGTTACGGCGCTCGTAACCACGGCCGACCACTGGGGCGCTGGGGTTCAGGCCCTCGACCATGCCGATGAAACCGCACAACAGGCTGGCGGCGATGGCCAGATACGGATTGGCATCGGCACCGGGCAGACGGTTTTCCACACGGCGGTTCTGCGGGCCGGCGTCGGGAACGCGCAGGCCAACGGTGCGGTTTTCTTCGCCCCACTCAACGTTCACGGGCGCGGAGGTGTCCGGCAGGAAGCGACGGAACGAGTTGACGTTGGGCGCGAACAGCGGCAACAGCTCGGGGATCAGCTTTTGCAGCCCGCCGATGTGTTGCAGGAACAGCTGACTCATCGTGCCATCTTCATTGGAGAAGATGTTCTTGCCCGTCTCGATGTCGATGATGCTCTGGTGCAGGTGCATGGCGCTGCCGGGCTCGCCGGTCATGGGCTTGGCCATGAACGTCGCGGCCACATCGTGCTTGAGGGCGGCTTCGCGCATGGTGCGCTTGAACACCAGAATCTGGTCCGCCAGAGACAATGCGTCGCCGTGACGGAAGTTGATCTCCATCTGCGCGGTGCCGTCTTCGTGAATCAGCGTGTCCAGGTCGAGGTTTTGCAGTTCGCACCAGTCGTAGACGTCTTCGAACAGGGGGTCGAATTCGTTGGCGGCTTCGATGGAGAACGACTGACGACCCGTTTCCGGACGACCCGAGCGCCCAACCGGCGGCTGCAGCGGGTAGTCGGGGTCGTCGCTTCGCTTGGTCAGGTAGAACTCCATCTCCGGCGCCACAATGGGCTGCCAGCCCTGGTCAGCATAGAGCTTGAGGACTTTCTTGAGGACGTTGCGCGGGGACAGCTCGATGGGGTTGCCTTGCTTGTCGTAGGTGTCGTGAATCACCTGCGCAGTCGGCTCGATGGCCCAGGGCACCAGAAACACCGCGCTCTGGTCAGGACGGCAGAACATGTCGATGTCTGCAGGGTCCAGCAATTCGTAGTAGATGTCGTCTTCGACGTAATCGCCCGTCACGGTCTGGAGCAGTACGCTTTCCGGCAAGCGCATGCCCTTTTCAGCAATGAACTTGTTGGTCGGTGAAATCTTGCCCCGTGTGATACCGGTGAGGTCGGCGATCATGCATTCGACTTCGGTAATCCTGTGTTCTTTCAACCAATCGGTGAGCTGGTCGAGGTTGGTACTCATAAATACCTCAGGGTTTTAATTCCTGGTCGCCGTCATGGCGGTCAGGCGTTCTTTGAAGCGCTGGCGGTGCTGCTGGTTTTCAGCAGGCATCGTCTAAGTTACCGGCCCCTTCCCGGCTGAAGCCGGTCCTGCAATCGCCCACTGCCTGGAAGACTCAAAGATAGTCGTGCCTGTGCAAAACGCGCGGCCGCGGATGCCGCAGAGAGCTCGGGCCGGGTTAGTCAGCCGAAGCAAAAGGCGCGCCCGGTGGAATGGGTGCGTGGATAAAGAGTAAGGTGTCGAGGTGCCACGCAGAGGCATTCGCAATGCCCGGCGAGCCTGCTGGACCGCTACACTGAAAGCGTGTGATGTGAAAAACAGGCGCCCGAATGGCTGAGTGCAGGCGGTAAGGCCGATCAGCGGAAGGCGAAGCATGGGACCCCCGGTATTATTGCTGTTATGGGTTGCAATCGAGCTTAGCGTTGTTCATTTTTTTCCACAACACGCCCGTAAAAAATAAAAAACGCCCTGCTCAAGCCCGCAGTTTCCATGACGCTCAGCGCACAAAACCTGCCCTAAAGTGCGGCGAAAGTGGCGTCCCGGCGCCCTTTTAGGGCAAATCAGGGCTCCCTTGACTTCGTCTGGCCTTTCGGATTGACTGAAACCCGTAATGCTCGATGATTGATATTTTCAACAACAAAGGTGTTGCATCATGTCGGTACCCCCGCGTGCCGTTCAGCTCAACGAAGCGAACGCGTTCCTTAAGGAACATCCTGAGGTTCTATACGTTGACCTTCTGATTGCAGATATGAATGGAGTGGTGCGCGGCAAGCGCATCGAACGCACCAGCCTTCATAAGGTTTACGAGAAAGGCATCAACCTCCCAGCTTCCCTATTCGCACTGGATATCAACGGCTCGACGGTGGAAAGCACCGGTCTGGGTCTGGACATCGGTGACGCTGACCGAATCTGCTATCCAATCCCCGACACTCTCTGCAATGAGCCTTGGCAGAAGCGTCCTACCGCACAACTCCTGATGACCATGCACGAGCTGGAAGGCACGCCCTTCTTCGCGGATCCGCGCGAAGTGCTGCGCCAGGTTGTCAGCAAGTTCGACGAGATGGGCCTGACCATCTGCGCTGCATTCGAGCTTGAGTTCTACCTGATCGATCAGGAAAACGTGAACGGCCGTCCGCAACCGCCGCGCTCGCCGATCTCCGGCAAACGTCCACACTCGACGCAGGTTTACCTGATCGATGACCTGGACGAGTACGTCGACTGCCTCCAGGACATTCTGGAAGGTGCGAAAGAGCAAGGCATTCCAGCCGACGCAATCGTCAAGGAAAGTGCTCCGGCGCAGTTCGAAGTGAACCTGCACCACACCGCCGACGCGCTGAAAGCCTGCGATTACGCGGTACTGCTCAAACGCCTGATCAAGAATATCGCCTACGACCATGAGATGGACACCACCTTCATGGCCAAGCCTTATCCAGGCCAGGCGGGTAACGGTCTGCACGTGCACATTTCGATCCTCGATCGCGATGGCAAAAACATCTTCACCAGCGAGGATCCCGAGCAGAACGCCGCATTGCGTCATGCGATCGGCGGTGTGCTCGAGACCCTACCCGCGCAGATGGCGTTCCTTTGCCCGAACGTCAATTCGTATCGCCGGTTTGGTGCTCAGTTCTACGTTCCAAACTCGCCGTGCTGGGGTCTGGATAACCGGACCGTGGCCGTGCGCGTACCTACCGGAACGGCCGACTCGGTACGCATCGAACACCGGGTTGCCGGTGCGGATGCCAACCCGTATCTGCTGATGGCTTCGGTGCTGGCAGGCATTCACCATGGCCTGACCAATCAGATCGAGCCCGGTCCGCCCGTAGAAGGCAACTCCTACGAGCAGAACGAGCAGAGCTTGCCGAACAACCTGCGTGATGCACTGCGCGAGCTGGACGACAGCGAAGTCATGGCCAAGTACATCGATCCGAAGTACATCGATATCTTCGTTGCGTGTAAGGAAAGTGAGCTGGAGGAGTTCGAGCACTCCATCTCCGACCTTGAGTACAACTGGTATCTGCATACGGTTTGATGGCTGCACGGTCAAGAAAACGCCACCTTTTCGAGAGAATCGGTGGCGTTTTTCATTCATGAGCTGCGCGGACATCCTGTGGGACCGGCTTCAGCCGGGAAGGCAATCCCCCGGCTGCCACTGTAGAATGCCGGCGGCCCAGACCGAGAGAGCACTGATGACCCGCCTCGCCCCACCCCGCAAACCTCGTGCACGCAGTCAGGCGCGGATTGACTCGATCCTCGATGCCGCACGTGCGCTGCTGGCCTCGGACGGCGTGGCGAGCCTCTCCATCTACAGCGTCGCCGAACGGGCCGAGATCCCGCCCTCTTCCGTGTATCACTTCTTCGCCAGCGTACCGGCGCTGCTCGAAGCGCTCACGGCCGATGTCCACGAAGCGTTTCGCGAAAGCCTGCAGCAGCCCATCGATCATGATCAGTTGAACCAGTGGCGTGACCTTTCCCACGTGGTGGAGTCGCGCATGCTCGCGATTTACAGCGACGACGCCGCCGCACGGCAGTTGATCCTCGCCCAGCACGGCCTGACCGAAGTCACGCAGGCGGATCGTCAGCACGACATTGAGCTGGGCAACCTCATGCATGAGTTGTTCGCCCGGCATTTTCAACTGCCGACGTTGCCCGATGATGTTGAGGTGTTTGCCCTGGCGCTGGAACTTGCGGATCGGGTGTATGCGCGTTCGGTGCAATTGCACAACGCGATCACCCAGCGCATGGCCGAGGAAGGATTGCGGGTGTTTGATGCGTATCTGGGGTTGTACCTGCCACCGTATTTGCCAAAGCGCTCACCAAACCCGTAGCCCCCGGCAAATCTGAATCTGGTTAGACCACACAGAGGCTGTGGACTCACCGATCCGCTAGGCGCCGACGATTGCGTGCGTGGCCGAGATCCACTGTAGGAATGAGCTTGCTCGCGATTGCGGTGGGTCTGTCGACATCTTCGTCTCAAAGCCACCGCGTTCGCCAGCAAGCCGGCTCCTACGAATTCCTGTGTGCGCCGACGATTGCGTGCGTGGCCAAGATCCACTGTAGGAGCGCGCTTGCCCGCGAATGCGGTGGGTCAGCTAAATATCCAGTCACTGACACCCCACATTCGCGGGCAAGCGCGCTCCTAAACGCAGGGACGTCGCTTACGATCCAGCATTGATCACAACTTGGCGATCGACACCTCGGTGGATTTCACGAACGCGATCACTTCGCTGCCGACTACCAGCTCCAGCTCTTTCACCGAGCGGGTGGTGATGACAGAGGTAACGACACCCGACGCGGTCTGCACGTCGATCTCGGACAGCACGTCGCCGGTGACGATTTCCTTGATGGTGCCTTTGAACTGGTTACGCACGTTGATGGCTTTGATAGTCATGGTAAGGCTTCCTTTGTGAGATCAGTTCCGAGGGCAAGATTGCCTCTGGAGTTAGTTGGCCCAACGCAGTTGCGTGGGCAGCGGTGAAGTCGGTTCGGGGTCGGGCGGGTTGCCTGGCAGCGACAACACGCGGTTGAGCACTTCGGTTTCCAGCGCGGCCAGTGAGTAGGAGCCGCGCGCCCTCGGACGGGCCAGATCAACCTGCAAATCAAGACCGATGCGGCCCTCTTCGATCAGCAAGACCCGGTCGGCAATGGCGACGGCTTCGCTGACGTCGTGGGTGACCAGCAAGACGGTGAAGCCGTGCTTCTTCCACAGGTTTTCGATCAACTGCTGCATCTCGATTCGGGTCAGAGCATCCAGCGCGCCAAGGGGCTCGTCGAGCAGCAACAAGCGCGGCTGGTGAATCAGCGCACGGGCCAGCGCCACGCGTTGTTTCTGACCACCTGATAACGCCGCCGGCCATTCATTGGCGCGCTCGGCCAGACCCACTGCCTCCAGCGCTTCTAGCGCTTTGCCACGCCAGTCGCCGCTGAGGCCAAGACCGACGTTGTCGATGATCTTTTTCCAGGGCAGCAAACGCGCTTCCTGGAACATCAGTCGCGTGTCATCCCTCGCATCCGCCAGCGAGCCGTTACCGGCGAGCAGTTGGCCGCTCGACGGTTGATCAAGGCCCGCCAGCAGGCGCAGTAACGTGCTCTTTCCGCAGCCGCTTCGGCCCACGACCGCCACGAACTGGCCGGCCGGGATGTGCAGATCGATATCTTTCAAGACTTCCCGCGAGCCGAAGGTCTTCTTCAGCTTGCGGACCTGCAAGGGAATTCCGCGCAACAGGTTCGCCGGTTGTTGGAGATTGCTCATTGCGCGCCACCTTTAGCCACTTGATACGCCGGGTGCCAACGCAGGCAGACCCGTTCCAGACCACGCGCCGCGAGGTCTGCCAGTTTGCCGAGTACGGCGTAGAGGACGATCGCCAGTACCACCACGTCGGTCTGCAGAAACTCCCGAGCATTCATCGCCAGATACCCGATGCCGGAGCTGGCCGAGATGGTTTCCGCGACGATCAGGGTCAGCCACATGAAGCCCAGCGCAAACCGTACGCCGACCAGAATCGAAGGCATGGCGCCCGGCAGAATCACGTGGCGGAACAGTCCGAAGCCGCTCAAACCGTAGCTACGGGACATCTCCACCAGCGCCGGGTCGATATTGCGAATACCGTGGTACGTGTTCAGGTAAATCGGGAACAGCGTGCCCAGCGCCACCAGAAATATCTTCGCGGTCTCGTCGATGCCGAACCACAGGATGACCAGCGGAATCAGCGCCAGGTGGGGCACGTTGCGGATCATCTGCACCGAGCTGTCGAGCAGCCTTTCGCCCCATTTCGACAGCCCGGTAATGAAGCCGAGCGCCAGACCGATCGCGCCGCCGATGGCAAAGCCAATCCCTGCACGCCAGCCACTGATCGCCAGATGGGTCCAGATTTCGCCGCTGCGCACCAGCGTGACGCCGGCCTCGATCACAGCGCTCGGCGCCGGCAGAATGCGGGTCGACAACCAGCCCGCGCTGACCGCCAGCTGCCAGATCGCCAGCAACAGCGCCGGTAGCAACCAAGGCGCCAGTCTGTGGGTGACTCTTTCAACGCTCATGGAGTTGTCTCCTTCCAATTGCCGGGCTTACTGCGCTTTCGCGACAGCAGCGGGTGGCGTCCAGATCACATCAGCAATGCGCAAAGGTTTAGGGATCAGCTTGAGCTGGTAGAAGGTGTCGGCGATTTTCTGTTGCGCCGCGACCGTCTCGGGTGTGATGAACACGGCACCGTAACCCTGACGCTTCACCGCCGTGCGCGTGATGTCTTCCGGCAGGCCGAGCAGCGGCGCGACCTGCTTGGTGACCTCCTCTGGGTTGGCCTTGGACCATTCGCCAACGGCGCGCACTTCCTCAACCAGGGTCTGGATCACCTTGGGATGCTGCTGCGCATAGGGTTTGGTCGCCAGGTAGAACTGGTTGTTGTCGACAATGCCTTTGCCGTCGCGCAGGGTCTTGGCCTGAAGTTGCTGCTCGGCGGCGGCCTGGTAAGGATCCCAGATCACCCAGGCATCGACGCTACCGCGTTCGAAGGCTGCACGGGCATCGGCGGGCGGCAGGAAAACGGTCTGGATATCGGTGTACTGCAAGCCGGCTTCTTCCAAGGCGCGCACCAACAGGTAGTGCACGTTGGAGCCTTTGTTGAGGACGACTTTCTTGCCTTTGAGGTCTTTGACCGAAGTGATCGGCGAATCCTTGGGCACCAGGATCGCTTCGCTGGTGGGCGCTGGCGGTTCGGCGGCGACATACAGCAGATCAGCGCCGGCAGCCTGGGCAAACACGGGCGGGGTTTCGCCAGTTACGCCGAAGTCGATCGAGCCCACGTTCAGGCCTTCAAGCAGCTGCGGCCCACCGGGAAACTCGGTCCACTGGACCTGCACGCCTTGATCGGCGAGTTTTTTCTCGAGCGAACCTTTGGCCTTGAGTAGCACCAGCGTGCCGTATTTCTGATAACCGATGCGCAAGGTGTCTGCCTGCGCCTGAGCAAGGACGCCGAAGGAAACCGCCGCAGCAAACAGAGCGACCAGGCCTCGACGCAAAATAACGGTGCCCATGGCACGCTCCTTTGGTGTGTAGCTAAGAGGTGGCACCTGCTCGTCCGATGGCGGACCAGTAAGGCAGAAAGGGATTCATGGCCGGCGATCTCGCCAGGACGGAAAGACCATAACAGGGGATGGTTATTCTATAAAATCATATTTATTCATTTGGTTAGCACCAAAATGAATATAAGAATTGTCGTGATTAGACGCCTTTACCTTGTAGGAGCGCGCTTGCCCGCGAACGCATCTTTCCAGACGATGCTCATGTCACAGGAAGACCGCAATCGCGGGCAAGCGCGCTCCTACAGGTGAGAGCATCACGCGGCTTCTTTAATTGAACGCAGTTGATCGAACACAGTACTCATGAAAAAGGGCCGACAAGTCGGCCCTCATGTCGTGGTTGAAACGTGTGTGTCAGCGGTTCGGCTGTGGCGTCAGACGCAGGTAAGGCGTAACGGCTTTATAGCCTTTGGGGAAGCGCTCTTTGATCTCTGCTTCGTCCTTGATCGACGGCACGATCACAACGTCTTCGCCATCTTTCCAGTTCGCCGGCGTCGCGACTTTATAGTTGTCGGTCAACTGCAACGAGTCGATTACCCGCAGGATCTCGTGGAAGTTGCGGCCGGTGCTGGCCGGGTAGGTGATGGTCAGGCGGATCTTCTTGTTCGGGTCGATCACGAACAGCGAACGCACAGTCAGGGTTTCGCTGGCATTGGGGTGAATCAGGTCGTAAAGCTCGGAGACCTTGCGATCCTCGTCCGCCAGGATCGGAAAGTTCACGAGGGTGTTCTGCGTGGTGTTGATGTCGCCGATCCACTTGGTGTGGGATTCGGCCGAGTCAACGGACAGGGCAATCGCCTTGACGTTGCGCTTGTCGAATTCGTCTTTCAGTTTTGCGGTGAAGCCCAGCTCGGTGGTGCAGACGGGGGTGAAGTCAGCGGGGTGCGAAAACAATACCGCCCATTTGCCGCCCAGCCACTCGTGAAACCTGATCGGTCCTTCGCTGGAGTTCTGTTCGAAGTCGGGTGCGATGTCGCCGAGTTTAAGGCCCATTTAGTCGTGCTCCTTGGATAATGAGTTATCAATCACTGTGCATCCCGGCATCTGAAAACAAAAGGAACGATTCGTGCTGAATGGCAGGGTTTCAGGCATAAAAAAGCCCCGCCGAAGCGGGGCTCTTTTCAACACATCACGCTTATTTGAAGGCGTAGGTGTAGTTGAGGACCAGACGGGTCTGGTCGGTGTCAGCCTGGGTACCGACTGGCAGGTCGGTACGCAGGTTGGCGCGGCGCAGGGTAACGCCGAAACCCTTCATGAAACCGTCTTGGAACACATAGTCCAGACGCATGTCACGTTCCCACTCGGAAGAACGTTCAGCAGTAGCGCTGGTACGGATCTGATCGCCGTGCAAGTAGGCAACAGCGGCTTTCAGGCCAGGAACGCCCAAACGCGCGAAGTCGTACGAGTATTGGCCGAAGCGAGTCTTCTCACCTGCGCGGGTGAAGTTGGTGATCATGCTGTCGGTGAACAGGTAAACGCTGTTACCGCCTTCACCTTCGTTACGACCGTTGGAGAGGCCGTTGCGGGTGACGCTACCGTTGTTCATGATTGGCATGCCGCCGCTGTCGCTGACAGACTGGTAGCCCAACAGAAATGCGTTACCACCCAGGGTGTAGGTGAACATCGCCGTCCAGGTGTTGTTGTCGACTTCGCCGTTGTCACTGTAGCCGTTGTTGAACTTGTAACCGGTGTTGACAGTTTGTCCGTTCTTGCCGTCGGAGGTGCTATGGAAGTAACGCAGGTCGGTCTTGAACGACTGGTCTTCAGCGATCGGCAGAACGTGTACCAGGCCCAGGAAGTGCTGCTTGTAATAATCTTCCAGGTTGGCGTAGTAGTACTGAACGGTCAGATCTTTCGTAACTTTGTAATCGCCGCCAGCGAACTGGAAGTTGTTGGAGCCTTCGGTACCACCGTTCAGAGACATATCAGCGTAGTTGCTGGACGCACGACCCGCAGCCTGGGTCAGCTTACCGGCGGTCAGCGTCAGGTTGTCGATTTCCTTGGAAGTGACGATGCCACCTTCAAAGGTTTGCGGCAGCAGACGACCGTCGTTGGATACCAGGATCGGCAGGTTTGGCTGCAGAGCGTTACCGATCTTCAGCTCGGTCTTGGACAGTTTTACCTTGGCGTTGGCGCCGGCACGTGCCCAGTCCGCAACTGGCGAACCGTCGGAGCTGGTTGGAGACACGGTGTTGGCGGTCGTTGGAACGCGGTTGTCGATACCACCGCTCAAGTTGATGCCGTACATGCCTTGCACGTCGAGACCAAAGCCAACGGTACCCGGGGTGTAGCCGGAAATGAAGTTGAACAGAAAGCCCTGGGTGGTCTGGCGCTGATCCTGACCTTTGAGAGTACCGCTAGCGTTACGGTTTTCACGCGGATCTTGTTCGAAATACAAAGTACGAGAACTGAGTGTCGCTTTGCTGTCATCCAGGAAACCAGCTGCACCGGCCTGAGTAGCCAAGACACCTGCGTATACGGCCAAGGCCAGGGTGGACTTCTTCATTGTGTATCGCTCCTCATGAATCTAATTTTTGTAGTTCCCGGGCCCGAGCCTAAGGCTCAAAACCGAGGATGCGCGATTAGCGCCGGACCTGACTCGGCGAGTCAATGGCCCCAAGACTAAATGACTAGACCGCGTTACAACTGGCTGCAAGGTAAGGTAAATCCTTTAAACCCAAAACGACTTTTCAGACCTGCCTTTATGCCAGGCAGTTATATGTCACAAGCCGTTTCAGCCGTCCGTTGCGGAGTGTATCGGCCCTAATCCGTAATTCCCAAATCATATTTCAGTGCCGTTCGTCAGATCGGTACGTTTGGAGGCGTCGTACAACTGGAACTTGACCGGCAAGTCACGGTCCGCGTGCGAAATCGGTTGAGAAATGCGGCTCTAAGCGATTGAAAGCAATGATTTTTCGGCTTGTGTAGTCGGGAATATTGCAGTTGTCACCCTGCAGTCCGTCTGTTTTTTGCAAACGTCCCGAAAAATGTCTTCCGCGCTCGAATCGAACCTCACATTCGCCGCTTTCCACCTGCCGCCCTCCAGATCTGCCCGCAGGGCAGCCTACGATTCGGCCAGATCATCTCTAAGCGGGCGTCGCGATCGTATTTACAAATTGTGACGTTTCGATGAAACGCCAGCGGGGAACACGCTCTTTCGATGGAGCGGCTGCGTGGGCCGTTGCGTATGCGAACCACGCCAGTCAACTTCCCATGGTCAATGATTAAGGTGCGCTTACCGAGGGCGCCTTCCTGGGTGCATCACTTTGGTCACTTAGGTGCGGAAAATGCGCGAATAGCGTGCAAAAACGCTCACCAAACGCCCAACTCCGAAAGCCGACTCGCACCTAAGCTCCATGCAGGCATTGAAAAACCACGGTCTACAAGGCGCTAAACCGGACACCTGCAGGACATTACGAATATTCCTACAGACTTTTCTCAAAACTGGCACGCACGCTGCAATAGGTTATACATCACCAGTTTTGGGGACCTTGGTACAGGCAGGCCGGGGATTCCCCTCTTTTATTCCTCTCGGAGACTGACCTCCAGTCTCCAGCGCCCGTCCTGGGTTGCACCGCGCCAGTCGCCATGCAGAGGACGGGCCGCCAGCAGGTTCAGCAACAACCCCTTATCACTTCGTTGCACCCTCCAGCGCACGTCTTTGCCGTTGAGCTTCAGTTCGCCTTTCTGCGCCTGACCTTGGGCGTTGAACAGCAATGCCACCGCGCCGTCGATGTGTTCGCCATGGAGCTGCGGCTCGCGGTTGAACCACACGGCAACGCCGCCCGGCAGCACTTCAATGGTTTGCAGCTGGATGGGGTCCGGGGTCGTCACGCGGCCGATCATCAGACCTACCATCACACCGACGATCGCCACCGAGCCCAGAAACTTGGGCCACAGCTTCGGCCTGGGGTCTTCTTCAGGGGTAGAATGCATCCCGTCCTTTCGTTCGGAGCCGTGCATGTTTCACGTGATCCTTTTTCAACCAGAAATTCCGCCGAATACCGGCAACATCATCAGGCTCTGCGCCAACAGCGGCTGCAGCCTGCATTTGATCGAGCCGCTGGGCTTCGAGCTGGATGACAAGCGCCTGCGTCGAGCCGGCCTTGATTACCACGAATACGCCACGCTGCATCGTCACGCCGACCTGCCGAGCTGCCTTGAAAGCATTGGCCACCCGCGGCTGTTTGCTTTTACCACAAAGGGCTCGCGGGTTTTCCACGATGCGCAATTCCAGGAGGGCGATGCCTTCCTCTTCGGCCCGGAAAGCCGGGGCCTGCCGCCGGAGGTGCTGGATCCACTGTCGAGCGACCAACGCCTGCGCCTGCCGATGCGCGAAGGCTGCCGCAGTCTGAACCTGTCGAATACTGTGGCGGTTGCCGTGTATGAAGGCTGGCGGCAGCTGGGGTTCAAGTAACAGCCACGGCCCGTACCTCATACGCCGCCCACAAAAAAGCGCCCATCACAGGCGCTTTTTTATTGCAGCGACAACGCTTACTGGACGGTAGGCGTTGGCGTTTCGCCGCTTTCCTGCATGCGTTGCAGTTCTTGCGCGTACAGGGCGTCGAAGTTCACCGGGGCCAGCATCAGCGCAGGGAACGAACCACGAACAACCAGGCTGTCGATGGTTTCGCGAGCGTACGGGAAGAGGATGTTCGGGCAGAACGCGCCGAGGGTGTGGCTCATCGAGCTGGCATCCAGGCCCTTGATCAGGAAGATACCGGCTTGCTGAACTTCAGCGATGAAGGCGATTTCGTCGCCGTTCTTCACTTCAACGGACAGGGTCAGCACGACTTCGTAGAAGTCATTTTCCAGCTGCTTCTGGCGGGTGTTCAGGTCCAGGCTGACGCTAGGGGTCCATTCCTGACGGAAGATCGCCGGGCTTTTTGGCGCTTCGAACGACAAGTCGCGAACATAGATGCGTTGCAGGGAAAACTGCGGTGCTTCTTCTTCGTTGGAAATGGCGCCGTTATTCGGTTGATCAGTCATCTCAAATCCTTGCATTGAGGTCTTGTAGGCTTCCGGGCTGTGCAACAAACCATTGCTTCCACATCCCGGCTCGAATTCAGGCGCTCAGCAGCTTATCCAGCTTGCCGGCGCGCTCCAGGGCGAACAGGTCATCGCAACCGCCAACATGGACCGAGCCGATCCAGATCTGCGGAACCGAGGTACGCCCGGCTTTCTTGGTCATTTCAGCGCGAACCTGTGGCTTGCCGTCGACCTTGATCTCTTGGAAGCCAACGCCCTTGCCCGCCAGCAGCGACTTCGCGCGGGAGCAATAAGGGCAGTAATCGCTGGAGTAGACGACGACGTCTGTCATGTCACTTCACCAACGGCAGATTGTCGCCGCGCCATGATGAAACACCACCGGACAGCTTGGCGGCGTTGAAGCCCGCTTTCAGCAGTTCACGAGCGGTATGGCCGGCGTGCTGGCCAGCGGCGTCGACGATGATCAGGGTTTTAGGCTTGAACTTCTCCAGTTCCGCTGTGCGGGTCAGGATTTTGTCCTGGGGGAAATTCACGGCGCCGACGATGTGGCCGGCAGTGAAGTCTTTCTTGGCGCGAACGTCGATGACAACGGCTTCATCGCGGTTGACCATCGCGGTCAATTCGCCGGTGCTCAGGCTGCGGCCACCTTTGCTAAGCTCCGTTGCGATCAGCAGGCCCAGCAGGATGACGAAAGCACCCGTCAGCAAATAGTGATTCGTGGCAAATTCAATCAGGTGAGCAACCATCATCAGGTTCCAGGGCGTTAAAATGTCGGCCAGTATACACAGCCCCCAAGGTCGGCCAAAGCCCGTACGGCAGTCACTCCGTTTAGCTTGTCGCTGATTTGAACTTGTCCCTAAACTGTCGATCTTTTTTCTACTTCACCTATTAGCCAAGAGTGGGATTCATGACTACCACGCCTAAACCTTTGGTTTTGATCATCCTGGACGGCTTCGGTCACAGCGACAGCCACCACGGCAATGCGGTCTACGCAGCGAAGATGCCGGTCTTTGATCGCCTGTACCAGACAATGCCGAACGGTTTGATCTCCGGGTCCGGCATGGATGTCGGTCTGCCTGACGGGCAGATGGGCAACTCCGAAGTCGGCCACATGAACCTGGGCGCCGGCCGCGTGGTGTATCAGGACTTCACTCGCGTGACCAAAGCAATCCGCGACGGCGAGTTCTTCGAAAACCCCGCCATCTGCAAAGCCGTCGATCAGGCCGTTGGTGCTGGCAAGGCCGTCCACATCCTCGGCCTGCTGTCCGACGGCGGCGTTCACAGCCATGAAGATCACTTGGTGGCGATGGTTGAGCTGGCTGCCCAGCGCGGCGCCGACAAGATCTACTTGCACGCCTTCCTTGATGGCCGCGACACGCCACCGCGCAGCGCGCATCAATACCTCGCCACCATGGAAGCCGCCTACGCGCGCCTGGGCAAAGGTCGCACCGCCACGATCATCGGCCGTTACTTCGCCATGGACCGCGACAATCGCTGGGACCGTGTCGAATCCGCCTACAACCTGATCGTCGACGGCACCTCGGAATTCCACGCCGACAACGCCAAGGCCGCGCTGGACGCCGCTTATGAGCGTGGCGAAAACGACGAATTTGTCAAAGCCACCAGCATCGGTGCGCCGGTGACAGTGGAAGACGGCGACGCGGTGGTGTTCATGAACTTCCGCTCCGACCGTGCCCGCGAACTGACCCGCGTGTTCGTCGAAGACGATTTCGCAGACTTCGCCCGTCGTCGTCAGGCCAGACTGGCCGGTTTCGTCACGCTGACCAAGTACGCCGCCAACATCGACGCGCCTGCGGCGTTCGAAAAAGCCGGCCTGCACAACGTGCTGGGTGAATACCTCTCGAACAACGGCAAGACGCAGCTGCGCATCGCCGAGACCGAGAAGTACGCCCACGTGACGTTCTTCTTCTCGGGCGGCCGTGAAGAACCGTTCCCCGGCGAAGAACGCATCCTGATCCCGTCCCCTAAAGTCGCGACCTACGACCTGCAGCCGGAAATGAGCGCGCCTGAAGTCACCGACAGAATCGTCGACGCGATCGAGCATCAGCGTTACGACGTGATCGTCGTCAACTACGCCAACGGCGACATGGTCGGCCACAGCGGGATCATGGAAGCGGCGGTCAAAGCCGTTGAGTGCCTGGACGTCTGCGTTGGCCGCATCACCCAGGCGCTGGAAAAAGTCGGCGGCGAAGCGCTGATCACCGCTGACCACGGCAACGTCGAACAGATGACCAACGAGGAGACCCACCAGCCTCACACTGCTCACACCACCGAGCCGGTGCCTTTCGTTTATGTAGGCAAGCGTGACCTGAAGGTACGTGAAGGCGGTGTATTGGCAGACGTGGCGCCGACCATGCTGATGCTGCTTGGCATGGAAATCCCGCAAGAAATGACCGGCACGCCGATTCTGGTCGCCAAGTAAGCCCCTCAAACCGGCCCGCCAGTCGCTGGCGGGCCGGTTTTGTATGAAATGTCTGACGGCCACGTCGTCCGAGCGTTTTTTTTGCAGCCACCGCCGGGCATACTAGGCCCGTCTTTACTCCTGGTATCGCCCAACCTCATGCTTCGCGCCCTGATCACCCTCGCCTTGATTTGTCTGCTCAATCCGGCCTTCGCCGACGACGATCGCGCACAAACGCAGAAACAGCTGGATGCCACACGTCAGGACATCACCGAACTGAAGAAAGCGCTGAGCCAGTTGCAGGAAGAAAAGTCCGGTGTCCAGAAGGACCTGCGCTCCACTGAAACCGAAATGGGCAAGCTGGAAAAGCAGGTGGAGGCCCTGCAAAAGGAACTAAAAAAGAGTGAAAGCGAGCTGCAACGGCTCGACCAGGAGAAAAAAAAACTCCAGAGCGCACGCGTTGAACAACAACGATTGATCGCCATCCAGGCCCGCGCTGCTTATCAGAGCGGCCGCCAGGAATACCTCAAACTGCTGCTCAATCAGCAGAACCCCGAAAAATTCGCCCGCACCCTCACCTATTACGATTACCTGAGCAAGGCCCGCCTGGAGCAGTTGCGCAGCTTCAACGAAACCCTGCGCCAGCTGGCCGATGTCGAGAAAAACATCGACCTGCAGCAAGCGCAGCTTCTGGTGCAGAAGAGTTCGCTGGATGACCAGAAGGCCCAGCTCGATACCGTCCGCCAGGAACGTCAGGTCGCGCTGGCCAAGCTGAATCAGGATTACAAAGCTCGCGACCAGAAGCTGCAATCGCGGCAGCAGGATCAAACCGATCTGACCAAAGTCCTCAAAACCATCGAAGAAACCCTCGCCCGTCAGGCCCGCGAAGCCGAAGAGGCGCGCCAGAAGGCGTTGCTTGCGCAGCAGGAAGCCGAAAAACGCCAGCGCGAGCAGGAAGCGCTGGCGAAAAACCGGGCTAAAGACGATGGGAAGGACGACCGCGATGAAGCGCCTCGTCGTCCCGCCAAGGCGCCCGGCGCGATGGTTTCCAGTGCCGGTCAGTCCTACGGCGGCGCTTTTGAGCAAGCGAAGGGAAAACTTCCTTGGCCTGTCGATGGTCGATTGTTGGCGCGATTCGGCGAAAGCCGTGGCGATGACGAACGCACCAAGTGGGATGGCGTGATGATCAGTGCTGCTGCAGGCAGCCAGGTCCGCGCGGTGCACGGTGGTCGGGTGGTCTTCGCCGACTGGTTGCGTGGCGCCGGGCTTCTGGTCATCCTCGACCACGGCAATGGTTATTTGAGTCTGTACGGTCACAACCAGAGCCTGTTGAAAGAGGCCGGTGACGTCGTAAAAGCCGGAGAAGCGATCTCCACTGTCGGTAACAGTGGTGGTGGTCAGGACACTCCGGCGTTGTATTTCGCTATTCGTCAGCAGGGTCGCCCTAGTGATCCGGCCCAATGGTGTCGCACTCAAGGATAAGTCGACACCTCACTCAGGAGTTCGTAAGACATGCTGTTTTCGTCCCGCCTCACCTCGCTGGCCCTGACTATCGCCGTGGTTATCGGCGCTCCTCTGGCCCAGGCTGCCGGTGCCGCCCCTGCTCCTGCGCCCGCCGCCACTGCGCCCGCCAACGCCGCGAACATCAAGGCGCCGCTGCCGCTCGACGAGCTGCGCACCTTCGCCGAGGTCATGGACCGGATCAAAGCGGCGTACGTCGAACCCGTGGATGACAAGACCCTGCTGGAAAATGCCATCAAGGGCATGCTCAGCAACCTCGACCCTCACTCCGCTTACCTGGGCCCGGAAGATTTCCAGGAGTTGCAGGAAAGCACCAGCGGCGAGTTCGGCGGGTTGGGTATCGAAGTGGGCGTCGAAGACGGCTTCGTCAAAGTGGTCTCCCCTATTGATGACACCCCTGCGTCCAAGGCCGGCATTGAGGCAGGTGACTTGATCGTGAAGATCAACGGCACGCCGACCCAGGGTCAGACGATGCAGGAAGCCGTGGACAAGATGCGCGGCAAGCTCGGCGAGAAGATTACCCTTACGCTGGTGCGCGACGGCGGTACCCCGTTCGATGTGACGCTGGCGCGCGCGACCATTCAGGTCAAAAGCGTGAAGGCGCAAATGCTGGAGCCGGGTTACGGCTACATCCGCATCACCCAGTTCCAGGTCAAGACCGGTGAAGAAGTCGGCAAGGCACTGGCCAAGCTGCGCAAGGACAACGGCAAGAAGATGAGCGGCCTGATCCTCGACCTGCGTAACAACCCGGGCGGTGTCTTGCAGGCGGCGGTTGAAGTGGCTGACCACTTCCTGACCAAGGGCCTGATCGTTTACACCAAAGGCCGCATCGCCAACTCGGAACTGCGCTTCTCGGCAGACCCGGCCGACGCCAGCGAAGGCGTGCCGCTCGTCGTGCTGATCAACGGTGGCAGCGCCTCGGCGTCGGAAATCGTCGCCGGCGCCCTGCAAGACCAGAAGCGCGGCATCCTGATGGGCACCGATACATTCGGCAAAGGCTCGGTGCAAACCGTTCTGCCGCTGGCCAACGACCGCGCACTGAAGATCACCACGGCGTTGTACTACACGCCTAACGGTCGCTCGATTCAGGCCCAGGGGATCAACCCGGACATCGAGGTCAAACGCGCCAAGCTCACCGCCGAAGCCGATGGCGACAACTACAAAGAGGCCGATCTGCTCGGCCACCTGGGCAACGGCAACGGCGGCGCGGACAAGCCGACCACCAAAGCCAAGGCTGGCAAGGCGCGTCCGCAGGACGATGACTACCAGATGAACCAGGCGCTCAGCTTGCTCAAGGGCTTGAGTGTCACGCGCGGCAATTGAGGTGCGCGTCTGGTTAACCGGGCTCATCTGCGCCCTTGCCGTGACGACGGGTGCTGCACACGCAGCGCCCGCCGAATCCTCAGCGACCGGCGGCAAAGCGCCGAAGGTCGCTTATCTCAGCTTGATCATCGACGATCTCGGACAAAACCCTGAACGGGACAGCCGCGCGCTGGCCCTTCCCGGCCCCGTCACGCTGGCGATCATGCCCGACACGCCCCATGCCACCGAATTTGCCCGTCAGGCGCACAAGGCTGGCAAGACGGTCATGCTGCACATGCCCATGGACCCGGCAACCGGGCCGTACGCCTGGCATCCCGAACTGCCGCTGCCCGAACTCGAATCGCGTCTGAACGCCGCGCTGTTGAAAGTCCCCTACGCCGCCGGCATCAACAACCACATGGGCAGCCGTATGACGGCGGAGCCGGTAGCCATGGGCTGGCTGGTGGGCGAGTTGCAACGCCGCCACCTGTTTCTGGTGGATAGCCGCACCAGCGCCAAAACCGTTGCCGCCGCCGAGGCGCAGAAAATCGGTCTGGCGAGCGTGTCCCGCGACGTCTTCCTGGACGACGAGCGCACCGCAGAGGCCATTAGCGGCCAGCTTCAGACGGCAATTAAACTGGCGCATAAGCAAGGCTCGGCGGTGATGATCGGCCATCCCTATCCGGTAACACTGGATGTGCTTGAGCGCGAGCTGCCCACGCTTAAATCCCAAGGGATAGAGCTGATCGAGATCCGCCACATGGTCACTGAGCGCGGAAATGAGGCGATGGCCGGCCATGGCAAGAACGGGCGTTATCGCTAGGCCGAAGGCGCTTCGCCGGAGGTGCTGGAAGTCATTAGAGGTACTTGGCGAAAATCGAATCGACCACGCCTTCCTTGCGCAGCTGATCCAGCGCACGCTGCAGCCGCTGGACCACTGCATCCGGGGTTTCTTTGTTCAGGGCCAGAAACAGTTCAGCACTGTTGAAACGCAGCACGGTTTTCAATCCCGTGATGCCTTCTTGCCGCGCCAGGTATCGCCCCGCCGGATCGCCGGTGGCCCATAAGTCGAGCTGACCGTCGACCAGTTTTCTGGCGTTGTCCTTGTCGCTGAGCACCGTGATCGGCTTCATGCCCTGACGCGCAAGCTCCATCGCAATGGCGTCGCCTTTATAGGCGCCGATGCGGTAAGGCCGCGCTGCCTCAAGCGTGCTCAGCTGGATCGTGCTGTCAGCGCGCGCCAGCAGAATCCAGTCGTCGGGGCCGATCGGTCCGACCCACTTGAAGAGCTTTTCGCGCTCGGGCAATCGCGCGGTCACGAACACGCCGTAACCGGGATTTTCCATCGCCAGTTTGTAGATGCGATCCCAGGGAAAGCGCAGGGTCAGGTTGTAGCCGATGCCGGCGCGCTTGAAGGTTTCGCGCACCACCTCGACGGCGATGCCCTTGATGTTGGCTTCCTGGGCGAAATTCTTGCCGTCGGTGGCCATGTTGTAAGGAGGGAAGTTTTCGGTCAGCAGGACCATTGAATAGGCAGGCGTATCGTCGGCCCGGACGGCTCCTGACAGCAACGTCGCGACGCTGATCAGTGCGAGAAAAACACCTTTGAACATATCCCTGGCACCTGATCCTGACGACGGCAAAAGAGTGCCGCTAACGGCCTGCAAAGTCCAGTTCGGCGGCGGGCGTGGTTGGTTTCAGAGCGAACGTGCCTCGTCGCTCTGAACCACGCAGCCATTCAGCGAACCACGATCCCTTGCGCCGCCATGAACGCCTTGGCTTCCGGCACGGTGTATTCGCCGAAGTGAAAGATACTCGCCGCCAGCACCGCGCTGGCATGACCTTCCAGCACGCCATCTGCCAGATGCTGCAGATTGCCGACGCCGCCGGAAGCAATGACCGGGATGCCAAGGGCATCGCTGATGGCACGGGTCACACCCAGGTCGAAGCCGTTCTTCATACCGTCCTGGTCCATGCTGGTGAGCAGGATTTCGCCTGCGCCCAGGTCTTCCATCTTCTTCGCCCACATGACAGCGTCCAGACCGGTCGGCTTGCGACCGCCGTGGGTGAAGATTTCCCAGCGTGGAGTTTCGCCGGGAAGCGAGACCTTCTTGGCATCGATGGCTACCACGATGCACTGCGAGCCGAAGCGGGCAGCGGCTTCACCGACGAACTCGGGGTTGAACACCGCCGCGGTGTTGATCGAAACCTTGTCCGCACCGGCGTTCAACAGGTTTCGAATGTCCTGCACGGTGCGCACGCCGCCGCCCACGGTCAGCGGGATGAACACCTGACTGGCCATGCGCTCGACGGTGTGCAGCGTGGTGTCGCGGCCATCGACGCTGGCGGTGATGTCGAGGAAGGTAATTTCGTCGGCACCCTGCTCGTCATAGCGCCGGGCAATCTCGACCGGATCACCGGCGTCGCGGATGTTCTCGAACTTCACGCCCTTGACCACACGGCCGTTGTCGACGTCGAGGCAAGGGATGATGCGTTTGGCGAGGGCCATGGGGCGGTTCTCCGAAAACGGTTGGGAATCTGCCCAACATCACAGCTTCTGAATTTGGAGCCCGCTTTTGTAGGAGTGAGCTTGCTCGCGATAGCAGTCTGTCAGGCTTACGTTTGCTGACTGACACGGGGCATCGCGAGCAAGCTCACTCCTACAGGGGAGCGTGCCAGTCAGCCTTTGTACGAATCACAAAACGCCTGGGCCTCAGCCACATCCAGCGTGCCTTCATAGATCGCACGGCCGGTGATTGCGCCGATGATGCCCGGTGCCTTGGCGTCGAGCAGCGCCTTGATGTCGCCCAGGTTATGAATGCCGCCCGAGGCGATTACCGGAATGCGGGTCGCGGCGGCCAGCGCGGCGGTGAACGGGACGTTGCAGCCCTGCATCATGCCGTCTTTGGCGATATCGGTATAAACGATGGCCGAGACGCCGTCGGCTTCGAAACGCTTGGCCAGATCGATCACCTGCACGGTGCTGACTTCAGCCCAGCCGTCGGTGGCGACGAAGCCGTCTTTGGCATCCAGGCCCACGATCACTTTGCCCGGGAACGCCCGGCAGGCTTCGGCGACGAAGTCAGGGTCCTTGACCGCTTTGGTGCCGATGATCACGTAACTCACGCCGGCTTTGACGTAGTGCTCGATGGTTTCCAGCGAACGAATCCCGCCGCCGATCTGGATCGGCAGGTTCGGGTAACGACGCGCAATCGCCGTCACGACGTCGCCATTGACCGGCTGGCCTTCGAACGCACCGTTCAGGTCGACCAGGTGCAAGCGACGGCAACCGCCCTCTACCCATTTGGCAGCCATGCTCACCGGATCATCGGAGAACACCGTGGAATCTTCCATCCGACCCTGGCGCAGTCGTACACAGGCACCGTCTTTTAGGTCGATCGCGGGAATAATGAGCATTCTTTTTCCTTCGTCAAAAGAGCTGCGAGCCGCGCGCTTTACGCTGCAAGACTGCGCATCTATCAATTCTTGCAGCTCGAAACCTGGCGTTTCTAGCTGCTCTTCTCCAACGCCCACAGGTCGCTTTCGATGCTTTCGAAACGCTCCTTGAGGTGCGTCTGAACATCGAAGATCGCCCGGTTGTAGTAATGCGGCGCGATCTCGCGGGTGAACAATTCCAGAATTTCAGCCGCTTCGAACGAACCCAGGTCCAGCTCGAAACGGTCTTCCATGAACCGCTTGATCGTGTGGCACGCCTCGCTCTCCTGCTCGGGAGTGAGGGTCAGAATCGGCGGTTTGCTCTTCTTGCTCATTACCTGCGGCCGTCCCATGCCGCGAAGTTCTGCAGCAACTGCAGGCCATGGGTGTGGCTCTTCTCGGGGTGGAATTGCACGGCGAAGCGTGAGCCATCGGCCAATGCAGCGGCGAAGTCATGACCGTAATGGCCACGACCGACGATCTGCTGCGCGTTCGGCGATTCGATGTAGTAGCTGTGTACGAAATAGAACCGCGCCATGTCCGGAATGTTGGCCCACAACGGGTGGTCGACGGCCTGCGCCACTTCGTTCCAGCCCATGTGCGGGACTTTCAGGTGCTCGCCGTCTTCGTGAAGATCCTTCCCGAAGAAGCGCACCTGGCCGGGCAAAACGCCGATGCAATCGACGCCGCCACTCTCCTCGCTGCGCTCCATCAACGCCTGCATGCCCACGCAGATGCCGAGAAATGGCCGGTCCTGACTGACTTCACGCACCAGGGCATCGAAGCCCAGGCGACGAATTTCCGCCATGCAGTCACGAATCGCGCCGACACCGGGAAACACGATGCGGTCAGCTTCACGGATCACGTCGGCATCGCTGGTGATCAGCACGCGACCGGCGCCGACGTGCTCCAGCGCCTTGGCAACCGAGTGCAGATTGCCCATGCCATAGTCGATAACGGCAACGGTCTGCATTACAGCACGCCTTTGGTCGACGGCATCTGGCCAGCCATGCGGTCGTCGAGCTCTACCGCCATGCGCAACGCACGGCCGAACGCCTTGAAGACAGTTTCGATCTGGTGGTGGGTGTTGTGGCCGCGCAGGTTGTCGATGTGCAGCGTGACGTTGGCGTGGTTGACGAAGCCCTGGAAGAATTCCTGGAACAGGTCAACATCGAAGCCGCCGACGGTAGCGCGGGTGTAAGGGACGTGCATCTGCAGGCCGGGCCGACCGGAGAAGTCGATGACCACGCGCGACAGCGCTTCATCCAGCGGGACGTAGGCGTGGCCGTAGCGACGGATGCCTTTTTTGTCGCCAATGGCTTTGCTGAACGCTTGACCCAGCGTGATGCCGACATCTTCCACAGTGTGGTGATCGTCGATATGCAGGTCGCCTTTGCATTCGATGTCCAGATCGATAAGCCCGTGACGGGCGATCTGGTCGAGCATGTGCTCAAGGAAAGGAACGCCGATATCGAATCGGGACTTTCCGGTGCCATCCAGGTTGATCGAGGCTTTGATCTGGGTTTCCAGGGTGTCGCGCTCGACGAACACCATACGTTCGGCCATCACCAACTCCGCAAAATCATTGGGCGAAAAGGCGGCCATTATAGGCGTGTGGCGGGGAAACAGAAACATGAAGCGAGCAATGCCGGACCGAGGGGAATGGCACTGACGAGGATGTACATGTCTGTACAAATGGACAAGGAGCCGGCTTGGTGGCGAACGCGGTGCGTCAGTTCAAATAAATTGTCTGACACATCACGGCTCGCCAGCAAGCCGGCTCCTACAGGGTGCGGGGTAAGCCTGAATCTTCAGGCCGACACCGCCAGGGCCTTAGTGAAACAACACCGCAGTCTTCTGCAGAGTGATCCACACGCCCCACGCCAACGGAATGCCCACTGCCAGCCAGGCCAGAATCGCCAGTGGCTTGGTGCTTGGATCGGCTTTCCATTCCAGCGAAGTGCTGTGATCGGCGCCGACATCGTGACCGAAAGCTTGCTCAGCCTTCAGCTGCTCGTCAGTCATGAAGTACTTGTCGGCCACCGGACGCACCAGCAGGTTGCAGATGAAGCCCAGCACCAGCAGCCCCGCCAGGATGTACAGGGTGATGTCGTAAGCGTCGGCACGTGCAACGCCGTGGCTCAGCTGATACTCACGCAGGTAGTTCACCAGCACAGGGCCGAGCACGCCAGCGGCAGCCCATGCGGTCAGCAAACGACCGTGGATCGCACCGACCATTTGCGTACCGAACAGGTCGGCCAGGTAAGCCGGAACGGTTGCAAAACCGCCGCCGTACATCGACAGCACGACGCAGAACGCCGCCACGAACAGCGCAACGCTGCCCAGGTGACCCAGTGTCGGTACCGACGCGTAGAGCAAAAAGCCCAGCGCGAAGAACACGAAGTAGGTGGCTTTACGGCCGATGTAGTCCGAGAAGGATGCCCAGAAGAAACGACCGCCGATGTTGAACAGGCTCAGCAGACCGGTGAAGCCCGCCGCGATGGCCGCGATGGCCGCCAGTTGCGAAGCATCCAGCTGCCCGAACGGCTGATCGGTGCCCAGCAGCTTGCCGCCGAACACTTCCTGCAGCAGTGGCGAAGCCATGCCGAGGATACCGATACCCGCCGAAACGTTCAGGCACAGCACCAGCCAGACCAGACGGAATTGCGGGGTTTTCCACGCAACGCTGACGTGCACGTGGCGATTGGTGATCATCGCGCTGTTGGCTTTCTTCGCCGGAGCGGTCCAGCCTTCAGGTTTCCAGCCGGTAGGCGGAACGCGGTACGACAGCGCGCCGCCGATCATGAAGATGAAGTAAATCACCGCCATCACCGCGAAGCTCTGCCAGACACCGACGCTGTCAGGCGTGGCGAAGTGGCTCATCAAAGCGGTTGCCAGCGGAGCGCCAACCATCGCGCCACCGCCGAAACCCATGATCGCCATACCGGTCGCCATACCGCGCTTGTCCGGGAACCACTTGATCAGCGTCGAGACCGGCGAGATATAACCCAGGCCCAGACCGATACCGCCGATCACGCCCGAGCCGATCCACATCAGCCAGATCTGGTGCGTATAAACGCCCAGCGCCGAGATCAGCAGACCACCACACCAGCACAGTGCCGATACGACACCGGCTTTGCGCGGGCCTGCGTGTTCCAGCCAGCCGCCCCAGATGGCTGCGGAGCAACCCAGGAAAATGAAGAACAGGGTGTAGATCCAGCCGAGCATGGAGATCGGCCAATCACAGCTGGACGAAATGACTTGCTCGAAGAAACCCATGTCAGCCGGGCAGGCGACAGCGGTTTTGATGCCGATTGCCTTGGACAGCGGCAGCCAGAACACCGAGAAGCCGTAGGCCATGCCGATACACAGGTGGATTGCCAATGCAGCTGGCGGAACCAGCCAACGGTTGAAACCGCGCTTGGCGATAATGCGCTCTTTGGACAAGAACGCAGGCTGAGCGGCAGTGCCGCCCAGAGCAGTGCTCGTGGTCATCTTATTGTTGCCCCCAATTTATAGTTTTATCCCGCAAGAACAGCGATATAGCTCCGCCACCACTCTTAAAGCACACAGGCCTTGGTGGTTTATCGGCAGCACATCTCTTTACGTGACAATTCGACGCAGCAAAGCTGGCGAATGGCGCGAGATTACCATTTGCGGCCTAAAAGAAAGCATTCTGCTACTACCTTTTTAGTGCCGTCTGTCACTGTGCAGGTCGCCTGACAACTCGATGGGCGGCGTCTGTGGCGATCCAGAACCCGGTGCCGGCGTGAGGACGCTATACTCGCGGGCTAAATTTTGAACGACTCGACACAAGGACTCGCCCATGAAAGCGTTCGGCAAAATCCTGGGGCTCACTCTTCTCGGGCTGTTGCTGATCATCGTGGCTCTCGGCTTTGCCCTGACCCACTTTTTTGATCCCAACGACTACAAAGACGAGATTCGAAAACTGGTTCGCGATCGCGCCCATGTCGAGCTGACGCTCAATGGCGATATCGGCTGGAGTCTTTTTCCGTGGCTTGGCCTGGAGCTGCACGACGCCAGCGTCGCCACCTTGAGCGAGCCGTCCAAGCCCTTCGCCGACCTGCAGATGCTCGGGCTGTCCGTGCGCGTGCTGCCGCTGCTGCGCAAGGAAGTGCAGATGAGCGACGTGCGCGTCGAGGGCCTGAATCTGACGCTGACCCGCGATGAAAACGGCCACGGCAACTGGGAAGACATCGGCAAGGTACCCGCCACCGTGGCCAATCCTGCCCAGCCGCCGGCCGCGCCTGATGCGCCGGCCGATACCGCGTCGGCCAAGCCCGACAAGCCATGGCAGCCGCTCAAGCTGGACATCGACAGCCTGACCGTGAACAACGCGCGGATCGACTTCAACGATATCCCCAAGGCCCGGCAGTTCACCGCCGAGAGCATTCAGCTGAGTACCGGCCCGATTCACAACGCGACCGATATCCCGCTGAAACTGACCGCCTTCCTCAGCACCAATCAACCCGTCGTGCGCACCAAAACCGAACTGACCGGCAAGCTGCGCTTCGATCGCGCGCTCAAGCGTTACCAGCTCGACGACATGCGTTTCTCCGGCGATGTGACGGGCGATCCGCTGCAGGGCAAGACCCTGACGTTCTCTGCCCAGGGCCAGTTGCTGGCAGACATGTCCGCCAACGTCGCGGAATGGACCAACCTGAAGCTGTCCGCCAACCAGCTGCGCGCCCTCGGCGAGTTGCATGTGCGTGATCTGGACAAGACCCCGCAGCTCACCGGGGGCATTTCGATTGCCCAGTTCAACCTGCGCGACTTCCTCGACAACATCGGTCAGCCTGCGCCAACCCTTGGCGACGGCAGCCTGAACAAACTGGAACTGGTCACCCGCATCGCGGCAACGCCCAACAGCGTGGCGCTGGATGACCTCACGGTGAAACTCGACGACAGCACCATCAGCGGTCACATCGCTGTGGAGGATTTCGCCAAGCAGTCCCTTCGTCTTCAACTCAAGGCCGACACGTTCAACGCCGACCGCTATCGCATGCCCGAGAGTGAACAATCCAAGGGCGCAGGCGCCGCTCGCAAAGCCGAAGTTCAGGGCGCCGAGGCCGAAGCCATGGTTGCATCGGGCACCTCCCCTTTGCCGAATCAGCCAACCCAAGGCGCCTGGAGTGACGCGAAGCTGCTGCCGATCGAGCGCCTGCGCAAACTGGACGTCGATGCCGATCTGAGCTTCGGCAAGCTGACCCTGGAGAAACTGCCGATCCAGAATGCGGCGCTGAAAACCTCGGCGCTCGACGGCGTGATCACGGTCAACAGCCTGCGCGGCGATCTGTACAACGGTAACTTCGAGGTCAAAGGAAATCTCGACGCGCGTCCCGAGGTGCCGCTGGCGAGCGTTCAGACCCGCATCGCCAAGGTGCCGGTGGAGCACTTCATTCAGAGCCAGGGCACCACGCCGCCTCTGCGCGGCCTGCTCAACCTCACCAGCGACGTGACCGCCAAGGGCAACAGCGAGAAGGCGCTGGTCGAGAGTCTCAACGGTACCGCCAGTTTTGCGCTGAACGACGGCGTGCTGGTTAACGCGAACCTTGAGCAGCAGCTCTGCCGTGGCATATCGACGCTTAACCGCAAGACCTTGAGCGGCGAACCGCGCGGCAAGGACACGCCCTTCCAGCAGCTCAACGGGAATCTGGTGTTCCGCAACGGCGTGGCCAGCAACCCGGATCTGAAAGTCCGCACCCCGGGCCTGACCGTCAACGGCGATGGCGACATCGACCTGCGCGTCATGGGCATGAACTACCGCGTCGGCGTGATCATCGAAGGTGACAAGAGCGACATGCCGGACCCGGCCTGCGAAGTGAACCCGCGCTTTGTCGGCATCGAATGGCCGGTGCTCTGCCGTGGCCCGCTGGAGATGGGCGCCAAGGCCTGTCGTCTGGATAACGACGGTCTTGGCAAGGTCGCTGCGAAACTGGCAGGCGACCGGATTGGCGACAAGATTGATGAAAAGCTGGGGGACAAGGTCAGTCCCGAGCTCAAGGACGCGATCAAGGGATTGTTCAAGCGTTAAGCCCATTCAACAGGCTGCTGAACGAACTGTAGGGCGCGCTTGCCCGCGAAGGCTTCAGGTCAGAGACCATTTGTGTCGCTGACCCAACCCATTTGCTGGCAAGCGCCCTTTGAAGTAAGCGATGCAACCCCACTTTCTTGATCAGCGGAACCCTTGATGCAACCCGAGCAGTTTTCCTCCGCCGTTCTCGACTGGTACGACCATCACGGCCGTCACGATCTCCCCTGGCAACACGACATCACCCCGTACCGCGTGTGGGTGTCGGAAATCATGCTGCAGCAAACCCAGGTCAGCACGGTGCTGGGCTATTTCGATAAATTCATGGAAGCGCTGCCCACCGTGCAGGCTTTGGCCGAAGCGCCGGAAGATGAGGTCCTGCATCTGTGGACCGGTCTGGGGTACTACACCCGCGCGCGCAACCTGCAGAAGGCCGCGAAAATCGTGGTGGCCGAGCACGGCGGTGAATTCCCCCGCGACGTGGAAAAGCTCGTAGAGCTGCCCGGTATCGGCCTTTCTACGGCAGGCGCGATTGCCAGCATCAGCATGGGCCTGCGCGCGCCGATCCTCGATGGCAACGTCAAGCGCGTGCTCGCCCGCTTCACCGCCCAGGAAGGCTATCCCGGCGAGCCCAAAGTGGCGAAGCAGATGTGGGCCACGGCTGAGCGCTACACACCGCACAGCCGGGTCAATCACTACACCCAGGCGATGATGGATCTGGGTGCCACGCTCTGCACCAGGACCAAGCCCAGCTGCCTGCTCTGCCCCCTTGAGCGCGGCTGCGAGGCGCACATGCTCGGGCAGGAAACCCGCTATCCCATCCCTAAACCGCGCAAGGTCGTACCGCAAAAGCGCACCTTGATGCCGATCTTTGCCAACGACGAAGGCGCGATTCTGCTGTATCGCCGGCCTTCGACCGGGCTGTGGGGCGGGCTGTGGAGCCTGCCGGAACTGGACGACTTCAACGACATGCAGCACCTGGCCAGTCAGCACGCCCTGAAGATGGGCGAACATCAAGCCTTGCCGGCCCTGATCCACACGTTCAGCCACTTTCAGCTGAGCATCGAACCCTGGCTGGTCCGAGTCCGCGCGTCCGCCCACCACGTGGCCGAGGACGACTGGCTCTGGTATAACCTCGCCACCCCGCCGCGCCTGGGCCTTGCCGCCCCGGTGAAGAAACTGCTGAAACACGCAGCCGACGTATTGAATGCAGGAGAGTCCTCATGACCCGCACCGTGATGTGCCGCAAATACAAAGAAGAATTGCCTGGCCTGGACCGTCCGCCTTATCCGGGCGCCAAAGGTGAAGACATCTACCACCATGTCTCGCAGAAAGCCTGGGGCGACTGGCAGAAGCACCAGACCCTGCTGATCAACGAGCGTCGTCTGAACATGATGAACGCCGAAGATCGCAAATTCCTGCAGACCGAGATGGACAAATACCTGTCCGGCGAGGAATACGCCAAGGCCGACGGCTACGTTCCCCCTGCCGAATAACCCATCGCAGACAGTGTTCGTCGTAAGCGGAGGAAATAATTCAGATTTTTTTCGACACCATGCTTGACGACCTCCTGAAAAACACGTTTAATGCGCCCCGTTGCCCAGATAGCTCAGTCGGTAGAGCAGGGGATTGAAAATCCCCGTGTCGGCGGTTCGATTCCGTCTCTGGGCACCACCTTCCGTTTTCAGGTGATGCCAAGCACATCTGAAAACACACAAGAAGCCCGCCTCGTGCGGGCTTTTTGCTTTCAATGGTTCCCCACCGCTCCCCTGTTAGCCCCGATAGATGTGAATGGATTCTTGAGCTCAGCGCCGGGTATGCGTGAAGACGCCCAGGTGCTGGCCGGCGTCTCCGACAAACGCACCTGTGTCGTCGCTCAAATCGCTCGATTGGAGATATGGGAGCAGATCGCCGGGCTATCGATCATGTTTGTTTTTCTTGTGCCCATGTCGCTTGCCGTGAGATCGATTGTTGCCGCCGTCATCTGCCAAGTTGCTACCCACTGCGCCTCCGGCAGCGCCGCCCAAGCCGGCACCTATGGTTGACCCTGTTGAGCCACCCAACTGGTTACCAATGACAGACCCACCCGCTGATCCAAGCCCCCCGCCGATAGCCGCTTGGGTCTTGCTTCCCCTTTTGGCGCCTAAAGCTCCGCCAGCGGCTCCACCTACACCAGCACCCACCGCCGCGCCGGTGCTTCCGCCCATTTGCTGTCCAATGACATTCCCGAGCGCGCCGCCTATGCCTCCGCCCACTGCAGACGTTCCATCCCCAGCCGCCAGCGCGCATTGAGCGCCAAGCATTCCTAAAAGCAGTACCGGTATAGTTATTCGCATGGATTCAATCTCAAGTGGGTGAAGTAGTCCCTCGGAGGAACATCGAGCAGGACTAAAACGGCGGTGCTGGACGGGGCTAGGGAGATTCAACTCAGAGTATGTCCAACGGTATGCTCATACCCACACATCGGCTGCCGTGGATAAAGCTTGATAGGGTAGACCTCCTGGCGGGTGGCCAGCGCCGGGATGGACAGGCACAAGGTATTCCTATTCGCTACCGAGCTATCGGAGGCTTTATGGCAACCTTCCCTCACCCATCACACCTGCAGCGCACCTACCGCCACCGCAATCTCGCTGATAGCCATATTTAAACGCTCGGCGTCGTAGGCCCGGTATTGCAGCGCTCCCCCAAAGATTCACTGGGTGCCAAATCCATTAACTACAGCGCCTGGGCAGCGTCGCAGCCCTGCACGCAGAACGCGATGATCAGGCTCCCCCCCTCCACGCCCTCACCTTTTTACAATTTTCCACTGAGCAGTCGCCCAAGATCAGTTGAACGAGACTCTGTTCAACCTCAGAATGCATTTTTTTAAGCAACCGCGGACACGGGAGGTGTGCATGAAGACTGTCGAAACGTCGAGCCGCCTCATTGGGGTCGGCGTGTACACGCCCTCAGAAGCAGCCCTCTACACAGGCATACCCGCCAAGGACATTCGCAGATGGCTGTTCGGCTATAAGGCGGATGGTGTGGAGCACTCCGGTCTGTGGCTACCTGAAGTGGGTGTCGGGGATGAGAAGCTGCTTGGCTTCCACGATCTGCTTGAGATCAGATTTGTCCATGCCTTTCGAAAGCACGGAGTAAGCCTTCAAGCTATTCGCGCGGCATCAAGACAAGCCAAGGAAATTTTTAACCAGCACTATCCGTTCACCTGCAGAAGATTCCAGACTGACGGCAGGAGCATATTCGCCACCGTGTTTGACGAGACTGGCGACGAGGCGATCCTGGATCTGGCGAAACGTCAGTACGCATTCAGGCAGGTCATCGCGCCTTCGCTGTATGAGGGCATTGACTACACGTGCGAGGGAAAGGCGCAGCGTTGGTATCCGGTCAAGCGCAGCAAGGCAATTGTGCTCGACCCGAAGCGTAACTTTGGAAAACCGGTGCTCTCCTCCGCTGGTGTCGATACGGCGTCGATTTATCAGGCTTATCTGGCGGAAGGCCAGGACGCAAAACGTGTGTCTGTGATTTTCGAAATTCCGACCGCGGCAGTGGACGCTGCGGTGACCTATGAGCACAGGATTGCTGCTTGAATTTTCTGATCGATAACAATCTTCCACCGTCCATTGCCAGAGCCTTGCACGAGCTGTGCAGAGGCGAAGGCCATGTCGTAATCCCGCTCAGGGGCAGATTCCCCGCCGACACAAGTGACATTCACTGGATTACCGAGCTCACTGCCGAACGCGGTTGGGCTGTGGTGTCACAAGACAAGTTCTCCAAAGGAAACGTCGAGCGGCAAGCCTTCAGAGAATGCGGCCTGCCGGTTTTCTGTCTTGCCAAGCAATGGGGCCAGACAACCTACTGGAGTAAGGCTGAAAATCTTGTCCGCTGGTGGCCTGCCATTATTCGGCAGGCGGAACTGATATCGGGCGGTGCGGCATTCAAGGTTGCCTGGAGATTTTCAGCACCCGGGAAGTTTGAGCAATTGAAAATGTAGCCTCGCATCAGACTTGCCCATTGCGATTCCGTCTCTGGGCACCATAAATACCGAAAAACCCCTGCATCGAAAGATTCAGGGGTTTTTTATTGGGCGCGATTTATTAACATCGTTGACCCGAGCCGACCAAGGAGCCCGTTATGGCATCTGTCAGCAAGCAACAGAAACGCGCGAAGCGCGCCAAGACCAAAGCCAAGGCGCAGCGTGTCGCCCGCCAGCATCCGCAGACCGTCAACCCGATCGTGCCAGATTACTTCATGCCTGACTTCTTGTCGGACGACGAAGCAGCGCTGTTGGACGACGATACCCTGCTAAAGAATTTCGTAGAGCCCGACATCCTCGAAACCATGGACGAAGAAGCGCGGGAGGCGATGGCGGCGGTGATCAGGGGCGAGGACATCGAGATGTCGCTCACTGAAGACGAAATGCTGTTGATGGAGGTTTACCAGTCCCCTGCCCCACTGCCGTCTCAAGAGCAGCGACTCGCCCATTACGAAGTGCTCAAGCTTGCCGAGCAGCAAGGGCCCCTGGACCTGCTTGACGCCTTTGCCAGAGGTCCCATAGCTGCCCACGCTTTCTACGACATCAACTTCGACGACTACCTCGACATCCTGGTGAACACGCTTGGCGCCTACTGGATGTGGGCCCACGGACTGGACGAGGCGGCCGTTCGTGCGCGCATACACGACGATGATTTCTACGAGGCCTTCCGCGCGGTTCTCGACGAGATCGAGATGGAATCCACACTGGAGATGCTGGGGGTCGACCGCAACAAGCACGACGAACCGGCTCAAGACTGAATACAATACGCGCCCGATGATCCTGGGCCATGCGAATGGCTGCACCGCACAAGGAACCGCCGTCATGGCCTCCCCCGACAAACAGCAAAAACGCGCCCAGCGTGCCAAGGCCAAGGCCAAGCAGAACCGTTCCGGCAAGGCCCGGCCGAGCGTCATTCACCCGGTGCTCAACCATGCGTTCGTCAACGAGCCCTTCGATGACGTAGAGATCGACCTGAGCACGTTCGATTTCAAAGACATCGAAGAAAACGGTTTCGACCCTGCTGATTTCGACGACCTGTTCGAAGCAATGAAGCAGGCCGAATCCATAAGCTTACTGGCGCTGTGCGTGGTCTTCCTGCAGTACCCGGTGCTGGAGTTGGTGATCGCCGAAGAAGACGAAGAGCCGGCGACCGACTTCATGATGGGCCTGCTGATTACTTACCGCGGGCTCTTCCATGAGGAAGATGAAGACTCGGCTGTTGAATGGATTGGTAGCGACGCCTTCCAGACTGCCTACAACGAAGCGTCCGTGATCCTGCAGAAAAAGAATGCGAAAGGTGCAGGTGGGCGTTCTTAAAAGCGTTTTTTGATTTACATGACCCCGGTCAAAACGGTAGCTTTGCGCCATTACGAGAATGCAACTCCTTCTCAACTAAAGGCCTGCCGTTTTGACACCTCCAAACACCGTTTCGCCTGAACAGTCTTCAGGCGGAACGAGCGCTTACTCCCGAACCCGAATTTTCCTGCATTGGCTGTCTGCCACCGTCATCCTGTGGGCGACGTTCAGTGGATTCGGCGTGGCTTTGCTCGCTCAGAGCGACCCTATTCGGCAATGGGTCGAGTGGTTCAACCCGCAGCTGACCAGCCTCTTCATTCCGTTCTTTGTCTGGCGGTTGTGGCTGGCGATCAAGGCGCCCTCATTTTCCAACGCTAAAAACGTTCAGGCGCGACTGGCGAGCGCTGCGCACAAGGCGATCTATGGGACGGTGGCCGGCGTTTTGATTACCGGGGTGCTGATGATGAGCCACCCTGTGATGCTCCTGGCGCTGGTGCCGCTGCCACAGCTCATTCACTCGAAGATCGCGCTGCTGGAGCTGCATCAGGTCCATCACGCCTTGTGTGCGGTTTTGGCAGGGTTGGTGGCGCTGCATCTGGCGGCGGTGGTGCTGCATCAGGTGCGGGGCAAGTCGGTGTTAGGGAGAATGCGCGGAACAGTGTAGGAGCGCGCTTGCCCGCGATGACTTATCCAAATTCAATAGAGATGGGCCTGCGAGGCCACTATCGCGAGCAATCCCCGCGCTCCTCAGGACCCAATCATCAGCACAAAAAAAGCCGCCATCATCCCTGATAGCGGCTTCTCAACAGCGGTCGATCACAACCGACTCACTCCCCCATCAATTCATCACAACCTTGCCTGCCTTCCCCGCCTTGCGACGGTTCGACACGATCAAACCGGCCGCCACGACCAGGATGCTCAGCAGCCCGGTGGCAATGATTTCCATGCGGTGGCCTTCCTGGAACAGCATGATGGTCAGCACGGCGACGATGAATACGATGACCACCCACGTCAGGCCGGGGAACAGCCACATGCGGAAGTCGATGGCCTGGCCTGCTGCTTCACGCTTGCGGCGCATACGCAGTTGGGACACGGCGATGACCAGATACACCAGCAGCGCGATTGCGCCCGAGCTTGCAAGCAGGAAGTCGAACACCGCCGCAGGTGCGACGTAGTTGGCGAACACGGCGGCAAACGCAGCGCCGGTCGACAGCAACACGGCCCAGTAAGGCGTGCCGGCTTTGGTGGTGCGCTGGGAAACAGCAGGAGCGTCGCCACGTTTGCCGAGGGAAAACAGCATGCGCGAAGCCGTGTACAGCGCCGAGTTCAGGCAGCTGGTCACTGCGACCAGCACAACGATGTCGACGATCAGCTTGGCATTCGGAATGCCCATCAGGTCGAGCACGGTCTGGTACGACCCCACTTCAGCCAGACGGCTGTCGTTCCACGGCACCAGTGAGACGACGAGGAAGATCGAGAGCAGGTAGAACAGGCAGATCCGCCAGATCACCGAGTTGGTGGCCTTGGTGATTTGTTGGCCGGGATTCTTCGATTCCGCCGCCGCGATGGTGACAATCTCCGTGCCCATGAACGAGAACATGGTCGTCAGCATCGCCGCCAGTACGGCGCCCATGCCGTTAGGCAGGAAACCCTGCGTGTCGTACAGGTGACCCACGCCGCTGACCTGGCTGTTCGGCAACAGACCCAACACCGCCGCAATGCCCAGCAGCACAAAGCCAATGATCGCGATGACCTTAATCAGAGCGAACCAGAACTCGAACTCTCCGTAGTTCTTCACGCTGAACAGGTTGGTCGCGGTGAGCAGCAGGGTGATCACCAGCGTGAATGCCCAGATCGCAACGTTCGGGAACCACGCGTGCAGGATGGTCGCGGCGGCGTTGGCTTCCAGCGGAATGACCAGCACCCAGAACCACCAGTACAACCAGCCGATGGTGAAGCCGGCCCAGTGCCCGATCGCGCGGTCGGCGTAGGTCGAAAAAGAACCGGTGTCTGGCGAAGCGACGGCCATTTCCGCCAGCATGCGCATCACCAGCACCACCAGCGTACCTGCGGCGCCGTAAGCCAGAAGCACGGCCGGCCCGGCTTCGGCAATTGCATGGCCGGAGCCAACGAAGAGACCGGCGCCGATTACGCCAGCGATAGAGAGCATCGTGATGTGCCGCGGTTTGAGCCCTTGTTCAAGGTTTGAAGCGTTGGGTGTACTGCTCATGGAACCAACCTTAGAAGGATTTTTGTACGGATCAGGACGCGTGTCGGCTCTTCGTAAAGAGAACACAACAGTCTGTTATTTATTTTTTACGCAAGAATTGCGCCAGAATGTTTCAGATACGACGTCGCGGCGGGATACGGCGGTTCCAGACGCTTTCCGCAAGTCCATGAATGCAATAGCAATTCGCCAGCCGCGTAGGAAACGTTACCGAGCGCAACAGGAGGGAGACGATTGGCCGCACCGAAAATACACACTTAGGACGAAACGGCACCAAATAAGCGCACCAGAATGGCCGGCGATCCCTCCCGTGGCCGAAACACCCTTCCCCACGGCGGTTAAAGCTGGCACCATCGCGCCCTTTTTGCGCAACGGCACTGAGCCGGCGCCCATGAAGCTCATCTTTGATAAGCCTTCGCGCTCTGCGCCTGTTGCGCCCCCCACGCGGCGTCCAACTGGCCAACCGGATGAGCCCACCGCATACATACGAGGACTGAACATGGCCGAGGCCACGCCCGCCCTGGAAATCCGCAATCTGCACAAGCGCTACGGCGAACTCGACGTGCTCAAGGGCATTTCGCTGAGTGCCCGCGATGGCGATGTGATCTCGATTCTGGGTTCGTCTGGTTCAGGCAAGTCGACGCTGCTGCGCTGCATCAATCTGCTGGAGAACCCGCATCAGGGGCAGATTCTCGTGGCAGGTGAAGAGCTGAAGCTCAAAGCCACCCGCAAAGGTGAACTGATCGCCGCCGACAACCGTCAGATCAACCGCCTGCGCAGCGAGATCGGGTTTGTCTTTCAGAATTTCAACCTCTGGCCGCACATGACCGTCCTCGATAACATCACCGAGGCGCCGCGCCGCGTGCTGGGGCAGAGCAAGGCCGAGGCCACCGACGTTGCCGAAGCGTTGCTGGCCAAAGTGGGAATCGCCGACAAGCGTCATGCCTATCCTGCACAGTTGTCGGGCGGTCAGCAGCAACGTGCCGCCATTGCGCGCACGCTGGCGATGCAGCCCAAGGTCATTCTGTTCGATGAGCCTACATCTGCCCTCGATCCCGAGATGGTGCAGGAAGTGCTTAGTGTTATTCGTGGCCTGGCCGAAGAAGGCCGGACCATGCTGATGGTGACCCACGAAATGAATTTCGCCCGCCAGGTGTCCAGCGAAGTAATCTTCCTGCACCAAGGGCTGATAGAAGAACAAGGATCGCCAGACCAGGTCTTCGACGACCCACGGTCGGCGCGCTGCAAACAATTCATGTCCAGCAATCGCTAACGGAGCAACATCGATGCAGACCCTGAGAAACATTCTGTTGGCCGCTGCCGCCACCCTGGCCATGGCCTCCAGCGCCCTTGCTGCCGACACCCTGAAAATGGGCATCGAGGGCGCCTACCCGCCGTTCAACAACAAGGACGCCAGCGGTCAGGTGGTGGGCTTTGACGTGGAGATTGGCAACGCACTGTGCGCCAAGATGAAAGTGACCTGCGAAACCGTCACTTCCGATTGGGACGGCATCATTCCGGCGCTGAACGCGCAGAAGTTCGATTTCCTGATTTCGTCGATGTCGATCACCGAAGAACGCATGCAGGCCGTCGACTTCACCATTCCGTACTACTCCAACAAGCTGCAGTTCGTCGCGCCAAAAACCACGAATCTGAGCGGCGACCTGGCCGCCATCAAGGAAACGTTGAAGGGCAAGACCATCGGCGCCCAACGCGCGACCCTGTCCGGCACGTGGCTGGAAGACAACTGGGGCGATGACGTGACCGTCAAGCTGTACGACTCCCAGGAAAACGCCTTTCTCGACCTGGCGTCGGGCCGTCTCGACGCACTGCTCGGCGACAAATACGCGAGCTACGAGTGGCTCAAAGGCAAGGAAGGCCAGAGCTTCGAGTTCAAAGGTGACGCGCTTCCGGTTGACGACAAGATCGGCATCGCGGTGCGCAAAGACGACCCGCTGCGCGACAAGCTGAGCGAAGCCCTGAAAGAAATCATCGCCGACGGCACTTACAAGAAGATCAACGACAAGTACTTCCCGTTCAGCATCCTCTGACCTGCCTGACCATCGCCGCCGTTTGCCCCTGCAGACGGCGGCGTCTGCCCTCTAGACAAACAACGCCATGAACTTCGATCTCTATGGATTCGGCCCGGCCCTGGCCGCCGGCATGCTGATGACCTTCCAACTTGCGCTGTCGGCCCTCTGCCTGGGGCTGGTCCTCGGCCTGCTCGGGGCGCTGGCGAAGACTTCGCCGAGTCGTGCCTTGCAGTGGCTGGGCGGCACCTATTCCACGCTGGTGCGCGGCATCCCCGAATTGCTGTGGGTGTTGCTGATCTACTTCGGCACGGTCAGCTCGATGCGGGCGATCGGCAAGCTGTTCGACATTCCGAATCTGTCGCTGAGTGCTTTCGCGGCCGGCGTCATTGCCCTGGGCCTGTGCTTCGGCGCTTACGCGACCGAGGTGTTTCGCGGCGCCATGCTGTCGATCCCGAAGGGCCATCGCGAGGCGGGGCTGGCGCTGGGCATGTCCCGCTCACGCATCTTCTTCAAACTGGTGATGCCGCAGATGTGGCGCATTGCGCTGCCGGGACTGGGCAATCTGTTCATGATCCTGATGAAGGACACCGCGCTGGTCTCGGTCATCGGCCTTGAAGAGGTCATGCGTCACGCGCAGATCGCCGTCACGTCCACCAAGCAGCCTTTCACCTTCTATATGGTCGCGGCGCTGATGTACCTGTGCATGACCGCGCTGTCGATGATCGGCCTGGCATGGCTGGAGAAACGCGCGTCTGTGGGTTTTGCGAGGAGTGCGTCATGAGTTGGGAATTCGTCCTCAAGTGGCTACCAAAACTGCTGCACGGCGCCACTGTGACGCTGGAACTGGTCGCCGTCGCGGTGATTGCGGGCCTCATTCTCGCCATACCGCTGGGCATCGCCCGCGCGTCGCGTAACGCCTATGTTCGGGCGCTGCCTTACGCCTACATCTTCTTTTTCCGCGGCACGCCGCTGCTGGTGCAGCTGTTTCTGGTCTATTACGGCCTGGCGCAGTTCGACGCCGTCACCAAAGGGCCGCTGTGGCCTTACCTGCGCGACCCGTTTTTCTGCGCCGCGCTGACCATGACGCTGCACACCACCGCCTACATCGCGGAGATCCTGCGCGGCGCCATTCAGGCCGTGCCGCCCGGCGAAATCGAAGCGGCTCGCGCACTGGGCATGTCCAGAGGCAAAGCGCTGCTGTACATCATCCTGCCCCGTGCCGCACGCATCGGCCTGCCGGCATACAGCAACGAAGTCATTCTGATGCTCAAGGCCAGCGCGCTGGCGAGCACCGTGACCCTGCTCGACATCACCGGCATGGCCCGCACCATCAACGCGCGCACCTACATGCCGGAGCAGACCTTCCTCATCGCCGGGTTGATCTATCTGGTGATGTCGTTCGTGCTGGTGCAAGGCTTCAAACTGCTTGAGCGCTATTTGCGGGTGGACGCCAGCCAAGGGCGGTGAGCCTGCTGCGCACTCCCGCAGAGAATACGGTCCCTGTAGGAGTGAGGTTGCTCGCGAAAGCGTCACCTCAGCCACCAAAGATCGCTGTGCCTGATAAACGCGCTCAGGCACTGATTCACCGTATGCTGCAACGCATATCCCGACTGCCCTAATCAAATGCCACTCACACCCGCGCAACTCCAATCCCGATTCACCGCGCTCGATGCCTTCCTGCTAGAGCATCAGGACCTGTGGCGCCCGCGACCCTTCACCCATCGCCATCTGCCGTGGGAATCGCAGCACCCGGAGCTGGCGAGCTGGCTGCGACAACGTTCGCTCGAAGAGGCGGAAGCGGCACACAACCATCCCGAACAGCTCGATGCGCCGCAGCCGTTTACGCATCTGGCTTTACAGTCGAAGGCATTAAGCGAGATCGAACCGCTGCCGGCCATCAGCCTGGAGACCGTGTCAGCGCGCATGAGCGTCGACGTACCCGGCCGCAAGTGGCAACAGATCGAAGCCTTCGCCAGCAGCTTGAGTTTTCAGCGACAGCCAACCCACTGGCTGGACTGGTGCTCGGGCAAAGGCCATCTCGGTCGACGCCTCGCCCACGGCGGCCAAGCGCTCACCTGCCTGGAATACGACGCGCAACTGGTTGAAGCAGGACGGCAGCTCAGCGACAAACTGGGCATCACCGCGGACCATCTGCATCAAGACGTCATGGCCGCCGATGCCGGCGCGCGCCTCGAAGCGCATCACACGCCAGTCGCCCTCCACGCCTGCGGCGACCTTCATGTGCGCCTCATGCACCTCGCCAGCGACGCCCGCTGCCAACAACTAGCCATCGCGCCCTGCTGCTACAACCGCATCACCGGCGAGCACTACCTGCCGATCTCCCAGCAGGGCCAAGCCTCCGCGCTTACGCTCTCAATCGACGACCTCGGCCTGCCCCTCAGCGAAACCGTCACCGCCGGCGCCCGCGTACGCCGCCAGCGCGACACCTCCATGGCCCGACGCCTCGGCTTCGACCTGCTGCAGCGACAGCTGCGCGGCATCGACGACTACCTGCCAACGCCGTCGCTGCCCAGCACCTGGCTCGATAAACCCTTCGCCGACTACTGCCGCGACCTCGCCGAACTCAAGCAACTGCCCTCCCCCGGCACTCAGGACTGGACGGCCCTTGAAGCGGCGGGCTGGGCGCGTCTGGCCGAAGTGCGCAACCTCGAATTGCTGCGCAACCTCTTCCGCCGCCCCCTGGAAATGTGGCTCATCGTCGACCGCGCGCTTTATCTGACTGAGTCCGGGTACGAGGTGCACATTGGCACCTTCTGCGACAGCAAAGTCACCCCGCGGAATCTGCTCATTCTTGCAGAGCGGCCATGAGCGTTTTTTGACGCGCGCGCCTGTGGATAAGTCTGTTGATGAAATTCCAGCGAACGCCCGGAAATCCTGCTTTGGAAGGGATGTAACCATTTGTTCATTTTTTGGCCAGCGTAAAATTGGCGCTAAAACAGTAGCTTGCGAACGATTGAGAATGGTTCCTGAATCTGACCGATCGTCGCCTTCGGTTTGTGCGGATTGTGAATAACGGTAATCACCTTCCGACATAAGGGCCGCGAAAAAACTGAAATTAGGGCTTTACTCGCCAGATCAAATCCCTATAATCAGCGCCCACAACGCCGGTATAGCTCAGTTGGTAGAGCAACTGACTTGTAATCAGTAGGTCCCGGGTTCGACTCCTGGTGCCGGCACCAGAATTAGCAAAAAGGCTCACCGAAAGGTGGGCCTTTTTTGTTTGTGCCGAATGCCACACCGCCAAACCCTGTAGGAGCGCGCTTGCCCGCGAAAGCGCCCTTCGCCGCACTACCGTCCTACCTCCCCGCCCAACCCACACAAAAAGTCCCAAATCCCGTAGGACGCTTCTGAAATTAAGCGATATCCTCCCGACCGCTTGAACGTATCTGATCCGGCGACTACCTTCCCGCGTGTCGTTGCAAACAACGACCGGGTTTAGTCGCCCGAACACGTCAGGCGCGTAACGCCCCATAACCTGAGCCGCTGTCATCGACATCGGTTCTGTCCTTTTATGGTGGCTGTACGAGGGGCACCTTCGGGTGCGCCGGGTGCCTGACTTCCCGGTCGACTAACCCGCGTACAGCCGCCACCTATTCGTTTAGTCGCGAACGGTGTCGGTCTCATCCAAGTCAGGAGAGACACCATGATTAGATCCACCCCTCACCCACCCGAAACACCCGCCCCACAATCAACCTGCACCAACGCCAACCTCGGCAACCTGAGCCTGTTCTCGGTCAAGCCCGGCGTCAGAGCTGAGGACGCATTGCTCACCGCCTCCGAATACCTCGCCTGCGCCGCAGCCACCGCCTACGAAGTCGCAGATAACTGCACGCTGGAATTCCGCCCGTTGGCGCGCTCGGTGGTGCATCAGCTTGATGCGGCGCGGGCGTTGATTGAGGTGTCGATCACCAAGGTGGGCGGTTCGTCTTTGTAGCTGCCCTGCTGCGATCTATTCGCGTAGGCATTTCCTTGCGCCAATCTGCGCCCGTCTCTTTCTCCCGGCAAGAGACGGGCGCTCCTACCGCTGCTGCAGCCCAACTCGTACAAGGCTTTGCGGCATTCCCCCTAGTGACAATCGGCGTGACAAACACCGAAGTCACCAGCAACAGCGATGCAGATGATGGTGCCGCAGCCCAAGGAATGGACTTCAGCTGACTGACAATCAGACATGCCCCGGTCATAGCATTGCTGCGCTCACCCGGCTCAGGATCTTCAGGCCTTGGTCTCGTCAGCCAGCGCTGCCTCCACCCGCCCACCGGTAACGGTGTTGAGGAGGCCAGATCATGAGATGCCCTTGCTCCCAGACGTAAAGGAGCCGCCAGTCCCGAGTAGTGGACATTCCCCACAGGTCGCAGGGGCCCTGATCCCTGATAACACTTAGCATCTTGGCGGGATCACGTGGGGCGGGGAGCACCGCACAAAATCGGCTATCCAGCGTTAACAGGACCATGGCAGCGCTTCGCGGTGATAGGTAGGTGAGGTTGCAAAATCCGATCAAGGCGTTGGGTATACAGCGCACAGGAGTTCGACAATCGGTGCCGCAGGGCCAACATCGCGAACAGGTTAAACATATCGTCCATGCGCTTTACAGATGTCATCAGTTACGGGCCGCCGCGCTTGCGCTGCTGGCGCGCGCTACCGGCATGCGCTTTCGTGAGGCCATCTTGGCGGATCTGCCGCGGTTAAGTTGCGAGCTGAACACCTAGGCCAGGTCAACATCCAGGACGGTACCAAAGGCGGCCGCGCCGGCGCCTCTACACCCCGTTGGATTACGGTGGATTACCATATTCGTGATGCACTGAGGTTTGCAAGGAAGGCGTCACCTGCGGGTAGCCGCAACCTAATTGCGCCACACGAAAGCTTCCTACATCTTATGCAAGAAGTCATCCAACCTGCGGGACATACCGCATGACCATAAGATCAAAGGCTTCCATGAGCTACGAGCGGCGTACACATGTGAGCGTTATGAGCAAATCACCCAACACCGCACGCCTATCAACGGCGGCCAATGTTGCCAAGTAGATAGAAACCTTGATCGTGAGGCCCTAAGGTAAATTAGTTACGAGCTTGGTCACAGTCGAATCGACGTGGTCGCTGCCTATATTGGGGGGCGGAAATCAGTAAGCCATTCGACATAGAGCTGTTCTTGGCTGGCGTGCTGACCGGGTCGCACGCAACTCGGCGACGCCATTTGCATCAAGAATCGCAGAGTGCTGGCAGCGGGAGACCCCTGGCTTGGCAGAGAAAGCACGTTGTTTGGTTTCTCGATCATCGCCTAAGCAGTAATAGCGACGCAACGCGCTATTACTGCTTTTTAACTGCACGACTAATATCGCTACGGTTGAAAAAGTCATAGATATTCAAGCATTAATTGGCATCCAAATACTTGACACTTAAGACTGATAATACCAAAACCTAAACCTCGCAAGGTAGTAGCCCCAATCATTCAGTGAACTGACAGAGCATATAAACTCTTCATTCACTCAAATGTCAAGATACATCCGTGACAGCAGATCAGTTTAAGAAAGATATAAATATTTAAAATAGAATCTGATCCGAGGCTAGCTATTTGAATCACTACCGCTAGCGAATACTGCCATCAACATTAAATAAAATCCGCGGATACTAAGAAGTTAACACCATCAACGTTAAATATTCAACTGCACGACCTGGCAATTCATAATCACATCCAGCGGCGGAGTGGTCGAATAGCCAAGTTTTTCTATCAGGCAGCGAAATACGGCCGAGTGAGACACAATCAAGATGAGCCCATTTTTGTCAATTGATGACATACTATATTCAATACGTTCAGCAAACTCTCCTTCACTCTCCACATCAGAGTATAAAGCTAAATTTTTTCTATCCATCTCATCTTTTACTGTTCCTTCGAGCGCCCCAAAACAGCGCTCTCTCAAACCAGGCAAAATTACAATCTCAGGTGATTTTTTTTGCTTCTCAGCTATAAAGCTAGCAGTTTCGTATGCTCTAATCAATGGACTGCTATAGATCTTATCTATACAAACATCTGAAAGCTCCGTAGCCAAACTTTCAGCTTGTATACGACCTTTTTCATTAAGAGGTGAGTCAATGCTCCCCATCCATAAATTACTACTATTGTAATCCGTTTGACCATGTCGAACGTACAAAATCACAGCTGATACCCTGCATTAAAAAATCAAAGCATTATGAATAGGGTGAGGGCCACTTTCACCATCCGGATATTGTGATTTTAGCCAATTATCTAAGAACTTAGAGAATTCTTTACTTTTCTCTCGCATCTGTAAGAATAATTCGGAATCCGTACGATTACCCTTCGTCACCGCCTCCAGAGCCTCTCTGTTTTTGGGGCATCCAATTGTCGCCAAGAAATCTTGGTATATATTGAGAATCTCAGGAGTATGCGCATTTTTTGCGCCTAAATCCTGAACTCGCTCGAGTACAGTTTTATCCAAAATATCTGCGATCAATTGATTTTTACTTGCCTGCGCGACAAAAGCTGTCTCGGCCACGGAGATCACACCACCAAAATATAAAAGCTTGCGCGAAAAACGGAGTTTAACGTTCCGAAGCCCCCACGATTTACTATTTTCAGAAACTTTAAATTCGAAATCAGTAGCAATCGTTCTATAATAACGAATTATATCATTGAGGAGAAATCTGGATATTTGCTTTTCTGGGTCTCCCGCCTTGATATACTTATTTAACAGATCTGTTCTGTACGATTTAAATCGCTCCTCTCCATACAACCAAGTACCTTCAAGCAAAAACAACATTCGCCGAGTCAGCAAAATGTTGGAATCTTTGTCCCCACCAAGATTCTGCAACATCTCACTAAAATTCACGACTGCTTCCGAGCCGAATGTCCCAGTATCTCCGGCAGATTTTTTTATATACTTATCGACTACACCCTGAATGGATTGCTTTTCCTCATACAAGCTATCTTCAGACTTATCAGAATCAAAGAATATGAACAGATCAAGATCTGACTCTGCTGACGCCTCACCTCGACCAAAAGAGCCCGTTGTAACTATAGTCAACCTATCTTTGAATCCGCTTCCTGATAGTGCCGATTCAAGATCCTTCCTCAAAGCCCCAATTACATCTGCAGAGTGCTTGTACGCTGCATCTATCGACTTAAACTCCGAAAACCGCTCAATGCTCATTGATAATTCCATTTAACTTTATTGAGTGTTGCCTGCTATCAGGCTCGATTTTTATATTAAAACTTTTGATCTTCTTCTCTTTCTTGCAACCATAGCGAGTAGTATCATCTCGATCAGGCAACACAAAATACTTTCTATGAACAAAGCTTACTTGAGCGTTTGAAAACCAACTTGGCGCAGATTTCTTTTTCAAGATACTGTTCAAGCGAGCAAATAAAGGCTTGTGTGTCTGCTGCCAACTTTTCTCGCTTTTGTAAAGGTCGCTTTCACTCAAGCAAACTGACGACTCCATAAAGAAAAACTCGCTCGTCTTGTCGGACACAAGGCCAATTTCATCATTAATCAAACCTGAATAAACCCGCTCTTTCATCATCCAGAAGTCGTCTAAAATTCTGTGATCTTTCGACGGAGCGCTGATAAATGAAGCACGCGCAATAGCTAGCGTTGAATGAGCTGAGGAAAACCCGGTAAAATAAGTATGCGAACGAGTAATTCCGTCAATTGTATCTATATTTATAGGGCTATAAAAAAGATCACCTCCATCTTCTTGGGAGGCTTTCATATTCAACAATGAATGAATAAAGCTCAGGTCGCAGTGTTTCTTAAGATTCAGGCTAAGTTCTTTGCCAAGCTGCTGTTTGCCATCGATTATTTGCTCGCCGGCTTCGTGGTGTCCATATCCTATTTCCTTTTTTATTAGTGGCTCAGCGCTATGTGAGAGTGGCGCATGCCCTACATCATGTAAAAGCGCCGCAATTATCAAATGTCTCTTTAACTCCGGTGCATAATTGCGCTTCTCTGCAACATAGGCAGCGAGTGCCGCCACATGCAAAGAGTGTTCAGCACGACTTCTATTTTTTTTCGAAATTTTTTCAGTGCCTGGATGTGTGTAATCTAGCGCACCAAGAAAGGATATATCATATAGTCTTTTGAAAGCTTTGGATTGTAAAATAAGAGACATGACATCGTCATTTACTACTGAGTTAATCCAATAGTAAATGGTATCAGGGTCCTCTGTGGCCGCCGGCCACATTGCGATACTGTCAAACAATTTATGTGTCATAATTCAAAAGTCGAAGCAAGCGATGGACGGTAATCATAATTCACCTCGGAAAGAGACTTTTTTGAGTATATGTCATGATTTGTCATTAGGCCTCTCAGCTTAAGAAATCCGATGCTAGATTGAGCAGCCAACCCTTGCCTGCAAAGTTTACCAGCATCTACAAAGCCCTCCATTTTCACACACATCCCCTTCCAATCATCCTAAATTATCAGCTCTTCACGTACCGTCTGTCAAAAAACACGCACCAAAGCCACGATAGAGCCCCCCCTACCGTTAGCGGTCTGGGCTCTCCCGAGCCGCCCCCAAGAATTTGAAAAAATTCAAAAAAATTAATGGCTTGTACTGCATCTGCAGTTAACCGATATGTTGTTTTATAGATGTAGATGGCTGAAAGTGGCTGGCCTACTGGTAGGATTCAGCGTCACGGGGTCGAAGGCAACCGGCGAGATGCGATGTAACCAGCCCCTCACATACGTTTGGAACCCGAATGGGTTGGTATCAGGACATTTAGGTATAGAGCCACATACGCTAACTATAAATTACTAATAAACATAGATAGTTACGCTACCTTTCGACTCCTAGCGCCACATCAAACAGGGTTCCAGAGGAGGCTTTAACGTCTATGAAACTTTCGAAAAACCCGCCTTCTGGCGGTTTTTTTATGTTCAGCGTCGCCGAAAACCTCCCCACAGTATTTTCAGCAGGCTCTGATAAAACTGAGCGCCGAGTGCCGCCATCAAGCCCAAATCAACCCAGATACAGTGCCGCCTCTCCCGAGCAAGGCGTCCTCGGGTCAGATAAGGAACAGCGGATGGTGGCAAGCTGAGGCCTGACCCCTCTATAGTCAGTGGGTTCAGGGTTGCTAATGTTGATGGCGGGCGTAAACATTATTTCGACGCGGTTGAGCAGCGGTGTCACTCATGGGACTCGTTCCACGGCGAATTTGAAGTCCTTGACCGGAGGGGGTTTCATCTCGTTTCGGTGTGCCCTGCAACCGGGCTCGTGTTGAAGCCTCCAGTCCGCGGACGACGAATCAAACCGAACTGAGAGGTGGATATGACTTTTGTAGAGCTTTGCCTCAAGGGTGAAGCGCGGGAAGAAGAAGTCGACCAGTTTGTCGAGGCATGGCACGAAGGCCGTGAAGGTGCTGACCTGGCGTTGCACGAGTACTTGGGCATGCGATGGGAGGAGTACCAGCTGTGGTCGACGACTCCATCCGTCCTGCCTTTCATATTGGCGGCCCATAAGTTCGGTACATCCCTGGCGGATCAGCTTCCTCAGGACAAATTTGCGCTCGCGGCGCAGGCACGCTCATTGTCCGAAGCAGCCAACGTCGGGGCGCGGCTGAGCAGCGTAGGTAAAATATCGTGATTGCAGACGAGGAGATGGCCAACCCCACCCTACACCTCCTATGCGGCAAGATCGCATCCGGGAAATCCACTCTAGCGAAGTCCCTAAGGGCCGAACACGCAGCGATCCTGCTGACCGAAGACCATTGGCTCTCAAGACTCTATCCAGACCAGATCCACTCGGTCGCAGACTACGTAACACTCTCAAGAGGACTCCGGGATGTCGTAGGTCCCTTGGTCATCGACATGCTGAAGGCCGGGACCAATGTGGTTCTTGATTTCCCCGCCAACACGCCCGCAGACCGCCACTGGTTACGCAGTCTGGCGGATACCGCCCAGGCCTCTCACAGCCTTCACTTCCTCGACGTCGACGACGAAACCTGCCGAGCCCGGCTGCACAGTAGAAACAAGCGCGGTGAGCATGACTTCGCAGCGACTGACGCAGAGTTCGATTTGATCACCAGCTACTTCGTAGCCCCAGATAAGGAAGAAGGGCTCAACGTGGTCATGCACCAGGATCACTCCTAAACGGCTGCCACCCGGAGACAACCAAACCATCAGGTTCAAATGGCACCCTTAGATTCAAAGCGCCCCCTCCCCCATCCCGCCCCCATCGAGTAACGTATACCCATCCAACGGGCCCTCGCGTCTGCGTCAGGACAGCGACCCGCCATCAGAATCACGATAGAAGGCCCAACCGTGCACAAAGTCCGATTGATCAAGTACGTCTGGACTCACCAGACCCCGGAGATTTCGTCTGAATGGTCCAAGCTGCTCTACGAAGTGGAGCTGCCGTTCGTCCCTTTCCATGGCTTGAACATTCAGTTGCCGATGCAGCGCGTCTGGCGTATTCGGGATGTTGAGTGGAATGTCGAGGAGCAGACCTTTCGCTGCCATATCGAAGATCAATTCATGAACTTGCTGGATGTGGATGACTCGTACGAGGACTGGATCGAGACATTGCTGGAGTGTGGCTGGGTGCTGAGCGGTCGTTACACCAATGAGCACAACAAGACCTGATTCGCCGCCACCAGGATTTCCTCGGGAATTGGCGCAGGATGCGCACTACGCCCGGCAGAGATGACAAACCAGTGCCAGACTGAATAACACTTGGCACAAGGACCGTCTTGGCGCCCTATTTCCTTAGAGCATTGCTGTCATGAAATGGATTTCCTGTTGTATCCGCTGCGCGGCAGGCGCGCTTCTCGCCTGCTCGTCGATGGCGTATGCGCTCCCTGTCGTTGACGTGTTCTTCGCCGAAGCGCCGCCGCTGACCATGGTCAGTCAAGGCGACCAGCACGGGATCGCGGGCGACATCAGCCTTCAGGCCATGGCGATGGCCGGATATTCCCCCCACCTGCTCTCGCCTCCCTGGCCCCGCGCCCAACGCGATGTGGCGCTTGGGTCGAACAAGCTCATCGCGCCGCTGACTCGCACTCAAAGCCGGGAAAACAACTTCACCTGGATCGCTCCGCTGATGACGATGGACCGGGCGTTTTTCAGCCTCGATCGTCACGTCGAGAGTTTTGAAGAGGCGCGCAGGACCTTCAAGATGATCGCCGTCGGCAGTGGCTCGGCGCAGGAAACGCGTCTACGTGAGGAAGGTTTTTCCGCCGCTCAGATTTATCCGCTGAAGATTGGCGAGAACCCGGCGCTGATGTTGCTCAAGGGCCGGGTGGATGCGTGGTTCAACGGCGTACCGGAAACCCTTTATATCTGGAAGCAGATCAGCGACCGCCCGTTGTTAATGAGCGGGGCATTGATGACTGCTGACCTTTATCTGGCCTGCTCGAGGGACTGCGACCCTCAGATGGTCGAGAAGCTGAAGACCGCGATCGATACGCTGCAGTCAAACGGCGCAATCAAACGCGCCCAGCACGACTACCTGAAAGGGTTACCGGTCCAGTAGGGCAGCCCTGCTCCAAGGCTCGTGCTTGCCGGTCACGGCAGCAGAATGACCTTGTCGGCGCCGCCCTGATCTACTTCGGCGTAGCGTGCCAGGCCTTCTTCCAGCGGTGACTCGATCAGCCCGGTTGGCATCGGCAAGGTGCCGTCGTCGAACTGTTTGCCGAACTGCTCCAGCATCCGCGCGCAGGCCTCCACGCCGTACAGCAGCGAGTTGATCCCCACCACCGAACCACCTTTGCGGTACAGCGCCAGCGCCGGCAATTGCACGTGGCCGTCCACCGGCGCGGCGATGATTGCGATGCGTCCGAACTGGGCCAATGCTGCCACAGAAGCCGGCAGCCAAAAGCCGGTGGTGTCGAAGATCACGTCGGCGCCGCCTGGAAATACAGCGTTCACTTGAGCACCGAGGTCTTCTGGCGTTTCGAGCTGGATCGCGTTGAAGCCTTGCTCCTGCAGCGCTTTCAGCTGGTCCGGTTTACGCACCGCTGCCAGCACTTGGGCGCCACGCACTTTCGCCAGTGCGATGGCGGCGCTTCCGACTGCGCCGTTGGCACCGATGACCAGCAACCGGGTGCCGGCCTGCACGAGGCTGCGCTCAAGCGCGTCCCAGGCGGTGGTGTACGGAACGCCCAGACTGGCGGCCTGAGTAAAGCTCAGCGATGCAGGTTTGATCGCTACGCCTCTGGCCGACAGGGTGATGTAGCCCGCGTGGGAGCCGTCGCGGACAAAGCCGATTTCTTTGCCGGTGCCCCACACTTCTTTGCCGATCAGTTCCTGCGGGCCTTCGACGACCACGCCCGCAAAGTCACGACCCGGAATGCGCGGCATCGTGGTGTAGGGGAAACGGCCCAGGACGTTTTTGACGTCGCTGGGGTTCAGGCCTGCGGCTTTTATCTGCACCAGAACTTCGCCGGCCGCCGGGATCGGCGTGGGCAGATCGACGACTTCGAGCGCAGCCAGGTCGCCGGTGCGGGAGAATTGCAGTGCTTTCATGATGGAGTCATCCAGAGTGGGGAAAGGGAAATCTTCGATTCAGGAGGCCAGATTGGACAAGAACTGCTTGCCCACCGGCCATAGCCATTCACCGGCTTGCATGCCGAGCAGGCCAGCCAGTGCGACCAGAGGCGGTGCGGGTGAACGGAAATCCAGCAGGCCGTACAGCAAACCGACGGCGATACCGATGGCAAGGGAAATGACGTAGCTCATGACAACTCCGGTGCGTGGGACGCGCGGCTCAATGGCGGCGCGGCTGCGTTAAGCGATGACCAGAGTGTAAGGAGAGACGGCAAGGGCTACCGGCCAAGAGCTTCTGAATTTCGGACAGAGTCGGCGCACGCGTTAGCTGGCAGGATCAACCACCGGGTACTGAGAAGGCGCCATGCCCAGTTCGCGGCGAAACATGTCGGTGAAGCTGCTGGGCGAATACCCCATTGATCGGGCGATGGCGTTGACCGGCACGCCCTGAATGATCTCCGCCACCGAGGTCGCCAGTTGCACCTGCCGCCGCCATTCGGCGAAGCCCATCCCGAGCACCGACTGAAACAGCCGCGACAACGTTCGCACACTGGCGCCGGCGTTTTCCGCGTGCTGTTCGAAGGACACATCGATGGACGGCTCGATCATCACCGCCTGACAGACGTTCATCAGCCTGCGGTCGCTGTCATCGGGCATCGGCACTTTCAGCAGCGAACGCCGAGCGCGTTTGAGTTCGAGCAAGGCCAGCGTCACCACCGCGTCGTAGTAGTCCGACTCCTTGTCCGGCTCGGCCACCAGCCCGACGATCAGCTCGCGCAAGAGGCGGCCGACTTCCAGCACCTGAACGGTGGCGTCGAGGGTTCGGGCGAGCGCCGGGCGCAGGTAGATGTTGCGCATTTCCAGATCCGACACCACGCGAATGCCATGGGGCACGCCGGGCGGCAACCAGACCGCGCGCTGCGGCGGCACGACCAGCGCTTCGTTGGGCGTCTCGACCCACATCACGCCCGACATCGCATACAGCACCTGCCCCCACTCATGCTCGTGGGGCTCGATGTACAAGCCGCGGGGATACGTCCGTGACAGAGGCTGTACGGGGACGGCGGTATCGGTGAGGTCAGGAGGCGCGGCAATTGCCATGGCGAAACCGGCTGGAGTGGGATGCAGCGATGGTAGCGGGAGAGCGGGATGGATCGCCAGTGCAGTGGATCATGGACCGTTTCTGTCGATGGTGAGACTGGCGAAGTCCGTAGGAGCCGGCTTGCTGGCGAAGGCAGTGGGTCAGCGACAGCCGCGTTGTCTGAGCCGACGCATTCGCGGGCAAGCGCGCTCCTACAGTGGGTCGGCATCAAACCCGACGTCTGGGTTGTGTGCAAATCCGTAGGAGCCGGCTTGCTGGCGAACGCATTTGTTCAGCCACCGTAGAGGTGAATGACGTGCACGGTTCGCCAGCAAGCCGGCTCCTTGCCTAATGTCAGCTAGAAGACGTCAAACGCATCAAAACACGTTGATCGGGTAATCGACGAAGATCCGCGTTTCGTTGCCGCCAACGTTGTACTGGTCCACATCGTTGGAGACGCGCAGGAACGAGTTACGCAGGCGCACCGAGAGGTCTTTGACCGGGCCGCTCTGGACCACGTAGGTCAACTGGCTGAACAGTTCACGCTCTTCGCCACGACCACGACCACTGCCGTCGTCGATGTTGTCGCCGCGCACGTAGGCCACGCGGTAGCTAAGGCCTGGAGTGACAACTGTTCCCAGGTTCACGCCGTAGCCCACTTGCCACGAACGCTCGTCCTTACCGTTGAAGTCGGACCAGTAGGAGTTGGCCAGGTAGATGGTGTTGCCGCCATCGCCGGTGCCCCCTGCGTTGCGATAGCCCCCGTAGGTGTAACCGGTTTCGCCGGTGCTGCGCTGATGCGCCAGTGTGAACGAGTGGATACCCACAGCCCAGGTCGCCGCCAGGCTCCAGATCTTGTTGTCGCGGGCGTCGTCGACGGCGAAGTCCTTGTCCAGCTTGGTCTTGTAGCCATTGAAGTCGAAGGTCAGCGACTGATCTTTCGGCATCGCCCAGACGTAGTTCAGGTTCACGTACTGCTTCTTCAGCACGTCTTCGTCGTCGGAGGCGTAAAACGCGGCGCTGAGGGCATCGGTGAATTTGTAGCTGCCGCCGTACACGTTGATGCTCTTCAGATCGCCACTGTCACGGCCCTCGGCGCTCTTGCGGGCTTCGGCGGTGAAGCGGCCGGCCACCAGCGTGAGGCCCTTGATCTCTTTGGAGGTGATCATGGTGCCGGTGTAGGACTCAGGCAGCAGGCGCGAGCCGTCGTACGTCAGCACTGGCAGCTCCGGCATCATGTCGCCGTATTTCAGCTCGGTATTGGAAATCCGGAGTTTGACCGCGCCGCCAAAGCGCGACAGGTCGTCCGCCGCGTTGCCGCTGTCGCCCTGCTTGAAGAAGTCGATACCGCCTGCGCCGCTCTTACCCTTGCCACCGTCCAGACGCGCCGCGTACAGACCAAAAGCGTCAACGCCCACGCCCACCACGCCTTGGGTGAAACCGGATGTGTAGCCGGCCATGAACGCCTGACCCCATTCCGAGCGGTCCTGCGGTCCGTTTTTATAGTCGCGATTGATGTAGGCGTTACGCAGGTTGATCTTCAAACTGCTGTCTTCAACAAATCCTTTGGAATCTGCCTGACCGTCCGCCATGGCGTGGGTGGCGGCGAAAATGCCCAGAGCGAGCAGGCCGATACGCTGTTTCATCTTGTTGTCCTTGTGAGCGGATTAATCGCGCGCTGTGGCAAATACCCGGGTGGGCAATTGCGTCTTCCGGCACTGAAAAAGTCCCGGAAGCCCGCACGAAATCATCGCAGTGGACGACTGATGCACGTACATGACGCCAAGCCACAGGCGGTGGAGGCGCGAATGCTATCCCCCGTCTGACGAGAGTGTCAATTTGATGGGAGTCATACGGAGGCTCTGCAATGCCTGTTGCAGCACCTTCGTCAGCTGTGAAGCAGGCCCAGCATAGCCTCGATCTCAGCATCGTTGATCAGCCCGCTGGGATACCGCTTCGACAGCATCTTGCGAAAATCACCGCGTTGTTTCAGCGCCTGTACTTCTTGCATGCGCACTATCGGAATCCGGGTCGTCCGTAACCAGTCAGCCATCATCTGCCGTGCTTCACTGCTCGCAGAAAAACCTCGAGCCACTCGCAACTCATGACCTGCGTTCATAAGGACAACCTCTTATGTCGTGGACTGCGGAATCTACGGAGCTTTTGTTACAGTCGGACTAACCCGCGAAGCATGAACGCAGGGTTAGGATCCCATCTTCCGACGACTGGCTGGAAACCGCCCGCCCATAAAAAAGCCCATCGTCTGATGGGCTTGATAACAGCAAGAAGCGAACCAACTCAGCTGCGGTGGGGGGCCGGTTGCTGCTGCGTGAGGCAGTGGATATTGCCTCCGCCCAGCAACATTTCGCGGCCCGGGACCATGACCACCTCGTGTTCCGGGAACAGTTGCTGGAGGATTTTGCGGGCCGTGTCATCCATCGGATCGTCGAAACACGGAGCGATGATGCCGCCGTTGACGATCAGAAAGTTCACATACGAACCGGCCAGACGCACCGATGGGTTGCGCTCCTGACTGCCGTGCACCTGATCCACACCGGCGCATTCTTCTTCGGTGGCAAACAGTGGACCCGGAATCGGCATCTTGTGCACGACGAACGGACGTCCCTTGGCGTCGCGGGCATTTTCCAGCACCGCCATGGCCGCCTGACAACGGGGGAAATTGGGGTCTTTCGGATCATCTGTCCAGGCGAGTAACACTTCACCTGGACGCACGTAGCAGCAGAAGTTATCCACATGCCCGTCGGTCTCGTCGTTGAACAGACCGTCCGGCAGCCAGATGATCTTCTCGACCGACAGGTGATCACGCAGCACGGCCTCGATTTCTTCGCGGGACAGGTGCGGGTTGCGGTTGCGATTGAGCAGGCATTCTTCCGTGGTCATCAGCGTGCCCTCGCCGTCGACGTGAATCGAACCGCCTTCCAGCACAAACCCTTCGGTGACGTAGCGCGGGCAGCGCTCGATTTCCAATACTTTGCTGGCAACCTGTTCATCCAGGTTCCACGGCGCGTAAAGCCCACCGTCGAAACCGCCCCAGGCATTGAAGCCCCAGTTCACACCACGAACCTCGCCCGCGTCGTTGATGACGAACGTCGGCCCGCTATCACGCACCCAGGCGTCATTGCTGCTGATCTCAACAACGCGAATGTTGGGCACATTCAGTCGTGCGCGGGCATTGTCGTACTGTGCAGCGGAGACGCCGACGGTGACAGGCTCGAAACGGGCAATGGCTTTGGCCACAGCAACGTGATCGTTCTGCACCGGCTTGCCGCCCAGACGCCAGTTGTCAGGGCGCTCGGGCCAGATCATCCAGGTTTGCGTCTGCGGCGCCCACTCGGCAGGCATGTAGAAGCCATCGGCGCGGGGGGTGCTGTTGAGAGTGGTCACAGTAATCAGAGCTCCATGAGGCGACGAGGGCGTCTGCGGCAAAATAAGACAGACGTTATAAACGATAAAAATCGGATTTAAAAACACTAATCAGGTATTCGGGGGATATCCAGACGGACAATGCCGATATATATCGGAATAGAGCCCAGTCCTGAGCGATAAGAAGCTACTCAGTGCTCCACCTCACTCACCTCCTTCGACACGCTGTCGGCACGGAAGTCCACGCTCCGGCGGCTGATCACCATCGGCGGTTTGATCCTGAAGATATTCAGATGATTCCGTGTAGGTCGCATGAAAATCCCCATGTTCACGGAGACGATCGCACAAGTGGTCGTTTCCTCGGCTGCCAGCTCCAGCTGGCACGATTTGCCGATAAAGAAATGCGTTAAAGGACCGACAGATAGGTCAGGCGTTAAGCCGGTGCAACAGCTGCGGCGGTTTAATGGCGCTAATCGCGATGGGCCATCAATTAATATCATCGCTCGTCGGTGGATTGCGCCTTGCGCCAGTCAGCAAGGCCCCACAAGCTATGCTCCATCGTCTTACGTCTTTCCAGGGAAGAAGGTTTATCCATGCGAATACTTGTTACCGGTGGCGCCGGCTTCATCGGCTCCGCGCTGATCCGTCATCTGATCAACAACACCGATCACGACGTCCTCAACTTCGACAAGCTGACCTACGCCGGTAATCTTGAATCGCTGCGGGGCATCGCCACGAACACTCGGTATGAGTTCGTGCAAGAGGACATCGTTGACCAGGCCGCCGTGAGTAAAGTCCTGGCGCGTTTCAAGCCTGATGCGATCATGCACCTGGCAGCTGAATCCCACGTTGACCGTTCGATTGACGGCCCGTCGGAGTTTATTCAGACCAACATCGTCGGCACGTACAGCCTGCTGGAAGCGACCCGCAGCTACTGGCTGACCTTGCCTGAAGCCGAGCGCGCCGCCTTCCGCTTTCACCACATCTCCACTGATGAAGTGTATGGCGACCTGCACGGCGTGGACGACCTGTTCACCGAAACCACGCCCTACGCGCCAAGCTCGCCGTATTCGGCCAGCAAAGCGGCGTCGGATCATCTGGTTCGTGCCTGGCAGCGCACCTATGGACTGCCGGTGGTCGTCACCAACTGCTCGAACAACTACGGCCCGTTCCACTTCCCCGAGAAGCTCATCCCGCTGGTGATTCTTAACGCCCTGGCCGGGAAGCCGCTGCCGGTGTACGGCAATGGCTTGCAGGTACGTGACTGGCTGTTCGTCGAAGATCACGCCCGCGCACTGCTCAAAGTGGTGACCGAGGGCAAGGTCGGCGAGACCTACAACATTGGCGGCCACAACGAACAGAAGAATATCGACGTCGTGCGCGGCATCTGCGCGCTGCTCGAAGAGCTGGCGCCGGAACAGCGCAAAGGCGTGGCCCACTACGCGGACCTGATCACCTACGTGACCGACCGCCCCGGCCATGACATGCGTTACGCCATCGACGCCAGCAAAATCGAGCACGAACTGGGCTGGACGCCGGAAGAGACATTCGAATCCGGCCTGCGCAAAACCGTGCAGTGGTATCTCGACAACCTTGAATGGTGCCGCAACGTGCAGGACGGCAGTTATCAGGGCGAACGCCTGGGCACCAACGTGAAGGAACTGATCGCATGACTAAAGGAATTGTTCTGGCCGGCGGCTCTGGCACGCGCCTGCACCCGATCACCCTCGGGGTCTCCAAACAGCTGCTGCCGATCTACGACAAGCCGATGATCTATTACCCGATCTCGGTGCTGATGCTGGCCGGGATCAAAGACATCCTGGTCATCTCGACGCCGCTGGACCTGCCGCAATACAAGGCGCTGCTGGGTGACGGCAGTCAGTTCGGCGTGCACTTCCATTACGAGGAGCAGCCCAAGCCGGACGGCCTCGCCCAGGCATTCCTGATTGGCGAGGAGTTCATCGGCGATGACTCGGTGTGCCTGATTCTCGGCGACAACATCTTCCACGGTCAGCACTTCAGCGAACAGCTCAAGCGCGCGGCTGATAACACCTCCGGCGCGACCGTGTTCGGCTATTGGGTGAAAGATCCAGAGCGTTTCGGCGTAATCGATTTCGATGAGCACGGCCACGCGCTGTCCATCGAAGAGAAGCCCAAGGCGCCGAAGTCCAGCTACGCCGTGACCGGCCTGTATTTCTACGACAACGAAGTCATTCAGATCGCCAAGGACGTCAAGCCGTCACCACGCGGCGAGCTGGAGATCACCGACGTCAACAACGCCTACCTCAAGCGCGGCGACCTGCGCGTCGAGCGCTTTGGCCGCGGCTTCGCCTGGCTCGACACGGGTACCCATGACAGCCTGCTGGACGCGTCACAATACGTGCAAACCATCGAGCACCGTCAGGGCCTGAAAGTCGCGTGCCTGGAAGAAATCGCTTACCAGAACGGCTGGATCGACCGCGCCCACCTGTTGAATCGGGCTGACTATTTCGGCAAGACCGGCTACGGTCAGTACCTGTTCAAGATCGCAGGGGAAAGTCAGTGAAAGTAGTTGCCAGCAAGTTGCCTGAAGTCCTCATCATCGAACCCAAGGTGTTCGGCGATGAGCGTGGCTTCTTCTACGAAAGTTTCAACGCCCGGGCCTTTGCCGAGGCCACTGGCGTAGCCGATCAGTTCGTGCAGGACAATCACTCGCGCTCGCAAAAAGGCGTCTTGCGCGGGCTGCATTACCAGATCGAAAACCCGCAGGGCAAACTGGTCCGCGTGACCGCTGGCCGCGTGCTGGACATCGCCGTCGACATACGTCTCAGCTCGCCTCAGTTCGGCCAGTGGTTCGGTGTGGAGCTGTCTGCCGAGAACGCTCGTCAGCTGTGGATTCCCAAAGGTTTCGCCCACGGCTTCGTGGTGCTGAGTGACTACGCAGAATTCCTCTACAAAACCACCGACTACTACACGCCATCGGCCGAGCGTTGCATTCGCTGGGACGATCCTGAGCTGGCCATCGACTGGGGCTTGAGCGAAGCACCTCAACTGTCGGCCAAGGATCAGGTCGGCAAGCTCCTGAAAGAAGCGGACCTGTTCCCGTGAATGCGCCGCTGCGGATTCTGATCAGCGGGCAACAGGGGCAGGTATCCCAGGTGCTGCAACAACACTTGCAGAACATGGGCGAGCTGATCGTGCTGGGCCGCGATCAGCTGGACTTGAGTCAGCCGGAATCCATCCGTCCAGTGGTTCGCGACATCAAGCCGGACCTGATCATCAACGCCGCCGCGCATACGGCAGTGGATCAGGCCGAAAGCGAGCCGGAGCTGGCCTTCGCCATCAACGCGACGTCCCCCGGGGTGTTCGCTGAAGAAGCTGCCGCACTGGGCATTCCTCTGATTCATTACTCCACGGATTACGTGTTCGACGGCAGCAAGGCTGGCGCCTGGATTGAGTCCGACGCGCCGAATCCGCTGGGCGTCTACGGCAGCAGCAAGCTGGCAGGCGAGCGAGCCATCGCCGCAGCGGGCGGCCAGCACCTGATTTTGCGCACCAGCTGGGTTTATTCCCTGACCGGGCGCAACTTCCTGCTGACCATGCAGCGCTTGTTGCAAGAGCGCGAGAAGCTGTCGATCGTGGCGGACCAGATCGGCGCACCCACTTGGGCAGGCACTATCGCCGCCAGCACTGGCGCGCTGATTGAACGCTGGCGTGACGGGGCTTCGGGCGCCTGGGGTGTTTATCACCTGACCGCCCGCGGAGAAACATCGTGGTTCGGTTTCGCGGAAGCGATTGGTCAGCAATTGATCAACAGCGGCAAGCCCTGCGCAGTGCTGGAGCCGATTGCTTCCAGCGCTTACCCGACGCCGGTCGCACGCCCGCTCAATTCGCGTCTGGATTGCAGCCGGTTGCAGTGCGAGTGGGGCGTCAGCCAGCCCGACTGGCACGATGCGTTGCTGGAGTGCTTAGCGCAGCAGCGGTAGGCATAATGGGCGACTCGATGTTGAGCGGCTGCGCAATACTGATTCATCCGCAGCCGCCCCGCATCGCAACGAACCCACCGGCGATCCCATGATCAGCACTAACGCCCTTCCCCGCCGTCCCCGCTGGCGCAGCCTTGCCCTGCTGGCGCTGATCCTCGCCCCGCTGTTGTGGCCGCTCGAACGCCTGGCCGAGCACTACTACCGCAATGAGCTGCTGAGCCAGAATCGCCAGACCCTCGACCTGTACGTCGCCAACCTGCTGGGTACGTTGCACCGCTATGAAGTGCTGCCGCAGATTCTTGGGGACCTGCCCGGCCTGCGCGCCATGCTGGCGAACCCGCAGGACAAACACGCCCAGGCCCAGGCGAACGTGCTGCTGATGAACACCGCCAGGCAGACCGGCGCCGAGGTGATTTACCTGATGGCGCCCAATGGCGACACCCTCGCGGCGTCGAACTGGGACAAACGCGACAGTTTCATAGGTCGCAACTTCGCCTTCCGCCCGTATTTCAGCAACGCCATGGCCGGCAACCTAGGCCGCTTTTTCGGCTTGGGCACGACGTCGGCCAAACGCGGCTACTTCTTCGCTGCCGCCGTGCGCGATGGCGACGCGGTGATCGGTGTGCTGGTGGTCAAAGTCGACCTGGACCTTACCGAAACGCTGTGGGGCAAAACGCCGGAGCAGTTGCTCGTCACCGACCACAACGGCGTGGTGATCCTGACCTCCAACCCCAACTGGCGTTTCCGCGCCACGCGGCCGCTCAGCGAGGAAGAAAAACAGGCCATCGTCGCCATCCAGCCCTACCCGACCCGCGACCCGCGCCCGCTGCAGTTGGATGAAAACGGTTGGCTGACGCAGACCCAGCAGATCGACGAAACCGGCTGGAGCGTCAGCATCCTTGCACCCAAGGTGCTCCTCTCGAGGCCGGTGCGAACGGTCGTGGCGATTGGCGGCGCGGCGTTGCTGGTGTTGATGTTGCTGCTGGGTCTGATGATGCAGCGCCGGCGGCATTATCTGGATCGCATCAATTTCGAGGCCAAGGCGCGCCGTGAACTGGAAGTGCGAGTCGCCGAGCGGACCTGTGACCTTGAAGGCGTCAATCAGCGACTTCGCCAGGAAGTCCTCGAGCGCGAGCAGGCGCAGCAAGAACTGTTTCGCGCCCAGGACGAACTGGTTCAGGCCGGCAAGCTGTCGGCGCTGGGCACGATGTCGGCGAGCATCAGCCATGAACTCAACCAACCGCTGGCGGCGATTCGCAGTTACGCCGAGAACGCCGAGGTGCTGCTCGATCATCAGCGCACCGAAGACGCACGCGGCAATCTCAAGCTGATCAGCGAACTCACCGGACGCATGGCGTCGATCATTGCGCACCTGCGCGCCTTCGCCCGGCGCGACCGGCATGCACCTGAAAGCGTGGCGTTGCAGCCGGCGCTGGACGATGCGCTGGCCCTGCTCGCCAAGCGTCGACGCGGAATGGAGGTGGAGCTGATTCGTGACCTGCCCGCCGCGACCTTGTGGGTCCAGGCCGGCGAGACGCGCCTGCGTCAGGTGCTGGGCAATCTGCTGGCGAATGCGCTGGATGCACTGACCGAGAAGGGCCCGCCGCGCAAATTGTGGATCAGTGCCGAGTACAACGCCGAGGGTGTCGATCTGTTCATCCGCGACAACGGCCCGGGGTTTTCCAAAGAGGCGCTGGAGCACGCCCGTGAGCCGTTTTTCACCACCAAGACGCGAACCCAAGGCCTAGGCCTGGGCCTGGCGATCTGCGATACGCTGATGCGCGCACTCGGCGGCGAGCTGCTGTTCGCCAATCACCCGGAAGGCGGCGCGCTGCTCACGTTGCGGATGCGCACCGGCGCCTCGGGCGTCAACCTTCAACCGTCTGAGGACTTATCTGCATGAGCACCGACGCCATCGACAGCCAGATTCAGGTGGTGCTGATCGACGACGATCCGCACCTGCGCCAGGCGCTGAGCCAGACGCTGGATCTTGCCGGCCTGAAAATCCTGCCGCTGAGCGATGCCAAAGGCCTGCAAGCGCGCATCGAACGGGACTGGCCGGGCGTCATCGTCAGTGACATTCGCATGCCCGGCATCGATGGCCTCGAATTGCTCAATCAGCTGCACGCTCAGGATCCGGAGTTGCCGGTGCTGCTGATCACCGGACACGGCGACGTGCCGCTGGCGGTGCAGGCCATGCGGGCGGGCGCCTACGATTTTCTGGAAAAGCCCTTCGCCAGCGACGCACTGCTCGACAGCGTGCGGCGCGCATTGGCGCTGCGCAGGCTGGTGCTGGACAACCGCAGCCTGCGCCTTGAGCTCAGCGATCGTCAGCAACTGAGTACGCGACTGGTGGGGTTGTCCGCCCCCATTCAGCGCCTGCGCGATCAGATCGGCGCGCTGGCCGCCACCAAGGCCGACGTGTTGATTCTCGGTGAAACCGGTGCCGGCAAGGAAGTGGTCGCCCGCGCCCTTCACGATTTGTCCAATCGCAGAAACGGTCCGTTTGTGGCCATCAACGCAGGGGCGCTGGCCGAGTCGGTGGTGGAAAGCGAGCTGTTCGGCCACGAATCGGGGGCTTTTACCGGCGCGCAAAAGCGTCGCATCGGCAAGTTCGAATTCGCCAATGGCGGCACGCTGTTTCTGGATGAAATCGAAAGCATGAGCATGGACGTTCAGGTCAAGCTGCTGCGCTTGCTGCAAGAGCGCGTGGTCGAGCGCCTGGGCGGCAATCAGCAGATCCCGCTGGACATCCGGGTGATCGCGGCCACCAAGGAGGACCTGCGTCAGGCGGCGGATCAAGGGCGTTTCCGGCCCGACTTGTATTACCGCCTCAACGTCGCGCCGTTGCGCATTCCGCCGCTGCGCGAGCGTGGCGAAGATGCGCTGGTGCTGTTCCAGCATTTCGCTGACACCGCCAGTTTGCGCCACGGCCTGCCACGCCATGAACTGCAGCCGGGGCATCGGGCGCTGCTGCTGCGCCACACCTGGCCGGGCAACGTGCGTGAACTGCAGAATGCCGCCGAGCGTTTCGCCTTGGGCCTTGAGCTGGAACTGGAAGGCGCCGCGCAGCCGGATCTGGTGGCATCCAACGGCGGGCTGAGCGAGCAGGTCGAGGCGTTCGAGCGGGCATTGATCGCCGCCGAACTGACCCGCCCGCACAGCTCGGTCCGCAGCCTCGCCGAGGCGTTGGGTCTGCCACGCAAAACCTTGCACGACAAGCTACGCAAGCACGGACTGACCTTCAACGGCGCGGGGTCAGACGACAATGACTGACCTGCAACGCTTGTCCGCTGAAGACCTGGAAGCGGTGCTGCACCGGGACATTCCGCTCACCCGGGAGATGGGCATCAAGGTGCTGGGCTGGCGAGACCACCAGCTTCGTCTGCATCTGCCATTGGCCCCGAACGTCAATCACAAGAACACCCTGTTCGGCGGCAGCCTGTATTGCGGCGCGGTACTGGCGGGCTGGGGCTGGCTGTATTTGCGACTCAATGAAGCCGGGATCGAAGACGGGCACATCGTGATTCAGGACGGCCAGATCAGCTATCCCCTGCCAGTGACCCGTGATGGCGTCGCCATTTGCGACGCACCGGATGAAGCGAGCTGGGAGAAATTCCTCAAGCTCTACCAACGCCGCGGCCGCGCACGACTGGCGCTGCACACCCGGATCGTGGCTGAAGGGTCAGAAGAGACGGCAGTGGAATTCGTCGGGCAGTTCGTGCTGCATCGCTGAACACATCCTTCCACCTGTAGGAGCGTGGCTTGTCCCGCGATCGATCGCGAAGCGGTCGCAAATCCGATCGGTGCAATTCGCTCTGGAAAACCCAGCGCTGCATCTGCGACGACTGCCTCGCCGATCACGGGACAAGCCACGCTCCTACGAGGGAACCGAAAGCTTCAGGTCAGCGCCAGCGCCAGCAACGCGTCGCGCCACGTGGCTTCCCCCGGTAGCGCCAGGAAGTACGAATTCAGCAGCGTCTCGCGCGCCGGATAATCAAACGTCGTGCCGTCCAGGTTCAACACCACGCCGCCCGCGCCTTCCACCACACCTTGGGCTGCGGCGGTGTCCCACTGAGAAGTGGGTGCCAGACGCGGGTAGCAATCGGCGGCCCCTTCGGCGAGCAGGCAAAACTTCAGCGAGCTGCCAATACTGGTCAGTTCCAATTCACCTACCACTTCCGACAAACCGGCCAGCAACTTCTGTTGCTCGGGGCTGGAGTGACGACGGCTGGCGACTACCGTGAATGCTTCCCCAACGCCTGGCTCATTGCGCACGCTGATCGGCGCCAGATGCTGAGAGTCGTTACTGCGCCACGCACCCAGGCCGGCGCCACCGAAATAGCAGCGGTTGTTGGTCGGCATCGATACCACGCCAAACACCACGCGACCGTTCTCGATCAGCGCCACGTTGACGGTGAACTCTTCACTGCCGGCAATGAATTCCTTGGTGCCATCCAGAGGGTCCACCAACCACCAGCGTTGCCACTGACTGCGTTCGCTCAACGGGATGTTCGCATCCTCTTCGGAGAGGATGTGAATGGTCGGATCCAGCGCCTTGAGGCCCGCCACCAACAGCTCATGGGCGGCCAGGTCAGCGGCCGTGACAGGTGAGTCGTCCGACTTGACCGCGACCTCCACGCCGGAGCGCCAGAACGGCAGAATGACTTCCCCTGCCTGGCGGCAAAGCTCGATCACGGGGGCAAGCAGAGGGTGTGGCAATTGGGAAAATGTCGGGCTCATGGCAGGAAATCCCCACGCTCGGCCAGCAGGTCGCGGGCAAGGTATAACGCAGCCAGCGCGCGCCCCTCAGTGAACTGCGGGTTCTGAACCAGAGCGGAAAGCTCGCGCAGATTGACCTTGTCCACACGCATCGGCTCAGGCTCGTCGCCGGGCAGCGTTTCTTCATACAAATCAGTGGCCAGCACGACCTGAATTTTCTGGCTCATATAGCCGGGGGAAAGCGACAGCTCCGTCAGGTGCACCAAAGTACGCGCGCCATAACCGGCTTCTTCCTTGAGCTCGCGATTGGCGGCGGCCAGCACGTCTTCGCCTGGTTCGATCAAGCCCTTGGGCAGCGAAAGCTCGTACTGGTCAGTGCCGCCGCAGTATTCCTCGATCAGCACGGCGTGATCCGCATCGAGCATGGCCACGATCATCACCGCGCCGTGACCACTGCCGCTGCCGACCAGCCGCTCGTAGGTACGCTCGACGCCGTTGGAGAAGCGCAATTGCACTTCTTCAACGCGGAACAGACGGCTGCTCGCGACGATTTCGCGAGAGAGGACGGTAGGTTTCTGCTGCATGACGAGCTCCTTGGCGTAGACGGGGTACTATACCGTGGCTTTTGCGGATGTCTTCGCCGCAAACCCACGCGACTCATCCAACGCCGAGAGACCTGTATGCCTTCTTTGCCCTGGCGCGATATCGACACCGTTCTGCTGGATATGGACGGCACGCTGCTCGACCTGCATTTCGACAATCACTTCTGGCTGGAGCATCTGCCCAGGCGCTATGCCGAGGTACACGGGGTCAGCGTGGCGATGGCGCACATGGAGCTGATGCCGCTCTTCGAAAAAAATGCAGGCACCCTCAACTGGTACTGCACCGATTTCTGGAGTTCGGAGCTGAACCTCCCGGTGAAAGACCTGAAAGTCGAAATCGCCCACCTCATCGCCTTGCGCCCCGACGCCGAGACGTTTCTGGCCGCCCTCAAGCAGGCTGGCAAACGGGTGATCATGATCACCAACGCTCACCGCGACTCGCTGTCGCTGAAGATGGAAAGACTGGAACTGGCGCCTTACTTCGAGCGCTTGATCAGCTCCCACGACTATGGCTACCCCAAGGAAAACCCGCAGTTTTGGGACGCGCTGCAAAACGACATCAAGTTCGATCCGGCGCGCAGTCTGTTCATCGACGACACCTTGCCGATCTTGCGCAGCGCAGGACGATACGGGATCGGCCATTTGCTGGCAGTGCGTGAGCCCGACAGCCGCAAAGGCCCGAAGGACACCGAAGAATTCGAAGCAGTTGAAGACTATCGGACGTTGATACAAGGTTTATGAACACTGCAAAACAACTGTAGGAGCGCGCTTGCCCGCGAAAGATTCGTACACACGATGCAGATCAGCCGGATGTACGATTTTTCGCGGGCAAGCGCACTCCTACAATCAATCACCGTACAGCCAATAAAATTACCGAACGCCGTACGGTCAATACAACAGGATTACTCAGGAATACGCAGAACCTGACCTGGGTAGATCTTGTTAACGTCTTTCAGCATCGGCTTGTTGGCGTCGAAGATTTTCTGATACTTGTTGGCATCACCATATACACGCTTGGAGATCGCGCTAAGCGTGTCACCCTTCTCAACGGTGACGAACTTCGCAGCGGCAACGGCAGGTGCGCCAGCGGCAACAGTCAGCTGATCATCGACGCTACCAACGCCGGAAATGTTGCCGGCAGCCAGTACGACCTTCTCTTTCTCTTCCTGACTGGAGACTTCGCCCGTCAAGGTGATCTTGTCGCCGTCGACCGTTGCATGAACGTTGGGATTGCCCAACCCGACAGACTCGATGTGCTTTTTAAGCTCATCGCTGGCGTTGGCGTTTCCTGGGGTGAGCAGGTCGATAAGCTTCTCGCCGGCTTCCTTCACAAAACTGAACAGACTCATGGGTTACTCCTTGGTGTCGTCGTAGTGTCGTTGTGGTTTCCCGCGCAACATCTATTCCGCTGACATTGCCCGACAAAGCTCCGACCCGATGCTGCGTCTCAAGGTTTCAAGCCATTCGACGTTCGGTCGCGATAGACTTCGCCGGGCCAGCCTGTGCCTCAAGGAATGAAGATGGACATTAAACAGCTGAAATTTCTGATCGCCCTCGACGAAACCCGCCACTTCGGGCAGGCGGCTGCGCGCTGCCATATCACGCAGCCGACACTGTCGATGCGGCTGCGCAGCCTGGAAGAAGAGCTGGATCTGCCGCTGGTCAATCGCGGCCAACGCTTCGAGGGATTCACCGCACCAGGCGAACGCGTTCTGGCATGGGCGCGCACGGTGCTGGCGGCCTACGACGGTTTGCAGGCTGAAGCGGCCGCCTGTCGAGGGAATCTGGTCGGCACATTACGGCTGGGCGTGGTGCCGCTGTCCAACTTCGATCCGCTGCCCTTACTGCAACGCCTGCATTCCCTGCACCCGAACATGCGCTTCGAGCTTTCATCGCTAAGCTCCGAGCAGATTCTCGATCAGCTCGCCAGCAACCGCCTGGACCTTGGAGTTTCGTACCTGGACCGACTGGACTCCGAGCGTTTTGACTCATTGCAGCTGGCCGAAACCCGCATGGGCGTGATGTACGACAAGCGTTACTTCAGTTTTGCCGAAGCTACTTCAAGCTGGGAAAGCCTGACCGAACTGCCCTTGGGCCTGCTCACCAGCGGCATGCACTTTCGGCAATCCATCGATCACAACTTTCACAGTCGCGGCCTTCATCCGCAGCCAATCATCCAGACGGACGCGGTGCATCAACTGCTGCAGGCGGTTCATGGCGGTTTCTGCTGCGCGATCATGCCGTTGGACGGTGGTCTTGAATCCCTCACCGAGCACCTGCGGCTGCAGCCTATTGAAGAAGCGCAGACCCTGGCCCGGCTCGGCTTGATCATGCGTCGCTCGGCACCGCGTTCGGCCCTGGCTGAAGCCTGCCTGGCGCTGTACCACACCATGATGGAAGGATCTTGATCGACGTCATCTATCGGTGCATCAGTACTAGCGATTAGACGTAATCCGACCGGAGGCCTAGGCTTAAGCCTAATTAATCTGCCGGTCACTCCCGATGCACGCCAAGCACATGGATATCACGGCGCCCGCACAACAACTGCCCGCGCCCGCCGCAAGCCAGTCCTACAGCTATTCAAACCTCGAACACGACGTCAGCGAGCCCAATGTGCTTGCCGAGGAAGTCGCGTTGGCGATTGCCTATAACGGCATCAGTCAGGCCGTCATGCTGGTCACGCCCACTGACCTCGAAGACTTTATCGTCGGCTTCAGCATTGGTAGCGGCCTCATCGAATCACCCGACGAGATCTACGACATCAAGCTCGGTGGCTGCGGCTCTGCGCAGACTGCGGAAGTCGAAATCGCCAGCCGCGCCTTCTGGAACCTGAAGACCCAGCGTCGGCAACTGGCTGGCACCAGCGGTTGCGGCCTGTGTGGTGTTGAAGCCGTCGAGCAGGCATTGCCCGAGCTCAACGTGCTGCCCGGCGCGCCTCTTCCCCCCGCCGAGTGGTTGAAAGGCCTGCGAGGGCGCATGGGTGAGTTTCAGCCACTGGGTGAACACTGCGGCGCCGTCCATGCAGCGATGTTCATGGACGCTCGCGGCGAAATTCTCTTAGGTCGTGAAGACATCGGCCGACATAACGCTCTAGACAAGCTGATCGGCGCACTGATTCGCCAGGACATCCCGACCACGGGCGGTCTGGCAATCGTCACCAGCCGCTGCAGTCTGGAACTCATTCAAAAGGTATTACGTGCCGGCATTCAGACCCTTGTCAGCCTGTCATCGCCCACCGGCCTGGCGCTGCAATGGGCCCGACGCCACAACCTCAACCTCATTCATCTGCCTAAACACAGTGCGCCGCGGGTTTACAGTCCTGCGTTGGAGAATCAAGCGTGAGCATGCATAAAGAAGCCGACAAAGTATCGACCCCTCGCTACAAGCCCTACAAAGGGCCGGCCGGCGGATGGGGCGCATTGATCAGCGTCGCCCACTTCTGGCTGACCAGCGACAACGCCCTGAAGAACATCCGCACGATGCTCAAGACCAACCAGAACGGCGGCTTCGACTGCCCGGGCTGCGCGTGGGGCGATTCGCCGGAAAGCGGCATGGTCAAGTTCTGCGAGAACGGCGCCAAGGCGGTGAACTGGGAAGCCACCAAGCGCCGCGTCGACGCGTCCTTCTTCGCTCGTTACAGCGTCAGCTCGCTGCTCGAACAAAGTGATTACTGGCTGGAATACCAGGGCCGTTTGACCGAGCCAATGGTCTACGACGCCCAGAGCGACCGTTACAAGCCGATCGCCTGGGATGACGCCTTCGCGCTGATCGCCAAGCACCTGAACAACCTGCCAAGCCCCAACATGGCCGAGTTCTATACCTCAGGCCGTGCCAGTAACGAAGCGGCGTATCTGTATCAGCTGTTCGTCCGTGCCTTCGGCACCAACAACTTCCCTGACTGCTCGAACATGTGCCACGAGGCCAGCGGCGTTGCTTTGTCGCAAAGCGTGGGCGTCGGCAAAGGCACGGTGACCTTCGAGGACTTCGAGCACGCGGACGCGATTTTCGTCCTCGGCCAGAACCCGGGCACCAACCACCCGCGCATGCTGGAACCGCTGCGTGAAGCGGTCAAACGTGGCGCCCAAGTGGTGTGCGTCAATCCGTTGAAAGAGCGTGGTCTGGAACGTTTCCAGCACCCTCAGCACCCGCTGGAAATGCTCAGCAACGGCTCCGAGCCGACCAACACGGCGTATTTCCGTCCGGCACTGGGCGGCGACATGGCCCTGCTGCGCGGCATGGCCAAGTTCCTGCTGCAATGGGAACGTGAAGCCCAGGCGAACAACGAAGCGTCGGTGTTTGACCATACCTTCCTCAACGAACACACCAATGGCGTGCTGGAATACCTGGCCGCCATCGACGACACCTCGTGGGAATTCATCGTCGAGCAATCCGGGCTGCCACTGAGCGACATCGAACTCGCCGCGCGGATGTACGCCAAAGGCAAGAACGTGATCATGTGCTGGGCGATGGGCATTACTCAGCATCGCCATTCGGTGCCGACCATCCAGGAAGTCTCCAACCTGATGCTGCTGCGCGGCAACATCGGTCGGCCGGGTGCCGGTCTGTGCCCCGTGCGCGGTCACAGCAACGTGCAGGGCGACCGCACGATGGGCATCAACGAGCGTCCACCGGCGTTCTTCCTTGATGCGCTGGAGAAACGTTTCCAGTTCAAAGTGCCGCGTGAAAACGGCCACAACGTCGTCGAAGCGATTCACGCGATGCTCGAAGGCCGCGCGAAAGTCTTTATCGGTCTGGGCGGCAACTTCGCCCAAGCCACCCCGGACAGCCCGCGCACTTTCGAAGCCCTGAGCAACTGCGACCTGACCGTGCAGATCAGCACCAAGCTCAACCGCAGCCATTTGGCCCACGGCAAGGAAGCGCTGATTCTGCCGTGCTTCGGCCGTACCGACATCGACATCCAGGCCGAAGGCCCACAAGCGGTAACGGTTGAAGACTCGTTCAGCATGGTTCACGCGTCCAACGGTCAGCTCAAACCGCTTTCGCCGCAGATGCGTTCCGAGCCTTCGATCCTGGCGGGTATCGCCAACGCAACGCTGGGCAAGCAGCCGGTGGACTGGCTGTGGCTCGTGGCGGACTACAGCCGCATTCGCGACCTAATCGCCGACACCATTCCGTCGTTCCAGAACTTCAACGAGAAGATCAAGAACCCGGGTGGCTTCTATCTGGGCAACGCCGCAGGCTCCCGTCGCTGGAATACGCCAAGTGCGCGCGCCAACTTCAAGGCGAACATACTGCCAAGCGACCTGGTGCACGAAAGCATCCGCGGGACAGGCATCGTGCCGGACCTGATCATGCAGTCGATGCGTTCTCACGATCAGTACAACACCACCATCTATGGCCTGGACGACCGTTATCGCGGCGTAAAAGGTCAGCGTGACGTGATGTTCGTAAACGAGGCCGACATCATCCGTCTGGGCTTCGTACCCGGTCAGAAAGTAGACATCGTGTCGATCTGGGGCGATGCCATCGAGCGCCGCGTGAAGGGCTTCACGCTGCTGCCGTTCGACATCCCGGCCGGCCAGGCTGCGGCGTACTACCCGGAAGTGAACCCGCTGGTACCGCTGGAAAGCGTGGGCGACGGCAGCAGCACGCCAACGTCCAAGTTCGTCGCGATCAAGCTGGAAAGGCATGCGGAGACCGCGCGGATTATTTGATCTGCGCATGTCCTGCAGGAGTGAGCTTGCTCGCGAAGGGGATCTATCAACCGCTGGATAGTCAGCGGATGTCCCGACCCTCATCGCAAGAAAGCTCACGCTCCTCGCAGCTACAAAAAAAGGCCCGAATCGCGAGATTCGGGCCTTTATCAAGTAGCGTATGACTCATTACCCTGGCTTAGGTTCCCGAGCCAAAACAATAAGTTAGCGTTTTGTATACAGGTCGTGCTATTCGTCGGATTTAGATTGTGACATTTTCTTCATGATCGCAGGATCGCGGCGTCATCCCTATGAGCATACATACATGAAGTATTCCTCGATTCTGTTGTTGTCGTTCTCACTGGTCAGCGGTTTTGCCTCAGCAGGCGATAACGTGACGGCCGGCGTGGGCGGCGCATTGGGTGGGGTACTCGGCTCCGTCGTTGGCCAGCAGGTCGGCGGCAGCACAGGTTCGGCAATCGGTGCCGGCCTTGGCGGCGCGGCCGGTGGCGCAGTGGGCGCCAACCGCCGGAACCGTACCGAAGCCGCCATCGGCGGCGGCCTGGGTGCCGCTGGCGGTAACGTGATCGGTCGCAGCGTCGGTGGTAGCACCGGCAGTTTGATCGGCGCAGCAGCAGGCGGCGGCGCGGGCGGCGCACTTGGTAACTACATGGGCGACGAAAGCCGCCGTGACGACGACCGAGGCCGTGGCTACCGTGGCGATCGCCGCGACTACAAACATGGCCGCGGTCACGCGTACGGTCACCGCAAGCACCATCGTGACTGATACCGTCGAGTCCGACTCGCGCACCTGACCCTGTGACCACCGGCCGCCCATGATGCGGCCGGTTTCATTTTCAGACCACCAACCGCTCAAGGGCCTGCCGCAATCCCGGCGGGATCGGCACCGGCTGATTGGACGCCCGATCCACGAACACATGCACGAAGCGACCTGCCGCGCGCGCCTCGTCTTCCCCCGCCTTGAACACCGCCAGCTCATATTGCACAGAGCTGTTGCCCAGCTTGCCGACCCGCAGCCCGACCTCGACCCGCTCCGGATAAGCAATCGACGCAAAATAATCGCACGACGAACTCACCACAAAGCCCACCACCTCACCGTCATGGATATCCAGCCCGCCCTGTTCGATCAGGTAGGTATTCACGGCGCTGTCGAAGAAGCTGTAGTAGGTGACATTGTTGATATGGCCGTACACATCGTTGTCGTGCCAGCGCGTCACGATCGGCTGGAAGTGGCGGTAGTCGGCGCGCTGCGGGGTGTCGTTCATGTGGCTCCCTCCGGTTGTCTGTCGTTTTTTCCGCTCACGAAATCCGTGACTGCTATTGAATCTGGCCCTGAATCCATTCACGCACCTGGGCGTACGGATACGCCTCCAGCGCCGCAAACCCGCCGATGTTGCGGGCCTTGAGCCGGGTAAACATTGGCACGCTGATCCCGCAGAGAAACCGCGTCAGGCACTCAGCGCCCGGCTCATGCCCTCGAACCTCAAGGTGCTTGCCGACGAACTCGCTGCACAGGTCCGCGAAGTCCTGCTCGCTCAACGGTGTCAGGGCTGGCGGCTCGGGGAGCACCGCCACATGCCCCTCGCACACCGAGCAATGGCCACAATGCTCGGGCGCACGCTCATCGCCAAAGTACTGGGCCAGACGATGACTGAGGCACTGCTCGCTGGCGAACAGCTCCAGCATCGCGTGGATGCGCGCGACTTCGGTCTTTTCGTGATGGACGAAGTAATCATGCAGCTCTTCGCTCAGCGCCTGTGCATCGAAGTCGGCGGCGATCAGGCTGTAGACCTCGGTCATCTGCTTGCTTTCAAGTTCGATCCAGCCCTTCTCCTGAAAGAAATCCAGCGCCGTCACAACGCGCCCGCGCTCGGCCTGATACTGCTGATACATCGCGTCGAAGTTGACGGTTGCCCAAGTGCGCGCCCGGCTTGAGGTCTCGGTCAGCGCCTGCACGAATTCCCGTCGTTCGCCCTGAAAGCGCTGCACCAGCACTTGCGGCTCGATCAGGTATTTGAACCGGTATTCCGCGAAATACGAATAACGCGGCGCAATGATCCCGCGCAGTTCCAGCTGCACGAGCAGCGTCTTGAGCGGCAGTTGGCGGATGTTGCTGAGGTCCGACAAGGGCGCCAGCAGAAACTCCCACTGACTGTCATTACGCGCGCCTTGCAGATCTTCCAGCACCAACCGGATGCCTTCCTGCTCCGGTGTGTCGCCGTACACGAAGTTCTCCAGGACGTTCAGGCTGTCGCGATTGGCCAGCACCAGACAATCAGACGTCGCCCCGTCCCGGCCCGCACGCCCGATCTCCTGGCTGTAGTTCTCGATGGATTTGGGCAAATCGAAATGCACGACGTTGCGGATGTCGCTCTTGTCGATGCCCATCCCGAAAGCGATCGTGGCGACGATGCAGTTCAGACGCCCGTCCATGAACTGGCGCTGGATCGACTCGCGCTTATCGTGAGGCAGACCCGCATGGTAGGCGTACGCCGGGATGCCGTTTTGAGACAAATGAGCCGCCACGAACTCGGCGGTCTTCTGCAGCGTGACGTAGACAATGCTCGGCTGCCCGGCCCGCTCCCCGAGCCACTCCACCAGACGCCTGCGCTTGTCACGGCCTGCAACGGGCTCAACTCGCAGCGTGAGGTTGGGTCGGTAGAAGCCGGTCGTCACCACATCGTCCGGCGCGATGCCGAACTTGCTCTGCATGTCATCGATGACTTGAGGCGTCGCGGTCGCCGTCAGCAGCAGCGCCTGGGGGATATTGAACTCGCGCTGATAGTCAGGGAGCTTGAGGTAATCGGGGCGGAAGTTGTGGCCCCACTCGGAGATGCAGTGCGCCTCGTCGACGACCAGCAGAGAAATCGGCACCTGCGTGATGAAGTGCCGGAAGCGCTCGTTCTTCAGGCGCTCGACGGAAATCATCAGGATTTTCAGCTCACCTGAGCGCGCCCTGGCCATGACATCGGCGACGTCATCGCGGCTCTGCGCCGAGTCGATGCTCGCCGCCGAAATGCCATGACGCTGAAGGAAAGCCAGCTGGTCCTGAATCAGCGCCAACAACGGTGACACCACCAGCGTCAGATGCGGCAGCAGCAGTGCCGGCAGCTGATAGCAGAGGGACTTACCGGAACCTGTGGGAAATATCGCTGCGGCGGAGCGACCCGCCAACACCGCACTGATGGCGGCCTCTTGCCCGGCGCGAAACTGCCGATAACCGAAAACCTGCTCGAGGGTTTGATGCATGTGCTGCCACTCCTTTGACCGTCGCAAGGGCATGAACCATAGCGCGGTGGGTCCGGGCGCAATACACCTAAACCATTACAGAAATATCGGACAGGATACATCCCGGACACGAACACCGCGCGCAATGCTGGCAAAACGTCATGCCGAGGATTAATCTCGCGCGACGCGTATTCAAGCGCTGCACGTCAGACGCCCCGGTCGACAGCAAACCGTTCGACAACACAAGATTCGCCAAGGAGAGGCAATGCAATCCACGCCACAGCCCGAGGATGACGGGCTCACCATGCAGCGGCTGGCGCCCGGTCAGTTCGACGTTGTCCTCGGCTCCCATCCCGCCCGGCGCACTGCTGGATCCGGCAATGGCAACTGGCCGTTGAGTAGCGTTCTGATCTGCCTCGCGCTGCTGATCGCAATTATCTTTCTGATCGCCCAGATGTTTCGCACACCCAAGCCGGTAGCGACGGTCATTCCCGCCCCGCCAATCGCGGAAGTCGTCAGCGAGCCCGATCCGATACAACCTGCTGCCCAAGTGCGGAACGTCGAACAAGTCGTTTATATCGCCCCCAAGGCTGATGTCTCGCAGCCCGCCACACCGCGTCCGCTCGACACCTGCCTGAAAGACGGCAACGTCATTGACCGGGAGGTCATCAACTGCCGCTTCGGCGAGGCACAGGCCAACGACGGCCATACCGCTCGCCCCCAAGGCATGGTTTCAGACCGCTACCTCGCCAACTACAAGACCGTCGCCGCCAAGCCCAAACCCGAGACCGCGCGACGCTATGAAGTGGCAGGTGTGTTCATCCGTGAAATTGACGGCCGCAATCGCTACGAGGCCCGCTATCGCATCTACAACAACCACGTCGAGGTCAGCAGCGTGTGCATGAACTTCCTCGCCGACAGCGTGGAGCACCGCGAATGCCGCCGCGCCGCTGCGCCGTACTTCAAAGACATGTGCAGCGACTGGAGCAAACGCGTCGCCAAAGACAAGACTGACAAGAACAAACTGGCGCAAGAGCAGTATTGCGAAGCCGCTCGGACGTATCAGCCTTGATTTCATGTCTTCTCGCTGGAAGGGCCAGACCGGATGAAGCATGATCCGGACGACTGGATGCGCGGCGAGCCCTTGAGGGCTGACGATCTCTGGCCCCGGAGTCGCGTCGTTGCAAGCTCGACGCTGTACCGCAATGTTTTCCTGCTGATGGCCGTTTTTGCCGGCTGCGCGTACCTCTTTCTGCATGAGCGCCGTCCCGAACAGACTGCGCCTCCGGTCCCCCGCGATCTTGAGGTCAGGCAAACACCTGCCGAACCGTCCCGCACCACCCCGCAAGCGCGGGCTGCCATCCCGCAGCCCCTGGCGGACTGCATCAAGGACGGCAACGTCATTGACGAGTCCGTCGTGCGTTGCCGCTTCGGCCAACACCCTGAACCCCGCGATGACCCGCAAGCCCAGGGCATGGTTTCTGCGGCGTACCTGGCACAGTTCAAAGCGGGGCAACAGCGGGTCGCCAGACAGCACCAGCAGTTCAGCGAAACCAGGCTTGTCCAGCAGTGGGACGGCAAAGCCTGGTACACCGCGCAATGGCTGGTTGTGGATAATCAGATCGACAGCACCAGCGTCTGCGCAAACCTGCGGCGCGGCTCGATCGAGTTCCGGGAGTGCCGCAAAGGCGCGAAAATCTGGTTCCGGGATGAGTGCCGCAAAGGCGGCGATGACGCTTCCCATCAGCGCTATTGCAGCGCAGCGAGCGGCTTCAACCCGATGGGCTAGCAACTTTTTACGCGACGTTGCGATCCTCCCTCCGAATTCATGGTCATACCTTTCGCCAAGCAGAGGCTTTCACGCCGATCACTTCAGGAAGACCCCATGATTCACACCCGTTACCTCCCGTTCTTGCTCGCTGCCACGATTGCCACCCTTGCGGGGTGCGGCGACAACGACGCCGACAAACCCGCTCCGGCCACTGCCGACGCGCGTGGCTTGTCGAAGTCAATGACGGTGGACGTGAGCGGCGCGCTCAATCTGCACTATCAGGCGACGGGGGATCAGGTCGGCCTTGGCTTCTTGCCCGGGAAACTGCCCGGCTCCAACTGGCTGACGCTGAGCGCGGACCAGGAAGCCGAAGGCGACCGTAATGAGGTGAGCATCGGGCCGATCCTCGGGTTCTCTTTCGACAACCCTGATCAGGAGAAGAAAGCGATCATGTTTCAGGGTGGCCGCGTCGAAGTTGCCCACGATGAAAACAGCGCATCCTACGACACCGGTTCGTACTATCAGTATTTCGATGCGGACAAGGGCGGCAACAACAGCAACGTCCAGCTCGTCTTCAGCAAAATCGAGAAACTCACCTCTCCCAACAAACTGCTCGACCGCTATCGGTTGATTGGTACGTTTCAGTTCAACGCAGCGCTGTCCCCTGAGCAACCCACCGACGAATGCACACGGGAAGCCGCTGCCTACGCGGCCGAGCACGGCGAACGCCATCCGGGGTTCGACGCGAAGCTGTGTAATGCGAAGAGCGTTGTGGCGAAGGGCAGCTTCGACATCACCCAGGACTTTCCGGTGACGACGAAGGCTGACGGCTAGCTATCGCGCAGGTATAAAAAAACCGCCCCGAAGGGCGGTTTCTTTTTGGCTGGTTCCGATCTTACAGCTTCGGACCCGCTGCCTTGATCGCGTCGCTCACTTCGAACTTCTTGAAGTTCTCGATGAATAGGCCAGCCAGTGCTTTGGCTGCTTCGTCGTACGCGGCTTTATCAGCCCAGGTGTTGCGCGGGTTGAGCAGGCCGGTTTCGACGCCCGGCACCGAGGTCGGGACGTCCAGGTTGACGGTGTCGAGGTGCTCGGTTGCTGCACCGATCAACGCGCCGCTCTGAATGGCCGCGATAACGCCGCGGGTAGTCGGAATGTTGAAGCGTTTGCCGACACCGTAGCCGCCGCCGGTCCAGCCGGTGTTGACCAGGTAGACCTTGGAGCCGAAACCGCGGATGCGCTTGATCAGCAGCTCTGCGTATTCGCCCGCCGGACGCGGGAAGAACGGTGCGCCGAAGCAGGTAGAGAACGTCGACTTGATGCCGGCGCCAGAACCCATTTCAGTGGAGCCAACCAGTGCGGTGTAACCCGACAGGAAGTGGTAGGCGGCTTGTTCTTCGCTGAGGATCGACACCGGTGGCAGCACGCCGGTCAGGTCGCAGGTCAGGAAGATCACCGCGTTTGGCTCGCCGCCCAGGTTCTTCTCGGAACGCTTTTCAACGTGCTCGAGCGGGTAAGCGGCGCGGCTGTTCTGGGTCAGGCTGCTGTCGGCGTAGTCGGCATGACCGGCTGCGTCCAGCACCACGTTTTCCAGCACGGCGCCGTGCTTGATGGCCTTCCAGATGACCGGCTCGTTCTTCTCGGAGAGGTCGATGCACTTGGCATAGCAACCGCCCTCTATGTTGAAGACGACGCCTTCGCCCCAGCCGTGCTCGTCGTCACCGATCAGGTAACGGGTCTCGTCGGCGGACAGCGTGGTTTTACCGGTGCCGGACAGACCGAAGAACAGCGTCACGTCGCCGTCTTCACCGATGTTGGCCGCGCAGTGCATTGGCAGCACATCGGAAGCCGGCAGCAGGAAGTTCTGCACCGAGAACATGGCTTTCTTCATTTCACCGGCGTAACGCATACCGGCAATGAGGACCTTCTTCTGGGCGAAGTTGATGATGACGCAACCGTCGGAGTTGGTGCCGTCACGCTCAGGCACGCACTCGAAGTTGGCGACGTTGAGCACTTGCCACTCTTCACGACCGGCCGGGTTGTACTGGGCCGGATTGATGAACAGGCAGCGACCGAACAGGTTCTGCCAGGCAGTCTGCGTGGTCATCTTGACCGCAAGGTAGTGATCTTCGGCTGCGCCTACGTGCACGTGGGAAACGAAGTGTTCCTGAGCATTGTTGAACGCCTCGACACGCGCCCACAGGGCGTCGAACTTGTCCGCCGGGAACTTGCGGTTGATCGGACCCCAGGCGATCGCGGCCTGAGTGGAGGGTTCGTCTACGATGAAGCGGTCGACAGGCGAGCGGCCTGTACGGTGGCCTGTTTCCACGACGAGTGCGCCAGTATCGGACAGCACGCCTTCTTCGCGTTTGAGGGCTTCTTTAACCAGATCGTCGACACTGAGATCGGTGTGAACGGCGTTATTGGCTTGCGTCATGAGATTCCCCGTCGGCTCGATGGCCGAGTGCTCCAAACGTTTTGTAGTAGAAAAACCAACACTACTACAGCTAAAAAGTGGCCGGATTATGCCAGAAAAGCCCAAAAAAGGTAGGGCCCTCCTGTCAGAACTACATGAAGAAGAGTCAAGCGGGCCGGGCGGAAAGCTTTCAGCGCAGGACCCGCACTACATTAATGGCGGGTATCGGAGGGGGTATCTACCCCACCCCCTGCAAACAGCTGCGCTACATCTGTTGCATCGAACAGATAGCGCTGATTGCAGAACTGGCAGTCGATCTCAACCGCACCGTGATGCTCGATCACCAACTGCTGTGCATCTTCCAGACCAAGACTGACCAACGCATTGCCAGAACGTTCGCGCGAGCAGCTGCAACGGAACACCAGAGGCTGGACGTCGAACATGCGCACGACGTCCTCGTGGAACAGCCGTTTCAACACGGTTTCGTTGGTCAGGCTGAGCAATTCTTCGGCGGTCAGGGTGTCAACCAGCACATTGACATGCTGCCAGCTGGCCTCACGCTCATCCTGATCTTTCAGCTTCTCAGCCGGCAGCTGTTGCAGCAGCAGCCCACGTGCCCGCTTGCCGTCAGCCTTGATCCAGAAGCGTGTTGGCAGTTGCTCCGACATCACAAAATATTCAGACAGGCACGCCGACAGGTCGACACCGTCCAGGCCCACGATGCCCTGATAGCGTTTGCCCTGACGCGGGTCGATGGTCATGGTCAGGTCGCCATTGGGCATCAGGTCGAGCAGCGTGGCATCAGGCTTGACCAGGGTTTCGTCGTAGCGCGCAATGCCGCGCAGTTCACGCTCGCTGGAGCACTCGACCATCAGCAGCGACACCGGACCAAGCGAACGGGCCTGCAAAACCAGGAGACCGTCGAACTTCAGCGTGCCCACCAGCAGCGCAGCGGCGGCGAGCATTTCGCCGAGCAACTGGGCGACGGGCTCGGGATACGGGTGCTTGGCAAGGACCTCGGCGTAGCTGCGCTCAAGGGCGACGAGCTCGCCGCGCACGTCGCTCTCGTCGAAAATGAAGCGCTGGGTGTAATCGGTATCCGCAAAATCTGACATAAGAGAAGGTATCTGAATGGATGACAAAATGATGACAAGCGCCTATAAAGCGCGGTTTCGCACCGCTTGGTGCACTGTCATGCCGATGGGGGCATTTTATGGACTATCCCGCATTGTTCCAACCCAACTGGAACGCCAAAAAATTCCTGCTGTGTAATCTGGTGGCGCTGGCACTGCTACTGCTGTGGGTCTGGCCCACGGGACACGCCGCTTTCACGCACTTCGACGAGGGCCTGTTTCACCTGCTGAACCGCCCGCTTGAGCAAAACAAAGCGTGGCTGTGGACCTGGACAGTCGCCAGCATGCGACCCTTCGACATCGTCGTCGGCCTGATTCTGCTCACGCTGCTTATAAAGGGCGAGTGGGTGTTCAAATCCTTGCAAACCCGTGCAGCACTGATCGGCTTTGTGCTGACGCTGATCCTGCTGCTGATCATCCGCACGGTGTTTTCCAAGATCATCGACCACAGCGCGCTGCAACATGACAGCGCGTCGGAGATTATTCCTGATGCCATCAAGCTCAGCGAAATATTCCCGGAGCTGGAAGACAAGTGGCAGCTCAAGGACCGTTCCAGCCAGAGCTTCCCGGGTGACCATGCCTCGGTGCTGCTGATCTGGGCGATGTTCATGAGCGTCTATAGCCGCACGGTCGGCCAGCGTGTCGTCATCTGGGCGCTGGCGTTCCTTTTCATGATGCCGCGCCTGGTTGCCGGCGCTCATTGGGGTCAGGACGATTACATCGGCGGCGTGATGATCGCATTACTCGCGCTGGGATGGAGCTGCTACACCCCGTTCGTGGCCATCGCTACCGGGTTTGTGTTTCGCCTGACTGCACCCGTCTTCAACTTGATGGGCCGCCTGCCGCTGCTCAAATGCCTGAGCATCAACAGGCAGGGCTCACATTTGTAAGCTGCCTGTCGCTACCGAGCCATCCGGGGTCGATGAATTCGCGATCCCGGAATGCTGCGAGACCGTCAGTCGTCACCCGAACGAAAATGAAACAATTGCCGGCGCTGCTTCTTGGTCGGCCTGCCGTCAGTGGTCACGCCCAGGCTTCCGGCCTTGCGCATCTCGGCGGCTTGCTCACGTTTGGCGAGGCTCTCCGGGGTTTCGCTGTACAGCAACTGAGCCTCGGGGGCGCCTCGGCGGATGATCGACAACGCTTGGACCACCACAGTCCGCTCATCGAAGCCCGCTCTGATCTGGAACTCATCCCCTACGCGCGGCTCTTTTCCCGGCTTGCAACGCTCGCCCCGGCAATGAACCTTGCCGCTTTCAATGGCGGCTTTTGCCAGCGCACGCGTCTTGAAGAAGCGCGCCGCCCAAAGCCATTTGTCCAGACGGACTTTGTCGTCCTCGTCTGACTTCTGTGTCATCTGAATTCCTCAATCGTGCAATGGTCAGAATCGTACTACGTCACGCCGGGGACGCAGTAACCGCCACCCTCGTTTACACTGCCCACCAAGACTAAAGCGCCGGCTTCAGGAGAACGACGTGACAGACTTCCCAACGTCATTGACTGGTGGGTGCCAGGGCTGCAGAGAAAGCTCCGCGCTGGATTTCGAATTTGAATTCGCCTATCAGCCTATCGTGGACGTCCGCGACCGTTCGGTATTCGCTCACGAGGCGTTGGTGCGTGGCGTCAACGGCGAGGGTGCCCCCTCTGTACTGAACCGGGTTGACGACACCAACCGTTACCGTTTTGATCAATTGTGCCGAACCCGTGCGATTTCAACTGCCGCCCGGCTGGGAATGGATGAATGCCTGTCGATCAACTTCCTGCCCAACGCGGTGTATCGCCCAGAATTGTGCATTCGCAGCACCCTTGAAGCGGCTCGAACCCACAACTTTCCGCTGGACCGGCTGATCTTCGAAACCGTTGAAACCGAGCACGTGTGCAGCAACAGCCACCTGACCAACATTCTTCGCGAATACCGCCAGTTTGGTTTCAAAACCGCAATCGACGACTTCGGCGCCGGGCACTCGGGACTGACCCTGCTGGCTGACTTTCAGCCTGACTTGATCAAGCTCGACATGGCGCTGGTGCGCAACGTCCATCTGGATCCCGCTCGACAAGCCATCGTGCGCGCCATTGTCACAATGTGTACGGACCTGAACGTTACAGTGATCGCCGAAGGCATCGAAGACGCAGCCGAACGAGACTTCCTCGCCGAATGCGGCATTTACCTCATGCAAGGCTTTTGGTTCGCCAAGCCTGCATTCCAGGCGCTGGCGCACATCAATGCCGACGCCTGGCAGAACGTGTAAACGAACGGAACCGCTTTGAAAACATTTGACCATCTGACAGTCATCGGCCTCCGTGAATGGGTGGCTTTGCCCCATCTGGGCGTGGCCGGGCTGCGCGCTAAAATCGACACGGGTGCCAGCACTTCCAGCCTGCACGCAACAGAAATAGAACCGTTCGAACGGGACGGCGAGAAATGGGTGCGCTTCAACGCGCACCTGGGGACGGTGGTGCAGCTGCGTCATCGTCGCTGCGAGGCTCAACTGGTGGCGATGAAAACCATCAAAAGCTCCAACGGCCACGCTCAGGTTCGCTACGTCATTCGTACGACGCTGGCGCTGGGGGATCGGGTCTGGCCGGTGGAGTTCACGCTGGCCTGCCGCAAGGCCATGCGCTACCGCTTGCTGCTGGGTTCCAAAGCCCTGATTGACGGCCAATTGGTGGTCAATCCGGGTGTTACATATATTCAGGACAAGCCGGTGTTCCCGGCTTCAAATCTCTCTGCCACAGGTGCTGCATGAAGATCGCTGTGCTTTCGCGAAACCCGCGTCTGTATTCAACTCGTCGTCTGGTCGAAGCTGGAATCCAGCGCGGCCACGAGGTCGTGGTGGTCGATACCCTGCGCGCCTATATGAACATTGCCAGTCATAAGCCGCAGATCCACTACCGAGGAAAACCCCTGGAAGGTTTTGATGCGGTAATACCCCGCATCGGTGCCTCCGTGACCTTCTACGGCTGTGCCGTGCTGCGTCAGTTTGAAATGATGGGCGTGTTCCCGCTCAACGAATCCGTTGCCATCGCGCGCTCCCGCGACAAGCTGCGCTCGCTGCAGTTGTTGTCACGTCGAGGCATTGGCTTGCCCGTCACCGGCTTCGCCCACTCACCGGATGACATCCCTGACCTGATTCAGATGGTCAACGGCGCACCCTTGGTGATCAAGGTGCTCGAAGGGACGCAAGGTATCGGCGTGGTGCTGTGCGAAACCGCGACCGCGGCCGAGTCGGTGATCGAGGCCTTCATGGGGCTGAAGCAGGACATCATGGTGCAGGAGTACATCAAGGAGGCCGGTGGCGCCGATATCCGCTGCTTCGTGGTGGGTGACAAGGTCATTGCGTCGATGAAGCGTCAGGCGAAGCCCGGGGAGTTCCGCTCCAACCTGCATCGCGGCGGCACCGCCAGCCTGATCAAGATCACCCCCGAAGAGCGTATGACGGCCATTCGCGCGGCCAAGGTCATGGGCCTGAGTGTCGCGGGCGTTGATATTCTGCGCTCCAACCACGGGCCGTTGGTGATGGAAGTGAACTCGTCGCCAGGTCTTGAAGGCATTGAAACCACAACCGGCAAGGATGTCGCGGGGATAATCATCGAGTACATCGAGAAAAACGGCGGGCCGCACATGACACGCACCAAGGGCAAGGGCTAACGCCCAAGCCTGTTTTTGCACGGAGGCTTTGGTTGCGAGCGCGCCACACGCCCACGGCCTCCAAGCAGAATCACAAACGGATCAATCGGCATCCCGCGGCAGCAATAACCCCAACGGCAGCCGAACTCTGGCCTCCAGCCCGCCTCCCGAACGATTACGCAACTCGACATTGCCACCGTGCATGGCGGCGATCCGCTTGACGATCGCCAAACCAAGCCCTGTCCCCTTGCCGCTTCTGGCGCGGTCGCCACGGATGAAGGGGTTGAAAATGCCCTCCAGCTCCGACGGGTCGATCCCCATACCTCGATCCAGCACGCTCAGCACCACGTAGGGCGCACCGCTGTCGCCGGAAACGTAGGCTGCCACTTCAACCCCGTCGCCGGCATGGTGCATCGCATTGCCGATGAGATTATTGAGCAGCCGTTTCATGGAAACCCGCCGCAGCGGGAAAGGCGGAATGGACTCCAGGCACAGGCGGACCTGCTCTACCGGGTTGTTGTAAGGCGCGACAACTTCGTGGACCAGCTCAACCAGATCGACTTCTTCGACTTCTTCATCACGCCCGTCCCGGATGAATGCCAGGAATTGATCGAGGATGGCATCCATGTCTTCGATGTCGCGAACCATGCCTTCCATGAACTCGTTGTTGGTCGGCATCAGTTCAAGGGACAGACGCAGCCGGGTCAGAGGCGTCCGCAAATCGTGAGACACCCCGGCCAGCATCAGTTCGCGCTCCTGCCCGGCCTGCTCCACGTCTTCGGCCATCTGGTTGAACGCGCGGTAGACCTCGGTTATCTCGCTGGGCGTGTCGCCCACCGGCAACCGCACGCTGCGGCCCTGGCCTAACTGGCGGGCGGCAAAAACCAGCCGTTTCAGCGGCTGATTGAGCTGGCTGACGAAGATCCATGCCGACGCCGTAGAGAGCAATCCGATTGCCAGGAACCAGCCCAACACGCTCCAGATTTTCTGCCCTCGCAACGGATGCGGGTACAGCGGCACTTTCAGCCAGCCATCACCGAGACTCGGCGCCCTCACCCACAGCGCGGGGGGCGCGTGAACACGCAGTCGCACTTCGGTGTCGGCGCCCAGCTCATCCTGCATCTGCCGTTGGTAGATTTCGGAGTATGGCCAGTGCTGTTCGCCTTCCGGTACGCCGCCGCCCACCACGCGGATCAGTCCGGCGGCGTCAGCGATGGTCTGCCGGTCACTCTCATCGGCCGCCCAGTAAGCCCGCAAAGTGAGCGCAACGCCGTGGCTGTATTGGCGATCGACCAGAACATCCTCGTTCATCAGCAGGTAGACGAGGGTCAGCGCCTTCGAAAACAGCACAACAATGAGCACCAGCCACAGGGTGCGAGAGAAAAAACTTTGCGGGAACCAGAGCGGTGTCTTCATAACAGCAGCTACACACTTTGCGGAAGCGAGCCGGGCTCGCGAATTTGCGGAACACATGACACAGCAAAAACCAGTCACGCCAATGGCCGCTTTCGCGAACATCGAGGTGACTGGCTAACGTAGGCGGGCGTGAGACAGGCCCGGCAGATTACCGTCGAACTTGCTGTTACTGCTTGTTGGCACCGTCTGGCACGAAAACATAACCCACTCCCCAGACCGTCTGAATGTAACGCGGCTTGGCAGCGTCCACTTCAATTAGACGACGCAGGCGGGAGATCTGGACGTCGATGGAGCGCTCCAGCGCGTCCCACTCACGGCCACGGGCAAGGTTCATCAGTTTGTCCCGCGTCAGCGGCTCACGGGCGTGCATGACCAGCGCTTTCAACACGGCGAATTCACCGGTAGTGAGCATGTGCACTTCATCGCCACGCTTGAGCTCGCGGGTGGCGAGCGACAGCGCGTAATCGCCAAAGGTGACGGTTTCGTCTTCCGTGGCCGGCGCGCCAGGTACGGGTGCGGATTGACGACGCAGCACGGCGCGAACGCGGGCCATCAATTCGTCAGGGTTGAAAGGTTTTGCGAGGTAGTCATCAGCACCGAGCTCGAGGCCCTTGATGCGGCTGAGCTCGTCGCCCTTGGCGGTGAGCATGATGATGGGGACTTGATTGTTCGCGGCGCGCAGGCGGCGGCAGGCGGACAGGCCGTCTTCGCCCGGCAGCATCAGGTCAAGCACCACGAGGTGAAACACTTCGCGCGCCAGCAGCCGATCCATTTGCTCCACGTTGGGCACAGCCCGGGCGCGGTAGCCCTTGCTGTTGAAAAAGCGTTCTAGCAGGCTGCTCAAGCCCGGGTCATCGTCAACGATGAGGATTTTCTCGCCTTCAGCCGTTTGTGCAGTGCTGCTCATTGGAAGCTCCTTTGATCTCGGCGCGCATTATGGCGTAGCTGCAGTTATGCGCACCGTGTGCATTGTTAGCAGATTTTTCCTGAATCCACATGGGTGCTCTCGTCGACTCACCTGAGGGCAATTCACAGCATCTGCGCGGGCTGAAAGTAGCGTATCGACCGGGCAATCCCCTATTCAGGGCTCACTGGGTATAATGCGCCGCCTTCAAGGTCAGGCAACGCTCGTTCAAGGCGGTTCGCCAGCCGCTGATTTAATGCACACACATTTGCCAGGTGGTTTTATGGACAGTATCAACAGCCGCATCGCCGAGGAACTCGGCGTCCGCCCGCAACAGGTCGAAGCGGCCGTCGCGCTACTGGATGAAGGCTCAACGGTGCCTTTCATCGCTCGCTACCGCAAGGAAGTCACTGGCAGCCTCGATGACACGCAACTGCGTCATCTGGAAGAGCGCCTGCGCTACCTGCGCGAACTCGACGAGCGCCGCATCAGCATCCTTGCCAGCATCGAAGAGCAAGGCAAGCTGACCCCTGAACTGGCGCGCGACATCAAGCTCGCCGACACCAAGACCCGCCTTGAAGACTTGTACCTGCCGTATAAGCAGAAGCGCCGCACCAAAGGCCAGATCGCGCTGGAAGCCGGCCTGGGCGAGCTGGCCGACGGGATTTTCAACGACCCCACGCTTACCCCTGAAGCCGAAGCCGCGCGCTTCGTCGATGCCGAAAAAGGCTTCGCCGACGTCAAGGCCGTGCTCGAAGGCGCCAAATACATTTTGATGGAGCGCTTTGCCGAAGACGCGACGCTGCTGGAGAAGCTGCGCAGCTTCCTCAAGCACGAGGCCGTGATCAGTGCCCGTGTAGTGCCGGGCAAAGAGGAAGAAGGCGCCAAATTCCGCGATTACTTCGAACACGACGAGCCGCTCAAGAGCATGCCGTCCCACCGCGCGCTGGCGATCTTTCGGGGTCGCAACGAGGGCGTGCTGAGCTCGGCCCTGAAAGTCGGGGAAGAATTGCCCGGCACCCTGCACCCCTGCGAAATGATGATCAGCGAGCGCTTCGGCCTGCAGAACCAGAACCGCCCTGCAGACAAGTGGCTGGCCGAAGTCGTGCGCTGGACCTGGAAGGTCAAGCTGTACTCCAGCCTCGAAACCGACCTGCTCGGCGAGCTGCGCGAAGGTGCCGAAACCGAAGCGATCAACGTATTCGCTCATAACCTTCACGACCTGTTGCTGGCCGCACCGGCGGGGCCACGCGCCACGCTGGGTCTTGACCCGGGCCTGCGCACGGGCTGCAAGGTCGCCGTCGTCGACAGCACCGGCAAGCTGCTGGACTACGCCACGGTTTACCCCCATGTGCCGAAAAACCAGTGGGATCAGACCATCGCCGTGCTGGCAGCCCTTTGCGCCAAGCATTCCGTTGACCTGATCGCGATCGGTAACGGCACTGCCAGTCGCGAGACTGACAAGCTGGCCGGCGATCTGATCAAAAAGTATCCAGGCCTGAAGATGACCAAAGTCATGGTCTCTGAAGCCGGCGCCTCGGTGTACTCGGCGTCGGAACTCGCCGCCAAGGAATTCCCGGACCTCGACGTTTCGATCCGTGGCGCCGTGTCCATTGCCCGCCGCTTGCAGGACCCCCTCGCCGAACTGGTAAAAATCGACCCGAAATCCATCGGCGTTGGCCAGTACCAGCACGACGTCTCGCAGCTCAAGCTGGCCCGCGGCCTCGACGCCGTCGTGGAAGACTGCGTGAACGCCGTGGGTGTGGATGTGAACACCGCCTCCGTGGCCCTGCTGGCGCGGATTTCCGGCCTGAACACCACGTTGGCGCAGAACATTGTTTCCCACCGCGACCAGAACGGCGCGTTCAAGACCCGTGCGGCGCTGAAGAAAGTCCCGCGTCTGGGCGAGAAAACCTTCGAACAGGCCGCAGGCTTTCTGCGTGTCATGAACGGTGACAACCCGCTGGATTCGTCAGCCGTTCACCCTGAGGCGTATCCGCTGGTGCAGCGCATTGCCGCCCAGACCGATCGTGATATTCGTTCGCTGATCGGCGACGCAGGCTTCCTGAAGCGTCTGGACCCGAAGAAATTCACCGACGAAACCTTCGGCCTGCCTACCGTCACCGACATCCTTCAAGAGCTGGAAAAACCGGGCCGCGATCCCCGTCCGGGCTTCAAGACCGCTGAATTCCAGGACGGCGTCGAAGACTTGAAGGATCTTCAGCCGGGCATGATCCTCGAAGGCGTGGTCACCAACGTCACCAACTTTGGTGCGTTCGTTGACATCGGCGTGCATCAGGACGGTTTGGTGCATATCTCTGCGCTTTCGGAGAAGTTCATCAAGGACCCTCGCGAAGCGGTAAAAGCCGGCGATGTGGTGAAGGTCAAGGTAATGGAAGTGGACATCCCGCGTAAGCGCGTCGGCCTGTCGATGCGCATGAGCGACACGCCGGGCGAAAAAGTCGACGGCGCTCGCGGTGCCCGTCCGGGAGCAGCGCCGCGACAGCAGCAAAGCAATGCCCCTCGCAAGGAAGCTGCCGCCCCGGCGCCAAGCAACAATCCGATGGCGTCGCTGTTCGCCAACGCCAAGCAATTGAAGAAGCGCTGATGGATATCCCTGACGAACTGACTCAGAGCGCTTACTTCAAGACCCTCGGATGCAGAGTGGTGCAACTGAACGAAGGTGTCGCCATCGTGGCCTTGCCGCTGGAGCCGCACCTGCGCAATCGCGGCAATGTGATGCATGGCGGCGCGCTGTTCAGTCTGGTCGACATCACGATGGGGTTGGCCTGCTCCAGCGCCCACGGCTTCGACAAGCAAAGCGTCACGGTGGAATGCAAAATCAATTACATGCGCGCCGTGGCCGAAGGCGAAGTCATCTGCACCAGCACGGTACTCCATGCTGGACGCCGAACGCTGGTTGTCGAAGCCGACGTTCGCCAGAACGACAAGCTGGTTGCCAAAGCGCAGGGCACGTTTGCGATCGTCTAGCTGTCCGATAGCGTTATGAGTTAATTTCGGCACTGTTAAGCAGTGTCGAAATTTTCTGATTTCCTTGCAGGAACGATCAGCGACGGGCATCGGCGTTAGGGCCATCGACGAGGCGAAAACGCCAGTTCCTTTCTTCACCCTTGTAGACCGCCATATCGCCCCCATATAGGGCCGACTGACGCGTGAAGGATTCCAACTTGAGCGAACTTCTCAACCGCCGCCTGACTCTGCTTGGCGAGCACTCCAACCTCTCCCTTCTGGAGAAGTGCTTGCACGGCATCGAGCGTGAATGCCTGCGCGTTACGGGCGAAGGCCGTCTGGCGCAAACCCCGCACCCGGAAGCCCTCGGCGCGGCACTGACCAACGAACAAATCACCACTGATTACTCCGAGTCGCTGCTGGAGTTCATCACTCCTGCCCTCGCCAACCCTGCGGATACGCTGGAAAGCCTGGATAAGATCCACCGCTTCGCGTACAGCAAACTGGGCAGCGAATACATCTGGAGCCCTTCGATGCCGTGCCCGCTGCCGGCCGAAGCGGATATTCCGATCGCCTATTACGGCACCTCCAACATCGGCAAGCTCAAGTATGTTTACCGTCAAGGCCTTGCCTTGCGTTACGGCAAAACCATGCAGTGCATCGCCGGGATTCATTACAACTTCTCGTTGCCCGAAGCCATCTGGCCCGTGCTCAAGCAAGACGCGAAATTCGAAGGCGATGACCGCGATTTCCAGTCCGAGAGCTACATTGGCCTGATTCGCAACTTCCGTCGGTACAGCTGGCTGCTAATGTACCTGTTCGGCGCATCGCCGGCGCTGGACGCCAGTTTCCTGCGCGGCCGCTCTCATCAGCTTGAGCAGTTCGACGCCGAAACGCTGTATCTGCCTTACGCCACCAGCCTGCGCATGAGCGATCTGGGTTACCAGAGCAATGCCCAGGCGGACCTGACGCCTTGCTACAACGACCTGCTGACGTACACCGACAGCCTGCGCCGTGCGGTGGCAACGCCCTACGCGCCTTACGTCGAAATCGGCACGCACAAGGATGGCGAGTGGATTCAGCTCAACACCAACGTGCTGCAGATCGAGAACGAGTATTACTCGACGATCCGCCCGAAACGCGTTACCTACTCCGGCGAACGTCCGATTCAGGCGCTGGTCGCGCGCGGCGTGCAGTACGTGGAAGTCCGCTGCCTGGACATCAACCCGTTCCTGCCGGTCGGAATCGACCTTCAGCAGTCGCGTTTCATTGATGCATTCATTCTGTATTGCGCGCTGCACGACAGCCCGCAGCTGGCGAACAATGAGTGTGGCAACGCCAGCACGAACTTCCTGACCGTGGTCAAGGAAGGTCGCCGTCCCGGCCTGCAACTGAACCGCAACGACACGACTATCGACCTGAAAGTCTGGGCCAACGAGATGCTGGACACGATCAAGCCGATCTGTGAACTGCTCGATGCCAGTCAGGGCACGGATCAGCACGTCAAATCGCTGGACGTTCAGCGGGCGAAAGTGGCGGACGCCTCGCTGACGCCTTCGGCACAAGTGCTGGCCGCGATGACTGAGAACAAGGAAGGTTTCACCGCCTTCTCGCTGCGCCAGTCACAGGTTCACGCTGAGCATTTCCGCAGCAATCCGCTGAGTGCCGAAGACCAGACCCAGTTCGAAAGCAAGGCGCGCGAGTCCCTGGCTCAGCAAGCGGAGCTGGAACAGACCGAAGAAAAAGTGGATTTCGACACGTTTGTGGGCGCCTATCAGGCGAGCATTCTGGCGATCAGCAACTGATCAGAGTGGGTCGTGTCATCACTGACACGACCCGATCAACCCTGTGGGAGTACCACGCCCTTCCTACACTGGATTTCGGTCGTTCAGCACCTGAGCAGCTGACCCACCGTCTTCGCGAGCAAGCTCACTCCTACAGGTTTTGCATCCAACGCTGATCACAGGTGCACTACGACCCGCTGTGGGAGCGCTTGCCCGCGAAGGCGGAGTGTCAATCAACCGATCCGTCGCAGCCGAAATGCGTTCGCGGGCAAGCGCGCTCCTACAGGGGGTCGAGTCGATGCCGGTGTTGAAATCCGGCATGACGCCTTAGATCGCCTTTTCGAAAATCTTCGAATTACGCTGATAGTTGTACAGCGACGCACGTGCGCTGGGCAGGCGATCAACGCTGCTGGCCTCGAAACCGCGTTCCTGAAACCAGTGCGCAGTGCGTGTTGTAAGCACGAACAGGGTTTTCAGACCCAAGGCCCGTGCGCGTTCTTCGATGCGCTCAAGCAGTTCGTCACCTCGCCCGCCGTGGCGGTACTCGGGATTCACCGCCAGACACGCCAACTCACCCGTTTCGGAATCGGCAATCGGATACAGCGCGGCGCAAGCGATGATCAGGCCTTCGCGCTCGACCACGCTGAACTGCTCGATTTCCCGCTCCAGCACTTCCCGCGACCGACGCACCAGGATGCCCTGCTCTTCCAGCGGTGTGATGAGGTCAATGAGCCCACCGACATCGCCGATCGACGCTTCGCGCACCAGCTCGAATTGCTCCTGGGCCACCAGTGTGCCGCCGCCCGCGCGGGTGAACAGCTCGGAGAGCAGCGCGCCGTCTTCGGCATAGCTGACGATATGACTGCGCGCCACACCCCCGCGACAGGCCTGGGCCGCGGCATCCAGCAGTTCCGCCTGGTAGTTGCTGCCCAGGCGCTGAAGGTGCGCAGGGACCTGTTGTGGACGCAGCTCACGGACCAATCGGCCCTGCTCGTCCAGCAAGCCTGACTCGGCGCCAAACAACAGCAGCTTTTCCGCGCCCAGATCAATCGCCGCGCGCGTCGCAACGTCTTCGCAGGCCAGGTTGAAGATTTCGCCGGTGGGCGAATACCCCAGCGGTGACAGCAGCACAATGGAGCGTTCGTCGAGCAGCCGACTGATGCCCTTGCGGTCGATGCGGCGTACTTCACCGGTGTGCTGGAAATCGACGCCTTCAAGGACGCCGATCGGCCGCGCCGTGACGAAGTTGCCACCCGTGACGCGTAGCCGCGAGCCCTGCATCGGCGAGGCAGCCATGTCCATCGACAAACGCGCCTCGATGGCAATTCGCAGGGCGCCGACGGCGTCGATCACGCATTCAAGCGTGGCGAAATCAGTCACGCGCATGTCGTGATGGAAATGCGGCGTCAGGCCACGGGCCTGCAAGCGGCTTTCGATCTGCGGGCGGGAGCCGTAAACCAGCACCAGGCGCACGCCGAGGCTGTGCAGCAGCACGAGGTCGTGGACGATATTGCCGAAGTTCGGGTGCGCGACGCCGTCGCCTGGAAGCATGACGACGAAGGTGCAATCCCGGTGGGCATTGATGTAGGGAGACGCGTGGCGGAGCCAATTGACGTAATCGGGCATATCCGAAAGGAGCCTGTAGTGGATGGACGAAGGGTGGAAACACTCAAGACGGCATGAGCTTTATCGTCGGAACAGGCATCGCAACACGCGTACTCTCCTTTTTGGTTAATTCTGAAACAGGCCCTGACTCAAGCAGCACGTGGGCGCACTCAAGGGGTAGCCAGGCAGTAATGTTCGATCAATTGACGCAACAGACGCACTGTAGGCTGCAAACGTGACATTTCAAGATACTCACCGGGCTGGTGCGCACAGGCGATATCACCAGGCCCCATCACGATGGTTTCGCAACCAAGGCGCTGAAGATAAGGCGCTTCGGTGCCAAATGCCACTGCTTCGGCCGTATGACCGGTCAGACGCTCTGCGATTCGCACCAGTTCCGCATCGGCGCTTTCTTCAAACGGGGACACTTCCGAAAACAGCGGTGCGTAATCGATCTGCACCTGATGGAGTTCGGCGAGGGGTTGCAGCTTCTGCCGAATCGCCGCGCGCAGCACTTCAGGGTCCATGCCCGGCAGCGGGCGCAGGTCGAACTCCAGCGAGCATTGCCCGCAGATCCGGTTCGGGTTGTCGCCGCCATGGATGCAGCCGAAGTTCAGGGTCGGTTGCGGCACACTGAACTGCGGATTGCGGTATTGCTCCTGCCACTCTCGGCGCAGGCCTTTGAGTTCACCAATGGCGTCGTACATGGCTTCAAGGGCGCTCCGCCCCAGGCTCGGGTCCGAGGAGTGACCGCTGCGGCCGAGAATCTCTATGCGCTCCATCATCACGCCTTTGTGCAGGCGGACCGGCTTGAGGCGAGTCGGCTCGCCAATAACCGCCGCGCGGCCCAGTACTCCGCCCGCCGCAGCCAATGCCTTGGCACCAGCCATCGAACTTTCTTCATCGCAGGTCGCGAGGATGATCAGCGGCTGCTTGAACGGCTGATCGAGCAACGGCTGAAGCGCCTCAATGGCCAGCGCGAAGAAGCCCTTCATGTCGCAACTGCCCAGTCCTACCCAATTGCCGTCGACTTCGGTCAGTTTCAGCGGATCGGTCTTCCACAATGCATCGTCGTAAGGAACCGTATCGCTATGGCCCGCCAGCACCAGCCCGCCGGGGCCGGTGCCATAGGTTGCCAGCAGATTGAACTTGCCGGGGCTCACCTGCTGGATGTCGCAGGCAAAACCCAGATCGCCCAGCCAGCCTGCCAGCAGATCAATGACGGCGCGATTGGACTGGTCGAGCGCCGGCTGCGTACAGCTCACAGATGGCGCGGCGATCAGGGCGGCGAACTGGTCTTTCATGGACGGCAACGGCATAGGCGACTCCGGTGATGGGGTGCGACACGCGAGCCATCATAGGTTGATTGGCCCGCATCAATAAACTGTCACGGTTGATGTCCTGTACACTGCACGGCCCACGCAGCTGTGTCGATTCCGGCTGCGACCCCGTTATCAGCGATAGAGCGTTTGGATTCTCCGGCCATGCAGAAAGAAACCGAAATCAAACTCCGCGTCAGCCGCGAAACCCTCATAGCCCTGCGCGAGCACCCGTTGCTGAAGAAGCGCAACAAGAGCGGCTGGGAGCGGTTGGAGCTGTTCAATCAGTACTTCGACACCCCCGAGCGCGAGCTGGCCCATGCCAAGGTTGCGCTGCGCCTGCGCCGCGATGGCGACGCAATCATTCAGACCCTCAAGACCCGCGGCCAGAGCGTCGCAGGCCTGTCCGAGCGAAACGAATACAACTGGGATGTGCCCAAGGCCAAGCTGGACCTGAAGAAGCTCGACGGCGAATGCTGGCCTGAGCAACTGGCGGATCTGGACAAGAAAACCATCAAGCCGGTGTTCACCACTGACTTCGTCCGCGAGAAAGCGGAAATCGCCTGGGGTCGTGGCAAGACCAAGGTGGTGATCGAAGCGGCGCTGGACCTGGGCAAGGTTGTTGCGGGCAAGCAGCAGGAAGAAATTTGTGAGCTGGAGCTTGAGCTGCGCGAAGGCGACCCTGCCGCGCTGCTGGAGCTGGCCGCAGAGCTGGCCGAGAAGCTGCCGCTGATGCCCTGCGATATCAGCAAGGCTGAACGTGGCTATCGTCTGTTCGACGCCAGCAGCTATTCGATCAAACTGCCGACGCCTGAGCTGCATGGCGAACTCTCGGTAGACGACGCCTTCAGCGCCATCGCCTGGTTCCTGCTCGGCAGCAGCCAGCGTCTGGCCGAGCAATACCGTTTCAACGGTCACTGGAGCTTGTTGCAGGAATGGGTCGAAGTGCTCGCTGAACTGCGCGCCTTGGCCGGCAGCCTCGGTCAGGCCGCTCCGCGCGCAACGACCCATGACCTGCGCGCCGCGCTGGACGCCTTGCTGGAAGACTGGCGCACGCTGGTGCTCGCCGGTCAGGAAGATGGCGATGTACGCGCCGCTGCCCATGAGCAGTTCATCGAAGAGCTGCAGGACACCCGCTGGGGCCTGTTCTCGCTGACCACCTCGCGCTGGTTGATGGCGCGCAGCTGGACGGTCGAGCGCAACAACCGTGGCAATCGTCAGGGCCACGCGATGCTCAGCAGCTGGGTGCCGCGCTTCCTGGGCGATGAAGCCACCGCGCTGAATCTGCCGCGCTACCAGCAGCAGCCGGAAGATCTGGCCGAGCAATTGCCGCGCATCGAACGTATTCAGGTCTGGTTGCATTACGCCCGCCAGGCCCTCGACCTGCCTGAGCTGGATCGCTTGTACGGCGAGTTGAACAAGCTTGAGCAACTGGCGCACCTGGACATCACCGATGAGCTCCTCGATGCCCGTATGCAGCAAACCATCACCGTGCTGCAAAGCCGGGCGTGGAAGACATTGTTGAAGTTGTAAGACGCTGTCAGTAGGACCGGCTGACGCTTTTTTGGTAGGACCGGCTTTAGCCGGGAAGAGGCCAGCCTGAGCACCCTCAATTTTGCAGTGTGCCTACCGACGCCTTCCCGGCTGAAGCCGGTCCCACTAAGTGCATGCGGTGTGTCAGTGGGACCGGCTTCAGCCGGGAAGAGGCCAGCCTGAGCACCCTCAATTTTGCAGTGTGCCTACCGACGCCTTCCCGGCTAAAGCCTGTCCTACGAAAGGCACGCGGTGTGTCAGTAGGACCCGCTTTAGCCGGGAATGGGCCAGTTACAGCACCCTCAGTTTTGCAGTGTGCCTACCGACGCCTTCCCGGCTGAAGCCGGTCCCTCTAAGTGCATGCGGTGTGTCAGTGGGACCGGCTTTAGCCGGGAAGTGGCCAGCGGCAGCACCCTCAGTTTTGCGGTGTATCTACCGACGCCTTCCCGGCTGAAGCCGGTCCCACTAAGTGCATGCGGTGTGTCAGTGGGACCGGCTTTAGCCGGGAACTGGCCAGTGGCAGCACCCTCAATTTTGCAGTGTGCCTACCGACGCTTTCCCGGCTGAAGCCGGTCCCACTAAGTGCATGCGGTGTGTCAGTGGGACCGGCTTTAGCCGGAAGAGGCCAGTGGCAGCACCTTAAGTTTTGTGGTGTGCCTACCGACGCCTTCCCGGCTAAAGCCGGTCCTACGAAAGGCACGCGGTGTGTCAGTAGGACCGGCTATAGCCGGGAAGAGGGCAGCCTGAGCACCCTCAATTTTGCAGTGTGCCTACCGATGCTTTCCCGGCTGAAGCCGGTCCTACGAAAGGCACGCGGTGTGTCAGTGGGACCGGCTTTAGCCGGGAATGGGCCAGTGACAGCACCCTCAATTTTGCAGTGTGCCTACCGACGCCTTCCCGGCTAAAGCCGGTCCTACGAAAGGCACGCGGTGTGTCAGTGGGACCGGCTTTAGCCCGGAATTGGCTCCCTATCTGCCAATCGGCAAGCTTGTCGTCGATTTGATCTCCGACAGCGCGACCGTTGAATTCACTTCCTGAATCCCCGGCACCAGCGAGAGCTTTTCGAAGAAGAATCGCTCGTACGCTTCGATGTCCGGCGTGACGATGCGCAGCAAAAAATCCACCGACCCCATCAGCACGTAACACTCCAGCACTTCGGGAAAGCCGCGGATCGCTTCGGTGAACTCAGTGAAGTTGGACCGACCGTGGGCGTTGAGTTTTACCTCAGCAAAAATCTGCGTATTCAGGCCAATCTTCTTGCGATCCAGCAGTGTCACCTGTCGCCGGATCACGCCCTCCTCCTTGAGCCTTTGAATCCGCCGCCAACAAGGTGATTGCGACAGGCCGACCTGCTCGGCGATCTGCGCGCTGGACAGCGACGCATCCTCCTGCAGGAGCGCCAGAATCTTCCGATCGTAGGCATCCAGCTCTATCTGCATAATCAATTCCTATAAGCTGGCTGCTGCACATAAACAAGTCTCATACAGCCTAATACAGCGCATCTTCGATCAGAAATTTCTTTTTCAGCGTGTAAAAATTTCTCCCATCAGACGTCATTCCAACGACGAGCCCAGGAGAGACTCCATGCCGCATTTCGAACCCGCCAGCTCTGCACCTCTTCGCCATGATGCCTGGTCCGTCGGCAACGCTCATTGCCTGTCGCGCTATCAAATCCTTGCCGAGGCAGAAGCTGACGTACTCTGCCGACTGCTCAACCTGTTCGCGATGCAGTACCTGATCCCCCAACAGGTCGGCGTGCTGCAGCAGGACGGCATGCTAATGGTGAATGTAGAGGTGGGCGGCTTGACGTGGCACCGCGCTCAGGTCATTGGCGAAAAAATGCGCAACCTTGTCAGCGTTTGCTCGGTCGAACTTGAACCCATGGGCGATTTCCACGTCGTAACCGAGGCCGTCTCACTCGCCGCCAGTTGAGTGCTCCGAAAATATTGGCAACGCTTCGCTACCGACAGGGCGCAACAACTGGCACGCTTGGGACTACTCTTGCTCATCACCGAAGTAAGCCGTCTCGTCCGAAGGAGCCCGCATGTCCGTCCTCGCCTCATCATCTCAGGACCGCTGGCTGGATCTGAACGAAGTATTACGTGACCTCGTCGCGCAGGGATACCTCGATCAGGACAACGCCGAATATGCGCTCACGCTGCGCCGAGCCGCGCAGAATCTCCACGCCCACCCGCTCGAACTCATCGCCACCCAGCAGTTCGATAACCACAAGCGGCCCGGCAAGAAACTCGACCTCGAAACCCTGACCGCCTGGCTGGCTGAGCAATCCGGCCAGCCGTACCTGCGCATCGACCCGCTGAAGATTAACGTCGCCGCCGTAACGCCCTTGATGTCCTACGCCTTCGCCCAGCGCCACAAGATTCTTGCGGTGGACGTCGATCGCGACGCAGTGACCATCGCCAGCGCGCAACCGTACGTGAATGCGTGGGAAGCCGACCTGACCCACGTGCTGAAGATGCCGATCAAGCGCGTCGTCGCCAATCCCGTCGACGTGCAGAAACTGGCCGTCGAGTTTTACCGGCTGGCGAAATCAGTCAGCGGCGCGAGTGCCAGCGACCAGAAAGTCAGCAACATGGGCAACTTTGAACAGTTGCTCAAGCTCGGTGCCAGCGATCAGGAGCCGGACGCCAACGACGCGCATATCGTCAATATCGTCGACTGGCTGTTCCAGTATGCCTACCAGCAGCGGGCGAGCGATATTCACATCGAGCCCCGCCGTGAGGCCGGTACCGTCCGCTTCCGCATCGATGGCGTGCTGCACAACGTTTATCAATTCCCGCCGCAGGTCGCGATGGCCGTCACCAGCCGCTTGAAAAGCCTTGGCCGCATGAACGTGGCCGAGAAGCGCAAGCCCCAGGACGGCCGGGTGAAGACCAAGACGCCGGACGGTGGCGAAGTGGAGCTGCGGTTATCGACGCTGCCCACGGCCTTCGGCGAGAAGATGGTGATGCGTATCTTCGACCCGGAAGTGCTGCTCAAGGACTTCGACCAGCTTGGGTTCTCTGGCGATGACCTGCGCCGCTGGGAGGGTATGACCCGACAGCCCAACGGCATCATTCTGGTGACCGGCCCGACCGGTTCCGGCAAGACCACCACGCTGTACACGACGCTGAAGATGCTGGCGACTTCGGAGGTGAACCTCTGCACCATCGAGGACCCGATCGAGATGGTTGAGCCGGCGTTCAACCAGATGCAGGTGCAGCACAACATCGACCTGACCTTCGCCAGCGGCGTGCGCGCGCTGATGCGGCAAGACCCGGACATCATCATGATCGGCGAGATTCGCGACCTGGAAACCGCAGAAATGGCGATTCAGGCGGCGTTGACCGGTCACCTGGTGCTGTCGACGCTGCACACCAACGACGCGCCAAGCGCCATCAGCCGTCTGCTGGAGTTGGGCGTGCCGCATTATCTGCTCAAAGCGACGATCCTCGGCGTAATGGCCCAGCGTCTGGTGCGTACGCTGTGCCCGCACTGCAAGGCGCCGATCGAAATGGATGAGGTTGACTGGCAGACCCTGACGCGGCCATGGCAGGCACCCGTGCCAAGCGGCGCGCACCGGGCGGTGGGTTGCGCGGAGTGTCGCGACACGGGTTATCGCGGGCGTGCGGGGGTGTACGAGATCATGCTGATGTCGGACGCCGTGAAGTCGCTGATCACGGCGGACCTGGACCTGACGGCGTTGCGTCGCCAAGGCTTCAAGGACGGCATGCGCAGCCTGCGCTTGTCCGGCGCGCAAAAGGTCGCGGCGGGCCTGACGACGGTTGAAGAGGTGCTGCGCGTGACACCCCAGAGCGAGCAGCGCTAGCCCCGCCGAATGTAGGAGCGCGCTTGCCCGCGAAAGCGTCAGATGACTCATCACCGAGTTAACGGACACACCGCAATCGCTGTAGGAGCCGGCTTGCTGGCGAATGAGGCGTGTCAGTCGATGCATTCGTAGCTGACGTAACGCCTACGCCAGCAAGCCGGCTCCTGATTCGGGTGGGTCAACTTACCTGTGTGTTGGAGGATCTGACGCCTTCGCGGGCAAGCGCGCTCCTACAGGTTTACGCGCCGGCAATCCCCGGTCAGACCTTCATAAACGCCCTACTTTCACTGGTCTGGCACCCCGAAATCCAGCACCACTTTCATCGCCTGCTGCTTGTCCCCCGCCAGTTCGAACGCCTGGACCGCTTCCTGAAATGCAATGGTGTGGGAGATCACCGGCGTCACGTCGATCACCTTGCGATTGAGCAAGTCCACCGCCTGGGCGAATTCGGGGTGGAAGCGAAAAGTCCCGCGCAGGTCGATTTCCTTGCCCACTACCAGATTCAGCGGAATCGCCACATCGCCGCCGAGCCCGACCGTCACCACAATCCCGCGCGGGCGCATGCACGTCAGGCCATCGCGCAAGGCGTGGGCGCTGCCGGAAGCCTCGAACATCACGTCGAAATAACCCTTGTCGGCGGTATAGCGCGCCAGTGCTTCGGGCTCGTCGCGCAGATTGTGGGTTTCGCTGGCGCCCATGCGGCGCGCGCACGCCAAGGCGCTGTCGCTAAGGTCTGCGGCAACAATCTGCAACGCACCCGCCGCGCGCAGGCTGCCGATCAACAGGTTGCCAATCGGGCCGCAGCCGGTCACCAGCACGCGCTTGCCGAACACGCCGCCGGCACGCTGGATTGCATGAAGGCCAACCGACAAGGGCTCGGCCAGTGCGCCTTCAGCCAGGCTAGTGGTCGGGGCCAACAGATGCGCCTGGCCAGACTCGATCACCAGATGCTCGCGGAACGCACCCTGAATGTGCGGAAACGGCATCGCGCTGCCGTAAAAACGCATTTTCAGGCAATGGTTGGGCAGGCCTTCGTGACAGTATTTGCAGTCTCCGCACGGCCGTGACGGCGATACGGAAATTCGTTGTCCGACACTGAAAGCGCTCTGCGCGTCGCTGACTTCCTCGATGACCGCCGAGATCTCATGGCCGAGGACCATCGGCTCTTTCAGCCGAACGGCACCGAAGCCGCCGTGCTGGTAATAGTGAAGATCCGAGCCGCAGATACCGCCGCGAGCAACGCGTACGCGCAACTGGCCGGCGGACAGCGGCAACGCTTCGTTGCCGGGCTCGACACGCAGGTCTTTCGCGGCATGGCAGACAATCGCTTGCATGGTCATTCTCCGGATTACAGCGATGCCGTGATGGCACCGTCGACGTAAAGGATGTGGCCGTTGACGAAGCTGGCCGCGTCCGAGGCCAGAAACACCGCCGCGCCCGCCAGCTCAGACACTTCGCCCCAGCGACGGCTCGGCGTGCGCTGCACAAGCCAGTCGCTGAATTCGGCGTTGGCCACCAGCGCAGCGTTCAGCTCGGTTTTGAAGTAGCCCGGGCCGATGCCGTTGACGTTGAGGCCGAACGGGCCCCAGTCGATCGCCATGCCCTTGGTCAACATCTTCAGCGCGCCCTTGCTTGCCGTATACGGCGCGATACCCGGGCGGCCCAGCTCGCTCTGCACCGAACAGATGTTGATGATGCGCCCACGCCCACGGGGGATCATGCAACGCGCGACCGCCTGGCCGACGAAGAACGCGCTGTCCAGGTTAGTGCGCATCAGCTCGTGCCAGTCCGCCTCGGCGAACTCCGCCAGCGGACCACGGCGTTGTATGCCGGCGTTGTTGACCAGGATATCCAGCGGTCCGACGCGCTCTTCGATGTCCTGAACCGCAGCGGCGACCGCCGTGCTGTCCGTCACGTCGAAACGCTGTGTGTGAACCGCATGCCCCTCGGCCGCAAGGGCCTGGGCAGCCGATTGCAGCGTATCGGCATTACGGCCGTTGAGCACGACGGTCGCGCCCGCTTCGGCCAAGCCCCGGGCGATCGCCAGGCCAATGCCTGCGCTGGATCCGGTGATCAGCGCCACCCTGCCGTCGAGACGAAAACTTTCCAGAACAGCCATGAAGCCCTCCTATTGTTTTTTGCGGCTTGAGCCTTGGTTGGCTGCGTCAGCTGTTCTTCCCGCCAATACAAAAGGTTCGCCGCGCAGATTGCAGTCACCTTACTCTGCCTGAGCGACTTCCCACCGTCATCAATGGTGACGCCATGAACGTTGATGAACCCCCTAACCGGGAGATTTTGTAAGGCGGAACGCCATGACGCACTGCGGGTGGGGAACTAGAGCGGGGGATGGCGTATCAAATCGTTTCAGAACAAACAAACATCGGAGTACCTCTCATGCGTCTCAAACTTGCTGTAGCCACGTTAGCCTTGCTTTCCCTGCCGGTCGGTTCAGCAATGGCCGACGGTTTTCTGCGGGATGTGCTTTCGTCTGGCGCCACAACCGGTTCCACCTATCTCACCTTTCGTCACCACAAGCTGATCGTTGCTGCACAAGACGACGCTGGCAGCTTCGTCGCCAGCAACGGCGAAATCCGTGGCCCATACCTGGAAGCAGCCATGGATCAAGTGCGCAAAGACAATCCGGCCATCAAGGCATCGGACATGGACCTGGCGAACGCCATCCTGGCCAAGAATCTGGTTGCCGAGCAATAAGTCAGAACCGTCGAAATGGGTGGGCGGCATAACGCCAATCTCGCTCCCAATAAAAAGCCGCTCACTTGAGCGGCTTTTTTGTGGCCGACGGGCTTATTCGCCGATCAGCGCTTTGTAGCCGGCTGCGTCGAGCAGTTTGCCCAGGTCTGCGGCATTGGCCGGCTTGACCTTGAAGATCCATGAGTCGTATGGCGCCTCGTTCAATGCCTCTGGCCCATCGGCCAGCGCCTCGTTGACTTCGACGACTTCGCCCGCCACTGGCGAGTAGATGTCAGACGCAGCTTTCACCGACTCAACGACACCTGCCTGATCACCTGCGGCCGCGAACACTTTACCCACCTCAGGCAGCTCGACGAACACCACGTCACCCAGCGCTTCCTGCGCATGATCGGAAATACCGACAACGATCAGATCACCCTCTTGCCTGGCCCATTCGTGGCTCTCGGCAAAACGCAGTTCGGCGGGAATAGTGCTCATGTTCTTATCCTCTCTACTTCATCAGGTCAGCGGAAAAACCCGCCAGGGATGGCTTTCAAATCAGGGTTATATCAGGGCCTTGCCGTGACGCACGAATGCGGGTCGAACCACTCGGACCGGGTACCACTTGCCCCGGATTTCCACCTCGGCACGGTCAGCGGTGGCCATCGGCACTCGCGCCAGCGCGATCGACTTGCTTAGCGTAGGAGAGAAACTACCACTGGTGATCTCTCCTTCGCCAACTTCCGCTATCCGAACGACCTGATGGGCGCGCAAAACGCCACGCTCTTCAAGGACCAGCCCTACAAGCTTCGAGGGAATCCCTCGCACGCGCTCTGCTTCGAGTGCAGCGCGGCCGATGAACGTGCGGTCTTCAGGCATCCACGCGACCGTCCAGGCCATATTGGAGGTCAGCGGAGAAACCTGCTCGTCGATTTCCTGACCGTACAGATTCATGCCCGCTTCCAGGCGCAGCGTATCGCGGGCGCCCAATCCAATCGGTGAAATGCCGGCGCCGACCATGTCATTAAAAAAGGCACAGGCTTCGGTGGCTGGCAAGATGATTTCCAGGCCGTCTTCACCGGTATAGCCCGTGCGGGCAATGAACCACTCGCCCTCTTGCTGACCTTCGAAGGGTCTGAGGGTGTGGATAAGCGCGGTGCGTTCCTGATTGACCAGCTCGCCGATCTTCTGCCGGGCGTTAGGGCCCTGAATGGCGAGCATGGCCAGCTCTGAGCGGTGCTTGATGCGCACGTCGTACCCGGCCAGGTTGGCGTTCATCCAGGCCAGGTCCTTGTCGCCGGTGGCTGCGTTGACCACCAGTCGATAACCCTCGTCGGTCTGGTAAACGATCATGTCGTCGACGATGCCGCCAAGGGTGTCGAGCATCGCGCTGTAAAGCGCCTGCCCGGTCTGTTGCAATCTACCGACGTCGTTCGCCAGCAGATGTTGCAGCCAGGGTTTGGCCTGGCTGCCGGATACATCGAGCACATGCATGTGCGACACGTCGAAAATCCCGCAGTCCCGGCGCACCTGATGGTGTTCCTCGACCTGGGAGCCGTAGTGCAAGGGCATGTCCCAACCACCAAAATCGACCAGCTTCGCGCCAAGCGCGAGGTGCAGGTCAAAGAGGGGCGTACGCTGTCCCATGGGTTTCTCCTTCCGGGCGTGGCGAAGACACAGTCACTGGCAATCCCGCAAATCCCCCGTGAATTGGGGTCTGAAACCTTTGCTAATTTGTGGAATTGTCTGACAGACCGAGTCGATTGCGGCGCATTGTAGCCGCAAGGTTAGGACCCCGCACCTAACCAATCGGCTTGGCCGAACGTCTGATCAAACCGATGACCGGAAGCAGCCCCACCAGCACCAACGTCAGCGCAGGCAAAGCCGCACGCGCCCACTCACCTTCGCTGGTCATTTCGAAGATGCGCACGGCCAGCGTGTCCCAGCCAAACGGGCGCATGAGCAGCGTGGCGGGCATTTCCTTGAGCACATCGACGAAGACCAGCAACGCAGCGCTCAACGTACCGGGTATGAGCAGCGGCAGATAAATCCTGAAAAACAATCGTGGTCCACTGACCCCCAGACTGCGCGCGGCTTCAGGCAGTGAAGGGCGAATGCGCGACAGGCTGTTTTCGAGCGGCCCGTAAGCGACTGCGATGAAGCGCACCAGGTACGCAAGCACGAGCGCCCCCAGGCTGCCCAGCAGCAAAGGCCTGCCAGCGCCGCCCAGCCAGCTGGATAACGGCACGACCAGCTCCCGGTCCAGATAACTGAACGCCAACATGATCGACACCGCCAGCACGGAGCCGGGCAGCGCATAGCCAATATTGGCCAAGCTGACGCCTGAGCGAATGGCGCGTGTGGGGGCGAGACGCCGGGCAAACACGAGGATCATCGCGACGCACACCGTGACCAGCGCAGCGATGCCGCCCAGATAAAGCGTGTGCAGAATCAACCCGGCGTAGCGCTCGTCGAGGTCGAAGCGCCCGCGTTGCCAGACCCAGACAATCAACTGCAACAGCGGCACCACAAACGCGCAGGCGAACACCAGTCCACACCACGTGCTGGCGGCGGCAGCTTTTAATCCGTGCAGGTGATACAGCGCCTTGACCCTCGGGCGCTCGTTGCTCGGCCGGCTTGCCCCCCGAGCGCGGTGCTCGCCATACAGCAGAACCATGACGGCCAGCAGGAGCAGGCTCGCCAGTTGCGCGGCGCTCGACAAGCTGAAGAAGCCGTACCAGGTTTTGTAAATTGCGGTGGTGAAGGTGTCGAAGTTGAACACCGACACCGCGCCGAAATCCGCCAGGGTTTCCATCAACGCCAAGGCGACACCGGCACCGATCGCCGGCCTCGCCATGGGCAGTGCCACGCGCCAGAACGCTTGCCACGGCGACTGGCCCAAAATGCGGGCGGCCTCCATCAGCCCTTTGCCCTGGGCCAGAAATGCCGTACGCGCCAACAGGTACACGTAGGGATAAAACACCAGCACCAAGACGATGATGACGCCGCCAGTCGAACGCACCCGAGGCAGACGCAGGCCGGAACCGAACCACTCGCGCAACAGCGTCTGCACCGGCCCTGCAAAGTCCAGCAAACCCACAAACACGAACGCGAGCACATACGCCGGGATGGCGAACGGCAGCATCAGCGCCCAGTCCAGCCAACGCCGCCCCGGAAACTCACACAGCGCCGTCAGCCACGCCAGACTCACGCCCAGCAGCGTAACGCCCAGCCCTACGCCAATCACCAGGGTGAGGGTGTTGCCCAGCAACCGTGGCATCTGGGTTTCCCAAAGGTGCGACCAGATCTGCTGATCAATGGTCTGCCAGGAGAAAAGCAGCACGCTTAACGGCAGCAACACCAGCGCGGCAATGCTGAACACCAGGGGGTACCAGCGATGCTGGGGGGAGTGGGCCAAGGAGAATACTCATAGAGTGAGAGATCGGCTGTAGGCGCGTGCCCCGCGATGACATTGTGTCGGACACCTTTCAGGTCACAGACACATACCCTTCGCGGGCAAGCGCGCTCCTACAGACGGGTGCTGCCTGGATGCGGTCAGTTCCAGCCCGCACGGTCCATCATGCGAATCGCCTCGGCCTGCCGCCGACCCGCCACTTCAACCGGGATCGTGTCGGCCTTGAACGCACCCCAGCTCGCCACTTCTTCAGACGGTGCGACTTTCGGGTTGGCCGGGAATTCCTGGTTGGTGCCGGCGAATATCGCCTGGGCTTCGGGGCCCGTCATCCATTCCACCAGTGCTTTGGCGGCGTCTGGGTGGGGCGCGTACTGGGTCAGACCAATCCCGGAAAGGTTGACGTGCACGCCACGATCCGACTGATTGGGCCAGAACAGGCGCACAGCAAGGTCCGGATTATCCTTGTGCAAACGACCGTAGTAGTAGGTGTTGACGATGCCGACGTCGCATTGGCCGGCATTGATGGCTTCCAGCACTGCGATGTCATCGGAAAACACGTCGGTCGACAGGTTGTTCACCCAGCCCTTGAGGATCTTCTCCGATGCGTCGGCGCCGTGGGTTTCGATCAGCGTGGCGGTCAGCGACTGGTTGTAGACCTTCTTGGCGGTACGCAGGCACAGACGCCCTTCCCACTGTTTGTCAGCCAGCGCTTCGTAGGTGGTGAGTTCTTCAGGTTTGACGCGATCGGTGGAGTAGGCAATGGTCCGCGCGCGCAGGCTCAGACCTGTCCAGCTGTGGGTGGAAGAACGGTATTGCGACGGAATGTTGGCGTCGATGACCGGCGAAGTGAACGGCTGCAGGATGCCCATTTGCTCAGCTTGCCAAAGGTTGCCTGCGTCGACGGTGAGCAGCAGGTCAGCCGTTGCGTTCTGGCCCTCGGCCTTGATGCGCTGCATCAGCGGCGCTTCCTTGTCGGTGATGAACTTGACCTTCACGCCGGTTTTGGCGGTATAGGCATCGAACACCGGTTTGATCAGCTCATCGATTCGGGAGGAATACACCACCACTTCATCTGCGGCCTGGGCGGTGCTGCCGAGCACGGTTAATGCCAGGGCAGCCAAAAGACGCTTGCTCGCCTGCATGCAGGTTCTCCTGATTCGAGAGAGGGGAAAAACGAGGCGAAATGGTAGTGAATCGCATCTGCCATCTCAACCGAAGTCAGGATTGAGCCGTTACCGGATGTTGCGGAGTACCAGCGGTGCCACACCCACACTCACTGGATACGCGCGCATTTCAGTGGGACCGGCTTCAGCCGGGAAGAGGCCAGCATGAACGCCATCAGATTTCCGGCGTAACGAAAGGCGCTTTCCCGGCTAAAGCCGGTCCCACGGTAAAGCGCGGGCAAGTGCTGTGCCGTCAGAGCTTTGCAAGTGCTGGCAAATCCCCGGTCAGGCCCAAGGCCTGGCGTACAAACAACGCTTTGGCTTCTGCCGAACGATCGACCATCTTCAGCCCGGCGTTACGCAACAGGCGAACCGGCAGCGCGTCGGACTGGAACAGTCGTTCGAAACCTTCCATCGCCGCCATCAACGTCAGGTTATGCGGCATGCGCCGACGCTCGTAACGGCTCAACACACGCTCATCGGCCAGACGTTCGCCGCGCTCGAACGCACTACGCAGCACTTCGGCCAGCACCGCTGCGTCCAGAAAGCCCAGGTTGACGCCCTGCCCCGCCAACGGATGGATGGTGTGCGCGGCATCGCCGATCAGCGCGAGGCCGGGCGCCACATAGCGCTTGGCATGGCGTTGACGCAGCGGTACGCAAAGCCGCGAATCGGCAGAAATCACCTGCCCGAGACAGCCTTCGAACGCGTTCTCCAGCTCACGGCAAAAAAGTTCGTCGTCGAGCTTCATCAAGCGCTCGGATTGCTCCGGCGTCACCGACCAGACGATGGAGCACCAATGCTCACCCTCTCGATCCAGCGGCAAAAAGGCCAGCGGGCCGTCGTCAGTGAAACGTTGCCACGCGGTTTTACGATGGGAATGCGCCGTGCGCACGCTCGTCACAATGGCGTGATGCAGGTAGTCCCACTCCCGCGTCGCGGTGCCCGTCATGCGCCGCACGGTCGAGTTGGCGCCATCGGCCGCGACCACCAGCGGCGCGCGCAACGTACGGCCGTCGGAGAGCGTCAGAAGCCAGTCATCGCCGGAGTGCCGCATCTGCTCCAGACGCACGTCTGCCAACAAGCCAATGCCGCTGTCATGCAGACGCTCGACCAATGCATCCTGCACCACGCGGTTTTCAACGATGTGCCCAAGCACTTCGGCGTGAACACTGGAAGCTGAAAAATGCACCTTGCCCGTGCCGCTGCCGTCCCACACGTGCATGTCGCTGTAGGGGCTGACGCGCCGCGCAACGATGCCCTCCCAAACGCCAAGCCGCTCGAGAATGCGCTGACTCGCGATGGACAGCGCACTGACCCGAGCCTCGAATGGCGCGTCGGCCACGAACGGTTTGACCGTCAGGGGACCGCCATCCACCACAAGGATGTTCAGCCCACTGTGTCGCAGCGCCAGCGCGAGCGCACTCCCCACCATTCCGGCCCCGACAATCAGCAGATCTGCGCGCGTTTCCATGCTTTAAATCGTTCTCGGTTGTGGCAAAGGCCACGAATGAATGGAGTGTTCAGACATCGCTTCGTGTTCCCAGGCCCATGGCCTGACGGGCGAACCAGTTCTTGGCCGAAGGCAACAGATCCAGGCCCAGGAGGCCTAGATTACGGCCCGCAGTTACAACTGACTGCTGACTGCTGAACAGCCGGGTGACTTGATCGGAAAAGCCGACGGTCAGTTTTTGATCAACCCGCTGGCGCTCGCGATAGGCCTGCAACGTCGACAGCTCGCCGAGCGATGCATCACTGGCCAGCAGCGCCTCGGCCAGGGAGGCAGCATCACGCAGGGACAGGTTGAAGCCCTGTCCCGCAATGGGATGCAGACTGTGGGCGGCATTGCCGAGCACCACCAGATGAGAGCGGATCTGCTCTTCGGCTTCGATCAGCGCCAGCGGATAGCTATGGCGCGCACCCACTTGCTTCAACGCGCCCAGCCGGTAGCCGAAGACGCCCTGCAGTTCTTCCAGGAAGCTTCGGTCGTCCAGCGCCATCAGCCGTTGAACGTCATCGCCGGTGCGCGTCCACACCAATGCGCAACGGTTATCCGGAAGTGGCAGCAACGCCATCGGGCCATTTTCGGTAAACCGCTCGAAGGCCTCACCCCCGTGTGCGTCTCCCGGCGTGATGTTGGCGATCAGCGCGCTCTGATCATACGGCGTGTGTCGCACGGCAATGCCCAACTGCTCGCGCAGGCTGGAACGGCCACCATCGGCCAGTACCGCCAGGTCGCAGGTGAGCTGAGTTTCGTCATTGAGGGTCAGTTGGTAGCCGTCGGGCAGCGCCTGCATGTGCGTGACCTCGGCCGGCACCCGCCAACTGATCACGTCCTTGTCCAGCGCCTGCCACAGGCATTGGCCCAGCCAGGCATTTTCAACCACATAGCCCAGGGCCGGAACGCCTTCCTCCATCGAAGACAGGTGCGCTGCGCCAAACCGGCCTTTGTCGGAAACGTGAATCTTGAGAATCGGCTCGGCGCGGCGGCTGATCTGCTGCCACAGGCCCAGGCGTTCGTAAATCTGCCGCGCGCCGAACGACAACGCTGATGAGCGAGCGTCGTAGCTGGGCTGATAGGTGTCACCGGGTGCAAACGGCTCAATCAGCACAATTTTCCAGCCGCGCGCTTTCGCACCGGCTTGCAAGGCGAGCGCCAGGCTTGCGCCGACCAGTCCGCCACCGACGATGGCCAGATTAAAGCGGCTCATGCGGCTTGGGTTCGTGCGGCGGCCATCAAGGCCTCGATATCGGCAACGGTCTTTGGCACATCGCCCGTCAGGATTTCACAGCCTTTTTTGGTCACCACGACGTCATCCTCGATTCGAACGCCAATCCCGCGCCATTTTTTGGCGACGGTCTGATTGTCAGGGGACACATAAATACCGGGCTCGACCGTCAGCGCCATCCCGGCCTCCAGCACGCGCCATTCGCCGCCGACCTTGTATTCGCCGACGTCGTGCACGTCCATGCCCAGCCAGTGCCCGGCGCGGTGCATGTAAAAAGCTTTGTACGCTTCAGCGGCAATCAGTTCATCCACCGCGCCTCGCAGCAGCCCAAGTTCAACCAGGCCTTCGGTGATGACCCGAACCGTCGCCTCGTGGGCCTGATTCCAGTGATTGCCGGGTTTGATCGCCGCAAACGCCGCTTCCTGGGATTTGAGCACCACCTCGTAAATCGCTTTTTGTTCAGCGGAGAATTTGCCGCTTACCGGGAAGGTACGGGTGATGTCACTGGCGTAACAGTCGATCTCGCAACCGGCATCGATCAGAACCAGGTCGCCGTCTTTGAGCGCCGCGTCGTTTTCCTGGTAATGCAGGATGCAGGCATTGCGCCCCGACGCAACGATGGAACCATAGGCCGGCATCTTCGCGCCGCCCTTGCGGAATTCGTAATCCAGCTCCGCCTCAAGGCTGAACTCGTACAGCCCCGCGCGACTGGCCTGCATCGCCCGCACGTGGGCACGGGCCGAGATTTGCGCGGCCTCGCGCATGACCTTCACTTCAGCCGCGGATTTATACAGGCGCATGTCGTGCAGCAGGTGATCCAGGGCCACGAACTCTTTCGGCGGCTGCGCACCCAGATGCGCCTTGGAGCGGATGACGTTGATCCACTCCATCACATGGCGGTCGAATTCGGGATTGCTGCCCATGGACGAATACACCCGATCGCGCCCCTCGATGAGGCCGGGCAGGATGTCGTCGATGTCGGTGATCGGGAAGGCATCGTCGGCGCCGTACTCGCGCATCGCGCCGTCCTGACCTGCGCGCAGGCCGTCCCACAGCTCGCGCTCGGGATTGCGCTCGCGACAGAACAGGACGTACTCACCGTACTCGCGGCCGGGGATCAGCACGATCACCGCTTCAGGTTCGGGGAAACCGCTCAGGTATTGAAAGTCGCTGTCCTGGCGGTACACATGCTCAACGTCCCGATTTCGAATCGCCACAGCCGCCGCGGGCAGAATGGCGATACTGTTGGGCTCCATCTGCTCCATCAACGCTTTGCGGCGGCGGGCATATTCGGCTTTCGGGATATGAATCATCGGCAAGTGCGGTTCTCCGGGAGGTGCGCTTCGGCCACCGCCGCGCAAAGGCGGCGTGGCCGAAGCAGCAATGAGGCGCGGTCAGTGCAAAGACGGTTTGGCTTCGTCTTCAGCGTCGGTTTTCTGGTTGAACTCGGTGAACAGCAGCAACGGCGCAACGCGCAGGTACTCCATGACTTCCATGTAGTCGCTCTCGCCGTCTTCGGACTCGTCAAGCGCATCATGAACCTGAGCGATGGCGGCCAAGTCTTGCAGCACGTCTCTGGCATCATCACTCAGTGACTGACCACCAACGCGGGCGAAGCCGCTGAGGAAACCCTGGCACCACTGGGCCATGGCGGCGGTGCGGGCAGCGAGAGGCTCATCATCGCCGGGCAAAAGCAACACGACGGTCATGTCGTCGCCGGTCAGTTCGCTTTTGACCATTGCCTGCAGGCCGATCAGAGCCTGGCGCACTTTGTCGTCAGGCTCTGTTTCCAGCAGCAGGTGAGCGTCGGCCAGCCACTCTTCCGCATCGAAGCCTGCGCCGGCGCAACTGCGGCCAAGCAAGAGGCCGTGCAATTCGGCAGGAGATACATGATGACCACTGCTGGTGAGCAGGGTGGCGAAGCCGTTGTACGGGGAATTCTGAATAGGCATGGGCAACTAGGCGCCAAGCGGCGCAATGTCTAGAATGAAGGCCTTGTATCGTAGCACCGGCAGACGCGCCCAAGCTATCAGGCGATGTCCGGGGCGAATCCAGACGCCAGCGCCTGCACCACTCATCTGAAAGTAATCAGTGGAAAACAATGGAAGACAACGACCTGCAAGCGCTGATGGCCCGACTGGAGTTATTGATCAATCGTGTCGAGCAACTAAAAAGTCAAAACGGACTCCTATTAGCTCAGGAAAAATCCTGGCGCGAGGAACGCGCTCAACTCATTGAAAAAAACGAAATCGCCCGGCAAAAGGTCGAGTCCATGATTTCGCGCCTCAAGGCCCTGGAGCAAGACTCATGAGTAATGGCAACAGCATCACCGTGCAAATCCTCGACAAAGAATATTCGATCATCTGCCCGCAAGAGGAGCGCACCAATCTGGTCAGCGCCGCGCGTTATCTAGACGGCAAAATGCGCGAGATCCGCAGCAGCGGCAAAGTCATCGGCGCCGACCGTATTGCGGTGATGGCCGCACTGAATATTACCCATGACCTTCTGCACAAACAGGAACTGCCACCGGCAAAGGCTCAGGCCAATGGTGCCAACAGTGAGCAGGTTCGCGATTTACTGGACCGCGTAGACCTGGTCCTTGCCACGGATTCGGATAAAGCACAAGGCTGATTGTTCGGACATGATTCGGTATACTTGCGACCGCTCCCTGGAGTGCTTGCCAGTCGGTCATGTCCCTGAGCCGATACGCACAACCACGGGGGTTGCACGTTGGGGTTGGTGTGCATGTCCGCTCGACGGAAAGCCTTAAAACCTCCTGCAATCTCCACCTTGAACTTTCGGGTTCAAGGGCTACACCGACAGCGGTTCGTCGGGGAGTCTCGAACCTTCTACCCATCGCCAGGCGCCCCGTCTGGCGGTGGGCATCGTGAATCTGCCTGATTCCACGACATCACTTCTCAAAGCCTCACGGACCCGCCAGCATGACCTCATCCGGCGCCGCTCCCCTCCCAGATTCTTCAAGTCTCTCCCGGCCTCAGTTACGTCGACTGCTTCGCCATAATCGTCGCGCGCTCAGCCCGGCAGAACAGCGACAGGCGGCACAGGGCTTGTACCGTCAACTTGCGCAAAACCCACTCTTTCGCCGCGCCCGGCACGTTTCTCTCTACCTTCCGATGGACGGTGAAATCGACCCGCGCCTGCTGCTTCGTGCCGCTCAAAAACGTGGCAAGACCACGTACCTGCCGGTGCTCAGTGCCTGGCCTCGAACGAAAATGGTGTTTCAGCGTGTGCGCCCCGGGGAGAACTTCAAGCCGAACCGGTTCCGTATCCCGGAGCCACGTATCAATGCCAGGCGACAGCGCAAGATCTGGACGCTGGACCTGGTGCTGATGCCTCTGGTGGGATTCGATCCGGAAGGCGGACGTCTTGGCATGGGTGGCGGCTTTTACGACCGCAGTCTGGCTTATCTCGCGCGTCGTAAAACCTGGCGCAAGCCGGTGCTGCTGGGACTGGCCCACGAGTGTCAGAAAGTAGGGAAGCTGGCGGTCGCCAGTTGGGATGTTCCGTTGGCAGGAACGGTGACAGATAAGCGTTGGTATATGGCGGAATGAATCGTCAGCGATGCGCGCTTCTGCAAGAAAAGCGCGCTGCGAAAACGCGGGTTAGCGGCGGAGCTGTGGCTGTTGTTGCTGAGTGATTTCGACCGGCGCATCTGCCTTGGCGGCCCACAAACTTTGCGCGTAACCGGTGGTGACGATGCCCAAGCCGAACAAAATTGCCAAAACCCACAGTACATCCGGCTTGCGTCGCATTGATCGTCCCCTTTGTAACGAATCAGAATCTGAAATCGATAGCGTTTAAACAAGGCTGCCAGATAGTGCAGCCCTTAAAATGCCGGCATTCTGCGGCAACGTGACGCAACACGCAAATACTGACGCCAGCCGACTGTCGGTTTGTCATCAAAGCGTAGGACAACTTTCCCAAGACCTGTTCAGGAACCTTAGAAATGGCTTATTGGCTGATGAAATCCGAGCCCGACGAGCTCTCGATCAGCGGGCTTGAAAAGCTCGGGCAGACACGCTGGGACGGTGTCCGTAACTACCAGGCCCGCAACTTTCTGCGAGCGATGGCCGTGGGCGATCAGTTCTTTTTCTACCATTCCAGCTGCCCGGAGCCGGGAATCGCCGGCATCGGAGAAATCGTCAAGGCCGCGTATCCGGATCCCACCGCGCTGGACGAAAAAAGCCACTATTTCGACGCCAAAGCCACCGAGGAGAAAAACCCCTGGAGCGCTCTTGATGTGGCATTCGTCGAAGCGTTTTCAAACGTGCTCGGGCTGGGTTATCTGAAGCAACAAGCCGCGCTGGAGCAGATGCCTCTGGTGCAGAAAGGCAGCCGCTTGTCTGTGATGCCGGTGACGGACGAACAATGGGCTGCCGTACTGGGCTTGCGCTGAGTTCAGAATGCCGCGTGTTACTGGGCGATAAAGTTGTTGAACAGCAGATCATCAACCACGGGCTTGCCGGTTTCCTGGGTCAGCACTTGCTGGGTCTGTTTCAGTGCTTCCTGACGCAGTTTTTCCTTGGCATCGACGTTGCCCATGCTGTCGACCGTTTGCTGAGTGAACAGCGCCACCAGCTGGTTGCGAATCAGCGGCTCGTTCTGCTTCACCAGTTTCTGCGCTTCGGCGCCAGTCACGCGCAAGGCGACGTCAGCCTTATAGACGTGCAGTTTCGGGCTGCCATCCAGTGAGTAGTTGCCTACGAAGGGTGGCGTCAACGCCACGTAGGAAACCTTGTTTGGATCTTCTTTCTCGCCGCCCTCTTCGGCCAGCGCCGCAACAGGCATCGACAATGCCATCAACATAACAATCCACGCTTTCACAGTCCGCTCCTCAATCCGCTTCGCCGCATAGCTTACTTCAGCTTATGCATACCTATCAGGCCGGGCCATGCTCATTGACCCCACAACCTCGCTACCTGTACTTATCGGCCATCGCCGAAAAAGGAATAGCCCTCGATGAAAGCCGTGCTTTGTAAAGCCATCGGTCCCGCTGCAGATCTGGTGCTGGAGGACATCCCCAGCCCGGAGCCGAAGAAGAACGAGATTCTTCTGAACGTGCACGCTGCCGGGGTCAACTTCCCGGACACGCTGATCATCGAAGGCAAATACCAGTTCAAGCCGCCTTTTCCGTTCTCGCCCGGAGGTGAAGCGTCGGGCGTTGTGACCGCTGTCGGCGAAAAGGTCAGCCATGTTCGAGTCGGTGACCGGGTAATGGCGCTGACCGGCTGGGGCAGCTTCGCTGAACAGATTGCCGTGGCCGGTTACAACGTCCTGCCCATTCCGGAGGCAATGGACTTTACCACTGCCGCCGCCTTCAGCATGACCTACGGCACGTCCATGCACGCCCTCAAACAGCGGGCCAATCTGCAGGCCGGCGAAACCCTTCTCGTCCTCGGCGCCTCCGGGGGCGTGGGCCTCGCCGCCGTTGAGATCGGCAAAGCCATGGGCGCTCGCGTGATTGCCGCCGCCAGCAGCGCGGAAAAGCTGGAGGTCGCCAAAACCTCAGGCGCCGACGAGTTGATCAACTACAGCGAAAGCAATCTGAAGGATGAAATCAAACGCCTCACCAACGGTAACGGTGTCGATGTGATCTATGACCCGGTGGGCGGCGACCTTTTTGATCAGGCTGTTCGCGGCCTCGCCTGGAACGGTCGACTGCTGGTGGTCGGCTTCGCCAGTGGTCGTATCCCCGAACTGCCAGTCAATCTCGCACTGTTGAAAGGTGCCTCGGTTGTAGGTGTGTTCTGGGGCTCATTTGCCCAACGCCAGCCCCAAGACAACGCGGCGAATTTCCAGCAACTGTTCGCCTGGTTCAGCGAGGGCAAGCTGAAGCCGTTGGTGTCGAAGGTTTACCCGCTGGAGCAGGCGGGGGAAGCCATTGAATCGTTGGCGCAGAGAAAAGCGGTTGGCAAAGTCGTGGTGAGCGTCAGGTAACGTGCATCGCGACCGACCCCGCTCTGAAGAAACGCAGCTCACTTCGCGGAGTTCTCTGCACGCACTTACAGCATCATCCTGACTTGATCAGGCAACACGTCCTTGTAACGCAGTTCCGGATTCGCCCGGCATCGCTGAATCACCTCCGGAACTGCATCTGCCAGCGCATCCCCCAGCGCGAACCTTTGCTCGTCGGGCAGCCTTCTGTAAGTCGCCACCCTCGCGAGTACGCTGTAGGTGTGCCGGAACACGCTCATCTCCACCTGTTCAAGATCAGACGAGTTCTGCTGGAAGTCGTCGAAGCGATTGTTGAATTTCGCGCAGGACAGGTGGCGTAGACTCCGATGCAGCCAAGGCACGTGAGCATTTCCTTCACGCGGGTGGACAAAGTAATGCTCCTGACGCAGCGAAATGACTGCCGGACGCTGCTCACTGACGACCCAGGGTTTAACGCGCCACGTCGGCACCACGTTTACGACGGAGCGGGAAAACAGAGCATGCGAGCTGTCCAGCACCTCAGGCGCGGAAACCCTTCCGTCGTGGTGCGCCTTCAGGTCGTAGACGACCCAGCCGGATACGCCCGATTTCAGCAGCGAATACGGCCAGGCGGGCGCCCTGCGATAGTCATACTCCACATCGCTCTCTTCCGCGCTTGCCTCGATACAAATCGCACACATCACGCATAAAACCCATCTGCTCATCACTGCTGTCACCTGCACACTTTTCCCATGTGCCTCCTGCGTGGGTGCAGAAAGCTGGCGCGCATTTTGTGCACTGGCCCGCGGCGGCAATAGCTCATGACTTCCCAGAGCTGCGTAGGACCGCTCCCAAAATCAACACGTCGCTAAACAACCCGCGACGGCACTTGATGTGTTCCGTATATTTCACGGCCGATACATACCGAACACGAGTCATTCGGTATCGACTCCCATACGAACTGCGGACCCAGTATTGATGACCGTCACTCTGATTTTGATTACGCTGTACGCGCTGTCGATCGCGATATTTTGCCTTGCCACCCGGCGCCTGCCGATCCTCTCCCGAGACGCCCTCCATCGCGTTTCGTCGCTGGACGGACTGCGCGGCGTGCTCGCCACCGCAGTCATCGTTCATCACTTCATCGTCAGTTATTACTGGCACGTCAACGGAGTCTGGGAAACCACTGACAGCCGCGTGCTGAACAACATGGGCACAGTACCGGTGTCGCTGTTTTTCATGATCACGGGTTACCTGTTTACCGCGAAGATCTACCGAAGCGAGCCGAAATGGCGGCAGATCCTGTCTTCACGGTTACGGCGGATCTTCCCGATGTACCTCTTCAGCGTCGCGCTGATTACGGCCATCGCGCTGTATCAATCCGCTGACATCAGCGCACCGATCATGGACACCATCAAGTCGCTCGGTCGATGGCTGATTTTAATCGGCAGCCCCATCAATGGTTTTCCGGATACCGTGCGTATCAACGCCTCGGTGCAGTGGACGCTGCTCTATGAAGCGGTCTTCTACCTGTCGCTGCCGGTGCTGTATTGCCTGCTTCGGCGCAAGCTCCCCGGCATGGCCGTCGTGGTCGGGCTGATTGCGCTGGCGTGCCTGTGGGGCGAATACCACCATCACTTTCACAACCGGTTCATCAAACTGTTCGCTGTCGGCATCGCGGTGGCGGTCTTTGAAGACCGGATGCGCCAGTGGAAAATCGACTTCACGGGCGTGCGCTGCACGTTGGTTGCAGTTGCGATACTGCTGATCTGCATGAAGCTCAAATCCTACTCGACGCTGCAGATGCTGATCCTCGGCATTCCGTTTGCGCTGTTTGTGCTCGGCAACAGTTTGCACGGGGTACTGGAGATTCGAGGGTTGAAGATTCTGGGCGAGGCCAGCTTCAGCATTTACCTGCTGCACGGCATCGTCATCTACAGCATGTTCAGCCTGCTGGGCGTGTACGACTTCACCACACCAGATCCGCTCAGCTACGCACTGTACTTACCGCTGATCATCCTGCTGACCAGCAGTATCAGCGTCGCGACGTACTGGTGCATCGAGCATCCGTTCCTGCGCAAAGTATCGCCGAGCGCCAAAGCAACCCTGCCGAACGCTTAAGATTTTGGTAACGGGTCACCGATGCGGGCTGGCCGATGGCGAACTGAACACCTCGTTCGCCCAGCTGGCCATGCTGTACCGGTGAGCAACTTCTTCGGGCGAACATCCCGCTAATGAACGCTTCTGCGCAAACGTCAATCACTGACTGCCTCCCGACATCCCCGATGCGATGTTCGCAAAGGAATTACCTTTCACCAACGTTTACGGCTTTTTATCCGATGGGAAGCCTTCCTATTTTCTGTAACGAAAATGTAATATTCGGATTCGCATAACAATAAAATAAATGGAGTGTCCCGATGCTTGCCTTTTTCCGTCCTGCCGCACATCAGGCCCCGCTGCCTGAGGAGCGTATCGACTCTACCTACCGCCGCCTTCGCTGGCAGATTTTCGCCGGCATCTTCTTCGGTTACGCCGGCTACTATTTGCTGCGCAAGAATTTCTCGCTGGCCATGCCCTACCTGATCGATGAGGGATATACCCGTGGCCAACTGGGCCTCGCGATCTCGGCGATTGCCATTGCGTACGGCCTGTCAAAATTCCTCATGGGGCTGGTGTCAGATCGCTCCAATCCGCGTTACTTCCTGCCATTCGGGCTGGTGATCTCTGCGCTGGTGATGTTCGTGTTCGGATTCGCACCCTGGGCGACGTCCAGCGTGACGATCATGTTCATTCTGCTATTCATCAACGGCTGGGCCCAAGGTATGGGCTGGCCGCCGAGTGGACGCACGATGGTGCACTGGTGGTCGCAGAAGGAACGTGGCGGCGTAGTGTCGGTCTGGAACGTGGCGCACAACGTCGGCGGCGGCTTGATCGGCCCGCTGTTCCTGCTCGGACTCGGCTGGACCAACGACTGGCACGCCGCGTTTTATGTGCCTGCGGCGGTTGCCCTGTTTGTCGCTCTGTTTGCCTTTGTCACCATGCGTGATACTCCGCAGTCCGTGGGCTTGCCGCCGGTCGAGGACTACAAGAACGACTACCCGGAAGGCTACGACGCGAGCCACGAAGAGGAATTCACCGCCAAAGAGATCTTCGTCAAATACGTCCTGCGCAACAAAATGCTCTGGTACATCGCGCTGGCCAACGTGTTCGTCTACCTGCTGCGCTACGGCGTGCTGGATTGGGCGCCAACGTACTTGAAAGAAGCCAAGCACTTCGACGTCGACAAGACGTCCTGGGCCTACTTCTTCTATGAGTGGGCAGGCATTCCGGGCACGCTGCTGTGCGGCTGGATGTCCGACAAGATATTCCGTGGCAACCGTGGCCTGACCGGGATTGTGTTCATGGCGATGGTGACCGTTGCGACACTGGTCTACTGGCTCAACCCACCAGGCAACCCCACTGTCGACATGATTGCTCTGGTCTCGATCGGCTTCCTGATCTACGGCCCGGTCATGCTGGTCGGCTTGCAGGCCCTTGAACTGGCACCGAAGAAAGCAGCCGGTACGGCAGCAGGATTCACAGGTCTGTTCGGGTACCTCGGTGGCTCGGTCGCCGCCAGCGCGCTGATGGGCTACACAGTCGACCACTTTGGCTGGGACGGCGGCTTCGTGCTGCTGGTGTCCGCTTGCATCCTCGCAATAGCGTTCCTGATACCAACGCTGCGGCATACGCGGGTGGCGAGCCAGTCGCGAGAGGAAATGGCTTAGCATCTTTCTTAGCGAGAATGTAGGAGCGCGCTTGCCCGCGATTGCGATCTGTCTGAGATGGATTAGCTGACTGACACAAAGCATTCGCGAGCAAGCGCGCTCCTACAGGTAAAGCGCTGAGGCGTGCCCATCAGGCAGAGCCAACGTGAGCGAGTCAGGCGGCTATATCGCCAACAACACCGGCCTGCACCGCTTGAACCGCGCTTCCAGGCTCAAGTCCGGCATGGCGTGGGTGCGCAGTGCGCGGATGGTTTGTTCGACGTATTCCCAGGTGGTCCCGAATCGCCCGCTGGCGTTGGCCAGCACTTGGGTGAGCACACTGTCGGGCAGGTTGCCGGCGTAACTGGGCAGATGCCGCTCCAGTACAAATCCCAGCGCCTGCACCTTGGTGCCGTCTTCCAGTCGGCAGTTGAGCCAGTGCGGGCGGTAGGACGGGAAAGGCATTTCCCTTTGCCACAACGCCAGCAAGGATTCGCCGATATTGTCTTCAGGCAATCGGTAGGCGAATCCGCTGCAGGAGCCGCCGCGATCCAGACCGAACACCAGCCCTGGCTGTTCGGGGGTGCCGCGGTGTTCGTGGGACCAAAGATAGAGACCGCGGTGATAGCCGTGGACCCGACCGCGCTGACGCTCGACGGCGCTGCACTCGGGCCGCCAGATCAATGATCCGTACGCGAATAACCAGATCGGACCGCCCTGATGGCGGCTCATCGTGGCGTGGATGGAGGCAAGCAACTGTTCGCGGCTCAGTTTCGGCCCGAGATCGATGACCGGCGGGTAGGACAGCCCCAGGCCGTCATGGACGGCTTCCGCCAGGATATTGATTTGATTCCCCATCTGGTTCCTCCCACCGGCAAGGCTGACGCCGGTGCAACGCTGAACACTCATGAAACGGGTCTGGCAACAACGAATGAACAATCAGACGGCATCGCAGGCAGTTTGACGTTGTGACTCGGCCACCGGCGCATGGGTCACGCCGGAAAAACCGTTATCTGACAAACAGTCATGCAATACGCTGTCCACATCCTGTGTCGACGAGTGGCTGCGCTTCAGGGCCTCGGGGCGTACGCGAAAACATCGGCACGCATCTGATGCGCATCCATGCCGGCCAGCACCAGCGCATCAAGGGTCGAATAGACCATCGCCGGTGAACCGCTGGCGTATACATAAAGCGACTTCAGATCGCTGAAGTCCTCGCAGACCGCCTCGTGCAGCATGCCGCAGCGCCCTTGCCAACCGCACAGATCACTGACGACCTTGTGCAGGAACAGGTTGGGCAGCGTCTGCCACTCATCCCAATGCTTGAGCTGATAAAAATCTTCCGGACGGCGCATTCCCCAATACACATGCACCGGATACGGAAAGCCTTTTGAGCGGCAATGCTCGATCAGGCTGTGCATCTGCCCCATACCGGTGCCTGCCGCGATCAATACCAGCGGGCCATCGGGCAATTCACCCAAGTGAGTATCACCGAAGGGCAGGTCAACTCGCGCCATGCCATCGCGCTGCAACTGCTTGATCAGATTTTGCGCACTCGCCTCGCGGGCGAGCACGTGAAATTCCAGATCTCGCCCGCTCTCCGGCGCTGAGGCCATGGAAAATGCAGATTTCTCCCCGTCGTCCCGATGGATCATCAGGTACTGACCGGCGTGATAACGCGGTGGTTTGCCCGCAGGCGCGCGGAGCATCACGCGCCATACATCGCCGCCGACTTCCACACACTCACTGACCTGGCAGGCGAACGTACCCACCGGCAGCTCCCCAAGGGGCAGCACGCTGTCCCACAGTACGACGCAGTCTTGCTGCGGCACCGCCAGGCAGGTGTAAATTTCGCCGTGGTTGCGGATTTCTCCCGCCTGTTCAACGCTGCCTTCAACCAGCAGCGCGGAACAGATGTGGCAATTGCCGTTGCGACAGCTCTGAGGGCATTCGTAGCCCAGCCGCTGGGCAGCGTCGAGGATCCGCTCGCCCGGCAATGTCTCGATGACTGCGCCCGATGGCTGCAAGGTTACACGCATCAATCAATTCCCAGCTGAGTCCAGATTTCATCGATCCGGCGGGTCACCGCTTCGTCCTTGACGATAGCGCGACCCCATTCACGGGTGGTTTCGCCCGGCCATTTATGGGTGGCATCGAGCCCCATTTTCGAACCCAGACCGGAGACCGGCGAGGCGAAATCGAGGTAGTCGATTGGCGTGTTGTCGATCATCACCGTGTCGCGCTTGGGGTCCATGCGCGTGGTGATTGCCCAGATGACGTCATTCCAGTCACGGGCATTGATGTCGTCGTCGGTGACGATAACGAACTTGGTGTACATGAACTGTCGCAAAAACGACCAGACGCCCAGCATCACGCGCTTGGCATGGCCGGGATACTGCTTCTTGATCGTCACGACCGCCATGCGGTACGAGCAACCCTCGGGCGGCAGGTAGAAGTCGACGATCTCGGGGAACTGCTTCTGCAGGATCGGCACGAACACTTCATTGAGCGCCACGCCCAAAATGGCGGGCTCATCAGGTGGCCGGCCCGTGTAGGTGCTGTGGTAAATCGGCTTGATGCGGTGGGTGATGCGCTCGACCGTGAAGACCGGGAAGCTGTCGACCTCGTTGTAATAGCCGGTGTGGTCGCCATACGGACCCTCATCTGCCACTTCGCCGGGATGAATCACGCCTTCAAGGACCATTTCCGCGCTGGCCGGCACTTGAAGATCATTGCCACGGCATTTGATCAGTTCGGTACGGTTGCCACGCAGCAGGCCGGCGAATGCGTATTCGGACAGGCTGTCGGGCACTGGCGTCACGGCGCCAAGAATGGTGGCGGGGTCAGCGCCCAACGCCACGGACACCGGGAATGGCTGACCCGGGTGTTTGTTGCACCAATCTCTGAAATCCAGCGCGCCGCCGCGGTGGCTGAGCCAGCGCATGATCACCTTGTTGCGGCCGATCACCTGCTGGCGGTAGATGCCAAGATTTTGCCGTTCCTTATTGGGCCCGCGAGTGACCGTCAGGCCCCACGTGATCAGCGGGCCTACATCGCCAGGCCAGCAGGTCTGCACGGGCAGCATGCCGAGGTCGACGTCGTCACCCTCGATCACGATCTCCTGACATGGGGCATCCTTGACGACTTTCGGCGCCATGGCGATGACTTTTCTGAAGATGGGCAGCTTGGACCAGGCGTCTTTCAAGCCCTTGGGCGGCTCAGGCTCTTTGAGGAAGGCCAGAAGCTTGCCGATTTCCCGCAGCTCGGACACCGACTCGGCGCCCATGCCCATGGCAACCCGCTCGGGCGTGCCGAACAGATTGCCGAGCACCGGGATGTCAAAGCCCGTTGGCTTTTCGAAGAGCAACGCCGGCCCCTTGTTTCGCAAGGTCCGGTCGCAGATTTCGGTCATTTCCAGTACAGGGGAAATGGGTACCTGAATGCGTTTCAACTCTCCGCGCTGCTCAAGCTGCTGCACGAAATCCCGTAGATCCTTGAATTTCATTAACCCGGCCACTCACCAAATAGATGCACATCCTACCTGCTATGACCGTCGAACATCATCATGTGCGTGCAGAGCGATCAATTTTCAGCTCTGTTGCGCAGCATGGGGATAAACAACGGGCTTAACCGCGCCCCTCCCACGTCGGATAAATGTCCGTCGTCCTTGTAAAGCGACTGGTGGTCGATCTCGACATTACAAATATCAGTGCCACACATCATCGGAATGGGGTCGATGACATGAACGCCCGGATCAGCCTCGCTCATCGCGTCGAATAGCTCATTCAGGAAGCCTTCACGCCCCAGATACTCACTCGTCGGGCGTCCCAGCGCCTCGGTCGAGCGGCCGATTCGCGCAAGGCTCGTCAGCCGGCTGACCGTTCCCTTGCGCTGCTGCGGCACCTCCTTGAAAAGCCAGACTTGCGCGCCAGCCTCGCGTATCTGCTTGACCCGCGCCTTCAGCGCCCGCTCCATGCGAGCCTCGGCCTGGGGGGTATTGTCATACTGATTAAGCAGCACTGTTCTGTCGCCATCCTCGCGCCCGTAGACATACAGCGTCCAGTTGCCGGCGAGTACGACATCCTTGATCTGCAACCGGCGGACCTGCTCCATGGTTCGCTCGTTGAAGTCCTTGCAGCGCTGGCGGGGATCATCACTGAGTATCGGCGGGCAAGCGCTCATGCTGTAAAGCCAGACTGGCCGGCCCTCGCGCGTCGCCGCGATTTTTATCGCCGGCATTAACGCCGCGGCATGGCTGTCGCCCCACACCATTCGGCTCGCCGGGACACCTGGTTTCTCACCTAATAAACAGGCACGGTCCAGCATTTTGTCTGATGTGACGTACATGCACTCAAGCTGCCCGGCGCGCCATAAGCGGGCTTGCGCATAAGCCAGTTCTTTACCAGTCAGGCGCTGTGGAAAACCATCAGCCGAACGCACGACGGAGCCCACCACGGCGAATATACCCATGGCCAGCAAGCCAGCTGTCAGCACAGACGTCGGTCCATCGAACAAACGCTTTTCACGGAACGGAAGTTCGATAAACCGCAAGCTCAACCACGCGAGAACCAGTGACAGCAGCATCCACCCCGCCGCTTGCATTGGCTGGATGCCGTTGCTTGAAATCGCATTGGCATAGACGTAAACCGGCCAGTGCCACAAATAGAGGGAATAGGAAAGCAGCCCTACCCACACCAATATCCGCGTACTGAGCAGTCGCCCTGTCCAGGTCGGACCTTGGGCGGCGGACCAGATGAGCGCTGCAGCGCCGAGTACTGGCAGCACTGCGGACCATCCGGGAAACACCGTGGTTCTGTCGAACGTAAAGACGGCCAACAGGACGGCGGCCAGTCCGGCTATCCCAGTGACTTGATATACCCATGGTTTCAGTTTTCTGGATGCTGGCAAGACCGCGAGCATCGCACCGCACAACAGTTCCCATGCACGCGTTGGCAGGGAGAAGAATGCAAAGTCGGACTTGCGCTCGATATAGAAAATATTCAATCCGAAAGAAACGAGCAGCACCGCAAACAGCATCCAGCGCCAGTGGCGAATGTGGCGCATCATCACGGCCATCAACAACGGGAAGAAAACGTAGTACTGCTCTTCTACCGCAAGGGACCACGTATGAAGAAGGGGCTTCAGTTCCGAAGCAGGCTGAAAATAACCGTCTTCGTGCATGAATAAAATGTTTGAAATGAACAACGATTGGTAACGAACCGTTCTTCCGAGTTCGGAGAAGTCTTTGTCGGTAAAAAGCAGCCAGCCCAACGCCAACGTGGCTAGCAAAACCACGCTCAACGCCGGCAGGATTCGTCGCGCACGCCGTGCCCAGAAATCCACAAAGCTGAAGCGGCCGGCGCTGATTTCGCGATAGAGAATCCCAGTAATCAGAAACCCGGAGATGACGAAGAACACATCAACGCCGACGAAGCCGCCGCTGAACGGGCCGATACCAAAGTGGAAGAGTACGACCGGAATAACGGCCAGCGCCCGCAGTCCATCGATATCGCGACGATTGCCAAACGTATGCATGACGCTCCAAGCCTCAAATTCGAGACAAAAAAAATGGTGTCCAAAAGGACACCATCTTTCTACATTCGGTTCAGCGCGGTGTTACTTGCGCTTCATCGACAGGAAGAACTCATCGTTGGTCTTGGTCTGTTTCAGCTTGTCGATCAAGAACTCGATGGCTGCGACTTCATCCATAGGATGCAGCAGCTTGCGCAGGATCCACATGCGCTGCAACTCGTCGTCGGCCGTCAGCAACTCTTCGCGGCGTGTGCCGGAGCGGTTGATGTTGATGGCCGGGAAGACGCGCTTCTCTGCGATCTTGCGATCCAGAGGCAGCTCCATGTTGCCGGTGCCTTTGAATTCTTCGTAGATCACTTCGTCCATCTTCGAGCCGGTTTCAACCAGTGCCGTGGCGATGATGGTCAGCGAGCCGCCTTCTTCGATGTTACGTGCCGCACCGAAGAAACGCTTTGGCTTCTCGAGGGCGTGTGCATCGACACCACCGGTCAGGACCTTGCCGGAGCTCGGAATGACGGTGTTGTAGGCGCGAGCCAGACGGGTGATGGAGTCGAGCAGGATGACCACGTCTTTCTTGTGCTCAACGAGGCGCTTGGCCTTTTCGATCACCATTTCGGCGACCTGCACGTGACGGGTAGGTGGCTCGTCAAAGGTGGAAGCAACCACTTCGCCGCGCACGGTGCGCTGCATTTCGGTGACTTCTTCCGGACGCTCATCGATCAGCAGAACGATCAGATGGACTTCAGGATTGTTGCGCGTGATGTTCGACGCGATGTTCTGCAGCATGATGGTCTTGCCCGCTTTTGGCGGAGCAACGATCAGACCGCGCTGACCTTTACCGATCGGGGCACACAGATCGATGACGCGACCGGTGAGGTCTTCGGTGGAACCATTACCGGCTTCCATCTTCATGCGAATGGTCGGGAACAGCGGCGTCAGGTTTTCGAACAGAATCTTGTTCTTCGCGTTTTCTGGACGGTCGAAGTTGATGGTGTCGACCTTGAGCAGTGCGAAGTAACGCTCGCCTTCCTTCGGCGGACGGATCTTGCCGACAATGGTGTCGCCCGTGCGCAGGTTGAAACGGCGGATCTGGCTGGGCGAGACGTAAATGTCGTCTGGGCCGGCAAGGTAGGAGGCGTCTGCAGAACGGAGGAAGCCGAAGCCATCCTGGAGGATCTCCAGCACGCCGTCACCCGAGATTTCCTCGCCGCTTTTCGCGTGCTTCTTCAGCAGGGAGAAAATCACGTCCTGCTTGCGCGAACGGGCCATATTTTCTATGCCCATCTGTTCGGCCATTTCGAGCAGATCGGTAATAGGCTTTTGCTTGAGTTCAGTCAGGTTCATATAGGAATGACGTAATCATGTATGGAGGGGGAAATTAAGCTTTTGGCTTAATGAGGCCGCGCCGCAGAGAAGGCGACAGGATCGCGTACAAATCGAAAGGAGAGCGTCGGCGACGGCTAGCAGGGGGCAACGGAGAAGCCGTTGCGGGGCCGAATGTACCACTTGATTTTCTAAGCGTCTAGTACGACGCCAGAAATAAACCCCGCGATTTGCGGGGCTATATCGTCATCAGATGTTGGCGTCGAGGAACGCTTGCAGCTGGGACTTGGACAGTGCGCCGACCTTGGTCGCCGCAACTTCGCCGTCCTTGAACAGCATCAGGGTCGGGATACCACGAACGCCGTGCTTGGCCGGGGTTTCCTGATTGTCGTCGATGTTCAGCTTGGCGATGGTCAGCTTGCCCTCGTAGTGGGTAGCGAGGTCATCCAGAACCGGTGCAATCATCTTGCATGGGCCACACCATTCAGCCCAGTAATCCACCAGTACAGGGCCGGTAGCCTTCAGGACATCGGCGTCGAAGCTCGCGTCGCTGACGTGTTTGATCAGGTCGTTACTCATGAGATTTCTCCGAGGTCATAGGCAAAAAAACGTGGGCCATCATAACTGTGTCACGCGGTGACAGGAAGCCGGGGTTAATTGTCTCTAGCTATGACTCGATATGGTTGCGTCAATCAACGGTCTCAACCCGAGGGCGCGACGAACACGATGCCGGTGCGTAACGCCGCGCCACGGATATGCTCCTGCATGGCTTTCTGCGCCGGGCCAGACGCGTTCCGCGCCAACGCCCGCAGGATCTTGCGATGCTCCTGCCAGGTTTCCATGGCCCTGCCCGCCCGAATAAAAGGCAGCTTCTGGCTCTCCAGAAAAATGTCGGCGCTGGTGGTGATGATCCCCAGAATCGCCTGATTGCCACTGGCGACGAGGATGCGCCGGTGGAAATCAAAGTCCAGCCGGGCCGCGCATTCAAAATCCCCTGCCTTGAGCTCAAGGCGCATGGCTTCGACGTTATCTTCCAGTACATCGCGCTCGTCGGCCGTCAGCGTGACCGCTGCGAGCCCGGCGGCGAAACCCTCCAACGCATAGCGCAACTGAAAAGTCTCAGCAGGTGATGCGTGCGCCGCATAGGGCCAGGAAAATCCGTCCGTGCTCCGTTGTGGTTCAGAAACCGCCTGTACGAAGACGCCTTTGCCGGGCTGCACACTGACCAGCCCCAGGGCGCTCAATGACGACAACGCCTCACGCAACGAAGCGCGACTTACGCCCAGACGAATCGCTAGATCCCGCTGAGATGGCAGGCTGTCGCCGGGCACATAGCCCTGTTCAGCGATCAATTTGCGGATCGCCTGGAAGGCGGCTTCAGGCACAGCGACAGGGCTCGGATGCATGGCAATTAAGGTGCGTAAACCGTAGGAAAAATCCCTTGTATCCCCATCGGAGACATCCGGCAAGTGACGCCCAAGGGAGGGGCGCCGGGCCTTTCGGGCGCGCCAAAGCGGGGCGGCTCGCCTATTCACTGTTCAGACCAGTTAGACCGGATCACGCCTGCGGCCCGCATTCCACGGTCGCAAACCAGCGTCTGGCATGGGCTGTGCACCAGTGCTTGGCCATCACCCGGGCTTCGCCTGCACATTGATCGATTCGGAGACACCACATGACCCAGCGTTACAGCGCCCTGCTCGTCGCACTGTTTGCCAGCCTCATGCTCGGCCAGGCCCCTGCCCACGCTAATGGTCTGGAGGATGTGACCGCCCGTGGCACGTTGAAAGTCGCGGTTCCGCAAGACTTCCCGCCCTTCGGCTCGGTCGGCCCCGACATGAAGCCGCGCGGCCTGGATATCGACACCGCACAGCTCATCGCCAACCAGTTGAAGGTCAAACTTGAGCTGACCCCGGTCAACAGCACCAACCGCATCCCGTACCTGACCACTGGCAAGGTCGACCTGGTCATTTCTAGCCTCGGTAAAAACCCGGACCGCGAAAAGGTCATCGACTTCTCTCGCGCTTACGCGCCGTTCTACCTCGCGGTGTTCGGCCCGCCTGAAGACGCGGTTAAAACCGTGGACGACCTGAAGGGCAAGACAATCAGCGTGACCCGTGGTGCCATCGAGGACATCGAGCTGACCGCCGTCGCACCGAAGGAAGCAACGATCAAACGCTTCGAAGACAACAACTCGACCATAGCGGCCTACCTGGCCAAGCAGACCGACCTGATCGCCAGCGGCAACGTGGTGATGGTCGCCATCAGCGAGAAGAACCCCAAGCGCATTCCTGAGCTGAAAGTGAAGCTCAAGGACTCGCCAGTCTATGTGGGCGTGAACAAAGGTCAGCCCGAGTTGCTCGCCAAAGTGAACGAGATCCTCGAAGCGGCGAAGAAAGACGGCGCGCTGGAGAAGAACGCGCAGACCTGGCTCAAGCAGCCATTGCCTGCCGACCTCTGATCATCGACTGCCGAGGCGCTTAAATGGCTTACCAGTTCGACTTTATTCCGGTCCTGCAAAACACTGACCTGCTCCTGCGCGGCGCACTGTTCACGCTGGAACTGACCGCGATCGGCACCCTGCTCGGCGTCAGTCTTGGCATCGTCGGGGCGATTGTCAGGGCGTGGAAAATCCAGCCGTTCTCGGCCATTTTCGGTGTCTATGTCGAGCTGATCCGCAACACGCCGTTTCTGGTGCAGTTGTTTTTCATCTTCTTCGGATTGCCGTCGCTGGGCCTGCAGATATCGGAGTGGCAGGCCGCCGTGCTGGCGATGGTCATCAACCTCGGCGCCTATTCCACGGAAATCATCCGTGCGGGCGTGCAGGCGATTCCGCGCGGTCAGATCGAGGCGTCTGCCGCGCTGGCGATGACCCGCTTCGAGACCTTCCGCCACGTGGTACTGGTCCCGGCACTGGGCAAGGTCTGGCCGGCGCTGAGCAGCCAGATCATCATCGTCATGCTCGGCTCGGCGGTCTGCTCGCAGATCGCCACCGAGGAACTGAGCTTCGCCGCGAACTTCATTCAATCGCGCAATTTCCGCTCGTTTGAGACGTACATCATTACCACGCTGATCTACCTGTGCATGGCGCTGCTGGTGCGTCAGTTACTGGCATGGATCGGTCGACGCTACATCGCGAGGAGCCGCTGATGGATTTCACCCTTTGGGACATCGTGCGCAACTTGTTGACCGGCCTGCAATGGACACTGGCACTGTCGCTGGTGGCGTTCATCGGCGGCGGCGTGATCGGGTTGCTGGTGATGACCCTGCGCATCTCCGAGAAGCCAGTCCCGCGCAGGCTTGCGCGCTGTTACATCGAGCTATTTCAAGGCACACCGTTGTTGATGCAGCTTTTTCTGGTGTTCTTCGGCGTGGCGCTGATGGGCATCGACATTTCGCCCTGGTTCGCCGCGGCGCTGGCGCTGACGTTGTTCACCAGTGCGTACCTGGCTGAGATATGGCGGGGCTGCGTGGAGTCGATTTCCAACGGCCAGTGGGAAGCTTCCGCGAGCCTGGCGCTGACGCCGTTCGAGCAACTGCGCTATGTGATTCTGCCCCAGGCATTGCGCATCGCCGTGGCGCCGACGGTGGGGTTCTCGGTGCAGGTGGTCAAAGGCACGGCGGTTACGTCGATCATCGGCTTCACCGAACTGACCAAAACCGGCGGCATGCTCGCCAACGCTACGTTCCAGCCCTTCATGGTCTACGGCTTCGTTGCCTTGGGCTACTTCCTGCTTTGCTATCCGTTGTCGCTCAGCGCGCGCTACCTGGAAAGGAGACTTCATGCCTCTGCTTAGAATTTCCGCCCTGCACAAGTATTACGGCGATCACCACGTGCTCAAGGGCATCGACCTCAGCGTCGAGGAAGGTCAGGTTGTGGCGATCATCGGGCGCAGCGGTTCGGGCAAAAGCACGTTGCTGCGCACCCTGAACGGGCTGGAGTCGATCAATGACGGCGTGATTGAGGTCGACGGCGAATACCTCGACGCCGCCCGGGCTGACCTGCGCAGCCTGAGACAGAAAGTCGGCATGGTCTTCCAGCAGTTCAACCTGTTTCCGCACCTGACGGTGGGCGAGAACGTAATGCTCGCGCCGCAGGTGGTGAAGAAGGTTTCCAAAGCCGAAGCGAAAAAGCTGGCGAAAGAGATGCTCGACCGGGTGGGCCTGGGGGAGAAATTCGACGCCTTCCCTGACCGACTATCCGGTGGTCAGCAGCAGCGCGTGGCGATTGCGCGTGCGCTGGCGATGTCGCCCAAAGTGCTGCTGTGCGATGAAATCACCTCGGCGCTCGACCCTGAACTGGTCAACGAAGTCCTCGCGGTCGTTCGCGAGCTGGCCAAAGACGGGATGACGCTGATCATGGTCACCCACGAAATGCGCTTCGCCCGGGAGGTGGGCGACAAACTGGTGTTCATGCATCAGGGCAAGGTGCATGAAGTCGGTGACCCGAAAGAATTGATGGCCAATCCCAAGACGCCCGAGCTGGCGAATTTCATCGGGTCGGTTGAGCAGGGGTGAGTCCGGGTGCAGGGCCGGCTTTGGCTCAAATTGTAGGACCGGCTTCAGCCGGGAAGGCGTCAGGTGTCACACCGCAACATTGATGGCGCACACAACGGCCCCTTCCCAGCTGAAGCCGGTCCTACTAAATCCCGCGCGCGCTCTGTGGGACCGGCTTTAGCCGGGAAGGCGTCAGGTGTCACACCGCAACATTGACGGCGCACACACTGGCCCCTTCCCGGCTGAAGCCAGTCCTACTAATACCGCGCAAATACGTTGCCGGTTTGGCGACAGTGATGGATCGTGGCACGATGTCGGAGTTATCGACCGAGACCTTTTGACCATGCCGCTATCCACAGCCAAAAACCTCTCGCTGATCGCCGCGATCGACCTGGGCTCCAACAGCTTCCATATGGTTGTCGCCAAAGCCAATCAGGGCGAAATTCGCATCCTTGAGCGGCTCGGTGAGAAAGTGCAGCTGGCCGCGGGGATCGATGACGACCGCCGCCTCAGCGAAGAATCCATGCAGCGCGGGCTCGACTGCCTCAAGCGCTTCTCCCAACTGATCAACGGTATGCCGCCCGGCGCCGTGCGCATCGTCGGCACCAACGCCCTGCGCGAAGCCCGCAATCGCAACGAATTCATCCATCGCGCCGAAGAAATCCTCGGCCATCCGGTGGAAGTCATCTCCGGACGTGAAGAAGCGCGACTGATCTACCTGGGCGTTTCCCATACCCTGGCCGACACGCCCGGCAAACGCCTGGTCGCCGACATTGGCGGCGGCAGCACCGAGTTCATCATCGGCCAGCGCTTCGAGCCACTGTTGCGCGAAAGCCTGCAGATGGGCTGTGTCAGCTTCACTCAGCGTTATTTCAAGGACGGCAAGATCACCCCGGCGCGCTACGCCCAGGCTTACACCGCAGCGCGGCTGGAAATCATGAGCATCGAGCACGCACTGCATCGCCTGACGTGGGATGAGGCCATCGGATCTTCCGGCACCATTCGCGCCATCGGCCTGGCGCTGAAGGCCGGCGGCCACGGCAATGGCGAGGTCAACGCCGAAGGCCTGGCCTGGCTCAAGCGCAAGCTGATGAAGCTGGGCGAAGTGGACAAAATCGATTTCGAAGGCCTCAAGCCTGATCGTCGGGCGATCTTCCCGGCGGGGCTGGCGATCCTCGAAGCGATCTTCGACGCCCTCGACCTCAAGCGCATGGACCACTGTGAAGGCGCGCTGCGTGAAGGCGTGCTCTACGACCTGCTCGGCCGTCATCACCACGAAGACGTGCGCGAACGCACCCTCAGCTCGCTGATGGAGCGCTACCACGTTGATCTGGAACAAGCCGCCCGTGTGGAGCGCAAGGCCCTGTCGGCGCTGGAGCAAGTGGCAAAGGCGTGGGAGCTTGAGGACAATGCGTATCGCGAGTTACTGAGCTGGGCCGCCAAGGTCCATGAAGTGGGGCTGGACATCGCCCACTATCACTACCACAAGCATGGCGCGTACCTGATCGAGCACTCCGATCTCGCCGGTTTCTCACGCGAAGACCAGCAAATGCTCGCGCTGCTGGTACGCGGTCATCGTCGCAATATTCCCAAGGATAAGTTTGCCGAGTTCGGCAACGAAGGCGTGAAGCTGATCCGACTGTGCGTGCTGCTGCGCTTCGCGATTCTGTTCCACCACATTCGCGGCACCCAAGAGATGCCGCAGCCTGTGCTGACTGCCAACGATAACCACCTGGACATCGTGTTCCCGGATGGCTGGCTGGAAAACAACCAGCTGACTCAGGCCGACTTCGCGCTCGAAGCGGAGTGGCTGACCCGAGTCGGCATCATCCTCAACGTACGCTGAGGACCGGGTTGCTGAGTTTTTCCAACAGACTCGCCTGCACGTTGCGGGCGTTCTGGTTGCCGGTCGGGGTGCTGCGAATGTAGCGCCCGTCCGGCTGCAGCAGCCAGCTATGGGTGTTGTCGGTCAGGTACCCTTCCAGCTCTTTCTTCACACGCAGGATCAGCTTCTTGCCTTCCACCGGGAAGCAGGTCTCGACGCGCTTGTCGAGGTTGCGCTCCATCCAGTCAGCACTGGACAGGAACATCTGCTCGTCACCGCCATTCAGGAAGTAGAACACCCGCGTGTGCTCAAGGAAGCGACCGATGATCGAGCGCACCTGAATATTGTGGGACACGCCCGGCACGCCAGGCCGCAGGCAGCACATGCCGCGCACGACGAGGTCGATCTTGACCCCGGTCTGACTGGCCTTGTACAGAGCGCGAATGATCTTCGGGTCGGTCAGCGAGTTGAACTTGGCGATGATGTGCGCAGGCTTGCCCTCGGACGCGAGCTGCGTCTCCCGGGCAATCATGTCCAGCATGCCTTTCTTCAGGGTGAACGGCGCGTGCAGCAGCTTCTTCATGCGCAGCGTCTTACCCATGCCGATCAACTGACTGAACAGCTTGCCGACGTCTTCGCACAACGCATCGTCCGAGGTCAGCAAGCTGTAGTCGGTATAGAGACGCGCATTGCCGGCGTGATAGTTGCCCGTACCCAAATGGGCATAGCGCACGATCTCACCGGCTTCACGGCGCAGGATCAGCATCATCTTGGCGTGGGTCTTGTAACCGACCACGCCGTAGATCACCACGGCACCGGCCGCTTGCAGGCGGCTTGCCAGTTGCAGGTTCGACTCTTCGTCAAAACGCGCACGCAGCTCAATGACGGCGGTGACTTCCTTGCCGTTACGCGCGGCGTCGACCAGTGCATCGACGATTTCCGAGTTGGCACCGCTGCGGTACAGCGTCTGCCGCACGGCCAGCACGTGAGGGTCTTTCGCCGCCTGGCGCAGCAGATCGACGACCGGTGTGAAGGACTCGAACGGGTGCAGCAGCAGAATGTCCTGCTTGCTGATCACGTTGAAAATGTTTTCGCTGTTCTGCAGCAGCTTCGGAATCGCCGGGGTAAACGGCATGTACTGCAGCTCGGGATGACTGTCCAGGCCAGTGATGCTGAACAGTCGCGTCAGGTTCACCGGGCCGTTGACCTGATACAGCTCGGTCTCGCTCAGATTGAACTGCTTGAGCAGGTAGTCCGACAGCAGTTTCGGGCAAGTGTCCGCCACTTCCAGACGCACCGCATCGCCGTAACGACGGGAGAACAGCTCGCCACGCAGCGCGCGGGCAAGGTCTTCTACGTCCTCGGAGTCGAGGGCCAGGTCGGCGTTTCGGGTCAGACGAAACTGATAGCAGCCCTTGACCTTCATGCCCTGGAAAAGGTCATCGGCGTGGGCATGGATCATCGACGACAGGAAGACATAGTTGTCCCCCGGGCCGCCCACGTCTTCCGACACTTTGATGATGCGCGGCAACAGGCGCGGTGCCGGGATGATCGCCAGACCCGAGTCGCGGCCGAAGGCGTCGATGCCTTCAAGCTCAACGATGAAGTTCAGCGACTTGTTCACCAGCAGCGGGAACGGGTGCGTCGGGTCCAGACCGATCGGCGTGATGATCGGCGCGATCTCGTCCCGGAAATAACGGCGCACCCAGGCCTTGATCTTGGCGTTCCAGTTGCGACGGCGAATGAAGCGCACCTGATGCTTTTCCAGCTCCGGCAACAGGATGTCGTTGAGAATGGCGTACTGGCGATCCACGTGGCCGTGCACCAGTTCGCTGATGCGCGCCAGCGCCTGATGAGGCTGCAGACCGTCGGCACCGGCCTGTTCGCGGGCGAAGGTGATCTGCTTCTTGAGCCCGGCAACGCGAATTTCGAAGAATTCGTCGAGGTTGCTGGAGAAAATCAGCAAGAACTTGAGCCGCTCAAGCAACGGGTAGGACTCGTCCAGCGCCTGTTCCAACACGCGAATATTGAATTGCAGCTGCGACAGCTCGCGATGAATATAAAGACTGCTGTCATCCAGATTGGGCACCGCGATGGCATGCGGGGCCGGATGAGGCGGTTCCAGCGCGGGGACCACTTCAATGGTCGGCTCGACCAAAGGAGTGACTTCCTGATTGACGGGCTGAGGGTCAAGCCCGACTGCGGCTTCGGTAGATCCTTCGGTGCTCATGAATAATCCTGTAAGGCAATTGGCCTTGTAACAGTTGGGCCGCGCATACGGCCGATCTCGGAATGCCGCTTGCGCCACAACAGTGGTGACGTACCGCGTGGAACAACGGTCACGCCCAGGGGGCAGCGGTTCTGACGATAGTTGCAGCCTGGGTCGATATCGCGGGGCGTGGCGACCGGCGTCAGGCTCAATGCTGTGAGCGGTTTGACTCTCCACGCTACGGATTTCTCCGTACGGTGCAAGCCCTGAACTGCAAACATTCGCGTGGCGCCAGGTAGAGGGCAACGTGCAAGGAAGGGATCCGCGCCCATCCAGGCGGGCAAGCGTGACATTTATAAGCGGCGATTATGACACTCACGTGACAGGCGTAATTGCGACGTAACGTGTACGACACAAACCCGCTCTTCGCGCGAACAATCGCTCCCGAACGTAGGAAACTTTAACGCGGTGACACATTTGCATACTTTCCTGAATGCCTTGGGCGCGTTAGGCTGCGCGTTCATTTCGCCAGCACCCAAATGATGCTCCAGCATTTTTTACAAGAATTTGGCTACTTCGCCCTTTTCCTCGGGACCTTTTTTGAAGGCGAGACCATTCTGGTGCTTGCCGGCTTTCTTGCGTTCCGCGGATACATGGATATCAATCTGGTCGTGGTGGTTGCCTTCTTCGGCAGCTACGCAGGCGACCAGCTCTGGTATTTCATGGGACGCAAGCATGGCCGCAAGCTTCTGGCGCGCAAGCCTCGCTGGCAGTTGATGGGCGATCGCGCGCTGGAGCATATCCGGCGCCACCCCGACATCTGGGTGCTGAGCTTCCGCTTTGTCTATGGCTTGCGTACGGTCATGCCGGTCGCTATTGGGCTGTCCGGCTATCCACCGGGGCGCTACCTGTTGCTCAACGGCATCGGCGCAGCGGTATGGGCAGCGGCGCTGGGCGCGGCGGCGTACAAGTTCGGCTCCGTGCTCGAAGGCCTGCTGGGCAACGTCAAGAAGTACGAGCTGTGGGTGTTGGGCGCATTGCTGGTGATCGGTGTGCTGCTGTGGGTTCGCCGGCGCATTAAAAACGCACGCATCGCTCGCGAAGAAAAGCTGGCCGTCGCGGCCAACGCCCAAGTCCATGTGGACGCCAAGAACACCCCTGACGAGTAAATCCTCGGCGCATGCCTACGGAGCTGGAGACATTCGCTGACGGCGTTGTCCTAGGCTCATGGCTTGCGACAATCAGCGCAATGCTGACCTGCGTAACCGGCTATGGGCCGGAGCGCCCGAGAGAGGAACACGCGAATGACCAAAAAAGTGGCCGTTATTCTTTCTGGCTGTGGCGTTTACGACGGCGCGGAAATTCACGAAAGCGTGCTGACGTTGCTGCGCCTTGATCAGCGCGGCGCCGCAGTGAAGTGCTTTGCACCCAATATCCCTCAGCACCACGTCATCAATCATCTGTCCGGCGAAGAGATGCCCGAGTCGCGCAACGTGCTGGTCGAATCTGCCCGCATCGCCCGTGGGGCCGTCGAAGACATCCGCGAAGCCGACGTCACTGAATTCGATGCATTGATCATCCCCGGTGGCTTCGGTGCCGCAAAAAACCTGTCGAACTTCTCTACCCAGGGCGCTGGCTGCAAGGTCCAGGCTGAAGTGCTGGCGATGGCCGAAGCGTTCGCAGCAGCCGGCAAGCCCATCGGGCTCATCTGCGTCTCGCCGGCGCTGGCCGCCAAAATCTATGGGCCAGGCGTCACCTGCACGATCGGCAACGACGCCGATACTGCCGCAGCGATTACCCGCATGGGCGGGACCCATCAGGACTGTGAGGTGACGGAGATCGTCGAGGACAAGGATCGCAAACTGGTGAGCACACCGGCTTACATGGTTGCAACGTCCATTGGTGAGGCGGCATCCGGGATCAACAAGCTGGTGGATCGGGTGCTGGAGCTGGTACAGGAAAACGAAGACCGCCTTGACGACTGATCTTTTGAAGATCGGGTGCTGACGCATCTGCCGCTCAGCGACGTGCAGCTTTAAGGGTTCTCGCTTGCTGGCGGCGCGGGATATTCTCGCGCCAGCCGGGTCAGGATCCGGTCCAGGCAGTTGGCAAACGCCTGTTTCTCCCGCTCGCCATAGGTGCCCTGTCCGCCACTCGCTTGACCTTGCTCCCGCAGATCGGTGAAGAGGTTGCGCATCGCCAGGCGTTGCCCCATGTTCTGCGCATCGAACTCCTTGCCCCGTGGGTCGAGCGCCGCAACACCCTTCTTCACCAGCCGGTCCGCCAATGGCACATCGCTGCAGATCACCAGCTCGCCCGGCACGGCGTGCTCGACCAGATAATCATCAGCCGCATCCGGCCCGCTGGGCACGACAATCAACTTCACCAAGGTCAGGCTCGGCTTGATCTGGCTCTGCCCCGCCACCAGCACGACCTCGAACTTGCGCTTGAGGGCGAACTTGATGACGAGGTCTTTTGCGGCCTTGGGGCAGGCGTCGGCATCGATCCAGACGCGCATACGCGACTCCGATTTCAGAAAGTGAATTTAGACAATGGCCGCGCGGCGCTTCTCCGCTAGCCAACTGCGGCCATACAGCACCACAATCGCCAACAGCGCTATGGCTTGCGCGCCGAGGGAATAGGCGTCGGCGTGAATGCCAAGCCAGTCGAATTCGAAGAACGGCACCGGACGCGTCCCAAAAATCCCGGCCTCCTGCAGCGCCTTCACGCCATGGCCGGCGAACACCACCGACAGCGCGCACAGCAGCGCGGCATTGATGCCGAAGAACAGCGTCAGCGGCAACTTCGCCGAACCCCGCAGGATCACCCACGCCAAGCCGACCAGCAGCACCAGCGCTGTAGCGCCCCCAGCCAAAACGGCATTGTGGCCAGCGGGCCCTGCCTGCAGCCACAGGGTTTCGTAGAACAGAATGACTTCGAACAGCTCGCGGTAGACCGAGAAGAACGCCAACACCGCGAAACCGAAACGCCCGCCACTGCCCACCAGGCTGCTCTTGATGTAGTCCTGCCAGGCGGCGGCATGACGTCGGTCGTGCATCCACACACCCAGCCACAGCACCATGACGCTGGCGAACAGCGCCGTCGCGCCTTCCAGCAGCTCGCGCTGCGAGCCACTGACATCGATGACGTAGGCTGCCAGCGCCCACGTGCCCAGGCCCGCCAGCAACGCCAGTCCCCAACCGACGTTGACGCTGCGCACCGCCGATTGCTGACCGGTGTTGCGCAGGAACGCGAGAATGGCCGCGAGCACGAGAATCGCCTCCAGGCCTTCGCGAAGCAGGATCAGCAGACCGGAGATGAAGCTCAATGAGGTGCTGAGGCCATCGCTGCCGAGCAGGTCGGCCGATTTCTTGAGCTTGACCTTGGCCTCAGCGAGCTTCTGCGCCGCCTGGGCTGCCGGCAGGCCATCCTGAAGCGACTGCCGATAAGCCATGAGCGCTTTTTCGGTGTCCTTGCGCACGGCCGCATCGACGTTGTCGAGCGAGCTTTCCACCAGCTCAAAGCCCTCCAGATAGGCCGCGACTGAAAGGTCATACGCCTGCTCGCGATCACCGGACTGGTACGCGGCCAAACTCTTGTCGAGGGTTGCGCTGGTGTAATCGAGCAGCTGCGCCGGGCCGCGTTGAACCTGAGGCGGCTGCGCGCGCTGGGCACGGAAACTTGCTGCGGCTTGCGGCCCTTCGCTGGCACCTATCTCAGCAGGCGTCTGCCGCGCGAGATCAGCGAGGTTGTAGGGTTTGTCTTGCTTCACAGCGGAGTCCGCGCTGAAGCCTGCGATGTAAGTGGCGACGTCCCAACGTTGACGGTCATCCAGCTGGTCCGCGAACGCTGGCATTTCAGTGCCTTCAATGCCCAGCCCAAGGGTGTTGTAGATGTCGTAGAGACTCAGGCGGTCGAGCCGCGCTGCGTCCCGCAAATTGGCTGGAGGCGGCGAAAGACCGATACCGGCCGGACCGTCCCCCGCGCCTGCATCGCCGTGGCACACCGAACAATACTGCGCATACAAGGGCGCACCACGTGCGCGATCCGGGGTAATCACCGGCGCCTGGCTGACCTCGTACGCCACTGCCAGTTTCGCGCCCAACTGACGCGCCTGACGAGCCACCTGCGCCCCGTCCTGCTTCTGGTTGACCGCATTCAACAGCGCTGAGATGCCCTGTTCCAGCTCTGCGCGCTCTGGCTTTGCCGGCAACGCGGCGATCGTGCCCTGCAGCGACGCGAGAAATTCCACCTGCTCGCGGTATTCGGCGTCATCCACGACCTTGCCGTTCGCGACCGTCGCCGGGTAGTCCGCCCCGATGTAATCGAGTAAATGCAAAGCCTGAGCCGCGTCCTCGGCAGGCGCTGCGCAGGCACCTAAGCTGAACAGGCTCAACAGCACGAGGCTCAGGCAGGGCAATAAGCGGGAGCGGAACATGGGGGTGGATCTCAAATAGGAATGCGAAGGGTTGCCATTGTTCATGTTAGGCGCTGAGGACTCAAGCGCTGCATTGATAACCGTGACTCAATTGAGGGACTGGCTTCAGCCGGGAAGACGTCACTAACCCTTTTAACCCTGTCGTCCAACACACCGCTTTCGCGAGCAAGCTCACTCCTGCAATTTCGTGTTCGCGCGCGACATCCGCGCTTGACGCAAATCCCCTGTAGGAGCAATCGGAGGTTACGACGGTCGCGAACGCGGTGGGCCTGTAAGATCGCCGTGGCTGAAACACCGCTTTCGCGAGCAAGCTCACTCCTACAACTTCGTGTGCGCGCCCGACATCCGCGTTGCACGCGAATCACCTGTAGGAGCAATCGGAGGTTACGACGGTCGCGAACGCGATGGGTCTGTGACATGACGGTGACTGACACAATGCATTCCCGAGCAAGCACTGCCATTTCCATTGGACGAGCGCGATGCTTTTAGCCGGGAAGGCGTCGTCCGTTACGCCGCAGATATGAGGGTGTTTAAACCGGCCTCTTCCCGGCTGAAGCCGGTCCTACAAAACACCGCACGCATCCAATTAGATCGGCTGTTACTCAACTGTGGAGCGGGCTTTTGCCGAATCAGGCGCGATGCAAGGTGGCGAGGAACGCCGCGGCGCTGACGAACAATCCGGCAAAGGTGCGGTTCATCCGGCGTTGCTGCTTGGGGGTTTTGAGGGCGCGGAGCACTTTCGAGGCCAGGCCGGTGTAGCCCGCCATGACGATCAGATCCACGCAGACCATGGTCGCGGCGATGATCAGGTATTGCGGCAGGAGCGGCAGGTGCGTGTCGATGAACTGCGGCAGGATCGCCAGAATGAATACCATCGCCTTGGGGTTGCTGATGTTCACCAGAAAACCGCGAGCCATTAGCACAAGCGGCTTGCCCACCGGGCGAACAGCTGACTCATCTGCCAGATCGCCAGGCAGCGCGCGCCATTGCTTGATACCCAGATAGACCAGATAGGCAACGCCAAACCATTTGATCAGACTGAACGCCAGCGCCGAAGTGGCCAGCACCGCGCCAAGCCCGGCGGCGACCACGGCGATCTGCACCACGAGGGCGACCTGCAGGCCAAGGGCATTCCAGTAGCCGCGCCAGAACCCGTATTGCAGACCGCTGGACATCGAGGCAATGGCGCCCGCACCCGGAGACAGACTGATAACCCAGCAAGCGGCAAAAAACGCCAACCATGTTTCGAGCGACATCACGCACCTCAGGTAACGAAATCTTCGCCTAACCTAGTGTTTACGGGCCTTTAAAGGCCAGTCATTTCTGACTGTTGCGGTGACTTGTCAGACAGCTGTTCCGGTCGGGTGCGTCATACGGCTAACGCAGGTGACGCCATCAGGACAACGCTTCCAGCTCGGCCTGCATCGACTCCAGCAATTCCAGTGCTTCCATCCACGCTTCTTCAAGCTCGGATTCACGGGATTTGAGCTTGGCCTGATCGGCCAGCAGGTCGCGCAATTTATCTTTGTTAGCGGCCTCGTAGATGCCGCTGTCACCCAGGGCCACTTCAATCTTTGCCAGTTTCTCGTGCAACGTGCCGAGCTCTTTTTCAAGCTTGTCGGCTTCGCGCTTGTGCGGCGCGAGTTGCTGGCGCAACGCGGCGGCCTGCTGACGCTGGGCTTTCTTGTCGGTCTTGTCGACATTGACCGGCGTATTGCTGGCCGGTGCATTGCGCAGGCGGTAGTCCACCAGCCAACGCGCATAGTCATCCAGATCGCCATCGAACTCCTGAACCAGGCCATCGGCAACAAGGAGGAAGTTGTCAGTCGTGCTCTTGAGCAAATGCCGATCGTGGGAGACCACCAGCACCGCGCCACTGAACTCCTGAAGCGCCATGGTCAAGGCCAGGCGCATTTCCAGATCCAGGTGGTTGGTCGGTTCATCGAGCAGCAGCAGGTTGGGTTTGTCCCATGCAATCAGGGCCAACGCCAGCCGAGCCTTCTCGCCACCGGAGAAATTCAGCACCGGCTCGTCGAGGCGCGCACCGCGGAAGTCAAAACCGCCCAGGAAATCCCGCAAGGCCTGTTCGCGCTCGGTGGGCGCGATACGCTGAAGGTGCAGCAGCGGACTGGCCTTGGCGTCCAGTGAATCGAGCTGATGCTGGGCGAAGTAGCCGACCACGGTGTTTTCGCCACGCACCATGCGTCCGCTCAACGGCTCGAGCTCGCCCGCCAGGTTTTTGATCAGCGTGGATTTACCGGCGCCGTTCGGGCCCAGCAGGCCGATGCGTGCGCCCGGCGTCAGTTGCAGCTTCACCTTTTGCAGGATGGCTTTGTCGCCATAGCCCAGTCGCGCGTCAGACAGATCCATCAGTGGGCTGGAGATCTTGGTCGATTCGCGGAAGGTGAAGTCGAACGGAGAATCGACGTGGGCCGCCGACAGCTCTTCCATTCGCTCAAGCGCCTTGATCCGGCTCTGAGCCTGTTTGGCCTTGGTGGCCTGGGCCTTGAAGCGCGTAATGAATTTCTCCATGTGCGCGCGCTGGGCCTGTTGCTTGTCGTAGGCCTGCTGTTGCTGGGCCAGGCGTTCGGCACGGGCGCGTTCGAAAGCGCTGTAGCCGCCGCGATAAAGCGTGATCTTTTTCTGCTCGACATGGGCGACGTGATCGACCACCGCATCCAGAAAATCGCGGTCGTGGGAGATCAGCAGCAGCGTGCCCTGATAGCTCTTGAGCCAGTCTTCAAGCCAGAGAATGGCGTCGAGATCCAAGTGGTTGGTCGGTTCATCGAGCAGCAACAGGTCCGAGGGACACATCAAAGCCTGCGCCAGGTTGAGACGCATCCGCCAGCCGCCAGAGAAGTCGCTGACCTGGCGCTCCATCTGCTCGTTGGTAAAGCCCAAACCCGCGAGCAGCTTGCGCGCCCGCGCATCAGCGGTGTAGCCATCGGCGCTGTCGAGCTCCGAATGCAGACGCGCCTGCGCGGCGCCGTCCTGGGCGGCCTCGGCAGCGGCGAGATCATGCTGCACCTGACGCAGGCGCAGATCGCCGTCGAGGACGTAGTCCACCGCCAGACGATCAAGGGTGTCGACCTCCTGTCGCATGTGGGCGATGCGCCAATCGGCGGGCAGCAGGCAATCGCCATTGTCGGGGGTCAACTCACCCCGAAGCAGCGCGAACAGGCTGGATTTACCGGCGCCGTTCGCGCCGATCAGGCCGGCTTTCTGGCCGGCGTGCAGAGTCAGCTCGGCGTCTTCTAGCAGACGTTGCGGACCACGCTGTAAGGTAAGGCTTTGAAGTCTGATCATAATGGCGGCGGAGTCTACCAGCTTCGCCCAAAACAGGTAGATGACGATGCTCTCGGACCTATGGAGTTTCACCCTAGATTTTTATGCTCGCCCAGGCGTCGAGCAGGCGTGCCTGAAGCTGCAAGCCGATGGCGCCAATGTCTGCGCGTTGCTGTGCGGCGTCTGGATGGACCGGCGTGGTGTGCAGTTCGACCCGGAGCGGGCGCGACAAATCGGACAATTGGCCGACCCGTGGCACGAGACGGTGGTGGGGCCATTGAGGGATGTTCGGACACGCTGGAAGGCCGACGCGATAGATGACGAAGAACTGAAGGCATTACGCGACAGGCTGAAAACCCTTGAGCTGGATGCCGAGCGTGAGCTGCTGGTGCGGCTGCAACGGCTGACCAGCGAGTGGCCTGAGCGAAAGGCTGAACCTACAGGAGTGTGGCTGGAAGCGCTGGCGGGTGGTGCTGCTCAAGGCAGTCCCGACGCGTTGCAGATTCTGCTTCGCGCCGGGACCGATATCGCTTAGGACGCGCTGTTGGGCGTCGAATCAGCAACTGGCGCAGGTGACGCTACCGGAGCAGCAGGCGCTGCGGCCGCTGGCTTGGCTGTTGCCGAGACAGCGGGCTTGGTGGCCGGTTTTGCTGCAGTCTTCGCTGCGACTGGCTTGGCAGCAGCAGGCTTGGATGCTGCGGGCTTGGCTGCGACTTTGCTCACAGCAGGCTTGGCGGCGGCACTGGTGGCTGGTTTTGCAGCAGGGGCTTTAGCCGTGGCAGGTTTGACAGCGGCCTTCGCGGCAGCCGGTTTGGCAGCGGTGGTCTTGGCAGCGGGCTTGGCGGCCGATTTCGCGGCAACAGCCGTTTTAGCGGCTGGCTTGCTCGCAGCACTGGCAGCTGGTTTGGCAACAGGTGCCTTGCTCGCAGCTGGCTTGGCGGCCACAGTTTTCGCAGTCACTTTGGCGACGGTTTTTTCTGCGACGGCTTTGACTGCGGTTTTAGCAGCAGGCTTTGCCGGACCCGCCTTAGGTGCAGGTTTTGCCGGTTTTGGAGGCATTTTCACAGGCGGCTTCGCCGCGACAGGCTTGGTGGCAGGTCGAGCCGGGTCTTTTGCAGCGCGATCGTTCAGCGCTTTGCCAACGGCTTCCTTCACGCGGCCAATGCCTTGGGCCAGCTTCAGGCTTTCCTGGGCATCACGCTTGAGGTTGAGGATGTAGCTGCGGGTTTCGGTCTGACGATCTTTCAAAGCGTCGAGCAACGACTCGAGCTCGGCCACGCTGTCCTTGGCCTTGCCTTGCGCCTTGGCTTTACCGGCGGCGGCAGCGTCCTGCAACTTGGTACGCGACTTGTGCAGTTTTTCCTGCGCCTTGCCACGTTGCTTCTCGAGTTTGGCGAGCAGTTTTTCAGCGTCAGCCAATGCTTGAGAGCAGGCATTTTCGAGATGTTCGAGCAGGCTGCCCGACAGCTGTTGAAGCAAATGCAACGGAGTGTTTACTGGCTTCTTGGTGGCCGACATGACTTACCTCCTGGCTGATTTGAGTGCGGCCATACTAGACCTCCGCCAGCACCGCCGCTAGGGCATCTTGACACTACAATCCGCGCTCTGTTGCAGGACGCCGAAAAACCCGGCAATACCCGTCACGCTCGGGCCTCAGCGCTGGCATAATCGCTCACTTCCCAGGCCGGAGAGCATTCATGTCGCGCTACCTGTTTATGTCGTTGTTCCTCTTGGTACCCCTTGCTCACGCGACCGATGCTCCGGCGTCCGATAATACCCACGACCTTTCCTATAGCCTCGGCGCAAGCCTGGGTGAGCGCCTGCGTCAGGAAGCACCCGATCTGCAGTTGCCCGCGCTGCTCGAAGGCCTGCAGTCGGCTTATCAAGGCAAGCCGCTGGCGATCAAGCAGGATCGCATGGAGCAGATTCTCAGCGACCACGATGCCGCCCTCGCCCAGGCTGAAAGCTCCGGTCAGACCGAACCGCAGACCGAAGCGGCGCTGAAGGATGAGCGCAAGTTCATGGAGGCCGAGAAGGCCAAACCGGGCGTTCGCCAGCTCGCGGACGGCATCCTGATGACCGAGCTGACGCCGGGCAATGGCCCCAAACCCGACATCAATGGCCGTGTACAAGTGAAGTACGTGGGCCGGCTGCCTGACGGCACGATCTTCGATCAAAGCCAGCAGCCACAATGGTTCCGCCTGGACAGCGTCATTGCCGGGTGGACCACCGCCCTCGCCGACATGCCGGTGGGTGCCAAATGGCGGCTGGTGATCCCTTCGGCTCAGGCGTATGGCGCAGAAGGCGCGGGCGATCTGATCGATCCGTACACGCCACTGGTATTCGAAATTGAGCTGCTCGGAGTGTCACAGTAACGCCGACAGCGGCCGAGGCTGGCGGCGACAGAGCATAAAAAAAGGGTGCCCAGGGCACCCTTTTTTACATCAGCTTTTTACATCAGTGGCCTTCTCAGACCTCTTCCTCGACCTGTTCCTTGTGCGCGTTGTGCAGCACTTCGATCAGGCAGTCTTCCAGTTCAAAGCGCTCGTGCAGCAAGCCGCCCAATTCCTTGAATTTCTCGGCGACGCATTTGCCTTCGTCACAGAGATCGTTGAACGCCAGCAGCTTCTCGGTGATGACGTCGATCCGAGGATAGATCGTGTCAGCCAGGTCAAGGCCGCGCTGATTCTTGAAAGCCTTGGCCTCGTTGGTGAGCTGCTCGTAAATTTCGAAATGACCAGCCGACACGTAATCGACCAGCGAGCCGCAGAATTCCTGCAACGGCACGCTTTTTTCGGACAGCGCTCCCGGCTCTGCACTCAAGGCGTAATAAGCTGTGATCAACTCGTTGCGCGCCAGCAACCAGCGGTCAATCAGCTTGTGAACCCCACCCCAGCGTTCCTGAGCGTTCTGACAACTTTCCAGCATGATGTTCTCTCTTCCCTTCAGGGGCATGCTGCTTCAGGCGCTTTTCGATTCGGCCCGAGACTTGTCGGTACCAGCCAGGAGAAGCGTCGACAGCAGCATTGATCCGATGATGCGTGCGGCCCAGATTATGCCCGCATGACTAGCCCATCAAGGTACGCAGGACAGAAAGTTCATACAAGTGTTTAATCCGGAGTCCCCACATCCATTGATCTGAAGCGGCGGAACTCGATAAAAAGGTAGTACAGCGCGAACAGGCACAAGCCGGAAAATGCCAGCAGGCTCCACTCCGGCAAGCTGATGCCGAACAGCGACCAGTTGATCTCGGAGCACCCTGCACTTCCCGCCAGCACCATCACCATGACTTTTAAGTAGGTTTGCGTTTCCATCAGGTAGTGAAGGTTTTCAATGCACGCCGCCATGTTCTCGGGCGGCGAAGCCTGCAACCAGACCTGACGTGCCGCGACGCTCGCCCCCAAAGCGGAAAACAGTAAAAGACAGCCCGCGTAGATACGCCAGCCAGCTTTGCCCGGCGCGTGCAGCGCGGCGAGCAAACACACAGCCGAAGATACCGCCATGAGCACACGCTGAAGCAGACACATCGGGCATGGCGCTGCATCAACTACAGGGCCGAGATAAACCGTCGCTCCCACAATCGATGCGCAGGCCAGAAACGCCAGAGAGAACAAGGAGCGCGTACGAGCCAGCTGCATGGAAAATCCGTAACAAAAGACGAAGGCGGCTACGGTAGAGGAAAGCGCGAGTCGCTTTCAAGGCGCTCAACGGAGGATATTTCTTTGTTGATGTAGGTAAATCCCGACGCCGTGTTTAAGACGTTATACCGGTGGCCCAAAGATCCTCTCAACAAGCCACAAGAAGCACGGAAATGCCCTACACAAATAAAAGACTCAGACACTGAAGAGGCCCGTAATCGGGCCTCTTCACGTTCAAGTCTGACGCCCGGCTATACGCGTGTCAGTGCTGGCAAAGGACGGGCGAGCAAACGCTCATCCAGCAAACCCAGACCTTCCTGAAACAGCTGATTGCTGCGATCAGTCTCGCCCAGCTGCGCAAGCAGACGAGCCAGTTCGGCACACGCTTCCGGGTTGCGCTGCAACCTCAAGCTCGACTCGAGGTAATCACGCGCTTTACCCCACAAGCTGCTTTGCAGGCACAGACGACCCAGCGTCAACAGCAAGCCTGGGTCATCGGTATGACTTTTCAGCCAGCCCTCAGCAGTCTGCAGTTGTTTGGCAGGATCGGCGCCGCGCACCAGTCCATACAACCGCGCAAGGTGGGTGTTGTAGTCGCGCTTCATGGCCGTGCGCAGGACTTCCTCGGCCTGCACATCGGCGCCCAGCCGACGCAGTTGTTCGGCGTACGCCAACACCAGCGCGGGCTCCTGGCGCTGAGCCGAAGTCAGTTGTTGCCAGGCGCTTTCCAGCGACGGCAGGCCCGTGGCTACGGTATCGCTGCCGGATTCACGGTGGGCCGCCAGCGAGAGATTTTCGCCCCAGGCACGTCTCTCCAGTTCAGCCAGCTCTTGCGCCGGAAGCACCTTGTCTTTTCGCAACTCCGGCATCAGACGAACCAACTCCGCCCACTCACCGCGTTCGCGATACAGGCGTTGCAATTGACGCAATACCTGCGGGTTATGCGGATGGCGCTCCTGCATGGCCTGCAAGGTAACCAGCGCACCGTCGAGATCACCGCGGTCCACCTGCAACTGGGCGTGGCTCAACGCAATGGCGAGCTCCGCGTGCGGCTGACGCTCAAGCGCGCGCTCAAGCAGATTGTCGCTTTCCTCGTAACGGCCCTGCTCATTCGCTGCCCGGGCGGCGCCGAGGTAATAGAGCAATGGCTGACGCTCCGCCTCGGCGGCGCGATGCAAGTTGCGTTCAGCGCTGGCCCAGCGCCCTTCGGCGAGGTCCATCTGCCCTTGCTCTATCGCGTTCTGCACGCGACGGCTGCGGTTGCGACGAGACCACGGATTGACGACCCCACCGGACGTCGTCAGCAACGCGATAACCACCCGCACCAGCCACAGCATGAACAGAACGGCGGCGAGCAACGCTAGCGCTGCCCAGATACTCGATTCGTAGCGGAAGGTGTCGTAGGAAATAAGCACGTAACCCGCATGGCGGGAGATCGCGACGCCTATCAGCGCCGCAGCAACGACCAGCACGAAGAGGATGACGTAAGCGCGCTTCATGGCTGTTTCCCAGGCTGCGCCTCGTCAGTGCGTTTCTCCAGCGCACCGCCAACAGGCGTATGACGCTGTTCGAGGTAGGCCTGAACCGACGCCAGGCTTTGTGTCAGGTCAGGGGTCGCCACGGAAACCGGCTGTTTGCCGAGCTCCTCCAGACGCTGACCGAGCGCTTTGCTCTGCTGGCTATTACGATTGAAGTTGCTGTCCAGAACGCTCTTAGCTTCTGCCATGGCCTTCTCGTAAACCGGGGCCTGGCCGTTGAGCGCCGCCCATTGCGCCTGCTCGATCGCCAGACTCAATGCCAGACGAACCTGGGTCAGGCTCTGGCCTGCCAGCAACGGTCGGATATTTTTGTCAGCGTGAAAATCAATACGCACGAACTGGGAGATCTTGTCCCACCACTTGGCCCAATAGCTGTCCTCGCTGCCATCGGTCAAACCGAACAGCGAATCGCCCTTGTCCACGTATTCAGGCGCCAGCTCATTCAACTGCGCGACTTGCTCACGGACTGCCGCCAGCTGCAGGAACAAACCAGTGCGATCCGGTTGATCGACGCTGCGCAGCGCGGTCAGGCTTTTTGCCAATTGCTCGCGGGCCGCGAACGCGCCGGGATCGTCCTGCTCGCGCAGAATCTCGTCAGCGCCCTGCACCAGCGCTGCAGCGCTGTTGATATCTTGCAGCGCTGACAGCCTCAGGCTCGCCAGGCGCAGCAGATGCTCGGCCTCGGCGAGACGCCAATCCTTGCGACTGGCACCGAGCACAGTCTCTACACGCTGGCTCAGGCGCTGCTGATCACCCTGTAACTGCGTGACGAGGCGACGGCGATCTTCCAGCTCTTGAGCGGGTGGCAGTTGCGCCAGCCGTGCAGCGATTTGCTGCTCGCTCTGCTTGAGGGCTTGAGTCTGAGAGCCGATGTCCTGCAACTGCCCCGACTGTTCCTGATGGCCGGCCTGCATGGCGCGCAGTTGCCAGACGCTCCAGCCGCCAACGGCAACGCCCGCTGCGCCCAGCAACAGCGCCAGTATGGCGAGCCCGTTGCTGCTTCGGCGATTCGACGGTTCTTTGTACGCTGGATCCGGCAGCGGCTCAGATTTGGCCAGTACCGGTTCAACGTCATCTTTTGGCAAGACTGTTTCGCTCACGTGTCCATCCTTTGCATTTTGGGCGTTGCGTAATCCGACTGATCGACCATTACGCCTGTGAGGCAGGCGCGGTGTGTTCGCGCAATGCTGCCAGCAAGGCCGGGGCGCTGGCGCCACGGCAGTCCACTACGATAAGAGCCCCGGCGGCACGCGCCATTTCGGCGACCCGGGGGCTCGGTACAAACAAAGGCATTTGTGCAAGCGCAGGCCAGGCATCACCCGCCAACTCGCGCAGATGCTCGAAACCCTGTCCACTGCTGACCACCAGCCCATTCAAGCGTTCCGCTTTAACCGTGTCGGGCAGCACGAAAGCCGGGTATTGCGGCAGGTGGCGACGATACAACGGCAGGTAGTCGACCACCACACCACGCTCACGCAACCGCTCGGCCAGCAGCTCGCGTCCTTCTTCGCCGCGCATGATCAGCACTTTGGGGTCGTATCCCGAGACGGCTTGTTGAAACTGCGGCAGGTCGAGCAACGCTTCGCTGTCGTCACCCTGCTCGGGGAAGAACACGTGCAGGCCATAGTCATCGAGGATTTGCGCGGTTGCAGCGCCGACGGTGAACCACTTCTGCATCGGCGGCTGCGGCCAGACTTCGTCAAGCATTGCCAGCCCAAGGCGCGCGGCCGGTTTGCTGACAACGATGACGGCGCAGTAGGCCGCTAGGTCGTAAATGATCGAACGGTTGGCTTCTGAAACCGGCAGCGGCTCAATCTCCAGCAACGGCAGGCTGGCGCTGTGCACGCCGACCTCAGCCAGCGTCTGCGCCAGGGCCCGCGATTCTTCAGCAGGACGCGTGAGCAGCAAACGCCAGGTCGTCACTCGTCGCCTGCCTCGCCGTAGACCGCTTTGAGAATCTTTGCGGCACCTTGAGCCAGCAGCGCTTCTGCCACTTGTACGCCCAACGCTTGAGCGTCCACTTGTGGCGCACGCGCTTCGGCATGCAGCAGCACCGTGCCGGAGGGATCGCCCACCAGACCGCGCAACCAGAGTTGTTCGCCTTCCAGCACGGCATAACAGGCGATCGGCACTTGGCATCCGCCGTTGAGGTGCTTGTTGAGCGCACGCTCAGCGGTAACCCTCACGGCGGTGTCGTCATGGTGCAACGGGGCCAGCAAGGCATGCACTTCGATATCGACGCTGCGGCATTCGATGCCCACCGCGCCCTGCCCGCCAGCCGGCAAGCTGTGGTCGATGCTGATGGGCGCGGTAATGCGCTCTTCGAAACCCAGGCGGATCAGGCCGGCAGCGGCAAGGATGATCGCGTCGTACTCGCCTGCATCCAGCTTGGCGAGACGCGTATTGACGTTGCCGCGCAGAAACCGGATTTGCAGGTCTGGCCGACGCGCCAGCAACTGAGCCTGCCGACGCAGGCTCGACGTGCCCACCACAGCGCCGGCGGGCAGGTCATCGAGACTGGCGTAGGTATTGGAAACGAAGGCGTCGCGGGGGTCTTCGCGTTCGCAGATGCAGAACAGGCCGAGGCCCTGAGGGAAGTCCATCGGGACGTCTTTCATCGAGTGAACGGCGATATCGGCGTTGTGCTCCATCAGGGCTGTTTCCAGCTCCTTGACGAACAGGCCTTTGCCACCGATTTTCGACAGCGGCGAGTCCAGCAGCTTGTCGCCGCGACTGACCATCGGCACCAGCGTCACGATCAGACCGGGATGAGCCTGCTCCAGACGCGCCTTGACGTATTCGGCTTGCCAGAGGGCCAGAGCGCTTTTGCGGGTGGCGATGCGGATTTCGCGAGAAGACATGAACCGGTCCGTGCTGAGTGAATGCGGCGAATAATAACAGCTCGGCCGGATCGGGCCGAATGGCTGTATTCAATCTGCGCGCATCATGATCTCAATCAACCTGCGTACGCCATGCGACGGCGTGTCGCCCGCATGACGGCATGCTCCTCGCGGCACTCCCTTACAACTGCTGCATCATCTTGCGCACACCGGCAACGTGCCGGCGGCTGACGATCAACGCATCGCCGTTGAGCCCCTTCAGGAACAACTGGAAGTGGCCCAATGGCGTGCGCTGCAGGCGCTCGATGCGCTCCCGGGCGACCAGCGCGTTTCGGTGGATGCGTACGAACCGGTCGCCGAACTCGTCTTCAAGGGCTTTAAGCGGTTCATCCAGCAGCACTTCGCCACCTTCGTGGCGCAGGGTCACGTACTTGTGATCCGCGATGAAGTAGATCACCTCGGCCAGCGGAATCAGCTCAATGCCCTTTCGGGTACGCGCGCTAATGTGGCTGCGCGGGCCGGTACCACTTTCAGCAGCAGGCCGGGTCATCGCCGCCAGTTGCACACGATTCGGCCGCTCGGCCTTGCGCAACGCCTCAAGCAAGTGCTCGGGACGAACCGGTTTGACCAGATAACCCACGGCACTGACCTGGAAGGCCTCAAGCGCGAATTCATCGTGGGCCGTGCAGAATACGACGGCTGGCGGGGTGTCGCGCTCGCACAGTTTTGCCGCAACCTGAAGTCCATCCAGGCCAGGCATGCGGATATCCAGCAACACCACGTCAGGCTTCAAATTTTCAATCAGCTGCAATGCTTCTTCGCCATTTGTGGCGCTGGGTTCCAGAACCTTGTAACCCTCGAGCTCACTTACCATACGGCTCAGGCGGTCTCGGGCTAGGGGTTCGTCATCAACGATCAGGACATTCATATAGCTCTGGCTTCCTGCGTGAGTCTCGCACAAGGATAGCGTAGACAGGTGAAGTGACGACCGTCTCGGCGCTCCACGCTCAGACTGGCGAGGGGGCCGAAAAGTGCCGTGATTCGAGCGCCGATGTTTGCCAAGGCCTGCTGAGTGCCGCTTGGGTTTTGCCGTAAGACGACCTCATCGTAAGGATTACTGACGCGCAATATGAATACTCCCCGTTCGTAGTCCGCCTCAACTCTGACCACGCCGCCTTCAACACGGGGCGCGATACCGTAAATCAACGCGTTTTCCAGTAATGGCTGCAAGGTTAGCTGGGGAATTGGCAAGTCGTCGGGAATTGCACTTACGGCCCAGTCCAACTGTAGACGCTCGCCAAGTCGATATTGCTCAATCGATAAATAGCGTTTCGCCAATTCGAGCTCTTCGCGCCATGTTGTCAGGCTGCCGGGCTTGCCCAGACTGGCCCTGAACAGGTCGGACAGATCAAGCACCGCCTGCTCCGCTTTGACCGGGTCGCTGGTCACCAGGCTGGCGATGCTGTTGAGTGTATTAAACAGAAAGTGCGGACGGATACGCGCTTGCAGCGACTCGATCCTGGCCTGAAGCTCGGCCTGCTGTTGCTTGCGCCACTGACTCTGAAGGTAGAAGTAGCGCAGCATCAGCGCGGACATGATCAAGGCGATCAGCGCGTAGCGCAGGTACCGCTCGACAACCCCATCGAACGAGGTCGGGGGATTCACCTGGTAATAGTCAGTCACGGCAGTGCACATCAGCGTCACCGCCACCACCAGCAGACAACCTATGCAGCCGGCCACGCCAGCACGCAGGCGCGCCAGCCAGGGGCGCAAGCCGCACAGTAGCGCGGCGGACAGCAGCACGATCCACTGCACGAAAAGAGAAATCAGCGCCAGCCGCACCCAGTCGAAATCCGGCCGCATGGGTTCGATGAGCACAAGCACGAAGACCAGCAACTCTGCCAGCACTACCAGCATCAGCAACGCCTGGGGCAGACACAGTTCCGGGAGGAAAAACTCTTTACCGGGCGCACTGCTCTGGCCCGGATGTTTGCGCTCGTTCTGCATGGCCGACAGTCTCTTCGCTGATACCGTTGCGGGCAAGCCGTCGGGGATAAATAAACGGCAATGCTGTTATCATCGCCCGCGTCTTTAGAATCGGCCGGCGCCGGTTTTTCATCAGTTTCAGCCACCAGCACAGCAGCGAGCGAATCATGAGCACCGACAAGACCAACCAGTCCTGGGGCGGCCGCTTCAGTGAACCCGTCGACGCCTTCGTCGCACGCTTCACCGCCTCCGTTACCTTCGATCAACGTCTTTATCGCCACGACATCATGGGCTCCATTGCCCACGCCACGATGCTGGCCAAGGTCGGTGTGCTCACCGACGCCGAGCGCGACACCATCATCGACGGGCTGAAGGGCATTCAGGGCGAGATCGAAGCCGGCACGTTCGACTGGCGCGTGGACCTCGAAGACGTACACATGAACATCGAAGCGCGCCTGACCGACCGCATCGGCGTCACCGGTAAAAAACTGCACACCGGGCGCAGCCGCAACGATCAGGTCGCCACCGACATCCGCCTGTGGCTGCGTGACGAAATCGACCTTATTCTGGCTGAGATCACTCGCCTGCAAGAAGGTCTGCTGGGGCTGGCCGAGCGCGAAGCCGAGACCATCATGCCGGGCTTCACTCACCTGCAGACCGCGCAACCGGTGACATTCGGCCACCACATGCTCGCATGGTTCGAAATGCTCAGCCGCGATTACGAGCGCCTGGTCGATTGCCGCAAACGCACCAACCGCATGCCACTGGGCAGCGCCGCGCTGGCCGGCACCACGTACCCGATCGACCGCGAACTGACCTGCCAGCTGCTGGGTTTCGAAGCAGTAGGCGGCAACTCGCTGGACAGCGTCTCCGATCGCGACTTCGCCATCGAATTCTGCTCCGCCGCGAGCATCGCGATGATGCATTTGTCGCGCTTCTCCGAAGAGCTGGTGCTCTGGACGAGCGCGCAATTTCAGTTCATCGACCTGCCTGATCGCTTCTGCACCGGCAGCTCGATCATGCCGCAAAAGAAAAACCCTGATGTGCCCGAGCTGGTCCGTGGCAAGAGCGGACGTGTGTTTGGCGCGTTGATGGGCCTGTTGACCTTGATGAAGGGCCAGCCGCTGGCATACAACAAGGACAATCAGGAAGACAAGGAGCCACTGTTCGACGCCGCCGACACCTTGCGCGATTCGCTGCGTGCCTTCGCCGACATGATCCCGGCGATCAAGCCGAAGCACGCCATGATGCGCGAGGCCGCGCTGCGTGGTTTCTCCACCGCCACCGACCTCGCCGACTATCTGGTCCGCCGCGGCCTTCCGTTCCGCGACTGTCACGAGATCGTCGGCCACGCGGTGAAGCATGGCGTTGAGACCGGCAAAGACCTGGCCGAGATGACGCTGGACGAGCTGCGTCAGTTCAGCGACCAGATCGAACAGGATGTCTTCGCGGTGCTGACGCTCGAAGGTTCGGTCAATGCCCGCAACCACATCGGCGGCACGGCGCCTGAGCAGGTCAAGGCAGCGGTCGTGCGTGGCCAGCACTTGCTCGCCAGCCGCTGAGCGCATCAAAGGGGTCGCCCCGTGGGGGCGATTCCATCTAATTGGCAAGACATCGAGAACGACATGAGCGACAACATCGAAAACGACGAAGAAGAATTCGCTGAAACGACGCTGATTCAGGCCATTGAAAATCAGATCGAAAGCGATAACCCGCCAGCGGCCAAGGCCACGTTCAACAAGCTGACGCTGGTGGGCTACGAGCGAGAAGAGATTCTGGTGATGATGGCCCATGTGCTTGCGGTAGAGATTGACGGGATCCTGGAAGATGACCGTCCGTTCAATACCGTCTGGTATGAAGCGGCGCTGCGGGCGTTGCCCGACATGCCGCCCGGTGTAAAGCTGGCTGAAGACGAGTAAAACCCGCGAAAAATGCCGGTCGCTCACCCGACCTGACGACCGGCCAGATACTTCCAGCAAAATTCCCAGACCTGACTACACTCCAACAGCCTCGCTGCTGCATGGCGACGGGGCCGTCACGCCTGCGATTCTGATCGCGGTGTATCCACTGGAAAAAGTCTGGAGCACCTATGTCGTTTACCCCTGAATTGGTTGCCGAGCTGGAAATCCTGTCGCTGTTCAATCTGAGCAACACCAAAGAGGGACTGAAGGTCCACCACCATTCTGCGGCTCCCACAGCCATCGCTGCCGCCCAACGACTCTTCGACAAAGGCCTCACCACGCAACACGACGGAGGCTACTTGACCAGCCTGGGGCTGGATGCCGCCGACCACGCTCAATCACTGTTGATCATTCTTGCCACAAGCCAGGAAGCTGCCTGACTTCGTCCCTCGCGAAACCTTTGCCTGGACGCATCAAATAAAGGTTTCGCGAATCCTCCATTTCGACGATGCTGCGCCGATAAAATAATGGCGCCATAAAAAAGACGCGCAGCCGAGCCTTACCGGCCTGACGCCAAGCTGTCTTGATTATCGCTATACCCTCACTTCATGCAGTGCCGCCCGACGGCTTCGAGTCGCGATGACGCGTAGTTTCGAAATTCGCCCGGATCTGGATGAGGGCATTGATCGCAAGGTCCTTGCCCAGTTACGCAGCCGCTTCCTGGCCCTGAGCGAGAGTCGACTGGCGCGCGCGTACGAAGGCCTGTCGACACGCCAGCAAAGCGTGCTTTCGCTGCTGCCACTGTTTTTCCATGTCAATCATCCTCTGTTGCCGGGCTATGTGTCGGGGTCGACCCCTGCTGGCGTTTCCCATTACGAGCCTGACGCCCAGGCCCTTGCTGAAGCGCAACGCCTGACGCGATCGTTCTCCTACAAACCACGCCGGGTGAATCCACCGCAGCCGATTCACGGCATCTTCCTGATGGGCAGCCTTGGCACCCTCGCCCAGGCCGACCAGAGCGACATGGACGTGTGGATCTGCCACGACCCGCTACTGTCGGCAGACGAAATCCAGGAACTGCGCAAGAAATGCCAGTCGCTTGAAAGCTGGGCAGCAAGCATGGGCGCCGAGGCGCACTTCTTTCTCGTTGATCCGGAGCGCTTTGTCGTCGGCGAGCGGGATGCACAGCTGAGTGGCGAAGACTGCGGCACGACGCAGCACTATTTGCTGCTCGACGAGTTTTATCGCACCGCCATCTGGCTGGCCGGGCGCACCCCGATGTGGTGGCTGGTGCCGGTCTACGAGGAAACGCGCTACGCCGAATACACCCATACCCTGCTGTCGAAACGCTTTATTCGCGCTGACGAGGTGCTGGACCTCGGCAATATGTCGCACATCCCGCCGGGCGAGTTCATCGGCGCAGGGCTGTGGCAACTGTTCAAAGGTATCGAATCGCCCTACAAATCGGTGCTCAAGCTGCTGCTGACTGAGGTCTATGCCAGCGAACACCCGCAGGTGCAGTGCCTGAGCATGCGCTTCAAGAAAGCGGTGTTTGCCAACCGTGCCGACCTCGACGAGCTGGACCCCTACGTGATGGTCTACCGGCGCATCGAGGAATACTTGCTCGCGAGGGGCGAGCCCGAGCGGCTGGAACTGGTACGCCGCAGTTTGTACCTGAAGGTGAACAAGAAACTCACGGGCGCCACTCGCCACCGCAGCAACGGTTGGCAGCGCCTGCTGCTGGAGCGGCTGGTCAATGAGTGGAACTGGGACGAGCGTCAGTTGGCGCTGCTCGACAGCCGCAGCCAGTGGAAAGTGCGTCAGGTCGCCAGCGAGCGCCGTGCACTGGTCGGCGAGCTCAACTTCAGTTATCGCTTCCTGACCCAATTCGCCCGTGCGCAAAAGGCAGTCAATTCGATCAACAAACGCGACTTGAATGTGCTCGGCCGGCGTTTGTATGCAGCCTTTGAACGCAAAGCCGGCAAAGTGGAGTTTCTCAATCCGGGCATCACGCCGGATCTGGCGGAAGACACGCTGACGCTCGCGCAACTGCCGAACAAGCGCGAGCCCGGCAGGTATCAGTGGTGTCTCTACAACGGCAGCCTGAGTGCCCACGAGCTGGAAACGTTTGCGCCGATCAAGCGCAGTCGCGAGTTGCTGGAACTGCTCACGTGGTGCCATCGCAACAACGTCATCGACAGCAGTACGCGCCTGGCGCTGCATCCTGGCATCAGCGATCTGACCGAGTTCGAACTGTTCAATGTGCAAGGCGCATTACAGCAGAGCATTGCGCTGCCGGCCGGCATGGTCGAGGAAGAGGTGCTGCTCAGCCCAAGCGTGCCCCGTGAGATTCTGCTGCTGGTCAATGTCGGCGTCGATCCGCTCAGGCACCATAAGGACCTGAACATTCTGATGACCACCGAACGAACGGACTCGCTGAGCTATGCCGGGGTACGCGAAAATCTGGTGCTGACCTTCGATCAGATCACGCTTAACAGCTGGAACGAAGTGCTGGTCAGTCGCTTCGACGGCCCCTCTGCGCTGATGGACTGCCTGACAGACTTGCTCAACGGCCCGCCGGAGAACGCCGCGAGGCCTGTCATCCGCGTGCGCTGCTTTTGCCACAACCGCGCGCAGGCCATAGCCCAGCGCGTGGAGGAGCTCATCGGCACGGCGCAACTGTTGCTGGACCGGCGCCTGAATCATCGCTATCTCATCCAGGTCGAACAGCGGTATCACGTGCTGAAAATGATCCCCGGCCAGGTCAGTCATGTCACGCTCGACAACCTGCCGGCGCTCTTTGACTATCTGGGCGCAGAGCTTTCCGCCTACAGCCCGCTTCATCTGGACCCCCAGGCACTGGACGACTCGGACTTGTCGCTGTTTATCCCGCACGGCCAGCCCGAGTGCATTCAGGTGTTTTACCGGATCAACGAACCGAACGCCGACCTGTACGTGCTCGATGAGCGCAATGCGTTGTGGCATCAGCAGGTGCCTTATCACAGTGAATCCAGCCTGCTGGTGCCGCTGCAGCGCTTTTTTCAATCGTTGATGTATCGGCGCGTGACGCTGCTGCCGCTGGACAACCCGCTGGAATCAACGTCGCTGGAGGCTTTGTATTACCGCATAAACCCCGATGGATCAGGCCGGGCCCGCCGCGTTGAGCATCGCCCGACACCAACAGTGCTCAACGACCCATCGTTTTTTGATGTGCAGGCGATCATCGAGGAGGCGTCGCCCGGACAGGTCAGCGTGACGCTGTATTGCGACGGGATGGAGTTTTCCGAGTTGGAGTATGGCGATCAGCTGTTCAGCGTCGTGGCGCGACGGATTCTCGAGCAACGTCGCGAGCCACAACGTTACCGCTGCTACATCACTGATCTGGACCTGTCCGGGATACTGGGGGACACGCGCGGGCAAACGATCCTGTTCCTGCGCTACAAGGCCAAACTGGAAAAGTCACTGAATGCCGCGATGGATGAGGCTTGATGCCAGCTGCGGCCAGACATCAGGCCCGGCATCGCGACAGGACCGGCCTTTGTGGGAGCCGGCTTGCTTGCGAAGACGTTAAGTCAGACGCTGCAAGGGTAAACGCCAAATCCTGTTCGCCAGCAAGCCGGCTCCTATGATTCAACTTTTCCAAGAGGGGCCGTGACCTACATGTGATCGGAATTTGCACTGCGACGCTGATCCGCCTGCCGCACGATCTCGCGCCGGCGCTCATCGGTCGCCGCCCGCCACTCGCGGATGTCTTCAACGTGGCGATGACACCCCGTGCAGACTTTGTCTTCGTCGAGCCGGCAGATGCTGATGCACGGCGATGGCACAGCCGTGCTGACGTTGCTGAACAGCGGTTTCGGCGGTCTGACCGGCGTTGCGCTAACAGTCACTGGCGGTTGCCGTCGCTGCCGTCGAGGGCGTCGAAGTCGATGTCTTCCCCGGCCTGCTGTTTAGCCAGACGGTGGAGCATCTCGCTCAACAGCTCTTCGCTCTTGTCGCAGATCCAGTGCTTCGCTTCTTCGTCGTAATCAAAGTGGAAACCACCTGACGCAGCCGCCAGCCATAGCTGACGCAGTGGCTCTTGGCGACTGAAGATGAACTGCGAGCTGTTTTCGAACTTGACGGTCAGCACACCGGCCGAACTCTCAAGGTCCAGATCCAGACCGCTCTCGTCGAAGATGTCCTGGAGCTTTTCCTGGGTGGCATCGACCAGATCGTGAAAACGGGCTTCGGTCAAACTCATTGCATGAACCTCAAAAGTGTCAGCGGATGGCGCAGCGACGCACGATACGGTCGCTCCCCGGCAAATGCAAAGCCTACCCGCCCAAGTGCAGATGTGGGAGTGGCTTCGGCCGGGAAGGCAGTAACGTCCGGCTCCACCGCAGGCTGCGTCAGAAATCCGCATGCGCTGCACTGTCTAATTGCGCGGCGGCGTCAAACCCCCGCCGGACGGGAACCCCAGCGCATAGGCAATCTGTCGGGTGGTCGGTATACTCGGGCGCAATTAATGCTTATACAAAGGATTTCGCCATGAAGCGCCTGATTTCCTCCCTGGCCGCGCTGCTTGCAGTTGCGTGTCTGGTCTCTGCCTGCGGTCAGAAAGGTCCACTGTATCTGCCCGACGACGACTCGTCCGCCGACGGCACCAGCCAGACCAAGTCGCAATCGCACAAGCATCAGACTTCGACCTACTAGGAATCAGTCATGGACGCCTTCAACTACCGCGACGGTGAGCTGTTCGCGGAAGGAGTGGCGTTGTCTGCCATCGCCGAACGTTTCGGCACGCCGACATACGTCTATTCCCGCGCGCACATCGAGGCGCAGTATCGCGCCTACGCTGATGCCCTGAGCGGCATGCCGCATCTGGTCTGCTTTGCGGTCAAAGCGAACTCCAACCTGGGCGTTCTCAATGTCCTGGCGCGCCTGGGCGCCGGTTTCGACATCGTTTCCCGTGGCGAACTCGAGCGCGTACTGGCAGCGGGCGGACAGGCTGACAAGATCGTCTTCTCCGGCGTCGGCAAGACCCGCGATGACATGCGTCGTGCGCTCGAAGTCGGCGTGCATTGCTTCAACGTCGAGTCCACCGACGAACTCGAACGCCTGCAAGTCGTCGCCGCCGAAATGGGCGTGCGCGCTCCGGTGTCGTTGCGCGTCAACCCGGACGTCGATGCCGGCACCCACCCCTACATCTCCACCGGCCTCAAGGAAAACAAGTTCGGCATCGCCATCGCGGACGCCGAAGACGTTTACATCCGCGCCGCGCAGCTGCCGAACCTCGACGTTATCGGCGTCGACTGCCACATCGGATCCCAGCTGACCACGCTCTCGCCTTTCGTTGATGCACTGGATCGCTTGCTCGATCTGGTCGACCGGCTGGGCGACTGCGGCATTCTGCTGAAGCATATCGATCTGGGCGGCGGTCTGGGTGTGCGTTATCGCGACGAAGAGCCGCCACTCGCAGGCGAATACATTGAAGCCGTGCGTGAACGCCTCGATGGCCGCGATCTGGCGCTGATGTTCGAGCCGGGCCGTTTCATCGTCGCGAATGCTGGCGTGCTGCTGACCCGCGTCGAGTACCTCAAGCACACCGAGCACAAAGACTTCGCCATCGTCGATGCCGCCATGAACGACCTCATTCGTCCGGCGCTGTACCAGGCGTGGATGGACGTAACAGCGGTCAAACCCCGCGACGGCGCCAAACGCACTTACGACGTTGTCGGCCCGATTTGCGAAACCGGTGATTTCCTGGCCAAGGAGCGCGAACTCGCACTGGCTGAAGGCGATCTGCTGGCAGTGCATTCGGCCGGTGCCTATGGCTTCGTGATGAGCTCCAACTACAACACCCGCGGACGTACGGCCGAGGTGCTTGTGGATGGTGAGCAAGCCTTCGAAGTGCGTCGCCGTGAAACCGTGACTGAGCTGTTTGCCGGCGAAAGCCTGCTGCCGGAGTAATCCCATGCTGCTGCGTTTTACCAAGATGCATGGCCTGGGCAATGATTTCATGGTGCTGGACCTTGTGAGCCAACACGCGCACATTTTGCCCAAGCACGCCAAGCAATGGGGCGATCGCCATACCGGTATCGGTTTCGATCAGTTGCTGCTGGTCGAGGCGCCGAACAATCCGGACGTGGACTTCCGCTACCGGATTTTCAATTCCGACGGCTCCGAAGTTGAGCAATGCGGCAACGGTGCGCGCTGCTTCGCCCGTTTCGTGCTGGACAAGCGGCTGACCGCCAAGAAGCAGATCCGCGTCGAGACCAAGAGCGGCATCATCGAGCTGGACATCCGCAACGACGGCCAGATCAGCGTGGATATGGGCGCGCCGCGTCTCGTTCCGGCGGACATACCGTTCGATGCGCCAGAGCAGGCCGCCAGTTATTCCCTTGATGTCGATGGCGAGTCCGTCGAGCTTGCGGCCGTGTCCATGGGCAACCCCCACGCCGTGCTGCGCGTCTACGACATCAACAACGCACCTGTGCATGTATTGGGACCGAAGATCGAGAACCATCCGCGCTTTCCGGCCCGCGTGAACGTGGGCTTCCTCCACGTCGTCGATCGTCAGCGCGCGCAACTGCGGGTGTGGGAACGTGGCGCCGGGGAAACCCAGGCCTGCGGCACCGGTGCGTGCGCGGCAGCGGTCGCGGCCATTACTCAGGGCTGGATGGATTCGCCGATGCTGATCGACCTGCCGGGCGGACGTTTGTCCATCGAGTGGGCAGGCCCCGGCCATCCGGTGATGATGACTGGCCCGGCCGTCCGGGTTTACGAAGGCCAAGTACGTCTATGAGCGAGTGTATCCGATGACCGACCAGCCTCAGACTTCAAACGACACGCCCGGCCAGTCCCCTGCCGAGAACGCAGTGCCTGCCCTTGAAGCCGAGGCGGTTTCGGCCTGGCTGCAACAGCACCCTGACTTTTTCGCCGAGCACGACGAACTGCTGGCGATGATGCGCGTCCCGCACCAACGGGGCGACACCGTCTCGCTGGTCGAGCGCCAGCTCAAACTGCTGCGCGAGCGCAACATCGAGATGCGTCACCGGCTTTCGCAACTGATGGACGTGGCCCGAGACAACGACCGGCTGTTTGAAAAAACCCGCCGGCTGATTCTCGATCTGATGGACGCGACCAGCCTGGAAGACATTGTCATCTGCGTGGAAGACAGCCTGCGCCAGGAATTTCAGGTGCCCTTCGTCAGCCTTATCCTGTTCAGCGACAACCCGATGACCGTCGGCCGCTGGGTAAGCGCCGCCGACGCGCAGAAGGCCATTGGCGGGCTGATGTCCGGCGGCAAGACCCTGTGTGGCGCACTGCGGGAGCATGAACTCGAGTTTCTGTTCGGCAGCGAGCAAAGCAGGGAAGTGGGCTCAACCGCCCTGGCTGCCCTCAACCACCAAGGCCTGCATGGTGTTCTGGCGATCGGCAGCCGTGATCCCCAGCATTACAAAAGCTCGGTCGGCACGCTGTTTCTCAGTTACATCGCCGACGTGCTCAGCCGCTTGCTGCCACGCTTTACCAATTCGCTGCGGTCGGTTCGCTAGTCATGGAGCGGCAACTGGAGGCTTACTGCACGCACCTGCGCAGTGAGCGCCAAGTGTCGAGCCATACGCTTGAAGCCTATCGCCGTGACCTGAACAAGGTCCTGGGGTTCTGCGAAAAGCAGCACATCGACAGCTGGAAAGCGCTGGATATTCAGGCCATGCGCAGCCTGGTCGCTCGCCTTCACCAGCAAGGTCAGTCGTCGCGCAGCCTGGCCAGATTGCTGTCAGCGGTTCGCGGCTTTTATCACTATCTCAACCGCGAAGGCCTTTGCGATCACGATCCGGCCAATGGCCTGTCACCGCCCAAGGGCGAGCGTCGCTTGCCGAAAACCCTTGATGCCGACCGCGCCCTGCAACTGCTTGAAGGCGGGGTTGAAGACGATTTTCTGGCCCGGCGCGATCAGGCCATCCTGGAGCTGTTCTATTCGTCAGGCCTGCGCCTGTCCGAGCTGACCGGGCTGAACTGTGCAGACCTGGATCTGGCGGACGGCCTTGTGCAGGTACTCGGAAAAGGCAGCAAGACCCGCGTTTTACCCGTCGGCAGAAAAGCCCGGGAAGCGCTGGAGGAATGGCTCAAGCAGCGGGCGCTCGCCAATCCGCAGGACGATGCGGTGTTCGTCGGACAGCAAGGCCGCCGCCTGGGGCCGCGCTCGATCCAACTGCGGGTCAAGGCTGCCGGCGAGCGCGAGCTGGGCCAGAACCTGCACCCGCACATGCTTCGCCATTCATTCGCCAGTCATTTGCTGGAGTCGTCCCAAGACCTGCGCGCCGTGCAAGAGCTGCTGGGCCACGCCGACATCGCCACCACTCAGATCTACACCCACCTGGATTTCCAGCATCTGGCCACGGTGTATGACAGCGCCCATCCACGGGCCAAGCGCAAAGGTAACGCCGATAATGAGCATTAAGCTGATCACCTTCGATCTGGACGACACGCTGTGGGAAACCGCACCAGCGATTGTCAGTGCCGAAGCCAAGCTGCGCGAATGGCTGGCTGCCAACGCGCCAAAACTCGGTGTGGTTACGGTGGAGCATCTGTGGGAAATCCGCTCGCGACTCATCGGAGAAGACCCGACATTCAAGCACCGGATCAGTGCGTTACGCCGCACGGTGCTGTTTCACGCCCTTGAGGACGCCGGGTATGGTCATACCGAAGCCCATGAGCTGGCGGACCAGAGCTTTGAAGTGTTCCTTCACGGGCGGCACCAGTTGGACATCTTCCCTGAAGTGGTGCCGACGCTGGAGATCCTGACCAAGTCTTACACGCTGGGAGTGGTGACCAACGGCAATGCCGACGTCCGCCGCCTGGGCCTGGCCGATTATTTCGCCTTCGCGCTGTGCGCCGAGGACCTGGGTATCGGCAAACCAGACCCTGCTCCCTTCGTTGAAGCGCTGAAACGCGGCAATGCCGATGCCAGTCAGGCCGTGCATGTCGGCGACCACCCCGGTGACGACATCGCCGGTGCTCAGCAGGCCGGCATGCGGGCGATCTGGTACAACCCCGGCGGCAAAGTCTGGGAAGCTGAAAAAGCGCCGGATGGCGAGATCAGCAGCCTGACGCAGTTGCCAGAGGTGCTGGCGCGCTGGGCCTGATCACTAAGTCCCGCTTCGTGCACGCCGCTCCTACAACATTGCCCGATGCCAGTACCTGGCAACTAAACCACCCGAATCGCAGGCAATAAAAAACCCGCAGCGACAGCGGGTTTTTCATCAAGCGCAGAGCCAGTCCCTTAGATAGGGCGGCTGCCGTACTTGTTGTCGGGCTTCTTGGGCGGATCGGCGACCACGTTGGCCTCCACTTCCACGACCTTTCCACCGCGTGCGAGGAACTCTTCCATCGCGCGAGCCAGAGCATCACGCTCTTTGTTCTTGGCTTCCACGCTGGGCAATTCGTCAACCGACACGGCGGCCTTGGCCTTGCCTTTGGCCGGAGTCGCAGAGACTTCAGCGCTGTCATCGACCTCCACTGCATCTTCATCGGAAGCCGCTGCAAGCCCCTCACCGTCCTCCCCTTCTTCCAGATCGTCTTCCAGACCTTCTTCGATGTCGTCGTCGCTCATGTTCTACCTCATGACTTGCGAAAGCAGATTAGTTATAGCCCAGCCGGGCTTGATTTCTTGGACAGCCGGAAAAAATTCAACTACCGCGTAATTTTAGCGGTCGTGCCCTCACCCTGAAGCGTGACGAGCACATTACGGGCACCGCCTGCATCGCGGTGCTCGCCCAGATAAATACCTTGCCATGTGCCCAACGCCAGCCGTCCATTTGTAACCGGCAATGTAAGCTGGCAGCCAAGCAGACTGGCTTTGAAGTGCGCAGGCAGATCATCGGGCCCTTCGTCGTCATGCTCGTAGCCGTCGCGCCCCTGAGGCACCAGACGGTTGAAGAAACGCTCGAAATCGCGACGTACCGCCGGGTCAGCGTTCTCGTTGACGGTCAACGAGGCCGAAGTGTGTTGCAACCAGACATGCAACAGGCCGATGCGGCATTCGCGTAAATCGCTTAGCCCCGCGACGATCTCGTCAGTCACCAGATGGAAACCGCGAGGCCTTGCCCGCAGCGTGATCAAGGTCTGTTGCCACATACCGTTCTCCGCCCTTCGGCGCGCATTCTAACGCGCTGGAAAAAAAAACAAAGTGCGTAATGAGCGACGATTTTCAGGAGCGCTGAACAAGGGCGTTTATGCCCTCTCAAGCGTACAGAATCGTCAGGTTTGGCCGAACATTGCAGCGGATGTTCCTGGCTGGAACGCCTGCCCCCTGTGCGGACATCCCTATCGACAAACGCCAGACAAAAAAATGCCCGGAGACCCGGGCATTTTTTCATGGGTGGATTACAAGTTGTAACCACGTTCGTTGTGTTGCGCCAGATCCAGGCCGACCGCTTCTTCTTCTTCGGTCACACGCAGGCCCATGACCATGTCGAGCACCTTGAGAATGATGAAGGTCACGATCGCGGTGTAGATGACCGTGAAGCCAACGCCTTTGCACTGAATCCAGACTTGTGCCGCGATGTCGGTCACGGTGCCGAAGCCGCCCAGCGAAGGCGCTGCGAACACACCGGTCAGGATCGCGCCGAGGATACCGCCGATACCGTGAACGCCGAAGGCATCCAGGGAGTCGTCGTAGCCCAGCTTGCGTTTGAGGCTGGTGGCGCAGAAGAAGCAGACCACGCCTGCCGCCAGACCGATGATCAGGCCGCCCATCGGGCCGACCGTGCCGGCAGCTGGAGTCACAGCAACCAGACCGGCAACCACACCCGAAGCGATGCCCAGAGCGCTTGGCTTACCGTGGGTCAGCCATTCGGCGAACATCCAGCCCAGCGCTGCAGCAGCGGTAGCGATCTGGGTGACCAGCATGGCCATACCGGCGGTGCCGTTGGCCGCAGCCGCGGAACCTGCGTTGAAGCCGAACCAGCCGACCCAGAGCATGGCCGCGCCTATCAGGGTGTAACCCAGATTGTGCGGAGCCATTGGGGTGGTCGGGAAACCTTTACGCTTGCCGAGCACCAGGCACGCTACCAGGCCAGCCACACCGGCGTTGATGTGAACGACGGTGCCGCCCGCGAAGTCGAGAACGCCCCAGTCCCACAACAGACCACCGACGCCGCTCCAGACCATGTGCGCAATTGGCGCATAAACCAGAGTGAACCAGATCGCCATGAAGATCAGCATCGCGGAGAACTTCATGCGTTCTGCGAAAGCGCCGACAATCAGCGCCGGGGTGATGATGGCGAAGGTCATCTGGAAGGTCACGAAGACCGCTTCCGGGAACAGTGCCGCAGGACCGGTAATACTCGCTGGGGTAATGCCTGCCAGGAATGCCTTCGACAGACCGCCGACGAAGGAGTTGAAGTTGACGACGTTGGCTTCCATACCGGTGGTGTCGAACGCCATGCTGTAGCCGTAAACGACCCACAGGATGCTGATCAGGCCGGTAATGGCGAAGCACTGCATCATCACGGAAAGAATGTTTTTCGAGCGGACCATGCCGCCGTAGAACAGCGCCAGACCGGGGATGGTCATGAACAGCACCAGCGCGGTGGAGGTCAGCATCCAGGCGGTATCGCCGGAATTGAGTACAGGGGCTGCCACTTCGTCTGCCGCCATGGCCAAGCCAGGGGTTACGAGGGACAACAGGGCTCCTAGCCCTGCGAATTGACGCAGAGTCATATTGTTTTCTCCTGGGGCGTTGGGGTTTGGCGGCTTAGATTGCGTCGGTATCGGTTTCGCCGGTACGGATGCGGATGGCCTGTTCCAGATTGACCACGAAGATCTTTCCGTCACCGATCTTGCCGGTGTTGGCCGCTTTGGTTATCGCTTCGATAACGCGGTCCAGATCCTTGTCGTCGATCGCAACATCGATCTTCACCTTGGGGAGGAAGTCGACTACATACTCCGCACCGCGATAGAGCTCGGTGTGGCCTTTCTGACGTCCGAAACCTTTGACTTCAGTGACTGTGATGCCCTGCACGCCGATTTCGGACAGCGACTCGCGTACGTCGTCCAGCTTGAACGGCTTGATGATGGCAGTGACTAGCTTCATGAAACTTTCTCCCGAATTGGTGGACTTGCCCCAGGAAAACAAACCCGACTCAAGTCTAAGCGCAGTGTCTGGCTTTGTAACGCGTCGTGTCCGTAACAGACCTGACCAGCTCCAGAAAACCGCTTCTGACGAAACATTCCCCGCTCCGCCTGCCGCACTGCATTCGTCACAGCGACTGCATCAGTGCATGGGTTACAAGCCACTAAGCAGAAAGCTTGCCATCTCATCGAGATGCATGAATTTCGGCAGTTCGACCGTTAATTCACGCCTTAGCGTAGTCATTGATTGTCATCACCGCACAACAACGGTGCGCCCGCGCCCGATGCCATGCGCGAAAACCGTGCAGAGCGTTGCGTGCGGCGGAGGGTCGAAAGCTGCGTGCTACACTCGCCCCCTCTGATTCTGGAGTTTCATCATGCTCGCCCCCAAAGCCTTTCTCGACGCCCTGAGCGGCCACGCTTCCCGCCTGTTCAACGGCGAAACCCCGGTTCCCCGCAGCGAATTCGAAACCCAGTTCAAGGCGCTGCTGCAAAGCGGCTTCAGCAAGCTGGACCTGGTCAGCCGGGAAGAATTCGACAGCCAGATGATCGTCCTCGCCCGCACCCGTGCCCGACTTGAGGCACTGGAAGCGAAGATGGCAGAAATGGAAGCGCAGTTGGCCACGCAACCAAAAGCGTCAGGGGCTGAGCAACACGATTGAGCGTTGAATCCTGACGGTGCTCAGGCGCAGTGCGCAATGCGCTGAACCTGGGCCTTGATGGCCTGCCCTCGCTCGATCTCTGCTTTGCGCAGGTCGTAGGTGAGTTGCAAGTTCAGCCAGAATTCCGGGGTGGTTTAGATGCACGCCGCCAGCCGTAGCGCGATGTGGGCGCTGTCTATGAAGGCTTTGTTCAGCCACCCAATGGCGGGCAGCCTTGAGCAGCGTGCCGAACATAGTAATTATCGAACTCGCCAGCTTCGACGAACTGAAAACCATGACGATTGTAGAACCGATTTGAAGCGCTTTCCTTCAGAGCCCCAACGTATAACGTCAGTGCCGCCGCATCTGTTTCCGTAAAGATCTGACGAAGAACAATCGAACCTATTCCTGATCCTTGCGCGTCTGGCTTGATGTAGAGGTGATCGAGCAACAAACCGTCAACGCGCGGTTTGACCACGACAAAACCCACCCGCTTTCCGGCAACCAAAACGTGGCGGGTAAATTCGGGGGAAAAGCCTTCGCGAAAACGCTCTCGGGCGCGCACGGGATCGAAGCGTCCAATCCGCTCAAGGCTCTCACGCATGGCGTCGATCCGGATGGCAACAAGCGCCTCGAAGTCACAGGCTCGGGCCCCGGCGAAGGTCACCTTAGTGGCCAACGGTTCGAGAAACTCCTCGCTTGGAATTTCCCCTGGATGCACGGGCCCCTCTCCATTACTGGTCATCACTCCTCCCTCCTTCCATTCATACACATGCCGTAGAACATGCATGGGGGCACGCGTTGGAGCAATGACTATCCTTAAGCTCGCCGCAGGAAGCGGTGCTGCCTTCAAGGAAAGACATGTCCCTCGCGATCGTTCTGAGCCGTGCCCAAGTTGGCGTTGAAGCGCCTGCCGTGACCGTCGAAACCCATCTCGCCAACGGGCTGCCCAGCCTGACGCTGGTGGGTCTGCCGGAAGGTGCGGTGAAGGAAAGCAAGGATCGGGTGCGCAGTGCGATCCTTAACTGTCGGCTGGAATTTCCTGCGCGACGTATCACCTTGAATCTGGCGCCTGCCGATTTACCCAAGGACGGCGGACGCTTCGATCTTGCCATCGCGCTTGGCTTGCTCGCCGCCAGCGCGCAGGTGCCGACGCTTGCGCTGGAGGGCATTGAGTGCCTGGGGGAGCTGGCGTTGTCCGGTGCGATTCGGCCTGTGCAGGGCGTGCTCCCGGCGGCGCTCGCTGCGCGGGAAGCGGGACACACGCTGATCGTACCGGCGGTGAATGCCGAGGAAGCGTGTCTGGCGTCAGGCCTGAAGGTAATCGCGGTCAGTCATCTGCTGGAGCTGGTGTCGCACCTGAACGGCCATACGGTCATCCCGCCCTATAAATCCAATGGCCTGATTCTGCAGACCCAGCCTTATCCCGACTTGAGTGAGGTGCAAGGCCAGACTGCCGCCAAACGCGCTCTATTGGTAGCCGCCGCTGGTGCCCATAACCTGCTTTTCAGCGGCCCTCCCGGCACCGGTAAAACGCTGCTCGCGAGCCGTTTGCCCGGGCTATTGCCGCCGCTGGATGAGCTCGAAGCGCTGGAGGTGGCGGCGATTCAGTCGGTTGCCAGTCACGCTCCGCTGACCAGCTGGCCCCAGCGCCCTTTTCGGCAACCCCATCATTCGGCATCGGGCCCTGCCTTGGTCGGTGGCGGCAGTCGCCCGCAACCTGGCGAGATCACCCTCGCGCACCACGGTGTGTTGTTTCTAGACGAACTCCCGGAATTTGACCGGCGCGTGCTGGAGGTGCTTCGCGAACCGCTCGAATCGGGCCACATCGTGATTTCCCGCGCGCGGGATCGGGTGCGCTTTCCGGCGCGCTTTCAGCTGGTGGCGGCGATGAACCCCTGCCCGTGCGGTTATCACGGCGAGCCGACCGGGCGCTGTCGCTGCTCAACTGATCAGATTCAGCGTTACCGCAACAAGCTGTCCGGGCCGCTGCTCGACCGGATTGACCTGCATCTGACGGTCGCCCGCGAAACCACGTCTTTAGCGGCAACGCCCGATTGCAAGGGCGAAAGCGCCAGCGCAGCGGAGGTGGTATCCGAAGCCCGACAGCGCCAACAACGACGCCAGGGCTGCGCCAATGCATTCCTCGATCTGCCCGCACTGCGTCAGCACTGCGCGCTGTTGCCGGAAGACGAAGCCTGGCTCGAGAATGCTTGTGAACGTCTGAACCTCTCTCTGCGCGCTGCACACCGATTGCTGAAAGTGGCGCGCACGCTGGCCGATCTGGAGAAGGTGGACGCAATCGCCCGATGCCACATTGCTGAGGCTTTGCAGTATCGGCCTTCGTCGAACTAAAGATCTTCGTTGTGCGTATCTCAAATGAGATACATAGTGATCTTTTTCAGGAGTAGCCCTCATGACAACCCAGACTTCAATGCTGCATGTGAGGATTGATCAGGCACTTAAAAACCAGGCATCGGAGACCTTGGCCAACTTTGGCCTCACCATTTCCGATGCAGTGCGTATTTTGCTCACTCGGGTAGTCCGCGAAGGCGGTCTACCCGCTGGCCTCGGCGCACACCCGGACGCTTACGATCAGTGGTTCAGGGGCAAGGTGCGTGAAGCCATGGACGACTCGGGGCCGACGCACTCGCACGAGGATGTCATGGCTGCCGCTACCGAATTACTTGAAAGGAAGCGCGGTGCTGACAATTGAATGGAGCAAGTATGCCAAGGACGATTTGCTGGCGATCCTTGAATACATCGCCGGCCATGACGCCAAAGCAGCGTGGCGCTTGAAGGAGGAGATCGATGTTCGTATCGGCCACCTCCCTCGCCATCCAAGGCTTTATAAAGCCGGTCGGGAAGCGGGAACCAGGGAGATCGTAGTGGCTCCGAACTACTTGGTGGTGTATGCCGAAACCTCCACAACCCTTCTCATTCTTCGCGTTTTACATGCTGCACAACAGTGGCCCCGAAGGCCTGAGACCTAGTGCCCAGTTCGGTACGCCCTCAAGCACCACCAGCGCTCCGCCCTCACCGAAACCGATCCACTTCTTTCTGCAAGTCAGACGCTACCGAGTTCAGCTCTTGAGCCGTAATCGCCAGGTTGGACACGACTTCGCGTTGCTCGCTGTTCGCCAGGGCGATGCTTTGCAGGTTGGCGCTGAGCAGCGTTGCGGTGTTGCTCTGCTCTTGGGTCGCGGTGGTGATCGACGTGAATTGCTCGCCGGCCGAGCGGCTCTGTTCGTCGATCTGGGCCAGCGCTGCCGCGACTTTGGCGTTGCGCGACAGGCCTTCCTGCATCAGCGCGTTGCCTTGCTGCATGGTGTTGATGGCATTGCTGGTCTCTTGCTGGATGCTGCTGATCATGCCGGAAATTTCATCGGTGGCTTGGCGCGTACGTGATGCCAGACTCCGGACTTCATCTGCTACCACCGCAAAACCACGGCCTTGCTCGCCGGCGCGTGCGGCTTCGATCGCTGCGTTGAGCGCCAGGAGGTTGGTCTGCTCGGCGATCGAGGTGATAACGCTGACGATCCCGCCGATCTCTTGCGAGCGTTGGCCCAAGGTATCGATCACCGTCGCAGTGCTGCTCAGCGAGCCTGCGATTTGCTCCAGCGAGGCCGACGCCTCCTCCATCGACGTACGGCCGATGCGCGTCTGCTGGGCATTGCCCTGCGCCATGCGCTGTGTGGTGCCCATGTTGTCGGCGATGGTCAGGGCCGTGGCGCTGAACTCCTCCACTGCACCGGCCATGCTGGTGATTTCGCCGGATTGCTGCTCCATCCCGTCATAAGCGCCGCCCGACAAGCCGGAAAGTGCGTTCGCACGGCTACTCACTTCCAGCGCGGCCGTGCGGATGTGGGACACCATGGTTTCCAGCGCCTGGCCCATCTTGTTGAAACTGCCTGCCAACTGACCAATTTCATCATGGCTGGAAATGTTCAGACGCACGCTCAGATCACCTGCGCCGAGGGCTTCTGCCTGACTGACCAACGCCGACAGCGGCCGCAGCTTGCTGCGTAACAGCCAGATCGCGGCGCCGACAGCAATCAGCATTGCCAGCAGGCTGCCGATAGCCAGTTGCGTGCCGACGCTCCAGGTCACTGCGCTGATTTCATCCTTGGGCATCGTCGCCAGAACCGTCCACGGGCCGCCGGCAAACTTCTCGCCGACGGTGTAGAAATCTTCACCGGCGTCCTGCCAGAAACGGCCAACGCTCGGCGTCTTGGCGAACTCGGCCAGCGTGGTGCTCGCCTGATCCAGGTCCTTCACGCCCGCAGGCGGCACCAGCCATTTGTTCTGCTCATCGAGCAGGGCCAGCGAGCCGGTGGAACCGATGCGGAAGTTCTTCAGGTTGTCGAACTGCGCCTTCTGCGCGTCGGTGTAGTCGAAGCCGACGAACAGCACGGCGATGACCTTGCCGCTGGCGTCACGCACCGGGCTGTACTGCGTCATGTACAGACGATCGAACAACAGCGCGCGACCGACGTATCCCTGACCGGCGAGCAGCTTGTCGTAGGCGGGATGTTTGTGATCCAGCGAAGTACCGAGGGCGCGCGAGCCGTCCTGTTTGCTCAGCGAAGTGCTGACGCGCACGAAGTCGTCGCCGCTGCGCACAAAGACCGTCGCCACGCCGGCCGTCATTTTCTTGAAATCATCGACTTCCGTGAAGTCGTTGTTCAATGCCGTACCGTTGAGCAGTAACGCAGGGGTCTGCACGCCTGCAACCGCGATCTGTTGATCGGCCTGGACGCTCAAACCGCCCGAAAAGCGCTTTTCAAACAGACCGCTTAAACGCTGGGTGCTGTCACGCAGGGTGCTGTGGAACGTGTTCAACTGGTCGGCCAGCAACCGGGCTTCGCTGCTCATGTGCTCTTCGCGAATGACCAGGTTAGCCGAGTCCAGTGAGCGCAAGGCGAACAGCGTGCTGCCGCTGATGACGACGGCCAGAATAACGGCCAGGGCGATGCCGAGTTGCGAAGCAATTCGGGCACGAGGCTGAGGCATTGGGGCTCCTTGCCGAACGACTGGGCCGCCCTGGATTTCAGGACACCATTCGGACGAACTCTAATAGAGGGAATCGATAAACCGATTGAGGTGAACCGGCTTTGCAATACACCTTCGGCCTACAAACGAAATACTTTAGTCCTACGCCGCTTCAGGACGGAATTAATTCCCTTTTTGGCGGTCATGAGGCCGCTTTCGGCCGGGGAGCACTCCAAGACTTACTCCAGAATAGTGACGTCCGGTAATGCCATTGCCTGCACTTCGCCCTGCAAAAAGTCACTCAGTCGCCGCATCCGCTCGCCGCCCGGACGAGTCTTGGGCCAGACGAGGTAGTAGTTTTCACCGCTGACCACTGCCGTGCGCCACGGCAGGCTGAGTCGGCCCTGGGCGACATCCTCCGCCACCATCAGCAGATCGCCCATGGAAACACCGTAACCCCGAGCCGCTGCAATCATGCCCAACTCCAGCGTGTCGAAGACCTGCCCTCCCTTGAGGGAAACCCGGTCAGACAAATCCATGCGCTCCAGCCATCGGCGCCAGTCGCGACGGTCGGGCGTGGGGTGCAACAGTTCGGCGCTGGCCAGGCGCTCGGCATCCCACGGCGCATCATCAAGCAGCGTCGGCGCACCCACGGGAATCAGCCATTCCGGGAACAGGTAGGTCGCCTCCCACTCCGGCGGAAAGTGCCCATGGCTGAGCAACACTGCGCAATCGAACGGCTCCTGGGTGAAGTCCACGCTGTCGATGTCCATCCACGCGCTGGTCAGCTGGACTTCGTTGCCCACCTGCAGATGGCGAAAGCGACTCAGCCGCGCCAGCAACCAGCGCATGGTCAGGGTCGATGGGGCCTTCATGCGCAAGATGCCCTCCTCCGCCATCAACGCGCTGCACGCTCGCTCCAGGGCTGAAAAGCCTTCCCGCACGCCCGGCAGCAATTCGCGGGCGGCCTCGGTGAGTTGCAGATTACGACCGTTGCGGCGAAACAGGCGGCAGGCGAAATGCTCTTCAAGCGTGCGGATATGCCGACTGACCGCGCTCTGGGTGATCGACAGCTCTTCAGCGGCACGCGTGAACGAACTGTGTCGCGCAGCGGCTTCAAACGCGCGCAGGGCATACAGAGGCGGGAGGGTGCGAGACATCGGCGTAGATTCCTCAGGCAGTCAGGCGACTCCGGTCACTCTACTGCAGAAATACCAGGATGAGTTTTACTCATGCGAGTTATCGGATTTATCCCTTTGTGCATCCCTGGCTGAATCCCCACAATGGCCAGCCTGCCAACACCCGCAAACCCGAGCGCAAAGACCATGCACCAGCACGCCTTCAAAGAACTGTGGATCATCCTGCGTCTGGCCGGGCCGCTGATTGCTTCGCAGATGGCGCACATGCTGATGGTGTTCACCGACACCGTGATGATGGGCAAGCTGGGCCCGGAATCCCTCGCCGGGGGCGGGCTGGGCGCCGCGAGCTACAACTTCGTGTCGTTCTTTTGCGTGGGTGTCATGGCAGCGGTCGGTACATTGGTGGCGATCCGCAAAGGAGCGAATGATCATGCCGGTGTGACTCGCCTGACCCAGGCTGGTTTGTGGCTGGCGTGGGGCATGGCGCTGATTGCCGCGCTGATTCTGTGGAACCTCGAGCCGATCCTGCTGCAGTTTGGTCAAGATGAAGCCAACGTTCACATGGCCAGTGAGTTTCTGGTCACGCTGCCATTGGCGCTGCCCGGCCTGCTGAGTTTCATGGCGTTGCGCGGATTCACCAGCGCGCTGGGGCGTGCTACACCCGTGATGGTGATCAGTCTGGTCGGGGTGGCACTGAACTTCGGGCTCAACTACGCGTTTATCAACGGGCTGTTCGGCCTGCCGCACTGGGGCCTGATGGGCATTGGCTTGGTCACGGCCATTGTCACCAACGCCATGGCCCTGGCCCTCGCCCTGCACATTCGTTATCACAGCGCCTATGCGGCGTATCCCCTTCACAAAGAACTGCTGAAACTCTCGCGCAGCTGCCTGAAAGAGCTGTGGCGTCTGGGCCTGCCCATCGGTGGCACGTATGCGGTGGAAGTCGGGCTGTTCACCTTCGCGGCGTTCTGCATGGGCGCCATGGGCAGCACCCAGATGGCCGCGCACCAGATCGCCCTGCAGTCGGTGTCGATGGCGTTCATGGTTCCTGTCGGGATTTCCTACGCGGTGACCATGCGCATCGGCTTGCATTACGGCGCCGGAAACCTGCTGCTGGCGCGGACTGCCGGACGCATGGGGATTGGCTTCGGCGGGCTGCTGATGCTGTCGTTCGGCATTCTGTTCTGGGTGGCGCCCCACGCCGTGATCGGTTTGTTCGTGGACGTCAACGATGCGAAATACCAGGGTGTGGTCGAGCTGGCGGTGAAGCTGCTGGCGATCGCAGCCTGGTTCGAGATTCTCGACGGCACGCAGACCATCGCCATGGGCGCCATTCGGGGATTCAAGGACGCCAAGACCACATTCCTGATCGGACTCGCGAGCTATTGGGTCGTCGGCGCGCCGTTGGCATGGGGCCTGGGGTTTCTCGCGAACCAGGGCGCAGTCGGCGTGTGGTGGGGATTGGCGATCGGCCTGCTCTGCTCAGCGGTTGCACTGACGTGGGCATTCGAGCGCAAGACCGCGCGGCTGCTGCGCAAAGAAGCGACGGGCGTTGTTGTGATGGGATAGGCCTCTGCAATCTGTAGGAGGGCGTACTCACAATTCAGGGCGGACGCAGATCCACTGTAGGAGCAATCGGAGGTTACGACGGTCGCGAAGGCGATGGGTCTGGAACATCCGTGTTGCCTGACCCACCGCGTTCGCGGGCAAGCGCGCTCCTACAGAATCTGTCCGAGGCGTGTCGAAAAATTGCGCCGCCCCTCACTGGCTCTGCAGCGCAGTCCCTTTGCTCTGATCCATCGCGAGATAATTCATCAGCTCCGGCAATGCCAGCGGGTGGCTGATGAGAAACCCTTGAGCCTGATCGCAGTTGAAACTGCGCAGCAATGCCAGTTGCTCAGGGGTTTCGACGCCTTCGGCCACCACTTCGAGGCTGAGGTTGTGGGCCAGGTTGATCATGGCGTGGACCAGCTTGCGGTTTTCCTCGCGCTGCTCCATTTCACCGACAAAGCTCTTGTCGATCTTCAGCAGCGTGATCGGCAGGCTGTTGAGGTGCACGAAGGATGAAAAGCCGGTGCCGAAATCGTCCAGCGAGAAGCGCACACCCAGCCGGCCCAGCGCGTCCATGGTCTGCTTGACCAGGTCACTGCGGCGCATGACGGCTGTTTCAGTGAGTTCGAATTCCAGCCATTGCGCGTCAATACCGCGATCGGCGATCAAGCGGCTGAGCGTCGCCAGCAACTGGTTATCCTGGAATTGACGGAATGAAAGGTTGATTGCCATGTGCAGCGGCGGCACGCCCTTCTCGCGCAGGGCCTGCATGTCGCGCAGCGCACGGGCGATGACCCAGTATCCCAGCGGGACAATCAGCCCGCTTTGCTCGGCCAGCGGCACAAACTCGCTCGGCGGTAGCAAGCCGCGCTCAGCGTGGCGCCAGCGCACCAATGCCTCCAGCCCCAGAATGTGCCCGGTGTTCAGGCATAGGCGCGGCTGGTAATGCAGCTCCAGCTCGTCGCGACGCAAGGCCCGGCGTAGCTCACTTTCCAGGTCGGCGAGACTGCGGGCATTGCGGTTGATGCGTTCGTTGAAGACGTGAAAGGTACAGCCCTGCGTGCCCTTGGCCTGCTGCATGGCGATGTGCGCATGCCACATCAGTGGATCGGCGCCGCCGTTGAGACGGGCATATGCGATGCCCAGGCTGCAACCGATCAACAGGCTTTCGCCATCGATCCAATACGGTTCGGACAAGGCTTCGGTGATGCGCTCGGCAATGGACTCCGCGCGCTCAGGTGCCCGTCGAGTGTCGATCAGGAGGGCGAATTCGTCGCTACCCAATCGCGCCAGTTGATCGCACGCCTCCAGTTGACCTTTCAGCCGGGCGACCACTTGCAGAATCAGTCGATCACCTGCCTGATGACCCAGCGCGTCGTTGGCGCGCCGGAAGTTGTCCAGGTCCAGATGCCCCAGCGCCAGACCACGACCATCGAACTCGGCCAGCCGGGCGGCCAACAGCGTTTGAAAGCCCTGTCGATTGGCGATGCCGGTGAGAGGATCCTGCTCGGCGAGGCGATTGAGCGTGGTTTCCAGCACGCCCCGTTCGCGCACATGACGTAGACAGCGGCGCAAGGCTTGCGGGGTAAGTGCGTCGCGCACCAGCCAATCGCTGACGCCGACAGGCTCTTCGTCCGGTTCTGTCTCGAAAAGCAATACGGTGGGCCAGCGGCATTGGCCGGCGGCGGGCTGAAGGGCTTCGGTGGTGAAAAGGATTCCGGGGACGGCGAGGTCTGTTTGATCGCCAGCGGCAGCCCAGCTGGGCGCGCAGTCAAGGACGGCGGCGTCTCCGATCGGTGCCAGGCACTCGCGCAACGATGCCGGCCATTCGGGCGAGTCCGCCAGAATCAGCAAGCGCAAGGGTTCGACAGGCGTAGACAAGCTAACTCCCCACACAAACGTAAAGACCTTGGCGCACCCCCGAATGAGGGTCGTCAAACGCGAGAATCATCCGCAATACGCAAATGTAACAAAACGGCGAAATATAGATAGCGCGGCGCATCACAGTGTCGGACGGTGGCTGCACAATCCGCTGACCCTGTTAAAATGCCCGCCCTTTTCAAAGCGACCCCATTTTTCCCCATGTCCCGACTCAATCCCCGGCAACAGGAAGCCGTGAACTACGTCGGCGGCCCTCTTTTGGTGCTCGCCGGCGCTGGCTCCGGCAAGACCAGCGTGATCACACGCAAGATTGCCCACCTCATCCAGAACTGCGGCATCCGTGCCCAGTACATCGTCGCCATGACCTTTACCAACAAGGCAGCGCGCGAGATGAAGGAGCGCGTCGGGACCCTTTTGCGCGCTGGCGAAGGGCGCGGCCTGACGGTTTCGACGTTCCACAACCTGGGCTTGAACATCATCCGCAAGGAACACGCCCGTCTGGGCTACAAGCCCGGGTTCTCGATCTTCGACGAAACCGACGTCAAGGCGCTGATGACGGACATCATGCAGAAGGAATACTCGGGCGACGACGGCGTCGACGAGATCAAGAACATGATCGGCGCCTGGAAAAACGAACTGATCCTGCCGCCCGAGGCCCTCGCCAACTCGCGAAACCCAAAGGAGCAGACCGCCGCCATCGTCTACAGCCATTATCAGCGCACGCTGAAGGCATACAACGCGGTGGATTTCGACGACCTCATTCTGCTGCCGGTGAAGCTGTTCGAAGAGCACGCCGACATTCTGGAAAAGTGGCAGCACAAGGTGCGCTACCTGCTCGTCGACGAGTATCAGGACACCAACGCCAGCCAGTATCTGCTGGTGAAGATGCTCATCGGCACGCGCTGCCAGTTCACCGTTGTGGGTGACGACGATCAGTCGATCTACGCCTGGCGCGGCGCACGGCCGGAAAACCTGATGCTGCTCAAGGACGATTACCCGTCATTGAAAGTGGTGATGCTGGAGCAGAACTATCGCTCCACCAGCCGTATTTTGCGCTGCGCCAACGTGCTGATCGCCAACAACCCCCACGCGTTCGAGAAGCAACTCTGGAGCGAGATGGGTCACGGCGATGAAATCCGTGTGATTCGCTGCAAGAACGAAGACGCCGAAGCCGAGCGCGTGGCCATCGAAATCCTCAGCCTGCACCTGCGCACCGACCGGCCGTACAGCGATTTCGCGATCCTCTATCGCGGTAACTATCAGGCCAAGCTGATCGAGCTGAAGCTGCAGCACCACCAGATTCCGTATCGGCTGTCCGGGGGCAACAGCTTCTTCGGACGCCAGGAAGTGAAAGACCTGATGGCTTACTTCCGCCTGCTGGTGAACCCCGACGACGACAACGCCTTCTTGCGCGTGATCAACGTCCCGCGCCGGGAAATCGGCTCCACCACCCTTGAAAAGCTGGGCAACTACTCGACCGAGCGCAAGGTGTCGATGTACGCCGCCACCGACGAGATTGGCCTGGGTGAACATCTGGACGCCCGCTTCACCGACCGCCTCAGACGCTTCAAGCACTGGATGGACGGCGTGCGCCAGCAATGCGCGACGCAAGACCCGATTGCCGCTTTGCGCAGCATGGTCATGGACATCGATTACGAAAACTGGATTCGTCAGAACAGTTCCAGCGACAAAGCCGCCGACTACCGCATGGGCAACGTGTGGTTCCTGATCGAGGCGCTGAAAAACACGCTGGAGAAGGACGAAGAAGGCGGCATGACGATCGAGGAAGCCATCGGCAAACTGGTCCTGCGCGACATGCTCGAACGTCAGCAGGAAGAGGAAGACGGCGCCGAAGGCGTGCAGATGATGACGCTGCACGCCTCCAAGGGCCTGGAGTTTCCGTACGTGTTCATCATGGGCATGGAAGAGGAAATCCTCCCGCACCGCTCCAGCATCGAGGCCGATACCATCGAAGAAGAACGTCGCCTGGCCTACGTGGGCATCACCCGCGCGCGGCAGACGCTGGCGTTCACCTTCGCCGCCAAACGCAAGCAGTACGGCGAAATCATTGATTGCCTGCCGAGCCGGTTCCTCGACGAACTGCCACCGGACGATCTCGCCTGGGAAGGCAACGATGACACGCCCGTTGAAGTCAAAGCCGTACGCGGCAACACAGCCTTGGCGGACATACGCGCCATGCTGAAAAGATAACGTTCATTTCGCGCACATCGCGCTCTGAGGACCACACACGTGGAAGCACTGCACAAGAAAATTCGCGACGAAGGCATCGTGCTTTCCGATCAGGTATTGAAGGTCGACGCGTTTCTCAACCATCAGATCGACCCGGTGTTGATGCAGCAGATCGGCGACGAATTCGCCACGCTGTTTGCCGACTCGGGCATCACAAAAATCGTCACCATTGAGGCGTCGGGTATCGCCCCTGCGGTCATGACCGGTTTGAAGATGGGCGTTCCGGTGATCTTCGCGCGCAAGCATCAGTCGCTGACCCTCACTGAAAACATGTTTTCCGCATCGGTTTACTCGTTCACCAAGCAGACCGAAAGCACCATCGCCATTTCGACCCGTCACCTGAACAGCAGTGATCGGGTACTGATCATCGACGATTTCCTGGCCAACGGTAAGGCGTCCCAGGCGCTGATCTCGATCATCAAGCAAGCGGGCGCAACCGTCGCCGGCCTGGGTATCGTGATCGAGAAGTCGTTCCAGGGCGGCCGCGCCGAGCTGGACGGTCAGGGCTATCGTGTAGAGTCACTGGCGCGCGTGCAGTCGTTGAAAGATGGCGTTGTGACGTTCGTTTGATACCCAAGGCCTGCATTTGACACGCCGCACGTCCTGTAGGAGCGCGCTTGCCCGCGAAGACGCCGTAACCGTCGACCTCCGCATCACAGACACACCGCAGCATTCCTGCATCGGCAACAAAGGAGAGCACCATGATCATTGGCGAAAAGCTGAGCGTAGAGGCGTTCTTCGATCCGCAGACCTCGACCATCAGTTACCTGGTCATTGACCGCTCTACGCTTCAAGCCGCGCTGATCGACAGCGTGCTGGATTACGACCCGAAATCCGGGCGCACCAGCACGCAGTCCGCAGACAAGCTGATCGGCAGGGTCCGCGAGCTGGGCGTGTCGGTGCAGTGGATTCTGGAAACACACGTCCACGCCGATCACGTTTCGGCAGCGGCCTACCTGAAAGAACAACTCGGCGGCACCGTCGCGATCGGCAGCCACATCACTCGCGTGCAGAAAGTCTTCGGCACGCTGTTCAACGCCAAAGGCGACTTTGCCCGCGATGGCAGCCAGTTCGACCGGCTGCTGGAAGATGACACGCACTTTCAGATTGGCACGCTGCAGGCCAGAGCCATGCACACCCCCGGCCATACACCGGCGTGCATGACTTACGTGATTGAAGCGGGTGACGAAGCCGTGGCGTTTGTCGGCGATACGCTGTTCATGCCCGACTACGGCACCGCCCGTTGCGACTTCCCCGGCGCCGATGCGCGCACGCTGTATCGCTCGGTTGGCCGAATCCTCAGCCTGCCGCCGCAGACGCGTCTGTTCATGTGCCATGACTACCTGCCGAACGGCCGTGAGCTGATGTTCATGACCACCGTCGCCGAGCAACGCGCCAGCAATATCCACGTGCGCGAAGGCATCGACGAAGACGCTTTCGTCGAGATGCGCGAGAAGCGTGATGCCACCCTCGACATGCCCATGCTGATCCTGCCTTCGGTGCAGATCAACATGCGTGGCGGCAATCTGCCGGAGGCGGAAGACAACGGCGTGCGCTACCTGAAGGTTCCGATCAACGCGCTGTAAATTCTGCCAGGCGCGCCGATCCAGCGCGCTCACACACTGAACAGCCACCTCCTGACAGACCCACGGGACTTGCTCACTTAACATGAATGAACACGAACTGATCGGAGCCGGCCTCGGTACGATCATTGGCGCGGTGTTGGGACTGACAGGCGCGGGTGGCGGCATTCTTGCTGTGCCGCTGCTGGTTTTCGGGCTGGGCCTGACGATGATTGAAGCTGCGCCGGTGGGCCTTCTGGCAGTCGGACTGGCTTCGGCGGTCGGTGCAGCGCTTGGGCTGCGCCAGGGCATCGTCCGTTACCGCGCCGCCATTTTCATCGCGATCATTGGCATCGCATTGTCGCCGGTAGGCCTGTGGCTAGCGCATCAACTGCCCAATGCACCACTGGCGGTGGGGTTCGCGCTGATTCTGTTTTATGTGTGCGGGCGGATCTACCGCAAAGCCGCTCACGAGCTGCGTCACGGTAAGCCGCCGGATCGAGGGGCATTCAGACCTTGCGTGGTCAATCCGTTGGTGGGTCGCCTCCGATGGACCCTGCCGTGCGCCCGCTCACTGGCGGCAACCGGTGCACTGGCCGGGCTGCTATCGGGTTTGCTCGGTGTGGGAGGTGGTTTTGTCATCGTGCCGGCACTGACCCGTTACACCGACCTTGAGATGAAGAGCATCGTCGCCACGTCGCTGGCGGTGATCGCACTGGTCTCCACCGGCAGCGTGATCACCGCCAGCGTCAGCGGCGCGATGCACTGGTCAGTGGGGCTGCCGTTCGCCGTCGGGGCCGTCGCCGGACTGATGGCTGGCAGACAGTTAAGCCGCTACCTCGCCGGCCCGAGATTGCAGCAGTTGTTCGCCGTTAGCGGTTTTTTGGCCGCCGTGCTGCTGGTGATCAAAACCCTCGGCTGAGCGGGTGCAGCACGAAGGCGGTGGGTCTGTCGCATCAGTGTTGCCTGACCCAATGCATTCGCGGGCAAGCGCGCTCCTACAGTTTGTGGCGTTGCCCATATCTGCGTCGGACGCAAATCCACTGTAGGAGCAATCGGAGGTTACGACGGTCGCGAAGGCGGTGGGTCTGTAACATGAATGTCGGCTGACATACCGCAATCGCGGGCAAGGTGGAGCGCCACCCCGGTCACTCCTACAGTTTTGCCCCACACCCAACATCTGCGTCGGACGCAAATCCACTGTAGGAGCAATCGGAGGTTACGACGGTCGCGAACGCGGTGGGTCTGTGACATCGATGCTGGCTGACAAACCGCATTCGCGGGCAAGCGCGCTCCTACAGTTTGTGGCGTAGCCCATATCTGCGTCGGACGCAAATCCACTGTAGGAGCAATCGGAGGTTACGACGGTCGCGAAGGCGGCGGGGCTGTGACATGAATGTTGCCTGACACACCGCAATCGCGGGCAAGGTGGAGCGCCACCCCGGTCACTCCTACATTCCCAAGAAGGATCGGACCTAGGCAGTTGCCTGCAACCCCGCCAACACCAGCCGCTGATACAGCTCTTCTCGCAGTCCCTGTGGATGATCCAGGCCCATGCGCTGCAAGTGCTCCGGATACGCGCTCGCGTCAGGGGCTTCCAGCGTGGCCTTGCCCAGCTCGATGATTTCCGTGAGCTTGAACTTGCTCTTTAGCCAGTTCAGCGCGCGCAGCAAATCGCGCTCTTCAGCCGTGAAATCGCTGCCCAGCGGGTACTCGACGAACAGCGACGGGAACTGGTCGCGGATATCCTTCAGCCGCTCGGGCGTGTTCTGGCTGAACAGCGGATCGAGGCGGAAATCCTTCGGCAGCTTGCCGGCCTTTTGCGCCTGATCGATCAGGCCCGGCTGGAATCGTGAATCGCTGATGTTGAGCAGCGCCTCGATCACCGCAGAGTCGGTCTTGCCGCGCAGATCGGCGATGCCGTATTCGGTGACGACGATGTCACGCAAATGCCTCGGTATCGTCGCGTGCGCATAGTCCCAAACAATGTTGGAACTGACCTCCCCGCCTGATTCACGCCAGCTGCGCAGGATCAGCACTGAACGAGCGCCCTCCAGCGCGTGGCCCTGAGCGACAAAGTTGTACTGCCCGCCGACACCGCTGACCACCCGGCCATCGGCCAACTGATCTGAAACCGCTGCGCCCAGCAAGGTGACAGTGAAACAGCTGTTGATGAATCGCGCATCCCGCCGTTGAAGGCGCTTGAGCGTCTCGTTGCCGTAAAGCTCGTTGATGTAGCTGATCGCGGTCATGTTGATCTGCGCGATCTGCGCCGGCGTGAATTCCCGCAGCCGCTCGTAGAAGCTGCGCGGCCCGAGAAAGAAACCGCCGTGAATCAATACGCCGTCGCTGTAAATCGACTCGTCCAGAACCCCGTCATTGGCCATTTGCTGCAGCTCGATGTCGGCGTACACCTTGCGACGGATAATCCCCGCGTCCAGCAGCACCAGCAGGCCGTTGACCAACATTTCGCTGCAGCCATAAAGCCCCGTGGCGAAGGGCATTACCCCGCCTTGCGCCTCAATCAGCGGCTTCCAGGTAGAGATACCGTCCAGCTCGGCCAGGCACGCGCGGTAGGTTTCGTTATCGGCCTGGCGTGCAAGCAAGGCGGCGGTCAAGGCGTCGCCCATCGAACCGATGCCGATCTGCAGCGTGCCGCCGTCGCGCACCAGCGTACTCGCGTACAAGCCAATGAAGTGATCCTGGACACCGACCGGCATGTTTGGCGTCGAGAACAGCGTGCTGCGCTCTTCGTGCTCGATCAGCAGGTCGAAGGTGTCGACGCCAACCTCGGCGCCTCCCTGCATATACGGCAGATCCGAGTGGACATGGCCAAGCATCAGAATGCGCTCGCCCGCCGCGCGGCGTTTTTCCACCATGGGCAGCAGGTCGAGGGTGATGTCGGGGTTGCAGCTCAGGCTGAGGTGACCGGGCCGTTGCGGGTCGCGGGCGATCAGTTGCGCAATCAGATTCAGGCCGTTGGCGTTGATGTCCCGCGCGGCGTGGCTGTAGTTGCTGCTGACATAGTCCTGCTGCGCTTCGACGCTGCCCAGCAGGCTACCGGGCTGCATGAAGAACTGCTGAACGTGAATGTTGGGCGGGAGGTCGTCCCGTCGCAGATCGGTGAGGAAATCAAGCTCCGGGTAATCGTCGAAGACGCGCTCCAGAAAGGGCTCGAGAAAACGTCCCTGCAAACCGTCGCCGCCATCCGGTCGCCCGAGGCACAGCGCGGTGTAGATGGTCAGATGTCGATCGGGCAGCGATTTGATTCGGGCGTATAACGCGTTGGCAAAGCGATTGGGCTTGCCCAACCCCAGCGGCATACCCATGTGGATGTGTGCCGGCAATTCAGCCAACACGTGATCGACAGCTTGCTCGATCGAGCAGGAATGCGGCATCCGGCCTCTCCTGATTTTGTTATTTGATAGCGGTTGGACCAGGCCTTCAGGGGATTTGCTGCATTGCGCCGCTTGCGCCCATAAACACGACTGCCACTCGGCGACTCAATCCCGCTTCGTCTCGATCTCTACCAGCTTGTCCTCGATAAACCGTAAGTGTAGTTTTGCACCGTTGCGGGGGCCGTACACCCACAAACTAACCTTCGCTGTGCCGAGCTTCGGAACCCCGTTGCTTCTGAGCGCAGGCATCTGATCAACGCTGCTGTCAGGCGCCCCGCACTTCTGGCGGACCACGTCGGCGGTGTCGCCCAGACTGATAAGCGCCGTGCCGCAGCGCATCGTCGCCTCAGCAGTATTGGCGAAGAGCAAGATGGCCAGCCCGAGTAAGATCAGTGTTCGGTTAATCATATCGCTGATCAGAAATTCGCCGGCGTGGCCGCGCTGATGAGTCGCGCAGGAACGTCGAACGGGTTGCGAAAGCGATGGGGTCGGGAGCTTTCGAAGTAGTAACTGTCGCCCTCTTCGAGCACATAGGTATCAAGACCGACCACCAGTTCAAGACGGCCCTCGACCAGAATCCCGGTCTCCTCGCCCTCGTGCACGAGCATCTCGATGCCTGTGTCGGCACCCGGCGGGTAGACCTCGGAAAGAAACGCAATGGAGCGGCTCGGATGGGATTTGCCGACCAGTTTCATGGTCACCGCACCGTCCGAGATATCGATCAGTTCACTGGCTTTGTAGACCACTTGGGTCGGGTTTTCGGGTTCGAGCTCTTCGGAAAAGAACTCCACCATGGACATCGGTATGCCGCCCAGCACCTTGCGCAACGAGCTGATCGAGGGGCTGACGCTGTTCTTCTCGATCATGGAGATGGTGCTGTTGGTCACGCCCGCTCGTTTAGCGAGTTCACGCTGGGACAGACCTTTGAGTTTACGAATGGATTGCAGTCGTTCACCGACGTCCAATGCGGGAGTCCTCCTGATGATCAAGTTGGGTCAAGTGGCCGCCATCATGGCAACAGCGTTCAGTATTTACAACACTTGAGCCCATGGCCGGATCAGCAAAGGGACTGGCGGCCGTGACTGGCCGCGAAGGGATGGTTTGCAAGGGTTGGCGAGCGGAGATCAGGCCCCGTTATAGAGCCTTGGCACGCGCTTTAGATTGCACAGAATCTGGTACGGAATCATGCCCGCGCTCGACGCAACGTCACTGATGAGGATGTGCTTGCCCCACAGCTCGACGCGGCTGCCCAGCCCTGCGCCCGGCACGTCGGTGAGGTCGACGCAGAGCATGTCCATCGACACACGCCCGAGCAACTGGCTGCGATGACCGTCGACCATTACGGGGGTGCCGGTGGGCGCCTGACGCGGATAGCCGTCGGCGTAACCCATCGCGACCACACCGATGCGCATGTTGCGCTCGGCAACGAATGTACCGCCGTAACCCACTGGCTCGCCGACGGGCAGGTCGCGCACGCAGATCACCCGGGACTCGAGGGTCATGACCGGCTGCAAACGATCGGCGATCGTTTGCGGCTTCTCGAACGGCGTCGCGCCATAGAGCATGATGCCGGGACGCACCCAGTCACTCGGCACGCTGGGCCAGCCCATGACGCCGGGGGAATTGCGCAGGCTGACTTCAGCGGCCAAGCCGTTACGTGCCGACTGAAAAATCGCCACTTGCTCTTCAGTGCGCACGCTGTCGAGTTCGTCAGCGCGGGCGAAGTGGGTCATCAGGACGATCTTCGCGGCCTTGCCGCTGTTCAGCAGCCGCTGATGCGCCGCCTGAAAATCCGCGGGATGAATGCCGACGCGGTGCATGCCCGAATCCATCTTCAGCCATACGTTCAGCGGCTTGCCGAGGGCGGTTTGCTCGATGACGTCGAGTTGCCAGAGGGAATGCACCACGCACCAGAAATCATGCTCGACGATCAGCGCCAGTTCGTCGGCCTCGAAAAAACCTTCCAGCAGCAGAATCGGGGCGTTGATCCCGGCCTGACGCAGCTCCAGCGCTTCTTCGATGCACGCCACGGCAAAGCCGTCGGCCTGGGATTCAAGCGCCTGCGCAACCTGCACCGCGCCGTGGCCGTAGGCGTCCGCCTTGATGACGGCAAGCGCTTTGGCGCCAGCGGTTTCGCGCGCCAGTTGGTAGTTGTGGCGCAAGGCTTGAAGATCAATAAGGGCGCGGGCTGGACGCATGCTGGGGCTTCTTGGTCAGGGTTTCGGAATCTGTAGGAGCGCGCTTGCCCGCGATGGCGGTGTGTCAGGCGAGGTGGATGCAGCTAACCCATTTTTCGCGGGCAAGCGCGCCCCTACAAGAAGATGTTGCTTAAGGCTTTGGCGGCACACGGGCGTGCAACGTATAAGTGAGCTACGGCAGCGCCGCAATCACCGACAGTTCAACCAGAATCTCCGGCTCGCACAGCTTGGCTTCAACCGTCGCTCGGGCGGGGGCGAGGCCTTTCGGCAGCCACGTGTCCCAGACGCTGTTCATGCCGGCAAAGTGCGCATCGATGTCTTTCAGGTAGATCGTCACCGACAGAATGCGGCTCTTGTCCGTACCGGCAAGGTCCAGCAGTCGCTCGATGTTGTGAAGCGTCTCGCGGGTCTGTTGCTCGATCCCCGCTGCCATGTCGTCGGCCACTTGCCCGGCAAGGTAAACGGTGCCGTTATGGACGACCAACTGGCTCATGCGCTCATTGGTGAGCTGGCGCTGAATGGACATGTTTTGCGATCTCCCTGGAACTGCCATAACGAGAAATATCGAGGCCTTCAGCACTGATCTGTGGCGTTTTGCGAGCGATAAGGTCAGCCAGCAATCTGCCTGAACCGCAGGCCATCGTCCAACCCAACGTGCCGTGGCCGGTGTTGAGGAACAGATTGCGATACGGCGTTGCACCCACGATGGGCGTCCCGTCCGGCGTCGTCGGGCGCAGACCGGTCCAGAAGCTGGCCTGTTGCAGGTCGCCGCCGTGAGGATAGAGGTCGTTGACGATCATCTCCAGGGTCTCGCGGCGACGGGGATTGAGCGACAGGTCGAAGCCAGCGATCTCGGCCATGCCGCCCACACGAATGCGGTTGTCGAAGCGGGTAATAGCGACCTTGTAGGTCTCGTCGAGAATGGTCGACGTCGGCGCCATCGCCGGGTTGGTGATCGGTACCGTCAGCGAGTAGCCCTTGAGCGGATAAACCGGCGCCTTGATGCCAAGCGGCTTGAGCAGTTGCGGCGAGTAGCTGCCGAGCGCCAGCACGTAGCGGTCGGCGGTCTCGAGCTTGCCGTTGATGCGCACGCCATTGATGGTGTCACCGGCAAAATCGATGGATTCGATGGACTGGCCGAAGCGAAATTCCACGCCCAGCTTCACGCACATCTCGGCCAGACGCGTGGTGAACAGCTGGCAGTCGCCGGTCTGATCGTTTGGAAGGCGCAGCGCGCCACTGAGGATATTGCTGACACGGGCCAGGGCCGGCTCGACCCGGGCAATGCCTTCACGGTCCAGCACTTCATACGGCACGCCAGCCTGCTCGAGCACCGCGATGTCCTTGGCGGCGTTATCCAACTGCTCCTGAGTGCGGAACAACTGGGTCGTGCCCAAACTGCGGCCTTCGTAAGCAATGCCGGTCTCGGCACGCAGCTCATCGAGGCAGTCGCGGCTGTATTCGGAGAGGCGAACCATGCGCTCTTTGTTCACCGCATAGCGATTCTGGGTGCAGTTGCGCAGCATCTGCGCCATCCACAGGTACTGATCGATATCGCCCGTCGCCTTGATGGCAAGCGGCGCATGGCGCTGCAGCAACCATTTAAGGGCCTTGAGCGGCACACCCGGTGCGGCCCATGGCGAGGCATAGCCGGGCGAGACCTGCCCGGCGTTGGCGAAACTGGTTTCCATGGCAGCGGCCGGTTGACGGTCCACGACAGTCACCTCGAAGCCCGCACGCGCCAGGTAATACGCACTGGTGGTACCGATTACGCCACTTCCAAGGACCAGAACGCGCATGTTGATTCCCTCATCGCGGATATCCGCTGACGTTTTCAAGTTTTAAGCAAGGATGTGCGCAGTATAAGAAGGCCCGAGCAGTGCTTTTAACTATATAAACGCCTATATTCGGCGTTTATTCTCGGCAACCGACGCTTTGGCAGAGGGCTTATTAATGCGCACCCAGCACCAGTCCAAACGAGAGCTGGACAAGATCGACCGCAACATCCTGCGCATCCTGCAAAACGACGGCCGGATCTCTTTCACCGAGCTGGGCGAACGGGTCGGGTTGTCTACTACGCCATGCACAGAACGGGTCCGGCGCCTGGAGCGTGAAGGCATCATCATGGGCTACAACGCCCGCCTCAATCCGCAGAACCTCAAGGCAAGCTTGTTGGTGTTCGTCGAGATCAGCCTGGACTACAAGTCCGGCGACACGTTTGAAGAATTCCGCCGCGCGGTGCTCAAACTGCCCCACGTGCTGGAGTGCCATCTGGTGTCAGGGGACTTCGACTATCTGGTGAAAGCGCGGATTTCCGAGATGGCGTCGTACCGAAAACTGCTGGGCGACATCCTGCTCAAGCTGCCCCATGTGCGAGAGTCCAAGAGCTACATCGTGATGGAAGAGGTGAAGGAGAGCCTGTGCCTGCCGATTCCGGAATAAGAACCCGAAACCGGCTCACCGCGAATGGCTTCGGCTAAACCAACACCTGCCGCGTCGAGGCGATGAACTCATGCACCTGCTTCTCGGCGCGAGGGTGAATCAGGACATCAGGGCGGCGACCGTTGGGGCATGGCAGGGTTTTGGTGGTGCCAAACAGACGGCAGATCAGCGGACGCTCGTCGTAGACGGTGCAGCCATTGGGCCCCAGGTGTACGCAGTTCAACTCATTGAGCGCCGCTTCCTGCTCGGCCGGCGTCTTGCGCGGTAAACGCGACATTTCTTCGGACGACGTGGTCACCGGCCCACAGCAATCGTGGCACCCCGGCACGCATTCGAACGACGGAATCTGCCGCCGCAGATCGCGGATTTTCTCGCTGTTACATCCCATGGCGGCAGTTTCTCCTGTGAAAGGTACTGATTGTGCCCCAGCGCCTCGGCGACTGACACCCGGATGATCATCCACCGGCATTTTCTTGCCCGGGCACCCTGACCCCGCTACCCTCCGTAAAATTTTCCAAACAGTGCTCTCGGGATATTCAACATGAATGCTCGGCCTCCCCAGCCCGGATTGTCTGATCACGCGGCCTCTTACTACGCCGCCACCCGCCATCCCCAGCCTGACTCCCCTGCCCTGCACGGCGAGGTCAAAACCGATGTCTGCATCATCGGCGGCGGGTTTTCCGGGCTGAACACGGCGATCGAGCTGGCTGAGCGCGGCTTGAAGGTGGTGCTGCTGGAGGCGCACAAGATCGGCTGGGGCGCGAGCGGGCGCAACGGCGGGCAACTGATCCGCGGCGTCGGCCATGATGTGGACCAGTTCAGCACTGTCATCGGCGAGGACGGCGTTCGTCAGCTCAAGCTGATGGGCCTCGAAGCGGTGGAAATCGTCCGTGAGCGCGTCAGCAAATACCAGATTGACTGCGACCTGACGTGGGGTTACTGCGATCTGGCGAACAAGCCCAAGGAGTTCGAGGGTTTTGCCAGAGACGCCGAAGAGCTGCGCAGCCTGGGTTACCGACACCCCCTTGAATTGATTGAAGCGGGCAACCTCGGCAGCGTCATCGGCTCACCCAACTATGCCGGCGCCATGCTGGATATGGGCTCGGGCCATCTGCACCCGCTGAATCTCGCGCTGGCAGAAGCCGCCATCGCCCGGTCGCTGGGCGTGCAGGTGTTCGAACACTCGGCAGCGACGCGGCTGGAATACGGCGCAGAGGTCAACATTCATACAGCCCACGGACGGGTGCGCGCCAGCACGCTGGTGCTGGGCTGTAATGCTTATCTCAATGATCTCGATAAGGAGTTGAGCGGCAAGGTTTTGCCCGCTGGCAGTTACGTCATTGCCACCGAGCCGCTGAGCGAAGCACTCGCCAGCCAACTGATTCCGCGCAACACCGCGATGTGCGATCAGCGGGTGGCGGTCGACTATTTCAGGCTGTCGGCTGATCGACGCCTGCTGTTCGGCGGCGCTTGTCACTACTCAGGCCGGGACCCGAGTGACATTGCTGCGTACATGCAGCCGAAGATGCTCAAGGTATTCCCTCAGCTCAAAGACGTGAAGATCGATTTTCAGTGGGGCGGAATGATCGGCATCGGCGCCAACCGCTTGCCGCAGATCGGGAGGCTGCACACGCATCCAAACGTGTTTTACGCCCAGGCGTATGCGGGGCACGGGCTGAACGCAACGCATCTGGCCGGCAAACTATTGGCTGAGGCCATCAGCGGCCAACACAGCGGCGGGTTCGAGCTCTTTGCCAAAGTCCCTCACATCACCTTCCCGGGCGGCAAACATTTACGCTCGCCGCTACTGGCGCTGGGGATGCTGTGGCACCGCTTCAAAGAGCTGGTGTAACCGGACTCGCCCTGTGAGGCCGACTGTCACAGCCCTCATTCGCGCCAGAAAGGCTTGAGCCCTTCGTAGCGCGCCTGCTCATCGCTCAAGCCAATATCCTTCAGCTGCTCGTCAGTCAGTTTCAGCAACGCGCGCCGACTGGCTCGGCGATGCTGAAAAAGCGCCCACATCCCTAGCCCTTCCGGCGCACTGATGCGCGAGCCCGCTTCATGCTCACGGACCAGCTCCCCTGCATACAGAGTCAACCGAACATCACTTATTCCGCTCATTTCCAGACACCCCATGGTGGGTTTCGAGTGAGTTCATGATGTATCTGTATGGGAAACCGTTACAGATCCAAAGAATTATTATTCTTTGCATACAGATCGGTTTCCTCTCGCGCTGAATGCTGTATTTTCCCAACATCTGTAACGGTTTGCCGATCGCATCACCTTGTGGGAGTACGCCATGACCCTCTACGTCAACCTTGCCGAATTACTCGGCACGCGCATCGAAAACGGCTTTTATCGCCCCGGCGACCGGCTACCCTCGGTGCGTGCGTTGAGTCTTGAGCATGGCGTCAGCCTGAGCACGGTGCAGCAGGCGTATCGATTGCTGGAAGACAACGGCCTCGCGCAGCCTCGGCCCAAGTCCGGTTATTTCGTACCTGCTGGCCGCAAGACGCCCGCCCTGCCTGCGATAGGCCGCCCGGCGCAGCGTCCGGTGGAAATCTCCCAGTGGGATCAGGTGCTGGAACTGGCCCGAGCCGCCCCCAGCCCTGACGTCGTTCAGCTGGGTCGCGGCATGCCCGACGTCACCAGCCCGACACTGCGCCCACTGACCCAGGCGCTGGGCAGGATCAGCCGCCGCTCGGACATGCCCGGGCTGTATTACGACAACATCCACGGTCGGCGCTGCCTGAGGGAACAAGTCGCCCGGCTGCTGCTGGATTCCGGCACCAATATAGATCCGGACGATCTGGTGATCACCACCGGCGCCCAGGAAGCACTCGCCATCTGCATCCGTTCTGTCTGCGAGCCGGGCGACATCGTCGCAGTCGACTCGCCCAGCTTTCACGGCGCCATGCAGGCGCTGAAGGGGCTGGGCATGAAAGCCCTGGAAATCCCCACCGACCCGCTTACCGGCATCAGCCTCGACGCCCTGGAACTGGCCCTGGAACAGTGGCCGATAAAAGCCATACAGCTGACGCCGAGCTGCAACAACCCCCTGGGCTACATCATGCCGGAGGACCGCAAACGCGCACTGCTGACCCTGGCGCAACGCTTCGACGTGGCGATCATCGAAGACGATGTGTATGGCGACCTGGCCTACACCTACCCTCGCCCGCGCACGATCAAATCCTTCGACGAAGACGGCCGCGTCCTGCTCTGCAGCTCGTTTTCCAAGACGCTGGCGCCGGGTTTGCGCGTCGGTTGGGTCGCGCCCGGTCGATACCTTGATCGCGCCCTGCACATGAAATACATCAGCACCGGTTCGACCGCGACCCAGCCGCAGTTGGCGATTTCCGATTTTCTCAAGGCCGGGCACTACGAGCCGCACATGCGCCGAATGCGCGGCCAGTACCAGCGCAGTCGCGACCTGATGACCGGCTGGGTGACGCGCTACTTCCCGGAAGGTACCCGCGTGAGTCGTCCCCAGGGCGGATTCATGCTGTGGATTGAGCTGCCGGAAGATTTCGACTCCTTGCGCCTGAACCGCGCGTTGCAGGGACAAGGCGTACAGATTGCCGTTGGCAGCATCTTTTCAGCGTCGGGCAAATACAGAAATTGCCTGCGCATGAACTTTGCCGCCAAACCGACCACGCAAATCGAAGACGCGGTGCGCAAGGTGGGCGCGGCCACGGCGCTGCTCATGCAGCGCGCGGACCCTGCATAACCTTTTTCAGCTTTTTAACCTTTTGAAGAAAAGGCGGTCATATCGCCATGACTGACTTTCGGATGATCGCGTTGACGAATTTACGGGCGGTGCCCCTCCTTCTGGCTCTCGCCCTCGGCCTCAGCGGTTGCGCACACACGCCCGCACCCGAAGGTCCGAGTCAGGCACTGCCGGCGGCGCAATCTTCGTTCGGGCGCTCGATCATGGCCCAGGCTGCACCCCACGAAGGTCGCTCGGGTTTCCGCCTGCTGCCCAACAGCACCGAAGCCTTCATGGCCCGCGCCGAGCTGATTCGCAATGCGAAAACCAGCCTGGACCTGCAGTACTACATCGTTCACGACGGTCTCAGCACCCGGGCACTGGTTGACGAGTTGCTCAAAGCCGCAGATCGCGGCGTCCGCGTGCGCATCCTGCTGGACGACACCACCAGCGACGGGCTGGATGAAGTCATCGCCACACTCGCGGCGCACCCGAACATTCAGATCCGCCTGTTCAATCCGCTCAATCTGGGCCGCAGCATGGGCGCCACCCGTAATCTGGGCCGACTGTTCAATCTCTCCCAACAGCATCGACGCATGCACAACAAGCTGTGGCTGGCCGACGGCGCCGTGGCCATCGTTGGCGGGCGCAATCTGGGCGACGAGTATTTCGACGCCGAACCCAATCTGAACTTCACCGATATCGACATGCTGAGCGTGGGCCCGGTCGCCGAACAGCTGGGTCACAGTTTCGATCAGTACTGGAACAGCACGCTCAGCAAGCCGATCAACGATTTCCTCTACTGGCCGCCCGACCGCAAGGATCTGGCCAAGGCGCGGGTGAGTCTGGCCGAGTCGCTGGATCAGGCGCACGTGGACAAAAAGGCCCTGTATGAACGGCTGATGGACTATCGGACTCACCCGCGCATGAAGACCTGGCTCAATGAGCTGATATGGGCGCACAACCAGGCCCTGTGGGACGCGCCCACCAAAGTGCTGTCACGCGGCGAGCCTGACCCGCACCTGCTGCTGGCAACCCAACTGAGCCCTGACCTCGGCAGCGTGCATAAGGAACTGATGCTGATCTCGGCCTACTTCGTGCCCGGGCAGGAAGGTCTGGTCTACCTGACCGGGCTCTCGGATAAAGGTGTGTCAGTGAACCTGTTGACGAACTCGCTGGAGGCAACCGATGTGCCGGCGGTGCATGGAGGTTACGCGCCTTACCGCCGTGCGCTGCTGGAGCACGGCGTGAAGCTGTTCGAACTGCGCCGCCAGCCAGGCGACCCGAGCAACGCCAAGGGTAGCGGACCTGCATTTCTGCACACAAACCTGATCAAGGGCGGCTCGGAATCAAGCCTGCACAGCAAGGCGATGATCTTTGACCGGCAGAAGATGTTCGTGGGTTCGTTCAATTTCGACCCACGTTCAGTGCTGTGGAACACTGAAGTCGGCGTGCTGGTCGACAGCCCCGAGCTGACCGAGTACCTGCGTGAGCTGGCGCTTCAGGGTATGGCGCCGGCCATCAGTTATCAGGTCAAGCTGGAGAACGACCGACTGGTGTGGGTGACCGAGGACAACGGCAAAATCCACACGCTGTCCAAAGAGCCTGGCGACTGGTGGCGCCGGATGAACGCCTGGTTCAGCACGGCAGTCGGCCTGGAAAAGATGCTCTAAGCCGCTACCGTCTGCGTGCCAAATGCTTTGGGACGCTGGGACAGGATTACTAACCCCAGCGCGCCCGCTGCCATCAATAACGGCAGCGCCTGACCGCTGACCCATTGGCTGCCAGCGCCTGCCGCCAAGGGCCCGAGAAGGCAACCGATCCCCCACAGCTGAGCGACATGGGCATTGGCGCGCACCAGGGCGTCATCACGGTAGCGCTCGCCAATCAGGATCAGCGACAGTGTGAACAGTCCGCCCGCGCTGGCGCCAAACAGAACCCACAGCGGCCAGATGGCGAATGTGTCGACCAGCACCGGGATCGCCAGGCTCGAGGCCATCAGCACCAGCGCACACCCGGAGAACAGCCGCCGACGGGACACCCTGTCAGCCAGCGCGCCAATCGGCAGCTGCAGAAGCGCATCACCCACCACCACGGTACTGACCATCGCCAGGGCGATTTCAGGCGTGAAACCCTGCTGCAGGCAATACACCGGTAGCAAGGTCAGAATCATCGCTTCAAACCCGGCGAATAACGCGATGGCCCATGCAATGGCCGGCAAACTCCGACAGAACCCGCCGAGATCGCGCAGCGTTACATGGCTGGATTCCGCGCTCGGCGCACCTGTTCTGCGCAGCAATAGAAACGGCGATACCGCCAGCAACAGGGTCCCGACCCAGAACCCGTAATCTGCTTCCGTGCCAATGAAGCCCAGCAGCACGGGCCCGCCCAGCTGACTCAGCGCATATGAACTGCCGTACAGCGCCACCAACTTGCCGCGCAGCCTTTCGATCACCAACTGGTTGATCCAGCTTTCGCCGAGCACGAACACAATCGTGAGGATAGTCCCGAGCATCAGGCGCAGGACCAGCCAGATCCAGTAATTGGGCAGTAATGCCAGCAATCCGACGGACACCGAGCCGGCCCACAGGCACAGCCGCATCAGGTTGGCGGTGCCGAGTCTTGAAGCGAGTCGGCTGGCAAGGCTGGCACCCAGCAACACGCCGATCGCAGGCATCGCAGCCATGACGCCGATGGCAAACGCGCCGTAACCCCAGGCTTCCAGCCGCAGCGACACCAGCGGCATGCTCACGCCCAGCGCCAGGCCGACGCTCAATACCGACGCCAGCACAGCGAAATAAGTACCCCAACGCATCACCACGCTCCTGTGGCTCAAAAGGACGAAACAAAACAGCCGGGCTTTGAGGAAAGCCCGGCTGCGTTGGTTTTTTACAGCGACTGAGTGTTGAAGCGCGCGGCCTTTTTACAGCTTGATCCAGGTCGCCTTCAGCTCGGTGTATTTATCGAACGCATGCAGCGACTTGTCACGCCCGTTGCCGGACTGTTTAAAGCCACCAAACGGCGCGGTCATGTCGCCGCCATCGTACTGATTGACCCACACGCTGCCCGCGCGCAACGCCTTCGCGGTCAGGTGCGCCCTTGACAAGTCAGCCGTCCACACCGCCGCGGCCAGGCCATAAGGCGTGTCGTTGGCGATCTGAATGGCTTCTTCAGCGGTATCGAAGGTCAGTACAGAAAGCACCGGGCCGAAGATCTCTTCCTGCGCGATCTTCATCGCGTTGGTCACGCCGTCGAAAATCGTCGGCTCAACGTAGGTGCCGCCGGTTTCCTGGAGAATGCGCTTGCCACCGACGACCAGCTTGGCGCCATCGGTGTGGCCGGATTCGATGTACGACAGCACAGTGTTCATCTGCTGCGTGTCGACCAGCGCGCCAACGGTCGTTGCCGGATCAAGCGGGTTGCCCGGCTTCCACGCTTTCAGCGCGTCGATCACCATCGGCAGGAATTTATCCTTGATCGAGCGCTCGACCAAAAGACGAGAGCCGGCCGTGCAGACTTCGCCCTGGTTGAAAGCAATGGCGCTGGCCGCAGATTCGGCCGCAGCTTGCAGATCCGGCGCATCGGCGAAGACGATGTTCGGGCTCTTGCCGCCAGCTTCCAGCCAGACGCGCTTCATGTTCGATTCGCCCGAGTAGATCAGCAATTGCTTGGCAATCTTCGTCGAACCGGTGAATACCGCCGTGTCGACGTCCATGTGCAGCGCCAGTGCTTTACCCACCGTGTGGCCGTAACCCGGAAGCACGTTCAGCACGCCAGCCGGAATACCGGCCTCAATGGCTAGCTGAGCGACGCGGATGGCGGTCAGCGGGGACTTTTCCGACGGCTTGAGGATTACCGAGTTGCCACTCGACAGCGCAGGACCCAGTTTCCAGGAAGCCATCAACAGCGGGAAATTCCACGGCACAATGGCCGCCACCACGCCAATCGGCTCGCGAGTCACCAGGCCCAATTGATCATGCGGGGTCGGCGCCACTTCGTCGTACAGCTTGTCGATGGCCTCGCCGCTCCAGCTCAACGCTTGGGCGGAGCCGGGAATGTCGATGCCGTAGGAGTCGCTGATAGGCTTGCCCATGTCGAGGGTTTCGAGCAACGCCAGCTCCTCGACGTTCTCGTTGATCAGCGCAGCCAGACGAAGCATGGCGGCCTTGCGCTTGGCCGGCGCCAAACGCGACCAGACGCCGGAATTGAACGTAGCCCGGGCGTTTTCGACGGCGCGTTGCGCATCGGCAACGTCACAACTGGCTACGTGGGCGAGGAAGCGGCCATCGACCGGACTGATGCAGTCGAACGTCGAGCCGGATGCGGCGTCTGTGTATTCACCGTTGATGAAAGCACGGCCTTCGATTTTCAAATCCTGGGCGCGTTTTTCCCAGTCAGCATGAGTCAGGGTGGTCATGAAACGTCCTCCTCTTATGAAATAGGCGCGTCTTCGCACTCGAATCTGGCTTCAGGACAGGGCCTGACGCGTCATCGGATCGGCCGAAGGCATTCGCCACCCTAAACCAGCACTGGGCGGATTTCCAATATATTGGACATAAGCGGGCGAAATCTGGCCGGATCGTGCATTTTATTCAACAGTCGCCCGGGCTCGCATGCGCTTTCCATCCGGCCCTCGGCGAGCAACAATCACGCAGCGCCCACTTTCAGGAATCAAATATGAGCATCGAAAGCATCGTCGACTTTAGCGAAGCCACTACTGCAGCCGAACGTTTCACGCCAGCTGCTGAAAAGATTCTCAAGGGCGAGCCGAACCAGACGGTTTACAACCATTACAACAGCCCGTGCGGGCAGCTGAATGCAGGTGTCTGGGAAGGGGAAGTCGGTCAGTGGAAAGTGAATTACACCGAGCATGAATACTGTGAAATCGTGCAGGGCGTCTCAGTCCTTCGTGACGAAGAGGGCAAGGCTAAAACCCTGCGTGCCGGTGACCGGTTCGTGATTCCCGCAGGTTTTAAGGGTACGTGGGAGGTGCTGGAGGCATGCCGCAAGATCTATGTGGTGTTCGAACAGAAGGCCTGAGGGTCAGGTGACCGACTTTATTGCACCCACAAAAAAGCCCGCATCACTGCGGGCTTTTTTGTAAGACGCAAAAATCAATTACTTGATTTTGGCTTCTTTGTAGATCACGTGCTTACGAACAACCGGATCGAATTTTTTAATTTCGATTTTGTCCGGAGTCGTGCGCTTGTTCTTGTCGGTGGTGTAGAAGTGGCCGGTGTTAGCGGTCGACACCAAACGGATCAATTCACGCATGATTTTCTCCCTTAGACCTTCGCGCCAGCACGGCGGATTTCGGCCAGAACAACCGTGATACCACGCTTGTCGATGATACGCATGCCTTTAGCAGATACGCGCAGACGTACGAAGCGTTTCTCTTCTTCAACCCAGAAGCGGTGATGCTGCAGGTTTGGCAGGAAACGACGACGGGTTTTGTTGTTTGCGTGGGAAATGTTATTCCCGGTTACCGGACCCTTACCGGTAACTTGACATACTCTCGACATGCCTCAGCCCTCTAAAACCACATGCCCAACCCGGCATGGGTTGGCCGCTTAATCTCTCAGTCATTTGGCGCCAGGCGCCGCGTTTCTTCAGGGGTCTTACCGGCCACACCTGCGGTGAAGGCAGCGGGCCCCTAGAAAAGAGCGCTGCTTTATACCAGAAAGCCCCCGGTGCAACAACACAAACCACGAATTGCCTGCCAGAAAGCCGGGGCTTTCAACCTTGCAAGGCCAGCGGCGTTAGGCGCGGCGGGAAATATACCACTCGTCGCGCCGCAGCGATTGTTCTGCACCAATCGATGGTCTAGGGTTATTGACTCTCCAGACTGCGCCGGCAGATGGGCTCTCTCTGAAAGGAAAATCGCCATGCGCCTAGCCGTTCTACCCCTGTTGCTCGCGTCCCTGTCCACGCCATTGCTGGCCCACGCGGCAACGACGCTGAGCGTCTGCACGGAAGCCAGCCCTGAAGGCTTTGACGTGGTGCAGTACAACTCGCTGACCACCACCAATGCTTCGGCCGACGTACTGATGAATCGCCTGGTGGATTATGACGCCAAGGACGCAAAGCTGACGCCGAGCCTGGCGCAGAGCTGGAGTGTGTCGCCTGACGGGCTGACCTATGACTTCAAACTGCGCGCCGGCGTGAAATTCCATCACACCGATTACTTCACCCCGACGCGCGAACTCAACGCTGACGACGTGGTGTTCAGTTTCCAGCGCATGCTCGATCCGGCTAATCCCTGGAACAAGGTCGCTGCGCAGGGCTTCCCCCACGCGCAGTCGATGCAATGGCCGTCGCTTATCAAGAAAGTCGAAGCGACCGACGCCAGCACAGTGCGCATCACCCTCGACCACCCGGACGCGACATTTCTGGCGACGCTCAGCATGGGCTTCGCTTCTATTTATTCCGCCGAGTACACCGCGCAGTTGTTGAAGGCCGGCACTCCGGAGAAACTCAACAGCCAACCAATCGGCACCGGTCCGTTCGTCTTCAAGCGTTTCCAGAAAGACTCGGTGGTGCGCTACGAGGGCAATCCGGATTACTTCGCCGGCAAGCCCGCCGTCGATACGCTGGTCTATGCGATTACCCCAGACGCCAACGTGCGCCTGCAACGTATTCGCCGCAATGAGTGCCAGGTTGCCCTGTCACCCAAGCCGCTGGATGTCGCTGAAGCCGAGAAAGACTCGAACCTGACAGTCGAAAAAACGCCTGCCTTCATGACCGCTTTCCTGGCGATCAACAGCCAGCATCCACCGTTGGACAAGCCGCAAGTGCGTCAGGCAATCAACCTGGCATTCGACAAAGACACTTACCTGAAAGCGGTGTTCGAAGGCTCGGCGAGCCCGGCCAACGGTCCTTACCCGCCTACAACATGGGGTTACGCCAGCGACTTGCCCGGCTACAAACATGACGTGGCGAAGGCCAGGGAACTGCTGGCCAAGGCCGGCCTGAAAGACGGGTTCAAGACGACCATCTGGACTCGCCCGTCAGGAAGCTTGCTCAACCCTAATCCGAACGCCGGGGCGCAGTTGCTGCAGAGCGACCTGGCGGCGGTAGGTATCAAGGCGGAGATCAAAGTCATCGAATGGGGCGAGCTGATTCGTCGAGCCAAAACCGGCGAACACGACCTGCTGTTCATGGGCTGGGCGGGTGATAACGGCGATCCGGATAACTTCCTGACGCCGCAGTTTTCTTGCGCTGCGGTCAAATCCGGCACCAACTTCGCGCGCTACTGCGATGAAGGGCTGGACAAGCTGATCAGCCAAGGCAAGGCCGTGACTGATCAGGCCCAGCGCAGCAAGCTGTATCACCAGGCTCAGGAGCAGATCCAGAAGCAGGCATTGTGGTTGCCGCTCGCGCATCCAACAGCCTACGCGCTGACTCGCAAAAGTGTTGAGGGTTACAGCGTGAGCCCGTTTGGTCGGCAGGACTTCTCAAAGGTGACCGTGAAGTAATTCGCAAAAACCACAGGAGTGCGGCGTGACTGCCGACGCCTTCCCGGCTGAAGCCAGTCCCACTGTCGAGGTCACAGCCGATGCTGCTGGATGTACACGAGGCTTTTAGTGGGACCGGCTTTAGCCGGGAAGAGGCCAGCGTGTACACCGCCAACTCTGTGGTGTGACTGCTCACGCCTTCCCGCTGAAGCCGGTCCCACAAGTCGGGGCATGGCCAGTCCACATGCGGCGACAACCCGCCGTCGCGGGCGCTACATCAACCCATACTCAACCATCGACAACGGATCGCCGTCACCGATGATCAAGTGATCCAGCACCACCACGTCCACCAGCGCCAGCGCCTGCTTCAGATGTCGGGTCAGGTCGATGTCGGCTTCGCTGGCGTCTTTGACCCCGGAAGGGTGGTTGTGACAGAGGATCAATCCTGCCGAGTTGTGGGCCAGTGCCCGTTTGACGACCTGCCGCGCGTGAACATGCGCCGTGTTGATCGTGCCGTGAAACAGCACTTCAAACGTCTGGACCCGGTTCTTGCTGTCCAGAAACAGGCAGCCAAAGACTTCATGGGGCTCGTGCCGTAACAGCGCCTTGAGGTAGCGACGCACCTGAGTCGGGTTTTCCAACACAGAATCGCGCTTCAAATCCTCGCCCATGTTGCGCCGGGCCATTTCCATGACCGCCTGCAACTGCGCGAATTTGGCGGGCCCAAGGCCCAGTTCGCTGCTGAACGCCGTCAGGTTGGCTTCCAGCAAAGCGCGAAGGCTGCCGAACTGATTCAAAAGGTGCCGGGCCAGGTCCACGGCACTTCTGCCCGAGACGCCCGTGCGCAAGAAAATTGCCAGCAATTCAGCGTCTGACAAGCTCGACGCCCCCCGTTCCAGCAGCTTCTCCCGCGGACGCTCTGCCGCCGGCCAATCGCGAATACTCATAGGAGCTCCCTGTCTGTGGCGCCGCTGTTCCCGTGCGGTCGCTGTGCTATCTTAGCCGCTCTTTTTTGCGCGACAGTCAGGCCTGGGGAGGCGTAATGATTGCCGCGTGTTAACCGACCAAAAGGCAGGCCTATGCAGCGGCTGTATCGAAAACGCATCGTTCTCGGCGTCGGCGGTGGCATCGCGGCCTACAAGAGCGCGGAACTGGTCCGCCGTTTGCGCGACCACGGTGCAGAAGTCCGCGTCGTCATGACCAAAGGCGGCGCCGAGTTCATTACCCCGCTGACCATGCAGGCCTTGTCCGGCCATCCGGTTCACCTTGATTTGCTCGACCCCGCAGCCGAAGCCGCCATGGGCCATATCGAGCTGGCCAAGTGGGCCGACATGATCCTCATCGCGCCGGGCACCGCCGACCTCATGGCGCGTCTGGCCCAAGGCATTGCCAACGATTTGCTGACCACCGTGGTGCTGGCGACCGACGCCATCGTCGCCGTCGCGCCCGCGATGAATCAGGCGATGTGGCGCGACCCCTCCGTGCAGGCCAATCTGCAACTGCTCGAACAGCGCGGTCTGCGCATGTTCGGCCCGGCCAGCGGCAGCCAGGCCTGTGGCGACGTGGGCTACGGGCGCATGCTCGAACCCAATGATCTGGCGCAGTCTGCCGCCGATTGCTTCCAGCGCCTGACACTGACCGGCAAGCACGTGCTGATCACTGCCGGCCCTACCCAGGAAAACATCGATCCGGTTCGCTACATCACCAACCACAGCTCCGGAAAAATGGGCTTCGCCCTGGCCGAAGCCGCTGCCGAAGCGGGTGCGCGCGTCACCCTGATCACCGGCCCGGTGAACCTGCAGACGCCTGATCGGGTATCCCGCGTCGACGTCGTCAGTGCCCGTGACATGCTCGCCGCCTGCGAAGACGCCATGCCTTGCGATCTTTTCATCGCCTCGGCAGCCGTTGCGGACTACCGGCCGGAAGTCGTCGCCACGCAGAAATTGAAGAAAGATCCCACGACCGGTGATGGTCTTCTGCTGCAGATGGTCCGCAATCCGGACATTCTCGCCACCATCGCCCAGCGCCCGGATCGCCCGTTCAGCGTCGGCTTCGCGGCCGAAACCGAACACCTGCTCGACTACGCCGCTCGCAAGCTCAAGGACAAGAACCTTGATCTGATCGTCGCCAATGACGTCGCCAATCCCAGCATTGGCTTCAACAGCGAAGAAAACGCCTGCAGCGTAATCGACCGAGCGTTGCAAGCGACGCTCTTCGCCCAGACCAGCAAAGCCAAGATCGCGCGGCAGCTGGTGACTTTTATCGCCGATCGCATGAACCAGGTTTAATCACGAATGCACGCTCTACAAGCCAAGATCCTCGACCCTCGCATTGGCAGCGAATTCCCGCTTCCCGCTTATGCCACTTCAGGCTCGGCCGGCCTGGACCTGCGCGCCATGCTGAAAGAAGACACTCTGCTCGAACCCGGTCAGACCCTCTTGATCCCCACCGGGCTGTCGATATACATCGCAGACCCTGGCCTGGCTGCGCTGATTCTGCCGCGCTCTGGCCTGGGCCATAAGCACGGCATCGTGCTGGGCAACCTGGTGGGCCTGATCGACTCCGATTATCAAGGCGAGCTGATGGTCTCCTGCTGGAACCGCGGCCAGAGCGCCTTCAAAATTTCCATCGGCGAGCGTATGGCCCAGCTCGTACTGGTGCCTGTGGTGCAGGCGCACTTTGAAATCGTCGAAGAATTCGATGAAAGTCAGCGCGGCGCTGGCGGCTTCGGTCACTCCGGCAGCAACTGATCCTGCAGCGAACACTCACTTTGGCTAGCGCATCGCTTTTGGCCTGACGGGCTTTGAGCGGTGCGAAAACAACAAGAACGCGTCAGGACGACCCAGCAGGGAGAGTTAGTTTGAAAGGCATCAAACGCACAGCCAAAGCGACCCCCAACACGGAAACAACTGTCCCTGCTGGCAAAGACGCCAATCTGAGCCTGGCGAGCCCTGGTCTCATTCCTGCGCTCATCGGCCTGATCGCGGCAATGGTGCTGGTGTGGCTTGCCATTCAAAGCCAGCCGCAGCAACAGGAGCAACTGGTTCAGGCATGGGGAAGCGCGCAGGCAGGGGCCGTCAACAAGGCGCTGCGCCAGATCAACGCCGACACCCAGGCCGCTGCCATGGACGTCGGGCTAAGCCAGGCTCTGCTGAGTAACGATCCGTCGCTCATCGAAAACGCGCAGAATCAGCTGCGTTACCGAGACGGTGTGGTGGGCGCACGGCTCAATCCGGTGGGGTTCAACAACGTAGACACCCAAACCACGCTGCCGATCAGCTTCGCCACGCTGGACATGCTGGCCAAGGCCGGCAAGGGTGAAACGCCTGCGCCCGAAGCACGCAAGGTCGGCGAGAAATGGCTGATCTATAGCGCCGCGCCCCTGCGCACGGCGCCAGATGCGCCGATCACCGGCACATTGCTGCTGGCGTTCAATCCGCAGCGCCTGATCAACGCACTCCCCGAGACACCCGCCGATGTCGGTCAGGTAGTGCTCGCTCAACAGTTTGGTACCGCCACTGCGCAGACTTTTCTCACCCGTGGCGAGGACGATGGTAGCCGTGCGCAGGAATTCTCCACGGGCTACCCCAACTGGAAACTGACGTTTGCCGCCGGTCCCGCGCTGCAAGGCTCGACGCCCTGGCTGATGCTGCTGGTCGCCTTGATGGTCGCCGCCGGCGCAATGCTGTTGGGGTTGTATCTGAACGAGAGTGGGCTCAAGCGCCGGGTCGCGGCGGACGCGCGGCAGCTTGAGCAGCTGCTGCAAGAACTCTCCGGAGGCAAGGCCGTCAAAGCCTTCAGTTTGAGCCTGCCCGCGTTGAACGGGCTTGCCCAAAGCCTGGCGCGGTTCTCGCTGCGCAATAGCCCCACAGGCGCTGCGTCGGCTGATCACCCATCGACAACCGGGGCACCGCTGCATGGTCCTGCACCGGGCCTTCCGGTCGTGTCGGAAGAAGACCACCTGACCGATCCGCTGTTCCAGGACACCGATATTCTTGACCTCGACTTGATCGATGATCCCCAGGAAATCACGCAGCCGGCGGCGTCCCACGCCATGAGCAGCAGCACTTCCAGCGCCCCGTCCTTTCCCGAGACGATATTTCGCGCCTATGACATTCGCGGCATTGTTGGCGATACGCTGAGCGCCGAGACCGCCTACTGGATCGGCCGAGCCGTCGGCGCGGAAAGTCTTGCGCAGGGCGAGCCGCATGTTTCGGTAGGCCGTGACGGTCGGCTGTCAGGCCCCGAACTGGTCGCGCACCTGATCAAGGGTCTGCACGACAGCGGCTGCCACGTCAGCGACATCGGCATGGTGCCCACTCCCGCGCTGTATTACGCCACCCACGTGCTGGCGGGCAAAACAGGTGTGATGCTCACGGGCAGCCACAACCCAAAGGATTACAACGGTTTCAAGATCGTCATCGCCGGCGACACGCTGGCAGACGAGCAGATTCAAGCGCTGCACGAACGCATCAAGGCCAATGACCTGCCATCCGCCAAAGGCAGCATCATCAAGGTCAATATTCTCGACCGTTATGCCAGCCAGATCATTGGCGATGTCGTGCTCGCGCGGCGCATGAAGGTGGTGGTGGACTGCGGCAACGGTGTAGGCGGCGTCATCGCCCCGCAATTGATCGAAGCGCTGAATTGCGAAGTCATCCCGCTCTACTGCGAGGTCGACGGCAATTTCCCCAATCATCACCCTGACCCGGGCAAGCCGGAGAATCTTCAGGATCTGATCGCCAAGGTCCGGGAAACCCGTGCCGATCTGGGCCTGGCGTTCGACGGTGATGCCGATCGTGTCGGTGTCGTCACCAATACCGGCACCATCATCTACCCTGACCGCTTGCTGATGCTGTTCGCCCGCGATGTGGTCAAGCGCAATCCCGGGGCCGACGTGATTTTCGACGTCAAATGCACACGCCGCCTGATACCGTTGATCCAGGAATACGGCGGCCGCCCGGTTATGTGGAAAACTGGGCATTCGCTGATGAAGAAGAAGATGAAAGAAAACGGCGCGCTGCTGGCAGGCGAGATGAGCGGACACATCTTCTTCAAGGAGCGATGGTTCGGTTTCGACGACGGCATCTACAGCGCAGCACGGCTGCTGGAAATCCTCAGCCAGGAAAAACTCAGCGCCGAGGAGCTTTTCCAGACCTTTCCAAACGATCTATCAACGCCCGAGATCAACATCAAAGTCACCGAGACCCGCAAGTTCAGCATCATGGAAGCGCTGGAGCGCGACGCGCAGTGGGGCAACGCCAACCTCACCAGCATCGATGGTGTGCGGGTTGATTATCCGAAAGGCTGGGGCCTGGTTCGCGCGTCCAATACCACCCCGGTGCTGGTATTGCGCTTCGAGGCCGAGACAGAGCTCGAGCTGCAACGGATCAAGGACGTCTTTCACACCCAGTTGAAACACGTAGCACCGGATCTAGAACTTCCTTTTTGACCCTATTTTGAGTGGAGCCCAAATGACCCTCGAACGTGATGCCGCAGCCAATGCCGCCAAGGTCCTCTCCGAAGCGTTGCCCTACATCCGACGCTTTGTCGGCAAGACGCTTGTTATCAAATACGGCGGCAACGCCATGGAGAGTGACGAGCTGAAAACCGGCTTCGCCCGCGACATCGTGCTAATGAAGGCGGTGGGTATCAACCCGGTCGTGGTTCACGGCGGCGGCCCTCAGATTGGAGACCTGCTCAAGCGTCTGTCCATCGAAAGCCACTTCGTCGACGGCATGCGCGTGACCGACGCAGAAACCATGGACGTGGTGGAAATGGTGCTCGGCGGCCAGGTTAACAAGGACATCGTCAACCTGATCAACCGCCACGGCGGCAGCGCGATCGGCCTGACCGGTAAAGACGCGCAGCTGATTCGCGCGAAAAAGATGAACGTCACGCGCCAGACCCCGGACATGCTCAAGCCGGAAATCATCGACATCGGCCATGTGGGTGAAGTCGTCGGCATCAACACCGACCTGCTGAACATGCTGGTGAAGGGCGATTTCATTCCGGTGATTGCGCCGATTGGCGTGGGTGCAGATGGCGAGTCCTACAACATCAACGCCGATCTGGTGGCAGGCAAAGTCGCTGAAGCCCTGAAAGCTGAAAAGCTGATGCTGCTGACCAACATCGCCGGCCTGATGGACAAGGAAGGCAAGGTGCTGACCGGCCTGACCACCGAGCAGGTGAACAGCCTGATCGCCGACGGCACTATCTACGGCGGGATGCTGCCGAAGATCCGCTGCGCACTGGAAGCGGTTCAGGGCGGAGTGAACACCTCGCACATCATCGACGGCCGTGTACCGAATGCCGTGCTGCTGGAGATCTTCACCGATACCGGCGTCGGCACGCTGATCAGCAACCGCAAGCGTCACTGATTGATGCTGTAAAAAGCCCCGCTCGGCTCAGTGCCAGGCGGGGCTTTTTTGTGGCCGGGTCTGAGCAACACCCGTGGGCGGTTATTACCGACCGAGAAGCTTCTGCAATCGCGCCCGATCTTGCGCAAACTCGGCCTCAGCCTGGGTTCTCGCCGTCTGGTACCGCAGGATGTCGACTTTCAGGTTTTGCTGCTGATCACGCAGATCATCCATCTGATCAAGCAGCGTCTTCGGCACCGGGTGCCCTGCCCGCTCCTGATCAGCCGCCTGTGTCTGGAGCGTGCCTTGCTGGGTAACGAGGTTCTGGATATTGCCTTGCGCCACGACGATCAGGCCGTCGAGTTCGGCGAGCCGACGATTCTTCGCCCGGTCGACGTCCTCAACGCTGCTGTAAAACCGCAGCAGATGCGCGTCGGCGTCAGACTGAAGCTTGGCGGCCTGAGCGTCGCGCAACTCATCGGCGGACGGTGCGGGCGGGACCGTCTGCACCACGCGACCGCGCTGATTGAGCACTTCATAACCCTTGCCGACGTACTCCGGAGGCACGCCCTGGCGATCGAGCACGGTCACGCCGCGACTGTCGACGTAGCGATAAAGCACGATGCCTGGGGTCTCGTCCGCATGAACGCTCGCAATGCAACCCAAACCCAGCCACAGACTAAAACCCAACGTGCCCAGCTTGAGCATAAACCGCATCCTTTTGGAGGCTCAGATTCCGTATTGGGCCCGGTACGCTTCGACGGCGGGCAAATGCTGCTTGAGCTGCGGATCGTCGGCGAGGAATTCCAGCACCTGATTCAACGAAACGATGCTCACCACCGGGATGCCGAAATCACGCTCGACTTCCTGAATGGCAGACAGCTCGCCGTTGCCACGCTCCTGGCGGTTCAGCGCAATCAGCACGCCGGCAGCGTTCGCGCCCTGGGCCTGAATGATCTGCATGACTTCGCGAATAGCGGTGCCTGCGGTGATGACGTCATCGATGATCAGCACGTTGCCGGTCAACGGCGCGCCCACCAGGCTGCCGCCTTCGCCATGGGCCTTCGCCTCTTTGCGGTTAAAGCACCAAGGGAGGTCGAGACTGTGATGCTCGGCAAGCGCTACGGCCGTCGCCGCTGCAAGGGGGATACCCTTGTAGGCCGGGCCGAACAGAACATCGAAGGAGATACCGCTTTCAACAACGGCGGCGGCGTAGAACTTACCCAGCTGGGCAAGGGCCGAACCACTGTTGAAAAGACCGGCATTGAAGAAGTAAGGGCTGGTGCGCCCAGACTTCAAAGTGAACTCACCGAAGCGCAAAACTCCGCGATCGATGGCAAAACGAATGAAATCGCGTTGATACGCTTGCATGAAAAAAGCCCCGAATACCACGGATTTAGCTAATTAGGTAGAGCTCGGGTATCATACACGCACGTGATTTTTGGGGCCATTTATGCGGATCATCAGTGTGAACGTTAATGGTATTCAGGCTGCAGTCGAGCGTGGTTTGCTCAGTTGGCTGCAAGCCCAGAATGCCGACGTCATCTGCCTTCAGGACACCCGCGCCTCCGCCTTTGAACTGGACGACCCAGCCTTCCAACTGGACGGCTACTTCCTATATGCCTGCGAAGCCGAAGTGCCTGCCCAGGGTGGCGTGGCGCTTTACTCGCGGCTGCAACCGAAGGCGGTCATCAACGGTCTTGGTTTCGAGACGGCCGACCGTTACGGGCGTTACCTGCAGGCAGATTTCGACAAAGTCAGTATCGCAACCTTGCTGCTCCCCTCCGGGATGAACGGCGATGAAGACTTGAATCAGAAATTCAAGCTCATGGACGATTTCGGCAAGTACCTCGACAAGCAGCGACGCAAACGTCGCGAGTACATTTACTGTGGCTCGCTGTACGTGGCGCAACAGAAGCTGGACATCAAAAACTGGCGCGACAGTCAGCAATCTCCGGGCTTCCTCGCACCAGAGCGTGCATGGATGGACGAGATCGTTGGCAATATGGGTTATGTCGATGCCCTGCGCGAAGTCAGCCGCGAAGGCGATCAGTACAGCTGGTGGCCGGATAACGAACAGGCCGAGATGCTCAATCTGGGCTGGCGCTTCGATTATCAGCTGCTGACCCCGGGCCTGCGCCGTTTCGTACGCAGTGCACGTCTTCCACGCCAGCCGCGCTTTTCGCAACACGCGCCACTGATCGTGGACTACGACTGGACGCTCACCATCTGACGTTCAGTTGCTCAAAAAAAAGCCGACGTGAAGTCGGCTTTTGTTTGTCCGCAGATCAGGCCATCGCCCGATCTCTGGAAGCGCTTACTTCAGCAACCGCCAAGTGAACGGATAGCGGTAGGCGACACCGTCATTGACCTTGACGCCCGCGATGATCGTCAGCACCAGCGCGCCGACGCCCACCAGCATCAACAGCGGAAAGCCAATGATCACCACCATCAGCAAAAAACAGATCATCGCGGCAATGGCCACCGTGATCTGAAAATTGAGGGCTTCCTTGCCCTGGGCATCGATGTACGGGTCGACTTCTTTCTTGAGCTGCCAGACGATCAGCGGCCCAAGCAAATTGCCGAACGGAAAGATCAGGCCGAAAAACGCCGCGAAGTGGCATAGCATTGCCCACTGACGGACTTCCTTGCTCGGCGTTGGCAACGGCGACTGACTCTCGATCATCATGCTTTCCCTGTTTTGATGTAGTGCTCTGAGGTAATGGAAACCGCTCAGTCGGCCAGTGCCGCCTGTTGCAGTTCGAAGATTTCGTTCATGCCTTTTTGAGCTAGTGCCAGCATCGCGTTCAGGTCTTCAGGCTGGAATGGCGCGCCCTCGGCAGTACCCTGCACTTCGATGAAACCGCCCGCGTTGGTCATGACCACGTTGAGGTCGGTCTCGGCCGCAGAGTCTTCCAGGTAATCCAGGTCCAGGACCGGCTCGCCCTGATACATGCCCACCGAGACTGCAGCGATCATCTGCTTCAGCGGATCGCCGCCCTTGAGGCCGCCACGTTTTTTGATGGACTTGAGAGCATCGATCAGCGCGACCATGGAACCGGTGATCGACGCCGTGCGCGTCCCGCCGTCCGCCTGGATGACATCGCAGTCGACGTACAAGGTGATTTCACCCAGCTTGGACATGTCCAGTGCCGCGCGCAGAGAACGACCGATCAGGCGCTGGATTTCGAGGGTACGGCCGCCCTGTTTGCCACGGCTGGCTTCGCGCTGGTTACGCTCGCCGGTTGCGCGAGGCAGCATGCCGTATTCAGCCGTCAACCAGCCCTGGCCCTGCCCCTTGAGAAAACGCGGAACGCCGTTTTCAACGCTGACGGTGCAGATCACCTTGGTATCACCGAACTCAACCAGCACAGAACCCTCAGCGTGCTTGGTGTAATTGCGCGTGATATTGATCAGGCGAAGCTCATCGGCAGCGCGGCCACTTGGACGTTTCATCTGGAATACCTGTACTGGGAGACGGAAAACTGGCGTGCATTATAGAGGTGCAGGCACGGTTTGGGACATCTAATGACACATTGCTCACGGCGGGCGCCGCAGATTCACACTGCCAGGACGCAGGATCACCGCACCGCGCATCGCTTGCGACAATGCCACATTTGGGCGCATGCCTTGCACTGAGCTACAATCCTGCGCCTTTATAGCCAGTCGTTTCCCCACGACACTTCGCCGGGCATGCGTCCCGGACCGGCTATCCGCAAATGCCTGAATTTATAGAGGTACTTCCCATGGTGCACAGCATGACGGCTTTTGCCCGCGCTGAACGAGCCGGCCCACAAGGCACGCTGAGCTGGGAAATGCGCTCGGTCAATCACCGTTACCTCGAACCCCATCTGCGCCTGCCGGAATCATTTCGCGACCTCGAAGGCGCCGTGCGTGAGGCGCTGCGCCAGGGACTTTCCCGGGGCAAAATCGAATGCACCCTGCGTTTTACCGAAGAAACCGCAGGCAAACCACTGCAGGTTGACCGCGAACGCGCCGGGCAACTGGTCGCGGCAGCGGAAATCGTGGCAAGCCTGATCAAGCAACCTGCTGCGCTCAACCCGCTTGAAGTGCTGGCCTGGCCCGGTGTTCTGGTTGCCGACGCTGCCGATCCGCAAGCGCTGAACAACGACGCACTGGCGCTGTTCAACGAGGCGCTCGAAGAACTCAAGGCCGGTCGCGCCCGCGAAGGCGCCGATCTTGCCAGGCTTCTCGACGAACGGCTCACCTCAATCAAGACTGAAGTCGCGACCTTGCGTACCCTCGTGCCGCAGATGCTCGCCGCCCAGCGCCAGAAGGTGCTCGATCGTTTTGCCGACATGAAGGCCGAACTCGATCCGCAGCGTCTGGAACAGGAAATGGTCCTGCTGGCGCAAAAAAGCGACGTCGCTGAAGAGCTCGACCGCCTGAGCACTCACGTCACCGAAGTGCGCCGCGTACTCAAGGCCGGCGGACAAGCCGGGCGCCGGCTGGATTTCCTGATGCAAGAGCTCAACCGCGAAGCCAACACACTGGGCTCCAAAGCCTTTGATCCTCGAAGCACGCAAGCCGCCGTCAACCTCAAAGTGTTGATCGAGCAGATGCGCGAACAAGTGCAGAACATTGAGTAAGGCCACCTCCGACATGACCCACAGCACCGGCACCCTGTACATCATTTCCGCCCCATCGGGCGCGGGCAAGACCAGCCTGGTCAACGCCTTGATCAACGCTCAGCCGCAAATCCGCGTGTCGGTGTCCCACACCACCCGGGCCATGCGTCCGGGCGAAGTGGACGGCGTGAACTACCACTTCGTCGATCGCGCCGAATTCGTGCGCATGATCGAGCACGGTGACTTTCTCGAACAGGCGGAAGTCTTCGGCAACATGTACGGGACTTCACAGAGTCGTTTGCAGCAAACGCTGGACGAAGGCCATGACCTGATTCTGGAGATCGACTGGCAGGGTGCGGAGCAGGTTCGCAAACTGATGCCCCATGCGCGCTCGATCTTCATTCTGCCGCCGACGCAGCAGGCGCTGCGCCAGCGCCTGACCAATCGCGGCCAGGACAGCGACGAGATCATCGAAGGCCGCATGCGCGAAGCCGTCAGCGAGATGAGTCACTACGCCGAATACGATTACATTGTGATCAACGACGATTTCGCCACGGCGCTGGAAGACCTGAAAGCGATCTTCCGCGCCAATTTGCTGAGCCAGGAACATCAACAACAGCGCCACACCGAGCTGTTGGCTCAACTGCTGGCCTGACCGGTTCTTACACGGCAAAACCTATCCATTCGAAATCAGCGCTTCCCTAAACGCTGGTGATTTTTTAGACTGTCGAGTCCGCTCGCCCATTCGGGCACCGCGCATATCGCATTTGCTACGAGGAATACCCATGGCTCGCGTGACCGTTGAAGACTGCCTGGAACATGTAGATAACCGTTTTGAGCTGGTCATGCTCGCCACCAAGCGCTCGCGTCAACTGGCGACCGGTGGCAAAGAGCCAAAGCTGGCATGGGAAAACGACAAGCCTACCGTAGTGGCCCTGCGTGAAATCGCTGCAGGCCTGATGGATTACGCTGTTATCGCAGAAGCCGAAATCGTTGAAGATGAACCACTGTTCGCCGCATTCGAGGACGAGTCCAGCGAGGCCGTCTAAGCCTATGCCTGGTCGACGTAGCAAGGCGCAGGGTCGAAGCCTTCGGCAAGGAGTTTTATCTTGCCGAGCATAGACGCCCTCGCCGATCGCCTGTCGACCTACCTCGGCGCAGACCAGGTCAATCTGGTCCGCCGGGCGTACTTCTACGCCGAACAAGCCCACGACGGCCAACGCCGTCGTAGCGGCGAAGCCTACGTCACGCATCCGCTGGCAGTGGCCAATATTCTTGCCGACATGCACATGGACCATCAGAGCCTGATGGCCGCCATGCTGCATGACGTGATCGAAGACACCGGCATCGCCAAAGAAGCGCTCTGTGCGCAGTTTGGCGAAACGGTAGCCGAACTCGTCGATGGGGTCAGCAAACTGACCCAGATGAACTTCGAGACCAAGGCCGAAGCTCAGGCCGAGAACTTCCAGAAGATGGCGATGGCCATGGCGCGGGACATCCGCGTGATTCTGGTCAAGCTCGCCGACCGCCTGCATAACATGCGCACCCTGGAAGTCCTTTCCGGAGAGAAACGCCGTCGCATCGCCAAAGAAACCCTCGAAATCTACGCACCTATCGCCAACCGCCTTGGCATGCACAGCGTGCGTATCGAATTCGAAGACCTGGGCTTCAAGGCGATGTACCCGATGCGCTCTTCGCGCATCGGCCAGGCAGTCAAGCGCGCGCGCGGTAACCGCAAGGAACTGGTCAACAAGATCGAAGAGTCGCTGAGCCACTGCCTTGCGGTTGATGGCATCGAAGGCGAAGTCAGCGGCCGTCAGAAGCATTTGTATGGCATCTACAAAAAGATGCGCGGCAAGCGTCGGGCCTTCAACGAGATCATGGACGTCTACGCGTTCAGGATCATCGTCGACAAGGTCGACACCTGCTATCGCGTGCTCGGCGCTGTACATAATTTGTACAAGCCGCTGCCCGGCCGCTTCAAGGATTACATCGCGATTCCCAAGGCCAACGGCTATCAATCGCTGCATACCACCCTGTTCGGTATGCATGGCGTGCCCATCGAGATCCAGATTCGTACCCGCGAAATGGAAGAGATGGCAAACAACGGCATCGCCGCACACTGGCTGTACAAGTCATCTGGCGATGAACAGCCGAAAAGCACCCATGCGCGGGCCCGTCAGTGGGTCAAGGGCGTGCTGGAAATGCAGCAGCGCGCGGGCAATTCGCTGGAATTCATCGAGAGTGTGAAGATTGACCTGTTCCCGGACGAGGTCTACGTGTTCACGCCCAAGGGCCGGATCATGGAGCTGCCGAAAGGCTCCACGGCCGTCGATTTTGCTTATGCCGTACACACCGATGTCGGCAACAGCTGCATCGCCTGCCGCATCAATCGCCGGCTGGCACCGCTCTCCGAACCCCTGCAAAGCGGCTCAACCGTCGAGATCGTCAGTGCGCCCGGGGCGCGTCCGAATCCGGCATGGCTCAACTTTGTCGTCACCGGCAAGGCCCGCACGCACATCCGTCATGCGCTCAAGCTGCAGCGCCGGTCGGAGTCGATCAATCTCGGCGAGCGCCTGCTGAACAAAGTACTCAATGGCTTCGACAGCACGTTGGACAAGATTCCGACCGAACGCGTGCGCCTGATCCTTGCCGAGTACCGGGTCGAGGTCATCGAAGATCTGCTCGAAGACATCGGCCTGGGTAACCGCATGGCTTACGTGGTCGCTCGCCGCTTGCTGGCCAGTGAAGGCGATCAACTCCCGAACGCAGAAGGTCCTCTGGCTATTCGCGGTACCGAAGGCCTCGTTCTCAGTTATGCCAAGTGCTGCACGCCGATCCCGGGCGACCCGATCGTCGGGCATCTGTCCGCAGGTAAAGGCATGGTCGTGCACTTGGACAACTGTCGGAATATCGCGGAAATCCGTCACAACCCCGAGAAGTGCATTCAGCTGTCCTGGGCCAAAGACGTCACTGGCGAATTCAATGTCGAGCTGCGCGTCGAACTGGAACACCAGCGCGGCCTGATCGCCCTGCTCGCCAGCAGCGTCAATGCCGCAGACGGCAACATCGAAAAAATCAGTATGGATGAACGCGATGGTCGTATCAGCGTGGTCCAACTGGTGGTCAGCGTGCACGATCGCGTGCACCTGGCCCGTGTGATCAAGAAACTGCGTGCCCTGGCCGGCGTGATCCGCATCACCCGTATGCGCGCGTAGTCAAACCGCAAACAGGAGTTTTTCATGAGCAAGACCGTCATCTCCAGCGACAAAGCCCCAGCCGCCATCGGCACTTATTCCCAGGCAATCAAGGCCGGCAACACTGTCTACATGTCCGGCCAGATTCCGCTGGACCCGAAGACCATGGAGCTGGTCGAAGGCTTCGAAGCACAGACCGTACAGGTCTTCGAGAACCTGAAAGCGGTGGCTGAAGCCGCAGGCGGTTCGTTCAAGGACATCGTCAAACTGAATATCTTCCTGACCGACCTCAGCCACTTCGCCAAGGTCAACGAGATCATGGGCAAGTATTTCGAGCAGCCGTACCCGGCCCGTGCCGCTATTGGCGTTGCTGCGCTGCCGCGTGGCGCGCAGGTCGAAATGGACGCCATTCTGGTCGTCGAGTAAATCCCGGTGCGGAGCTCAAAGCACGCTCCGCCTCCTCAGAAAAGGAAGGACTCCACCCATGCGCGTTGCGTTTGCCCTCTCGCTGCTGGTCGCACTGCTCAGCGGCTGCGCCAGCCACTCCGACAAAAGCCCGGACGGCACCTGGATCAACCAGGCCGCCATTGATGCAGCAGCCCAGGGCGGCAATCTGCGTCAGGCGCTGCTGGCCTACGGCCCGAATCTGGAATGGAACATCAACACCAAGGCCGGACAGGCCACTGCCTCCAACGGCTTCGAGCTGAGTGAAGGCAAGATCGCCAGCAATGCCGACGGCAAGCTGCGGGTCGACTTCTACGGCAATGCGTCTGATGAGTTGACCATCAAGGGCGACGAGCTGGTGCAGCATGCCAGCGACACCGGGCCCGAGCAGCATTTCCGCTCGCCGAAAGAAGCACCTCCGACCGGCGCCCAACCCGGCACCAGCTTCGAGCGTGCGCTTTACACCGCCTACCTTGGCGGCAAGTGGACCATCGTCAGTGGCGAAGGCCAGGGCAGCGCGGTTGAGTTCCTGCCGGACGGTAGCGTCAGCGGCCTGCCGGGCAATGATCGCTATGCGCTGTGCCTCGCTGGCGACTGCGCGGCCATGAGCGGTGAATACGACAGCATGTGGCTGGAGAAGAACGAGCGCGGCAATCCGTGGATCTTCGTACGCAACGGCAAGCAGCTGGAGCTGTTCCAGGCGGTGAACAACGCCCAGGCAACCGAAATGCCAGACCTGCGCCCGGGTGAAAAGCGCTGGGTGCTTGAGAAGAACTGACTCTCGCGTACGCATGGTAGGACCGGCTTCAGCCGGGAAGAGGCCAGTACCTAAAACCTCAATTTCCTGGCTGTAAGACTGACGCCTTCCCGGCTAAAGCCGGTCCTACGAATCGGCGGCAGAGCGACCTACTTCGGCTGGTCTGCCAACATCGCCTCATACCCTTCTTTATACGTCACATAACGCGGCGTCCAGCCTAGCGACTTGGCGCGGGCGTTGCTGCAGCGCTTGCTGCCGGCCCGGCGCACGTTGTTCTCATCCGACCACTCTGTAACGCCCAGACGCTGACGCATCCAGTCGACCACTTCAGACAGCGGCGCGGGCGCATCGTCGACGCCGATATAGCAATCTTCCAGCGCCACATCGTCCGATGCCGCTCGCAGCAAAAACGCCAGCAGGCCTGCTGCGTCATCAGCATAAATGCGGTTGCCGTACAGCGGCGGATCGATCGCGACGCTGTAGCCCTGGCGCACCCGATTCATCAGATCACTGCGCCCCGGACCATAGAGCCCGGTCAACCTGACGATTGTCGCTGGCACCCCGCTGTCCAACGCCACTTGCTCCGCCTCGCGCATGATCTGGCCGGAGTACCCGGTGGCTTCGACAGGCGACGTTTCATCGACCCACTCGCCGTGCTGCTGACCATAAACGCTGCTGCTGGACACGAAAAATATCCGCTTCGGCCTCTGTCCGCTGCGCTCGCTCCAGCCCAGTACGTGCCGGAGGCCTTCTACATAAGCCGCGCGGTAACCCGCCTCATCCCGGTCAGTGGGTGTAGCGCAGTAAACCAGGTAATCCAGCCGGCCTTCCGGCCAGTGCGCAGGAATGCGGGCGTCGAACAAGTCGCCGCTGACGCCGAGCACACCGGCGGGCAATTTCTCGACGGAGCGGCGCAACCCGTACACCGTCCAGTCGTCGGGCAACAGTTGGGAAGCCAGTCGGCTCCCGATGTCGCCACATCCAGCAATCAAAACGGATGGCGCTGACATGTCCAATCTCCACATCACTCATTGAATATCAGCCCGTGAAACGGACCATAAAACCGACCATTGGGAAGCATTCTTAGGAAAAAGAGACGCTCTTACTTTTGTTAACAAGAATTACTTGCAATAATGGCGACCCTTTGTTCTCCTCCGCTCGCCTAGCGCCAGCGTGACGCTCTCAGAACGAACACCTATTTTCATATCAGGTCGGGCCAGCATGACATCTATTCAAACCCCCGCTTCGTCACTCGCCAACCGAGGTCTGCCACGCGCAGGACGCGCCGTTGCCGCGCTGCTTTTCAGCCTGATGTTGACACCTGTAGCGCTTGCCGACTCCAACGCGCCTGTACAGAAACCTGCCGTACAAGCAGAGGCGCCAGCCACCACACCGGTTGACCCTTCTACAGCGCCAGGCGTTCAAGAGCTGACCCCGGCATCTGCTCCGACTGATTCGCTCGACGCCGCCGCCGCGGAAGATAACAGCCTGGGCATGTCTCACGATCTCTCGCCTTGGGGCATGTACAAGAACGCGGACATCATCGTCAAAGCCGTAATGATCGGTCTGGCCATTGCATCGGTCATCACCTGGACCATCTGGATCGCCAAGGGCTTCGAACTGTTGGGCGCCAAGCGTCGTCTGCGAAGCGAGATCGCTGCGCTGAAACGCGCACGCAATCTGGACGAAGCCAGCGCAGGTGCCAGGAAAGAAGGCACCCTTTCCCATTTGCTGGTGCACGACGCACTCGAAGAAATGCGCCTGTCGGTCAACACCCGCGAGCGTGAAGGCATCAAGGAGCGCGTTGCTTTCCGCCTTGAACGCCTGGTCGCCGCTTGCGGCCGCAACATGAGCATGGGCACCGGCGTGCTGGCCACCATTGGCTCTACTGCGCCGTTCGTAGGTCTGTTCGGCACCGTCTGGGGGATCATGAACAGCTTCATCGGCATCGCCAAAACTCAAACCACCAACCTTGCCGTTGTGGCACCGGGCATCGCCGAGGCCTTGCTGGCCACGGCACTGGGCCTGGTTGCGGCGATTCCAGCCGTGGTCATCTATAACGTCTTCGCCCGCTCCATCGCCGGCTACAAGGCGCAAGTGTCCGACGCTTCGGCGCAGGTTCTGCTGCTGGTCAGCCGCGATCTGGATCACCAGCCTGCGGCCGAGCGCAGCCAACCGCCGCACATGGTAAAGATGGGGTAAACCATGGGCCTGCATTTGAAAGAAGGCGATGACGATCTCGCCGAGAACCACGAAATCAACGTGACGCCGTTCATCGACGTCATGCTGGTACTGCTGATCATCTTCATGGTTGCCGCCCCGTTGGCAACCGTGGACATCAAGGTTGACCTGCCCGCTTCTACCGCCAAACCGGCGCCTCGCCCCGAGAAACCGATTTTCCTGAGCGTGAAAGCCGACGAGAGCCTGTACCTGGGCGATGAGAAAGTGGCCCGCGAACAGATCGGTCAGGTGCTGGATGCCAAAACCAAGGGCAAGAAAGACACCACGATCTTCTTTCAGGCTGACAAGGGGGTCGACTACGGCGACCTGATGGAGGTCATGAATGCCCTGCGCGGCGCCGGCTACCTGAAGGTGGGCCTGGTGGGTCTCGAGACGGTCGGCAAGAAATGATCAATACGCGCCAAAAGCTGACGCGCTATAGCGGTAGTCTGTTGTTGGTGCTGGCGGTCCATGCCGTGGCGATTGTCGTCGCATTGCGCTGGCCCTCCTCCCAGGCCATTGAGCTGCCCCCGGCAGCGATGATGGTCGAGCTGGCGCCCGTTCCCGAGCCTGCCCCGCCGCCTCCGCCAAAAGTCGTGCAGCCGCCGCAGCCGCCTGCGCCTGAAGAGCAACTGCCTATTCCGCCAGTCGCCGAGGCGCCCAAGGCCGAAATCGCTGTGCCCAAGCCGGTCAAGCCAAAGCCCAAACCACAGCCGCCGAAACCTGTGAAGAAGGTCGAGCCACCGAAGGAAGAAAAGCCAGCCGACGACAAGCCGCTGGACGCACCGCCGTCCAACGCAAAGCCAGAGAAGTCAGCGTCACCCCAGCCGGCTCCGCCCACGCCGCCAAGCAATGCATTACCGACGTGGCAGGGTGAATTGCTGAGTCACCTGAGCAAGTTCAAGCGTTATCCGGAAGACGCCCGACGTCGGGGCATGCAGGGCACCAGTCGTCTGCGCTTCGTGGTCGATGGCGAAGGCCGCGTGTTGTCCTATGAGCTGGCCGGAGGTTCAGGAAGCGCCTCACTGGATCGAGCGACGCTGGAAATGATCCGCCGCGCTCAGCCATTGCCCAAGCCGCCGCCGGAATTGCTGAAGAACGGGTCACTGGAAGTGGTCGCTCCCTTTGTTTATTCCCTGGATAAACGCTGAAACCAGAATTTTGTCAGCCGCGACGGGTTGATAACGTGCGTCTATCGATTGCACCCGCTATGCTGGGGCCGCAACTTCATGGACGCACGTTATGACCCTCACAGAATTGCGCTACATCGTTACCCTCGCTCAAGAGCAGCACTTCGGCCATGCCGCTGAACGTTGTCACGTCAGCCAGCCGACCCTGTCGGTGGGCGTCAAAAAGCTGGAAGATGAACTCGGCGTGCTGATTTTCGAGCGCAGCAAGAGTGCTGTGCGGCTGACACCGGTTGGCGAGGGCATCGTGGCCCAGGCGCAGAAAGTCCTCGAACAGGCCCAGGGCATTCGTGAACTGGCCCAGACCGGCAAGAACCAACTGACCGCGCCGCTCAAAGTCGGCGCGATCTACACCGTCGGCCCGTACCTGTTTCCTCACCTGATTCCCCAACTGCACCGGGTCGCCCCGCAGATGCCGTTGTACATCGAGGAAAACTTCACCCACGTGCTGCGCGACAAGCTGCGCAATGGCGAGCTTGACGCGATCATCATCGCGCTGCCGTTCAACGAAGCCGATGTCCTGACGCTGTCGCTTTACGACGAGCCGTTCTACGTGCTGATGCCGGCCGATCATCCATGGACCCAGAAAAAGACCATCGATGCTTCGGCGCTGAACGACAAGAGCCTGTTGCTCCTGGGTGAAGGTCACTGCTTCCGCGATCAGGTGCTCGAAGCCTGTCCGACGCTGGTCAAGGGCGGCGACGCTGCCAAGCACACCACAGTGGAATCCAGCTCGCTGGAAACCATTCGGCACATGGTTGCGTCGGGGCTGGGTATTTCCATCCTGCCGATGTCCGCCGTCGACAGCCATCACTACGCGCCGGGCGTGATCGAAGTCCGTCCACTGTCGCCTCCGGTGCCGTTCCGCACCGTGGCAATCGCGTGGCGTGCCAGCTTTCCACGTCCGAAAGCCATCGAAATCCTCGCTGACTCGATTCGTCTGTGTTCCGTCGCTCGCCCTAAAGCTCAGGCTGAAGCGAGTTAAGGGACGGTATGACGGAGCTGTCTCATGTCTCGGTCACGGCGCTAAAGGGCGTCGGTGAGGCAATGGCTGAAAAGCTGGCGAAAGTCGGTCTTGAGAATATTCAGGACGTACTGTTTCACCTGCCGTTGCGTTATCAGGACCGCACTCGCGTCGTGCCCATCGGCGAGCTGCGCCCGGGCCAGGACGCCGTAGTCGAAGGAGTGGTCAGCGGCGCCGACGTGGTCATGGGCAAGCGCCGCAGCTTGCTGGTCAGGATTGGCGACGGCACCGGTGTGTTGAGCCTGCGTTTTTACCACTTCAGCAATGCACAAAAGGACGGTCTCAAGCGCGGTACCCACGTGCGCTGTTATGGCGAAGCCCGGCCCGGCGCTTCGGGGCTTGAGATCTACCACCCGGAATACCGTGCGATCACCGGCGATGAGCCGGTGGCTGTAGAGCAGACGCTGACGCCGATCTACCCCACAACTGAAGGCCTCACCCAGCAGCGCCTTCGGCAATTGTGCCATCAGAGCCTGTCGATGCTCGGCCCCAAGAGCCTGCCTGACTGGCTGCCGGATGAGCTGGCGCGCGACTATCAACTCGCGCCCTTGGCTGACGCCATTCATTACCTGCATAACCCGCCTGCCGATGCTGACGTCGAAGAGCTCGCCCTGGGCCATCATTGGGCGCAGCACCGACTGGCATTTGAAGAGCTGCTGACGCATCAGCTTTCCCAGCAACGCCTGCGTGAAAGCCTGCGCTCGCAACGCGCACCCGCACTGCCACCGGCGAAACGCCTGCCGAAGAAATTCCTCGCCAACCTTGGTTTCCCGCCCACGGGTGCGCAGCAGCGGGTCGGCAACGAGATCGCTTACGACCTCAGTCAACACGAGCCGATGCTGCGGCTGATTCAGGGCGACGTAGGCGCTGGCAAGACGGTCGTCGCAGCCCTCGCGGCCTTGCAGGCCCTCGAAGCGGGCTATCAGGTCGCACTGATGGCGCCCACCGAGATCCTCGCTGAACAGCATTTCATCAATTTCACCCGCTGGCTGGAGCCTCTCGGCATTGAGACGGCGTGGCTCGCGGGCAAACTCAAAGGCAAGGCGCGGGCGGCCTCACTGGCGCAGATCGCCGGTGGCACGCCAATGGTGGTCGGCACCCACGCGTTGTTTCAGGACGAGGTGCAGTTCAAGAATCTCGCGCTGGTCATCATCGATGAACAGCACCGTTTCGGCGTTCAGCAACGTCTGGCGCTGCGCAAGAAGGGCGTCGGCGGCTCGATGTGTCCGCATCAGTTGATCATGACCGCCACCCCCATCCCTCGCACCCTGGCGATGAGCGCCTACGCCGACCTCGACACGTCGATTCTCGACGAACTCCCTCCCGGGCGTACGCCGGTGAATACCGTGCTGGTGGTCGACAGCCGACGCATCGAAGTCGTCGAGCGCGTACGCAATGCATGCGCGGAAGGCCGGCAGGCGTACTGGGTCTGCACGCTGATCGAGGAGTCTGAGGAGCTGACGTGTCAGGCCGCTGAAACCACGTTCGAGGAGCTGACCAGCGCGCTGGGCGAGCTCAAGGTCGGCTTGATTCACGGACGCATGAAGCCCGCCGAAAAAGCAGCCGTCATGGCCGAATTCAAGCAAGGCAACCTGAATCTGTTGATTGCCACGACGGTGATCGAGGTCGGCGTGGACGTCCCCAATGCCAGCTTGATGATCATTGAAAACCCGGAACGTCTGGGCCTGGCGCAGCTTCATCAATTACGCGGTCGGGTCGGCCGGGGCAGCGCGGCCAGTCATTGCGTGCTGCTGTATCACCCGCCGCTTTCGCAGATCGGTCGTCAGCGCCTGGGCATCATGCGTGAAACCAACGACGGCTTCGTGATCGCCGAAAAAGATCTGGAACTGCGTGGGCCGGGCGAGATGCTTGGCACGCGCCAGACAGGGCTGCTCCAATTCAAGGTTGCTGACCTGATGCGCGATGCAGATCTGCTGCCGGCAGTCAGGGACGCGGCGCAGGCGCTGCTTGAGCACTGGCCGCAACATGTCAGTCCTCTGCTGGAGCGCTGGCTGCGCCATGGCCAGCAATATGGCCAAGTGTGAAGCAGTCAACGCAATAACAGGGTGTCTCACCTCTATAACAACTAAGCTGGTTATACTTCAGCGATTGTAGGAATCTGGATTCAGGCCATGACAGAAGTTGCCCACATCGACGCAACCCCACACTGCCCTTCTATCATTCGGCAGTTGCTGGGCAAAGCTGCCATCAACTTCCGTGAAGTGACTGACGACGAGTCTCTTCCGCTTGATCGGAAAGTGCAGGCCATTCTGGTCGACGACTCAGTCGGCGCGCTGTTCATCCTGTTCCCGCAGAACCATTTGCTCGACCTCAATCGCATTACCGAGTTGACCGGCCGCAAGTTGAAAGCGGTTCCGAAAGAGTCGCTCGAACTCATGCTGCAAAAACACAAACTGGGCACGTTGCCCGGTCTGCCCTCGCTGACCAGCTCGCCTTGCCTGTATGAAGAGCGGATTCTGTCCGGCACTACTGTGCTGATCGATTCCGGTGAGCCCGGCCTCTTGCTGGAAATCAGCAGCGAGGACTTCAGGACGCTGTTGACCAAGGCCAGCGCTGCCCGCTTCGGCGAACCAGTGACGTCCGTCACGCCCAACCTCACGCGTCCCCATGACGACCGCGAGGAGATCACCAAGGCCGTACAGAATTTCACTGCCCGGCGCATCCAGCAGCGTCTGGAATCCACGGTGGAAATCCCGCCACTGGCCGACACGGCGCAGAAGATTATCAAGCTGCGTGTCGACCCCGACGCAACCATCGACGACATCACCGGCGTGGTTGAAACCGACCCGGCACTGGCGGCACAGGTAGTGAGCTGGGCGGCTTCGCCGTACTACGGTTCGGCCGGCAAAATCCGCTCAGTAGAAGATGCGATCGTCCGCGTGCTGGGTTTTGATCTGGTGATCAATCTGGCGCTGGGCCTCGCGCTGGGCAAAACCCTGGCGCTGCCGAAGGATCATCCGCAGCAGGCGACCCCTTACTGGCAGCAGTCGATCTACACAGCTGCGATCATCGAAGGCCTGACCCGCGCCATGCCCCGTGCCGAGCGCCCGGAAAGTGGCCTGACGTACCTCGCCGGCTTGCTGCACAACTTCGGCTATCTGTTGCTGGCGCATGTGTTTCCGCCGCACTTTTCGCTGATCTGCCGCCAGATTGAAGTCAATCCGCATCTGCATCACAGCTACGTCGAGCAGCACCTGCTGGGCATCAGCCGCGAGCAGATCGGCTCCTGGCTGATGCGCAACTGGGACATGCCGGAGGAGTTGGTCATTGCCCTGCGCTTCCAGCACGACCCGCACTACGCAGGTGAGCATTACAAGTATGCAAACCTGGTGTGCCTGGCGGTGAGACTGCTTCGCAAGGAAGGCATCGGCTCAGGCCCTATGGAAAGCATTCCAGACGAGCTGCTCGAGCGCCTGAAGCTGTCCCGCGAGAAAGCTCAGGATGTCGTGAAGAAAGTGCTGGAGGCCGAAGTGCTGTTGCGCGAACTTGCCGCGCAGTTCAGTTAATCCAGAAGTGTCCGGGGAGGACTACCTCTTCTTCCTCGGCTTCAAATACTTTGTCAGGCCCTGAAACCACATCACCAGACCCGCGTTGCCGGTAACGAGGATGTTCTTGTCCTGAATGCCCTGCATGAACGCGAGCTGCTTGTTCCGGGCCTGCATTGTGGCGAAGCCGTAATCGGCATCCTTGAAAGAAATCACGAAAGCCGGCGCCGCAAAGGTGCCGGCGCGGCTCTTGATGCGTTGATCGCGCACGATGAAATGCCGGGCGATCTTGCCGTCAGCCGTCTGCAACTGGAAAGCCAGATCCTTCCCCGCGAGTTGCTGCTGAAACGCAGGATTATTGCGACTGGCACGGGCCATCAACAGGCCCAACATCCAGAGTAGAAAACGAAACTTCATGCGTGGGCCTCACAGGATCAGCGGCGGTCAGGGTGACCAGCCGCAGTGTAGCGAGCTTGATTGGCCGGTGAGCAAGCAGAACCGGTCGGTCGCAAAGTGGCGGGCTAGACGGAAACGCGCAGGTCAGCGGGGCTTGATTCATCGCGCATAAAAAAATGGACATGCCGACTGATCGGCATGCCCATCTTCGTGCTGCTCGCCCTCCGCAGGGCGCTCAGCGAATTACTTTTTCTTTGCTGCGGGTGCCTTGGCGGCTGCCGCCTTGGCTGGCTTGGCCTCTTTCGCGGCTGCAGCCGGCTTGGCTGGTTTCGCTGGCTTGGCCGCGTCCGGATTAACGCTGTCTTTGAGAAACTTGCCCGGCTTGAATGCCACCGTGTTGCTGGCCTTGATCTTGACGGGCTCGCCGGTCTGAGGGTTTTTACCGGTACGGGCGCCACGATGGCGTTGCAAGAAAGTACCGAAGCCAACCAGCGTGACGCTGTCCTTCTTGTGCAGCGCGTTGGTGATTTCGTCGAGCACGGCGTTGAGGACGCGGTTAGCTTGTTCTTTGGTGAGATCTGCTTTCTCGGCAATAGCCGCTGCGAGTTCTGGTTTACGCATATGAAGCCTCTTTTACGGTTTTTTGTTTTTATGTCCCGTGCAGCCCTTGCGGACAGCGAGCAGGTGCCGCAACAGCTCTACGTTGCGGCAGACCGGAATGAGAATGGCACGCCACCGGGACCCGCGCCAGTACGTGGGCCACGTTTGTTTCAACTAAAAGATGGCTTATCCGACAGAACGACTGTTAATCATGCCAGCAGCGGTGGCAAAGCCTTGTTCAGAGCGAGCTTATCCATCACGGCAGCGCCCGTCAGCGCGTAACCCAGCAGATTGCCGTCGCCGTCGCGGCACAGTGCCTTGATGTCGGCACCCTCACCCTCCACGGTCCAGACACCTTCCGAGCCCTTGGGTGGCGGGGACACTACCAGCGGGCAAACCGGCGTTTTTACCGTGACCGGCATCGGGCCATATTTGACGGGCGTGGGTGTGCCGGCGAGCGTCTGCGCCAATGCTCGGGCGCAGTTCATCAGCGGCATGACGTAAAGCAGGCTCAGCCCATCCACTTCAGCGCAGTCGCCCAGCGCATAGATGTTTGCGTGGGACGTCTGCAAATGCCGGTCGACCACAACGCCACGCCCGATTTCCAGGCCCGCCGCTGCGGCGAGATCAGTGCGGGGACGCAGGCCAATGGCCGACACCACGAGATCGCAGTGCAGCACCTCGCCATCGGATAGATGCGCCTCGAGCCCGTTGTCGGCACGATCAAGGCGAGTCAGCAAGGGGCCGAGGTGAAAACGTGCGCCCAGGCTTTCCAGCCCGGCCTGCAGTGCCGCGGCAGCCGCAGGGTGCAACAAGGTCGGCATCACCTGCTCGCACGGCGCAACCAGGTCGATCTGGTGGCCGCCGAGAATCAGATCATTGGCGAACTCGCAGCCGATCAGGCCCGCGCCGAGGATTAGCACGCGCTTCTTGCCAGAAGCTGCGGCGCGGAAACGCGCATAGTCTTCAAGATCGTTGATCGGGAATATGGCGTCGGCAGCGTCACCCGCCACCGGCACGCGCACCGTTTCCGCGCCCCAGGCCAGAATCAGGTCGCGATAAGGCACCGCTTCCTCCCCTATCCACAGACGCTTGTGACCCGGATCGATGCCGCTGACGCGGGTGTGCGTGCGCACTTCAGCCTTGAGTTGATCGGCCATGGCGCCAGGCTCGGCCATGCTCAGTCCGTCGGCTTCCTTGTTTTTGCCAAAGCCGGTGGAGAGCATGGGTTTGGAGTACGAACGGCCGTCATCGGCGGTGATCAGCAACAGCGGCGTCTCGCCATCCAGCTTGCGAAATTCGCGGGCGAGGTTATAGCCCGCCAGCCCGGTACCGATGATCACGACAGGTGCGTTCATTCATTTCTCCAGAGGGATCGTGGAAGTCGGCGGATCAGCCGATTTCGATCATTTCAAAATCCATTTTGCCGACGCCGCAATCAGGGCACAGCCAGTCTTCCGGCACATCCTGCCACAGCGTGCCCGGCGCGATGCCGTCATCCGGCCAACCGTCGGCTTCGTTGTAAATCAGGCCACAGACTACGCATTGCCACTTTTTCATCGCTCGGTTCTCTTGGTTTCAGGCTAGACATCCCAGACGCTCCGCTGTCGTCGCGAAGTTTAGCGAATGGGTCAGGCCTTTTACTGATCACAGCGCGATGACGCAAGTTTCATTGATGTTCAACGCGTGTACTTTCTAGTGGGACTGGCTTTAGCCGGGAAGGCGCCAGTGGCCACACCGCAAAATTGATGGCGATCACACCGGCCCTTTCCCGGCTGAAGCCGGTCCCACTAACACCGCATATCCAGTAGGACTGGCTTTAGCCGGGAAGGCGCCAGTGGCCACACCGCAAAATTGATGGCGCTCGCACTGACCTCTTCCCGGCTGAAGCCGGTCCCACTAACACCGCATGTCGCCAGTAGGACTGGCTTTAGCCGGGAAGGCGGCAGTGGCCACAGCGCAAAATTGATGGCGATCACACCGGCCCTTTCCCGGCTGAAGCCGGTCCTACTAACACCGCGTGTCGACAGCAGGACTGGCTTTAGCCGGGAAGACGTCAGCGGTCGCACCGCAAAATTGATGGCGCACACACCGACCTCTTCCAGGCTGAAGCCGGTCCCACTGACGCACCGCATATCCCCTGCGGGAGCGGCTTCAGCCGGGGAGGCGTCGGGGGCCCCAACGCTTAAATGGCGGGGGCTCCGGTCGTCGGCCAAAAATCGCAATCATGCTAAGCTCGCCGCCTCGATTGCCGCCTGTGTTTGTCTCCCGTGATCCAGCAAACCCCTTCATTTCCAGCGCCCGAGTGGCTACTGCGCGATCAGTTGATCGAAGCACCCTCGCCTCTCGCTCTTGAGTGGCTGTTCCACGAAGATTCCCTGACCCGGCGCCTGACCTGGCTCTCTGACGACCGCTTTTGCGTCAAGCCGCAGTTCGAAGGCTGGCAGCGCCTGCGTGAAGATGAATGCGCCGCGCTGCACTTGCCAGAGGGCAGCGAAGGCTGGGTGCGTGAAGCCTATCTGCTGGGCCGCGATGAAAGATGGGTGTTTGCCCGCAGTGTCGCCGCCCGCAGCGCACTGGAGCACGACGGCCTGCACATGGACGAGCTCGGCACCCGTTCGCTGGGCGAATTACTGTTCAGCGATAAAGCCTTCGCCCGCGGCCCGCTGCAGGTCTGCCGCTATCCTGCGCAATGGCTGCCCGAGACTGACGCACAGCAGGGCTTGTGGGGGCGCCGCTCCTGTTTCAGCCGGGGAGCCTTGAGCATTCTGGTAGCGGAAGTGTTTCTGCCCACTGCATGGCGCGCTATCGAAGCCAACCCGCCACTGCTCGCCCAGGAGGGCCGCTGATGTACCTGTCGCTGCTCAAATCCCTGAACCGTCTGAACCCGCGCGCCTGGGACTTCATTCAGCTCACGCGTATCGACAAGCCCATCGGCATCTATCTATTGTTGTGGCCAACCTTGTGGGCCGTGTGGATTGCCGGCAAAGGCTCGCCGTCTCTGAGCACGCTGCTGATTTTCGTCGTTGGCGTGTTCCTGATGCGCGCGGCGGGTTGCGTGATCAACGACTTTGCCGACCGCAAAGTGGACGGCCACGTCAAACGCACCGAGCAGCGGCCTTTGGTCAGTGGCAGGGTGACGTCAAAAGAAGCGCTGGTTCTGTTTGCAGTGCTGGTGACGCTGAGCTTTGTGCTGGTGTTGTTCACCAACGCGACGACGATCTGGCTGTCTTTCGGCGGGCTGGCCCTGGCAGCGTGTTACCCCTTCATGAAGCGCTACACCTACTACCCGCAAGTGGTGCTCGGTGCGGCGTTTTCGTGGGGCATGCCGATGGCGTTCACCGCCGAGACCGGCGAGCTGCCCGCTGCCGCGTGGCTGCTGTATATCGCCAATCTGCTGTGGACAGTGGGATACGACACGTATTACGCGATGACGGATCGCGAGGACGACTTGAAGATCGGTGTGAAATCGACCGCTGTGCTGTTCGGCGACGCGGATCGGGTGATTATCCTGACGCTGCAATGCCTGGCGTTGTTCTGCCTGATGCTGGCGGGTACGCGCTTCGAGCTGGGCCTGTATTTCTTCATCGGCCTACTGGTTGCGGCGGGATGCTTCGCCTCGGAGTTCTGGTCGACGCGGGACAAAGACCCGCAAGCCTGCTTCAGGGCCTTTCTGCACAACCATTGGGCAGGACTGGCGATCTTCGTCGGTATCGTAATGGACTACGCGCTGCGCTGACCGATTCGGACCAACGCAGCGCTCAAAGCCTCAGTTCACGGCTTGGCGATGTGCCAGACATCGCCCTTGCCGTCGCCGGTTTTATCACCCGCGGCTTTGTCATTTTTGAAGGTGTACAGCGGCTTGCCCTTGTAAACCCACTGCGAAGCACCGTCATCGCGCTTGATGATGGTCCAGTCGCCCATAGGCTTGTCGCTTGCTGTGGCAATCAGCGGCGGCCAGTTGGTTGCGCATTGGTCGTTGCAGACGGATTTGCCCGCCGACGTGTCTTTGTCGTAGGTGTAGAGGGTCATGCTTTTATGATCAGTGAGCATGCCGTCACTGGTCATCGCGGGCGCCGCAGCGAATGCCATGCCGGAAGATGCCATCGCTGCTGCCGCCAAAAGGCGCATCAGAGCGGAAGAAATTTTAGCCATGGATGAATCCTCTTCTTGTTTGTCGTTGTATGGACATTTCTTGTAGGACAAGTCCCCAGCTTAGCCCTAGACCGGCAAATACGCCTAGCCCGAACTAACCTGTCACACGACTGCAATAATTCCGTTATCTAATGCGCCCCAAGACAGTTAAATGACATGAGGTTCGAGGCATGGCTGGCAGAAGCATTCTGATCGTCGACGACGAAGCACCCATTCGCGAAATGATTGCCGTCGCACTGGAAATGGCCGGCTATGACTGCATTGAGGCTGAGAATTCGCAACAGGCCCACGCCGTTATCGTCGACCGCAAGCCGGACCTCATCCTGCTGGACTGGATGCTGCCCGGCACATCCGGCATCGAGCTGGCCCGTCGTTTGAAGCGTGACGAGCTGACCGGTGACATCCCGATCATCATGCTCACGGCCAAAGGCGAAGAGGACAACAAGATCCAGGGTCTTGAAGTCGGCGCCGACGATTACATCACCAAGCCCTTCTCTCCCCGCGAGCTGGTCGCCCGGCTCAAGGCCGTGCTGCGGCGAGCTGCCCCCAACGACGGCGAATCGCCGATCGAAGTGGGTGGTCTGCTGCTGGACCCGATCAGCCATCGCGTGACCATCGACGGCACACCTGCCGAGATGGGACCGACCGAATACCGCCTGCTGCAATTTTTCATGACCCATCAGGAACGTGCCTACACCCGTGGGCAGTTGCTCGATCAGGTTTGGGGCGGAAACGTCTACGTGGAAGAGCGCACCGTGGATGTCCATATCCGGCGTCTGCGCAAAGCCCTCGGCGAGGCTTATGAAAATCTGGTACAAACCGTCCGCGGTACTGGCTACCGTTTCTCCACCAAAAGCTGAAAAAGCTTTTGGCAGCGATTCAGACCGCTGAAGACAAGGACGCGTTAATTGAATCACAACTGGCATGGCACCCTGATCCGGCACTTGCTGATGTTGGTCACAGCCTCGTTGCTGGCCGGTTTGATCAGCGGGCATTACGGTGGGTGTCTGGCAATCGGTCTGGGGCTTTATCTGGCCTGGACCCTCAAGCAGCTGCTGCGCCTGCATGACTGGCTTCGCCATCACAAACCCGACGAGCCGCCACCCGATGGCTATGGCTTGTGGGGTGAAGTATTCGACAGCATTTACCATCTCCAACGGCGCGACCAGCGCGTGCGTGGCCGCCTGCAAGCGGTTATCGACCGTGTCCAGGAATCCACCGCCGCGCTGAAAGATGCCGTGATCATGCTCGACAGCGACGGCAACCTCGAATGGTGGAACCGCGCCGCAGAAACCTTGCTGGGCCTGAAGACCCCACAGGACAGCGGTCAGCCGGTGACCAATCTGGTACGCCACCCGCGGTTCAAGGAATACTTCGAGCACGCCAACTACGCCGAGCCGCTGGAGATCCCTTCGCCGGTCAATGATCGCCTGCGCATTCAGATGCTGATCACCCGCTACGGCAACAACGAGCATCTGATGCTGGTGCGCGACGTGACGCGCATGCATCAGCTGGAGCAGATGCGCAAAGACTTCGTCGCCAACGTGTCCCACGAGCTGCGTACACCGTTGACGGTCATCTGCGGGTATCTGGAGACGCTGCTGGATAACGTTGAGGAAGTGAACCCGCGCTGGGTCCGTGCGTTGCAGCAAATGCATCAGCAAGGCGGACGCATGCAGACGCTGCTCAACGATCTCCTGCTGCTGGCCAAGCTGGAAGCCACCGATTACCCCTCCGACAACCAGCCCGTGGCCGTGTCGTCGCTGCTGCAAAGCATCACCAATGATGCTCAGGCCCTGTCAGGAGACAAGAACCAGCAAATCACCCTGGAGCTGGAAAGCGATGCCAGCCTCAAGGGCAGCGAGGCGGAGCTGCGCAGCGCGTTCTCGAACCTGATCTTCAATGCCGTCAAATACACGCCGGCCGAGGGCAAGATCCGCGTCCGCTGGTGGAGTGACGGCCGTGGCGCGCACCTGAGCGTGCAGGACTCCGGCATCGGCATCGACAGCAAGCACATTCCGCGCCTGACCGAGCGCTTCTACCGCGTCGACTCCAGCCGCGCGTCAAACACTGGCGGGACAGGCCTGGGCCTGGCGATCGTCAAGCACGTGCTGCTGCGCCATCGCGCAGCACTGGAAATCAACAGCGTCCCCGGCAAAGGCAGTGTGTTTATCTGCAACTTTGCACCGGCCCAGATGACCAAAGCCTAGGCAAGCCTGTAGATAGCCGCTAAATTGCGTCCCTTGTGCCCTCCAATTGTGAGGGCTTGTTTCATTTCACACTTCAAAACGGAACCTGCAAAACCCCATCATGGACCCTTCCCCTGGTATCAGCCTGGCTTCACTCTTCGCCGATTTCGGCATGATTCTTTTCGCAATGGTGTTGGTTCTGCTCAACGGATTCTTCGTTGCAGCGGAATTCGCCATGGTCAAACTGCGCTCCACCCGCGTCGAGTCCATCGCCGACAACAATGGCTGGCGCGGACGCATTCTGCGCACCGTTCACAGCCAGCTGGATGCTTATCTGTCGGCGTGCCAGCTGGGTATTACGCTGGCGTCGCTGGGTCTGGGCTGGGTCGGTGAGCCGGCGTTCGCGCACTTGCTGGCCCCTTTGCTCGAGACGGTAGGCGTGGAGTCGCCTGAAGTCGTCAAAGGCGTGTCGTTCTTCAGCGCCTTTTTCATGATCTCTTACCTGCACATCGTGGTGGGTGAACTGGCCCCGAAATCCTGGGCCATTCGCAAGCCCGAGCTGTTGTCGCTGTGGACGGCGGTGCCGCTGTACCTCTTCTACTGGGCAATGTATCCGGCCATCTACCTGCTCAACGCCAGTGCCAACGGCATTCTGCGCATCGCCGGCCAGGGCGAGCCCGGCCCGCATCACGAGCATCATTACAGCCGTGAAGAGCTCAAGCTGATCCTGCACTCAAGCCGCGGTCAGGACCCGAGTGACCAAGGCATGCGCGTGCTGGCGTCGGCTGTGGAAATGGGCGAGCTTGAAGTGGTGGACTGGGCGAACTCCCGCGAAGACATGGTTTCGCTGGAATTCAACGCCCCGCTCAAGGAAATCCTTGCGATGTTCCGCCGGCACAAGTTCAGCCGGTACCCGGTGTACGACTCGGACCGCAACGAGTTTGTGGGTCTGTTGCACATCAAGGACCTGCTGCTGGAACTGGCGGCGCTGGACCACCTTCCCGAATCCTTCAACCTCGCCGAGCTCACGCGTCCACTGGAGCGTGTGTCCAAGCACATGCCGTTGTCCCGTCTACTGGAGCAGTTCCGTCAGGGCGGCGCGCACTTTGCGCTGGTCGAGGAAGCCGACGGCAAGGTCATCGGCTACCTGACGATGGAAGACGTGCTGGAAGTGCTGGTTGGCGACATTCAGGACGAACACCGCAAGGCCGAGCGCGGGATACTGGCCTATCAGCCGGGCAAGCTTTTGGTACGTGGGGACACGCCGCTGTTCAAGGTCGAGCGCCTGCTGGGCATCGATCTGGACCACGTTGAAGCCGAAACCCTGGCAGGCCTGATCTACGACAGCCTCAAGCGCGTGCCCGAGGAAGAAGAAGTCATGGAAGTCGAAGGTCTGCGCATCATCATCAAAAAGATGAAAGGCCCGAAGATCGTGCTGGCGAAGGTTTTGAAGCTGGATTGATCTCGCCGCTGGCCGGGTCTCGGTTGTGCCATTTTGCTGCCGCTGCGCGCCAGATCGCGGGACAAGCCACGCTCCTACAGGTCAGCGGTAGATGATCAATTCCCGCCAATCGCGAAGTTGGGCAGGCGCTGGACCGGTTGCGAGAATTCGTACGGGATAGACTCCAGTGCCAGCCCGACATTGCGCTGCACCACGAAGTGCAAATGCGGGCCGGTGCTGTTGCCGGTATTGCCAGACCGTCCGAGCGGCGCGCCCACTGCCACATGCTGCCCTTCCTTGACGCTCACTGATCCTTGCTGCAGATGCAGATACACGCCCATCGTGCCGTCGTCGTGCAGGATGCGCACGAAGTTGCCCGATGGGTTTGCGCCTCGGCCTGATTGCGCATTCTCGGTCTTGATCACGGTACCGCCCCGGGCAGCGATGATCTGCGTGCCTTCGGGCATGGCGATGTCGATCGCATAGCGGCTCTTGGCCCCGATGTGGCTGTAGGACCCATTGGCACCCTGACTGATGCGAAACGGCCCGCCCACCCACGGCAACGGATAGCGATAGGCAAATCCACTCGCCGAGACGCCCCGCTGCGGGTCGCCCACGATAGATCGCAGGCTGGGCTTGTAGGTCATGGCCTTGCTGGCGACTTGCGGGCTGAGGGCGATGAGGCGTTCATTGCTGCGCGCCGCAATGGTGCGGCGAATGACTTGGTCCGACACGCCCACCACGTTCTTCACCCCGGCCAGACGCAGCTCGACTTCCACGGGAGCGTAAAGGTCGTTTCGCACGTAAAGACTGTCGCTGCCATTGGCTTTCTTGACGTTCAGGCGGACCTGGCTATCGATGCGCTCGACCATCCGCTCGCGAAGCTTCATCACCTGGGCGCCACGCACCGGCTGGTCGGTAAACGACACCACGCCATTGGCATCAGTGAACCGGTAAATCGTGACTGCCCCGGCGGTCTGCGTGGCCAGCAGCAAGGCACAGACAACCAGCACGCGCTCTAACATCGGGATAGACCTGGTGAGTGGACGATTAGCGCCCAGCCTAACAGTGATGCCAACGCAATTGGACTCATCCGAATCAATCGGTAATAGACGGAGCGTCAAGGAAATCGCGTCAGCACGGTGCGCGATCGGAATTGCAATTTCTATGCAGGCCAGGCGTGCGTTTCGTCAGGCCGCTACCCGCCTCGGTTGAATATGACCCGTCGTCCAGACGCTGCGCTGGCGCGCAGCGAACTGGCTGGCCAATCAGGCACCCGGTACGAAGTGCTTCTGCGCTGTACCACGGGCAATCAGGCGCGAGAGGTAATCAAGCTTCTGGGTGTCCTTGTCGACGAATCGGAAGGTGACCTGCAGCCAGTCACTGTCCGGCTTCTGCTCGAATGCGGCAATCGCGTGAAGATAGCCATTGAGACGCGCGACCTCGGCGTTATCACCCTGCTCCAGATCGAGCACGGCGCTTTCGAGGATCTGCGGCAGCACCTCGCCACGGCGGACCAGCAGCGACGCTTCCTTGAGCGTCAGCGCTTTGATCACGCAGGGCTGGTTCCCGCTCGGAAGACGCAACTGGCCCTGGCCACGACCTGCAGGTGCCGCAGCTGGTGCCGCCTTGGCCATAGGCTGGACCGGAGGCCGAGCCGCTTGCGATGCCGCCGAAGCAGCGGGTGCCGTGTTGACGACTTCAGGGCGATTACCCGTCAAGGCGCTGAGCGAATCATTGGCAAACGCCGCATTGACGCGGGCCGGACCACTGGACATCAACGCGTCGAGCTTGCCGACCTTGTGCAGCGCTTTTTTGACCTTGGTCAGCAGTTGCTCGTTGGTGAACGGCTTGCCGATGAAGTCCGATACGCCGGCCTGGATCGCCTGAATCACGTTTTCCTTGTCGCCACGGCTGGTGACCATGATGAAAGGCATGGTCTTCAGGCTGTCCTGCTGACGGCACCAGGTCAGCAATTCCAGCCCGGACATCTCGGGCATTTCCCAATCGCACAACACCAGATCGAATACTTCACGGCTCAACAGCACTTGCGCTTTGCGGCCGTTAACTGCGTCTTCCAGCGCGATTCCTGGAAACGCGTTGCGCAGGCCTTTCTTGACCAGATCACGGATGAACGGTGCGTCATCCACCACCAATACACTGACTTTACTCATCGACGCTCCTGATGGCGTGTTCACCGTAAATGGCGAGCATTCGCTGGCGGATGACCAGCTGCCAAACTGTTTGACGACACCGGGACTTTTACTCGCGGGTGACTTGAAAAATACGGGCAGACCGGAGAAATAAAAACGCCCGGCGGTCGCCAGGCGTTTTTTCTCAGGCAATCTTATTTATCGTCAGGCGCGTCCAGAACATTAATCCTTTCGGCGGTCAGGCCTTTGACCTCTTCCTGCATGCGTTTGAGGCCCAGGTGGCGGACGTCGGTACCGCGCACGAGGTAGATGACCAGTTCGGAGATGTTCCGCGCGTGGTCACCGATGCGCTCCAGCGAACGCAGTACCCAGATCACATTGAGCACGCGGGAGATCGAGCGCGGATCTTCCATCATGTAGGTGACCAGCTCACGCAGCGCCGTCTTGTACTCGCGGTCGATGTTCTTGTCGTACTGCGCAACCGACAACGCCAGATCGGCATCGAAGCGGGCAAACGAGTCCAGTGCATCGCGTACCATCTTGCTTACCTGATCGCTGATATGGCGCACTTCGACGTAACCGCGGGGCGACTCACCCTCTTCGCACAGCTGAATCGCACGTCGGGCGATCTTGGTGGACTCATCGCCGATGCGCTCAAGGTCGATGACCGACTTGGAGATGCTGATGATCAGACGCAGGTCGGAGGCAGCAGGCTGACGACGGGCCAGGATGCGCAGGCACTCTTCGTCAATGTTGCGCTCCATCTGGTTGATGCGGTCGTCCACCTCACGCACTCGCTGGGCCAGGCCCGAGTCGGCTTCGATCAACGCAGTGACCGCGTCGTTGACCTGCTTCTCGACCAGACCACCCATTTCCAGCAGGTGGCTGCGAACTTCTTCCAGTTCAGCGTTGAACTGCTGGGAGATGTGATGTGTATGGCTGTCTTTGATCATGAGTGTCCGTCCAATTGATTGCGGTGGTTCAAGGCTGACGAAACACGTGCTAGCCGTAACGACCGGTTATGTAGTCTTCAGTCTGTTTTTTGGTCGGATTGGTGAACAACGTATCGGTGTCCCCGTATTCGACCACCTTGCCCATGTGCAGAAACGCGGTGTAATCCGACACGCGCGCCGCCTGCTGCATGTTGTGGGTAACGATCACAATGGTGTATTTGGATTTCAGTTCGTAGATCAGCTCTTCGACTTTCAGGGTCGAAATCGGGTCGAGCGCGGAGCACGGCTCATCAAGCAGCAGCACTTCAGGTTCGACGGCGATAGTGCGAGCGATCACCAGACGTTGCTGCTGACCACCGGAAAGCCCGAGCGCCGACTCATGCAGGCGGTCCTTGACCTCGTCCCACAATGCAGCGCCACGCAACGCCCACTCGACGGCTTCATCGAGGACACGCTTCTTGTTCACGCCTTGAATACGCAGCCCGTAGACCACGTTTTCATAAACGGTCTTGGGGAACGGGTTGGGCTTCTGGAAGACCATGCCGACCCGACGACGCAGCTCAGCGACGTCCTCGCCTTTAGTGTAGATGTCGTGGCCATAGAGCTTGATCTCGCCCTGTACGCGACAGCCATCCACTAGATCGTTCATGCGGTTGAACGTGCGCAGCAAGGTGGACTTCCCGCACCCGGACGGCCCGATGAACGAGGTGACGCGTTGTTTCGGGATGTTCATGCGAATGTCGAACAGCGCCTGCTTCTCGCCATAGAAGAGATCCAGCCCCGGCACTTCCAGGGCAACGGCTTCGTTCGCCAGATCCAGCACCTGGCGCTTGCGACCCAGGGCCGACATATTGATGCCGTGGGCGTGGGGTTCGTGTCGCATGGTCTCTCTCCGTTCGTAGCTGCAAGCCTTTAGCCGCAAGCTGCAAATGTGGTGCTGATACGGTATGCGGCTTTTCAGCTCGCCGCTTGAAGCTTGGAGCTTGTCGCTGACTTTAGTCTTCAAACGCCTTGTACTTGTCGCGCAGGCGGTTGCGAATCGTTACCGCCGACAGGTTCAGCAGCGCGATTACCAGCACCAGCAGCAGCGCCGTGGCGTACACCAGCGGGCGCGCGGCCTCGACATTGGGGCTTTGAAAGCCGACGTCGTAAATATGGAAACCCAGGTGCATGATCTTCTGGTCGAGGTGCAGGTACGGGTAATTGCCGTCCAGCGGCAGCGACGGCGCCATCTTGACCACGCCCACCAGCATCAGCGGCGCCACTTCACCCGCTGCCCGTGCCACGGCCAAAATCAGGCCGGTCATCATGGCCGGGCTGGCCATCGGTAGAACGATCTTCCACAGCGTTTCGGCCTTGGTTGCGCCCAAGGCCAGCGAGCCCTCGCGCAACGTCAGCGGGATACGCGCCAGACCTTCCTCGGTAGCGACGATCACCACCGGCACGGCGAGCAGTGCGAGGGTGAGTGACGCCCACAGCAAGCCTGGCGTGCCGAACGTCGGCGCCGGCAGGGCCTCGGGGAAGAACAGTTGATCCAGAGAACCGCCCAGCACGTAAACAAAAAAGCCCAGCCCGAACACCCCATAGACGATCGCTGGAACGCCCGCGAGGTTGTTCACGGCGATGCGGATCAAGCGCGTCATTACGCCCTGGCGTGCGTACTCACGCAGATACACAGCCGCGAGCACGCCAAAGGGCGTCACAATGACGGCCATGATCAGCGTCATCATCACGGTGCCGAAGATCGCCGGGAAAATCCCGCCTTCGGTGTTGGCCTCGCGCGGGTCGTCGCTGAGGAACTCCCAGAGCTTCTGAAAGTAGAAACCCAGCTTGGTCATCGTGCCCATCGCGTTGGGCTGATACGCGTGAACCACCTTGCCGATACTGATCTCGATCTCTTTGCCGTTGGCGTCACGGGCCGTCAGGCTGTCGCGATTGTATTCGGCGTGCAAAGCGCCCAGCCGCGACTCGACTTCCTTGTAGCGCGCGTCGTATTCGGCGCGCTCAGTGGCCATGTCGGCCTGGGCGGCGGCATCGAGTTCGCCGTTGAGCTCAAGCTTTCGCGCGTGCAGACGCAGCCGCTCGATGCCGTGGTTGATCGCGCCGATCTCGCCCTTCTCCAGGTCGTCCAGCTGATCGGAAATGCCCTGCACCCGCTCGATACGCGCCTGCAGCTGCGGCCATGCAGCTTCGCCTTCCGCGACGACTTTACCGTCTTCCTTGACGTTGACCAGATAGCCGTAGAAGTTGCCCCACTCGCGGCGCTCGAGGGTCATCAACTCCGAAGGCTTGCGCTGGTCCTTGAGCCACTCGCCAATGACCCAGTTGAAATCGCTGGGGCTGATATCCCGGTTGCCGACCTTGAACAGATCGCGGGTCATGAACTCGGGCCCCTGATCAGGGACTGGCAACCCGGCGGCCTTCAGCCTGGCGCGCGGCACTTGTTCAGACTGAACCAGTTCGCCCACCAGTACGTGGTTTTCCTGCCCGGGAACGTCGTACCGGGCGGAAATGACATCGGCGGGCCAGAAGTGTCCCAGCCCGCGCACGGCGATCACCGCCAGCAGGCCGATGGTCATGATCACTGCGATAGATACCGCACCCGCGCTCAGCCAGACGCCGGGGCCGCCACTGTTGAACCATCGTTTGAGGGAGGTCTGTTTCATCGGTTTCAACCTGCCCTAGAGAGACGAATACTGCTTGCGCAGGCGCTGACGGATCAGCTCTGCCAAGGTATTCATGACAAATGTGAACATCAGCAGCACTAGGGCGGCTAGGAACAGCACGCGATAATGACTGCCGCCCACTTCCGACTCGGGCATCTCCACCGCTACGTTGGCCGCCAGGGTGCGCATGCCTTCGAACAGGTTCATGTTCATGATCGGCGTATTGCCGGTGGCCATGAGCACGATCATGGTCTCGCCCACAGCACGTCCCATGCCGATCATCAGCGCCGAGAAAATCCCCGGGCTGGCGGTGAGAATCACCACGCGAACCAGCGTCTGCCACGGCGTAGCGCCAAGGGCCAGTGAGCCGAGCGTCAGACCCCGCGGCACGCTGAACACGGCGTCCTCGGCGATCGAATAGATGTTGGGAATGACCGCAAAACCCATGGCGATTCCCACCACCAGTGCGTTGCGCTGATCGTAAGTGATGCCCAGGTCGTTGGTGATCCACGAGCGCATGTCGCCGCCGAAGAACCAGTTCTCCAGGTGCGGGCTCATGCTCAGTGAGGCCCAGCCGATCAGCAGAATGACCGGAATCAGAATCGCGCTTTCCCAACCCTCGGGCACCCGCAGGCGAATCGAGTCGGGCAAGCGCGTCCAGCCAAACCCCGCCAGCAAGATGCCGATGGGGGTGAAGATCAGCAGGCTGAAGATGCCTGGCAGGTGCCCTTCCAGATACGGCGCCAGGAACAGCCCGGCGAAGAAGCCGAGAATGACCGTGGGCATCGCCTCCATCAGTTCGATGATCGGCTTGACCTTGCGACGCATGCGCGGCGCCATGAAGTAAGCGGTGTATATAGCAGCGGCGACGGCAATCGGCGCAGCCAGCAGCATGGCGTAGAACGCGGCCTTGAGCGTGCCGTAGGTGAGCGGCGCAAGGCTGAGCTTGGGCTCGAAATCACTGTTTGAAGCGGTGGATTGCCAGACGTATTTGGGTTCGTCGTAGTTCTCGTACCAGACCTTATCCCACAGCGCGCTCCAGGAGATCTCCGGGTGCGGATTTTTCAGGCTCAAGGGCAGCAGCTTGCCGTCGTCTTCAACGATGATGCGATCTGCCCGCGGCGACAAACCCATTACGGCCGGGCCGCTGGCAATCGGGTCGATCAACAGCGTGCGGTGAGCGGTGCTGTGGAACACGCCGAGCTTGCCGGAGGTGTCCATGGCGATGAAGCCTTTGCGGCGCTGCTCGCTGGTGATCTGGGAGATCGGCGCGCCACTCATTTTGAAGTCACGAATGTGCTGCAGACGCATCTCGCCATCGACGTCCCGCGCCATGAACCACTGCGCAATATTGCCTCGGGAGCTGCCGATCACCAGCGAGATGCCACCCACCAGTTGCGTACTGGCGGTGGTTTCGGCGTTGGCGTCCTCGAGCAGCTTGTAGCGACCGTTCAACGTGCGATCGCGCAGGTCGAATACATCCGCCAGCGCACGACCATTAATCACGTACAGCCATTGCTGACGCGGATCGATATAGATGGCTTTGACGGCCGCTGACAGCTGCGGCAAGTCGATGCGACTTTGCTCGCGGTTGGTCTCGCCCGTCATCAGGTTTTCGGACTGGGTCAGCGACAACACATGCAGCTGGGTACCGGTTGCACCGGCCAGAATCAGCGTCGTGTCGCTGGCGTTCAGACTGACGTGCTCGAGCGCCCGCCCTTCCTCGTCCAGTGCCAGCGGCGTCTCGCCGTAGGGATAGGTAATCGTGGGGGTGATGGTTTTTTTGCTGTCGGGATAGCTGATCGGGTACGCGTGCTTGAACACCAGCACTTGGCCGTTGGACAGGCCAACCGCGATCAAGGGCTTGCCGGGCTGATCCTGCGCCACCGCCGTCACCTTCGCGCCAGCAGGGATCGGCAAGGCCACGCGAGAAATCTCGTCGCCGTCCTTGAGGTGGAAAAACAATGCTTCGCCCTTGTCGGACACACGCATGGCGACCTGGTTCTGCTCTTCGATGACCAGCACCATTGGTTTGCCGCCATCCTGCAGCCAGGCAGGTGTTTGGGCATCGCTGCGTGTCAGTTTCGCACCCTGAAACAACGGCGCGACGACGTAAGCCAAGTAGAAGAAGATCAGGGTGATGGCGGCCAACACGGCAAGACCGCCCACTAACACGTACCAACGCGTCAGGCGGTCTTTGAGCGCACGGATCCTGCGCTTGCGTTGCAGCTCGGGCGCATTGAAATCGATGCGCTCGGGACGGGGTTTTTCGGTCATTGATGAATTGGCCAAATCATTCATGCGCACACCGTAGTCGCTGTGTATGACAAATACGTTACAGCGAGGTGACGCAAAAAAGCCCGCCGCCCCTGAATCGGGGCAACGGACTGTTCAGTGTTCTGCGAGCCTCGTTCCATAAGGCCTTTTCGTGTAGGGCGGGACGAACCTGTCACCCCGCATCAGGGTTGTCTGGGCAGCGCGCTCGCTACCGTTCTTGTAGTCCCAGATCAGCCAAGGCTTTGCTGACGACCTTGGCTGGTAACGGAATGTACCCGTCTTTCATGACAACTTCCTGACCTTGTTTTGACAGGATCAATCTGACGAACTCGGCTTCGAGCGGATTCAGGGGCGTGTTAGGCGCCTTGTTGACGTACACATAAAGGAAGCGCGCCAGCGGGTAGGTGCCATTCAGCGCGTTGGCTTCGTTGTCTTCGACAAACTCGCCGCCCTCTTTTTTCGCGAGGGGTACGGTGCGCACGCTGGAGGTTTTATAACCAATGCCCGAGTAACCAATACCGTTCAGCGAGTTGCTGATCGAGCTGACCACCGAAGCGGAGCCGGGCTGTTCGTTGACATTGGGTTTGAAGTCGCCTTTGCACAGGGCCTCTTCCTTGAAGAAACCGTAGGTGCCGGAAACCGAATTACGCCCGAACAGCTGGATGGCCTTGCCGGCCAGATCCCCCGTAACACCTGCATCGCCCCAGGTTTTCGCGTCGGCTCTGGCACCGCACAGCCGGGTTGCGGAGAAGATCGCGTCGACCTGCTGCAACGTCAACCCCTTGATCGGGTTGTCCTTGTGAACGAACACTGCCAGGGCATCGACGGCCACGGGAATCGCCGTCGGTTTGTAGCCATGCTTCTGCTCGAACGCCGACAATTCGCCGTCTTTCATCCTGCGACTCATGGGCCCCAGCGTCGCAGTGCCCTCCGTCAATGCGGGCGGCGCTGTCGAGGAGCCGGCGGCCTGAATCTGGATGTTCACGCTTGGGTATTCTTTCTTGTAGGCCTCGGCCCACATCGTCATCAGGTTGGCGAGGGTGTCGGAGCCCACGCTGGACAGATTCCCGGAGACACCGCTGGTTTTGATGTAGGGCTTGATTGCCGGATCGACGGCGGCAACCGCAGCCGCAGTGGTTAAGCCCGCAACCACAAAAGTCAGTGCAGTCATCAAACGCTTGAGTGTCATGCCTTGCTCCTGGCGAGATTAGGGTGCCGGCCCGGGGGGAGAGTGATGGCCATGTGACTACTCTATGTCTGAATTGTGACAGATCCGTGAAATCCAGAAAAACATGCACTCCTTTCCAGAGTCAGTGGCAGGTCATTAATCAGCGTGTCTGCACACGCTTGAGTGCGCCCACATGGCAAGTCCACTATCAGGTCAGCGTATTTTTTACCGCGCGCACCGATTCGTAATTGTCAGGTGAAGTGCTTACTAGTCGGAACCGGTGTATTGAAAGCGCGATAAGAGAAAAATCTGAAATCGCGATTCAATCTACCGTAATCGCTCGCGCTGATCCAGACTCACTGTATGGCGATCACCCATCCAAGATATTCGCCTAAAGTTGTTATATATATCCCTATCCGCACTTTTTCTCAGATAGCGAATACGTGCCAGGGAAGCGCACCTTCATACCGAGGCAATACATCATGGACAATAAACTTCGTGAGGAGATATCGAAATCTTATCTCTATGGCAATACCGGTGATCGTCAGACTTCTCCTCGATCACTGGGAACGCTCGAGTACGATCAAACATTCGGGGCTGCAGGCAAATTAAGGCTCGGGAATGACAATGGCTGGGCTACATGCATAATACCCAGTGTCGCCAAACCAGGTTATTTCCTCGCAACCTATTACGATATCCTCAACGTCGACGCTCCGCCACGACAATACGACGCCTTTGTGGTGCGGTTCGACGCCGCCGGAAACATCGACGCTTCATTTGGGAACCTTGGAACAGGGTCTATCAAAGCACATTTCACGAAGGATCCCGGGAAGATATCCGTACTCAGAGGCCTTCACGAAACAACGACTGGCGATATATTCAATTGGGGACACGCTTTGTGGGTAGACAATCAGATAATCCAACACGCTTATGCACTTACAAAAAGATTGAGCGATGGTGCGCCAGATTCAAGCTTCGGCATTGAAGGCAAAGTGGATATCGACACATTTGCGGCTCCTGATGCACAACTCTTTGATGGCAACGCCTGCATTGTGTGTTCATCGGGTATATTTGTTGGTACTGCTGAATATAATAAGTCTCCTCCTGACTTTCATATTGCACGCTTAACGCAAGAAGGCGCACTGGATACCGCATTTCAAAAAGATGGGATATTGACTCCTAGACATCCTGATTACCCCAAAAAAATGATCAGGATATGGAGCCTTGCCCCAAGTCAGGACGGCGGTATTCTCGCATGCGGGACGACTCACTTGCCCGATGGTTTTGGACTGGGCGGGCTTATTATGAAGTTCGACACTGAGGGCAATCTTGATAAAAGTTTTGGCACAAACGGGTTCAGCGAAACCGAGATAGCAGGTCAGTTTTATGAGTTTCACTCTGTCTGCGAAGCCCCTCCCTTCATGCTTGTAGCAGGCACGTCACTTCAATATGCACGGAGAAGTCTGGTCGGGCTATACGGTACCAATGGCTCGCCGGAAGAGAGTTTTAACGGGGGCAAGCCAGCTGTTCACGCCTTCATTGACCCGCCCTACCTGGATAGGTGGCATCAGGCGAGCATAGCAGCGCAGACGCCCGAAAAAGTGATTGCAGTGGGGAGCTGGGATCTCCCTGCGTCGCCGCGTGGACCTGTAATCGGGCGTTTCAACATGGACGGCAGTGTCGACGAGACCTTTGTGCCAAATCCGGCAAAGTTCGGGACACTGATCGACGCGGACTTTTTACCCAACGCGTCGACCGGATTTGTCCATCCCAGGCCAGACCAGATACTGGTCGCAGGTGAGTCCAATGGAAAACCGACGATACTTGCTGTCAAAGTCTAACGGTGCAAGCGAAGCGCTCGCGGCTTGATCATGCCGCGGGCGCCAACCTTTTACATCAATTGATCCGCCGGCTGCGCAGCAGATACACGCCGATCACCATTCCCAATGCACACAAAATCGCCACATACCACGCGGGCGCCATCGGGTTCACTTTGTTCAGCCCCTGCACCACCATTGGGGTCAGCCCGCCGAAGATTGCATAGGCCAGATTGTAGGAAAAGGACAGTCCGGAAAAGCGCACCACCGGTGGGAAGGCTTTGACCATTACGAATGGCACCGCGCCAATGGTGCCAACGAACAGGCCGGTCAGTGCATAGAGCGGATACAGCAAGTCTGGATGATCGCCAACGGTGTGATAGAAGATCCACGAGGTGACCAAGAGCCCAAGCGAGCCGAACAGGAACACCAGGCCAGCGCCAATGCGATCGGCCAGTGCGCCCGCGCCGATACAGCCCAGGCTTAGAAAGACAATAGCAAGGCTGTTGGCTTTCAAGGTGACCGCTGGTGCGAAGCCAAAGTTGGTTTGCAACAGGGTCGGGGTCATCAGAATAACCACGACCACGCCGGCGGAAAGCAGCCAGGTCAGCAACATCGACAACACTACGGCACCGCGGTGATCACGCAGTACCGCTTTTAGCGGCACTTCTTCAGCCAGTTGCTTGCGCAATTGAAGCTCGGCGAACACCGGGGTTTCGTGCAGCCAGCGACGCAGGTAAACCGACATCAGACCGAAGACGCCACCGAGCAGGAAGGGAATCCGCCAGGCGTAGTCCGAGACTTCAACGGGCGAGTACACGCTGTTGATCCAGGTGGCGACCAGCGAGCCGAGCAAAATCCCGGCAGTCAGACCGGACGTGAGGGTACCGCAGGCGTAACCGACGTTACGGGCGGGAACGTGTTCGGAAACGAATACCCACGCGCCCGGCACTTCGCCACCGATCGCGGCGCCTTGAATGACGCGCATCAGCAGCAGCAAGAGCGGCGCCCAGATGCCGATCTGCGCGTAGGTGGGCAGCAGACCCATGATCAGCGTCGGCACGGCCATCAGGAAAATGCTCAGGGTGAACATTTTCTTGCGGCCCAGCAGATCGCCAAAATGCGCCATGACGATGCCGCCCAGCGGCCGAGCCAGATAACCGGCGGCAAAAATGCCAAACGTTTGCATCAAACGCAGCCATTCGGGCATGTCTACGGGGAAAAACAGCTTGCCTACCACTGCTGCGAAGAACACGAAAATGATGAAGTCGTAGAACTCCAACGCTCCGCCCAGTGCAGACAGTGAAAGGGTTTTGTAATCGTTGCGGTTCAGCGGGCGCGAAGGCTGTGTGGCGCTTAAAGGCACAGAGGACATAACAATGGCTTCTCTTTTGAGGCTCTCTTTGGGCGAAAATCAACGGTGACTCAACCGTGGGTAACGGCTTCACACGCGATTTCTCGACTCGAAAAGTTAATCGGGCATCAAAATTGCGTGCCAAAAATGGCGTAGTGCGCCAGGTCGGTCCGGCACGATAGCAAATTGCGTACAAATGCACATGGATTGCAATGACACGAAGGCATCATGGAAAACCTGCGGTCGTTTCAAGACGGCGCGCTCGATATACTTGCCGGCCGCGACTCAACCGGGCTCTTCAGGGAAGTTGTGCGAAACCATTTGCCCAAGTCGTTTTCGCAGAGTTTCCCTTTAAACAAAATGAAGACTTAGTAGAGTCATGGGTCAGAGGGACCCAAAAATGATTGAGCTCGAACAAGAAGATCCAATACCGCAGGGCGATCTGGCCCTGCAGATTACCGCCCTACCCCGCGAAACCAACGGCTTTGGCGATATTTTCGGCGGCTGGCTGGTTTCACAGATGGACCTTGCCGGGACTGCCATGGCGAGCAAGGTGGCCGGTGGACGTGTGGCGACTGTTGCCATCGACCGCATGGCGTTCCTGGTGCCGGTCGCGGTGGGGGCGCAGTTGTCGTTTTATACCCAAACCCTGGAAATCGGTCGCAGCTCGATTCAAATGATGGTCGAGGTGTGGAGCGATGATCCGCTGTCCAGCGAATGGCGCAAGGTGACAGAAGCGGTGTTCGTTTTCGTCGCCATCGACGGCAGCGGCCGCACCCGCTCAGTCCCGGCTCGACGCTGATCATTAAGCCAGGGTGGGCCGATGTGCCGCCCTTGGCTTTGCGCAACAAACTCATCAAGCTTGGCGCAGTCTGATTCAGTCACTGTCCTTCGAGTGAGAACCCCTATGCCTACGTCAAACGTCGAATCCTTCCAGCTCGGTGAGCTCAATTGCTGGCGCATCCGCCACGGCCAGGCCGAACTGGTGATCGCCCAACAGGGCGCGCACATCATCAGCTACCAGGTCGACGGCGATGAGCCGCTGATCTGGTCGAACCCGGGCGCGCTGTTCAAATCGGGCAAGCCTATTCGCGGCGGGATGCCGATCTGCTGGCCGTGGTTTGGCAATTTTCAGCGTAACCCGTCGAGCGTGCAGGCCATGCGCGCGAGCAACGAGCCGGCAAAGGCCCACGGTGAAGTCCGGGCGATCGACTGGGAATTGATGGGCGTGGGTGAGGACGGCGACGCACTGATCGTCGAATTCATTCAGCCTCAGGCCGAAGGACAGTTGCCGGGCTGGCCGCATACCGTCGGCCTGAAACTGCACATCCGCCTGGATGCCGCGCTGAATGTCAGTCTGGTGAGCTTCAACGCCGGCGCTGAAGACGTCACGCTCAGTCAGGCGCTGCACAGTTATTTCGCGGTGAGCGATGTGAGCCAGATCAGCATCGAAGGGCTGGATGGCGTCGAGTACCTGAACACGCTGGAAAGCTGGGACACCCAGAACGTGCAGGTGGGTGACATCACGTTCACCGGCGAGACGGACCGTATTTACCAGGACACGCCTGACCTGATTTCAGTAGTCGACCCGGAATGGAAGCGCCGGATTCAGATTCAAACGACGGGTTCGCACTCGGCCATCGTCTGGAACCCGTGGATCGACAAGACCAAGACTTTCGACGACATGCAGGCTGATGGCTGGAAGAGCATGGTGTGCGTTGAGACGGCTAACGTCATGACCGACGTCGTGACGCTCAAGCCGGGTGATATGCACGCGCTGAGCGTCAGCATTTGGGCCGAGCCGTTGGCAGAAGCCACGAAGTAAAAGCCAAGCCAGTCCAACTGGGTGGACGCGCACTACTAGTGGGACCGGCTTCAGCCGGGAAGGGGCCTGCATTAACACCTTGAATTTTGCGGTGTGGCACCTGGCGCTTTCCCGGCTGAAGCCGGTCCCACCGTGATCGTGCTATGTCAGCGAACTACAAATCCGCCTCAACCACCACACGCACTTTCGATGCGTCCAGCGCATAGGCGGCGTCGGCGAGATCATTGTTCACCTTCTCCACCTTCAACGTGCCGATGACCCACAACGGTGTGTAGATGTCGGAGATCTTAAGGCCTTTCGGATAACGCACCAACACCAGCTGATTCGGCGGCGGCGGCGGCACGTGGATGCAGGCGCCCGGGTACGGGACGAGGAAGAACAGCGTGCTGCGACCCTTCGCGTCAGTCTCAAGCGGCACCGGATAGCCACCCAGGCGGATGGTTTTGTCGTTCATCGACGCGACGGTTTTGGTGGAGTACATGACGGCAGGCAAGCCCTTGCTCTGCTTCAAACCGCCCTTGCTGTCGAACGTGCCCTGGCCTTCCGGCGAGTTGTGGTCGATTTCGGGCATGGCTTCGAGGGCTTTCTGATCCGACTTCGGCATCAGTTCAAGCCAGTCGGTTTCGGGTAATTCAGTGGCGCGTACCAGTCCGCAGACCAGCAGCAGTGAAACGAAGAGGAGATGACGCATTGGAGATGCTCGGCGAGAGGAGTTGAATGCCGGGCATTCTAGCCCTCTGCGCTGCAATAGCGCAGAGGGCCAGGCGTGCTTAACGCTTTTTAATCATGCCGTAGATCACCAGCAGGATGATCGCGCCGACGAGCGCACCGAGGAAACCTGCACCCTCGCCTGCGCGGTAGATACCCAGCGCCTGACCACCATAAGTGGCGGCCAGCGAGCCGCAGATGCCGAGCAGGATGGTCATGATCCAGCCCATGCTGTCGTCGCCTGGCTTCAGAAAGCGCGCCAGCAGACCTACGATCAAGCCGATGAAGATGGTTCCGATGATTCCCATGCCATGTCCCTCTGTTTGAATGAATATGCCAAAAGCCTAGCTGGCTCTTGGCAACACGCTATGAGAGGGGTGGCCCGGCGAATGGTTCAACAGGAAAGTACACCGGTCTTTGTAGGAGCGCGCTTGCCCGCGATGGCGCTGGGTCAGACAGCAAGGATGTCGCGGACAAATGCTATCGCGAGCAATCTCACTCCTACAGAGGCGATCAAGACTGGCCAGCGCAGTGATCAGTTTCTGATCAGTGCCTCGACCTGCTTCACCTGACGATCCAGTGTTGCGCGGTCTTTGCTGCGCACCGTGGCGTGGCCGACCTTGCGCCCGGCCTTGAAGGCTTTGCCGTAGTGATGCAGATGGCAATCTTCGACAGCGATGACCTGATCCACTGCCGGCACTTCACCGATGAAGTTGAGCATAGCGCTTTCGCCGACCTTGGCCGTCGAACCCAACGGCAGCCCGGCAACGGCGCGCAGATGGTTCTCGAACTGGCTGCACTCGGCGCCTTCGGTGGTCCAGTGGCCCGAGTTGTGTACGCGCGGGGCAATTTCGTTGGCTTTGAGGCCGCCATCGACTTCGAAGAACTCAAAGGCCAGCACACCCACGTAATCCAACTGCTTGAGCACACGACCGGCGTAGTCTTCGGCCAATGCCTGCAACGGGTGGTCGGTGCTGGCGATGGACAGGCGCAGGATGCCGCTGTCATGGGTGTTGTGAACCAGCGGATAGAAGCGGGTTTCACCGTCACGGGCACGCACGGCGATCAGCGAGACTTCGCCAGTGAACGGCACGAAACCCTCAAGCAGGCACGGCACGCTGCCTAGTTCGGCGAATGTGCCGCTCACCTCTTCAGGGGTGCGCAGGACTTTCTGACCCTTGCCGTCATAACCCAGCGTGCGGGTTTTCAGCACGGCCGGCAGACCAATGCTGGCTACCGCAGCGTCCAGATCGACCTGGGACTGGATATCAGCGAACGCCGGCGTCGGTATGCCGAGGTCCTTGAACATGCTTTTTTCAAACCAGCGATCGCGGGCGATGCGCAGCGCTTCTGCACTCGGGTAAACCGGCACGAACTGCGACAGGAAGGCAACGGTTTCAGCCGGCACGCTTTCGAATTCGAAGGTGACCAGATCGACATCATTGGCCAACTGGCGCAGGTGCTCCTGATCGCCATAATCGGCGAGCAGGTGCTCGCCAAGGGCAGCGGCGCAGGCGTCCGGTGCAGGGTCAAGGAAGGCGAAGTTCATCCCCAGCGGGGTGCCCGCCAGTGCCAACATGCGACCCAACTGGCCGCCACCGATTACGCCGATCTTCATGAAAACCTCAGGCCTCGCGTGGGTCTGGATTGTCCAGAACGCTGTCTGTCTGCTCAGCGCGGAATTTCTTCAGCACTGCGTGGAAGTGTGGGTGCTTGGCGCCCAGGATACTGGCCGACAACAGCGCAGCGTTGATCGCGCCCGCCTTGCCAATGGCCAGGGTCGCGACCGGAATGCCGGCAGGCATCTGCACGATGGAGAGCAATGAATCAACGCCCGACAGCATGGAAGACTGAACCGGGACACCCAGAACGGGCAGATGAGTTTTGGCAGCGCACATGCCCGGCAGATGAGCAGCGCCACCGGCGCCGGCGATGATCACCTCGATACCACGGCCTTCGGCTTCTTCGGCGTACTTGAACAGCAGATCGGGCGTGCGGTGCGCCGAAACCACTTTGACTTCGTACGGAATGCCGAGCTTTTCAAGCATGTCGGCGGTGTGGCTAAGGGTGGACCAATCGGACTTGGAGCCCATGATCACGCCAACCAGTGCGCTCATCGTCGTGCCTCTCATCGGGCGCCCGCAGGCGCGACTAAAAACAACAAGCCACGCGGGAGGACCGGCGTGGCTTGTCGTACAAATTATGACCAGTCGAACCGGCCGAAGGCCGCGGAGTATACCGCAAAGATTCTCGTTTGACAGGCTGCCGGCGACCTCCCGTCAGCCCGCCAAACCGGCCCGTGGAAGCCCGGATTTACTGACCCCAAGGTCAGGCAGCCGGTGAGGTGCCGCCGGCTTCCAGCTTGCGCCACAGCAGCCGGACATTGGCCTTGCGAACCAACGCGCAGCGGTACAGCCGGATCTCCAGCGGAACATGCCATTGGGGCCCTCCGCAGATCACCAGCTCGCCTCGTTCAAGCTCCGCCGTCACGCTCAGCCGTGGCACCCATGCGATCCCCAGCCCTTGCAACGCCATGCCTTTGAGACTGTCAGCCATCGCCGTTTCGTAAATCGTCGTGAAGCGTACGCTGCGCTGGCGCAACAGCAGGTTCACCGAGCGACCCAGAAATGCACCCGCGCTGTACGCCAGCAGCGGCACGCTCTGCTCCCCTTCAAGGTCGAACAACGGCCGGCCCTCCTCATCCGTCGAGCAGACCGGTAGCATTTCGGTCACGCCCAAGTGCAGCGACGGGAAGATCTCGGCGTCCATCTGCAGCGCGGCATCGGGGTCGTAAAACGCCAGCATCAGATCGCAGCCGCCTTCACGCAGCGCGTGCACCGCGTCGCCGACGTTGGTGGCGACCAGGCGCGTGGCGATGTTCAGCCCTTCGTTGCGCAGTTGCGCGATCCAGCGCGGGAAGAAGCTCAGCGCCAGCGAGTGCGCTGCCGCGATCTGCATGACCTCGCCCTGCCCGCTTTCCAGATGGTGCAAATGACGCAGCACCTCGCCGAGCTGGTCGACCACCGTTCGGGCGGTGACGAGGAATAACTGCCCCGCCGCCGTCAGCTCGACCGGCGTGCGCGAGCGATTGACCAGCGTCAGCCCAAGCGCAGCTTCAAGGCTGCGAATGCGCCGACTGAAGGCCGGTTGCGTGACGAACCGACGCTCCGCTGCCTGGGAAAAACTGCGGGTCGCGGCCAGCGCACTGAAATCTTCCAGCCATTTGCTTTCCAGGTTCATCGTTTCTCCAGCCTTAGAAGTTGCGCATTCGCGGGTGCGGACGAGAGCCTCATACACTGATTCACACGCCCGTAACAATCCCCGCGTCACTGCGGCATTATGCCGATTGTGCATAGGGCAGCGTTTTACAGCATTGGTCCGGAATAGCGCACAGGCCTAGTATCAAGGGCGTTCCGGCTTAGTCCGTGCCCATCTTGAGACTTTCTCTATCATGTCCTCCGCTGCATCATTTCGCATCGAAAAAGACTTGCTTGGCGTTCTCGAAGTACCCGCTGAAGCGTATTACGGCATCCAGACCCTGCGCGCAGTGCACAACTTCCGCCTCTCCGGCGTGCCGCTTTCGCACTACCCGAAGCTGGTCGTAGCGCTGGCGATGGTCAAGCAGGCAGCGGCGGATGCAAACCATGAGCTGGGCCATCTGAGCCCCGAGAAGCATGCGGGCATCAGCGAAGCCTGCGCACGACTGATCCGCGGTGATTTCCACGATCAGTTCGTCGTCGACATGATTCAGGGCGGCGCCGGCACCTCCACCAACATGAACGCCAACGAAGTCATCGCCAACATCGCGCTCGAAGCGATGGGCCATGCGAAGGGCGAATACAAATACCTGCACCCGAACAATGACGTGAACATGGCGCAGTCCACCAACGACGCCTACCCGACGGCTATTCGCCTGGGTTTGCTGTTGGGACACGACGCACTGCTCGCCAGCCTCGACAGCCTGATTCAGGCGTTCGCGGCCAAAGGTCACGAGTTCAACCACGTGTTGAAAATGGGCCGTACCCAACTGCAAGACGCGGTGCCCATGACCCTGGGTCAGGAATTCCGCGCCTTTGCCACCACCTTGACTGAAGACCTCAACCGCCTGCGCAGCCTGGCGCCTGAGCTGCTGACTGAAGTCAATCTGGGCGGCACCGCCATTGGTACCGGCATCAACGCCGACCCTGGTTATCAGCACCTGGCCGTTCAGCGTCTGGCGACCATCAGCGGCCAGCCGCTGGTGCCGGCTGCTGACCTGATCGAAGCGACTTCCGACATGGGTGCTTTCGTGCTGTTCTCCGGCATGCTCAAGCGCACCGCGGTCAAGCTGTCGAAGATCTGCAACGACCTGCGCCTGCTCTCCAGCGGCCCGCGCACCGGTATCAACGAAATCAACCTCCCTGCCCGTCAACCAGGCAGCTCGATCATGCCGGGCAAGGTCAATCCGGTGATTCCGGAGGCGGTGAACATGTGCGCCTTTGAGATCATGGGCAACGACCTGGCGCTGACCATTGCTGCCGAAGGCGGCCAGTTGCAGCTGAACGTGATGGAACCGTTGATCGCCTACAAGATCTTCGACTCGATTCGCCTGCTTCAGCGCGCCATGGACATGCTGCGCGAGCACTGCATCGTCGGCATCACCGCCAACGAAGCGCGCTGCCGCGAGCTGGTCGAGCACTCGATCGGCCTCGTCACTGCGCTGAACCCGTACATCGGCTACGAAAATGCCACCCGTATCGCTCGCGTTGCACTGGAAACAGGCCGTGGCGTGCTGGAGTTGGTCCGTGAAGAGGGCTTGCTCGATGACGTCATGCTGGCGGATATCCTGCGCCCCGAGAACATGATTGCGCCGCGACTCGTGCCCTTGAAGGCTTGATCGTCCGGCTCTGCAGCACTTGCAACACGATCACCAGGCTGAGGGTCTAGACACCCCTCACCCTTTTGAGGGCCGGGAGCATACGCTTCCAGGCCCTTTTTTTTGCCCAGCGCCATTCGGGCTTGAAACAAACCGGATAAAGACTCCAATAACGCGCGCCGGTATAGTGCGCACCCTCTAAGAAAGCGAGGAAACACCAATGCTTGAAGTCATCAACGACTTCCTCTCGGGAAAAGTACTGATCGTGCTCATTGTAGGGCTCGGTGGATATTTCACGATTCGCTCGCGTTTCGTTCAGTTCCGTCACTTCTTTCACATGTTCGCGGTGTTTCGCGACAGTCTGCGCAGCAGCGCCGGCCAGTTGAGTTCATTTCAGGCCCTGATGCTCAGCCTCGCTGGCCGCGTCGGCGCAGGTAACATCGCAGGCGTCGGCATCGCCGTAACCCTGGGCGGACCCGGTGCGGTGTTCTGGATGTGGGTTACAGCCCTTGTCGGCATGGCGAGCAGCTTTTTCGAATGCTCCCTCGGCCAGCTGTACAAACGCTGCGACGCCGAAGGCCAATACCGCGGGGGTCCGTCGTATTACATTCAGCACGGTCTGGGTAAACGCTGGCTGGGCATGATCATGGCGGTGTTGCTGCTGGTGACCTTCGGTTTCGCCTTCAACGGCCTGCAATCCCACGCCGTGACTCACTCGCTCAATGACGCGTTCAAGGTCTCGCCAGGCTACGCCGGCGTCGGTCTGGCGATTCTGCTGGGCCTGGTGTTCGTCGGCGGGATCAAGCGCATCGCCAAGGTCGCCGACCTGCTGGTGCCGATCAAGACGCTGGTCTACATCGCCGTCACGCTGTACGTCATTGGCGTGCAGTTCGAACACGTTCCGCACATGCTGATGACCATCGTCAAAAGCGCGTTCGGCATGGATGAAGTGTTCGGTGGCCTGATCGGCAGCGCCATTGTCATGGGCGTCAAACGTGGCGTCTTCGCCAACGAAGCCGGCCTGGGCAGCGCACCCAACGTGGCAGCGGTCGCTCAGGTCGAGCACCCGGTTGCACAAGGTGTGGTTCAGGCGTTCAGCGTGTTCCTCGACACCTTCGTCATCTGCACCTGCACCGCGTTGCTGATCCTGCTGTCCGGTTTCTACACCCCGGGCTTCGAAGGCGATGGTATCGCGCTGACGCAGAACTCCCTCGCTGCGGTCGTCGGTGACTGGGGCAGGCTGTTCATCAGCGTGGCGCTGGCGCTGTTCGTGTTCACATCGATTCTCTACAACTATTACTTGGGCGAAAACAGCCTGCGCTTCCTGCTGGGTGAGAACCGCAAGGCGATCTTCTTTTATCGCGTGTTGGTCCTTGCGCTGATTCTGTGGGGCGCAGTCGAGGATCTGGGCACGGTGTTCGCCTTCGCAGACATCACCATGACGCTGCTGGCCTTCGTCAACCTGATTGCGCTGGCGATGCTGTTCAAAATCGCGCTGCGGGTGCTGAAAGACTACGATGACCAGCGTAAAGCCGGAATCAAGACGCCGGTTTTCGACTCCAGCCAGTTCCCCGATCTGGACCTGGACCTGAAAGCCTGGCCAAAGCCTGATGCCGCTCACCCTTCGGCGCACACGGAAGCGATCAGCAGCAAACCCGTCGCGGACGCGCGTTAATCACTTGAACGTCAATCCAGGGAGACAGGCATGAATCGCGAAATTCACCCATCGGCCCGCCAGGTAATGGTGCTGTACACCGGTGGAACCATCGGCATGCAGGCCAGCGAAAACGGGCTGGCACCCGCTTCCGGCTTTGAAGCACGCATGGCTGAGCAACTGGCCGCACTACCCGAAATGGTGGTGCCGCAGTGGTCGTTCCGCGAAATGTCTCCCCTGATCGACAGCGCCAACATGACCCCTGCCTACTGGCAGCGCTTGCGAGAGGCGGTGGTCGATGCAATTGAAGCGCAAGGTTGCGATGCTGTGCTGATCCTGCACGGCACCGACACCCTGGCCTACAGCGCAGCGGCCATGAGCTTTCAACTGTTGGGCCTGAATGCCCCGGTTGCGTTCACCGGTTCCATGTTGCCAGCCGGTGTTCCCGACAGCGATGCCTGGGAAAACGTCAACGGCGCCTTGCAGGCCTTGGGTCAAGGGCTCGCCTCGGGGGTGCATTTGTACTTCCATGGCGAGCTGCTTGAGCCGACACGGTGCGCGAAGGTTCGCAGCTTCGGCCGTAACCCTTTCGCGGCGCTTAATCGCGCCCGGGGTGGTGAGGCTGTATCGGCGTTGCCGACGGCGCTGGATTACCGCCAGCCTAAGAAACTGGCGAATGTCGCCGTGCTGCCCCTGTTTCCCGGCATTGGCGCTGCACAGCTCGACGGTTTGATCGACAGCGGCATTCAAGGTCTTGTGCTGGAATGCTTCGGCAGCGGCACTGGCCCCAGCGATAACGCAGGATTCCTTGCCAGCCTGCAGCGTGCGTATCAGCAAGGCGTCGTGGTCGTGGCGATTACCCAATGCCACGAAGGCGGCGTCGAACTGGACGTATATGAGGCTGGCAGTCGTCTGCGCGATGCCGGCGTGCTGTCCGGCGGAGGCATGACCCGCGAAGCCGCATTCGGCAAGCTGCATGCACTGCTGGGGGCTGGTCTGGAGGGGGAGGAAGTACGACGGCTGGTTGAGCTGGATGTTTGCGGCGAGTTGCGTTAAAGCTACTCTGAAATCAGTAGCTTCAAACGGGGCCCTACTTCGCGAAAACGGAACCTACGAAGTAAGGCATGCAGCTGCATGAACTTAAGTAAGGTACCGGGAAATCCAGAAACTGGTGTTCTCACCCGGCCTTGGGTTAACCACCCATCCTCCTATGAGCAGCTTACTCTCTGCTCCTTCGTCATCCTTTATCTCTTCAGCAAAGGAAGTGAACAGGTACCCTGGAACCTTGGTCAGTACTGATCCCTGCTCACCAAAAGTTGTATCCAGCGTCCCGTCAGGGTTAATCCGGCTCAGAGTAAGCGCACTCGTATCACCGAAGGTTGTCCCGATGCCAATAGACAGCCCCGATTCCAGCGGTATGACGTAGCTACCGATATTACCCTCTCCCAATGGGATACTTAACGGCTCACCGCCGTTGAAACTCTGATCCGGCTTACCATCCAGACTTAGCTTTGTATACACTGCGATTTGCTTTCCGATTGCCCCTAAAGCGCCCACCACAAATATTCCATCGCCTCGAATCGCAAGGTTTGCCACAAATCCACCGGCGCTGCCATCGCCCTACGTAAACTTGCCCCCTTCTGCAAAACTTTCATCGACACTGCCGTTATCGAAAAACCGGGAAATCGCCATCTTGTCCCCAAGATTGCCAGCAACGTAGATCCGTTGTTGGCTGTCGAGCCGAATCCTTGAATAACTTTCTTGTGCCTTAGCGGTTGAATATACGAATCCGTCTTTACCAAACGACAGGTCGGTAACACCATCTTTGCGGATTCGCATCACTGTGCTGTCAAAATCGCCGTATGTTTTAATCGTTTCAGCAGTGATTAGAATCTTGCAATTTTCTTGAAGGGCCATCCCCCCTGCGATGCTATTAGGGTACTTAAGCGCCGGACGATGAATACCGTTAATACCGAAGCTGGTATCCATTTCTCCGTTATCTCCTACCTTAATGACAATAAGAGAATCGGACTCGCCCCCGGCGAGGTCGTACAGGCCCAATGTAAGTAAAACACCTTCATTGGGTACCACCAACGAGCCAGTCACGCGTACGCGATGCTCGAAGAGTTCCAGAAACGCATACCCACCGGTGCCATAGGACTCAACCAATTTGCCATTCGTATCGAGCCTTACCGTAACCACGCCGACTTTCTCGCCAGCGCGATAATGCAAACCCTTGGGGGTTGCATGAGTAATGACGCTCGTGGCGGGCTGTGCAAGCGAACGGGCTGTCGCTCCAGCAACATAGGTACCAATGATCAGATATCCGTCGCTTAAACGCTTGATATGACCGCCGGTGCTTTGATTAAGACCCACTGAAATAACGCCGTTCTCTCCAAAATCCGGATCTTGATCCCCTGGCTTCCGTTCGTTGCTCATCACTCATCCCTCAATGACTATCGAATACCGAGAGATAACAATAAGACTTCGGGGCACACGGAATAACTGTCAGTAATGACAGTGCTCAGTTCCTTTCGCGATAAACCGTGCCCTACGGGGACATAAGGGAATGAGCGAGCGATTAGGCAACTCACACCGACGCCCGCTATAAAAGGCGTTCAATTCGACCTCGCGAAGGTCGAATTGCCGGGAACAAGCTTAGGTCTGCTACGAATAAGCAACCTCAGCCGGCCGCTTATCCATCGCATCCTGCAGCATCGAGTTCAGATTGCCGGAGATGTTTTCGCACAGCGCTTTCATCTGGATCTCGTGCTCGGAAACCTTGAACGGGCTTTGCAGGTCGGTGCCGATTTTCTCGATTGCCAGCAGCATGAAGCCGACCACGGTGGACGCCAGCGGCGTGAACCATCCCAGCGTGTCAACAAGACCGATCGGCACGATGATGCAGAACAGCGTGATAAAAAGGCGCGGGAACGTGACGTATGGGTAGGGCAACGGCGTGTTGGCGATGCGCTCCATTCCGCCCTGATTGTTGGAGATTTCCACCAGCGTCGCTTCGAGCCGTTCAAGACGAATGCTGTCCAGACGGCCGGCTTTGTATTCCTGAGCGATGATCGCAGCGGACTCATTGAGAATCGCATTGGGGAAGTTGTTGGTGCGCGTGCGGCGCTCATACTCTTCCCGGGAAATCATAGCGGTGACCTGCTCGCCGCAATCGCTGCCCTTCAAATGAGCCGACAGGCATTCAACATAGGCCACATGCCGGCGCAACAGGGTGGCCTTGACCGGGTTCAGGCCGTCTTCGTCATCGATGAACGTCAGCACCTGCCGGGCGAAGCTGCGAGAGTTATTGACCAGTGCGCCCCATAAGGTACGCGCCTCCCACCAGCGGTTGTAGGCGCTGGTGTTGCGGAAACTGGTCAGTACCACCAGCGCGGAACCCAACAGGGTCAGGGGCATCGATGGCAGGGTGATCTTGCGATCGAGAAACAGCATGAAGTCGGCGGTGACGACAACGTCCCATATCAGAAGCCAGAACAAGGACCAACCGATGTAGGTAAACGTCCGGATCATGGTCCGGTACTTCTTGACGATAAATTCCTGCAAAAGCCACCCCCGTCGCAATACGTTGAATCAGTCGGCAAAGGCTCGACCCACAGCTTCGAATACCTGCGGGCAAGTTCGTTCGTTACGACCACAGGCTATATGTAACCAAATGCTCTCGGAAAGCTGAATCGGTTCTTCTCCTAGCCGGCTGACAGACTGTTCATGGAACGATCAGCGCCTTCCGGGGCTCAACACCTATCTGGATGTTTCAGCTACCCGTCACGAGGAGAACGTTAATGAGCTCATCTGCCAATACTCCCTCCACCGAACGATCCGGCGCCGCGCGCACGTTCACGCCGCACACCGACCGCGACCAACTGACCATCAATACCATCCGCACCCTGGCCATGGATGCCGTGCAGAAAGCCAATTCCGGCCACCCCGGCACGCCGATGGCGCTGGCACCTGTCGGCTACACGCTGTGGAAAGATTTCCTGCGCTATCACCCGCAACACCCTGACTGGCCAAACCGCGACCGCTTCGTGCTATCGGTCGGTCATGCTTCGATGCTGCTTTATTCACTGCTGCACCTGGCGGGTGTGGTCGAGATCGACGAGCATGGCAAACCATCGGGCAAACCCGCGGTGAGCCTTGAGGACATCAAGCAATTTCGCCAAATGGACTCCAAAACCCCGGGCCACCCTGAATACCGCATGACCACCGGCGTGGAGACCACCACCGGTCCGCTGGGTCAAGGCTGCGCCAACAGCGTCGGCATGGCGATGGGCGAGCGCTGGCTGGGCGAGCACTTCAACAAGCCCGGCGCTACGCTGTTCGATTACAGCGTTTACGTGCTGTGTGGCGATGGCGACATGATGGAAGGCGTGACCGCCGAGGCGGCGTCGATCGCCGGGCACCTCAAGCTGTCGAACCTGTGCTGGATCTACGACAACAACACCATCAGCATCGAAGGTCATACCGAGCTGGCTTACAGCGACGATGTGCAGAAGCGTTTCGAGGGCTACGGCTGGAAAACCCTGCACGTCAAAGACGCCAATGACGCCAACGCGCTGGCAAAGGCGCTGCAGACCTTTCGGCACACCAGCGATGCACCGACCCTGATCGTGGTCGACAGCATCATTGGCTTCGGTTCGCCCAACAAACACAACACCTCTGCCGCCCACGGCGAACCGCTGGGCGATGACGAAATCAAGCTGACTAAAAAGGCCTACGGCTGGGATGAGAACAGCAGCTTCCTGGTGCCGGAAGATGCCCGCAATTACCTGCGTGATGCACTGCTGGAGCGTAGCGGCAGCGATTACGACGCTTGGCTTGCGACCTTCAACCAGTTTGAAAAGGATCAGCCGGAACTCGCCGATCAGCTCAAGCGCATGCGTGCCGGTGAAATGCCCGACGGCTGGCAAGACAAGCAGATGAATTTTGAAGCGGACGCCAAAGGCATTGCCTCGCGCGCTTCCGGTGGCAAGGTGCTGAACGCCTTCGCCGAGCAGATCCCGTGGCTCATTGGCGGCTCGGCCGACCTTTCGCCGTCGACCAAAACCAACCTCACATTTGAGGGTGCAGGCAGCTTCGAAGCGGGCAATTACGGCGGTCGAAACCTGCATTTCGGCGTGCGCGAACATGCCATGGGCTCGATTGCCAACGGCCTGGCCCTGTCCTACATCCGCCCGTACACCTCGACGTTTCTGGTGTTCAGCGATTACATGAAACCGCCGATTCGTCTGGCGTCGATCATGGAATTGCCGGTCGTGTTCGTCTTTACCCACGACTCAATCGGCGTCGGCGAAGACGGCCCGACGCACCAGCCCATCGAACAATTGACTCAGCTGCGAGCAACGCCGGGCTTGCTGACGATTCGTCCGGGTGACGCCAACGAGACAGCGCAGGCCTGGAAAATCGCGCTGGCGCAAACCAGCAGGCCTTCATGTCTGGTGCTGTCGCGTCAGCCGCTGCCAACCCTTGATCGCTCGAAATACGCCAGCGCCGAGGGCCTGACAAAAGGCGCCTATGTGCTGGCCGATGCGGTGGAAGGCAAAGTGGACGTCATCCTGATCGCCACCGGCAGCGAGGTCGGCATGACCGTCGAGGCGTTCGAGACGCTCAAAGCCCAAGGCATTGCGGCGCGAGTGGTGTCGATGCCGAGCTGGGAATTGTTCGAGGACCAGGATAAGGCCTATCGCGACGGCGTGTTGCCGCCGGACGTTAAAGCACGGGTGGTGGTGGAGCAGGCGGGGCCGGTAGGCTGGGATCGGTATGTCGGTCAGACCGGCGCGAAGATCGTGATGAATACCTTCGGCGCGTCGGCCCCCATCGACAAGCTGCAGGCCAAGTACGGATTTACGGCGGAGAATATCGCCAAGCTGGCGAAAGAGCAGATCGCCGGTTAAATCCTGTGTAAGAGCGCTTGCCCGGAATCGCGGGTAAGCGCTCTCCTTCCTTCAGATCACTCGATCAGCATCCGGTCAACACAGCGGGCCGACGCTCGCCCTCGAAGAATAACGGCCGAATGCGCACGCCCACGGCGTTGCCCGCGAAGGCAGCGACCAGCCAAAGCCAGCCGTGCAAGCTGCCTGAGGCGATGCCGCTGAAGTACGCGCCGATGTTGCAGCCGTACGCCAGGCGCGAACCATAACCCAGCAACAGCCCACCGATCACTGCAGCGATTAGCGAGCGTGTCGGAATTTTCAGGCTCGGGGCGAACCGTCCTGCAAGGCCCGCCGCCACTGCCGCACCCAACATAATGCCGATGTCCATGACGGTGGTGATGTCTTCCCACACCGGCGCGGCCAAAGCCTTGGCGTTCGCCGGCATCTGCCAGAACGGCCAGCTGCCCACATCCACACCCAGACCACCGGCGACTTTCGCACCCCACAGTGCGAAGGCCGATGTGATGCCCCAAGGCCGACCCGCCAATGCCAAGGTGGCGTAGTTAAGCAATGCCAACCCTACGGCACCCCACACCAGCGGCCAGGGACCGCGGAGGAAGCGGCGCAAGCCGATATGTTCGCTGCTGACAGCCGCCTCCAGCTCCCCGTGCCGACGCTTTTCCAGTCTGACGGTCACAACGGCAATAATCGCGAACAGCGCCAGGCTCATGAGCAGCGCGGGGATCACACCGAAGGTTTTGACAATGGAGGTGGCGGGGAACGACGGCAGGGAAAACCACCAATCGACGTGATGCGTGGCGATCAGCGAGCCAATGATGAAGAACAGCAAGGTCACGAGCATCCGTGCATTGCCGCCGCCAACGGTGAACAGCGTGCCGGACGCACAGCCGCCGCCCATTTGCATGCCGATGCCGAAGATGAAGGCGCCGAAGACTACGGACACACCGGCCGGGGCCACGAGGCCGGTGACCGGCGTGCCGAACAGGGTACCGGCACCCAGCGCGGGGAAGAACAGCACCACCGCGACGGCCAGCATCACCATCTGCGCGCGCAAACCGGCACCGCGTCGCTCGTTGATGAATATCCGCCAGGCCGAGGTGAAACCGAAAGCGGCGTGATACAGCGTGAGGCCCAGCGCAGCGCCCACGATCAGCAACAGCACTTGCCGGCCGCCTACGGCCGATTGGAGAAACAGAGCGCCGACCACCAACAAGAGGAAGGCGATCAGCGGCGCGCCGAGCTTGCGCTGCGGCGCCACAGAGAGAGGAAGACTCATGGGCGTATCTCGGAGAAGGATTGCGATGGGCGCGAGTATACGCCGGTGCCTGCTGGATGACGCGCCAACGCCCCCATCGGTTTGATCACAATCAAACCCGCCATGCACCTCGCAAGCGCGTCAGCGCAGAGGCGATATCGGCCTCGGGAACCGCTGCAAACCCCAGTACCAGGCCCGCCCGATCATTCACCGGCGTCTCTGACTCCGGCAGCCAGTACTCACTCAACGGCGCGACCTCGACGCCGACACTTTCCGCTTTGGTCACCAGTTCCGTTTCACGCGCTAAAGTGTCCACCGCGACGGTGACATGCAGCCCTGCAACCGGCTTGATCATCGGGCTGCAACCCTCAAGCGCCTCGGGCCAGCCAGCCAGCAATGCATCGCGTCGACTCAAGGCAGCCCGGCGCATGCGGCGAATGTGCCGTTGAAAGTGGCCCGCTGCGATGAACTCGGCCATGACCATTTGTGTACCCACCTCGGAATGACGCATGTCCACGGCCCGGCGCCGGCTGAATGGTTCTACCAGGTTGCGCGGCAACACCAGATAACCCAGACGCAGCGCCGGAAATGCCACCTTGCCGAATGTCCCGACGTACAGCACGCGACCGCTCCGATCCAGCGCTGCCAACGGCGCCAGCGGGGCGCCGCTGTATCGGTATTCGCCGTCGTAGTCGTCTTCGACGATCCAGCCCTTATTGCGCTCGGCCCATGCGAGCAGTTCCAGCCGCCGCGCCAGGCTCATCGTCACGCCCAGCGGGTATTGATGGGAGGGCGTCACGTAGGCCAACTTGCAGCCTGAGTCATCCCGCGCCGGACTGCGCATGCCCTGCGCGTCAACCGCCATGCCCTGCAACCTGGCGCCAGCCACCCCGAAGGCATGACCGGCAGCGCGATACCCCGGATTTTCGATCGCCACCACATCGCCCCGCTCAAGTAGCAGCTGTGCACAAAGGGTGATTGCCTGCTGCGCGCCATTGGTGATCACAATTTGCTCAGGTGCACAGCGCAGGTCGCGAGAAGTCCTCAAATAAGCCGCGATCAGCTCCCGCAGCCGCCATTCGCCAGCCGGGTCGCCGTAGCCCAGATGTTGCAGGCCCGGTTTACGCCAGAAAGCCGCGTGCAGCTTGCCCCACGTGTCGAAAGGGAATAGGTCGAATGCCGGAACACCTGTTCGAAACGCCTTCGGCAAGCCGCTTTTAGTCGGCCACAGATGATGCTGCTCCAGTGTCTGAATCGCACTGCTGTGGATAACATTGTTCGACAGTTCTACCGCAATTTTCGGAGGTTTTGTGGATAAACCTGTTGATAAGCCTGGTGATAACCCTGTGGACAGGTGTGTGGATAGTTTTTTTGCCGCCCGTGGTTTCTCCTTCAACAGTGCGACATAAGTGCCGTCGCCTACACGGCTTTCAGTGAAGCCTTCGGCGTAGAGCTGGTCATAGGCGCGCACTACACTGTTGCGGGAGATGCCGAGGGACGACGCCAGATCCCGGCTTGCCGGCAAGCGCGTGCCTCCAGACACGCGGCCGTCGAGGATGCGCTCGCGCAGCGTCTGATAGAGCTGGCGGCTAAGACCATGGCGGCGGTTCAGCTCGATGCCGGCGAAATCGAAGGTCAGTGCTGGCATGGGTACGCGCATCGGATTGGCCCTATGAGATTGATCATTAATGGCTCTTACAACGGACCATTAGGCTGCCTAGGATTGGCTCAGCCGCCAAGGAAAATCTCATGTACACGCCCAGCTATTTCAAAGACGAAGACCTCGCCAGCCTGCACGGGCAGATAGAAGCCACCCGCCTGGCGACCCTGGTCACTTTTGACGAGAGCGGTTTGCAAGCGAGTCATATCCCCTTGCTGCTCGAACCCACTCAAGGTCCGCAAGGGACGCTGTATGGGCATCTGGCCAAAGCCAATCCGCAGTGGAAAGCCCTCAAGACGGGCGCCGAAGCACTGCTGATTTTCCAGGGTGCGGACGCCTACATCAGCCCGTCTTTTTATGCCGCCAAGGCTGAGCACGGCAAAGTGGTGCCCACGTGGAATTATCTGGCGGTGCACGTGTATGGCCGTGCTGATGTGTTCACTGACCCCGAGCGGCTGCTGCAGGTTGTCACCGGCCTGACCAACAAGCACGAAGCCAGCCGCGCCGAGCCTTGGGCTGTCAGCGACGCGCCCGCTGATTACATCGAAAAAATGCTCAACGGCATCGTCGGTTTTGCGATTCCCATCGAGCGGCTTGAAGGCAAGCGCAAGCTCAACCAGAACCGCAGCGCCGAAGACATTGCCGGCGTCAGCCAGGGCCTGGCACTCAGCCAAGACCCATCCGATCGGAAAATCGCTCAATTGATGAGCCAGGGAGCACCGCGTGTCTGACCTCCACATCCGCCCCGTCACTGCTGAAGATCACGATGCCTGGCTGCCGTTGTGGCACGCCTATCTGACCTTCTACAAAACCACGCTCGCCGATGCGGTCACACAGAGCACCTGGCAGCGGTTTCTGGACACCAACGAGTCCACCAACGCCGCCCTCGCCTGGCAGGACGGCAAAGCAGTGGGCATGGTGCATTTCATTTATCACCGCTCCAATTGGAGCATCAGCAATGCCTGCTACCTGCAGGACTTGCTGGTGGTGCCGGAACAGCGCGGCACGGGCGTTGGCCGCAAGCTGATCGAGTACGTCTACGCGACCGCCAAAGAAGACGGCGCCGACAAAGTCCATTGGCTCACCCATGAGACCAACGCAACCGCCATTCAGCTCTACGAGCGCATCGCTGAGCGGCCGGGCTATATTCAGTTTCGCAAACCGTTGTAAGACCAGGAACTCTCGATATGTCGGACCTCACACACTGGCAACCGGCAAAGCTGCCGGACACGCGCACGCTGCAAGGACGCTTCATTCGTCTGGAAAAACTCGACGCCGCACCCCATGGAGATGGGTTGTGGGAGGCGCTGGAAGGTCCTGCCGCTGACCCCAAATTGTGGGATTATCTGTTCGTGGGTCCCTTCCCCGAGCGCGGCGCATTCGATGACTATCTCGCAGGGCTGGAAGGCTCGACCGACCCGTGGTTCTACACCGTCATCGACCAACAGACCGGCGCCATCGACGGCTTTCTGGGCTTGATGTCCATTTTCCCGAGCGCGGGCCGCATCGAGATTGGTCATGTCACCTTCGGCGCCTCGATGCAACGCACCCCCAAAGCGACCGAGGCGGTTTACCTGCTGGCCAAGGAATCCTTTGCGCTGGGCAATCGCCGCCTGGAATGGAAATGCAACGCCAACAACGCCCGCTCCAAGCGTGCGGCCGAACGCTTTGGGTTCAACTTCGAAGGCACATTCCGCCAGCATTCGGTGTGCAAGGGGCAGAACCGCGACACCGCTTGGTATTCGATCATCGACAGTGAATGGCCGGCTGTAGAGCAAGCGTTCGAAGCATGGCTGGCTGTGGATAACTTCAAAGACGGTCAGCAAATCAGAACGCTGGAGGAGATACGCAACTAATCGCACGGTTGAGTAGGAATTATCTGAAAAAGCCGCGAGATCATCACGGCTGGAAAATCCCGGGCTAGCCTGAAGGACGTCCACAGGAAGTGGACGCCCTATCTCATTCAAGGAAGACTCACATGCAAAATCTGACTCAAACAAAAGCGGCCCCCGAAAATCCGTGGCGAGTGCCCGCTCCCATTCTCCACAACGGCAAATATGGCAGCGTGATCATTGATCGTGGTTCGCTAAAAAAGGCAGTGGCCGGGTCCAACAATCATTATCTGTTCAGCGAAACAGGCGTCGGCGTGCAGTCTCTGGTGATCGTCGGTACAGCGGTCCAGGTCACCGAGTTCTTGCTTGACCATCAACTGCGCGGCATTGAATCGCAGATCAAAAGCCTTCCGCATCTCTACATGGGCATCACCACTTACAAACCGAACGAGCGATTCTCAGGGGTATTTCCTGCCAATGAGTTGCTGAGCAGTGTCGCTGGTTTCCTGGGTGGGCTGATTCCAGCACCCGACTGGTCGGGAATTCTTGCGGCTCCCGATCAGTTAGCCAGCCTCAAAAAAGCCATCAACGGCGTGGATGCTGCGCAGAAGGCCAAAGGCAATGTGCTTTACGTGAAATTCAGCTATTTGCAGGAAGATAAAATGGTGCTTGTCGGCACGGGTAAAGCGTCGTTCAAAGACGTCCTGCATGTCTTCCAGAAGCACTACAAGAATCGCTGAGCGCCCATTCACCCAGCCTGGGTTCAGGACAAAAAAAAGAGGAGCCACGAGAGCTCCCCCAGAGGTAACCGTCAAGCCTGCCGCGTCTGTGCGCGGCAGGCCGTTAACTGTACCGCAGCTGTGTCAGCCCTCGATTTCGACCAATATCTCGCCCGGGTTTACGCGATCGCCTTTCGCGACATGGATGGCCACAACCTTGCCAGCGATTGCAGCCTGGACTTCGGTCTCCATCTTCATCGCTTCGGTGATCAGCACTGCCTGACCGGCGCGGACGGCATCGCCCTCCTTCACCAACACGTCGACGATATTGCCCGGCATCGAAGTGCTGACATGGCCCGGCTTGCTGGCCTGCGCACGCTTGCCGATGCCGCTGCCGACGAACTCGTTAAGCGGCTCGAACACGACTTCTTCCGGCATGCCGTCGATGGACAGATAGAAGTGGCGCTTGCCCTCGGCCTTGACGCCTACGCCGGTGATATCGACGCGGTAGCTTTCGCCGTGAACATCGATCACGAATTCGGTCGGGACGCCTTCGCCGCCTGCTTTCGCCACTGCGCCCGGCTCTGGAATCGGCAGCAGAGGCTCTGGCGCCAGAGTGCCCGCCGCACGCTCTTCGAGAAACTTGCGGCCGATGTCCGGGAACATCGCGTACGTGAGCACGTCCTCTTCGGTGGTGGCCAACGCGCCGATTTCGCCGCGCAGCTTGGTCATTTCAGGCTTCAGCAGGTCGGCCGGACGCACATCGATCAGCTCTTCATTGCCGATGGCCTGACGGCGCAGTGTCTCGTCCACCTGCCCCGGCGCTTTGCCGTAACCGCCAGCCAGGTAGAGCTTCACTTCGTTGGTGATGGTTTTGTAACGCTCGCCGGCCAGCACGTTGAAAAATGCCTGGGTGCCGACGATCTGGGAAGTCGGGGTCACCAACGGCGGATAGCCCAAGTCTTTGCGCACCCGCGGAATCTCGGCCAGCACTTCGCCCATGCGGTTCAACGCGCCCTGCTCTTTGAGCTGGTTGGCGAGGTTGGAGATCATGCCGCCCGGCACTTGGTTAACCTGCACGCGGGTATCGACCGCCGTGAATTCGCTTTCGAACTGGTGATACTTCTTACGCACGGCGTAGAAATACAGGCCGATTTCCTGCAGCAGTTCCAGGTCCAGGCCGGTGTCGAATTCACTGCCTTTAAGTGCCGCAACCATCGACTCGGTACCCGGGTGGCTGGTGCCCCAGGCAAAGCTGGAGATCGCGGTATCGATATGGTCGGCACCATTTTCGATAGCCTTCAGCTGGCACATCGCAGCCAGGCCCGCGGTGTCGTGGGAGTGAATGAACACCGGCAGCGATTGCTCGGCTTTCAGCGCCTTGACCAGCTCGCCCGTGGCATAAGGGGTCAGCAGGCCGGCCATGTCCTTGATCGCAACAGAATCGCAGCCCATCGCTTCCATCTCTTTGGCCTGCGCGACAAACGCGCCAATGGTGTGCACCGGGCTGGTGGTATACGCAATCGTGCCTTGGGCATGTTTACCGGAAGCCTTTACCGCTTCGACCGCTACGCGCAGGTTGCGCACGTCGTTCATGGCATCGAAGATGCGGAACACGTCGATACCGTTATCCGCCGCCTTGGCGACGAAGGCTTTGACCACGTCATCGCTGTAGTGGCGATACCCCAGCAGGTTCTGACCGCGAAGCAGCATTTGCAGACGCGTGTTGGGCAGCGCCGCGCGCAATTGGCGCAGGCGCTCCCACGGATCTTCCTTCAGGAAGCGCACGCAGGCGTCGAAGGTCGCACCGCCCCACACTTCCAGCGACCAATAGCCGACTTTGTCGAGCCTGTCGCAGATCGGCAGCATGTCCTCGGTGCGCATGCGGGTCGCCAGCAGGGACTGGTGGGCGTCGCGCAAAATGGTGTCGGTGACATGGATCTTCTTGGTCATTTTTATCTCCTCAGAGCTGCAAGCGCCAAGCTGCAAGCCTCAAGCAAAGGCCGATCGCGCTCTTGCTTACAGCTTGCCGCTTGTGGCTTGCAGCTAACGTGTTCATAGGCCAGCGTGTGCGGCGATGGCGGCGGCGATGGCCAGGGCCAGCTCTTCGGGTTTGCGCTTGATCGAGTAATTGGTCAGCTCGGGATGGCTCTCAACGAAGCTGGTATTGAACTGACCGCTGCGGAATTCCGGGTTGCGCAGGATCTCCTGGTAATACGCGGCCGTGGTCTTTACCCCCTGCAGACGCATGTCATCCAGCGCACGCAGACCGCGGTCCATTGCCTCTTCCCAGGTCAGCGCCCAGACGATCAGCTTCAGGCACATGGAGTCGTAATACGGCGGAATGGTGTAGCCGGTGTAGATCGCCGTATCGGTGCGCACGCCGGGACCGCCGGGCGCGTAATAACGGGTGATTTTGCCGAAGCTCGGCAGGAAGTTGTTTTTCGGGTCTTCCGCGTTGATGCGGAACTGCAACGCGAAACCGCGATGGATGATGTCTTCCTGCTTGACCGACAGTGGCAGCCCCGACGCAATGCGGATCTGTTCGCGAACGATGTCGATCCCGGTGATTTCCTCGGTGATCGTGTGCTCGACCTGTACGCGGGTATTCATCTCCATGAAATACACCTCGCCCTCGGCCAGCAAGAACTCCACGGTGCCGGCGTTCTCGTAGCCCACGGCCTTGGCAGCACGCACGGACAGGTCGCCGATGTAGGCGCGCTGCTCCGGGGTCAGTTGCGGACTCGGGGCGATTTCGATGAGCTTCTGGTTGCGGCGCTGGATCGAGCAATCGCGCTCAAACAAGTGCACGACATTGCCAAAGCTGTCGCCGAGGATCTGCGCTTCGATGTGCTTGGGATTGACGATGCACTTTTCGAGAAAGACTTCGGCCTTGCCGAACGCCTTGGTCGCCTCGGAAATGACCCGAGGAAAGGCCTGCTCCAGCTCTTCCCGGCTGTTGCAGCGACGAATGCCGCGACCGCCGCCGCCCGAAGTGGCCTTGAGCATGACGGGGTAACCGATGCGATCGCCTTCAACCAGTGCTTCGGCAATGTCGGCCACGTTGCCTTCCGTCCCGGGCGTCACCGGCACGCCGGCCTTGATCATGCTGCGGCGAGCTTCGGTCTTATCGCCCATGCGGCGGATCACTTCAGCGGACGGACCGATGAACTTGATACCTCGTTCTGCGCAGATATCAGCCAACTCTGCGTTTTCCGACAAAAACCCATAGCCGGGGTGCAACGCGTCGCAGCCGGTTTCAACGGCAAGATTCACCAGCTTGCGCGGGTTCAAATAGCCTTCGAGGGGCTCCGAGCCAATACCGTAGGCCTCGTCGGCACGCTTCACGTGGAGCGCGTGACGGTCCGCGTCGGAATAGATCGCCACCGAGCGGATGCCCATTTCGGCGCATGCGCGCACGATTCGGACAGCGATTTCCCCACGGTTGGCGATCAGGATTTTTTTTATCACTGGTATTTCCTCGACCGATTAGCAGACGGACCAGATAGCTGGCCAATACCGCGCGACATTCCGTAACTGCATGTTGCTCGCAGGTGAGGGCACCCTATGACGAATCAGCAATTAACAAAAATGAGTAAATATTGGGTGAACCATAAGCAAAACCTTATAGTTGCCAATATCAGCTAGACAGCCAGGGATATAAAAATGCGTAAGTCATTGATGCGAATGACATTGCGTCAATTGCGGATCTTCAATGAGGTCTGTGACTTGCGCTCTTACAGTCGGGCGGCTGAAGAAATGTCGCTGACCCAGCCTGCCGTCAGCCTGCAGATTCGTCAGCTGGAAGAGCTGGTCGGGCAGCCTTTATTCGAATACGTGGGCAAGAAGCTTTATCTCACGGAAGCCGCCGAGGCGCTGCAGCTCGCCAGTCGCGACATCTTCGGTCGGCTGGAGAACCTCGACATGCAACTGTCCGACATGCAGGGCTCGCTGCAGGGGCAGCTCAAACTGGCGATCGAATCCAGTGCCAAGTATTTCGTCCCCCACCTGTTCGCGGCCTTCAAGCGTAAATATCCGGAAGTCATGCTCAACCTGACGGTCGTCAACCGGGCGCAAGTGATTCGGCGACTCTCGGATAACCGCGATGACCTGGTGGTGATGTCGATGGTCCCGCAGGACATGGGCCTGGAGTTCTTGCCCTTTCTAAATAACCCGATCGTCGCCGTCGCGCAGCCGGATCATCCGTTGACGCTGCTGCCCAATCCGACGTTGAAGGATCTGGAGTCGGCAACACTGGTGGTCCGCGAACAGGGCTCGGGGACGCGCAAGGCGTGTGAGGAGTATTTCAAGGAGAAGCGCGTTCACTTCGAGCACACGCTGGAGGTGTCCTCGGCTGAAGCGCAGCGTGAATGCGTGGTGGCGGGGCTTGGCGTTGCACTGCTGACGCGTCATGCGCTGAGCCTGGAGCTTGCCACTGGCACGCTGATTGAGCTGCCAGTGGCCGAATTGCCGCTGTACCGAAGCTGGTGCGTCGTACAGGCACGGGACAAACGTCTGTCGCCGGTGGCTCACGCGTTCCTGTCATTCATCCGGACGGAGCGCACACAGATCAGCGAGCTGGTCGCGCGCTTTGATGGCCACCTTCCGAAGCGCTAGCGCTCTGCCAGAAGTGCGCGGTGGCGCCATCCAGGTAGTTCGAGAGTTCCTGGTTCAGGCGGCGCTCTTCTGAATGGCTTTCGATTGCACGCCGGAACGCCATGCGGCGCTGGTCTTCCTGCTGACGGCGGGTTTTGGTGCTGGAGGTGCTGTGCTGCTGCGAGTCATCGTAGTGCCGAGGCATATCCTGTCTCCCATTCGTGTGCGGGAGTACAGAGTGGCGGGGCGCGGTGACGATCAGACGTCGGAAGCGTTACAGGTTGGTGAAGGTTTCAGCACTGCGCAGGTTCAGCTCAATCTTCGGACGATTTGATCGACTTCGGCGACAACCGCAGGCTGCGCAAGCTGCGCTTCACGCTCTTCAGGTGATTGACCAGGCTCGGGCCGCGCGCCATCGCGACGCCCATCGCCAGGACATCAATGACCACTAGGTGCGCGATGCGTGAGGTCAGCGGCGTGTAGATCTCGGTGTCCTCGTGCACGTCGATGGCGAGGTTGACCGTGGACAACTCGGCCAATGGCGTCTGGCTCGGGCACAGCGTAATCAGGTTGGCGCCGCTCTCGCGCACCAGATTGGCGGTGATCAGCAGGTCCTTTGAGCGACCTGACTGCGAGATACACACCGCAACGTCGGTGGGCTTGAGCGTTACAGCCGACATCGCCTGCATGTGCGGATCAGAGTAAGACGCCGCCGTCAGCAGTAGTCGGAAGAACTTGTGCTGGGCGTCAGCCGCGACTGCACCCGAGGCGCCGAAACCGTAGAACTCAACCCGATGCGCGGCCGCCATAACCGTCACCGCTGCCTGCAAGGCATGGGGATCGAGCTTTTCACGCACTTCTATCAGCGTGTGCAGCGTGGTGTCGAAAATCTTCAGGCTGTAATCGGCGACGGAATCGTCTTCGTGGATGGCAAACTGCCCGAAGCTCGCGCCGGCGGCGAGGCTTTGCGCCAATTTGAGTTTCAGATCCTGAAAACCGGTGCAGCCAATGGCGCGGCAGAAACGCACGATGGTCGGCTCACTGATACCGACCGCATGCGCCAGATCGGCCATGGAGCTGTGCATCACGGCCGCCGGATCGAGCAGCACGTGATCGGCTACTTTCAACTCCGACTTGCGCAAGAGATGGCGTGACTGGGCGATGTGCTGCAACAGATTCAAAGGACAGGACTCAAGTGAAGGATGGGCCGGGCTGTAGCTTTCTTGTAGTTATACTACATGACCTGCAAACCGCACAGTTAAACGATCTTCCCGCGGTCAACCGATCGGTGTTGAGGCTCAGGTCGCTTTGTAGTGTAGGGCTTTTCGCACAGGGCTCCAGGCTTCGGCCAGACAACTGCGCAGGATGCCGCCCATGACGCTGGCCTCTACCGGCCGACTGATCAAGTAGCCTTGCACCTCGTCGCAACCATGAGCCCTGAGAAACTCCAGTTGCTCGCAATCTTCCACGCCCTCGGCCACTACCCTGAGTTCAAGACTGTGGGCCATCGCGATGATCGCCCGGGTGATCGCCGCGTCCTCTGCCCCTTCGTTCAAACCACGAATAAAGGCTTGGTCGATCTTCACGCAGTGCACCGGAAAACGTTTCAGGTAGCTCAACGATGAATAGCCCGTACCGAAGTCGTCGATGGCTAATTTCACCCCAAGTGCGCGCAGTTGCTGGAACGTGGTGATGATGTGCTCGACGCTCTCCAGCAGCTGGCTCTCAGTGAGCTCAAGCTCCAGGTATTCCGGATCGAGCCCGGTCTCTTCGAGCACTTGCCGCACAAGGCTGACCAGCTTGCCTTGACGCATTTGATGCACCGAAAGATTGACTGAAACCCTGATCGGAGCGAGGCCCTCCCGCTGCCATTCGCAGGCCTGGTGGCAGGCTTTGCGCAGCACAAACTCCCCTATGTTGGCGATCAGGCCGGTCTCCTCCGCCAACCCGATGAACTCGCCGGGCGAAATCAGACCGCGCTCGGGATGACGCCAGCGCACCAGTGCCTCCGCGGAATTGAGACGCCCGCTTTTAAGCTCCAGCTTAGGCTGATAAAAAACCTCCAGTTGCCCTTCTGCAATCGCGCGACGCAGCTGGATTTCCAGCTGCAAACGACCTGGCGTACCCGCCTCAAGGCTTTCGGTGTAGAACTGAAAATTGTCGCCACCCAGGTGTTTGGCGTGTTGCATGGCCATATTCGCCTGGCTGACCAGCGCGGCAATGTCCCGGGCAGAACCGGGCAGCAACGCGATGCCGATCGAAGCGCTGATCACCAGCTCATGGCCGGAAACTGATATCGGCGAACGCAGCTTCGCCAGCAGGCGCGTCGTGATTCGCGCCATCGTGGTCAGGTTGCCGTGGCTGTCAAACAGCACGGCAAACTCGTCCGCCGACAAACGCGCGACGGTATCGGCGTCTGCCACGTGGGCATTCAGCCGGCGCGCGACAAGGCGCAGCAATTGGTCAGCGATGTCGTGACCCAGGCTGTCGTTGAGCAATTTGAAGCGATCGAGATTGATATGCAGCATGGCCAGCGTGCGCCCACCGTGACGCGCACGCTGATTGGCCTCGCGCAGCCGCTCGTTGAACAACGCCCGATTGGCAAGGCCGGTCAGCTCATCGTAATGGGTCAGATAACGCGTACGCTCTTCGTACTGGCGCGTCAGCTCGCGGTTAAGCTCGTCACTTTCGGCCTGGGCCTGTTGAAGGTGCTCGATGAGCGCCACGTTCTGAAATCGCCGGATCAGGCCCCTCTCGATCAAACGGTTGACCTGCGCGGCCACCACGATCAGCGCCAGCAGCAGAATCAGTCCGAGCCAGCCCCAGCCATGGCATTGTGGATCGCCAGTCCAAAACAGATAGAGGATGGGCGGCAGCAGGCACGGCAGCGTGAAGGTGAGGAACGCCGGAATGCTCACGGCATAGGCCACACTGGCAGACAGCGTCGCAGCGCCGATGAGGCCGAACGCCCAGGCCTGCTGAGCGAGGCTTTGCGCCGGCATCAGCACCAGCGCGGCGCTGGACAGGGTGAACCCGCTGACGCAGGCGCCGGCCAGAAACATGCGATTCCAGATCGGCTGTGAACGACGATCGAGTGATGCCGACCTGAACGCTGCGACTTGCAGCACACGCAGACACACCAACGCTGACAGCCAACCCAGCCAGACGCCAACCAGCACGTAACGCTCAGGGCTCCAGAGCAGCCACGCGCAGAGCAAACCATTGATGAACATGAACAGGGTCGGCAGTAGCGATCCCTGATAAAGAAGGCGGGTACGCTCGGCGGCAAGCTGGGTCGCGAACTGCTTGCAGATGACACGGCGTGTCGCCACGGAGTCTGCCGGGGCTTCGGAGCTGAAGGTCATGGCATTTCTTATAATTGGTGGCCTTGAACGTTCGCGGAGGATACACAAGGGACCGTCGAGACCAAACAGTCATAAATTAAAATCTACAGACGGCAAAATAGGACCGACAACATCACGACCGGCCAGCGTTAGGGTTTGCCCATGCCCTCACGGCACCCTAGAATGCCCCGATGCGCGATGACCTCTCCCTTCTGCTTAACTCCCTCAACGATGCCCAACGCCAGGCCGTAGCTGCCTCCGTGGGTCGTCAGTTGGTCCTGGCCGGCGCTGGTTCCGGCAAAACCCGTGTGCTGGTACACCGTATCGCCTGGTTGATCCAGGTCGAGAACGCCTCGCCGCACTCGATCTTGTCGGTGACGTTCACCAACAAGGCCGCTGCCGAGATGCGCCATCGCATCGAGCAGTTGATGGGCATTAACCCGGCCGGCATGTGGGTGGGTACCTTTCACGGTCTGGCGCACCGCCTGTTGCGGGCGCACTGGCAGGAAGCGGGTCTGAACCAGAGCTTCCAGATCCTCGACAGCGATGACCAGCAGCGACTGGTCAAGCGCGTCATGCGCGAGCTGAATCTGGATGAGCAGCGCTGGCCGGCACGGCAGGCGCAGTGGTTCATAAACGGGCAGAAGGACGAAGGGCTGCGTCCTAAACACATTCAGGCCTCGGGCGATCTCTTTCTGACGACCATGAAGTCGGTCTATGAAGCCTATGAGGCGGCCTGTCAGCGCGCCGGCGTTATCGATTTCTCCGAGCTGCTGCTTCGCGCGCTGGACCTGTGGCGCGATAACCCGAGCCTGCTTGCTCACTATCAGCGCCGTTTCCGTCACGTGCTGGTGGACGAATTCCAGGACACCAACGCCGTTCAGTACGCCTGGTTGCGCCTGCTTGCCCAGGGTGGCGACAGCCTGATGGTGGTCGGCGACGACGATCAGTCCATCTATGGCTGGCGCGGCGCGAAGATCGAGAATATTCATCAGTATTCCGAAGACTTCCCCGATACCGAGACCATTCGCCTGGAGCAGAACTATCGCTCCACCGCGAGCATCCTCAAGGCCGCCAACGGCTTGATCGTCAACAACACAGGGCGGCTGGGTAAAGAGCTGTGGACTGACGTCGGCGACGGCGAGCTGATCAATCTGTATGCCGCGTTCAACGAACACGACGAAGCGCGCTACGTGGTCGAGACCATAGAAAGCGCGATCAAGACCGGCCTTGCGCGAAGCGACATCGCCATTCTCTACCGCTCCAACGCCCAGTCGCGGGTCCTTGAAGAAGCCTTGCTCCGCGAGCGCATCCCGTACCGCATCTACGGTGGCCAGCGATTCTTCGAGCGCGCCGAAATCAAGAACGCCATGGCGTATATGCGCTTGCTGGACGGGCGCGGTAATGATTCGGCGCTGGAGCGGGTCATCAACGTCCCCCCGCGCGGCATTGGCGAGAAAACCGTCGAAGCGATTCGCGAGCATGCGCGCCACGCCGACGTTTCGATGTGGGAAGCCATGCGCCTGCTGGTCGCCAACAAAGGCCTGGCCGGTCGTGCTGCGGGCGCGCTGGGCGCATTCATCGAACTGATCGAAAACCTCGCCGCCAAGGCCGCGGACATGCCGCTGCATCTGATGACCCAAACGGTTATCGAGCAGTCCGGCCTGATCACTTACCACAAGGAAGAGAAAGGCGAGAAAGGCCAGGCTCGGGTGGAAAACCTTGAGGAACTGGTCAGCGCTGCGCGCGCCTTCGAGAACAGCGACGAAGAGGAAGACCTGACACCGCTGGCGGCCTTCCTAGGCCATGCCTCTCTGGAGGCAGGCGATACCCAGGCGGACGAGCACGAAGACAGCATTCAATTGATGACGCTGCACAGCGCCAAAGGTCTGGAGTTCCCGTACGTGTTCCTGGTGGGCATGGAAGAAGGCCTGTTTCCGCACAAGATGAGCTTGGAAGAGCCGGGCCGCCTGGAAGAAGAGCGTCGTCTGGCTTATGTGGGCATCACCCGCGCCATGCAGCATCTGGTGATGACCTACGCAGAAACCCGACGCCTGTACGGAAGCGAAACCTACAACAAGGTCTCGCGCTTCGTACGGGAGGTGCCGCCCAATCTGATTCAGGAAGTGCGGTTGTCCAACAGCGTGACGAGGCCGTTCGGCGGTTCCAAAACCATGGCCCCGAGTCGCCTGTTCGATGGCGAAGCCATTCCGCAAAGTCAGTTCTCCCTGGGTCAGCACGTGCAGCACGCAGTGTTTGGTGAAGGCGTGATCCTCAACTTCGAGGGTTCAGGCGCTCAGGCGCGGGTCCAGGTAAATTTCTCGGAAGGCAGCAAGTGGCTGATGCTGGGGTACGCGAAGCTCGAGCCGGTTTGATCGGCAACTGACGATGCGTTGATGCACCCCTTGTATTCCCACATCCACCCCCCATCTTTCCTACAGAACTTTCTTCACCTGCCTACAACCCAAGTAGAGCAGGCAGGTGAAGATTCACGCAAAAGCCGGAAACATATGGCCGCTGGTCATCCCCATTTGTCCTGTGCAACATGGCGCGCGTGCAATCCACAAACGGGAATTCCCTTATGCAACGTTTTCTTAGCATCGCTCTGGCAATGATTATCGGGCTCACCATGAGCCTCGATGTCAACGCTGCGCGTTTCGGTGGTGGCAAGAGCATGGGCTCGGCGCCAAGTCACCAGGCGCGTCAAACAGCTCCTTCCACTCCTGCCGCAGCACCTAACGCCGCCGGCCGTCCTGCGCCTGCTGCGGGCGGTGCTTCCAAATGGCTGGGTCCATTGGCCGGTCTCGCCGCCGGTGGCCTTCTGGCCTCCATGTTCATGGGCGGTGGCTTCGAAGGCATGCAGTTCTTCGACATCCTGATCATGGCGATCATCGCCTTCGTGATCTTCCGCTTCATCGCGGCGCGTCGACGCAAACAGCAGCCACAGATGGCCCCCGCTGGTGCTCCTTATCAGCGTGAAACCTTCGAACAGCCGCAACCGGCACAGAATTCGATCTTCGGCGGTTCCGCTCCTGCAGCGGCTGCCCGTCCGGTAATCAACGCGCCGGCCTGGTTCAACGAAGAACGTTTTATTGAAGCTGCCCGCAGTCACTTCCAGTCGCTGCAACAGCACTGGGACGCGAACGAGATGGACAAGATCTCCGAGTTCGTGACCCCGCAAATGCTGCAGTTCCTGAAGAAAGAACGCGCCGATCTGGGCGACGGCTTCCAGTCCACCTTCATCGACAACCTCAACGTGCAACTTGATGGTCTGGATGATCGCGCCGACAAGACCATCGCTACGCTGACGTTCAACGGTGTGTCGAAGACGTCGCGCTTCGATCAGGGCGAAGTGTTCAGTGAAAGCTGGAACATGGAACGCGCCCAAGGCGACAACCAGCCTTGGCTGGTGGCAGGCATCCGCCAGAACGGCTAATACCGCTGAGCTGCTGCAAATGAACCCCGGACTTGTTCCGGGGTTCTGTTTTTAGAGAAGCCAAGTTAATTTGGCGATGCCTTTGAGCTACTGTATAACCCGCGCAAATCGTTAGAGGATCCACGTCGTGGAAGAAGTCATCGAACAACTCCGTGAAGCCAATGAACCGGTCCCTGTCCCGCTTGAGCTGCCTGATGAAGATCAGTTGGTCGAAGTTGAGGAGCAGCTGTTCATCAATATCCCGTTCGTCTTCAAGGAGTTCTTGCTCACCGTAAGCGACGTGGTTTACGGCAGCCTTGAGCCCGTCACCGTCACTGATCCGGGCTCGCATACGTATCTGCCGGAAGTGGCGGCGACCGCCTGGGACATCGGCGTGCCGCGCGAGCTGATCCCGATCTGTCAGGACGGCGAGGATTACTACTGCGTCGAGGAAGACGGTACTGTGGTGCTGTGGTCTGGCGAAGAAGAACTCGTCACCGAGGAAAACTGGGAATCCGTCTGGCACTGGGCGCGGGACGTCTGGCTGGAAAGCTGAGAATCACAACTCCTCTCCTGAATCAGCCTTGAGCACGCGTCTCAAGGCCGACTCATGGCTCATGGCTCATGGCTCATGGCTCATGGCTCAGCGTGATTGCCGAGGGTTTCGAGCAGCGCAATCTGCATGCGCGTGTGCACCCGGATGAACCACCGCCACAACACGGCTGCTACCACGGCCGCCACCACGACGATCAGCACCAGCCATTCGCGCGTCGGCAGCATGCTGGATGACAGCAATGCGATGAGCAGAAAAATCACCACCAATGACAGCAGCGGTATCACTTCAGCGATCACCCGACGGACGCGCGCTGTGTGCCTTCCCGCCATCTCCGGCTTCACGCTCATCTCCGCCAGCAACATCGACAGCGCCTTGAGCTTGCGATAAGCAGCGATCAGGAACGGCAGCGACAGTAGCAATGAAGCGCCCCAGATCCAGGCTTTCTGCTGTCCGACATCACTGACCCAGTCGCTGAAATACACGCCAATCCGCTCCGCGAAGAATGCCCCGGTGAAGAAGATAGCGATGACCAGCGCCAGGTTGATGCCGACCTGCAGCAGAATCTTGCGGATCAGCGCCGCCAGCACTGCGCCTTCTCCCTGCGGCTGAATGCTGCGCAGCCACTCCCCGTACAGGCCAAACACCCGCGCCATACGTGCCGGAACAATGGAGGCCAAGGTGTGCGACAGCGGATCTGCTGCGCGGATGAGGTAAGGCGTCAACAGCGTAGTGATGGCGGAGACCGCCACCGCGACCGGGTAGAGAAAATCGCTGGTGACCTGCAGCGTCATCCCCAGCGCTGCGATGATGAAGGAAAATTCGCCAATCTGTGAAAGCCCCATCCCCACACGCAGCGAGGTCTTGCCGTCGTTGCCGGCGATAAAAGCGCCCAACCCGCAGGAAATCATCTTGCCCAGTACCACGGCGACGGTGATCACCGCGATGGGCCAGGCGTAATCGAGCAGAATGTTCGGGTCGATCATCAAGCCGATCGCGACGAAAAAGATCGCGCTGAACATGTCGCGGATAGGCTCGACCAAGTGTTCGATCTTCGCCAGTTGCCGGGATTCGGCCATGATCGCGCCGATGAGAAACGCCCCCAGCACCATGCTGTATTCAAGTTTGACCACCAGCAGGCAAAAGCCGAAACACAGGCCCAGCACAGTGATCAACAGCATTTCATTGCTTTCGAACTTCGCCACATAAGCCAGCAACCGCGGCACGACCAGAATGCCGATGACCAGCGCGACGATCATGAACAGCGACAGCTTGCCGACCGTGGAAAACACCTCGCCGGAACTGACCGTGCCGCTCACGGCGATGCCCGATAGCAGCGCGATGATGCCAATGCCGAGGATGTCTTCAACGATAAGCACGCCAAAGATCAGCTGGGCAAAACGCTGGTTTTTCATTTTCAGGTCGTTGAGCGCTTTGACGATGATGGTAGTGGACGAGATCGCGAGAATGGCACCCAGGAACAGCGAGTCCATGGTGTTCCAGGCGAAGAACTGGCCGATTTCGTAACCGATCCAGATCATCAGCATGATTTCAAGAAACGCGGCAATGAACGCGGTCGCGCCTACCTTGAACAGTTTGCGCAGGCTGAATTCCAGGCCGAGGCAGAACATCAGGAAGATCACGCCGAGTTCGGCGAGGGTCTTGATGGTGTCTTCGTCGTGGATGAGGCCAAAAGGCGGGGTGTGCGGGCCGATGATAAAGCCGGCAACGATATAGCCCAGCACCACGGGTTGCTTGAGCCTATGGAACACCACCGTTACGACGCCAGCGACGAGCATGATCACCGCCAGGTCTTGAATGAAACTGATGGCATGCATGGGCGCAGCTCCTGCTGGCAATCGGTGAAATGCGCGTGTCCGCCTGAATGAGAGACGACTGCTGTACGAAAACTCGCCAACGAAGCCTGAATATTCTGACCGAGACGCAGGATTTACCCCATCCAAGGGCTTCAGCAGGTTAACACCGCACAAAAGCGCGAAAAGCCAGTGCAATATATGGAAACAGATGGATGCAGGGCGTGACGGCGGAGCGGCCGTTGGCGTCCCGGTATCGATGGTTTTGTAGCCAATCTGCATTCGAGCACCTGAGCAAGGTGCCTTCTGACCCTTTTAGACCGTGAGCACGCTATGGAACCCGGAAACGCCCAGCTGTCGATGACTGTATTGATGACCCCGGACATGGCCAACTTCTCCGGCAACGTCCACGGCGGGACGCTGCTGAAGTACCTCGACGAAGTCGCCTACGCATGCGCGAGCCGTTACGCAGGACGCTATGTCGTGACGCTGTCGGTGGATCAGGTGATTTTCCGTGAGCCGATTCACGTCGGCGAGCTGGTCACGTTCCTGGCATCGGTCAACTACACCGGCAATACGTCCATGGAAGTGGGCATCAAGGTAGTGACTGAGAACATCCGCGAACGCTCGGTTCGTCACACTAACAGCTGCTTCTTCACCATGGTGGCGGTGGACGACCAACGCAAACCTGCCGGCGTGCCGCCGCTCACACCAGCCAACAGCGAAGACAAGCGCCGTTACGTGCAGGCACAACAACGCCGCCAGATCCGTCAGGAACTGGAGAAGCGTTATCGTGAAATCAAGGATGAGCCGGTTTAAGCCAGCGCCGGGATTCGCTTTACAACCGGACGGCTTCGAACCTGACGCGCGGATGGGCGATTCGGTCCTGCGCGCGCACCAGTTCCAGCTCATAGCTGCCGCAGGCCTGGGTCTCCAGCAGCACTTCATGCACCGCTGACGCCGCGAATTCGAACGCGCGGCGCAGCTCGTCACCCAGCAAAATCCGCGACAGGAAAAGCCCGGACGTCAGGTCGCCGACACCAACGGGCTGTCGAGGGAATGCCAGGAGCGGTCGGCGCAGGTGCCAGGTTTCGTGTTCGGTCACCAGCAGCATTTCAAATCTGTCCGCAGGTTTTCCCGGATAGGCCAGGTGCTTGACGACCACCGCCTTGGGGCCTCGGGCCAGCAATGTGCGCGCCATGGCTACGCAGTCAGGCAGCGATTCGGGTTTGCGGCCGGAGAAGCTGTCCAGCTCCAGCTGATTGGGGCAAAGAAAGTCGGCCACCGCAGCGGCTTCGTCCAGCAGAAAATCGCTGACCTCCTGCGGCACGATGCAGCCCTTCTCCGGGTGCCCCATCACCGGATCACACAAATACAGCGCGCGAGGATTGGCGCGTTTGATCTGCGCAACGGCGCTCAGAATCGCCCGCCCCTGCGCTGCGCTCCCCAGATAACCCGACAGCACCGCGTCGCAATTCCCCAACTCGCCTATCGCGGCAATCCCCTCGACCAACGCTGGAATCTGCTGCGGCGCCAGGACTTCCCCCGCCCAGTGTCCATACTGAGTGTGGTTGGAAAACTGAACGGTATTCAACGGCCAGACATTGATGCCGATACGCTGCATAGGGAACACAGCTGCGCTGTTGCCGGCGTGACCAAACACGACATGGGACTGGATGGCGAGTAGATGGGGCGTACGTTTCATGACAGGTTCCTGAGACCGGGAAGGCACAGTAGTGGCGATGCCGGACGAAGTGAAGCGAAATTAAGCTTTCGGGCTATGGCTGTCTGTCACCCGACGCAGTTAAGCTGCAAGCCTTCTGTTGGAGTGCCTTTTCCATGCTGACCCTGGGCAACATTTTCGTCCTCATGCTGCTGGCGACTGCCGGCGCCTGGCTGTGGCACGCCCATGGCCTGCGTGAGCGGGCGCTCGAACGCGTCAAACAGCACTGCGCCAAGCTTGAGCTTGAATTGCTCGACGGCAACGTGGCGCTGAAGCGACTCGCCTTCAAACGCGACAATGAAGGCCGCAAGCGCCTGGCGCGTGTGTATAACTTCGAATTCACAGTCACCGGTGAGCACCGGCATCCCGGCACGATCACCATGTTCGGTGCCCATGCGGCGCAGATCGAGCTGGCGCCCTACCCGTTCGAGATCAAAGACCCGAAGCCCACCGCCGAGATCATTCAGCTGAGTCAGTGGCGTCAGGAACACAACAAGTGGAAGCAGTGATCCTCTGTGGATAACTGACTCTAGAGCAGACAGGCCGCCAACTCTGCCTGCAAAGCGGCCTCGTCCTGAGGCCCTTCGAAGATCAGCTCAAGGCGCGAGTCCCTGCGCCATTCACTCGACGCCCATTCCAGCGAGCTGCCATTCAGCGCGTTGCCTGAAACCCACCCCTTTTCGCTGTGGATAACCAGCTTGGCGCGCCGCCAGTCAAAGGCCTGCAGCCAGGCTTGCACCTTTGTCGCATCGAAAACCCGCTCTGGGTGCCAGCGCCAGCCGATGCTCCAGCCTTCTGCCTGTTGCTGGCTCACGCAGAACGGCGCCATCGGGTCTGTCCACGCGGCGGGGAGTTGCACCAATGAACGGGGGATAGCCGGATTGTCGGAGCCAGCCTGAGCGCTGGCGTCGATGCCGGGTAACGCATCCAGAGACAATACGCCGTGGTCGGTCCAGCGCAGCAGGCGAGCAGGCAGCGCATCGGCGATTGCCTTCCGCGTCGCTGCGTCCAGCCGTTCAGACTTGTTCAGTACCAACAGGCCCGTCTGCGCAAGGGCGTCCCGCTGGGTGTCAGGCAGCGCTTTGCCCTGAGCGAGCGCCTGGGCGTCGAGCACCATGACACTGGGCTGAATCGACAGCACGCCGAACCAGGGTGCCTCGTGTAATTGCTGGATCAACTGAACCGGATGCCCCAGCCCGGAGGGCTCGATGAGCAAGCGGTCCGGTCTGGCCTTGCGCAACAACCGGCCGAGGCCAATCTGAAAAGGCGCGCCATTGACGCAGCACAGGCAACCTCCAGCCACTTCGCCAAGTGCGATACCATCGTCGCCGGTCGTCAGCAGCGCAGCGTCCAGGCCGATCTGGCCGAACTCATTGATCAGCACAGCCCAGCGCTCGTGCGCAGGTTTCTGCTTGAGAAGATGCCTGATCAGGCTCGTCTTGCCGGCACCTAACGGGCCTGCAATGACATGAGTGGGGATGTTCTGCAGCATGTCGGCCATTCTTGAGATCGCTCCTGAAATGAGCGCTGACGGAGGTAATTGATGCGAGCAAGGTGGCTGCCCATGGGGCTGGCGTGGGCGCTGTTGGCCATGACGTCGGCGCAGGTCTGGGCCGAGTCGTGCGTCGTGCACAGCCAAGGCGAGCGAGTGGACGTCAAAGTCTGTCAGGAGAATCTGAACATCCCGCCAGACCTGTTCCACGACGGTTTTTGCAAACCCCAGCTCAAGGACCAGAAAACCGACGTCACGTACGCGGAACAGTGCCCTGCCGGGTCATTTGGCCAGTGCAGCAACGCGCAGGTGGCCAATATGCCTTATCGGCAGAACATTCACTATTACGGCGTGGCCAGCGACGCTGCGTTCCTCAAACCGTTCTGCGAGCAGCAGAGCAAAGGCATCTGGAAAACCCAGTAAGTCGGACGGGTTTTAGGCCGCATCGCCGTACCAGTCGCCAAACGGATCGGGCATTGAGCGCCAGTCTGCAATGCCGGCCGCCATCTCGGCGTCCGTCAGCAGGCATTCATCCAACTCGGCAGCCAGCCGCCCGAAGTCGATGTTCTGACCAATGAACACCAGTTCCTGACGGCAATCGCCGGTCTCCGCTTCCCAACTGCGCATGATCACCTGCGTGCTTTCGTCGTCCTGCGGCCACTGCGCCTTAGGCACGAAGCGCCACCAACGGCCGGCGAAACCATGACGCATCAAGCCGCCGGCCTGGGACCAACTGCCAGCGTCCTCGTGCTTACTGGCGAGCCAGAAAAAGCCCTTCGAGCGCAGCAGTCGTCCGTTTTCCCACGGCGCATTCAAGAAGTCGAAAAAGCGTTGGGGATGAAAAGGCCGACGCGCCCGATACGCCGTGGACGCGATGCCATATTCTTCGGTCTCCGGCGCGTGCTCGCCACGCAACTCCTTGAGCCAGCCCGGTGCCTGCGCCGCTCGTTCGAAGTCGAAACGGTTCGTGTCGAGAATCTTGCTGAGGGGCACGGCGCCCATGACCATGGGCAGAATTTCCGCCTGACTGTTGAGGCGACGCAAAATTGCCATCAGCTCCCGGCGATCGGCTGAACTGATGAGGTCGATCTTGCTGATCAGTATCACGTCGGCGAACTCAACCTGCTCAATCAGCAGATCAGTGATCGCGCGCTCGTCATCCTCGCCCAAGGTCTCTCCGCGTGAGGCCAGGCTCTCCGCAGCGTTGAAATCCTGCAGAAAGTTCAGGCCATCGACTACCGTCACCATCGTGTCGAGACGGGCGACATCGGCCAGACTCCGGCCCTGTTCATCGCGAAAGGTAAATGTCTCAGCCACGGGAAGCGGCTCGGAAATACCCGTGGACTCAATCAGCAGGTAGTCGAAACGGCCTTCATGGGCCAGCCGACTGACCTCTTCCAGCAAGTCTTCGCGCAGGGTGCAGCAGATGCAGCCGTTGCTCATCTCCACCAGTTTTTCTTCCGCGCGATTGAGGCTGACGTCCCGCTGTACTTCACTGCCGTCGATGTTGATCTCGCTCATGTCGTTGACGATCACGGCGACGCGCAGATTGTCGCGATTGCGCAGGATGTGGTTCAACAGCGTGCTTTTTCCTGCGCCAAGGAAGCCGGAAAGAACGGTAACGGGAAGACGGTTCATGAAGGTTTCACCAGAGTGCGGATGCGATCGCTTTTTACGTTATAGTATAACGATACGCAGGCGCTAATCTTTTTTAAGGCAGCTTCATGACTCGGTTGTTTTGGTTGTTGGCAGGCTGTTCGCTGTTGCTGAGCACACAGGCGTTTGCCCTGCCGCCCTCGCCCAGGCTGGACAAGGCGTTGTGCACGCGCACTGCAACGCTGTTGGCCTGCATTGATGCCGACGACAACACGTACAGCGTGGCGGTAGCAGGGAAAACGATGTTCGTGCGCGGCTTTGAAAGCGTTGGCAAGCGACGCTGGGCGCAGACCAATAGCCGTTACGGCTCACTGACCTTCTTCACCGGGCTGGCATCGGATGGCGAAACCTGGGTGGGGTATACCCGGAAAGTGGGCTGGACGACGATCAGTCGGGTGTCAAGTTCGAGCGGGAGCCGGACCAAAATCACCTGTGATCGAGTGATGGGTTGTCGGTGAGCGGCAAAGCTGGCCCGTTTCCGGAGAGAGCCAGTCTGCTCTCTCCGCCGTTCGGCACCTCAATCCTCAGGCCAGCGCCTCATTCGCCTTTTGCTCCTGGCGCCAGGCCACGTACGAGCCGGCCGGCGGATTGCGCTCGAAGTAGCGCTTCATGCCATCAAACAAACCATCGGCCACGGCCTGCTGATGGCGCGCGGTGACGAGACGCTGACTGTCGCGGCTGTTGGAGATGAAGCCGGTCTCGACCAGAATCGACGGTACGTCCGGTGACTTCAGCACCGCGAAACCGGCCTGTTCCACGCGTTTCTGATGCAGCGTCGTGATCCCTTCCAGGCTGCCCAGTACGGTGTGCCCCAGATCCAGACTCGCGGCGATCGTCGCGTTCATCGACATATCGAGAATCACGCCGGCCAGCATTGGGTCCTTGTCTTTCAGGTTCAAAAGGCTGGTCGCGCCGATCAGGTCGGCGCCGTTTTCACGCTGGGCCATGAAGCGCGCCGTCGCAGATGTCGCGCCGTTCTCCGACAGCGCGAACACCGACGCGCCGGAAGCCGTCAACCGAGGCGCTGCGTCGGCGTGGACCGAGATGAACATGTCAGCGTTGTATTTGCGCGCGAAGTCCACGCGCTTGCGCAGCGGCACGAAGAAGTCGTCGTTGCGAACCAGGCGCACATCAAAGCCCTTTTCGCGCTTCAAACGCTTGGCGAGCAACTGCGCAATGGACAGCACGACGTCTTTCTCGCGCTCACCCTTCGAGCCAACGGCGCCAGGGTCTTTACCACCATGGCCTGCGTCGACGACCACCATGATGTCGCGCTTGGAACGGTCTCTTCCCGTGGACTGCGCGGCTGGCTCTTTCGCCAGCGGTGCGGCTGCGGCCAACTGCACCGGCGGACGGGAAAGCACGTCATGCCCCAGATCGAGAACCAGCCGGTTGCCCTGAGCGCCCTCGGGACCCAGCAGGAAACTGTTGATCTGCACGGGGGATGTCAGATCGAGGACGATGCGCGTATCGCTCTGACCGAAGTGGCCGGAGCGAATCGACTTGATCGGCGTGTTTTCCAGCGCCAGCTGACTGAAGTTGCCCTCAAGCCGGGCGCCGCTGACGTCGATGATGATCCGCTCGGGCGCGCTAAGCGTGAAAGTCTTGTACTGCACCGGGCCACTCAGGTCGAACACGAGACGTAGCTTGCTATCGGAACGCCACAAGCGAGCACTCCGGATCTGCGTCGCATGGACTGAAAATGGAAGCGCAAAGGCGGCGCTGGCCAAAAGCATGTTGAGCAGCATTTGACGTCGGTGCATGGCACGTTCCGAAGGCGAAGAGCATCCCGGCTCAGAGATAGAGGGTCATGGTTACAATATAACAGTCGGGATATCTGGCGAAGATGAAGCTTTTTATAAGAATGGGCGGGGTTTTAATCAGTCTGTTCAACGCCTAAGGTTGAAAAGCTCATGTGAAACAAGAACATGTTCCACGTGGAACACGATGTAATGTTTGCACAAATGAAAACGCCCTGAATAATCAGGGCGCTTGATAAGCAGGAAGAATCAGGTTCTCGGTTTTACGGTGCCACACTGCTGACCCAGCCAAACAGCGCGCGTGTCCATGCTGCCGTTCTGCTGCTGGCCTGTCGCGTTGAACGAGCCAATGACGTGGGTGTTGAACTCACGGTCACTCAGGAACTGTGCAGTGCCAGTACCTTGAGCGCGAGGGCAACTGAACTTGAATTTCCAGGTGGCGCCGGTACGTTCGGTGATCTGCTGGGTACAGCCCGACTTCGGATCGGTCAGCGGGATCTGCTCATTCTTGACCTGCTCTTGGGTCAGGCAAATACGTACGCCCTTCCCGCCAAGAGTAACGCCTTGTTTTTCAAGCATTTGCTCCATGGCTGCGCGCTGCTGCGGCGCCATCATTTGCAGTTGGGACAGCATCACCTGCAGGTCCGGCATCTGCTGGCCGTCCACCTGCATGTTGCTTGAACTCAGCTCCCACAGTCCCGGCTGCAACACCTGTGCCTGGGCGAAGGGCGCAGCCAGACAAACCATCAACGCCAGTACGCGCTTTTTCATGAATCGGTTTTCCTTTTTTACTCTTGGGCATCTGGATGCGGCCTGCTTGCAAGCCACTGAACGATGAGGGTTAGACGGCAGATCGGGTGGCCAGTTGCACCCGCAATAAAATAGCGACAATCCCGGTGCGGTGTGGTCTGTTAGACACCAATAAGCTTCTAGCACAAGGTTGCGCATGGATTACCACAGCCCGTATTTCTTTGGCTATTTGCTCGGTTTCACTCACCTGCTGGGCATTGTCGCAGCAATCCACGCCTTACTCACTGTGCGTACGGCTCAGGGCTCGATTGCCTGGGCGATGCCCCTCATCTTCATCCCCTATATCGCACTCCTCCCGTATCTGGTCTTCGGTAGAAGTACGTTCGACGCCTACATCAAAGCGCGGCGTCAGGCGAACACCGAGATGCGCACGGCGATCGCCGACTTCAACTGGAAGCCATGGATTGAAGAGGCGGTGGCAGCGCGTCGCTCGGACGCTTATCGATCCCTGCGCGCAATGCCAAAGCTGGGACGCATGCCGTGCCTGGCGAACAACGAAGTAAAGCTGCTGATCAACGGCGATGAAACGTTTGGCGCGATATTCGAAGCAATCAAAAGCGCCCGGGAAGTGGTGTTCGTGCAGTTTTTCATCATCCATGACGATGATCTCGGTCGCCGACTGCAAGGGCTGTTGCTGGAAAAAGCCGCCGAAGGCGTAGCGATTCATGTGCTCTACGACCGCATCGGCAGCCATGCCTTACCGGCGCGCTACATCGACAAACTGCGTGCCGGTGGTGTTCAGATCAAGGCCTTTGCCACACGGGGCGGTTGGCTGACACGCTTCCAGATCAACTTCCGTAACCACCGCAAGATCGTCGTGGTGGATGGCATCAAAGGCTTCGTTGGCGGGCACAACGTGGGCGATGAGTACTTGGGCCTCAAGCCGCCGCTGGCGCCGTGGCGCGATACCCACGTTAGCGTTGTCGGACCTGTCGTGGCCTGTCTGCAGGAATCGTTCGCCGAAGACTGGTTCTGGGCGACTCGTGAAATCCCGCCGTTGATCCTGCCCGACAGCTACCCGGAGGACGGCGTGCTGTGCCAGTTACTCGCCAGCGGCCCGGCTGATGCCCAGGAAACCTGCTCGCTGTTCTTCGTTGAAGCCATTCACGCGGCGACCGAACGGGTGTGGATCACCACACCCTATTTCATTCCCGATGAAGCCGTGTCGGCGGCGCTGAGACTGGCGGTCCTGCGTGGCGTGGATGTGCGCCTGCTGCTGCCGTCGCGTCCAGATCACTACACGGTCTATGCCGCCTCCAGCTTGTTTGCGTTTGAAGCCGTCCGAGCAGGCGTTCGTATCTTTCGCTACAAACCCGGCTTCCTGCACCAGAAGGTGGTGCTGGTGGATAACGCGATCTCGGCGATCGGCAGCGCCAACCTGGACAATCGTTCGTTCCGGCTCAACTTTGAACTCATGCTCTTGACCGTGGATGAGGATTTCGCACGCGAGGTCGAAACCATGTTGATCGACGACTTCGCCCTCTCCCACGAAATCTCCAGTGAAGAGAGCAAAGAAACCCATCACCTGCAGCAATTGGGAATGCGGGTCGCAAGATTGATTTCGCCGATTCTGTAGATGTGATTGAGCAGTACGCCAAGTGTGGGAGTGAGCTTGCTCACGAAGACGGTAGTTCAAACGCCGATGATTCGGGGGATGTACCGACATCTTCGCGAGCAAGCTCGCTCCCACCAGTTGAAGCAATTACGCGTAGATATCGTCTCTGGTCAACGGCAGATTATGACTACCGTCCGGATAAGACTTTACCGCGAGGATCTGGTGGAGGTTGATCCATCCCCTGGAAAACGCATACGCGCAGCCAGCCAGATACAACCGAAAGATCCTCAGCGCCTGCTCCGGCACCATGGCCGCGGCGAGATCGAGCTTCTCTTCCAGCCGGGAACTCCAGTGTTCGAGTGTCCTGGCGTAGTGCAGGCGCAGGCTTTCCACGTCGACCACTTCCAGACCCGCCTCGCTGATGAACCCGGTGATCATCGACAGGTGCGGCAGTTCACCGTTGGGAAACACGTAGCGATCGATAAATTCCCCTGCACCGCGCCCCACAGGACGTCCGTCGGTGTGCCTGGACGTGATGCCGTGGTTCATCACCAGACCGCCCTCCTTCACCGCATCGAATAAACACTTTGCGTACAGCTCAAGGTTGGCGTGGCCGACATGCTCGAACATGCCGACGCTGACGACCTTGTCGAACCGACCGTCCCTGGGCAGATCCCGGTAGTCGAGCAGCTGCAGCTCGACACGCTCCTGCAGACCGTCCGCGCGCACCCGCTCCCGGGCCAGCGCCAGTTGCTCACGGCTTAACGTGATGCCGAACACTTTGACGCCGTATTCACTTGCGGCAAAGCGGGAAAGCCCTCCCCAGCCACAGCCGACGTCGAGCAGGTATTCCCCCGGCTTGAGGCGCAGCTTGCGGCACAGGTGGTGAAACTTGTCTTGTTGCGCCTGGTCGAGGGTCTCGTTGCCGGTCTTGAAGTACGCGCAGGAGTAGACCATCTCCCGGTCCAGCCACAAGCGGTAGAAGTCGTTGGAGAGGTCGTAGTGGTAGGAGATCGACGCGGCGTCGGTGGCCTTGTCGTGCTCGGTGCGCACAGGGAGATTGTCGTCGTCCTCGTCCACCAGCGCTTTGGTCAGCTCGTCGCACACCCGGATCACTTCGCTGATTGATCCTTCCAGTTCGAGCCGGCCCTCAACAAAGGCGCGGCCCAGAAGGTCCAGACTCGGGTGCGTGAAATCGGAAACAAGCGACGGGTCGTTCACCACGATCGTGACGCGGGGATCACTCCCCAGGTCGAGCTCGTTGCCGTCCCAGAGCTTGAGACGCAGTGGCAGATGAAGGTTCTGCAACGCCGGTGGAAGTTGCGCGAGCATATGAAATCCCCCTGATCCAGCTACACGGAAAGGGTAGTCCATAACCGACTCCCGGATCAGGAGCCGTCAGGCGATCGGCTTTTATGAACGACGACGAATCTACAACGGGTAGGACTTTGTGCCCCAGAATTCGAGCCAATGTGACGCCTGCAGATGGAGCACCCCGAAAAGACTCAAGTTAATTTGTAACAGAGTTCTTCAAAGCTCAAGCGGATTTTAATGCTTAGTGGATCCCCGTAACCCGGCGCTTTCGGTGAAGGCGCCGGGGAATGTGGCTTAGGAGGGATTGTGAAACTTCGGGATGGGCTCGTGGAAACGTAGCAGTCGACCGGCGTTGCCAAGCACCAGCAGCGTGCTGAGGTTATGCAGGATCGCCGCGATCATCGCGCCTGCCGCGCCCAGCACGCCGAACGCCGCCATGGCGACAATGGCCAGCGTCCAGCCAAGTCCGATGATCACGTTCACTTGCAAGGTATGGCGGCACTGACGGCTCAGCCTCACGCAGGTGCCCAGCCGGCGCAGGTCACTGCCGATCAACACGATGTCGGCGGAGGCCAACGCGATGTCCGACCCGCCCGCCCCCATCGCAACACCCACCACCCCGGCCTTCAGCGCCAGCGAGTCGTTGATACCATCGCCAACGACCATCGGACGAAAGCCTTTTTTGATTTCGCTCATGACCCGATTGAGCTTGTCTTCGGGCAACGCCTGGGCGTGGATATCGCTGATGCCGACCTCGTGACCCAAGCTGTCGGCGACGCTTTGCCGATCGCCCGTTAGCAGCAACTGCCGACCCAGGCCCAGCTCGCGCAGCTCACTCAGCGCCTGACGGGCCTCGGGCTTGAGGCTGTCGGCCAGCAGCAGCCAGGCCAGAAAATGGCCATCCACCGCGAGCCCGGCAATCGGGCCATCGTGGTCAGGAACCGGCGAGGTAACGATGCCCAGCTGCGCGAACAGCTCAGGCCGCCCCAACGCGGCTTCACCCCGTGCGGTCTGCGCGACGACGCCCAGCCCCTGGCGCTCACGAATGTCGCCAAGAGGGAGCAGATGATCCTTGTCGACCAAACTGGCCAGCGCGCGACTGACCGGGTGGCTACTCGCAGAACCCAGGCTTGCTGCCAGCTCGATGATGTTGTCGCCAGCGCCCTCCTCGGCCTGCACCGATTGCAGACGCAGACTGCCGTAGGTCAGCGTGCCGGTCTTGTCGACGACCAAGGAAGTCAGATCGGCCAGTTCTTCAAGAAAAGCCGAACTGCGGATCAGAATGCCGTGGCGCGCGGCGACCGCAATACCGGCAATGGCTGTCGCGGGCGCTGACAGCACCAACGCGCAAGGGCAGGCAGCGACCAACACCGCCAACATGGCCTGCGCGTTATTGGTGATGAACCAGGTCACGGCCGCGATCAGCAGCACGAGAACCATGTAGCTGCCGGCGTACTTTTCCAACAGGCGAGTGATGGGCGGTTTGGAGCGTTCGGCGCTTTGCATGAGCGCGATGACCTTGCCCAGGGTCGACTCGTTGCCGATGCGCGTCACTTCGATACGCAGCAGGCCATCGAGGTTGATCGCGCCGCCGAAGACTTCCATCCCTGCACGCGCTTCAAGCGGGACGGACTCGCCGGTAATGGGTGCGGTATCGAGGCTGGCCTGGCCTGAAATCACCAAACCGTCAGCCGGTACGCGGTCACCGGCGCGCACTTCGACGCGATCACCGGCCACCAGCGTGCCGTTGTCGACTTCGCGGATCGCGCCATCCTTATCGATCAGCCGGGCATGGCTGCGGGTCAGACGGCCCAGTGCCTGAATGGCTTCCTGGGAGCCAATCACGCTGCGCTCCTCCAGCACATGGCCGAAGATCATGATGATGGGCAGCAACGCGGCGGTCATCAGATCGCCCGTCGCCCACGCGCCCAGCATGGCCAGTGCGATCAGTTGATCGGTAATGCCGTGCAGGCTGGGATAACGCAGGCTGTGCCAGCCGGCGCTGACCACCGGGATGGCCACCAACAGCGAGGCGGCGCCCAACAGCAGCTGGCTGACGCCGACTTGCTCGGGCGAGAAGAATCGCCAGACCAGCCCCAGAGCAAGCAGGCCCAGGGCAAGCATCGCCAGCGTCAACTGGCGGGCCGCGCTGCGCTGCTCGCGGCTGGTGAGCATACTGCCGGGCGCAGCGGGCTCGGCATGCTTGTGAGAAGGGTCGTGGGAATGGTTATGTACGGCTTCGCCACTCATTTGTCAGCTCCCTGAATGATCAGGCGGGAATCGTCGCGGGGGTCGACCGTGGTCACTGAGCCCGCCTGTTTCAGGATGGCAGGCACCCGCTCGCGGTAGATCCGCAATAGCAATCCGGGATCGCTCTTGTTCTGCATCGACATCGCCAGGCCGGTCACTGCGGCGGTGTCGGTCTGCGCCTTGGCCAGTCGTTCGGACGCCTGGGCATGGGCGACCTGCAGCGTGCGGTCGGCCTGCTGATTAGCGGTCTGGTTGAGTTTCTCTGCGTCAGTGCGCGCGTTCGCCACAGCCTGATCGGCTTGCTGACTGGCAGTCAGCACCGCGTTGAACGCATTCACTGCCGCGGCCGGCAGACTGGACTGCACGTCGACACGCACGACTTCGACGCCCAGACCGACGCCAGTGGCCGTCAGCTCGCCAAGCTGCGTGTTGATACCCTGCACCAGATCGCCGCGCAGACGTTCGCGACGCTCGGCAGACTGGCTGTCGGAACCCACCAGCTCGGGACGCGCCACCAGAATGGTGTCCAGATCCCGCGCCGCTGTGAGGCTGACGGCGCTGCGATTGACCAGACGATCCAGCGCCGGCAGCACGTGCTCGCCTTGCAGCACGAACGCTCGCGGCTCCGTCACTTTGTAGTACGCCGTCACATCGAGTTGTACGACACCGGCGTCCCCCGTCAGCAAATAGCCCGAGCCTGCCAGTGCGTCGCTCATCGGCGTCGCAAAACTGGTGATCTTGTCGGCTGCCAACGCAGTGGGGGAACGCAACAGCGTTTCGACATGCCGCTCGATCACGCGGTCAGCGGACGGCAAAAGCACCACTTGCTCGAACGGTTGCGGCCAGGCCAGCAACAAGCCTGCGTTCTGTACGCGGTCCAGCTCGCCGAAGCGAAACACCACGGCGCGGTTCTGTGGGTCGATTTCCCGCACATTGGAGACAGCCCAACCGAGCGCAGCCAGCAGGGTCACGACATACAGCCCCAGAAACGCCAGCCGGCTGGCCTGCAGCCAGGGACTGTTCACCACCGGCCGCTCGATGTGCGCCGCGTCTTGCTCAGTCATGGCTGCGTTCCAGCCTTGCCATCCAGGGTCGGCGGGCCGTCTACAAGCACTCGGAACGGCGCGGCATCGGTACGCAGAATCAGTTTGGTGCTCGGCCCCACCACGGTGCCGAGGGTGTCCAGCGAGCGCAGCAAGTTGTACAGCTGCGGCGAACCGGCGTAGGCGCGGCCGTAAATCTGCGCCGCTTCAACGCGGGATTGCGCCTCGATGTCGGCAGCTTTCACGGTGGCGTCGGCCTCGACAATCCGCGCGTCGCGTTCGGCGGCAGAACGGATCTGCGCCGCCTCACGTTTGCCGATGGCGGTGCGCTCTGTAGCGATGGTTTCGCGCTCGGCGCGCATGCGGTCGACTGTCGCGTTGAGAGTTACCGACGGCAACGTAAGACGTTCGACACCTACTTGCAGAACGCGTACGCCATAGGTGGTCAGCAGTTGCTTATCGATCTGCTGACGCAGCTGGTTTTCGAAATCGGCAATGCGCACCTGCTTGGCGTCGGTGTTGATCAGGCTCGACAGATCGAAGCTCGCTGCGGTGGTTTCCAGTGCAGAGCCGACGAAGGTGCGGATCTGTCTGGCCGCTTCGTCCGGCTGGTTTTGCACGGCGCGCATGAAGCGCTTCACGTTGTCCGGATCGCCCTGCACCTGCCAGGCCACGTACGCCTGAACGATGATGCGCAGGCCGTCACGGGTACCGACGTCCTGCAATCCGCTTGAGGTGGTGCGCAAACGCAGGTCCACGGGGATCGCTGCTTCGAACGGCGCCGGCCAGCGCCAGCTCAGGCCCGGATCGAGCAGTACGCGGGCGGGGTTTCCGAAGCGCGTGATGACCGTCGCCTCGCCGGAGCGCACCTGGACCAGGCTCGCCGCCGCGATCGCGAAAGCAATCAGCACCGCAGCCAACGCCGCACGGCGCCACGGAAACACGGCCGGGCCGGAGGCTTCGCCATGGTGATGGCCGTGATGGTGGCCGCCATGACCGTGACCGCTGTGGTCGTGACCGGAATGGTCGTGATGATCGTGGGAATGAAACAGACTCAAAGGAAGACTCCTTATTCAGCCGAGGGCTGGTCAGCTGATTGAGTCGACGCTGCAGGGTCGACCGGGAGGGTAAAAGAACGCAGATCGATGGTCGGCGCGCTGGTGCCGCCGAGCCGATGATCCAGCACCAGCAACTTGGCGTGGGTCAGCCCCTGAGTCAGCTGACTGAAATACTGCTCCAGCAGAAACGCCCGGCCCGCTTTGGCGTAGCCCTGTTGCTCGGCGCTGAAACGCAAATCCGCGCCTTGCGCCGTGGCCATGACTTCCCGCGAGGTGGCCGCCGCCTGATCGTGGGCCATGCTGGCGTGCAGTTGAGCCACGTTGGCCTGATCTGCCGCAGCGCCACGCTCCCGGGCGATCAGTGCCTGGGCGCTGATCTGCGCGGCCTGGACCGCGTGATAGGCGTTGGCCGCGCCCGCCGGTGGATGAATCGACTCAACCACGGTCGCAAGAATTTCCACACCGCTGTCGAGTTTTTTCAGATCGCGCTGTACGGCGTCGCCGATGTCAGCCGCCAGATCATTGCGCTGCTCACCGAGCAATTCGTCGAGGGTGCGCGAGGCGAAATCGTGCACCAGCACGCGGCTGGCGGTGCTGCGAATCAGACTGGGGATGTCGGCGCTGTTATAGGTCGCGGCGAGTGCGGCCTCGTCAGTCAGACCGATGCGATACACAAAGCGCACGTCCATGTTGACGATCTGGAAGCTCTGCTTGGCACCGGAGCCGCTGGCGATCACTTGCGACTTGTCATTGATGTGCGTGGCGTCCCATAACCGGTTGGCAATGGCAGGCGGCGGGCCTTCGGCAGGGTCAAGGGTCTGCTCGGCGCCCGCCCCCTCCGCGACGCTGGTCGCCAGCTCGTGGACCACACCATTTTCCACCGCCAGCACCGTTCCGAAAGGCCAGGGCAAACCGGCATGCAGACCCGGCTCCAGGACTTCAACCGGTTTGCCAAACCGCTCGTAAATGCCACGGCCCTGCATGGGGATTTCGTGAACACCACTCAGCAACCAGCCGAGGCCGACGATGACTGCCAGCACCGGCAGAAAGGCACGGCGCATGTAGGTAAACGCCCAGATCTGGCGCAGGTCGATGCCGAAGCGGTTGTGCAGCTCGTTTTGCAGCGCCAGCAGCGGGCGCGGCGGCCAGCGCAACAGGCCGGCAACGAAGCTGTTGGCAATCAGGCGCGGTTCGAGGCGTTCGTTACGGGGGCTGAAGACAGACAGGAGCGCGCGGACGAGTAACTCGACGGCGACCAGCCCAGGCAACAGGCCAATCAATACCGCGAGGCGGGCGGGCCATACGCGATCAACTGAGGAGAAAAACAGGCAGAACGCCGTGACCAGTAGCGTAGCGATGGCGACCTTGGTGATCTGCGCCAACTGCTCGGCTTCAGGCCAACTGGCCTCGAACTCATTGCCGAATTGCCGCTCCAGCACCAGCAGCGCAAACCCGATCAACAGCAGCAGGCCGCCGACCATGTTGCCGACAAGCCCGACATTGCTGCCTGCCAAAGCAAGGTTCCAGATCAGGCCAATGCTGACCAGCGACAGCAACGTCCAGCCTGCCAGCCAGAACACTGGCAATCCGACCTGCCCCACCATTGAGGTGCCGACGCCGCTGATGCGGCCAAGGACGCGGTCGTACCAGCCCTGCTCCTCGACGTGAAGCAGCGCTTCATCATCAGAGGCAGCTTCATCGGAAGCGGGTGCGATGATGCCCGCGCGCCACTGGCTGACCACGTGAGCCGACTGCAATGCCGCCGCCAGCAAGAGCAGACTCGCGGCGCTGTTGGTCAGCACCGCCGTCCACAGAGAGTTGGGAGAAAAGAGGTCAACGAAAAGTGACACCACCAGGCCGATGACGCCCATCGCTCCTGTCAAATACGTCAGCCGTGAAAGACGCCGCGATTGAACAACCGCCCGCTGAAATCGTGGCAGGCTCGCCGGTACAGCGCCCTCATCATCCAGATCAACCCGCATTGCAACTCCAAAGCCCGTTTAACGCTGTAATCATCACCCTTCCCGCTCGCCCGCTGGCGCTGCGTGACACTGCTTCCAACCACGCCGAAACAGGGCGTTACGATATAACAGAAATCGTGAAATTTTCGTCTGATTATTCGTTTGCGCAGCCCTCAATGCGGGTGCGGACAGGCAGCAGACAGGTAAACATCATCTCCCGTGGTATGGCTGGAATCACTGAACAGACGGGGAAGCGCCTTCCCGGCTAAAGCCAGTCGTACACACCTGGCGCGGTGCCGTGATTGAACACGCTCGCTTGACTTTAAAGTGCCAGGGAGAAAACATTACGGCCATCATTTAATCAGCCGAACAACCGCCACATTTCTCCAGACACGGCTACGCTTCCCTCCATTGTTGGATTCCACGAGGAGTACGTTCATGAGTCACTACGACGTTGTCATCATTGGTGGCGGCCCCGGCGGCTACAACGCGGCGATCCATGCGGGCCAGAAAGGCCTGAAAGTGGCGTGCATCGAGGGCCGTGAAACGTTGGGCGGCACATGCCTGAACGTGGGCTGCATTCCCTCGAAATCGTTGCTCCACGCCTCGGAGCTGTATGAGGCAGCGACGGGCGAGGAATTCAAGAAGCTCGGCATCGATGTCACGCCGACGCTGAACTTGACCCAGATGATGGCGCAAAAGACCGAAAGCGTGACCGGCCTGACCAAAGGCATCGAGTTTCTGTTTCGCAAATACAAGGCCGACTGGATCAAGGGCTGTGGCCGCCTCGCAGGGCACGGCAAGGTCATCGTCACCGACGCTGCAGGTGCCGAGACCGAGCTGAACGCCAAGGACATCATCATCGCCACCGGCTCTGAGCCGACGCCGCTGCCAGGCGTGACCATCGACAACAACCGTATTCTCGACTCCACCGGCGCGCTGTCGTTAAGCGAAGTGCCCAGGCATCTCGTGGTGATCGGCGCGGGGGTCATCGGTCTTGAGCTGGGCTCGGTCTGGCGCCGGCTTGGGGCGAAGGTGACGGTGGTCGAGTTTCTCGACCATGTCGCCCACGGCACGGACCTTGAGGCGGGCAAGACGCTGCATCGCTCGCTGTCGCGTCAGGGCATGGCGTTCAAACTCAGCTCGAAGGTCACCTCTGCCGTCGCTGCGGAAACCGGCGTCACCCTGACCGTCGAACCCGCCGCCGGGGGCGAAGCCGAGCAGATCGAAGCAGACTATGTGCTGGTGTCCATCGGCCGCCGCCCGGTGACGAAAGGGCTGGGCCTGGAAACCGTCGGCCTGGAAGTGGACAAGCGCGGCGTCCTGCCCAACAACGGGCATCGCACTGCGGTGGAGGGTATCTGGGTGATTGGCGACGTCACGTCCGGCCCGATGCTCGCGCACAAAGCAGAGGACGAAGCCGCCGTGTGTGTCGAGCGCATCGTCGGCAAGAAGGGTGAGCTGAATTACAACCTGATCCCTAACGTCATCTATACCCAGCCCGAGCTGGCCAGCGTCGGCAAAACTGAAGAGCAATTGAAAGCGGAAGGTCGCGCTTACAAAGTGGGCAAATTCCCGTTCAGCGCCAACAGTCGCGCCAAGGTCAATCACGAAACGGACGGTTTCGCGAAGGTGCTGGCGGATGAGCGAACCGATGAGATCCTTGGGGTACACCTCGTCGGCCCAAGCGTCAGCGAGATGATCGCGGAGTACTGCGTGGCGATGGAGTTCGCCGCCTCCGCCGAAGACATCGCGCTGACCAGCCATCCCCATCCGACGCGATCCGAAGCGCTGCGCCAGGCGGCGATGGGCGTCGGAGGGCATACCACGCAGGCTTGAAGTGCGCTGCCAAATCGGCCGATTGAGCAACACGTTGAAGCGAAATCGGTTGCGCCCTGAAACGTTTTTTTTCCCCTTTGTGCGAACAAGATGCCGAGATTGTTATCTGTTTGTTGGTAATTTGCGTTCGGCAAGGATTGGGAAAGCGCACTATTTTGTGCAGGAAGGCACAGCATCTTCAGAGGCTTCACCATATGAATCGCAGAAATCTCTTGAAAGCGTCCATGGCGCTGGCAGCCTATAGCGCGCTGCCCGCGTCAGGTCTTTATGCGGCACGCGCGCTGGCTGCGGCGGCCGATGGAGACATCGAACACTTTGACTTCAAGACCTTGCAGGACAGCGCCAAACAGATGGCCGGCAAGCCTTACGTCAGCACCAAGCAGAACCTGCCGCCAACCTTGGCGAACATGACGCCTCAGCAGTTCAACGCGATCAAGTATGACGCCGGTCACTCCCTGTGGAACGACGTGAAAGGCCAACTGGACGTGCATTTCTTCCACGTCGGCGCAGGGTTCAAGACGCCGGTTCGCATGTACAGCGTCGACCCGGCGACCCAGCAGGCGCGTGAGGTACATTTCCGCCCTGAGCTGTTCAACTACGAAGCCAGCCGCATCGACAAGAGCCAGCTCAAAGGCGACCTGGGCTTCGCCGGGTTCAAGCTGTTCAAGGCTCCCGAGATCGCCATCAACGACGTGCTGTCTTTTCTGGGCGCCAGCTACTTCCGCGCCATCGACAGCAACAAGCAATACGGTCTTTCCGCCCGGGGTCTGGCGATCGACACCTACGCCCATAGCCCTGAGGAATTCCCCGACTTCACGCAGTTCTGGTTCGAGAAGCCGACCAAAGACGCCACACGCTTTGTGGTCTACGCGCTGCTGGACTCCCCCAGTGCGACGGGCGCGTATCGCTTCGACATCGATTGCCAGGCTGACCGCGTGGTGATGGACATCGACGCGCACATCAACGCGCGGGCCGACATCGAGCAGTTGGGCATTGCGACCATGACCAGCATGTTCAGCTGCGGCACCCATGAACGCCGCATGTGCGACACCCTTCACCCGGAAATCCACGACTCTGACCGGTTGGCCATGTGGCGTGGCAATGGCGAATGGATCTGCCGCCCGCTCAACAACCCGGCCAAGATCCAGTTCAACGCGTTTGCCGACAAAGACCCGAAAGGCTTCGGTCTCGTGCAGACCGACCACGACTTCAAGACCTACCAGGACACCGTGGACTGGTACCACCGCAGGCCGAGCCTGTGGGTCGAGCCGACGACGGCATGGGGCGAGGGCTCAATCGATTTGCTGGAGCTGCCGACCACGGGAGAAACCCTGGATAACATCGTCGCTTTCTGGAACCCGAAAGTGCCGGTCAAGGCCGGCATGTCGATGAATTATGGCTACAAGCTCTACTGGAGCCCGCTGCCTCCGGTCAGCACGCCACTGGCTCAAGTGCACGCGACGCGTTCAGGCATGGGCGGTTTCATCGAGGGCTGGGCTCCGGGCGAGCACTACCCGGAAGTCTGGGCGCGGCGTTTTGCCGTGGACTTCAACGGCGGCGGGCTGGACCGATTGCCGGAAGGTTCGGGCATCGAGCCGATGGTCACCGTGTCCCACGGCAAAATCCAGGACTTCAATGTGCTGGTGCTGCCGGACATCAAAGGGTTCCGCGTGACGTTCGATTGGTACCCGACCAGCGACTCCGTGGAGCCGGTGGAAATGCGCATGTTCATCAAAACCGGTGACCGCACGCTGAGTGAGACCTGGCTGTACCAGTACTTCCCGCCCGCACCGGACAAGCGTCGCTACACCTGAGTCTGATCAGCTGACCGTATCGCGGGATTCAAGCTTGCTCGTGAAATGGCGTATCAGCCGCTGAATATTCAACGGTTGTGCTGCCATCTTCGCGAGCAAGCCAACGCTCACAATGAGTCCTGTCGCCACTCGAGTACACACATCTCAAGAGAGCGGCCAGCACTCGGAACCTGTAACGGAAATGAGTCATAGAAAGCCACCGACAGGTCTGTATTTCCCCTCCTTTTTATAGCGTCAATTTTCTATCCGTCATTAGAATCAATGAGTTACGATTTACGATATTTAGCCATGACTAAATATATCCGTAAATTTGACTATTTGATTGACAGCCCCCCGATCTGCGGCTGATATATCCCTGCCGCGCCGCTCGCGAGGGGACCGAAACGCCCTCCTCCTCCCCCGCTGCGACCAACCAAATCATCGCGATTGCACGCCATCGACCGCCATTGGCGCTCGGCGGCTGCTCGCACGCTGACGTTTATCACACGTACAAATGCTCCCGAGGGGCTGCACATGATGTCGACTTCCCCCGTTTACGCAGAAAAACCTTCTTTGCTTTCATTCGAGAAATCCATGGCGATCGTGCTGGTTGCGATCAGCCTGATGGTCGTCGAGACCTTCAACGGGGCTCTGCGTTTCTATCTGGACCAGGCCGGGATTTCCGTACTGCTCTACGCCCCGAAGGTCGCTTGCCTGCTGTTCTTCGCACTTGAGCTGCGCAGCTTCAAAGCCGGGCCGGGTGTCTGGTTGAGCCTGCTCGTGCTGTTCCTGTCGGCGGGATGGGGAGCACTGAACGGCGCCCAGGCCGGGAATTTTGCATTCGCGCTGTACGGGATCAGCCCGCTGCTCTTCGGGATCGCCTGCGGTGACCAGATCATTCGCCACAAGCGCCTGTTCATGTGGGTGATTGCCTTCTGCCTGCTGGCTTCGCTGGTCGGCATTGCCCTCGACCGGTCTGTCAGTCTGCCGTGGAAGGGCTACAGCTACACCGTCGGCGGCACCGAGTTGAGCGCCAACACCGCGTGGACCTCCGAAGACATAGACCGCCCGGCAGGCTTCGCGCGGATGTCCAGCGCAGTGGCCAGCATCATCTCGATTTTCAGCCTGTACCTGATGGCGACCCTGCGCTCGAAGTTGCTGGGATTGGTGGTCTGCGTGATCGGTCTAGCCGGCGTGATATTGACCACCAGCAAGGCGCCAGCATTGGCGTTCATCGGCGGTGCCGGTCTGCTGGTGATGATGCGCTTTCGCTGGACGGTACGGGCGACCATCGTTGTCGCGGTCGTCCTCGGTATGTCGCTGCCCTTCGTGGCGATGATGACCGACTTCGATGCCAACAAAATCTCGTCCACCAGCTCGCTCGCATCCATCTATGACCGGCTGATCAACACCTGGCCCAACGTCATTCGGACGCTGATGGACGAGGATCGAACGCTCACCGGTGTGGGCTTCGGGCTGGTTGGCAGTGCCGTGGCCGCCTTCCCGGTTCCCGGGGCCAGCATCTTCATGGTTTCCGATAGCACCGTGGTTTACCTGTGGGCGACGTTTGGCTTGGCCGGGCTATTTCTCTACGCGCTGCACATCCCGTTGTTTTTCATCCTGGCGGACAGCGTCACCCGTTACGGCAAGGCGTTGCTGGTGACGAGCTTTTGCATCTGCATCGTCAGCTGGACGACCGATACGCTGGAGGTCACCCTCGCCAACATGTTCCTGGGCATGGCCATCGGGCACGCGCTGGTCATGAAATCGCGAGGCAGAGTGCGGGCCCCAAAGCCCCATGAGCCCACGTGGAACGGCCTGCCGGGCCTGAGTTGACCGAGGCAATCCTATGAGCGTTCGAAGCATTGGCCTGAGCGGCCTGGCACTGATGGCCGCCCTGTGCGCTGCGAATGTCGCCGGGGCCGAGCCTTTTATCGTCGGTGTTGCCACCCACTCGATGAACAACACCGGGCAACCGCTGCGCAGCCTTCAGATGGCGCGCGAGGCTGGCGTCACGTCCATTCGCGATGACGCCTTCTGGTCTACGGCCGAACCTGTTCGAGGCCAGATGCAGATCATTGCGCCGTGGCGCGCCTGGCTGAGCACTGCCAAGGGACTGAACCTCGCCCCGATGGTCATTCTCGGCTACGGCAGCTCATATCAGGGCGGCGCGAAGCCGCGCAAGCCTGAGGTCAAGATTCCGTACCTGAAATACGTCGACTACCTCACTCGCCAGTTGGGTAATCCGGTCAGGTTTTATGAAGTCTGGAACGAGTGGGATCTGGACGGCGCGGCCGATCCGCGTCTGAGTAACGACTACGTCACGCTGGTCCGTGACGCGGCACCGATCATTCGCAAGAACAATCCCCAGGCACTCGTGCTCGCCGGCGCCGTGACGAACCTGGGGATCAAGAGTGGATTCGTCGACCGCATCCTGGCTGCAGGGGTGATGAAGTACGCCGATGGCCTCTCGCTGCACCCCTATGTGCACTGCGAAGGCAGCTACCGCAATACGCCGGAAAGCTGGATCGGCTGGATGCGTGATCTGGACCGTCGAATCAGCGCCAAGGTTGGGAGGCCGGTGCCTCTGTATCTGACCGAGATGAGCTGGCCAAGCCACAATGGCAATTGCGGAGTTAGCGCCGAGCGCCAGTCTGCATACCTGGCGCGCGCGTACTTCCTTATCCGCACGCTGCCGAACGTCAAAGGCATGTGGTGGTATGACCTGATCAACGATGGCACCAACCACACCGACCAGGAGCACAACTTCGGCCTGCTTGATGACGATCTGCGCGCGAAACCGGCTTATTCGGTGCTCAAGGCCATCAGCCCTTACCTGCCTGACTTCACCTACGAGCCGGCCAACAGCCTCCAGTCCGACGGAGTCTTCCAACTGGCCCTGAGCAATGGCCGCGAGCGGATTCTGGTGGCGTGGGTAAGCGGTCGCGAGCACGAAGTCAGCATTAGCGCTACGGCCATGAAAAACAGACCGGTGCGCATACTCGATACGCAAACGCCGGACAAAGGCATGACCGACTCTGCGCAGCAGTGGGTGTGCGATGCCCAGCGCTGCTCCGCCCGGCTCACACTCACGGAGTTTCCAAAAATAATTCGCTTGAGTCCCGACGCCTGACGTCCTTACGTCTTTACTTATGAAACCCGCCTGCCCCTGTCAGCGCGGGTTTTTTATGCGCTGCAGATGCAAATAGTGGCAATACGACATTTACTGGACATGTGTTGCTGCTACCTTACGGCCTAGGGCAGATAGGCTGCCGGGGGAACGTATGGGGCTTCGAGGAAGATTCATCGTTGGCTGCTTGCTCGGGCTGTTCATGCTGCCAGTTGTCGGGGAGCCATACGTCGCAGGCGGAGCTCAGTCGAAGCCCTATGCCTACGAAGACAAGGACGGTCACCTGGAAGGGATCTCCGTCGACATCGCGCGACGCGTGATGAAACTGGCAAACCTTGACGTTACCTTCGTCATCTACCCGGTCAACCGCCTGCAGTCGATGCTGCGCAAGGGCGAGATCGATATCAACTACGCTGACGCGCTGATCTGGAACAGCCCTGAGGAGCAACGTCGATACGTGTTCTCCAAGCCCTATTCCACGGTCAAAGAGCACCTGTACTTTCTGGCGGACCACCCTGCGCGGGGCCAGACCATCGCGCAACTGGCGCACCTAACGATTGGCATGGTCCGGGGCTACAACTACTGGGCCCTGGACCCGGCGATCGAGAAGCACCGCCTGACCCGGCTGGAAACCTCCAGGGACGAAGCGCTGATCAAGCTGCTCCAGAGCAAGCGCGTCGACGCCATCGCCATGGTCGACGACAACTTTGATGAGCTGGTCTCAAGCAATGCGCTTGATCCCGGCCAGTTCGTCCAGGGCGCACGACTCAGCGAAGCGCCGCTGGTGTTCAAGCTCCAGCCGCAATACGCCTCGTGGTTGCCGCGTATCAACAGCGCGATCGACAGCCTGAACAAGACGGGCGAGCTGGAGTGCATTCGACGCCAGTATTTGCCGGGGGCGCAGGTGGCGAAGTGACGACAGGCCGTTCATTAGTCAGTAATTTTGTAACTGCGGAACAGGAGGCCGCGCGCATCCCGGACCTGAAAAGTACAATGCCAACCTCAAAAAAAACCCCACCGAGAGGTGGGGTTTTTGTTACTTCGTCTGTCCTCGGGGGGAGGTGCATGCACCCGCGAATCCCGTGGCTAGTGAAAAAACTATATGGACATAGGTTTCTCAAGTCAATGCAAAAAACCTGCGCGGTCTCGACCGCCCTGTCATCGGTTCGGATGGCAACATATCGAAGTGCGGCGACCGCGGCCGGGTTCGGTGCTGAAGAGGCTTTGGCGCTTTACGCTTGGAACGCTCGCGTATCGGGTGCACTACTTACACCCCTGCATATATGTGAAGTCGTTGTTCGCAACGCCGTTGCTGACGCAATAGAACTAATTCACGGCCCCTCCTGGCCATGGAATTCTGGCTTCGAGCGCAGCCTTCCTCGGTGCGCAGGACCCGGCTATAACCCGCTAACAGACCTGCAGCGGCTTAAGTCGAAGCGCAGCACTACAGACCAGATTGTCGCCGAACTGAAATTCGTGTTCTGGGAGAAAATGTTTACCAGCAGGCATGACGATCGAATCTGGAACTCGTGCCTTATCCAAGTCTTCCCCAACCTGGAGCCCGCCAATACGACCGCAGAAAACCGCAAGAAATTATTTGAAAACCTAAACAAAGTGCGACTGCTCAGAAACCGCATTGCCCACCACGAACCTATTTTCAGTCGAGATCTCCAAGCCGACTTCTGCATCATCATCGGACTGGTAGAGGGACGGTGCAGAGCATCCGCCTCGTGGATGCTGAAGCAGCAGCATGCTCTAGAGGTCATCGCTACCAAACCTTTCTAGGCGTCTCATTCGCGAATGCGGGAGAGCGCTGAAAATAGCCTCTAAACCGTCAATTTGACCTCAACATTCAACCCCAGCATCTCGCGGGCGATTCGGTCGGCATCGACGAAGGCGCGGGAATAGCTGCCCGAAGACGGGACGTAGTGGTTGTAATAAGTGGAGCCTTCGACGAGAGGGCCGGTTATCCACAAGTTGGGTTGTGCTCTACCTTCGCTGTCTACGAACACGCCCTCTCCGTCTTCAGTCAGGCTGTTGATAACTCCAATTTCCTTTAATAAGCGGATAACTTTTGGCAGCGACGAACTGTCACGGGCGCCGCTGACATGTGCGCTGATGACACGTTGTAAGGGGATGATCAGATTCTCTGCGAGAACCACGCTGGTGAGGTGTCGATCCGCACTGTGGATAACTTGGGAAACGTGCACCCATTTGACAATTCCCGCATCGGCCAAGGCCAGCAGTTCCTGATGACGCTCCTTCTGCGGCCCGGCGACCATTCGATTGACGTGGGGCGCGTATTCTCCGAAGAAGACTAGACGTGAATCAGTTGTGAGTCCTCGGTTATCCACAACCCGACGGAGCTGCTCACGACAACTTCTCCACACTTCGATCGCAGCCTTGATTGGACTCGAACCTAGGCCCAGTGAACTCTCCGCAGTGTCGCGCTCGATGAATGCGCGCATGGATTGGGGAAAATCCGTCGAATCCATAAATGACACGCGCGGGTTATACACAGCCTCATCCAGCGGCAGCGCCTGGAAGCGCGCGGCCATTTCCGCCGAGACGGTGTCAAGCCGGTCCAGGTAATACGCGCGCACAATCTCCGCTTTGATCTTTAACGCCGACTCGCCTTTTTGGTGCGCAATCATCCCGAAGTATTCTGCGAGCATTTCAGCTTTGATCAAAGGCAGTACCTGCAGCTCGAAATCCAGGCCGTCGGGGTTTTCCGCTCGCAGACGCGCCACAGCTGACAAGGTGAAAATCAACGCAGCATTTGAGGTCCGATGAGGCACTATGTCCGGCCGGGTGCGGTACGGCAGACCGCTACGGGAGAACAGATAGATAGACGGCTCCCCGCCGCCAGGCTCATAGCGCAAGCCATCCGGCAGATTGCGAAATTGGCCTCCGCGCCCGACCGTTAGACCCGCGACAACATCCATCGCAGTAAGGCCCAGCCCTTCAATACCGACCGCTTCTGTGGATAACACTGAGTCGAGCGATCCGAGGGGTGTATAAGCTGCGGACGATCCGGGCCGCTCCTCTTTCGAACCCTTCATCCATTGCGCGTGACCAACAGTGATCGCCAGCCAATCCACTGCACAACTCAATTCATCTGTGGACAGAACAAACTGGCCCATATCTGTGTGCTCAATGTTATCCACAGCATGAGGTTGATGAATGACACGCACGTTTGCGGGCAGACCAGAAATCACCTGTTGGTAAGTCCATGCCAGATACTCTCCCAGCCAGCTGCGCGGCAGGAACCCATTGGGTTGTACGCTGCGTTCTGCAGATTTATGACGCAGACACCATTCGTAAAAGTTCGGCCCTTGCCGTCCCGTGTGTCCGTCGAGGGCCGCGGCGTCCGGAAACATCGAAATCTGCGAAGCGACGGTGTTGAGCATCAGGTATTCAGGCTGGTCGACGGCATGCAAGCCTGGCCCCGGGGGCTGGGGGTCAAATACGTTCACTTCGATGTGCCGGGCTGTGTTGACCGCCAGCGCACAGATACGCTCCAGCACCGTTAACCCGCGTGAGCCACACCCGACAATACCGATGCTGATAGCGGCTTTTTCCAGGCCTGGGGATAACTTTTCGCCCGCCAGCGCTGCGCTCAGTTCCATCTCAAGGTCTCTCCAAAGAACGATTCGATACCGACGCCACGGGATTCTGCCAGCGCGGTGTCGACGATGAATTTACTCAGCGCCAGGTCCAGTACGCCCAAGCCGAACGGCGAGAAGATCGAGGGCTTCGCGGGGTCAAGCCCGACCTCGCCACGGATAAGGCCGGCCAGCGTCCCGTTCATGAAAGCGCGGCTGCCGGTTAATTGCTCGGCGAGGTGCGGCGACGTATTGGCCTTCATGCAGTGCTCAATGTCGTCACAAAGGTTGTTGGCTTCCAACAGCAGCTGCGGGGCGATGTCCCGCAACGAGATGTTCAGCACGACTTGGCCGGCGCGAAACCCCATTGGCTGTTTGACGTACGGCTCGCCGGCCGTGGTGGCGAAGATCACCAGATCTGCCGACAGCGTTTGCTGCAGCGTTCCGGTCCGGGCTGTGCATAAGTCGGCATTTTCGATAAAGCCTGTCAGAGCGTCCGCAGACGCCGCGTCGAAATCGTGCACAACCCCGTGACTGATATCCCATCCTTCAACGCTGAGCATCCGCGCGATGTTGCGGGCAATCACCCCTGCGCCGATAAATCCTACTGACGCAACCTTACGTGACTGACCGTTGAGCCAGTAAGCGCCTGACACCGCCGATGCGGCTGTTCGCACCGCGCTGATCTGCGCGCCTTCAAGGCAGGCGTAGGGATAGCCAGTCTCTCGGTCATTAAGGATAACGACGGCTGACGCCCTCGGCTTCTGCTGAGCGACGTTGCCGGGGAAGCTCGAAATCCACTTGATTCCCGCCACGGCGTCTTCTCCCTCCAGCGCCGCCGGCAACGCGATGATCCGGTTGGCGGGTTGTTGAGGGAAACGAAGAAAGTAGCTGTCCGGGTTGAGCGTCTGGCCGTCATGGTGCTGCAGATACACCTGCTCGATGCGCCGCACCATGTCGTGGGCGTGGCTGTCGAGAATGTCTTTGATCACAGCGCCGGGGATCACATGGAAGTCAGACATTCAGCGCCTCTCCCTCGAAGGTGTGCACGTACTGCTTCACATACCGGGCAATCGGCTGTGAGCTGAGCGCCGTCAGCTCGGCGCGTCCGAACTTCTGCATCACCCACTCATCGTTGTAGATTGTCTCAAGGTAACGCTCGCCGGCGTCCGGCGAGATCGCCACGACTACGGCGTCTTTGGGAATCCCCAGCGAGGGCGCTGCCAACCCGGCCACCACGGTCCCGGTGGAGCCGCCCGCCAGTACGCCATTGGATTTCGCCAGCCAGCGACACATGGCCACGGTGGCGCGCTCATCCACCACCTGCTGCTTATGCAAGTGATGGGCGCGGAAGATCGGCGGCATCTGGCTGGAGCCGAGTCCCGGAATGAAACGCGGCCCGGGGGGCTGACCGAAAGTCACCGAACCGGCGCTGTCCACCGCGATGATCTTGGTGCGCGGCGAATGTTTGCGGAAATACTGCACGCAGCCCATCAAAGTGCCGGTCGTGCCGGCGCCGACCACCAGATAGTCCAGCGCCGGGAAGGCGATATGAATCGAGCGCGCTGTGGTGTGCTCATGGGTCTTGGCGTTGGCCGGATTGCTGTACTGGTTAAGCCACAGGTGACGGGGATCGCGGGCGACGGCATCGCGAATGTAACGAATGCGGGTGCCCAGATAGCCGTCATTGTCGTCGCGCTCGGTGACGATGATGATCTGCGCGCCGAAGGCTTCCATCATCTTGATGTTGTGCAGGTTGGTGTTGGGATCAACCACACAGCAGAACTTATAGCCACGCTCGGCACAAATCATCGACAACGCCACCCCAAGATTGCCGGACGACGACTCGATCAACACGGTGTCCTTGTGGATAAGTCGGCGCTCTGCATAGGAGTCGATCAGGCCGATGGCCGTCTTCATCTTGATCGAGCCTGCGGGGTTGCATGACTCAAGCTTCAGATGCAGGTTTTCAAAACCCAGGCCTTTTACCCTGACGAAGTTCGAATCGCCGACGATGTGGGAAATGAAATTCATGGTCGTGCCTCGACGCGTGTGCGCCGGGAATGGCTCGGCATGGTCGCCACCGACGCACGCTCCCGGGGCTGGGTCGCCAGCAGCGCATCGGTCAGGTGCTGCGCCCGTACGGCAACCATTGAAAACGACTGAGCGTCGCTGATGCCGTGGGTCTTTTCCGACATTCCGTTCGCCAGGATCTGCACGCCTTCACTGTGCTGCAGGGCGACCCGGTAATGCCGGTCAACCGCAAGCGTGCCGTCCTCGTCGCGGACCAGCCAGGGTTGCAGCAGGGTCAGCAGTGGTGGCACTGCAAGCTGCTCGTAGCCGGTGCCCAAAACAATCCCGTCGACGTACAGCACGGTTTCAACGCCGGTATTGCTGTCACGCAGCACCACCGAATAGGCATCGCCCACCTTTTCCACTGAAGCCACTTCGGACCAGGCATGCAGGTTCAGACGCCGGTGCCCGGTAACCTCGCCTTCGTACAGGAAGGAGTAAAGCGCCTGACTCTCGTCGACGTCGATGCCTGCGTAATTGGTCGCGCGGATCTCCTCGAATACCCGGCTCCGTCTGCCGGGCTCAAGGTCGTGGAAATAATCGATGTGCTCTGGCAGGAAGGCCATGTTGGGAAACTGCCCCAGCTGTCCAACCTTGAAACCCACGCCGCGGTGCACTGAATGGACTTGCGTGGTGGGGGCGGCGCCGAGCAGGTGCGTCACCGCCTCCCCCGCGCTTTGACCCGAGCCCAGCACCAGCCAGCGCTGCGCGATCGGACCGCCGCCCAGGTGGATGTTTTTCAGGTACTGGGAGGTGTGGAAGACCCGGCCGCCGAGGTGCGGGATGAACGCGGCCGGTATCCGGGGCAGGCTGCCGTGGGAAAGCACCAGACGCTTGGTGCGATAACTGCCGTTGGCCGTGACGACATCAACGCCCTTCAAGATGCCTTTTTCCGTCACCGGCAATACGTCGAGGACGCCTTCGTCGTAGGCGACGTAATCCTTGAGTTGCGCAGCGACCCAGGCGATGTAGTCGGACCATTCCACCCGGCTGGCCGGACGGCCCAACAGGCCAAACGTGTGCAGACGACCCTTCTCTTTCAGGTACATGGCGAAGGAGAAGCGGCTGCGTGGATTGCGCGGCGTCACCAGGTCTCGAAAGACGTGGTGGTTGATGTCGGTGCCCGCCAGTAGAAACGCGCCATGCCACGTCGAGTCACGCCCTTTTTCGAAGAAGCGCACGCGCTGGAAAGGCTTTCGACAGTTGCCTTCCGCTTCGTCTTCCATCGCACAGGCCAGTGCGATACCCGCCGGGCCGAAGCCTACCGAGATGACGTCCAGGGTTTCACGCACACCTTCGATTTCATACTGAGTCATGGTCATTCTTCCTGAAAGTTGTAAAAGAGGTGGCGCGCTGTTGGGCAGGCCGCTTCAACACAGCAGACGTCGTTCGTGGACGTGCTCGTCGGTGTAGACCCACAGCGAAACCCGGGCGTGACCGTTCTCCCCGTTGCTGAAGCTGACGGGGCCGGCGGGGGTCGCAAATTGATCAAATCGCAGCGCGTCCAGCAGTCCGCGCTGCCCGGCGGCTGCTCGGTCAACCAGAGCAAATGCCGCAAGGGTCTCGACGGCGTAAACCGGTGCCTGTTCGGCGTAGATCTGCTGATAAACCGCATCGAATGACTGCGCCTCAACCAGATCTCCCGCGATGGGGAAGCTGATGACGTACACCGTGCCGGTTTGCGCAATGCCTTCCACCAGCGCAGGAGACGCGGCGTCGTCGGTGAAGAAGATCGGCAATTCACAGCCCGCAGCGCGGTTATCCACAAGGAACTGGCGGCTGGCTTTCAAGCGCCCGCAAAAAACAACGGCGTCGGCATTATTCACATCGACTACCAACTCGACTGTGGATAACTGCAAGGCCTCTTGCAGTTCATGCCCCTGCTGGCAGCCATGCAGGCTCGGGTCGGTGAACAAAGCGAGCCGTCGCAGGCCTTCAGATTCGGCAAACTCAATCAGGCGCGTGGCCAGAAGTCGGTCAGAGGCGCAAATCCGGAATGTGGTATTCCCGGAGCGGGTCAAGGCTGCGCAAGTGGATGCGGGCAGGATCAGCGGAATTCCAGCCTGTGCATAACTTTCCACCGCTGCGGCGGCGGAGTCGGAAGCGAAGTGACCGATCACTGCATCCACCTTCGCATCAATGAAGTGCCTCGCCGCCGCAACGCCTCCCGCCGCGCTCGCGCCGTCATCAAAGTAAAAATGGCGCGCGCGGCGCACGTGGGGATACAGATGGCTGGACAGGTACACGCTGCGCAAAAAACCGCGCGCATGCAGCGTGGTGCCGACGTCGAGCGCCGCGCAGATACCCAGGCGCATCATGACAACGCCACCTCGGCGAACCGCGAAGGGCGGAACGCTTCCATGACCGATCGGTAAGCCTCGTCCATCGACACGCCGGACATCAAGCTGCTCAACTCGAAAGCCAGCAGCTCGGCAACATTCGGTGCCATTTTGAAGCCGATGCCGCAAAACCCGGTAGCCAGGAGCATGTGGCTCTTGGCGCTGGAACGGCCGATCAGCGGGCGGCCGTCTTCGGTATACGCGTCCCAGCCAACCTGTGTGACCACCGGCAAACTGTGATGCCGGTCGTAGCCGAGACGAGAGATGCGGTCCATGACGTCTTGCTCGTTATCCAGCGGGGCTAGGTTCAGCTGATCCGCATGTTCCGCGCGCTGACGTCGCTGGCCGCCCACTTGCACGAGATTGCGGCCCAGCGGGAGCAGGTAGGTATTCAGGTGGTGAGCAATGATCGGCATGCTCGGGGCCTGGTCGCAGCCGAAGCGCGTGAACGGAATCGTCCGCGCGTGCACGGCGTTGTGCGGCCGGGGCATCGGGCCACTGGCGCCACAGGCATCGACGACCCATGTCGCCTCCAGACACAGTTTCCCGGCATGAACCTGAACATGGCCATCCAGTTCGACGCAGTGGTCTACGGCCAGGTGATCGAGGTACGTCGCTTTCTCACTGACGTAGCGACATAGGTTCGACACCGCAACGCGAGCATCGACCGTGCCACCGCTGCGTTCGATGAGCAGGCATTCGCCGACACAAAACGGCGAGAACCGCCCGTTATCCAGCGCGTCGACAGAAGCGTGCAGCTCAATGCCCTCGGCGCCTTCGCTGTCCACTGCTTCCAGATATTGCCCGCACACTTCGGCGCTGGCGATGTAGGCGACACCACTATGGTTGAGTGCACTCTCGTAAAGGGCATGGACAATCCCGGGATTGCCATAAAGGGAGCCGCGGCGAGTCAAGGGACGCAACGTGGCGTCCAGCTCCAGACCGCGGACAATGCCGCCCGTGTCCCGCGTTGCACCCTGGGCGCCAGCGATACCTTTCTCCATCAGCGCCACATCGAGGCCGCTTTCAACCAGCGCCGCGGCGATCGAAGCGCCCATGATGCCGGCTCCGATCACGATCACATCAAATGAAGTTTTCATCGTCGTTGTGCGCCTCTCGGTCAGATTTCGTACTCGACCGCACTGACATACACCAGCTGCTGCAGGACTTCGTTTTCAGTAAAACGGCAATAGCGCAGGATCTGTTTCGCCAGATCCGGGAACACTGGCGCGCCGATGGCACCGACCAGCGCCATGTACGGCAGAATCCGCTTTCCGAGCGTCTGACGATCACGGGCGGCGTTGATGATGTCGGACAGCAGCACCGCGAGGCCCTTTATGCTGAAGTGGTCCACCGACGTCGCTTCGAACCAGCGCGCGACCAAAGTCTTGAGGGCCGCCGCGTCCGCCGCACTGACTTTCAGGCTGTCGCCGTCCACCCGTTCGCGCTCGGCCTGGGCGGCCAGCTTGACCAGCACCTCGTTGAAGGTTTGCTCACGCCAGGCGGAGAACTTCTCGACATCGAAATCATCGGTGTCCTGCTCCGGCGCGATCAGCGCCAGATAGAAGCGCGCGCTGTCTGTGCAGGCCTCTGCCACCAGATCCCGCGCCCAGATCGCATAGTTTCGGCTGGTGGAAAGGTTCTTGCCGTTCAAAGTCAGGAACTGGTTGGTGTAGAAAGTCTGGCGCATGCGATAGCTGTGCATGGTCTGCAGCAGCGAGGGGTAAACCATCATGTGGCTAAAGGCGCAGTCGTATCCCAGAAAATGCACCAGCCGGCCTTTGCCCGAGCGGCAGTATTCGTCGTACTCCCATGGCGCAAGCTTGTGTTCGTTGAGGTATTCGCGGAAGGCCGCCAGGTAACCGGACAGCCCCATGACCCAAGTGTGTATGCGCCGGCTGCCATCCGGCTTGAGGTCCAGCCCGCCGTCGTGGGGCCGGGTGATGCCCCAGTCCATCGGACCGATATCGAATTCCTCCTCCAGAAAACGGCGAATGAAAGGCCGCAGCGGCGCATGTTCAAACGTACTTTTCAGGTGGTTACGGAAGTTCGACAACGCGAGAAATTCGCGCTCTATCGGTCGCCAGATCATCGGCGCTGCACATAGCTTGCAGCGGAAGTCGCTCATCTTCGAGGCATTGGGTGTATGGGCGCACTCTTCGCACTGGCTGGCATCCGAGTCCGAGCCACAATGATCGCAATTACCCCGGCCGAAGGCTTCGTAGCCCCACTTATCACAGTGTTCGCAATACGGTTCCTGGCTGACCTTTTTGTAAATGGCCCCCGCCTTCACCGCGTACTCGTACATCTCCTCCACGGCGTTCTTGAAGTAGCTGTTCCCGTACGGCCGCATCCAGAAGTCGACCTGGATGCCCATCTTCTCAAGCGTGTCGTTGATCTTGTCGGTGTTCTCCAGCGCCAATGCTTGAGGGGCACGGTCCAGTTCAATACCTCGACGCAGCATGTAGGACTGATAGTCGTCGGAGTAGGAGACGAGGGTGCAATCGTGGCCGCGTTGACGCTGAGCGCGGGTGTAGATATCCGCTGCCAGAAAAGGCCCCGCCATATGACCAACGTGCAAATCACCGTTAGGCGTCGGCGGCGTGATCGTCACGAGTAGCTTGCCCATCACGACGCCCTCTGATCGGACACGTCATGAACCGTTGCCCTCTGGAGGGCGAACTCATTGGCGGCGACTGACTGCCGGGCGTCTTCATCGAGAAAGCGGTTGGCGGAATCGCGATCCCACCACACGACGTAGAAGTGGAAGTCTTCGTCAGTGTCGTTGAACACATAGTGATCGGTGTGCTTGGGAATGGCGGCGATGTCACCCATGGTGAACGGGTATGTCTGACCGCCGACGATCAACTGTGCGGTGCCTTTGATGCCGATAAAGAATTCCTGGTCTATCTGGGTATGGGACAACGATTTAGTGTGAGGCCGCACGACGCACCAGCCGCCGCCGATGGGCGTCGGATAGCCATTCCATGGCAGTAACCTTGCGCCATCCAAGTCATATTCATGAACCAGCTTGTCCCACGCCATGGGGCGAAAAATATCGAAATCAGTCATGAGGTTTTCCTTCAGCCGGAGCATCCTGCTCGCTGTTTTATCGGCGTCAGACTGGGCTGACGGGCGCATGCCAGTTAAGGGATAAACTGAAGAAAAGTGAGCGACGGGGCAAACTAGAAATCCGCAATCAGCGGTTAAGTTTGACTTAACGGATGTCGGCTTAATTGCTTGAAGAATCAACAAGTTGATGGGTTTCACCGGTATAGGTGTATCACCTACGGACACTGAAGCAGGACTTAACTGCCTGACAACTGACCAACACTTTATGACACCGCAGAAATTGAGGGAGTACGCACTGGCCTTTTCCCGGCTAAAGCCAGTCCTACTGACACAACGCGTACACACTGTGGGACCGGCTTTAGCCGGGAAAACGTCGGTGGCAACAACGCAGACTCGGCGGTGTGCAAACGCGAACTATCGTGTGGTGAATTCACGCTGACTGGCGATGGCCTGAGACACCAGCCAGTCACGAAACTGTTTGCTGGATTTGGGGAGAATGGCCGTTTCGTCATAAACCAGGTAATAGGCAATTGGCGTGTCGATGGCCGCGCGAAACGGCACGACCAGACGGCCGGACGCCAGCTCTTCTCGAATCAGCGAACGTCGCACCAGCGCAATGCCCATTCCCGCCAGCGCAGCCTCGATGACCCCGTTGGAATCGACAAAAACCGAGCCCTTGTGAACGGCGGCCTCGCCGTCTTCGATACCCACTGCACGGAGCCACAACGCCCAGTCTTCGCGGTGTTCGTCGTGCAAGAGGTTGTAGCTTTTCAGGTCGATGGGCGACGACAGATACCGGGAATCCGGCAGCAATGAAGGGCTGCAGACCGGCTGCAGCCGGTCGTTGATCAGCATCTCCACTTCCAGACCGGGATAGCGCCCAAGGCCGTGGCGCACGGCAAAGTCGACACCGTCGCCAAGCAAATCAACCAGCCGGTTGGTGGTACTGATCAGCACCTCGATGCCGGGGCAGATGGCCTGAAAATCAGGCAGCCGGGGCAGCAGCCATTGCATGGCAAAGCCGCTGGTGCAGCTGACAGTGATTGTATTGGGACCGTTATCGCTCATCAGTCGCTGAGTAGCGTCGGAGATCTGTCCGAGCGCGGGACGAATGGCTCGCAGGTAAATCTTGCCCTCGGCGGTCAGTTCCAGGCGCTTGGTATTACGGATGAACAGCGTGACGCCAACGGCTTTTTCGAGCTTGGCGATCTGTTGGCTAATGGCCGCAGGGGTCACGAACAGCTCGCCGGCCGCGCCTTTCATGCTGGCGTGGCGCCCCGTCGCTTCAAAACACAACAGCGCGTGGAGGGGCGGAAATTTCATGCCTGACCTCGGTTAAGAAAATCTAATGTGCTTAAGAAAAGCTCGCTTGAGCACCGCCCCAGACACTGCTCAAATCATCACACCCCGACTCGACGAGCGTCAATCAACAACTTTTCGGTCAGCGGATCGGCGATACGGATCAAGAAAGGAAGCGCAATGAAAGTGTCCGACTATGTTCGATTAATTGTTCTGGCCGCCATCTGGGGAGCCAGCTTTCTGTTCATGCGCGTTGCTGCCCCGGTATTAGGCGCATTGCCTACCGCCTTCTTTCGCGTGTTGCTCGGCGCCATTGGCTTAATGGTTATTCTGGCCATGTTAAGAACCCGGCATGAGTTCAACGGCAAGTTCAAATCCACTTTGGTCCTCGGCGTCATCAATTCCGGCATTCCCTTTTTGATGTACAGCATGGCGGCCCTGTTATTACCCGCGGGTTATTCCGCCATCTTGAATGCAACCACACCATTGATGGGCGTATTGATAGGCTCGATATTTTTCAATGATTCTCTGACACCCAAAAAAGCCGTCGGCGTGTTTCTCGGTTTGCTAGGCATAACGCTGCTGACCACAACCGGCCCGGTGACCTTTACCACGTCGGTGGTCATGGGCGCACTCGCTTGCCTGGTCGCGACCAGTTGCTATGGCGCCGCAGGATTTTTGACCCGTCAGTGGATCGGCGACCGGGGAGGATTGGACGCCAAGCTGGTAGCGTTCGGCAGCCAGATCGGCGCGACGCTGTTTCTGCTGCCCTTTTTCGCCGTCTCCGCCACCGTTAATCCGCCGGCCACCTGGGGCGATTCGTCCGTGTGGCTGTCCTTGGCAGCCGTTGGTTTCGTGTGCACGGCGTGCGCTTACATTCTGTACTTCCGCCTGATCGCCGACATCGGCCCGGTGCGCTCGCTGACCGTGACCTTCCTCATCCCGCCATTCGGTGTCCTGTGGGGAGTGATGTTCCTGGGTGAAAAGGTGTCTGCCGGACACCTGTACGGCGGCGGCCTCATCTGCCTGGCCGTCTGGTTCGTATTAAGCCAAAGCAAGCCGAAACCGGCGCCTGCCCCCCAGGACCGCGCCGCAACAACCTCATAAAAAAGTTATCCACAACAGATGTTCAGTCCCGAGTCAGCTCGCGGCCCGGACCGGCTGTACCTGAAAAATCCGATGCCGGGTGATAAACACCCTTTTGGGATTCATCCGATGGCAACCCCTGGACGCTTCTCCGTCACTTGGCACACCGGCAGCAATCTCACAGCGAGGTATGCAGGATGAGCAGAGCGATCCCGTTGATAGCCCTCCGCACGTTCGTTGAGGTGTGCAAGGCCGGGAGCATGAAACGTGCAGCGGATCAGCTGTGCGTGTCACCGGCGGCCATCAGTCAGCAGATCAAAGGGCTGGAAGACCAGATCGGCAGGCGCCTCTTCGAGCGAGACGCCAAGGGCATCCAGCTCACCCCTTGCGGACGCAGCCTGTATGACGAGCTCGCCGGCACTTTCGACGTCATCGAAAAAGCCTGGTCGGGCGCTGCGCTCAAGCCGCCACGTCCGACGCGCCTGGTGATCAGCACGACGTCTACGATTGCCAGCTCCTGGCTGATCCCGGCACTGAGCGGCTTCAAGGAGCGATGCCCCAACGTCGAGATATCGATCCAGATCTGTAACGGTCTTTCGGAGCTCAAACACGGCCATGTGGATATCTGCATTCAGCGCGAAATGGCAGCCAGTTGTGATAACCACGCCACGCATTTATGGTCGTCGTATTTGATTCCCGTGTGCAGCCCGCATCTGCTCAGCACCCAGCGCAACATTCAGAGCCCGCAAGATTGCCTGACATTCCCGCTGCTACAGGACACCGAGCGCAATTACTGGAAGGTCTGGATGAACGCGTTCGGCATGAGCAACCGCAAGATGATTCAGGGTTCCAGCTATGGCGACGAGTCCCTGTTGATCAGTGCGGCCTGTGCGGGTCAAGGCATTGCACTGGTCAACAGCGTCTTCGCTTCCGAGGCCCTGCAAAGCAAACGCCTGGTGCAGGTCACCAATGCCACCGCGGAGCTCAAGTTCGACTATTTCGTGTACTGCGCGAAAGAACGGCGCGAAGAATGGGCGATTGCGGAGTTCATGGGTTGGGCTGTGCAGCAGGCGGGCAAGACTGCGAAGGGGCATGCGCGGGAGATTGAGAGCGCGGGCCAAGTGGCTTGATTCAGTTAGATCAACCCTTTGAACACATCTTTCAAATAAGCATGCGGCTCATGCCCACTGAGTCGCGCGACCGGACGGTAGCCGCGGGATTGCCCATGCGGCGCTGACTTCCGCTGCGAAAGCACCGTGAACGTTCGTTACGGACATCATAGAACAGCTGTGTGGCCTGCTCGGCAGTCAGAGTCCCTTCTGTTCGTGCCTGCTCGATCCGAGCGAGCAGCGCGTCACACTCATCTTCCAGTCTGGGCCGGTCGACCTTATGCAGATCGTTTATGGATTGCTTGAGAGTATCGAGCATATGGATCACCTGGATCGCGCTTTCCCTGGGGTCACTGCGAAGTGCAGACATGAAGCATTGCAACATTCATTACTGTCCGGCTTGACCTGAGAACTGCTCAACGGCGACCACAACACTGTTGGCACCTTGCTGAATGTCCTTGATCACCTCGTCCGCCTCACTCGCCAAATCCAGCGCAGCGCCGGCCTGCTGTCTGCTTTTTCCGATCAAGGTCACAGCGCTGGACGCCAGAACCTGATTGTTTTTCACGACATCAAAGATTTCCGCCGTCGCTTTAGTGGTTCGAAGGGCCAGATTTCTGACCTCGTCGGCGACCACCGCAAACCCCCTGCCCTGTTCCCCGGCACGTGCCGCTTCGATTGCTGCGTTCAGGGCCAACAGATTGGTCTGGTCCGCGATGCTGCCGATGGTTTTGACGATGGTGCCGATTTCCTGGCTCTGGGCATCCAGTGCTTCAATGCCATGGGCAGCATCTTCCATCAAGGCAGAAAGCGTATTGAGGGTCGTGACGGTGTTCTGAATGACTTCGCGGCCTTGCTGGGCGCTGGCATTGGTTCGAACCGACGTGCCGTGGGCCATGCCGGCTGCTTCGGATACGGCGCGCTCGCGGGTGACCTGGTCGGTAATAACGGTGGCTATTTTGGCAATCTTGTACAGCTTGCCATTGGCATCCACGATTGGATTGTAGGAAGCCTCCAGCCATACCTCGTTGCCATGTTTATCGACTCGGCAAAACCTTCCCGCGACATAGGATGCCTGTCTAAGGGTCTGCCAAAACCGATCGTATTCCTCTGACTGAGCGTCGGATGGCACGCAAAAGATTCGGTGGTGCTTGCCCAGGATTTGGGGAAGCGTATAGCCCATAGCCTCGAGAAAATTCTGATTGGCTGTCAGCACTAACCCATCCAGAGAAAACTCGATAACGGCCGTGGAGCGCATCAACGCCCCCACCAGTGCTTCGTTCTCCCTGGAAGCTTCAATGGTTCTCGTCAGCACGCTTGAATACATGACGATTCGTTCGACTCGCCCACTCTCACCCGCGAAAGGTATAACCATTGCCCGTAGCCAGACGTGTCGACCGTCGTGGCTGCACAGGCGCAAGGTACCGCTGTAATGCTTGCCTTCGGCGATTGCATCCAATGCGCGACGCTGATGGACATCGCCCTGCAGTTCAGAAGGACTGAATTCACGCAGGGTTCGACCGACCAATTCAGCCTGTTTGAATCCCAACTCTTTCTCGAACTGAGCATTCACCTCCAGGATGACGCCTCCCGCATCCAGAGTGACGGACACGGTTTCGAGATCCAGAGTTGCCTTTACCTGCTCCAGGGCTCCCAGCTGTTTTTCCAATTGCTGGATTCTATTTTTCAACCGGGTATTGAACATGAGGGCCGCTCGCATTGACTTGAGAAGCTATCGACGCAGCGAGCGAAACCTTGAGCAGCATGGCCATCATAATGATGGCCGGTAGAGATCAAGCATTCAGTCCAGCGTGTAGGCCCTCCTTTGCCTACACATCAACATCCTGCGAATGCTCTGAAGCTCGAGAACAGTATGCTGTGGACAACTTATTCCACCGTCACAGACTTCGCCAGATTGCGCGGCTGATCCACATCCGTACCCTTCAGCACTGCCACGTAGTACGAGAGCAGTTGCAGCGGGATGGTGTACAGAATCGGCGTCAGGGCGTCGAGGATGTGGGGCATGGAAACCACATGGGTGCCCTCCCCGTTGACCATGCCGGCCTGTTCGTCAGCGAAGACAATCAGCTCGCCGCCCCGCGCACGCACTTCCTGCAGGTTGGACTTCAGCTTCTCCAGCAGCTCGTTGTTAGGTGCCACGGTGACAACAGGCATGTCGCTGTCCACCAGTGCCAACGGGCCGTGTTTCAGTTCGCCGGCCGGATAAGCTTCGGCGTGAATGTAGGAAATCTCCTTGAGCTTCAACGCCCCTTCCATCGCCACCGGGAATTGCGCGCCACGGCCCAGGAACAGGGTGTGATTCTTCTCGGCGAACAGTTCGGCGATTTTCTCCACGGTCGTGTCCATTGCCAGTGCTTCACCCAGGCGGGTCGGCAGGCGGCGCAGTTCTTCGACCAGTTCTGCTTCCACGCCAGCGCCCAGAGTGCCTTTGACCTGACCCAGTGACAGCGTCAGCAGCATCAGCGCGACCAACTGGGTGGTGAACGCCTTGGTAGAGGCGACGCCGATTTCCGGGCCGGCCTGAGTGAGCAGGGTCAGATCGGATTCACGCACCAGCGAACTGATGCCCACATTGCAGATCGCCAGGCTGGCAAGGAAACCCAGTTCCTTGGCATTGCGCAGCGCGGCCAGGGTATCGGCGGTCTCGCCGGACTGGGAGATCGAAACGAACAGCGTGTCCGGCTGGACCACGACTTTGCGGTAGCGGAATTCGCTGGCGACTTCGACCTGGCAGGGAATGCCGGCGAGACCTTCGAGCCAGTAACGCGCGACCATGCCGGCGTGATAGCTGGTGCCGCAGGCGACGATTTGCACGTTGCGTACTTTGGCGAACAGCTCCGCCGCTTGCGGCCCGAACGCCTGCACCAGCACCTGCTGCTGACCGAGGCGGCCTTCCAGGGTCCGCTGCACGACTTTTGGCTGCTCGTGGATTTCCTTGAGCATGAAGTGGCGGTACTCACCTTTGTCCGCCGCTTCTGCGCCCTCGTGATACTGGACGATCTCACGCTCGACAGGCAGGCCGGATGCGTCCCAGATCTGCACGCTGTCGCGACGGATCTCGGCGATGTCGCCCTCTTCCAGGTACATGAAACGGTCCGTAACCTGACGCAACGCCAGCTGATCGGAGGCGAGGAAGTTTTCCCCAAGGCCCAGACCGACCACCAGCGGACTGCCACTGCGAGCGGCAATCAGGCGATCCGGTTGCTGTGCGCTGATGACCGCAAGGCCATAAGCGCCGTGCAGTTCCTTCACCGTAGCCTTCAGAGCAGCGGCCAGATCGGGCGTGTCCTGGAGTTTATGGTGCAGCAGGTGGACGATGACTTCGGTGTCCGTGTCAGACGTGAACACGTAACCAAGACCCTTCAGACGCTCGCGAAGCGGCTCATGGTTTTCGATAATGCCGTTATGCACCACCGCCAGTTGCTCGTTCGAAAAATGTGGGTGAGCGTTACGCTCCAACGGCGCCCCGTGCGTTGCCCAACGGGTGTGAGCAATGCCGAGGCGGCCTGCGACCGGCTCACCGGCGAGTGCCCGCTCCAGTTCGTTGACCTTGCCAACCCGGCGGCGACGCTCGAGCACGCCGGCGTTGTTGAATAACGCTACGCCAGCGCTGTCGTAGCCCCGGTATTCCAGGCGCTTGAGGCCCTCCAGCAGGATCGCAGTAACATTCCGTTCAGCAACAGCGCCGACAATTCCACACATGGTCTTCTCCTAGGAAACAGCAGCGCAAATCAAGGTTACGCCGCGAGCCTGAATTTGTTCGCGCGCCTCTTGAGGCAGGCGGTCATCGGTAATAAGGGTATGGACGCTGCTCCAGGGCAGCTCCAGATTTGGAATCTTGCGACCGACCTTGTCGGCCTCGACCATCACGATCACTTCCCGGGCGACCTCGGCCATCACCCGGCTGAGGCCGAGCAGTTCGTTGAATGTGGTTGTACCGCGGGTCAGATCAATGCCGTCGGCGCCGATGAACAGCTGATCGAAGTCGTAGGAACGCAGCACCTGTTCAGCTACCTGGCCCTGAAACGACTCTGAATGCGGGTCCCACGTCCCGCCGGTCATTAACAGGACCGGCTCGTGCTCCAGTTCACCCAGCGCGTTGGCGACGTGCAGGGAATTGGTCATCACCACGAGGCCCGGCTGTAGGCCCAGCTCCGGAATCATCGCAGCCGTGGTACTGCCGCTGTCGATAATGATCCGTGCGTGTTCCCGAATGCGGGCAACAGCCGCGCGGGCGATGGCTTGTTTGAACCTGGAAACCGGCTGGCCGGGTTCGCCGATCAATTCCTGGGGCATGGTGATGGCGCCGCCGTAACGACGCAGCAGCAGCCCGTTACTTTCAAGTGCGGCCAGATCCTTCCTGACGGTCACCTCGGAGGTTTCAAACCGCTTGGCCAACTCATCCACACTCACCTCGCCCCGCTCATTGAGCAAAGCAAGGATGTTGTGGCGGCGCTGCGGCGTATTACGTTTCGACATAGTGATCTTAAGTTTCGATTCGAAAGTTAACGAACGCAATGAAAGCTCATCGAAAGATATACGTCAAGGGGGAATGGGTATAGGGGAGGATGAAATAGGATGTGTTTGAACGATTTCCGCTCACAGACCAGCATCGGCTGCCTGCTTGGCAGCAGCCGATGTAACCTGGGGATAACTCAATCTTTCTTGGTTTTCACCGGGCGCTTCCAGCCTTCGATGTTGCGTTGACGCGCACGGGCGACCGCAAGCTGTTCGGCAGGTACGTCCTGATTGATCGTGGAGCCGGCGGCAGTGGTAGCGCCCGACGCGATGTGCACAGGGGCAACCAGCGAGTTATTCGAGCCGATGAACACGTCCTCGCCCATTATCGTCTTGTGCTTGTTGGCGCCATCGTAGTTGCACGTGATGGTGCCGGCGCCAACGTTGGTGCGCGCGCCGATGACTGCATCACCCAAGTAGGTCAGATGACCTGCCTTGGCACCCTCCCCCAGATGGGCATTCTTCAATTCGACGAAGTTACCCACATGAGCGCGGGCATCGAGCACGCTGCCCGGGCGTAGACGGGCGAAGGGCCCAGCATCCGCACCTTCGCCAACGATCGCGCCTTCAAGATGACTGTTCGCCTTGATGATCGCGCCTTTGCGCAAGGTGCTGTCCTTGATCACGCAGTTCGGCCCGATCGAGACGTCGTCCTCGATGACCACTCGCCCTTCAAGGATGACGTTCACATCGATCATCACGTCGCGGCCCGTGGTGACGTCGCCACGAACGTCAAAACGCGCCGGGTCGCGCAGCGTGACGCCCAACGCCATGAGTCGGCGGGCTTCGCGTTGCTGGTAATGACGCTCGAGCTCGGCAAGCTGTTTACGATCATTGGCGCCCTGCACTTCCATCGCATCATCAGGCTGGGCAGTTGCGACCACCAGGCCGTCGTTGACGGCCATGGCAATCACGTCAGTCAGGTAATACTCACCCTGAACATTGTTGTTGGAGAGGCGGCCCAGCCAGTCTGCCAGTCGCTTGCCGGGTACGGCGAGAATACCGGTGTTTCCTTCCTTGATCGCCTTCTGCGCTTCGGTTGCATCCTTGTGCTCGACGATAGCGCTGACGCGGTGGTGCGTATCACGAACGATCCGACCATAGCCGGTCGGGTCATCCAGCGTGACTGTCAGCAGGCCCAGTTGTTGATCGTTTGCCAAGGCAAGCAATCGGTGCAGGGTCTCCACTTTTATAAGCGGGACATCGCCGTAAAGAATCAGCACTGTTTCAGCGGTCAACACCGGCAGCGCTTGCGCCACTGCATGGCCTGTCCCCAACTGTTTGTCCTGCAGAACAAAACTCAGATCATCGCTGGCCAGTTGCTCGCGGACTCGCTCGGCGCCATGGCCAATAACCACATGAATGCCTTTTGGGGAAAGCTGGCGTGCACTGTGGATGACGTGGCCGAGCATCGATTTCCCGGCCACCGGATGCAAGACCTTGGGCAGAGCGGAACGCATGCGAGTGCCCTGACCCGCGGCGAGAATGACGATATCGAGAGACATGAAGGGATTCCAGACGAGCAGGCCACATTGGCCGGGCTGATAATTCAGGCGAGATAGCCGAAAAAAGAAAAAGGGTAGCCGAGGCTACCCTTTTACTCAATCGCGCAACGAGCCGTCGGTGTTAGCCGCCGAACTTCTTGCGAATTTGCTGAACGGTGCGCAGCTGAGCTGCGGCCTCCGCCAGACGTGCAGCAGCAGATCCGTAATCGAAATCTGCGCCTTTTTCATTCAGAGCACGCTCGGCAGCCTTGACGGCTTCCTGAGCTGAGGCTTCGTCCAGATCAGCAGCACGTTGCACGGTATCGGCAAGCACTTTGACCATGTTCGGTTGAACCTCAAGGAAACCGCCGGAGATGTAAAACACCTCGGCTTCGCCACCCTGCTTGATCAGGCGGATCGGACCCGGCTTCAGATCGGTGATCAACGGTGCGTGACCTGGAGCAATACCGATATCACCCAGGTTACCGTGTGCAATCACCATCTCGACCAGACCGGAGAAAATCTCTCCTTCCGCGCTGACGATATCGCAATGGACTGTCATAGCCATTTGCCTGCCTCAACCTGATTAGCGCCCGTTGCCGGGCGCCTGGATTACAGTTTCTTGGCTTTCTCGATCGCTTCTTCGATGCCGCCGACCATGTAGAACGCCTGTTCAGGCAGATGGTCGTAGTCACCAGCGAGGATGCCTTTGAAGCCAGCAATGGTGTCTTTCAGGGAAACGTATTTACCCGAGGCACCGGTGAAGACTTCAGCCACGAAGAACGGCTGCGACAGGAAGCGCTGAATCTTACGAGCGCGGGATACCAACTGCTTGTCGGTTTCCGACAGCTCGTCCATACCCAGGATCGCGATGATGTCTTTCAGCTCTTTGTAACGCTGCAGAACATACTGAACGCCGCGAGCGGTGTCGTAGTGGTCCTGACCGATTACGTTCGGGTCCAGCTGGCGCGAAGTCGAGTCCAGTGGATCGACCGCTGGGTAGATACCCAGGGAAGCGATGTCACGGGACAGAACGACGGTGGCGTCCAGGTGAGCAAACGTTGTGGCTGGCGATGGGTCGGTCAAGTCATCCGCCGGTACGTATACCGCCTGGATGGAAGTGATCGAGCCTTCCTTGGTCGAAGTGATGCGCTCTTGCAGTACGCCCATCTCTTCAGCCAGCGTCGGCTGGTAACCTACTGCAGACGGCATACGGCCGAGCAGTGCGGATACTTCGGTACCGGCCAGTGTGTAACGGTAGATGTTGTCGACAAACAACAGAACGTCGTTACCTTCGTCACGGAACTTCTCAGCCATGGTCAGGCCAGTCAGTGCAACGCGCAGACGGTTACCCGGCGGCTCGTTCATTTGACCGTAGACCAGCGCTACTTTGTCCAGAACGTTGGAGTCCTTCATCTCGTGGTAGAAGTCGTTACCCTCACGGGTACGCTCGCCCACACCAGCGAACACGGAATAACCGCTGTGCTCGATGGCGATGTTACGGATCAGTTCCATCATGTTTACGGTCTTGCCGACACCGGCACCACCGAACAGACCGACTTTACCGCCCTTGGCAAACGGGCAAACCAGGTCGATGACCTTGATACCGGTTTCCAGGAGGTCGTTGCCGCCAGCCTGATCAGCGAATGAAGGCGCAGGACGGTGAATGCCCCAGCGCTCTTCGGTTTCGATCGGGCCCGCTTCGTCGATCGGGTTGCCCAGTACGTCCATGATCCGGCCCAGTGTCGCTTTACCGACCGGTACGGAGATGGCTGCGCCGCTGTCGATAACGTCCAGACCGCGCTTCAAGCCTTCGGTGGAACCCATCGCAATGGTACGAACTACGCCGTCGCCCAGCTGCTGCTGAACTTCCAGAGTAGTTTCCGCGCCTTGTACTTTCAGCGCGTTATAGATGCTCGGTACGCTGTCGCGTGGAAATTCCACGTCGATCACGGCGCCGATGATTTGAACGATACGTCCGCTACTCATTAGCTGGATCCTCTGAATATTTGAACCGTTAAACCGCGGCAGCGCCGCCGACGATTTCCGAGATCTCTTGGGTGATCGCTGCCTGACGCGCCTTGTTGTAGATCAGCTGCAAATCGCTGATCAAATCACCGGCGTTGTCAGTGGCGTTCTTCATCGCGATCATCCGCGCAGCCTGTTCAGCCGCGTTGTTCTCGACCACCGCCTGATAGACCTGCGACTCCACGTAACGGACCATCAAGCCGTCCAGCAGCTCTTTGGCGTCGGGTTCGTACAGGTAATCCCAGTGGTGCTTGAGTTCTTGATCCTGGGTCGCGACCAACGGAATCAACTGCTCGACCGTTGGTTGCTGAGTCATGGTGTTGATGAACTTGTTGGACACCACGGACAGGCGATCAATACGGCCCTCCAGGTAGGCATCCAGCATCACCTTGACGCTGCCGATCAAATCGTTGATCGACGGCTCTTCGCCCAAGTGGCTGATCGCAGCGACGACGTTACCGCCGAAGTTGCGGAAAAACGCCGCACCTTTGCTGCCGACCACGCACAGATCGATCTCTACGCCGTTTTCACGGTTCTTCGCCATGTCCTTGACCAAAGCCTTGAACAGGTTGGTATTCAAGCCACCACACAGACCACGGTCACTGCTCACCACGACGTAACCGACGCGCTTTACTTCGCGTTCGATCATGAAGGGATGACGGTATTCCGGGTTAGCGTTGGCGAGATGACCAATCACCTGGCGGATGCGCTCCGCGTAAGGACGGCTAGCAGCCATGCGCATTTGAGCCTTGCGCATTTTACTGACCGCCACTTTTTCCATGGCGCTGGTGATCTTTTGCGTGCTTTTGATGCTCGCAATCTTGCTGCGAATCTCTTTTGCGCCTGCCATGTAACACCTATCAGGTTAGCAAGCGGGAGCCTCGCGGCTCCCGCTGCGGCTTACCAGGTTTGGGTGGCCTTGAACTTCTCGATACCGGCTTTCAGGCCAGAATCGATTTCGTCATTGAAGTCACCCTTCACGTTGATCTTCGCCATCAAATCGGCGTGATCTCGGTTGAAGTAAGCAATCAGCGCTTGTTCAAAGCTGCCAACCTTGGCGATTTCAACGTCAGTCAGGAACCCACGCTCAGCGGCATACAGCGACAGCGACATGTCAGCAATCGACATTGGCGCATATTGCTTCTGCTTCATCAGCTCGGTAACGCGCTGACCATGCTCAAGTTGCTTACGGGTCGCTTCGTCCAGATCAGAGGCGAACTGGGCAAATGCTGCCAGTTCACGGTACTGAGCCAGAGCGGTACGGATACCACCGGAGAGCTTCTTGATGATCTTGGTCTGAGCGGCACCACCCACACGGGATACCGAAACACCGGCGTTCACTGCCGGACGGATGCCGGAGTTGAACATGGCCGATTCCAGGAAGATCTGACCGTCAGTGATGGAAATCACGTTGGTCGGAACGAACGCGGAAACGTCGCCAGCCTGGGTTTCGATGATCGGCAATGCGGTCAGGGAGCCGGTTTTGCCGGTCACTGCGCCATTGGTGAACTTCTCTACGTACTCTTCCGAAACGCGGGATGCACGCTCCAGCAGACGAGAGTGGAGATAGAACACATCGCCTGGGTAAGCTTCACGGCCTGGTGGACGACGCAGCAGCAGGGAGATCTGGCGATAAGCCACAGCCTGCTTGGACAGATCGTCATAAACGATCAGTGCATCTTCACCGCGGTCGCGGAAGTATTCGCCCATGGTGCAACCGGAATACGGTGCCAGGAATTGCAGTGCTGGGGATTCGGAAGCACTGGCAGCCACGATGATCGTGTTGGCCAGAGCGCCGTTCTCTTCCAGTTTGCGAACCACGTTGGCGATGGTCGATTGCTTCTGACCGATTGCTACGTAGACGCAGAAGATTCCGCTGTCTTTCTGATTGATGATCGCGTCGATCGCCAGAGCGGTTTTACCGATCTGACGGTCACCGATGATCAGCTCGCGCTGGCCACGGCCGACAGGAATCATTGCATCGACAGCCTTGTAGCCAGTCTGTACAGGCTGGTCTACCGACTTACGCCAGATCACGCCCGGAGCAACTTTCTCGACCGCGTCGGTCTCGGTGTTGTTCAGCGGACCTTTGCCGTCGACAGGGTTACCCAGTGCGTCGACAACGCGACCCAGCAGTTCCTTACCAACCGGAACCTCGAGGATACGGCCAGTGCACTTGGCGCTCATGCCTTCGGCCAGAGACTGGTAGGAGCCCAGTACAACGGCACCTACGGAGTCTTGCTCCAGGTTGAGAGCCATACCGAAGACGCCGCCCGGAAACTCGATCATTTCGCCGTACATTACGTCGGCGAGACCGTGAATCCGCACAATGCCGTCAGATACGCTGACGACAGTGCCTTCGTTACGGGCTTGGGAGGACACATCGAGCTTGTCGATGCGACCCTTGATGATTTCACTTATTTCGGAAGGATTGAGTTGCTGCATTGCTCTGCTGCCCCTTCAAACTCAAGATTTCAATGCTTCGGCTAGTTGCGCGAGTTTGCCGCGAACTGAGCCATCGATAACCAGGTCGCCAGCGCGGATAACGACACCACCGATCAGGGTGGCATCCTCCGCAGCGTGCAGGCGCACTTCCCGGCCGAGCCGTGCACTGAGAACCTTGGCGAGTTTGTCTTGCTGTTCTTGGTTCAATGCAAAAGCACTGGTCACATCCACATCTACCGACTTTTCCTGCTCGGCCTTGTACAGGTCGAACAGCTCGGAGATCTCCGGCAAAAGCGGGAGGCGGTCGTTTTCTGCAACGACCTGGATGAAATTCTGTGCCTTGGCATCGAACTTGTCGCCGCACACTTCAATAAAAGTGGCTGCCTTGTCTGCGCTCGTCAGTCGCGGGGCCTTGAGCATGCGCTGCATCGTGTCGTCTTGCGACACTGCAGCAGCCAGGCCGAGCATGGCTGACCAATTGGCCAGTTGCTGGTGCGCCTGTGCATGCTCGAAGGCTGCCTTAGCGTAAGGTCGGGCCAACGTGGTCAGTTCTGCCATGATCGCCCTCGCTTAAATTTCAGCAGCCAGTTTGTTTACCAGCTCCGCGTGCGCGTTTTGATCGATTGTGGCACCCAGGATCTTCTCTGCGCCGTTGACTGCCAGGCTACCCAATTGGGCGCGCAGCGCGTCTTTGACGCCGTTCAGTTCCTGTTCGATCTCGGCCTGAGCCTGAGCCTTGATGCGGTCAGCTTCAACGCGAGCCTGTTCACGGGCTTCGTCGACAATCTGGGTACCGCGTTTCTTGGCTTGCTCAATGATCTCAGCTGCCTGAGCCTTAGCTTCGCGCAGTTGCTGACCCACTTTATCTTGGGCCAGCTCCAGGTCGCGAGCTGCTCGTGTAGCAGCGTCCAGTCCATCCGCAATCTTCTTCTGACGTTCGTGCAAAGCCGCGATGACCGGAGGCCACACGAACTTCATGCAGAACAGCACAAAAATGAAGAACGCAACGGACTGGCCAATCAGGGTTGCATTAATGTTCACGCCAACACCTCGCTCGTTCGTTGTCCATCACACCAATCAACTCGAAAATTCGAGTGATCAGCCAGCGAGTTGACCAACGAAGGGGTTCGCAAAAGTGAAGAACAGAGCGATACCAACACCGATCATGGTCACGGCGTCGAGCAGACCAGCCACGATGAACATTTTAACTTGCAGCATTGGAACCATTTCCGGTTGACGCGCAGCGCCTTCCAGGAATTTACCGCCCAGCAGGCCGAAACCGATTGCAGTACCCAGTGCGCCAAGGCCGATCAGCAGTGCAACAGCGATAGCAGTTAGACCAACTACAGTTTCCATCTTTCCTCCCGACTTTTACGTCGTATTGGTTAGGTTTTCTTAGATTAAAGCGGTAAAGCAAAATCGTCTCTTACATCAAGCCCTCGCGGGCACCCCCTCACCGAAGTGAGGGGATCATCAGACTCGCCAGGCGGGTCTCAATGGTTATCTTCGTGAGCCATCGAAAGGTAGACGATGGTCAGCATCATGAAGATGAACGCTTGCAGGGTGATGATCAGGATGTGGAACACAGCCCACGCCCATTGCAGGACCACGCCCAGACCGCTGAGCCACAGCAGACCGCTGCCGAACATGACCGCGATAAGAATGAACACCAGTTCACCCGCGTACATGTTGCCGAACAGTCGCAGCGCCAGGGAGATCGGCTTGGCCACCAGAGTCACGAATTCAAGCAGGAAGTTCACCGGAATCAACAGCGCCTGAACGAAAATGTTCTTGCTGCCGAACGGGTGCAGGGTCAATTCGCCGATGAAGCCGCCGATACCCTTGATCTTGATGCTGTAGAAAATGATCAGAGCAAATACGGACAGAGCCATGCCCAGCGTAGCGTTCGGATCGGTTGTCGATACGGCGCGGAAAGGAATGTGATGATCACCGGTGATCATGATCGCCAGTTGCGGGATCCAGTCGACAGGAATCAAATCGACGGCGTTCATGAGGAACACCCAGGCGAAAATGGTCAATGCCAGAGGGGCGATCACGGCGCTGCGGCCATGGAAGCTGTCCCGGACGCTGCCGTCAACGAACTCGACGAGCACTTCAACGAAGTTCTGCAGAGCGCCCGGCTGACCCGAAGTCGCCTTTTTAGCGGCCATGCGGAAAATGAGGACGAAGATCAGACCCAGTGCGACCGACCAGCCGAGGGTGTCGACGTGGAAAGCCCAAAAGCCCATTTCTTTTGCTTCAGCCGCTGAATGCGCGAAGCCCCAACTGCCGTCAGGCAAATGACCAAAGGTCAAGTTCTGCAAGTGGTGCTGGATATAGCCCGAAGCTGTTTGCTCTGCCATGGTTGCCTCAAACGCCCTAAGGTCTCGAAAGTCTTGTTCTCATTAGCAGGGGCGCAAACCAACTGACCAGTTGGGTCAGTATGAACACGCCGAAAACCGCCAGCGGAGCCAGCGGCTTTACTCCTGCAAACGTCAGTGCAAAGAGCACCGCCGTAAAAATCAGCTTGCCTGCCTCGCCGGCGTAGAACGACCGAACGATGGCCTGCGCTGCCCTGGCCCCGGAGTACCGGAATGCCTTATGAGCAAAATACAAATTCGGCAGCCAGGCTATCAGGCCTCCGCAAAGACCCGAATACCCGGCTACGACACCGTGCAACTGCCAAAGCGCCAGCGCAGTCCCCAGAAGGACTATCAACTGAGCCAGCAAGATCGGGAAAACAGCCAGGCGATGGAATGGCAAGCGGTTTGGCGTGCGTGTCTCCATCACATGGGCTCCTCGTAAGCCGGCCGCCAAAATCAACAACTTGGCATAAATTGTGCCGACAAAATGCGCGCAGAGTATAGGGGCGGTTCAGCCCCTATTCAACTGCCAGGTAGTGATTTCCGACTACCCGCTACGCATGATTTGTTTCAGCGAATGTGAGCGAGCACACCCTGTAGCTCATCCAGCGAGTTGTAACGGATGACCAACTGACCTTTGCCCTTCTGTCCATGGCGGATTTGCACTGCGGAGCCCAGCCGCTCGGCAAGGCGCTGCTCCAGACGTGTAATGTCAGGATCAGCCTTCACCGGCTCTGCAGCCTCCTGTTTTCCGCTGAGCCACTGGCGAACCAGTGCCTCAGTCTGGCGCACGGTCAAACCGCGTGCGACAACGTGTCGCGCCCCTTCAACCTGCTGATCTTCGGGCAGACCCAGCAGCGCACGGGCGTGGCCCATCTCCAGATCACCATGGGAGAGCATGGTCTTGATGACTTCCGGCAATGCGATCAGTCGCAGCAGATTCGCTACGCTGACTCGCGACTTGCCGACCGCTTCGGCCACCTGCTGTTGGGTCAGCTGAAATTCCTGCTGCAAACGCTGCAGGGCAATCGCTTCCTCGATCGGATTCAAGTCTTCGCGCTGGATGTTCTCGATCAACGCCATCGCGATGGCCGCTTCATCCGGCACGTCACGCACCATGGCGGGAATCGTTTCGATCCCAGCCTGCTGGCTGGCGCGCCAGCGGCGTTCACCAGCAATGATCTCGAAGCGGTTGTCAGCAATGGGGCGGACCACGATCGGCTGCATTACCCCTTGCGCCTTGATCGAGTTCGCCAGTTCTTCCAGCGCTTGAGGATCCATGTCACGACGCGGCTGATATTTGCCTCGTTGAATCAGGTCCAGCGGAATGTGCTGAAGCTCGCGCTCACTGGCCTTCACCGCCTGTTCTTCCAATGCGCTGACGGTGGGGCTGCTCAGCAGTGCGTCCAGCCCACGTCCGAGTCCACGTTTCTTGACGGCCATGGAATTTCCTTAAGTGGGCTGAGCCGCGGTGCGACTGCCGCGACGTTGGCGACGGACCATCTCGCCCGCAAGCGCCAGGTAAGCCAGCGCGCCGCGAGAAGTCTTGTCGTACGCCAGTGCCGGCATACCGAAGCTTGGCGCCTCGGCCAGACGAATATTGCGCGGAATAACGGTGTCGTACAGCTGCTCGCCGAAGTGCTCTTTGAGCTGTGCCGAAACATCGTTGATCAGGCTGAGCCGCGGGTCATACATGGTCCGCAGCAAACCTTCGATTTTGAGTTGGGGATTGAGCAATTCACCGATGCGCTTGATGTTATCCACAAGGTCGCTCAAACCTTCGAGCGCGAAGTACTCACACTGCATGGGGATAATAACGCCATCGGCCGCAACCAACGCGTTGAGCGTCAACATTGAAAGCGACGGAGGGCAGTCAATGAGTATGTAATCGTAATTTTCGCGGATGGGCGCCAGCGCTGAACGCAGGCGGGATTCCTTCATCTGCATTTCCAGCAGGACTACCTCGGCAGCCGTCAGATCGCGGTTTGCCGGTAGCAGCTGATATCCGCCGTGTTCGGAAAAGTGGATGGCCTGATTCAGATCGCACTCGCCAATCAGCAAATCGTAGACCGAATGCTCAAGCGCGTGCTTATCCACACCACTGCCCATGGTGGCATTGCCTTGTGGGTCGAGATCGATAAGCAGCACCCGACGCTTGGTAGCCACCAGCGACGCCGCGAGGTTGATGCAGGTTGTGGTTTTACCCACCCCGCCTTTTTGGTTCGCTATCGCGAATACCTTAGCCATTCTTGCGTGTGTTCCCTGTCATGCCGAGCGGCGCAGTATCAGCAGATGCCGTTGACCTTGGCAACCGGGTACGGCCAAGGCTTGCGCGCTTTCCAGATGAAAATCTGCGGGCAATGCTACCAGTTCATCCACTGGATGAAGACCCTTCATTGCCAACCAGCGCGTTTCAGCGTCGCCCATATGCCGAGTCCACTGGGTAAAGTCTTCCAGACTGCTGAAGGCGCGGGAGATGATGCCGTTGAACGGCAGCGCAGGCTGGAAAGCTTCGGCGCGGCTGTGGATAACTTGCAGGTTGGCGAGCGCGAGCTCCAGTTTTACCTGGGTCAGAAACCGGGTCTTCTTGCCGTTGCTGTCGAGCACCGTGACTTTCATGTCCGGGAACAGGATGGCAAGCGGTATGCCAGGCATCCCGCCGCCGCTACCGACGTCCAGCTGACGCTCACCTTCGATGAAACGCACCACGCTCAAACTATCCAGCAGATGTCGAGACACCATCTCATCAGGATCACGAACAGCGGTCAGGTTGTACGCCATGTTCCACTTGATCAGCAAGGCCAGGTACGCCAGCAACTGGCTGTGTTGACTCTCGCTTAACTCGACGCCGAGCTCTCGAGCGCCAAGGGTCAGTTCTTCTGCATGCTGCGGGGTCACCATCGAACTCAAGCGCTTTGCTCCAACTGACGGCCCGCGCCGCGTTTTTTCAAATGAATCATCAACAGAGAGATCGCCGCTGGTGTGACGCCCGGAATCCTTGAGGCCTGGCCGAGTGTCTCCGGACGAGTTATCCCCAGCTTGCTCTGGATTTCTTTGGAAAGACCGGAAATCCCGGTGTAATCGATATCTTCAGGGAGTCGTGTGTTTTCGCTGGCACGCAAACGAGCGATCTCATCCTGCTGACGGTCGATGTAACCGGCGTACTTGGTTTTGATCTCGACCTGTTCAGCAACCTGCGGGTCAGGCGAGCCGTTACCGGTCAGCGCAACAAGGCTGGCGTAGTCCACTTCGGGACGGCTCAGCAGATTCAGCAGATTGTATTCGTGGGTCAACGGCGTGCCGAAGTGCGCCGAGACCGCATCGCCCTGCTCGGTACCCGGACGAATCCAGGTGGACTTCAGGCGCCGTTCCTCGAGTTCGATGCCTTCACGCTTGGCACAGAACGCCGCCCAGCGGGCATCGTCGACCAACCCGAGCGCCCGACCCTGTTCGGTCAAGCGCAAGTCCGCGTTGTCTTCACGCAGAATCAAGCGGTACTCGGCGCGCGAGGTGAACATCCGGTACGGCTCTTGGGTGCCCAGCGTAATCAGGTCATCCACAAGCACGCCGATGTAGGCCTCATCCCGACGCGGACACCAGCTGTCCTTGCCTTGAGCCCGAAGGGCCGCATTTGCACCGGCGAGTAAACCTTGCGCACCGGCCTCTTCGTAACCGGTCGTGCCGTTGATCTGTCCGGCGAAAAACAACCCACCGATAACCTTGGTTTCCAGGCTGTACTTCAGGTCACGCGGATCGAAATAGTCGTACTCGATGGCATAGCCAGGCCGCACGATATGGGCATTTTCCATCCCGCGAATAGAGCGAACAATCTGCAGCTGTACGTCGAACGGCAGCGATGTCGATATACCGTTCGGATAAAGCTCATGGGTCGTCAAACCTTCCGGTTCGATAAACACCTGATGGCTTTCCTTGTCGGCAAAACGATGGATCTTGTCTTCGATCGACGGGCAATAGCGAGGGCCGACACCTTCGATCTCCCCGGCAGCAGAATACATCGGCGACCTATCCAGATTCGCGGCGATGATTTCGTGGGTTCGAGCGTTGGTGTGGGTAATCCAGCAACTGACCTGGCTCGGGTGCTGAGCCTTGGAGCCCATAAACGACATCACCGGGATCGGCGTATCGCCCGGCTGTTCGGTCATCACCGAGAAATCTACAGATCGTCCGTCAATGCGCGGGGGGGTGCCCGTTTTCAGGCGACCCACTCTCAACGGCAACTCACGGAGCCTGCGCGCAAGCGCAATTGACGGCGGATCACCGGCGCGACCGCCCGAGTAGTTCTGCAGACCAATGTGGATAAGCCCGCCGAGAAAGGTACCTGTGGTGAGAACTACTGAGTCGGCGAGAAATCGCAACCCCATCTGAGTCACTACGCCCCGCACCTGGTCCTGCTCGACGATCAGGTCGTCGCATGCTTGCTGGAATATCCACAGGTTAGGCTGGTTTTCGATGATCTCTCTGACCGCTGCCTTGTACAGCACGCGGTCAGCTTGGGCACGCGTCGCCCGGACAGCTGGGCCCTTGCGGCTGTTTAGCACGCGAAACTGGATACCACTTTTGTCAGTGGCCGTTGCCATCGCACCACCAAGTGCATCGATCTCTTTGACCAGATGACTTTTGCCGATGCCACCAATGGCCGGGTTGCAACTCATTTGGCCGAGGGTTTCCACGTTGTGCGTAAGCAGCAGGGTGGTAGCACCCATACGCGCGGACGCCAGTGCTGCCTCGGTACCGGCATGACCGCCGCCGATGACGATCACTTGAAAACGGGAAGGGAAATCCACCACGCACCTCGTGCCTGTTGATTGGGGGGAATAGGAATGGCGGCAAGTATAGGCACTTACCCCCCCTTAAGAAACCCGTTGCGCAAAATCTAACCAGCTGTGGATGAATGGCGGTTATAGAAATTAAAAAGAAAGAAATTTATAAGATCTTTGTTTTTATGTTTATATTTACTGAGGACACTTTCTGTGGATAAACCTCTGAAGCCCTTTTATTACGTGATGTACAGACCATCAAAAGTCTGTGTCCATGTGGGCAGGAGGCCCTTGGATAACCTGTCTAAGCCTGTGGATTAAATGATCAGTTGTCCACAGGCACAATTATCCTCAGCTCAGGTGCGTGTTTATCAACCGAGCTTAGCCACGGTTATGCACAGGGCTTAATCGGAGAATGATCCGCCGAGCGGTCAAATTCGACGCGCAGGCATCCCCCGTTGCACTGATCGGGAATCAGGCAAAGTCGGATGAGTGAATGAGGTGTGGCAGATCCGGAGAGATTGACCTGCCTGGGGATGGAGCGTAGCGCTATTTGCCAATGCAAAAGCTGGAGAAAATTCTTCCCAACAAATCGTCAGAGCTGAAGGCGCCGGTGATTTCACCCAAGGACTGCTGAGCTTGGCGCAGATCCTCTGCAAGCAGCTCACCAGCGCCGGCCAAGGTCAACTGTGAGCGACCATGCTCAAGAGAGGCGCTTGCCTTGTGCAACGCCTCAAGGTGGCGTCGTCGCGCACTGAAGCTTCCTTCAGCTGTTTGCTGATACCCCATGCACGACTTCAGATGCTCGCGCAAAAGCTCCACGCCTCCACCACCCGCCTTGGCGCTGAGATTGATGGTCACGTGGCCATCGACGCTTTTCACCAGTTCCACCGGTTCGTCACTCAGGTCCACCTTGTTACGAATCAGCGTGACATGGGCCGGGTCAGGTCGTTGATCGAGGAACTCTGGCCACAACGCGAACGGATCGCCTGCCTCGGGTGCTGTCGCATCCACTACCAGCAAAATGCGGTCTGCCTGGCCTATCGCCTGAAGCGCGCGTTGAACGCCTATTTTTTCCACCTGATCGTCGGTATTGCGCAGACCTGCGGTGTCCACGACGTGGAGCGGCATGCCATCAATGTGAATATGTTCGCGCAGGACATCCCGGGTTGTGCCGGCAATCTCAGTCACGATCGCCGCTTCTTTGCCCGCGAGTGCATTCAACAGGCTGGATTTGCCGGCATTGGGCCTGCCTGCAATAACCACATTCATGCCATCCCTGAGCAACGCGCCCTGATTGGCTTCGTGCAGCACTGTGGATAACTGGTTGCGCACATTATCCAACATGCTCAGCACGTGGCCATCCGCGAGAAAGTCGATTTCCTCCTCCGGAAAGTCGATGGCCGCTTCAACGTAAATGCGCAAGCTGATCAGTTTCTCCGTGAGTTCATGGACTCGTTGGGAAAATGCACCCTGCAGCGACCTCAAGGCGTTCCGCGCGGCCTGAGCAGAACTTGCTTCAATTAGGTCAGCGATCGCCTCGGCTTGGGCAAGATCAAGCTTGTCATTGAGAAACGCGCGTTCGCTGAATTCACCCGGCCGCGCCAGGCGGCACCCCAGTTGCACGCAACGTTGCAGCAACATGTCCAGAACAACCGGCCCGCCATGCCCTTGAAGCTCGAGCACATCTTCCCCGGTGAACGAGTTAGGGCCTGAAAAGTAGAGACCGATGCCCTCGTCGATTACTGCACCGTTTGCTTCTTTAAAGGCGCCGTAATGTGCATAACGAGGTTGTGGCAGTTTGCCAAGAATTGCCTCGGCACATTTGCTGGCCTGGGGGCCGGAAATACGGACGATGCCGACACCTCCTCGTCCGGGAGCAGTCGCAATGGCCGCGATGGTTTCAAAAAGAACGTTCATGGGCCGACTCCTGGGCAACTGACGGATAGCAAAACGCCCCACGAGGGGGCGTTTTGAATACTTGTTAACAGGGTAGATCAGGCATCAGCTTTCTTGGCTTTCGCTTCGATGCTGCGGGTGATGTACCACTGCTGGGTGATGGACAAGGTGTTGTTCACAACCCAGTACAGCACCAGACCAGCCGGGAACCACAGGAAGAAGAACGTGAAGATGATTGGCATCAGCTTCATGACCTTGGCCTGCATCGGGTCCGGAGGTGTCGGGTTCAAACGCTGCTGGATGAACATGGTAGCGCCCATGATGATCGGCAGGATAAAGAACGGATCCTTGATCGACAGGTCGGTTATCCACAGCAGCCAAGGCGCCTGGCGCATCTCGACGCTTTCAAGCAGTACCCAGTACAGCGACAGGAAAACCGGCATCTGTACCAGAATCGGCAAGCATCCACCCAACGGGTTGATCTTCTCTTTCTTGTACAGCTCCATCATCGACTGAGACAGCTTCTGACGATCGTCACCATGTTGCTCTTTCAACGCGGCAAGGCGTGGAGCGACTGCACGCATGCGTGCCATGGACTTGTAACTGGCCGCCGACAGAGGGAAGAAAAGCCCTTTGATCAACATGGTCAGGAAGATGATCGACCAGCCCCAGTTACCGACGATGCTGTGGATATGTTGCAGCAGCCAGAAAATAGGCTGGGCAATGAACCACAGAATGCCGTAATCGACTGTCAGTTCCAGACCTGGGGACAACTCTTTCAGTACTGCCTGACTCTTCGGACCGGCATAAAGCGTTGTAGTCGTCTCGGCTTTTGCGCCAGGTGCGACCGTCATTGCCGGACCGGTGAAACCGATAATGTAATTACCTGCACTGTCTTTACGGGTTGTGACGGTGTTGCTGTCAGCCTTGTTCGGGATCCAGGCGGTCACGAAGTAGTGCTGTAGCCAGGCGACCCATCCACCCTGGACAGTATCCTTGACCGACCCTTTGTCGATGTCCTTCATGGAAACCTTTTTATAGGGTTCCGAAGATGTCCACATCGCAGCACCCAGGTAGGTGGCGGTGCCAGTAGCGGTAGTCGAAGATGGATCAGCGCTCGCATCGCGTTTCAGCTGGGCGAACAGGTTACCGTTCCAAGGCTGCGCGCTCTGGTTGTCAATCACGTAAGAGACGGTCAGGTCATACAGCCCGCGTTTGAACGTGAAGCGCTTGATGTAGCTAATGCCGCCATCGCTGAATTTCAGGTCAACGACCAAGTCGTTCTGTCCATCAGCCAGCTGGTAGCTTTTTTGCGTGGCCGAGTAAACAGGACGACCAGTGGATCGGGCATCAGGACCATTGGCGCCAGTCAGCCCGCTCTGAGCGAGGAAAATCCGCTCACCGCCGTTATCGAACAGCTGGAAAGGAATTTCGGGGTGATCCTGACGGCGTGGATAGAGCGGCAAACGAAGTTGCACCACGTCGCCACCTACCGGATCAATTTCCAGATTGAGGACGTCTGTCTTCACCTGAATAAGATCTTTGCTGGCGGCCACCGGGATTTCAGCCGGAGCAGCCACTTCTCCGGTGGCGCTAGGAACGTCTGCATTGGCAGTCGCTGAACCTTGCGGAGCATCAGGAATAGCGGATGTATTGGTGTTGGCAGCAACATTCTGAGTCGGCAAGGCAGCCTGACCATAGTCCTGGTTCCATTTCAGGACACCGACATAGGTCACGATTGCCAGGGCGACGATCAGGATTGTGCGTTTAATATCCATGATTACTCGGCCATCGAAGAGGAACGGGAGGTGGGAGCAGGTGGAACCGGGTCATAACCACCGGGATTCCACGGATGACACCGACCTAAGCGACGTAAGGTCAGCCAGCCACCACGCACCAGACCATAATTTTCAATGGCCTCGTACGCGTAGCAGGAGCAACTGGGGTAGAAACGACAGTGACTGGCCATCAGAGGACTGATGGCATAGCGGTAAAACTGGATCGGAACGAGCGCCAGTTTACGCATCAGGACTGTCTACCCCCGCAGTTTCGGTTTTAAGTTCGGGATTAGGCCGGCTACGCGCCAGACGTTTCCAGAGCTTGCCGAAATGCTGAATCAATTCGGGGTTTTCAATATCACCCAAGCCTTTGCGTGCGACGACGACGATATCCCATCCGACCAGATTGTCCTGGTGAAGGCGAAACGACTCACGCATCAGGCGTTTCAAACGGTTGCGCTCGACGGAGAGCTTCACGCTCTTCTTTCCGATCACCAGCCCGAGACGGGGATGATCAAGGTCGTTGTTGCGCACAAGGAGCAGGAGATTTTTCCCCGGAACCTTGCCGGTGGGGGAGTCAAAGACTGCCTTGAAATGCCGGGGTGTCAGCAAGCGCTTTTCCCGACTGAAGTCCTGACTCACCACCTGTGCCGATTAATCAAACTGCCAGGCGCTTACGGCCTTTGGCGCGACGACGCGACAGAACTGCGCGACCGTTTTTGGTGGCCATACGAGCACGGAAACCGTGGGTGCGAGCGCGCTTGATAGTGCTGGGTTGGAAAGTACGTTTCATGGCGTGTTACCTGGTTCGTCCACAACGGGCCGGAATGGCCCCCGTTTTAAGAGACCGGGGATTCTAGAGAAAGCGGGCTCGCAGGTCAATTTCCAACCAACGTTTCTTGCATTTAGTTCCTGAGTGCAATTCGACGACAGCGGCCAATCCGTCGAGGCATCCTTGGAGCGTAGATATAGAAATAAAGAAGGAAGGTATTTAAAGCTTTTTTGTAAAGCTTATAAAAGCTTAAGGACAGGTTTTCTGTGGATAAAAGCCTGAAGGCCTTTATTTGCCTGATGTACAGAGGAATGAAACTCTGTCCACAAGCAGTGCTCCTGCTGTGCGACAGCTGAACATAAGCTGTGCGTAAACCAGTTAGTTATCCACAAGTGCTTTATCCACAGATTTCAGGGCAGTGTTATGCAGAGAGCTGAAGCGTGGTTATCCACAGACCTTAACTATCCACCGGCCGTCATCTTTTTCAGTGCTTTACGGTGGGTTTAGTGCGTTCGCGCCCTACCTTCGTGTGGATAAGTCAGCTACGGGTGGTTACAATGGCGGCTTGTTTTTGCCGCGCCGGCTTCAGAATCTAGGGGATATTTGTGTCAGTGGAACTTTGGCAGCAATGCGTTGAGCTTTTGCGCGATGAGCTGCCTGCCCAGCAATTCAACACCTGGATCCGTCCTTTACAGGTTGAAGCCGAAGGCGATGAACTGCGCGTGTATGCGCCCAATCGATTTGTCCTGGACTGGGTTAATGAGAAGTACTTGGGTAGGTTGCTCGAGTTGCTGGGCGAGCACGGTCAGGGAATTGCGCCGGCACTGTCCTTATTAATAGGCAGCAAGCGCAGCTCTGCCCCACGTGCCGCCCCGAACGCACCGCTAGCTGCGGCGGTAGCCGCATCTCAGGCGGCTGAGATTGCAGCCACCAGCGAAGCGCCGGTTGCAGCGCGAGCTCCGCAATCCGTCGCTACGCCCGCTCCGATGATTCAGACCTCTCTGAATGTCGAGGATGAGCCTTCCAGGGCGAGCTTCGATCCGATGGCTGGCGCCAGCTCCCAGCAAGCGCCTGCGCGCGCGGAGCAGCGTAATGTTCAGGTTGAGGGCGCGCTGAAGCACACCAGCTATCTCAACAGGACCTTCACATTCGAAAACTTTGTTGAGGGCAAGTCCAACCAACTGGCGCGGGCTGCCGCCTGGCAGGTTGCCGACAATCCCAAGCATGGCTACAACCCGCTCTTCCTTTATGGTGGTGTAGGCCTGGGTAAAACTCACTTGATGCATGCTGTGGGTAACCACCTGCTCAAGAAGAACCCGAATGCCAAAGTGGTGTATTTGCACTCCGAGCGATTTGTGGCGGACATGGTCAAAGCGCTACAGCTCAATGCCATCAATGAGTTCAAACGCTTCTACCGTTCCGTCGACGCACTGCTGATTGATGACATTCAATTCTTCGCGCGTAAGGAGCGTTCCCAGGAAGAGTTTTTCCACACCTTCAACGCGCTTCTCGAAGGTGGTCAGCAGGTCATTCTCACGAGCGACCGCTACCCCAAAGAAATCGAAGGTCTTGAAGAGCGCCTCAAGTCACGTTTCGGTTGGGGCCTTACGGTTGCCGTTGAGCCCCCGGAGCTGGAAACGCGGGTCGCGATTTTGATGAAGAAGGCGGATCAGGCGAAAGTCGATCTCCCTCACGACGCTGCGTTTTTTATTGCGCAGCGAATCCGTTCCAATGTGCGTGAGCTCGAGGGTGCGCTCAAGCGCGTCATCGCTCACTCGCACTTCATGGGCCGGGACATCACGATCGAGCTGATCCGCGAGTCATTGAAGGATTTGCTCGCGTTGCAGGACAAGCTGGTGAGTGTGGATAACATTCAGCGGACTGTTGCCGAGTACTACAAGATAAAGATCTCCGACCTGCTGTCCAAACGCCGTTCCAGGTCCGTCGCAAGACCGCGGCAAGTGGCAATGGCCTTGTCAAAGGAACTGACCAATCACAGCCTTCCCGAAATTGGCGATGTGTTTGGCGGCCGCGATCACACAACGGTCTTGCACGCGTGCCGGAAGATCAATGAGCTTAAAGAATCCGATGCGGACATCCGCGAGGACTACAAGAACCTGCTGCGGACTTTGACAACGTGATACCGACGCAGCTTATCAAGGCAAGGGACTAGACCATGCATTTCACCATTCAACGCGAAGCCCTGTTGAAACCCCTGCAACTGGTCGCGGGCGTCGTTGAACGCCGTCAGACCTTGCCGGTTCTTTCGAACGTACTACTGGTCGTTGAGGGCCAGCAGTTGTCTTTGACCGGTACTGACCTCGAAGTCGAGCTGGTCGGCCGCGTACAGTTGGAAGAGCCTGCAGAGCCGGGCGAGATCACCGTGCCTGCGCGCAAGCTGATGGACATCTGCAAAAGCATCCCAAATGACGCGCTCATCGACATCAAGCTCGACGAGCAAAAGCTGATCGTCAAAGCTGGCCGCAGCCGATTCACGCTTTCCACTTTGCCTGCCAACGACTTCCCTACTGTCGAGGAAGGTCCTGGTTCGCTGACGTTCAGCCTTGTTCAAAGTAAATTGCGCCGTTTGATTGAGCGCACCAGCTTTGCCATGGCCCAGCAGGACGTTCGCTATTATCTCAATGGCATGCTGCTGGAGGTTCAGTCGGGCATTCTGCGCGCGGTGGCCACTGATGGGCATCGTCTTGCGATGTGCTCCATGGCTGCGGAGATCGAGCAGGCTGACCGTCACCAGGTGATCGTGCCGCGTAAGGGCATTCTGGAACTGGCGCGGCTGCTAACCGAGCAAGATGGGCTGGTCAGTATCGTGCTGGGTCAGCATCACATTCGTGCGACTACGGGCGAATTTACGTTCACATCCAAATTGGTCGACGGCAAATTCCCGGACTACGAGCGAGTGCTTCCAAAGGGCGGCGACAAGCTTGTTGTAGGTGATCGTCAAGCGCTTCGAGAAGCGTTCAGCCGCACTGCGATTCTCTCCAACGAGAAGTATCGAGGCATTCGTCTTCAATTGGCCAACGGTCAGCTGAAGATTCAAGCGAATAACCCGGAGCAAGAAGAGGCCGAGGAAGAAATCAGCGTTGACTACAACGGCAGCTCTCTCGAGATCGGATTCAACGTGAGTTATCTGCTCGACGTACTGGGTGTCATGACCACGGAGCAAGTCCGTCTGATTCTCTCTGATTCGAACAGCAGCGCTTTGGTGCAGGAATCAGGTAATGACGACTCGGCCTACGTCGTCATGCCGATGCGCCTGTAACAGCAGTTGATCAATGTCTCTTAGCCGCGTCTCGGTCACCGGGGTGCGCAATCTGCAACCGGTGACCTTCTCTCCTTCTCCCCGCATCAACATCCTGTATGGCGCCAACGGCAGTGGTAAAACCAGTGTCCTTGAAGCCATCTATCTCCTGGGCTTGGCGCGCTCGTTCCGCAGCGTACGGCTGCAGCCGGTTATCCAATACGAGCAACCTGCTTGCACTGTCTTTGGCCAGGTGGAACTTGCCGAGGGTGGCCATAGCAGTCTGGGCATTTCCCGTGATCGTCAGGGAGATTTTCAGATCCGTATCGATGGCCAGAACGCCAAAAGCGCCGCGCAGCTTGCAGAGACATTGCCGCTGCAGCTGATTAACCCGGACAGCTTTAGGCTCCTTGAAGGCGCACCCAAGATCCGGCGTCAGTTTTTGGATTGGGGAGTGTTCCACGTGGAACCTCGTTTCATGTCGACCTGGCAGCGGCTCCAGAAGGCCCTCAGGCAGCGTAACTCGTGGCTTCGGCATGGTACACTTGACGCCGCTTCGCAGGCGGCATGGGACCGTGAACTGTGCCTTGCCAGCGATGAAATTGACGAGTTTCGGCGCGCCTATATCAAGGCGTTGAAGCCAGTATTCGAGCAAACCTTGAGTGAGCTTGTTCAGATCGATGGGCTGACGCTTAGTTACTATCGAGGATGGGACAAGGAAAAAAATCTGAGTGACGTACTGGCATCTTCGCTTTACCGCGATCAGCAGATGGGTCACACGCAGGCGGGACCGCAACGTGCAGACTTACGCCTGCGATTGGGTGGGCACAATGCGGCGGATATCCTTTCTCGTGGGCAGCAGAAACTTGTGGTCTGCGCCCTGCGCATTGCTCAGGGACATTTAGTCAGCACGGCCCGTCGTGGCCAATGTATATACCTCGTCGACGATCTGCCATCGGAGCTCGATGAGAATCACCGCGGTGCGCTATGTCGCCTGCTGGAAGAATTACGCTGCCAGGTATTTATCACCTGCGTAGATCATGAATTGTTGAGGGAAGGCTGGCAGACGGAAACGCCAGTTGCTTTGTTCCACGTGGAACACGGCAATATCACCCAGACCCACGACCACCGGGAGTGAAGGCATGAGCGAAAACCAAACGTACGACTCGACCAGCATCAAAGTGCTGAAAGGGCTCGATGCCGTACGCAAGCGTCCTGGTATGTATATCGGCGACACAGACGATGGCAGCGGCCTCCACCATATGGTGTTTGAGGTTGTGGACAACTCGATTGACGAGGCGTTGGCCGGTCACTGTGACGACATCAGCATCATCATTCACCCGGATGAATCGATCACTGTTCGCGATAACGGTCGTGGCATTCCGGTCGATGTGCATAAAGAAGAAGGCGTTTCCGCAGCCGAAGTCATCATGACTGTGCTGCACGCCGGTGGTAAGTTCGACGACAACTCCTACAAAGTATCCGGCGGTCTGCACGGTGTGGGCGTTTCAGTGGTCAACGCGCTGTCCGAGGTTTTGAACCTCACTGTCCGCCGCAGTGGAAAAGTATGGGAGCAAACGTACGTCCATGGTGTTCCACAAGAGCCGATGCAAATCGTTGGTGAAAGTGATACCACGGGTACCGAGATTCACTTCAAGCCCTCCTCTGAAACTTTCAAGAACATCCACTTTAGCTGGGACATCCTGGCCAAGCGCATTCGTGAGCTGTCGTTTCTCAACTCCGGTGTGGGTATTGTTCTTAAAGACGAGCGCAGCGGCAAAGAAGAGCTGTTCAAGTATGAAGGCGGCTTGCGCGCATTCGTTGAGTACTTGAACACCAACAAGACACCTGTGAATCAGGTTTTCCACTTCAACATCCAGCGTGAAGATGGCATAGGCGTTGAGATTGCCCTGCAGTGGAATGACAGCTTCAACGAGAACCTGTTGTGCTTTACCAACAACATTCCACAGCGTGACGGTGGTACGCACCTCGTTGGCTTCCGTTCTGCTCTGACACGCAACTTGAACAACTACATCGAGCAGGAAGGTCTGGCTAAGAAGCACAAGGTCGCTACCACCGGTGACGATGCGCGTGAAGGCCTGACAGCGATCATCTCCGTCAAGGTACCCGATCCGAAGTTCAGCTCGCAGACGAAAGACAAGCTAGTGTCTTCAGAAGTGAAGACGGCGGTTGAGCAGGAGATGGGCAAGTACTTCTCTGACTTCCTGCTTGAGAACCCGAACGAAGCGAAAGCCGTTGTCGGCAAGATGATCGATGCAGCGCGTGCTCGTGAAGCGGCGCGTAAAGCACGTGAGATGACTCGTCGCAAAGGTGCGCTGGATATCGCAGGCCTGCCCGGCAAACTGGCTGACTGCCAAGAGAAGGACCCTGCCCTTTCCGAACTGTATCTCGTGGAAGGTGACTCTGCTGGCGGCTCCGCCAAGCAGGGACGTAACCGTAAGACTCAGGCCATCCTGCCACTCAAGGGCAAGATTCTGAACGTGGAAAAGGCACGCTTCGACAAGATGATTTCGTCCCAGGAAGTGGGCACGTTGATCACGGCACTGGGCTGCGGTATTGGCCGTGACGAATACAACATCGAAAAGCTGCGTTACCACAACATCATCATCATGACCGATGCGGACGTCGACGGCTCGCACATCCGTACCTTGTTGCTGACCTTCTTCTTCCGTCAATTGCCGGAACTGGTTGAGCGTGGCTACATCTACATTGCTCAACCGCCTTTGTACAAAGTGAAGAAAGGCAAGCAAGAGCAGTACATCAAAGACGACGACGCCATGGAAGAGTACATGACCCAGTCGGCCCTTGAAGATGCGAGCCTGCACTTGAATGAGTCGGCGCCTGGCATCTCCGGTGCAGCGCTGGAGAAACTGGTTCACGACTTCCGCATGGTCATGAAGACTCTGAAACGTCTGTCTCGCCTGTACCCGCAAGAGCTAACCGAGCACTTCGTCTACCTGCCGGCTGTACCTATGGAGCAGTTGTCGGATCATGCGGCCATGCAAGAGTGGCTGGCGAAGTTTGATGAGCGCCTGCGCGTGGGTGAGAAGTCCGGCTTGGTCTACAAGGCCAGCTTGCGTGAAGACCGTGAGCGTAACGTGTGGTTGCCAGAGGTCGAGCTGATCTCCCATGGTTTGTCTAACTACGTAACGTTCAACCGCGATTTCTTCGGCAGCAATGACTATAAAACAGTCACTGCGCTGGGTGCTCAGATCAGCACGCTGCTCGAAGAAGGCGCTTACGTTCAACGTGGCGAACGCAAGAAGGCGGTCACCGAGTTCAAGGAAGCGCTGGCCTGGTTGATGGCAGAGAGCACAAAGCGTCACACGATTCAGCGCTACAAAGGTCTGGGTGAAATGAACCCGGATCAACTGTGGGAAACCACGATGGACCCGAGCGTTCGACGCATGCTCAAGGTGACGATCGAAGACGCCATTGGCGCTGATCAGATCTTCAACACCTTGATGGGTGATGCTGTTGAACCGCGTCGGGACTTCATTGAAGCCAACGCACTGGCGGTGTCGAACCTGGATTTCTAAGGTTCACCCGCTGACAAAACAGCCCCAACGATGCGAATCGTTGGGGCTGTTTTGTTTGAGGGTTCAGCTCACGATTTTGATGGGGTTAACTGCCGACGTGGTTCTTCCTCTCTTGGTCAACCGTTTGCCCCATTCAATCCCGCGCTGTTCAATGAGGCGGTGGCTGACCACAGATACGCCCACGATAATGATCAACAGAGCGAGGAGCAGAGCGTTGTCAGCCACTACGTTGTTCAAGGACAGCGTTGGACTTGGCGCTCCTGCAGGATAAGTGACGATGGCGTAACCAGTGAGTTTCCCTACAAGCAGCATGGCGAGGGTAAAGGCGAATAGAACCATCGCATGGGTCATGTAGATCGAGTAGGACAGCGCGCCCAGCTTCTCGAACGGGCGAGCCTTCAGCAAGGTCGAGATCACCCCTCCCTCAAAGGAGAAGATCAACATGAGCACGCAGAAGCCCAACGTCAGAATGATCTGCTTGTGATCAATGTTACTCACCAGCAAGCTGACTATCAGGCAGATCCCTGCGACTTCCAGAGCCGTGTGCAGCCAGCGCGGCAGGCTCATGTTGTGGATAACCCGGTAGAGGTGGTAAGTCAGCACGCCTGCAAAGAAACAAGACAGACCCTGCAGTGCGGGCTCCATCAGATAGGCAAGTCCCAAGGCCAGGCACACCGTAGCCATCAACGAAATCATCGAAAATATCAGCGTGGCGAAGCGTGGGGTACACAAGAGGATCCCCGCGAAGATCATGTAGATGTAGTACTCGACACTGATGCTCCAGGCGGGAAAGTTGAACGACTGGGGATTGAATCCTGGCCACCAGGATTGCAACAGCAGCAGGTTGGGAATGATTTCCTGGGGCGCGCGCTGCCCGGTGAAGCTGGGCTGATTGAACGCTATGCCGGCATGCTCCGCGCCCAGCTTCAGTACCTCCAGTGCGATAGCGAATACGAGGACAAAGACGTGCAACGGGTACAGTCGGAAGCTACGTGTGATGAAGAACTGCCTGAACTGGTCCGCGGTGGCCAGGCGCTGGGCATAGGTGTGAAACATGACAAAGCCGCTAAGGACGAAGAAAAAGCTCACCAGGTAATGAGCATTTCTGAAGAACGCCCACTCCCCGAAGCTTTGCGAAATATGGATGTGATAAACCGCAACGCTTAGTGCGCAGATGCCCCTAAAACCGTCCAGCACTTGAAATCTCTTCATCTCGAACTCCCTGTCGAATCCATACTGAATGCGTTTAGATCCCCCCTCTGTGCGCAGGTCATCTTGCGCTACCCTTTCCGGCTTTAGGCCAAAGGGTTTTCACGGTGTCCAGGCAGCTGCTCAAAAACCAGGCAAGCTCACGGCGCCGTGCCATGGCTGGCCTCTCGATGAAGTGCCAAGAGAATATGGCGGCCAGTATCACAAGTGGAAAGGCGAGCAGCATCATGCTGAGAGGGCCGATGCCTTTGAACAGATCGGCCAGAATTTCCTGAATCGGGAAGCCGTAGATATAGGCGCCGTACGAGTAATCACCCAGCTGGTTATAACGGTCGATCGTGGGGTGCGTTGCGAACCCTAGGTAGAAAATCAGATACGTCCAAACCAGAACAAAGCATTCAAAGAAATAGGGTGTGCGCCATGTGCAGACGGCTAGTACGGCGAAAGGCAGGAAGCCAATGAGTCGATGCTGGATGTGCTGACGATATCGGTAGAAGGACATGCCCAGCACAAATGGCAAGCTCCACGTGAAGAAAGACTCGACGCCGTAGAAGTCATTGAACAGCGCGTTGTTCAATATCAGGGCTTTGAAGGCTACATACAGTGCCGCATAGAACATTAGAAAGCCGGCGAATTTACGGCCTTCACTGTAGAAGGCGGATGCGCCAAGCGCACTGACCAGCATGTAGAACGCCACCTCATAAAAGAGCGTCCAAAGTGACCCGTTGATACCGGGCCACGGGTTGTTCTCGAACACACCAGGCAGGTGGAACTTCATGCTGAGCAGCGTCAAGTTGTGGGTCGCATAACCGTATGTTTCACCTGAGCGGAAATATTCCGACGCACTCAGTGTCGTAAACATGGGCCCGATGAGGAACACGCTCAGCAGCAGCACAAGTGTCAGTCCAGGGTAGATACGCAGAAACCGAGCGGTGAGGAAATCCATCGTGCTGTCCGCGCGATCGCGGCTAAGCGAGATAAAAAAGCCGGAGACGCAGAAGAATGTGATCACCGCCACATCACCAAGGGAGAGGCCGAGCCAGTCAGAGAGCGGCTCGACCGCATCATGGCCGAGTGCGAGCGGGTAACCGTGGGAAATCAGTACCGCAGTGGCGGCAAGCATTCTGATCAGGTTGAAATTGTTGTTTCGTCTGGACGCCAGGTCACCCAACGTACTCATACTGCCTCCGCGCGAAATCAGGGTCATGTCGGATCGATCCATTCACCGCTGTGACGCTCACGCGGTCGGGGACGCGCGATATCGAGAGGGTTCTAAATGGTTTTGAGCTTGAACGATACACTGGGTAGGCTGCGCGTCTAATTGGCATCCCTAATGGGGCTGCGGATAAGCTGCATGCCTTGTCAGCCAATAATTTGGCCCTTAAACATGAACGATAGTTTTTGAGAGGCGGACGTGTCGGTAGGCCTTGATAGGCCACCTGCAGTGGAGGGAACCTAGATACCCGCCGAGTGAACCGTTTCATCAGGACAGATGGAAGACCAAGGAGCCTGAGTCATATGTCGATTCGCAAATACCAGAAAGTACTGGCCATCCCTCGAGTGCTGCCTGCAACGTTGTTCATGTTCGTTGCGGGTCTGCCGCTGACCATCATGGGGCTCACGCTGAGCCTGCACGTTCTCAACGAAATGGGCGGCAGCTATTTTGATGCCGGCGTGGTGGGGACAGCGACCGCCCTTGGATTCGCGGTGGGCTCTCCCCTGCTCGGCCGAATGATTGACCGTCATGGACTACGCCCGGTGGTGGCCGTGTGCGGCACGCTGTCGACCCTCGCCTGGATACTGCTTCCCATGGTGAGCTATTGGCTTTATGTGCTTCTGGCTTTCGTGGCCGGGCTGTTTACCGTGCCGACGGGATCGCTTGCCCGGCAGTTCGTCGCCAGCCTGGTGCCGGAAGATCAGCGCCGACCTGCTTACTCGCTCAACATGATGCTCATGGAGCTTTCATTCGTCATCGGGCCCGCCAGCGGTATTCTGTTGATCACTACCTATTCGGCTACTGCAACGCTGGCAGGAATCGGTCTCTGGCGAGCGCTCTCCTATGTTGTGCTCTACGTGTTGAACTGGCCTACGCGCAATGTGGACGAAGTCGCTGAAAATCCGGATCGCGTGCGACCTAAGCTCCGCACATGGATGAGCCGCCCTCTGATGGCCGTGATGTTTGTCAGCGCGGGTGCGTTGTTCGTGCTGTACGGCACCGAGCTGGCACTGATCGCCGTACTGCGCGCAAGCGATCAACTTGCCTTTACCGGGTATGTCATCGCCGCCATGTCCGTAGCGTCGATCGTGGGCGGGTATGTCCACGGTGTTGTCCACAGGTCGTGGTCACAAATGAAACTTGCCTTGGCGATGAGCCTGCTGCTGCTGCCCGTGGTGTTCTTTGACGACGTCTGGTGGTGGCTGATGCTCGCGCTATTGCCCACCAACTTACTGTGCACGCCGACGTTGGCTGCAGGTTCGGAAGCGGTTGCCAAGCTGGCGCCTTCCAGCGTGAGAGGTGAAGTGATGGGGCTGCACGATTCGGCTTACCGAATAGGCCAGACGCTGTCCGCACCAATGGTGGGATTCGCGATCGACAGCGTTTCTCCCGCGATGGGATTTGTAGCGGCCGCGAGTGGAGGGATTGTACTGGTCGGTATGGGGGCGTTATGCAGTCTGTGGGGATCAGCGCCGGCCAGAACGGCTTGACTGGAACATCGGTCTTGGCTGCACAGGCTCAAGACCGGTATTTTCAGCCCATTGGCTGTCGTTGGAAAAAACTTATGCACGTTTTGGACGCGGTAAGCGTCGTAAGAAATAAGTAATCAAATTAACGAGTTAGACGCTAATTTATGGAATTTCAATTTATTCGTGCACAGGTTATCCACAATTCACGCCGGTGATTTCTCGGGGGCGGGCGCAGGCACTGCGGGCGATCCCAGGTCACGTTGGATTTGCTCGTTCCACGCCGAGACGCGATCGTTCAGCGCAGCGATTGCGCGAGGGCCAGCGCCTTCCGCGTACATCGGTTTGCCAATCACGACTTCGATGGTGCCCGGCTTTTTACCCCAACCTTCTTTAGGCCAATAGCGGCCAGCATTGTGTGAGATAGGCAGGACGGGCAAGTCCGCGTTAACCGCCAGTGCCGAACCGCTGCGCGAGAATTTTCCGATCTGGCCGTAAGGCACGCGTGTGCCCTCAGGAAAGATCAGCACCCAGACCCTATCTTTGAGCAACTCATCGCCCTTCTTAGCCACAACCTTCAGCGCCGCTTTGGGATTGTTGCGGTCGATGGCGATGGGACGCAGCATCGCCATGGCCCAACCGAAGAACGGGACGTATAGCAACTCACGCTTCAGTACTTGGCTTAAAGGCTGAAAGTGGGCCGAGAGAAAAAACGTTTCCCACGTACTCTGGTGATTGGAGACGATCACGCACGGCGTCTCTGGGATGTTCTCATGTCCGGTGACGTTGACCTTGATGTTGAGGAACACGCGGGTCAGCCATAAGGCGCAGCGGCACCAGTAGACATTGATGAAGCGATAGCGAAGACGGAACGGCAGGAAAGGTGCAATAAAGAAACTCAGCGAACACCACAGCAGGGCAGTAGTGCCCAGCAGCAGGTAAAAGAAGAAAATCCTGATGGCCTGCACAATCGACATAGCTGCTTTTACCGTTACGGGGCAATTGCCCGAATTGAGCGAGCCGTTGAATAGCCGTTAGCCGTTCAACGGGGCGCTGTTGTGAATAAGTTCTGCGGCAACCGCCGCCAGATCATCGAAAACCAACGTGCCTGCGGGTAGAGCACCGCTTCGCGTCTTCTGACCTTTGCCGGTCAGGACCAGAACAGGTTGTGAGTCGACGGCCACCGCCGCCTCCAGGTCACCCTTGCTGTCGCCTACAAACCACACGTCACCCAAATCGACGGCGTAATGGCTGGCAATTGTCTTCAGCATGCCCGGTCTTGGCTTGCGGCAATCGCAGCCGGCGTCCGGGCCATGGGGACAATAAACGACCAGTCCGAGCTCACCACCCTCCTCCGCCACGAGTTCACGCAAGCGTGCGTGCATGGCATCGAGGGTCGCGAGATCATAGTAACCGCGAGCGATGCCGGACTGGTTGGTGGCCACTGCCACCGTCCAGCCGGCCTTGCTCAGTTGCGCAATGGCCTCGATGGAACCTGGAATCGGAACCCACTCGTCCACCGACTTGATGTAGGCATCGGAGTCCTGGTTGATCACCCCGTCCCTGTCGAGAATCAGCAACTTCACTGTCATGCGCTCCGCTGTCAGCTCAACAAAGAGATGTCGGCAACGCCGAGGAACAGATTGCGCAGACGGGCAAGCAAGGCATAACGGTTGGCACGCACGCTGGCGTCTTCCGCGTTGACCATCACTGCTTCAAAAAACGCATCCACCGGCTCGCGAAGTGCTGCGAGACGCGTCAGCGCTTCGTTGTACTGACGGCTGGCGGACATCGGCGCTACCGCCTGATCTGCTTGCTGAATCGCCGAGTACAGCGAGAACTCGTTGGCGTTATCGAAGTACTTCGGCTCGACGGTCTGGGCGATGTTGCCGTCCGCCTTGCTCAGCAGATTCGAAACCCGCTTGTTCACGGCGGCCAGTGCTGCAGCCTCAGGCAATTTGCGGAAGGCCTGAACCGCCTGAACACGTTGATCGAAGTCCAGAGCCGAAGCCGGCTGCAGGGCGCGCACCGACAGGTAGACAGAAACGTCGACGCCTTCGTCTTCATAGCGCGCGCGCAGACGATCAAAGATGAATTCGAGCACTTGCTCTGGCAGACCGGCAGGTTTGATCTTCACACCAAACTGAGCGACGGCGAACTGCACGGTTTTGACCAGGTCGAGATCCAGCTTCTTCTCGATCAGGATGCGCAGGATGCCGAGCGCGGCCCGGCGCAGTGCGTACGGGTCTTTGCTGCCGGTCGGCAGCATGCCGATGCCGAAGATGCCCACGAGTGTGTCGAGCTTGTCGGCGATGGCGACTGCGGCGCCGGTCAACGTGCCTGGCAATTCAGCGCCAGCACCGCGTGGCATGTATTGTTCGTTCAATGCCAGTGCGACGTCTTCGGGTTCGCCGTCAGCCAGCGCGTAGTAGTAGCCTGCAACGCCCTGCATCTCGGGGAACTCGCCAACCATCTCGGTCGCCAGGTCGCACTTGGACAGCAATCCTGCACGTGCGGCGCGCTGCGCATCGCCTCCAATGCGTGGCGCGATGAACGCGGCGAGCTTGGAAACGCGCTCGGCCTTGTCGAACACCGTGCCCAGTTGCGCCTGGAACACCACGTTCTGCAGGCGCTGGTTGAACGTCTCCAGCTTCTGCTTCTTGTCCTGCTTGAAGAAGAACTCGGCGTCGGTCAGACGTGGACGAACGACTTTCTCGTTACCGTGGACAATCTGGGATGGGTCCTTGCTGTCGATGTTCGCGACGGTAATGAAGCGCGGCAACAGCTTGCCTTCGGCATCCAGCAGACAGAAATACTTCTGGTTGTCCTGCATCGTGGTGATGAGGGCTTCCTGCGGCACTTCAAGGAAACGTTCCTCGAACGAGCACACCAGCGGCACTGGCCACTCGACCAGCGCAGTCACTTCATCGAGCAATGCCGGCGGCACGATGGCGGTGCCTTCGTGTTGCGTGGCGAGCTCTTCGACGCGCTTGCTGATCAACTGACGACGCTCGTTGAAATCCGCAAGCACGTGGGCCGCGCGCAGGTCGCTGGCGTAGTTGGCCGGCGAAGAAATGCGCACGCTTTCCGGGTGATGGAAGCGATGGCCCCGGGACTCACGGCCGGACGTCTGGGCAAGAATGGTGCAGTCAACGACCTGATCGCCAAACAGCATCACCAGCCACTGAGTGGGACGCACGAACTCTTCCTTGCGAGCACCCCAGCGCATGCGCTTCGGGATCGGCAGGTCGTTCAGCGAATCTTCGATGATGGTCGGCAGCAGACTTAACGTCGGCTTGCCAGGGATGCTCTGGCTGTAGCGCAGCTTTGGGCCGCTCTGATCGATTTCGCTCAGGTCCACGCCGCATTTCTTGGCGAAACCCAAGGCAGCCTGGGTCGGATTGCCCTCGGCATCGAACGCCGCCTGGCGTGGCGGGCCATCCAGGTTGACGCTGCGATCCGGCTGCTCGGTGGCGAGCTGAGTGATCAAAACTGCGAGGCGGCGTGGCGCGGCATAAACCTGTTTGGCACTGTAGGTCAGACCGGCAGCCTGCAGGCCTTTTTCGATACCGGCCATGAACGCATCGGCCAGGGTATTCAATGCTTTGGGTGGCAGTTCTTCGGTGCCCAGTTCAACCAGAAAATCTTGAGCACTCATTGCGCAGCCTCCAGCTTGGCCAACACTTCATCACGAATATCGGGCGCGGCCATCGGGAAGCCGAGCTTGGCCCGGGCCATCAGGTAAGCCTGGGCCACGGAGCGAGCCAGGGTGCGGACGCGCAGAATGTACTGCTGACGCGCCGTCACGGAAATCGCGCGACGGGCATCCAGCAAGTTAAAGGTGTGGGAGGCCTTGAGGACCATTTCGTAGCTCGGCAATGGCAGCTCGACCTCGATCAGGCGCACGGCTTCGCTTTCATAGAAATCGAACAGCTCGAACAGTTTGTCGACGTTGGCGTGCTCGAAGTTGTAGGTCGATTGCTCCACTTCGTTCTGATGGAACACGTCGCCGTAGGTGACTTTGCCGAACGGGCCGTCAGTCCAGACCAGGTCGTAGACCGACTCGACGCCTTGCAGGTACATCGCCAGACGTTCGAGGCCATAGGTGATTTCGCCGGTAACCGGGTAGCACTCGATACCGCCGACTTGTTGGAAATAGGTGAATTGCGACACTTCCATGCCGTTCAGCCAGATCTCCCAACCCAGGCCCCAGGCGCCGAGGGTTGGGGATTCCCAGTTGTCTTCGACAAAGCGGACGTCGTGCACGAGCGGGTCAAGACCCACGTGCTTCAGCGAGCCAAGGTACAGCTCCTGGAAGTTGTCAGGGTTGGGCTTCAGAACAACCTGAAATTGGTAGTAATGCTGCAGGCGGTTCGGGTTCTCGCCATAACGGCCATCGGTAGGACGACGGCTCGGTTGTACGTAGGCGGCGTTCCAGGTTTCCGGGCCGATGGCGCGCAGAAACGTAGCGGTGTGGAAAGTGCCGGCGCCCACTTCCATATCGTAGGGCTGAAGTACCACACAACCTTGCTCAGCCCAGTATTGCTGGAGGGCGAGGATCAAGTCTTGGAAGGTACGCACGGCTGGCGTAGGCTGGCTCACGAAATTCACCTGTACTGGGGGGCTGCGATTTAAAGAGCGGGAGTATACCCGATTCGGCCGCGCCTCCACCCTTGGGAGCCCTATGCCACGCTGCTTTTGGTGCAACGAAGATCCGCTTTACATGGACTACCACGATCAAGAGTGGGGTGTGCCGTTGCGCGATGCGCAGATGCTGTTCGAGTTCCTGTTGCTCGAAGGGTTCCAGGCTGGACTGTCGTGGATCACCATCCTGAAAAAGCGTGAGCGTTACCGCGAAGTGATGTTCGGCTTCGACGTCCAGCGCATTGCCGCGATGACCGATGCTGAAATCGAAGCGCTGATGCTGGAGCCCGGCATTGTCCGCAACCGCCTCAAACTCAACGCCGCGCGCAAAAACGCCCTGGCCTGGTTGCGGCTGGAGGATCCGGTTGCGTTTGTCTGGTCCTTCGTCGGCGGCAAGCCGAAGGTCAATCACTTCAAGGACCGCAGCGAAGTCCCGGCCATTACGCCAGAGGCCGAAGAGATGAGCAAAGCGCTGAAGAAAGCCGGCTTCACCTTCGTTGGCCCGACCATCTGCTATGCGTACATGCAGGCCACCGGAATGGTGATGGACCATACGGTTGACTGCGATCGATACGCCGAGCTGGCGGGTGATGTGGATAATCGGCTCCCATGAATGGTTACAATGGCCGCCTCATGTATTCGGGAGTGATCTGTGGATAAGTTCAAAGGCGCCTTGATGGTTGGCGCATTGCGGCTGTTTGCCCTGTTGCCGTGGCGCGCAGTGCAATGGGTCGGCACCTGCATTGGCTGGCTGATGTGGAAGTTGCCTAACCGGTCCCGCGATGTCGCACGCATCAACCTGTCCAAATGCTTCCCCGAGCTGAGCCCTGCAGAACTCGAAGCACTGGTTGGTCGCAGCCTGATGGACATCGGCAAGACCCTGACCGAAAGCGCCTGTGCGTGGATCTGGCCGGCGCAGAAGTCAATCAATCTGGTTCGCGAAGTCGAAGGGCTTCAGGTGTTGAAAGACGCCCTGGCATCGGGCAAGGGTGTCGTCGGTATCACCAGCCATCTGGGCAACTGGGAAGTGCTCAACCACTTCTATTGCAGCCAGTGCAAACCGATCATTTTCTACCGGCCACCCAAGCTCAAGGCCGTGGATGATCTGCTGCGCAAGCAGCGCGTGCAATTGGGCAACCGTGTCGCAGCGTCCACCAAGGAAGGCATTCTCAGCGTCATCAAGGAAGTGCGCAAAGGTGGCTCGGTCGGCATCCCTGCGGATCCGGAACCCGCTGAGTCAGCAGGCATATTCGTACCCTTCTGCGGAACAATGGCGCTGACCAGCAAGTTCGTGCCGAACATGCTGGCGGGCGGCAAAGCAGTAGGGGTGTTCCTCCACGCGATGCGTCTGGAGGATGGCTCTGGCTACAAGGTCGTACTCGAAGCCGCGCCGGACGACATGTACAGCACCGACACCGCAACGTCGGCAGCGGCCATGAGCAAGGTGGTTGAAAAGTACGTGCGGGCCTATCCAAGCCAATACATGTGGACCATGAAGCGCTTCAAGAAACGCCCCGAGGGCGAGAAGCGCTGGTATTGATCAGACGCTGAGCCCAGCAGGCCAGCGATCACCTGTAGGAGCGCGCTTGCCCGCGAAAAGTAGGTACATCCGACACAGCTATGTCAGGCCTACCATTTTTCGCGGGCCAGCGCGCTCCTACGTAAAAGGCGTCTGCCCAGAGTCAGAAAAAGCTCAATCCCACCTGAAACAGTCGCTCCACGTCGCGGATGTACTTTTTATCCACAAGGAACATGACCACGTGATCGCCTGATTCGATCACCGTGCTGTCATGGGCGATGATGACTTGATCGGCGCGGGTGATGGCGCCGATGGTCGTGCCGGGCGGCAGGTTGATGTGCATGATGGCTTTGCCAACCACTTTGCTGGATCTGGCATCGCCATGGGCGACGATCTCGATGGCTTCAGCGGCGCCCCGACGCAATGAGTGCACGCTGACAATATCGCCGCGCCGCACGTGCGCCAGCAACGTACCGATGGTGGCAAGCTGTGGGCTGACGGCGACATCAATCTCCCCGCCTTGCACCAGATCGACATACGCCGGGTTGTTGATGATCGTCATCACCTTCTTCGCGCCGAGACGTTTGGCCAGCAACGACGACATGATGTTCGCCTCGTCGTCGTTGGTCAGTGCCAGAAACAAGTCGGCGTTGTCGATGTTCTCTTCCACGAGCAGGTCGCGATCGGAGGAGCTGCCTTGCAGGATCACCGTGTTGTTGAGCGTGTCGGAGAGGTGACGGCATCGAGCGGCATTCATCTCGATGATCTTGACCTGATAGCGGTTCTCGATGGCCTCCGCCAGCCGCTCGCCAATCTGGCCGCCGCCTGCAATCACGATGCGCTTGTAGCTCACATCCAGGCGACGCATCTCTCCCATGACGGCGCGAATGTCCGCCTTGGCAGCGATGAAAAAGACCTCGTCGTCAGCCTCGATAACCGTATCGCCCTGAGGAATGATCGGACGGTCGCGACGGAAAATGGCAGCGACCCGCGTGTCGACATTGGGCATGTGCGTGCGCAACTGGCGCAGTTGCTGCCCCACCAGAGGCCCACCGTAGTAAGCCTTGACCGCCACCATCTGGACTTTGCCACCGGCGAAGTCGATCACTTGCAGGGCGCTGGGGTATTCGATGAGCCGTTTGATGTAATGGGTGACGACTTGCTCAGGGCTGATCAGCACGTCCACGGGAATGGCACCGTTGGCGAAAAGCCCTGAGCGAGTCAGGTACGCCGATTCGCGAACACGGGCAATCTTCGTCGGGGTCTGGAACAGCGTGTACGCGACTTGGCAGGCGACCATGTTGGTCTCGTCGCTGCTGGTCACGGCCACCAGCATGTCGGCGTCGTCGGCACCGGCCTGACGCAGCACGGTCGGGAACGAGCCGCGACCATGTACGGTACGGATATCGAGGCGATCACCCAACGCCCGCAGACGATCCTGATCGGTGTCCACGACGGTGATGTCGTTGGCTTCGCTCGCCAGGTGCTCAGCCAGCGTACCGCCAACCTGCCCTGCGCCGAGGATGATGATCTTCAATCAGTCTCTCCTTGAAATGATGATTCAGTCATACCGGGCAATCGTCTTCACGCCGCCGCAATCTTGATCAGTTTGGCGTAGTAAAACCCGTCATGCCCGCCTTCCTGGGCCAGCAACTGACGGCCGTGGGGCTGTTTCAGACCGGGCGGTGGATTGCCTTGCTGACCGGCAATGTCCAGCTCCCGGGCACCCGACGTACGCGCCAGGAATGCAGCGATGACCTCGGTGTTTTCAGTCGGCAGCGTCGAGCACGTGGCGTACAGCAACATCCCGCCGACCTGCAGCGTCGGCCACAGCGCGTCAAGCAATTCGCCCTGCAGCGTTGCGAGCGCCGGAATGTCATCTGCCTGGCGGGTCAGCTTGATGTCGGGGTGGCGGCGAATCACGCCAGTCGCCGAGCAAGGCGCGTCGAGCAGAATGCGCTGGAACGGTTTGCCGTCCCACCATAGATCGGTGGCGCGGGCGTCGGCGGCGATGAGTTCGGCACTCAGGCCCAGGCGATCGAGGTTCTCTTTGACCCGCACCATGCGCTTGGCTTCAAGATCCACTGCGACCACGCCCGCGAGGCCCGGTTCTACTTCCAGCAGATGGCAGGTCTTGCCTCCGGGCGCGCAACAGGCGTCCAGCACACGTTGACCCGGCGCCAACTCCAGCAAGTCGGCGGCCAGTTGCGCGGCCTCATCCTGAACGCTGATCCAGCCAGCGGCGAAACCCGGGAGCGAACGAACATCGCCCGGTTCGGTGAGCACGATGCCGTCCTGGCTGAACGTGCTCGGCGTTGCGGCAATGCCTGCGTCCAGCAACAGTTGAAGGTACTGCTCGCGGGTTTTGTGCCGGCGGTTGACCCGCAAAATCATCGGCGGGTGGGCGTTGTTCGCCGCACAAATAGCTTCCCAATGCTCGGGCCACGCAGCTTTCAGCGCTTTTTGCAGCCAGCGTGGATGAGCGGTGCGCACCACCGGATCGTGTTCCAGCTCCGTCAGCAATGCCTCGCCTTCCCGTTGGGCTCGACGCAGCACAGCATTGAGCAACGCTTTTGCCCACGGTTTTTTCAGCTTGTCGGCGCAGCCTACTGTTTCGCCGATAGCGGCGTGAGCGGGGATACGCGAATAGAAGAGTTGATACAGACCTACCAGCAACAAAGCTTGCACGTCGTTATCAGCGGTTTTGAAAGGTTTCTGCAGCAGCTTGGCCGCCAGCGCGGACAGCCTTGGCTCCCAACGCGCGGTGCCAAATGCAAGGTCCTGAGTGAGGCCACGGTCGCGGTCTTCAACCTTGTCCAGTTGGGTGGGCAAAGAGCTGTTTAGCGATGCCTTGCCACTCAGTACGGCAGCCAGCGCCTTGGCTGCGGCCAGACGCGGGTTCATTGCGCATCCACCGCTTGGCCGAGGACGGTGCCGACGGCGAACTTCTCGCGGCGGCTGTTGAACAGGTCAGCGAAGCCCAGAGGCTTGCCGCCTGGCAGTTGCAGACGGGTCAGACGCAGTGCTCCGCTCCCGCACGCGACCAGCAGACCTTCTTTACTGGCGTCGATGATGCTGCCGGGCGCGCCCTCCCCGTCGGCGAACTGCGCGGCCAGCACCTTCAGCGCTTCGCCGTTGAGCGTGGTGTGGCAAATCGGCCATGGGTTAAAGGCGCGTACCAGTCGCTCCAGCTCAACCGCCGGGCGACTCCAGTCGATGCGCGCTTCGTCTTTATTCAGCTTGTGCGCGTAAGTGGCGAGACTGTCGTCCTGCACTTCGCCTATCAGTGTGCCGTCAGCCAGTCCGGCGATGGCTTGAATCACCGCAGTCGGGCCGAGCTCAGCGAGACGATCATGCAGCGTGCCTCCGGTGTCTTCGCCCGTAATAGGGGTCGTCACCTTGAGCAGCATCGGGCCGGTGTCCAGGCCCGCTTCCATGCGCATGACCGTCACGCCGCTTTCGGCATCGCCTGCCTGCACCGCGCGCTGAATCGGCGCAGCACCGCGCCAGCGTGGCAGCAACGAAGCGTGACTGTTGATGCAACCCAGACGCGGAGTGTCCAGCACGGTCTGCGGCAGGATCAGGCCATAGGCAACGACAACCAACAGGTCCGGGTGCAATGCGGCCAGCTCGGCCTGGGCTTCGGGTGTGCGCAAGGTAGGCGGCTGCATGACAGGAATGTTGTGCTGGAGGGCAAGCTGCTTGACCGGGCTCGGCATCAGCTTCTGACCACGACCGGCCGGGCGATCTGGCTGTGTGTACACCGCAATAACGTCGTGGGGACTGTCGAGCAGGGCTTTCAAATGCTCCGCGGCGAATTCCGGGGTGCCGGCGAACACGATGCGCAGTGGCTCAGTCATGGGTTTCTCTGTGAGGTATGACGATAGAAGCGCGCATGCCCGCGGATAGCATTGTGTCAGCCGACGGATGCATCAGGGGACAGGTCCCAGTCGCGGGCAATCGCACTCCTACAGTAGAAAGGAGGATGGCAGGATCAGGCGTTTTGCTTGTGGAGTTTTTCCAGCTTTTTCTTGATCCGGTCGCGCTTGAGATTGGACAGGTAATCAACGAACAGCTTGCCGTTCAGGTGATCGCATTCGTGCTGGATGCACACGGCGAGCAGGCCCTCGGCGATGAATTCATAGGGCTGGCCGTCACGGTTCAGCGCCTTCACCTTGACCCGTTGCGGGCGATCCACGTTCTCGTAGAAACCCGGAACAGACAGACAGCCTTCCTGGTACTGGTCCATCTCGTCGGTCAGCGGCTCGATTTCGGGGTTGATGAACACCCGCGGCTCGCTGCGATCTTCGGAGAGATCCATCACCACCACGCGCTTGTGTACGTTAACCTGCGACGCGGCCAGGCCGATGCCAGGTGCTTCGTACATGGTTTCAAACATGTCGTCGACCAACTGGCGAATGCTGTCGTCCACTTCGGCCACCGGCTTGGCGATGGTGCGCAGGCGCGAATCGGGAAATTCGAGGATGTTTAGAATGGCCATATGCGTAAGGGATGCACTGTAGGGTAAAGTCAAAATCGGCTGCTAGGCTTGGGACGTCACAAGCTGCAGCCCTAGTAAAACCGGAAGTCTCGCAAGACTCAGCGTTTCACGCGAAGCCAACATGATAAAGGGATTCACCGCATGAGGAAATCACTACTCGCCCTGCTGCTGTTGGCCGCGACAGGCCTTGTCCAGGCGCAAGTACAGCTCAGGGATGGCCATCCACAGAGTTACACCGTTGTCGCCGGTGACACACTTTGGGACATTTCCGGAAAATTTCTTAACCAGCCCTGGAAGTGGCCGCAGCTCTGGCGCGCCAATCCACAGGTTCACGACCCTGATCTGATCTACCCTGGCGACACGCTCAACCTGATTTACGTCGATGGTCAGCCACGCATCGTGGTCAATCGCGGCGCGTCCCGTGGCACCATCAAACTGTCCCCGCGTGTGCGCAGTACGCCGATTGCCGAGGCGATCCCGACCATTCCGCTGGGCGCAATCAATGCCTTTTTGCTGAACAACCGAATCATCGATAACGCCGGTCAGTTTGAAGCCGCGCCTCATGTCGTGGCAGGCCCTGGCGAGCGGGTGCTCAGTGGCGCGGGTGATCGCATCTATGCACGCGGACAGTTCGAGCCGAGCCATGTGGCGTACGGCATCTATCGCAAGGGCAAGACCTACGTCGATCCGGTCACCGGCGTGGTGCTGGGCATCAATGCCGATGACATCGGCAGCGGCGAAGTCATCGCCACGGAAGGTGATGTGGCGACGTTGCAAATGCAGCGCTCGACCCAGGAAGTGCGCCTTGGCGACCGACTTTTTGTCAGTGAAGAGCGCCGAATCAATTCTACTTTTGTCCCCAGTGAGCCTCAGCAACCCGTCGACGGCACCATCATCGACGTACCGCGGGGCGTGACCCAGATCGGTGAGTTCGACGTGGTCACCATTGATCGTGGCCGCCTAGATGGCCTGGCTGAAGGTAACGTGTTGGCGATCTACAAGACCGGTGAGACGGTGCGCGATCGGGTCAATGGTGATCAGGTCAAAATTCCCGACGAGCGTTCAGGGCTGCTAATGGTCTTTCGCACGTACGAGCGACTGAGTTACGCCATGGTGCTGCACGCAACCCGATCTCTGGCGGTGCAGGACAAAGTCCGCAATCCGTAATGCTATGTATCAGCTGTAAATCACTTTTCTCCACCGGCATGCTTCACTTATCAAATTGTTGTTAACAGACTTATCCACAGGTTGGTCCATTGGTTAAGGTGGACCACGGATCAAGGAAGATCACATGCCGTTGTTCGAAAAGGCCGGTCAGTCGCCGGCCGAACTGGAAGCACGCTTGCGTTTGCATCGGCTGCCGGAAGTCGGCCCAAAACGTTTTCACACCCTCATTGATGCGTTCGGCAGCGCCTCTGCCGCGTTGAGCGCGCCGGCTTCAGCATGGCGATCTTTACGGCTGCCGGCGGCGAGTGCCGAAGCCCGTCGCAGTGCTGAAGTACGCGACGGCGCCAGCGCTGCACTGGCTTGGTTAGAGCGCCCGGGCCAGCATTTGCTGATGTGGGACGATCCGGACTACCCCGCACTGCTGGCGGAAATCCCTGACCCACCGCCCCTGCTTTTCATCGCCGGAAACTGCGCTTTGCTCGATCGCCCGCAGTTGGGAATGGTGGGCAGTCGACGCGCTTCCAAGCCTGGACTCGACACCGCTGCAGCGTTCGCGCGGAGCCTGGCAGGTGCCGGTTTTGTCATCACCAGCGGGTTGGCGCTGGGTATCGACGGCGCCGCGCATCAAGGTGCTCTGGACGTAAAAGGCGGGACAATTGGCGTGTTGGGCACTGGCATTGAAAAACTTTATCCACAGCGGCATCGCCAACTTGCAGCACGCATGGTGGCCGACGGCGGGGCAGTGATTTCCGAGCTGCCACTGGACGCAGGACCCCACGCCAGCAACTTTCCCCGGCGCAATCGAATCATCAGCGGTTTGTCCTTGGGCGTGCTGGTGGTCGAGGCGAGTGTCGCCAGCGGATCGCTGATTACGGCACGTCTTGCTGCCGAGCAGGGCCGTGAGGTCTATGCCATCCCCGGCTCGATCCATCATCCGGGCGCCAGGGGTTGTCACCAGCTGATCCGTGAGGGGGCAGTGCTGGTGGAAACCATCGACCACATTCTCGAAGCGCTGCAGGGCTGGAAAAACGTCGCGCCGAGTCCTGACGTCGTTGATAAGCCGTCGACGTCGCTGCACCCGCTCCTGGCTCTTTTGCATGCGGCGCCTCAAACCGGCGAGGCGCTTGCCCACAACAGCGGTTGGCCTTTGCCAAAAGTCCTGGCGGCGCTGACCGAGCTTGAACTCGACAGCAGCGTGGCCTGTGAAGGCGGGCGATGGTTTGCCCGGGCGCGCTGAGGTTAAACTGCCCGCCAGCGTAATTTGGGAGAACAGACGATGGTCAGCAGTTGGCAAGTGCAGCAAGCCGCACGAGAAATTCGGGCCGGGGCGGTGATTGCCTATCCAACCGAAGCGGTGTGGGGGTTGGGCTGTGACCCTTGGGATGCGGAGGCGGTCTATCGCCTGCTGGCAATCAAGGCGCGGCCTGTTGATAAGGGCTTGATCCTGATCGCAGACAACATCCGTCAGTTTGATTTCCTCTTCGAGGATTTCCCTGAGCTGTGGATTGATCGCATGGCGAGCACCTGGCCGGGACCGAATACGTGGCTGGTTCCCCATCAAGGCCTGTTGCCGGACTGGATCACCGGAAAGCACGACACCGTCGCCCTTCGCGTCAGCGATCACCCCATCGTCCGGGAGCTGTGCGCGTTGACCGGCCCACTGGTGTCGACTTCCGCGAACCCCACCGGCCGCCCCGCCGCCCGCTCACGATTGCGCGTTGAGCAGTATTTCCACGAGCAGTTGGACTTGGTTCTGGGGGGAAGTCTCGGCGGGCGCCGCAATCCGAGTGTGATCAGGGATCTGGTCACGGCTGAGGTGGTAAGGGCGGGCTAAGCATTCTCCTGCCTGCTTTTGAATGGTTTTGGTCTGACCGCGACTTGCCTAAGCGGTGGAACGTGTAGGAGCGCGCTTGCCCGCGAATGAGATATATCTGTTACGCCTTGAGCGACTGACACAACGCATTCGCGGGCAAGCGTGCTCCTACAACGTCAAATGCGGGATCAAGGCACCAGGATGATCGACCCGACTGTTCTGCGGCCTGACAGTTCGGTATGCGCCTTCGCGGCATCCTTGAGGGCGAATTTCTGGATGTCGTCGACCTTCACTTTGCCGGTGGCAACCATTTCAAACACTTCATCCGCCATTGCCTGCAAGGCTTCCGGGGTGTTTGCGTAGGAGCCCAATGTCGGGCGCGTGACGTAGAGCGAGCCTTTCTGAGCGAGGACCCCCAGGTTCACGCCGGTCACCGCGCCTGATGCATTGCCGAAACTGACCAGCAGGCCTCGCAATTCCAGACAATTCAAAGAGGTTTCCCACGTGTCTTTGCCCACGCCGTCATAGACCACCGGGACCTTCTTGCCATCGGTCAATTCCAGTACACGCTGAACGACGTCTTCCTTGCTGTAATCGATCACTTCCCAGGCGCCGTGCGCCTTGGCGTGCGCAGCCTTTTCTGCCGAGCTGACCGTTCCGATCAGTTTGACGCCCAAGGCGTTGGCCCACTGGCAGGCGATCGATCCGACGCCGCCGGCAGCGGCATGGAACAAAATGGTTTCTTCAGGGCGGATCTCGTAGGTCTGGCGAAACAGGTACTGCACGGTCAGGCCCTTGAGCATGACGGCAGCGCCCTGCTCGAAGCTGATGCCATCAGGCAATTTGGCAATGTTCGCGGCCGGCGTCAGGTGGACGTCCCCGTATGCACCCAGCGGGCCTGTGCCGTACACCACCCGGTCGCCGACTTTGACGTGAGTGACTTCGCTGCCGACCGCTTCAACCAGGCCCGCGCCTTCGTTACCCAACCCCGATGGGAACGAAGGCGCCGGGTACAGGCCGCTGCGAAAGTAGGTCTCGATGAAGTTGACGCCAATCGCCTTGTTACGCACGAGCACGTCTTTCGGGCCTGGCGCCGGGGGTTCGAAGTCCACGTACTCAAGCACTTCGGGACCGCCATAAGCCTTGAACTGGATACGTTTTGCCATTTGCTTTCTCCGTCATGGATCGGACTTGCAGAGTATGACTGTCGATGCGAAAGGGCTCTATCGGACTCCTTCGTCGTCGCTTCGTCAACTGCGGCATCCGCCAAGCCGGTGATATGCTACGGGCCGAATTTCGCCGACGGGATTTGCTCAGCGAGGCGTGCCATCAACGCCAAGACCGGTCGAATCCCGCTCCCGACGCACGTTTTCAGTTATGCAGGTACCGACATGTCCTTTCGCACCGATGCCGTCAAAGCCTACTTGCTCGACCTTCAGGATCGCATTTGCGCCGCGCTGGAAACCGAAGATGGCAGCGCCCGTTTCGTCGAAGACGCCTGGGAACGGCCTGCGGGCGGTGGCGGACGCACCCGCGTTATCGAGAACGGCCACATCCTCGAAAAGGGCGGGGTCAATTTTTCCCACGTCTTCGGCGCCGGCCTCCCCCCATCCGCCAGTGCTCACCGACCGGAGCTGGCAGGACGTGGTTTCGAAGCGCTCGGTGTGTCACTGGTAATGCACCCGCATAACCCCCATGTGCCGACTGCCCACGCCAACGTACGGTTTTTCATCGCAGAGAAAGAAGGTGAAGAACCGGTATGGTGGTTCGGCGGCGGCTTTGACCTGACGCCCTATTACGGCGTCGAGGAAGACTGCGTGCACTGGCACCGCGTCGCCGAACAGGCCTGCGCGCCGTTCGGCGCTGACGTCTATCCCCGCTACAAGGCGTGGTGCGATCGCTACTTTCATATCAAGCACCGCAATGAGCCGCGCGGCGTGGGCGGACTGTTTTTCGATGACCTCAACGAGTGGGATTTCGACACCAGTTTCGCGTTCATCCGCGCCATCGGTGATGCGTTCGTCCAGGCGTATCTGCCCATCGTCCAGCGCCGAAAAGACACGCCGTACACGCCGCACCAGCGTGAATTTCAGGAGTTCCGCCGTGGGCGTTACGTTGAATTCAATCTGGTGTATGACCGGGGCACCTTGTTCGGGCTGCAATCGGGCGGCCGTACTGAATCGATCCTCATGTCGCTGCCGCCGCAAGTGCGCTGGGGCTATGACTTCAAGGCCGAGCCTGGCAGTGAAGAAGCACGCCTGACCGAGTATTTTCTGCAGGATCGCGACTGGCTGGCTGAGGCGGCCCAGTGATGGCTGATCAGTACGTTGTCTTCGGCAACCCGATCGGCCACAGCAAATCCCCGCTGATTCATCGCCTGTTCGCCGAGCAGACCGGTCAGGCGCTCGACTACCAGACCTCGCTCGCGCCGCTGGACGGCTTCACCGCTTTCGCCAAGGCGTTTTTAGAGACCGGCCGCGGTGCCAACGTCACCGTGCCCTTCAAGGAAGAAGCGTACCGGATGGCCGATCAGTTGACCGAGCGAGGCCGTCGTGCCGGGGCGGTCAATACCTTGGTCCTCCAAGCGGATGGCAGCCTGCTGGGCGACAACACCGACGGCGCAGGCCTGGTTCGCGATCTGAAGGTCAATCATGGCGTCACGCTCAAGGACAAACGCATTCTCGTACTAGGGGCTGGCGGTGCGGTGCGCGGCGCGCTTGAGCCCTTACTGGCGGAAGATCCTTACGTGCTGGTGGTTGCCAATCGGACGGTAGAAAAGGCTGAACGACTGGCCCAGGAATTCGCCGATATCGGCCCGGTGCTGCCCGCAGGCTATGACTGGCTGGAGGAGCCGGTAGACGTCATCATCAATGCCACGTCCGCCAGCCTTTCAGGGGAAGTACCTCCCATTTCGCCCAGCCTGATTCAGCCGGGCGTGACCTTCTGCTACGACATGATGTACGCCAAAGAACCGACCGCATTCTGCCGCTGGGCCACTGAACACCATGCCGGGCAAGCAGTGGATGGTTTGGGGATGTTGGTCGAGCAGGCCGCCGAGGCGTTCTACCTGTGGCGTGGCGTTCGACCGGAATCAGCGCCGGTGCTGGAGGAACTGCGACGGCTGATGGCGCAGATCTAGCGAATGTACCGACCTCATCGCGAGCAAGCTCACTCCTACAGACTGATATTGGCCCTGTAGGCGTGAGCTTGCTCGCGATGCTTCTTGTCGGCGCTTACAACTTGGCTTTCACCGCTGGCAGCGCGTCCTTGTCGTCAACGGTTTTCACGCCGTCGAGCCATTTGTCCAGCACCGCCGGATTAGCTTTCAACCACGCTTTCACCGCCTCGGTGTTGCTGACTTTCTTGTCCACCACGGTCTGCATGATCGAGTTTTCCATATCCTGAGTGAACACCAGATTGGAAAGCAGCTTGGCCACGTTCGGGCAGGCGTCGGCGTAACCTTTGCGGGTCACGGTGTAGACGCTGCCGGTATCGCCGAAGTACTTCTCGCCGCCTTTGAGGTAGTGCATGCCTTTGATCTGCACGTTCATCGGGTGCGGCGTCCAGCCGAGGAACACCACGAATTCCTTCTTCTTCACGTTGCGCTGCACTTCAGCCAGCATCGCCTGTTCGCTGGATTCCACCAACTTCCAGTCACCCAGTTCGAACTCGTTCTTTTTGATGATCTCCTGAATCGACGCGTTGGCCGGAGCGCCCGAGCCGATGCCGTAGATCTTCTTGTGGAATTTGTCGGCGAATTTGTTCAAGTCGCCGAAGTTGTGGACGCCTGCGTCATACACGTAATCAGGGACGGCGAGGGTGAACTCGGTGCCTTCCAGATTTTTCGCGTATTGCGTCACGTCACCCGTGGCGATGAACTTGTCGTAGAAACCCTGCTGCGCCGGCATCCAGTTGCCCAGAAAGACGTCGAGTTGTCCGTCCTTCAGGCCGCCATAGGCGATCGGCACCGCCAGGGTGTCGATCTTGGTTTTGTAACCCATGCCATCAAGCAATAAGCCTGCAGTGGCGTTGGTCGCAGCGATATCGCTCCAGCCCGGATCGGCCATGCGCACGATGCTGCAACTGGCGTCGGCGGCGTAGGCCACGACACTGCTCAAACTCAAGACCCCAACCGTCAGCGTGGTGAACAGCTTATTCATGGTGTGCCCCTTTTTTGGTTTTCTAAGTGTTGGCAGGGTTCAAGGTTGCGGATAACGGGCCTTGCGCTCCAGGTCGTCGAGATCGATATGGTTGCGCATGTACTGCTGACTGGCGTCGACCAGCGGCTGGTGATCCCAACTCTTCAGCTTGCCGATGGCCAGCGACTCGGCGACGAAACGCCGGCGCCGCTGACTGGCGAGCACCTGTTGGTGTATCGCCGGAATGTCCCACTTGGCCTTTGCTTCGGCCAGGAACGCAGCGAACAGGTCGTGATGAGCCTCGGATCGACTCAGCTCTTCCTGCTCGTTCGGATCGTTATGCACGTCGTACAACAGACATGGGTCCCGTTCCGAATAAATGAATTTGTACGCGCCGCGACGAATCATCATCAGCGGACTGTTGGTGCCCTCGGCCATGTACTCACCAAACACCTCGTCGTGACCGCCCTCGCCCTGCAGGTGCGGCAGCAGTGAGCGGCCATCAAGCGGCAAACCGGCGTCCAGCTGACCTTCAGCCAGCGCCACAAAGGTCGGCAACAGATCGGCGGTAGATACTGCGGCCTGCACGCGACCGGCCTTGAACTGCCCCGGAGCGTAGACCAGCAGTGGCACACGTGCCGACATCTCGAACCAGTGCATTTTGTACCAGAGCCCGCGCTCACCCAGCATGTCGCCATGGTCGCCGGAGAACACGATGATGGTGTCATCAGCCAGGCCGGTTTCCTCAAGGGTTTTCAGCAGTTTGCCGACGTTGTCGTCAATGTAGCTGCAGGCGCCGAAATAGGCGCGGCGTGCATCGCGAATCTTTTGCTCGGGCAGCGGCTTGTCCCACAGGTCATAGACCTTTAGCAGGCGCTGGGAATGAGGGTCCAGTTCGGACTGAGCCAACGGCGAGTGGGGCATCGGGATGTCTTCGTCGCTGTACAGATTCCAGTACGACTTGGGGATGGTGTACGGGTCGTGGGGATGGGTCATCGACACCGTCAGACAAAACGGCTGATCGCCGTCTTCGCGCACATGGTCGAACAGATACTGCTGAGCCTTGAACACCACTTCTTCGTCGAAATCGAGCTGATTGGTGCGTACGCAAGGTCCGGCTTGCAGCACCGAGGACATGTTGTGGTACCAGGTCGGGCGCACATCTGGCTCGTCCCAGTTCACGGCCCAACCGTAATCGGCAGGATAAATGTCGCTGGTCAGGCGCTCTTCGTAGCCGTGCAATTGATCGGGGCCGCAGAAATGCATCTTGCCGGACAGCGCCGTGCGATAGCCGAGACGACGCAGGTAGTGAGCGTAGGTCGGCACGTCTGCGGGGAAATCAGCGGCATTGTCGTAAGCGCCGATCTTGCTCGGCAACTGACCGCTGACCAGCGTGAAACGCGACGGTGCGCACAGCGGACTGTTGCAGTAGGCGGCGTCGAACACCACACCCTCAGCGGCGAGACGACTCAAATGGGGCATCTTGATGGGAGAAGAGGCGTACATCGGCAACATGGGCGCGGCCATCTGATCGGCCATGATGAAAAGAATGTTTTTGCGCTTCATGTATTCGTGGCATCCCATAGTCATTATTTATGCGAAAGTGCTCCGACCGAGGATGGTGTCCATGCCGTCCAAGGTAAAGCCCATGAGCGGCAATGCCTAGGATAAGTACAGCTTATGTTTGAAGCCCTTGGTGTCATGTCGCTGGATTTACTTCGTGGCTTCGAAGCCGCCGCACGGTTGCGCAGTTTTACCGCTGCCGCCATCGAGCTTGGCACCACTCAGCCGGCTATCAGCCAGCAAATCAAGCGGCTGGAGGAGCAACTGGCGACGCGGCTCTTTGATCGTATCTACCGCGGCATCGAGCTGACGGACGCCGGGCTGATCCTGTTCAATCACGTACAGACCGGGCTCCAGTCGATGGACGCCGGGCTCACCGCAATCACCGAGCAGCATCAGCACGAGGTGCTGCAAGTGGCGACGGACTTCGCCTTCGCAGCCTATTGGCTGATGCCGCGCCTGCACCGTTTCCACAAGGACAATCCCGACGTCGACGTCAGCCTGGTTACCAGCGAACGCAGCTACAGCATGCTTCGTGCGGATGTTGACGTGGCGGTATTGTTCGGTGACGGGCGGTTCAAGCAGGGGGAAAGCCACTGGTTGTTCAGCGAGGAAGTGTTCCCGGTCTGCAGTCCGCAGTTAGTGAAGGGGCGCGACCTGCCCTTGCCCACCGACGCGCTGAAAGACTTCGCGCTGCTGCACCTTCGCGGTGAAGGCGGCAACAACTGGTTTGACTGGGGTGGCGTGTTTCGCGCCCTGAATATTCCCCAGGCACCCGCGCCGGGGCAGCTGCGGTTCGACAATTACACATTGATGATTCAGGCGGCGATCGGCGGACAGGGCGTGGCCATCGGCTGGCGACATCTGGTAGATGATTTGCTGGAGCAGGGTTTGCTGTGCCGCCCGATCGAACCCAGCGCTGTCTCGGGATACGGTTATTACATCGTCCTGCCGCAACGCAAGCGCCGGGTGCAGATCGTACAGCGGTTCGTGGACTGGTTACGAAGTGAACAGGCGTTGAGCGGGGATCTTTTGAAGGGCAAATCGCTGCCGTCGATTGCGGTTTAGCGACTGGCACGAGCACTGTACGGCACTGTGTAGGAGCGCGCTTGCCCGCGAAATGCAGTCGTTCTGACTAACATACGGTGGCTGACACAACGCATCGCGGGCAGGCGCGCTCCTACAGGATTAGCGTCCGTCCCACATGACGTGAGTGGACGCCATTTCTAAACACCCTTAGTTCAGCACGCCATCCAGGATTTCATAGACGATGCCGCTGCCGATTGCGATCAGCACAACGTCCGGGCCCAGGCGGCGCCATTCGTAGCCATCGTATTGCGGCAGGTATTGCAGCGAGCGTTGGTCCAGTCGACGGCCATAACCGCGTGGCAGCGGGTGGCCTTTGACGATGTGGACGCCAGGGGGCAGAGGCTGACCGCGACCGATGACTTCACGGTGTTCGCTGATGGTCCGGCGCACGTCGCCGAAGTCAGCAGGAGGAGGCCCGCCCCGTGGACCATTGCCACGGTTATCGGCACGCGGGTCGTTGCGATGGTCGTTGCCGTTGTTATTCCCGTTGCCATTGCCGCGATCGCCCTGGGGCCCGCCCGGCTGACCGTGGTCCTGATGCTGGCCGGGCCCATTGTCATCGCCGCCGCGTTGATCCGGTGGTGCAGCCTGAACCAGCGCGCTGGCGCTGAGCATCAACACGCCCAACCCGGCGATCAAACGATTCGAGACTTTCATGTAGCGCGCTCCTGAGCCAATACGGGCAGCAAAAAGGGGTTCAGGACGTGGTCCTGAACCCCTTCGCTGTACGGCTTAGTGTGCTGCCAAGGACCGAGATTCCTCTGTATCAGAAACTTTACCTTCGGCTACGCGGGCTTTACGCACGCCTTGCGACAACTGCGCGCACAGCTCCAGCACGCCGCTGACTGCTTGTTCTGGCGAAGACGCATTGGCGATCTGGTCGATCAATGCCGAGCCGACAACAACACCGTCGGCCACGCGCGCAATGGCTGCTGCTTGCTCAGCCGTGCGAATCCCGAAGCCGACACTGATTGGCAGATCGGTATGGCGGCGCAGGCGTTGCACAGCATCCTTGACGTGATCAATGGTTGCCGAGCCTGCGCCCGTCACGCCTGCTACGGATACGTAGTAAACAAACCCGGAGCTGCCGTTAAGCACGGTAGGCAAACGAACGTCGTCGGTGGTCGGTGTGGTCAGGCGGATGAAGTCCAGACCGGCGTTCTGCGCAGGGTCGCACAGCTCGGCGTTGTGCTCCGGCGGCAGGTCCACAACAATCAGGCCATCAACGCCCGAGGCTTGGGCCTCGGAGATGAAGCGCTCAATCCCGTAATTATGAATAGGGTTGTAGTAGCCCATCAGTACCAGTGGCGTCGCGCTGTCCTCTTCGCGAAACTCACGCACCATCTGCAGCGTTTTCGCCAGGTTTTGCCTGGCGTTGAGTGCGCGAATGTTGGCCAGTTGAATGACCGGGCCGTCGGCCATTGGGTCAGTGAATGGCATGCCCAGTTCGATCACATCGGCGCCTGCCTTAGGCAAGCCCTTGAGAATAGACAGCGAGGTGTCGTAGCCCGGGTCGCCTGCCGTGACGAAGGTCACCAGGGCTGCGCGATTTTGTTCTTTCAGTTCGGCAAAACGTGTTTGCAGGCGGCTCATCAGTGTTTCTCCTGCTGGGACAGATCAAGGTGGTGCATCACGGTTTGCATGTCTTTGTCGCCACGACCGGACAGGTTGACCACCATCAGGTGATCCTTTGGCAGCGACGGTGCGCGTTTGAAGACTTCAGCCAGGGCGTGAGCGGTTTCCAGCGCCGGGATGATGCCCTCAAGGCGGCAGCATCTGTGGAAGGCAGCCAGCGCTTCGTCGTCAGTGACGGAGGTGTATTCGACCCGGCCAACGTCGTGCAACCAGGCGTGCTCAGGACCAATGCCTGGATAATCGAGGCCGGCTGAAATCGAGTGCGCGTCGGTGATCTGGCCATCGTCGTCCTGCAGCAGGAAGGTACGGTTGCCGTGCAGCACGCCGGGGACGCCGCCATTCAGGCTGGCGGCATGCTTGCCGGTTTCGATACCGTGACCTGCGGCTTCCACGCCGATGATGCGCACGCTCTTGTCATCCAGAAACGGGTAGAACAGGCCCATGGCATTGGAGCCACCACCAACACACGCCACCAGACTGTCCGGCAGACGACCTTCGTGTTCCTGCATCTGTACACGTGTTTCCTTGCCGATGACGGCCTGGAAATCGCGGACCATAGCCGGGTAAGGATGCGGGCCGGCGACGGTGCCGATCAAATAGAAGGTGCTGTCGACGTTGGTGACCCAGTCACGCAGCGCCTCGTTCATGGCGTCTTTCAGTGTGCCGGTGCCGGAGACCACCGGAATGATCGTGGCGCCCAGCAGCTTCATGCGAAATACGTTGGCCTGCTGACGTTCGATGTCAGTGGTGCCCATGTAGATGACGCATTCCAGCCCAAAGCGCGCGGCGACTGTGGCCGTTGCAACGCCGTGCATGCCAGCGCCGGTCTCGGCAATGATGCGTTTTTTGCCCATGCGCCGCGCCAGCAGGATCTGGCCGATGCAGTTGTTGATCTTGTGCGCGCCTGTATGGTTGAGCTCTTCGCGCTTCAGGTAAATCTTTGCGCCGCCACAGTACTCGGTCAGGCGTTCGGCGAAATAAAGCGGGTTGGGACGGCCCACGTAATCCCGCTGGAAGTAGGCGATATCGTTCAGGAATGATGGATCTGTCTTCGCGATCTCGTACTCGCGGTTCAGATCAAGAATCAGCGGCATCAGTGTTTCAGCGACATAACGGCCGCCGAACCCGCCGAACATGCCGCGGTCGTCCGGGCCGCTGCTGTAATCATTCTGTGTCTGGGTCTGGGTCATGTGGACCTCCGGAGGTGACGAATAAGATGAGCCGTCAGGCAGTGATCACACTCTAACCAGCGCCAGCGACGTTGAAAACCGATAAGATCTGCGCAACCTGTCAGGAAAACTCACATATCTCATGAGCCGAGACCTTCCGCCCCTCAACGCGTTGCGTGCTTTTGAAGCCACGGCCCGGTTGAATAGTGTCAGTCAGGCGGCTGAGCAATTGCACGTTACCCATGGTGCCGTGAGCCGTCAGTTGAAAGTGCTTGAAGAGCACTTGGGGGTTGGCCTGTTCAGCAAGGACGGGCGAGGCCTTAAACTCACAGATGCCGGGATTCGGCTGCGCGATGCGAGTGCTGAAGCATTTGATCGTCTGCGCAGCGTGTGTGCCGAGCTTAGCCAGGGCAGTGCGGATGCGCCGTTCGTCCTGGGATGCTCTGGAAGCCTGCTCGCACGCTGGTTCATCCCGCGACTGGGGCGCTTGAATGCGGACCTTCCCGACTTGCGCTTGCACTTGTCTGCGGGAGAAGGAGACCTCGACCCACGGCGCCCGGGTCTTGACGCTCTGCTGATATTTGCCGAGCCGCCCTGGCCGGCAGACATGCAGGTGTTCGAGCTTGCCAGCGAGCGTATTGGTCCTGTCTTAAGTCCGCGATTCGCAAGGTTTGAAGAGCTGCGACACGCACCTGTTCAGGCGCTTTTGGGAGAGCCGTTGCTGCAGACCACTTCACGCCTGCAAGCATGGCCGGCATGGGCTACGCAAAATGGCATCGATCCCGACGCATTGAACTTCGGGCAAGATTTCGAGCATTTGTATTATTTACTGGAGGCGGCCGTCGCTGGCCTGGGGTTGGCAATCGCGCCAGAGCCGTTGGTGGCTGATGACTTGAAAGCCGGACGCCTGGCTGCGCCATGGGGCTTCAGTGAAACCCCGGCGCAGCTAGCGTTGTGGGTGCCAAAACGCGCCGCAGATGGGCGTGCTCAGCACCTGGCTCGATGGCTCAAGCAGGAGCTCGAGCGATCGGGGCGGGCTTGATCAGCCGCGCTTGCACAGCAGATAAGCTGCCAGCAGGCCGATAGCGCCAACAGCGACGCCTGCGGTGGTCCAAGGATGCTCTTGTGCGTAGTCACGCGTCGCAACGCTGGTTTCACGTGTTTTGACTTTGACGTCTTCGTAGACATCGCTCAGCAGGCTGCGCGAATGGCTCAGCGCGCTTTCAGCGTTGGCTTTCAGATTTTTCAGGGTCTTGCGCGACTCGTCGGAAGCATCGGACTTCAAGCCTTCCAGCGACTTGAGCAGACTCTCGATCTCGGCTTCCATGCTTTGCAACGACGCTTTACGGGATGACGTGAATGCCATGGTTTGACTCTCCTGCTGTGATGAGTGGCGTGTGTTGTTTCCGACTCCAGGGTTTCGAGAAAGTGCAGTGCGTAATGCGAAGTACCGTTTCTTCTGAACTTTTAGGCCGCATTTCGGCACAGAGGTAGTGAACACAATCAATGCGGCCCTGCCACCGCGCAACACCTTTCAGGAGAACTGCCATGTCTGATCATCACACCTACAAAATGCTGGAGCTGGTCGGCTCGTCCACCGTGGGCACCGACGACGCTATTCAGAACGCGATTGCCCAGGCGGCCAAATCCGTGAAACTCATGGAGTGGTTCGAAGTGCTGGAAACCCGTGGCCACATCGAAGACGGCAAAGTCGGCCACTTCCAGGTCACCATCAAAGTCGGTTTTCGCATCGACAACAGCTGAGTCGCTGAACTTTTGAAGTGGCCGAGTGCCACAACCTTCGCTATACATACCGCGCAGTCGTGACTTTTTCCAAGGTTCATGACGCAGGTTCATGTAGTCAGGCCGCCCTATTGGAGCGGCCTTTTTGATCCGAAAATTGCGCCTGACGAGGGGATGTACCGATGAAAAAAGTTCTGTTGGCCATAGGCTTGTTGAGCATTGCGGGCACTACGATGGCCGCTGGAAAATCGTGCGATGACGTCAAAGCCGACATCGACGCGAAGATCAAAGCCAAAGGCGTTTCTTCCTACACGCTGGAAGCTGTTGAAAAAGGCAGCTCGGCAGACGCCAAAGTCGTCGGCACCTGCGAAGGCGGCAGCAAGGAAATCGTTTACAAGCGCGGCTGATAACGGCCCGTCGATACAAAAAAACCGACGCATCTGGCGTCGGTTTTTTTGTTTGCGGCGGATAGGCTCAGCGCGCGACCCTGAATCAGCCCTTCGCGGCTTGCGCCAGTATCTCGTAAGAGCGAAGCCGATCGGCGTGTTCGTACATGTCGCACGTGAAGATCAGCTCGTCCGCGTCGGTCTGTTCAAGCAGCACGTCCAGCTTCGCGCGAATCTTCTCGGGACCACCGACGACTGCCAGTCCCAGGAAATCCATCACTGCGTCGCGCTCATGGGGCAGCCACACTCCATTCATGCTCTCGACGGGTGGTTTCTGCATCAGACTCTGCCCACGCATCAGGCTCAGGATGCGTTGATACACCGACGTCACCAGATACTCGGCTTGTTCGTCGGTCTCTGCAGCGGCCAGCGGGACGCCGAGCATCACGTAGGGCTTGTCGAGCACCTCAGAAGGCTTGAAGTGGCTGCGGTAGACGCGAATCGCTTCGTGCATGAAACGTGGCGCGAAGTGCGACGCGAATGCATACGGCAGGCCCCGCTCACCGGCCAGCTGAGCACTGAACAGGCTCGAACCCAGCAGCCAGATTGGCACATTGGTATTCGTGCCGGGCACAGCAAGAACTCGCTGATGAGGCTGACGCGGCCCGAGGTAGTTGACCAGTTCAGTCACATCATCCGGGAAATCATCGGAACTGCCGGAGCGCTCGCGGCGCAGGGCGCGGGCGGTCATCTGATCAGAACCCGGCGCGCGGCCGAGGCCCAGGTCGATACGCCCGGGGAACAAGCTTTCCAGCGTGCCGAACTGCTCGGCGATCACCAGCGGCGCGTGGTTCGGCAGCATGATCCCGCCCGACCCAACCCGAATGGTTGAGGTGCCACCGGCCAGATAGGCCAGCAGAACAGAGGTAGCCGAACTGGCGATGCCGTCCATGTTGTGGTGTTCGGCTACCCAGAAACGGTTGTAGCCCCATTTCTCGACGTGTTGCGCCAGGTCCAGCGCATTACGCAGCGATTCCGCCGGGCCTTTGTCTTCGCGGACGGGTACCAGATCGAGCGTCGAAATCTTCACATCAGCTAATCGTTTCATAGGCCGTTGTTGATCCTCTTGGGCTTGAGTCGGCGCATCCGTCGGGGACATCACGCGAGCAAACCGGCATTAAGACTAAATATTTGCGTTAAGCCATAGAATAAGGGCGGATTTCATAGTTGCAATGGGTAAGGCGAAATTTCCTACTAATTTGGTCGGAATTAAAGTTGTATCCCGCCGCAAAAAAGCACAGGCGGCATAAGCGTTGAACTAAGTCCCGCCTACACTCCTCAGAACTTTGGTCCGCGTGCGAGCGAAATCGCACTTTTTCATGAGGAGACACCATGAGCATCGTCAAGAAAGCATCCGCCCACTGGGAAGGTGACCTGAAGTCGGGTATCGGCAGCATCTCTACTGAAACCGGCGTTCTGCGTGAAGCGCCGTACGGCTTCAAGGCCCGCTTCGAAGGCGGCAAGGGTACCAACCCGGAAGAACTGATCGGCGCAGCCCACGCTGGCTGCTTCTCGATGGCCCTGTCGATGATCCTCGGCAACGCCAATCTGAAGGCCGACAGCATCGACACCACTGCTGACGTCACCCTGGATCAAGTCGATGGCGGGTTCGCAATCACCGCAGTGCACCTGACACTGAAAGCCAAGATTCCCGGCGCAACCCAGGAACAGTTCGAGAAGCTGACCAACGATGCGAAGGAAGGCTGCCCGGTTTCCAAGGTGCTGAACGCCAAGATCACGCTCGATGCCACGCTCGTGAGCTGATTCGCGTTACTGTTGCACTCGATGGCCCGCAATTGCGGGTCATCTTCGTTATGGCCGCGCGAGAACCGGCATGCGGCCCCACGGTCACATGCAACGCCGATGCGTATCGCACGGTGTCGAAGGAGTCGATCATGAAACGTATTGCCGCAATGCTGATTCTCTGTGCGCTGACCACCAGCGCCTTAGCTGCTCCCAAGCCCTGTGAAGAGCTCAAGGACGAAATCGAAGCCAAGATCCAGGCCCAGAATGTTAGCTCTTACACGCTGGAAGTCGTGACCAACGAAGATGTGCATGATCAGAACATGGTCGTCGGCACCTGCGAAAACGGCACCAAGAAGATCATTTATCAGAACAATGATCGGTAGCCTGGGTGCGAGCGTAAATTTTTCGTGAGCCTTGTAAGCGAGCTCGTGCGCGTGCGTACGTCGCATCCTCGCGTCAGGGAATACAGAAGATGTCCCCCTCCTCCGCGAGCACATTGCGTTGCTCGTCCCGCAACTGCGCGTCGATACTGTTAGTGATGTTGCGCACATCGAGGCGGTAGCGATGGCCGGCCTCGAAGCGGTCGTAGTTGATCGTGACGTAGCAGGTCCGCTCGTTGTAAATGTCCATCGACAAGCCCATCGCGCCGGGCGCGTAATCGTAGTCATACCGCACTTCGAGCGTGTGCTTGCCGGGCGTCACCTGAAAGAAGCGACCGTCGTAGGTGCGCACGCCGTCGAGCTTGTCGGCCATCAGGGTTTTGCCGGTGAACGTATGCAGGTCGACCCACGCCTGCTGGGGATCAACCGCAGGCAGCGGTCCCGCGCATCCGGCCAGAAGACTCAGGGCAACGAGGGACAGAGGCAAGCGCATGATGAACTCCGCAGTAGGGCAAATGGCTATGATGGTTGCGTCAGAGGCGGGCTGTCCGGCATAACGCTGATGTTTGCACTTCATGAATATCGAGGTTAAGGCTGCTGCATGATTCGATCAAAAAAGGCCTGGCTGCAATACGGTCTCCCGGTGCTGGCGACTTTACTCCTCGGGGGCTGCTCCAGTCTTTCCTATTACTCACAACTGGCCAGCGGCCAAATGGCCCTGTTGCGGGCGCGCGAGCCGGTTGCTGACGTCATCGCAGACCCCAGTCGCGACCCCAAACTGCGCGATCATCTGCGCACATCTCAGCAGGCCCGTGCGTTTGCGACCGAGCATCTGCATCTGCCGGATAACCGCAGCTATCGTCTTTACGCCGACATCCATCGCGCGTATGTCGTCTGGAACGTCTTCGCGACCGGCGAATTTTCCCTTGATCCTGTCACCCATTGCTTCCCCATCGCCGGGTGCGTGGCCTATCGCGGCTATTACACCCAAGGCGCAGCGCGCGGGGATGCGGCCGTTCAGAAGCTTGCGGGCAAGGACGTGTATGTCAGCGGCGTTGAGGCGTATTCGACGCTCGGCTGGTTCGATGACCCGATCATGAGCTCGATGATGAACTGGGGCGATGAGCGACTGGCCACGCTGATCTTCCACGAGCTGGCGCACCAGCGGTTTTACGTGAAGGACGACAGTGAATTCAACGAGTCCTACGCCAGTTTCGTGGAGCAGGAAGGCACGCGTCAGTGGCGCGCGGCGCGGGGATTGCCTGCCGAAGGTGGCTCTTCGGAAGCGCGGCGACGCGATCAACTCACCCAACTGGCCCTCGACACCCGGGATCGGCTGAAAGCGCTGTACGCCGAGCCGCTGAGTCCGCAGGTCATGCGCGAACGCAAGGCGGCTGAATTCGAGCGTTTTCGCAGCGAGTATCGGCAGTTGCGCGACAGCCAGTGGGGCGGCGACAAGCGTTTCGACGGCTGGGTGTACGCACCGATGAACAACGCACGCCTGCTGCCCATTGGTCTGTACGATCAGTGGGTACCGGCGTTTGAAGCGTTGTTCAGGCAGGTGAACGGCGATTGGCCCGCGTTCTATTCGGCGGTGGAAAAGCTGGGCGGGTTGCCCAAGGAAGAACGCAAGGCGGCGTTGGAGCGGCTCGGCCAGAAAACTTCAGCGGAATGATCGTTCCCCCGCTCCGCGTGGGAATGCCGCCCGGACGCTCTGCGTCCAGCCGTGAGGTGACGCGGAGCGTCCCGGGATTCATTACCACGCGGAGCGTGGGAACGATCACATAATGCCGCCACCGAGAGCCATCAGCTTTTGATAAACGCCCGATGCAGCGCGCTCACCGAATCAAAATGATACGTCGGCGCCTCGGCCTGCAACTCCTCGCGACTGCCGAATCCGTACCCCACCGCCGCCACGTCCAAGCCGTTGCGCTTGCCGCCAATCAGATCGTGTTTACGGTCCCCTATCATCAGCGTCTGTTTCGGGTCGAGCTGCTCCACATCCAGCAAGTGCCGAATCAGCTCGACCTTGTCAGTACGGGTGCCGTCCAGCTCGCTGCCGTAGATCAGCTTGAAATGGCGCGCGAAGTCGAAATGCCGGGCGATTTCATGGGCGAACACCCAGGGCTTGGATGTCGCGATGAACAGCGTACGGCCCTGATCCGAGAGCATGTCCAGCAGCTCGAAAATCCCGTCGAACACCAGATTCTCGTAAAGGCCCGTGACCTTGAAGCGCTCGCGGTAAAAGCCCACCGCTTCCCAGGCCTTCGCTTCGTCGAAGTCGTAGGCGCGCATGAATTGCTGCAGCAGCGGCGGCCCGATGAAGTGCTCGAGCCGGGTGATGTCGGGTTCGTCGATGCCCAGTTTGCTCAATGCAAACTGGATGGACCGGGTGATGCCTTCGCGCGGATCGGTCAGGGTGCCGTCCAGGTCGAACAGAATATTCTGGTAATGCATGTGTGCTCTCAGCAGGGTTTGTCGAAGCCTTCGGCCAGGTGCTGGTCTTTCAACTTCACGTAATTGGTCGCGCTGTAGGGGAAGAAAGCGATCTCTTTTTCGGTCAGCGGGCGCATCTGCTTCACCGGACGCCCGACGTAAAGAAACCCGCTCTCGAGACGTTTGCCGGGTGGCACCAGGCTGCCCGCGCCGATGATCACCTCGTCCTCCACCACTGCGCCATCCATGATCGTGGTGCCCATGCCGATCAGAATTCGATTGCCGACGGCGCAGCCGTGCAGCATGACCTTGTGGCCGATAGTGACCTCATCGCCGATCAACAGCGGAAAACCGTCGGGGTTGAACGGCCCGGCGTGGGTGATGTGCAGCACACTGCCGTCCTGCACGCTGGTGCGCGCGCCGATGCGGATGCGGTGCATGTCGCCTCGGATGACCGTCAGCGGCCAGACCGAACTGTCGGCGCCGATTTCGACGTCGCCGATCACAATCGCCGAATGATCGACAAACGCCCGCTCGCCAAGGGCCGGGGTGTGGTTCTGGAACGTGCGAATGGCCACGATAGGCTCCTTCTCTGGCGCCGATAGCTGCGGTCGGCGCCGATTGTAATTAAGATGCGTGGGTGTTTCTTTTAGCCAAGGTGCCAAACCGTGAGCGCGAACAACCCTCTGTTGCAATCCTACGACCTGCCACCTTTCTCGGCGATTCGCGCCGAGCATGTAAAACCTGCCATTGAACAGATTCTCGCCGACAACCGCGCCGCGATTGCCGAGATCCTCGCCAAGCAAGGTTCTCAGCCTACATGGGCTGGCCTGGTACTGGCGATGGACGAACTCAATGACCGCCTGGGCGCCGCCTGGAGTCCGGTCAGTCACCTGAACGCTGTGTGCAACAGCGCGGAACTGCGCGAGGCCTACGAGTCTTGCCTGCCAGCCCTGAGCGCTTACTCGACCGAAATGGGCCAGAATCGCGAGCTGTTCCAGGCCTTCGAAGCCTTGGCGAACAGCCCGGAAGCGGCGAATTTCGACGTCGCCCAGAAAACCATTCTCGAGCAATCGCTGCGTGACTTCCGCCTGTCGGGCATTGATCTGCCGCCGGAACAGCAAAAACGCTACGCCGAAGTGCAGAGCAAGCTGTCCGAACTGGGCAGTCAGTTCTCCAACCAGTTGCTCGACGCGACTCAGGCCTGGAGCAAGCACGTCACAGATGAGGCCGCCCTCGCCGGCCTGACCGATTCGGCCAAGGCGCAGATGGCGGCCGCTGCCCAGGCGAAAGACCTGGAAGGCTACCTGATTACGCTTGAGTTCCCGAGCTACTACGCCGTAATGACTTACGCCGAAGACCGCGCACTGCGTGAGGAAGTCTACGCGGCGTATTGCACCCGCGCGTCGGACCAGGGTCCGAACGCTGGGAAGAACGACAACGGCCCGATCATGGAACAGATTCTCGATCTGCGTCAGGAACTGGCCAAACTGCTGGGTTTCGCCAGCTTCTCCGAGCTGAGCCTGGCCACCAAAATGGCCGAGTCCAGCGATCACGTTCTTAGCTTCCTCCGTGATCTGGCCAAGCGCAGCAAGCCGTTTGCCGTTCAGGATCTGCAGCAGTTGAAAGCCTATGCCGCCGAACAAGGCTGCCAGGATCTGCAAAGCTGGGACAGCGGTTTCTACGGCGAGAAGCTGCGCGAACAACGCTACAGCGTTTCCCAGGAAGCCCTGCGCGCCTACTTCCCGGTCGACAAGGTTCTGACCGGCCTGTTCGCGATCGTACAAAAACTGTACGGCATTGAAATCGCCGAGCAGAAGGGCTTCGATACCTGGCACCCGGACGTTCGCCTGTTCGAAATCAAGGAAAACGGCCAGCACGTCGGCCGCTTCTTCTTTGATCTCTACGCTCGCGCCAACAAGCGTGGCGGCGCATGGATGGACGGCGCCCGCGACCGTCGCCGCACCGCTGAAGGCACACTGCAAAGCCCTGTGGCCAATCTGGTCTGTAACTTCACCCCGGCAGTCAGCGGCAAGCCTGCGCTGCTCACCCACGATGAAGTCACCACCCTGTTCCACGAATTCGGCCACGGCCTGCACCACCTGCTGACCCGCGTCGAACACGCGGGCGCGTCGGGCATCAATGGCGTGGCGTGGGATGCGGTCGAGCTGCCAAGCCAGTTCATGGAAAACTGGTGCTGGGAGCCGGACGGCCTGGCGCTGATCTCAGGTCATTACGAAACCGGCGAGCCGCTGCCTCAGGACCTCCTTGAGAAAATGCTGGCGGCCAAGAATTTCCAGTCCGGCCTGATGATGGTCCGCCAGCTGGAATTCTCCCTGTTCGACTTCGAATTGCACGCCACCCACGGCGACGGCCGCACCACGCTGCAAGTGCTCGAGGGCGTGCGTGACGAGGTGTCGGTGATGCGCCCACCTGCGTACAACCGTTTCCCGAACAGCTTTGCGCATATCTTTGCCGGCGGTTATGCAGCGGGCTACTACAGTTACAAGTGGGCCGAAGTGCTCTCTGCCGATGCGTTCTCGAAGTTCGAGGAAGAAGGCGTATTCAACGAGCAGACCGGCCGGGCGTTCCGTGAGGCCATTTTGGCGCGGGGCGGGTCCCAGGCGCCGATGGTGCTGTTCGTCGACTTCCGCGGACGCGAGCCGTCGATTGACGCACTCTTGCGCCATTCAGGCTTGAGTGAGGAAGCGGCAGCATGACCGAAACACCGCAGGTGATTACCAAGAAGCGCTTCATCGCCGGGGCGGTCTGCCCGGCATGCAGCGAGCCTGACAAGTTGATGATGTGGAGCGAAGACGACGTGCCGCACCGTCATTGCGTGCACTGCGGTTATTCCGACACCCTCAATGCCCAGGGGCAATCGATCCCGACAGAACTTGGCACGCGAGTGAACAAGCCTGTGGTGAAGCCGGCTGATCCCAAGGTGCAGGGCGTGCAGTTCTTCCCGAATCCGAAGCTGAAGAAGCCGGTGGATCCGAGTTGACGTGATCTCGGATAAAAAAAGGGATGCCCGCCGTGGGTATCCCTTTTTTTGTATCGTTTGCGGATTACCGTGCGCCGTTGATATAGGCGAAAGAGATCTTGCCTCCGACGGCCCTGGTGTAATTCGTCACTTTAACGTCACTGTTTGAATAGCTGCTGTTGAAGCTCGGGATGACGACGGGAAGGGTAATGTCGCGCAGAACCTCCACAGTCGTCCGCCCCTCGCTGAAATCACCTTGGGGATGGCCCGTGAGCGTGAAAGACGTGCCGGCTTTAGCCTTGAGGATTCTGGCAGACTGAATTTCGTCGTTGGAACAGCCAAAGCTATTGCTCTTCATCTTCATGTTGTAACTGGAGCTGAAAGGAATCACGCAATCCAGGTTCTGACTGGCATGGGTGCCCTCGTAGAACGCCACCGATGCATCGGAAAAGTCGGTGGGTGTCCGGCTGATGACAATGCGCGACGTCTTTCCATCAAGCCCGTTGTTGCGGTTATAAACGGCCTGGTAATCGCTGGTGCTCGCATCGGACTCGAAACTCGGAATGACTACACGCTCGCCAATGCCAATGTTGCGCTTCACGTCGATGGTGATGTGGTCGTCCTGGGTATTGCCACTGCCACTGTCGAACAACTGAATGCGGGTTCCACTGGCAACCCCCGACAAGGACATCGACCTCGCCTCATCGTTTTCACAACCGTTGGCCTTGCGATTGACCACCCCGGTGCTGACAGGGATCACGCAGACAATGTCTTGGGACCGGCTTGCATTTCGACCTTCATGCAGAAAGATGCCGCCGTTGTTGAGCGCAGCGGTATAACGCTCTGCCTCACCGCTCCTGTAATTGTTGATACCAACGTAGTTGGGGACAACACCACAGTTGTCCTGGCGGCGCTTGAGGTAAGTCAGGTTGTTGTCGTAGCTGGCCGAGTCGAAGACGGTAGATGTGCCCGGGTGAAACTGATTCATGAGGAACAACCGTTTCCACTGCTTACCCGTCGAGGCGGCTACCTTTTCAGTGTTGAGCGGCAACCCACCCCAGCGCGTGGGGCAAGACCAGTCGTGAGTACTTTCAATGCTGCTGGCAACGTTCCCCAAGGTGTCCCACTTGTTCTGCACAATCCAATCCTGATCAAACATGACCGTGATCTTTTTGCCCTGGACCCAGTAGTCGCCTGCGACCTCACGTTTGTCCGCCAACAGGATCAGACGGTTATTACGTGCCGCCATCTGGTTGAGCGTCGGCCACCGATCCGCAGCGAAGTTTGCCGGGTCGAATGAAACGCTCGCCAGCTCCGGCAGGGTATTGAATACCTCCTGCAGGTGTTCCCGGTTGACGTAGGTTTCGAGGAACAGCGTGACGACCTCACTTGGATTCCTTTGCAGGAAAGGCAGAAATTCTGTTTTCAAGTGATTGGATAACGGCCCGTAGCAGGCCAATTGCTTATGGCACACTTTGATGCGTTCTTCGGGGCGAGGATTTGTGTTTTCTACATAAAGATCAAGCATGAAACCTCTGACGCCATCGTTGAGTTGGCTCGGCATCTCCTTCAGGTTTTGATTGATCTTTTCATAGGAATTATGGGTGGTGACCCAACTGTACTCATTGAATGGGTTATTCCGCGAATCGAGCATAGTCGCGTGTGCCTTGAGTGTGGCTATGCCAAAAATTGCCGCCAGGGCAATCCGTGTGTAATTGAACGTCATTGTCGAAATCCTTTTCGATAGGGTGTTTCCGGTAGGCGTTAAACGCATCCATGCCAATATCGGCATGTGCTTAGTAGTAGTTGTGTTTTGTGTCAGCGCCACCCTGCCGCCAGAAGGCTATGTTGCAAAATGCGAGTGATTTTCGAGCAAGGGGACTGGATCGATTGGCAAGGCAACGATGAAACCGATCCCCTTAATTGATCATGCCTACTTTGTGCGACCAGCCTTTAATCGCACAAAGGGCAAACACGCTGGTGCTGCACGCACCGCTATCCATTGCCGACTTCAGCGCCGCCACATCGACATTATTGATGTAGGCAATCCCGCGCTTGAGGCTGTCTTCGTCGCCATAACCGCCGTGCTCCATCTCATCCAGCGCCGCCTGTTTGCTCCAGCCCTGGGCGACGATGCGGTACATCGCTGCCACCAGACCGGTTCGGTCCAAGCCGTGCTTGCAGTGAATGAGCACTGGCCCGTTTTGTTGCGCGGTCTGTATGGCGCGCAGGCTTTCGATCACATCGGCATCGTCAATGTGAACCACTTGTAACGGAATCTGGACCTGCGCCACGGAGGCGTCGGACAGCCATTTGCTGTCACTTTCCTTGAGGAAGTTGATCACCGTGTGTACGCCAAGCTGTTGCAGAAGTGGCTGTGCGGCAGCGTCAGGCTGGCGACTGCGGTAAAGCGTTGGCGTGATCTGGTAGAGGTTGTAGTGCGCATCCACCAGCTGCGCCCACTGCGACGGGCGTGACAATTGCGCCGGTGAAACATCCTCGGCTTTAGCGAGAGAGGCAGATGACACGGCCAGCATTAGGATGAGTTGAGCAACGAGCGGGCGAAGGCGCATGGAAGACGTACCGTGGAAAACCAGCCATTTATCGATGCGGCAAGTCTTCGCTGGATTGGGTCAAGGCGCTGTGAGGCGCGTGTCAAAAGTTGGTGAAAGCCGTTGATCGGTGCCAGGGTTTTTTTCCGGGTTTGCGCGTGAAGGGCATGAGCGTTTCACGATACTGTATGCATAACCAGTTATCGAGGAGCCGTCATGTCCATTCACTTGCCCCCGCGCGGGCGCGGCACCGCGACCAACCCGCATAACCGCTTTGCGCCCAACCGATCCGTGGTCGAAGACGACGGCTGGTACCAGGAAGTGCCGCTGACCCAAGGCACCACCGTCACGCTGGAAACGGCCAAGAGCATCATCGCGCGCAACTCGTCGCCCGACATTCCTTTCGACCGTTCGATCAATCCTTACCGGGGATGCGAGCATGGCTGCATTTATTGCTACGCCAGACCGAGCCACGCTTATTGGGACATGTCGCCAGGGCTGGACTTTGAAACCAGATTGATCGCCAAAACCAACGCTGCCGCTCTGCTGGAGCAGCAGCTGTCCAAGCCAGGCTATAGCGTTGCGCCGATCACCCTGGGCGCGAACACTGATCCGTATCAGCCCATCGAGCGCGAATACGCATTGAGCAGAGCGACGCTGGAAGTGCTGCTGCGCTATCGCCATCCGGTGACGATCATCACCAAGGGCTCGCTTATTCTCCGGGATCTGGATCTGCTGTCCGAGCTGGCAAAGCTGCGGCTTGTGTCGGTGTTCATCAGTCTTACGACGCTGGACGATGAGCTCAAGCGCATCCTTGAACCCCGTGCTGCCGCGCCTAAAGCCAGGTTGCGGGCGATACGGGTCTTGCGCGATGCCGGTGTGCCGGTGGGCGTTTTGCTGGCGCCGATGATTCCGATGATCAATGACATGGAGCTGGAGAAGCTGATGGCCGAGGCCAAGGCCGCCGGCGCATTGAGTGCGAGCTACGTGATGCTGCGTCTGCCCCTGGAGGTTGCCCCGTTGTTCGAAGAGTGGCTCCAGGCGCATTATCCGCAGAGGGCCGAGCATGTGATGAGCCTGGTGCGACAGAGCCGTGGCGGTGAGGTGTACGACAGCCGCTTTGGCTCGCGAATGCGCGGTGAGGGGGTGTTCGCCGAACTGCTGGCGCAGCGTTACAGCCTCGCCATCAAGAAGCACGGGTTGAACCGGCGGGAAAGTTTTCAGCTGGATTGCAGCGCGTTTTGCCCGCCCGGTGGTCAGATGTCGCTGTTGTGACTCGAGTGGCGTCTTACAGGGCGAGATCGCTGATCTTGCGGCTTGAACCGGGTTGCCATTGCAGGAGCGCGAGCTTGCGGTTTAGATTTTCTAACGCAAGACCCGTGATCTAGAGCCATGCATTCAGTTTCAATTAAGTTTGCGTCGTTAAGGTGAGTCGGAAGTGACCGATTGGTCTTGTAGGAAAAGAGTCGTACGAAGGCCAGAAAAAAGTGGGTCATCCACAGGATTCGCCGGAAAATTCACTTAAATCCGTCAGAGAGGATGAAACATGAGTGACCAGGATAAGCAGCCTCAGGCTGCGACGACAGGCGTAACGCCTCAGGTGGAAACCGCCGAAATGGCACTGAAGCAACTCGTTGATGGCTTCAAGCAATTCCGCCATGACGTCTTCCCTCAGCAGGAAGAACTGTTCAAGAAACTCGCCACCGCCCAACATCCCCGGGCCATGTTCATCACCTGCGCCGACTCGCGCATCGTCCCGGAACTCATTACCCAAAGCTCGCCAGGCGATCTGTTCGTCACCCGTAACGTGGGTAACGTCGTCCCGCCTTATGGCCCCATGAATGGCGGCGTCTCGACGGCTATTGAATACGCTGTCCTGGCCTTGGGCGTGCAGCACATCATTGTCTGTGGCCACTCCGATTGCGGGGCCATGCGCGCCGTTCTCAACCCCGACACCCTGGAGAAAATGCCGACGGTCAAAGCCTGGCTGCGTCACGCCGAGGTTGCCAAGACCGTTGTGCAGGACAACTGCAACTGCACCAGCGAGCATGAAACCATGCACGTGCTCACCGAAGAAAACGTCATCGCGCAGCTGCAGCATCTGCGCACTCACCCTTCCGTGGCGTCCAAGCTGGCCAGCGGTCAGCTGTTCATCCACGGCTGGGTTTACAACATCGAGACCAGCGAAATCCGCGCCTACGATGCCGAGCAGGACTGCTTCCTGCCCTTGGATGGCGACCATCCAGTGCCGATGGCGTCGATCCCCCGCGGGCGATATTGATCGCCGGCTGACCCGCTGCGCCAGAGTGCAGCGGCGTCGGCCCTGACGGTTCCACCCTCATACAAGCTCGTAGCGGCCGCGCATAGCGTGTGCCGCCGGGCGTTGTCACGTCTGAATTCCGGAGAGTCGTCATGGCTACTACTGATCTGAAAGCGCTGTTACCACGGGAGCTGCTGGCTTCCGTGGTGGTTTTTCTGGTGGCCCTGCCGCTGTGCATGGGGATCGCCATCGCTTCCGGCATGCCGCCCTCCAAGGGTCTGATCACCGGCATCATCGGCGGTCTGGTGGTGGGCTGGCTGGCCGGTTCGCCGCTGCAGGTCAGCGGCCCGGCGGCAGGTCTGGCAGTGCTGGTGTTCGAGCTGGTTCGTGAGCACGGCATGGCCATGCTAGGGCCGATTCTGCTGCTCGCCGGTGCGCTGCAATTGCTGGCTGGACGCTTGAAGCTCGGCTGCTGGTTTCGCGTCACGGCGCCGGCGGTGGTGTACGGCATGCTCGCGGGCATCGGCGTGCTGATCGTGCTCTCTCAGGTTCACGTCATGTTCGACAGCGGGCCCAAGCCTTCCGGGCTCGATAACCTCGTGGCGTTCCCGCAGACCGTCATGGGTGCGATGGGGATGGGCAGCGCCATGCAGGCTGGTCTGCTCGGGCTGGGGACCATCGCAGTAATGTGGCTATGGGAAAAGCGTCGGCCTCATGCACTTCGGTTCGTACCGGGCGCGTTGCTCGGCGTCGGCCTTGCGACGGTGGTGAGTCTGGTGATGAGCTTGCAGGTCAAGCGCGTCGAGGTTCCGGCCAACCTGGCCGAGGCCATCGACTGGCTGCGCCCTGCAGACCTGCTGAACCTGGCTGACCCTGCCATCCTGATCGCGGCGATTGCCGTCGCCTTTATTGCCAGCGCAGAAACTCTGTTGTCGGCAGCGGCAGTGGATAGGATGCACGACGGCCAGCGTTCGGACTTCGACAAGGAGCTCAGTGCCCAGGGCGTGGGTAACATGCTCTGCGGTCTGGTCGGCGCTTTGCCGATGACCGGCGTGATCGTGCGCAGTTCGGCCAACGTTCAGGCCGGTGCCAAGACGCGGCTGTCGGCGATGTTCCACGGTTTGTGGCTGCTGGCATTCGTGCTGTTGCTGTCCAGTGTGCTGCAAAGCATTCCCGTGGCGAGCCTTGCCGGCGTGCTGGTCTACACCGGCGTGAAGCTAGTGAATGTTCAGGCGCTCAAGGGGCTGGGACGCTACGGCCGCATGCCGATGTTCATCTACGGCGCGACCGCCAGCGCGATTGTCCTGACCGACCTGCTGACGGGTGTATTGATAGGCTTTGGCCTGACACTGGTGAAGCTGGCGCTGAGTGCATCGCGCTTGAAGATCAATCTCGTCGACCTGCCGGCCGAAGGGGAAATGGAGCTGCGCCTCAACGGTTCGGCCACGTTCCTCAAGGTGCCGGCTCTGACGCAGACGCTGGAAACCGTGCCGCCCGGCACCACGCTGCATGTCCCGCTTGGCAACCTGAGGTACATCGACCATTCCTGCCTGGAGCTGCTGGAGGAATGGGGTCGCGCCAACGCCGCGCAGGGCTCGCGTTTACTGCTGGAGCAACGGCTGCTCAAGCGTCGCGTGGAAGGAAGGATTCGCACGTCGATCGGAGGCGCTGCGCTGCATTAAGGTCCGCGTGGGTGGAGTGCGGGGTCAGTCTTTCCCGCACTCCAGCTCCAGCCCAACGCCCAGCTGACGCGACAGGCTGGGCCAGCGTCTCCACGCCGCATCGGTGTCCGGGCTGGCGAGGCGTTCGCGGTAGGCTTCCACCGACTCCAGCGAGAAGCTGTCGTCATCGAGCATCTCGTCGATTGCGTGATGGACCACTTCGTCGAGCTGATTGGCAAACGACTCGCCGATCAGTTGGTGGGCGATGACGCTGGCCACGGTGGTGTTCACCGGTATCAGAGGCTGGCCGAAATGCTTGATGTACAGATCATTCACTTCTTCCACCAGGCGGTGGGCCAGATACGCTTCATCCAACAATCCATCCAGCCCTTCGTGGCCCGCCATGATGGCGGGCGGCGCGGTGAAGAATTGCTCGGCGATTTTCAGAACCGGCTCGATCTGGCTTTCGATGCCCGCCTGCAGTGCTACGTCATGGGCGGCATCCAGCAAGTCCGGAACCTGACCGATGTAGGCAATGACGAAACGCGTCAGTACGCCTCTGGCGTCTACGTCAGGCAGGTGAATGGACGGGTGAAGATGAGGAAGTTGCGATTCCAACTGGCGCGATAGCTGACCGGATTGGTTTTCGTGTTCCTGGGCTCGGGTGATCTGCTCGCGCAATGCGGCGGTGTTCATGGATGCTCCATAGGCAATGAAACCAGGCGGTCATTATAGGGAAGTCATACCTTAGCCTGCTCACGAATGAGGCTAAGACGTAATTGTCATAACAGGTTCACGCTTATGTGCATAATCGCGCGCTCCTGGATCACTGATGTGTTGAACCCATGACCCGAACCCAGAAAGCTGTCTTCATCCTTGTGGCCATCGTGGCACTGGTGCTTGGCCTGACCGTCTACCGTGTGCTGTCCGGAACGGACCAGGGCGACCAGGCCGCCCATATCGATGCAGGGATTATCCTTCTCCCGCAGAGCCGCGCTGTGCCGGATCTCTCGCTCACCGATCAGGACGGCCAACCCCTTTCATTGAGCCAATTGAAGGGCAAATGGACGGTATTGTTCTTCGGCTACACCTTCTGCCCGGACATCTGCCCGACCACCCTCGCCCAGCTGCGTCAGATCAAAAGCGAGCTGCCCCGTGAGGCCGTCGACAAGCTGCGCATTGTGCTGGTCAGCGTCGATCCCGATCGCGATACTCCGCAACAGCTCAAGCAATACCTGAGTTATTTCGACAAGGAGTTCGTCGGCCTGAGGGCGCCGGTCGACACGCTCAAGAAGCTGGCGAATGCCGTGAGCATCCCGTACATCCCGGCGGACGCCAGCAAGCCGAATTACACCGTCGACCACAGCGGCAACCTCGCCCTCCTCGGCCCCGACGGCACCCAGCGCGGGTTCATCCGCGCGCCGCTGAACAGCCAGAAGCTGGTAGCGCAGTTGCCGGGGCTGGTTGAGAGAAAATAAGGACTGCTGATCTCGGCGTTGCGCCGAGATCATGGGCGTGTGGCGATCAGAACGCCGGGACCACGGCGCCTTTGTACTTCTCAACGATGAACGCCTTGGTTTCCGGGCTGTGCAGCGCGGCGACCAGTTTCTGGATGGCCGGCGCATCCTTGTTGTCTTCGCGGGTCACGAGGATGTTCGCGTATGGCGACTCCGCCCCTTCGATGACCAGCGCGTCCTTGGTCGGATCCAGCTTGGCGGTCAGGGCGTAGTTGGTGTTGATCAGCGCCAGGTCCACCTGCGTCAGTACCCGTGGCAGCGTCGCCGCTTCCAGCTCACGGAATTTCAGGTTCTTCGGGTTCTGCTGCACGTCGCTTGGCTTGGCGGTGATGCTGGTCGGATCTTTCAGGGTAATCAAACCGGCTTTAACCAGCAGCAGCAGGGCACGGCCCTCGTTGGTGGCGTCATTCGGGATGGCCACGTTAGCGCCATCCGGCAGCTCGGCCAGACTCTTGAGCTTGTCCGAGTAAGCGCCAAACGGCTCGATGTGAACCTTGGCCACACTTACCAGATGCGTACCCTTGCCCTTGTTGAACTCATCCAGATACGGCTGATGCTGGAAGAAGTTGGCATCCATGCGGCTCTGGTCGACCTGTACGTTCGGCTGAATGTAATCGTTGAACACCTTCACGTTTAGCGTCACGCCTTCCTTCGCCAGCATCGGCTTCACGAACTCGAGAATCTCGGCGTGGGGCACAGCGGAGGCCGCGACGGTCAAGGTCTCATCGGCATGGGCAGACAGGGCCGCCACAGCAGCGAATACAGCCAACAACTTTTTCATTTCTATTGCTCCTGAAATGCACGCGCAGTCGCATGCATCTGCCGGTCAGTGACCGGCGAATTCGGTTAACGGTGTGAAAAGTGCGCGACCAGTCTGTCGCCAACGGTTTGCAGGATCTGCACCAGCACCAGCAGCAATACGACCGTGACAAACATCACATCGTTCTGGAAACGTTGGTAACCGTAACGAATCGCCAGATCGCCCAGGCCACCGGCACCGACCGCACCGGCCATCGCCGTGAACGACACCAACGCAATCGCGGTCACGGTGATTGCGGCGAGGATGCCCGGGCGTGCTTCAGGCAACAGCGCCTTGATCACGATCTGCCGGGTTGTGGCGCCCATCGCCTGAGTGGCCTCGATGATCCCGCGATCCACTTCCCGCAACGCGGTTTCCACCAGGCGCGCGAAGAACGGCGTTGCGCCTGCGATCAACGGTGGCAGCGTGCCAAGAATGCCCAGTGAAGTGCCAGTGATGATTTCCGTGAGCGGCATCATCACGATCAGCAGGATGATGAACGGCAGCGCCCGCAGCATGTTCACGATCAAGCCCACGGTGGTGTAAACCGGCTTGTTCTCAAGCAACTGACGCGGAGAGGTCAGGAACATCAGCACGCCAAGCGGCAGGCCCAGCAGGATGGTGAACGCCAGCGAGACGCCAAGCATGATCAGGGTGTCGCCGGTGGCCAGCCAGATTTCGTACCAGTCGACGTTGGAAAACAGATTGAGAAAGGCGTCCATCAGCGCAGGACCTCCATGTGAACGTCGGCTGCGGTGAAGCGAGCAAACGCGGCGTCCATGTCACCACCGGTGATGGCCAGCGTCAGTTGCCCGTAAGGCGTGTCTTTGATGCGGTCGATACGACCGGCCAGAATGCTGTAGTCCACGCCGGTTTCCCGCGCGACCGTGCCCAGCAATGGCGCGTAGGTCGCTTCGCCCTGAAACGTCAGGCGCACGATGCGGCCCTGAACATGGGCGAAATCGCTGTTCAGCTGGTTTTCGTCGACCTCTTCGTCTTCCTGCACAAAGCGGCGAGTGGTCGGGTGCTTGGGGTGCAGAAACACATCGGCCACAGCGCCCTGCTCAACGATGACACCCGCATCCATGACCGCCACCTGATCGCAGACGCGACGGATCACGTCCATTTCGTGGGTGATCAGCACGATGGTCAGCTTCAGCTCGCGATTGATCTCGGCCAGCAGCTGCAACACCGATGCCGTGGTTTGTGGGTCGAGGGCGCTGGTGGCCTCGTCGCACAGCAGAATTTTCGGCTTGGTTGCCAGCGCGCGGGCGATGCCGACGCGTTGCTTCTGGCCGCCGGACAATTGCGCCGGGTACTTTTTGGCGTGATCGGAAAGACCCACGCGGGCAAGCAGCTCGGCCACGCGCTGATCGATCTGAGCGCGGGACATGTCCCCGGCCAGCGTCAGCGGCATGGCGACGTTGTCGGCCACGGTTTTGGACGACAGCAGATTGAAGTGCTGGAAAATCATGCCGACCTGGCGGCGGAAACCGCGCAGTCCGTCGGCGTCCAGCGCAGTGACATCGACGTCATCGACCAGGATCTTGCCGCCGCTCGGCGCTTCAAGGCGGTTGATCAGGCGCAGCATGGTGCTCTTGCCGGCGCCGGAGTGGCCGATCAGACCAAACACCTGGCCGTTTTCGATGCGCAGGCTGGTGGGGTGCAGCGCGGGAATTTCCCGATCGGCGACCCGATAGGTTTTGTGGACGTTTTGAAACTCGATCACGGAGCGAACCTTGTGGGGCGCGTTGAAAAATCAGCGTGGAGACTCATGCCTTCATCACGCTGCTGAGCGATGCCATTTCGGCTTCGGCTGGGTAAACCGGGCGCGCATTTTAGCCTGTCGAATCCGGATTGGGCCCAGCCTTCTTAGCATTTATTTCGCACTGCACCTGCCGAACGGTCATATGGATGGCCGACTGTCGGGCTGACGGTGGAAATCAAGGAATTGGAAAAACAAACGGAACGGCTGATTTCATCGTCAGTCACTTACTTAGCGCCTGAATAATGCCTGACTTCGTGTCAGGCATTTCTGCCTACGAGCTCCTGCTGCCTCCACACCATGGAATGCCGAACAGGGAGCCGCTCGAACCGAGGAGTTTTGTCTGATGAGTAAGAACACCAATCCACCTGTTAGCGCCAACGCCAACAGTGAACTGGCTGGCACTGACACGCTGGATCGTGGCAATACCAACGCCAAGATCGAAAGCCTTGAAACCTTCCGCTCCGACGCCACCGGCGAGGCTTTACGCACCAATCAGGGCGTAAAGATCTCCGACAACCAGAACACGCTGAAAGTCGGCTCGCGCGGCCCGTCGCTGCTCGAAGACTTCATCATGCGCGAGAAAATCACTCACTTTGACCATGAACGCATTCCGGAGCGTATCGTCCACGCGCGCGGCACGGCGGCTCACGGTTACTTCCAGACCTACGAGAACCACTCGGCGCTGTCAAAAGCTGAATTCCTGCGCGACCCTGGCAAGAAAACCCCCGTCTTCACGCGTTTCTCCACCGTCCAGGGCCCTCGCGGCTCCGGCGACACTGTCCGTGACGTACGCGGTTTCGCGGTCAAGTTCTATACCGGCGAAGGCAACTACGACCTGGTCGGCAACAACATGCCGGTGTTCTTCATTCAGGACGCCATCAAGTTTCCCGATTTCGTACACGCGGTGAAGCCAGAGCCTCATAACGAAATCCCTACGGGCGGCTCGGCCCACGACACCTTCTGGGACTTCGTTTCCCTGGTGCCGGAGTCCGCGCACATGGTGCTGTGGACCATGTCCGACCGTGCGATTCCGAAAAGCCTGCGCTCTATGCAGGGTTTCGGCATTCACACGTTCCGCATGATCAACACCGAGGGCAAATCCTCCTTCGTCAAATTCCACTGGAAGCCTAAATACGGTACGTGCTCTCTGGTGTGGGACGAAGCGCAGAAGCTTGCGGGTAAGGACACCGATTTCCACCGCCGCGACCTGTGGGAGTCCATCGAGATGGGCGACTACCCGGAATGGGAACTGGGCGTGCAGATCGTTGCCGAGGAAGACGAGCACAAGTTCGACTTTGACATCCTTGACCCGACCAAAATCATCCCGGAAGAGCTGGTGCCGGTAACACCGCTGGGCAAGATGGTGCTCAACCGTAACCCGGACAACTACTTCGCCGAGACCGAGCAGGTTGCGTTCTGTCCAGGCCACGTCGTGCCGGGTATCGACTTCTCCAACGATCCACTGCTGCAGGGTCGTCTGTTCTCCTACACCGATACGCAGATCAGCCGACTGGGTGGGCCGAACTTCCACGAGATTCCGATTAACCGTCCGGTCTCGCCGAACCACAACAACCAGCGTGATGCTCAGCATCGCACTACCATCGACAAGGGTCGCGCTTCCTACGAGCCGAACTCCATCGACGGCGGCTGGCCGAAAGAAACTCCTGCAGGTCCGGAGGATGGCGGCTTCGAGACTTATCCAGAGCGCGTCGAAGCTCACAAGGTGCGTGAACGTAGCCCGTCGTTTGGCGATCACTTCTCCCAAGCCACGCTGTTCTTCAACAGCATGAGCGAGCACGAGAAAGAGCACATCATCGCGGCATACAGCTTCGAGCTGGGCAAGGTTGAGCGTGAGCACATCCGCGCACGTCAGGTGAACGAGATTCTCGCGAATATCGACCTCACACTGGCTGCGCGTGTGGCTGAAAATCTTGGCTTACCCGCCCCGAAAGCGGCTACCGTCAAGGCGCAAGGGAACGGCAAGTTGAGCGTCGACAGCTCGCCCCTGCTGAGCCAGGCGAACCTGCTGCCTGCTGACATTGCTTCGCGCAAAGTTGCCATCCTCGTCGCGAACGGTGTTGACGACAAAGCTGTAGAGGCGATGAAAGCGGCGTTGGAAGCCGAAGGCGCACATGCCAAGGTGCTGGGTCCTACCTCCGCGCCGGTCAAAACTGCGAGCGGCGCGTCCCTGGCAGTGGATGCTTCGATGGAAGGTTTGCCATCGGTCGCGTTCGACGCTGTATTCATCCCGGGCGGCGAAGCTTCGATCAAGGCCCTGAGCGGCGACGGCGTGGCACTGCACTACGTGCTTGAGGCGTACAAGCACCTCAAAGCCATTGCCTACGGCGGTGATGCACAGAAACTGATCGATCTGCTGCGTCTGGAAGCCGATGCCGGCTTGCTGGCCGCTTCGGACAAAGCCTCCTTCAAGGCATTCTTCGATGCGATCCGGCAGCACCGCGTCTGGGCTCGTGAGCCGAAAGCGAAAGCGATTCCTGCGTAATTTGCAGGGCTAGCAGTAACAAAAAAGGCGTTGCCCGCGAGGGCAACGCCTTTTCTTTTGATCAAAAATCGATCAGAGCTGAGCGGGTTTCAACGCGATCTTCGCAGGCTCGGCGCGCTCGATTTCACGCTGCATCTGCAACTCGAAATCGGGGTTGATCTTCGTGACACGTTTTAGTGCGTGCCCCAGCGGTATTGCCAGCTTAACTCGAAGAGGGTTTTCCCTTTGGTTCCTCAGGCAAGCTATCGCTGCTGAAACTCGAAGTGCTCCGCCATTATAGTTATGGCAGTTCTAGTGTTTTTACCCATGAACCCGAGCACTTCGATGAACCATGATAATGATTCCCCTAGACTACCAACTTTGTCTTCATCAATTGATAGCAAGCAAATTGCCAGTCTGGCCATTAATACTTGGGGATCCCTCAGCTCCCTACTTTCTCCTCGAGAGTCGATGTAGCTCCACCACGCGATGGCTTCAGCTCTACACTGCTCGCTTGTGCACCTTCCAGCGATATAGCCTTCAACAAAGTGCACCGGGTTTCTTTCCCATCCGGCATACTCGATTTCTAAAGAACTCAGGACTTTAATCATGTAAGAAACGTAGTGCCTTTGTGCAGCCAAATTATCTTTGGGCCAAATAATAGAATTAATTGATAGACTCATTCACCAACTCCGAAATAACCCAAAAGGTCGCGACACGAGCCACACGCTTTTTTGGGCGTTTTGTGTCCATCTCCAGACACTCCAATGTTCACTGCTCGACTAGTTCCTCCCGCAGGATCCACTCCAGCGTTTAAAGCCTTATCGAGACAGACTACCTCAGCGCACTCTCCATGCCATTCCTCACGAGCGGAAGCGGGAGTGCCCATTAGGGCGCCGGTTACATTTGTATTATGTGGAACCACGTCTCCACTCACACCTGTGAAAACCTTTCCACCGATGAGTAACTCACTCGCCGCCCCCGACTCCTTACCTGCGGCAAACGCTGCATCTGCAGCATCTTCTGCGTACGATAAACCAAGCGGATCTACCCATAGCACTGGGTTAGGCGCGTATTAAGAGTTAAAGGGGTCCGTCCCCTTTAACTATTAATTAAAGGGTCCGTCTACATCAACCTTTCGTCATCCTTTAACCCTTTGACTACCCCAGCACTGGTGAGTTAAAAATCAACGCGAACCGCACCCTACGACTGAGAGGGGGTGAGCCCTTTTAGCCCTTGAAAGAGCGCATCAAAGCTTTGATTAAAATCGCCGACCACATCTGCCATTTCAAAGAACCAGTCAAACAGTTCCATCACAAAGTCGTCATCTCCTACCTGTTCAGGATACATGATGCACAGCAAAGCTCGGATGGTGGCATTAGACCTCTGATTAACGTGAGAACCCTTCTCCTCGCTTTCTAAAAAATTCCAGCAGTCTATTCTGGCTTCGACAACAGCATCCGCATCACCCACTCCCATATTCCAATAGTTATTCGCTATTGAAAATCCAGCCGTAACGACAGGGTGCTGTTCCACTTTACCGGCGATCAACTCGAAGCAGTTGCATAGAAATCTCATCATGTTGCGAGGGAATTCATCCGCAGCCGTGTGCTCGGCTGAAATTTTGAAATATCGCACGGCGTTAATGCTACTGATCATAATTGACACCTAGACTATCGAGTACAGGGCTGCACGTTCTGCAGGCTTTTTTGGGAGTGCCGTGTCCTTTGCCTGATTCGCCGATATTGATTGCCCTGCTCGTTCCGCCAGCGGGATTTATACCTGCGTCGTAGGCTTGACTTAGGCAGGAGATTTCTGCGCATTCTCCGTGCCATGGCGCTCGTTTCTTAATCGGTACTGCGTCTAATGCCTCCTGCACTGTGGGATGTATAGGGCGCCCGGAGCCACTTACAGCGACGAATACTCGATTGCCAACATGCAATTCCGAAGCTGCACCCTTGATCTTCCCGTTGTTGAAAGCAGCATCCGCCACGGATTCTGCTGACGACAGTCCCAGTGGATCAGTCCATGTCGTCGGATTTTGGGCATATTCGAAAAGATTCAGGCCGCCCAAATACCCAATCGGATCCTTACTGATGAAGCGCCCGACCCTTGGATCATAGTATCGATGCCGGTTGTAGTGCAGGTCGGTTTCGTGGTCGTGGTATTGGCCTTGGAAGCGGATTGGGTTGGTCAGGCCGATCTGGTGAGCGAATTCGGAGCGCTGTTCAGTTGCCTCCCCCCACGCTTTGTATTGCGCGCTCCAGGCGGTGTTGCCGTTTTGGTCGGTGATTTCCTGGGGGCGTGCCGAGGTGGTCGCATTGGTACCAGGCCAACGCATCAATTGGTAGCGCGACGGGTTTGTAGTTCCAGAGCGGGTCTGCTTTGAAGTTGTAGCGACCGGTGTAAGTTGGCTGGCTTACGAGACGAATCGTTTCGTGGCGAATGGCCTGGGCCACCGGGACGAAAGTGCCGGGCTCGTGGATGTAATGCACCGTGCGGCCGAGAGCTCCGGCGTACGGCGGCGGGCTGCTTTCCCACGCAAGGTTGTCGCCGTCCCAGCCGTACAGGGTGAAGCCGCAGCCAAGCTCGCGCTCTTTACGGGCGTGTTCGTTTTCGTTCCAGCCAGTACCGGCTTCTGGACGAGGTCGGTAATGGGCTTTTGAGAGTTTGTAGAGGCGCCGTCCGAGTGGGTCGTAACCGAAGTCTGCGGTAAGGCGCGGATCGCAGAAGTGCACCAGACGATCGAAGAGGTCCCAGTGCAGTTCGCTGCGCAGGCCGTTGGTCCAGCGCTCGGTCTGGTTACCGCGTTCGTCGTATTCGTAGTGGCCGCCGGCGTAGTCGCGCAGCAGGTTGTCGATCAGCTTGTGGCGGACTGGCTCAGGATCTAAAGGCCGGCGGACCGGCGCGGCGGTTTCGTTGAGCAGGTTGCTTGCAGGGTCGAAGGCGAAGGTTTCCATACCCAAACGACTGGTGGCGGTGAGCAGACGACTGACCGGGTCGTAGCGATATGAGAGCGGACCGCGACGGCTGTCATTGATATCGGTAAGTTGGCCTGCGGCGTCGTAGCTGTATGCGCGTTTGATGAGCGTGGTTTTATCGTCTGCTCGGCCCAGTAGTTGTTCTTGGAGGCGTCCCGTAGGATCCCAGCCTTGGGTTTGCAGGAGTTGGTTGCCTTGATGGCGGGCGACTTCGCGATGTAGGTCATCGCGCTCGTAACTCAGCAATTCGTGCTCGTCGAGCTTCAGACCGATCAGATGACCGCTGCCATAGGTGAGCCAGCTGACGCGATGGCCGTCCGGTCTGATAGTCGCGATGCGGTTGTTCAGCGCGTCGTACTCGTGCTGCCAAACGGCAACCAGTGGCTTGTCCAGATTCGAGTAATGCTGGTGCTCGCGCAGCAGATTGCCGGCCGGGTCGTGAAACCATTGCAGCTTGCTGACGGCGTTGGTCGCCATGATCAGATGGCCATTGCCGTCGTAGGCAAAGGTTTCGCTTTGGGACTTGTCGCCGAGGGTGGCGCGGCGTTCGGTGAGGCGGCCTACTGGATCGAACGTCAGCGCGATCGTGCGCTGGCCGTTAATAGTTTCGGCAAGCCGGCCGGTTTCCGGATCGTACTGATAGCGAGTCGAGCGATTGTCGAAGCCTCGTTCTTCCAGCAGCCGGCCCACAGGGTCGTAGTGAAAGTGGGCGCGGCGTTCGTTTTCGTTTTCCAGCGCGACGAGGCGGCCGAGTTTGTCCCATCGATAACGCAGGGTTTGTTCGGCGGCGTCGACGCGTTCGGCGATAAATCCCGCAGCGGTGTAGCGCCAGGTGGTGCAGCGTTCAA